>Ga0214472_10000001_pt1 | contig 490005 bp, 469 predicted proteins | sample RVTome_6_FD_207662 | JGI IMG/M metagenome (GOLD analysis project Ga0214472, IMG submission 207662) | Soil microbial communities from uranium-contaminated site in the Upper Colorado River Basin, Wyoming, United States - RVT140D175 | ecosystem: Environmental > Terrestrial > Soil > Contaminated... | reverse complement strand
CCGACGTGTTCGTGGACGGCTCGGTGATCCAGATCTGGCACCAGAACCACCTGATCAAGACCATCGCCAGGGTCCGGTCGGGCGCGGTACGGAAGGTGAGATCGGACGGGCTCCACGTCAAGGATCAGCCGAAGCCGAAACGGAAGTCATCAGGTGGAACTTGACATCGCCCACGAACGTGCTAAGGCGCGCTTGGCCTCAGAAGGTACGCAGGTCGTCGACACCAGATACGGCCCAGCGCCTCAGGATGATGTCGCAGGTCATTAAGATGACGCTCCGGGAGGCGAACGCCGACCATTGGGTAGTCTTCGAGGTGTGGATCGACGACACGGCGTGGCCGCTGATCGAGCCACCCGTCACCTGATCCCGGGGTTCCGCCCGGCTCGGGTCGGGTGGTTGATCGCCACGTTGCTGGCCTTGTCGGTGAGCGTCGCGGTCGCGACGTGGCGGTACCCAGACTCCGAGACGGTGGGGATCTCGCGTGGCGCTTCGTTTCCCCCCGGCTGTGTGCCGCTCGATCAGGAGTCGTGCGTGTTCGTGTACACGGACAACGCCTGGGGTCGGATCTACACGATCGGGGCCGGTGCGTTGATCGCCGGGATAACGTTCGCGGCGGCCTTCCGTCGGAGCCTGGATCGTCCCCTTGAGGATCGAGAACCCTCCGCATGATCGCCCCGGTATACTGGCGCGCGCGGGCGCATAGCTCAGCGGGAGAGCACTGCCTTCACACGGCAGGGGTCAGAGGTTCAAATCCTCTTGCGCCCACCCCGCCCCAGAACATGCCATCGTTTCGTGATCGCTCAGGCCGGGGTTTCGTGATCGCTCAGGCCGGGAGGCGGATCGTTCGCGCCGGATTCCGTTCCGCGATGCCCTTGCGAACCAGGTCGTCGCCGTAAGCGCACAGCGCGTCCCAGGTCGTCTCGCGCTCCTGCGGCGTCAGCGTCTCCAAGAACAGGGTCAGATGCTCACCGGATGCCTCTTTGACCGAGATGCCCAGGTTCGCGGTCAGCCAGCGATCTGCGGCGAACGCTCGATTCAAGACTACCCCCCGTGGGATCCCTGGCATCTCCCCTCCCCGAAAGTCCTATGGTGATGATGGGACATAGGACCCGGCCAGTCAATACGACGCCCGACGGCTGAATTCCTCCACGCCGCCATGGGACGATGGGACGGCCTCGGGATCACCCTCGATCGGCGAGGTGTGCCGGACCGATATTTCGGAAAGGTGAGGGAGTAGGCTAAAGCGGTCCTGGTTCGAACGGCGCACCATCGTGGCTCGGCATTCCGAGCGGGAGGACTAGATGGGGTTGATCCTTGTGGTGGACGACGAGGGCGACATCCGCGAGCTCATAAAGACCACGTTGGAGCTGGCCGGACACGAGGTCGTCATCGCCTCGGGCGGCGAGGAGGCGATCAACAAGATCCGAAGGCGCCCTTTCGATGCCGTGCTGCTGGACATCATGATGCCCGAGCTCAGCGGGTACGAGGTCTTGGAGCAGATCCGCTCGATCCCGAGCCGCGCCGAGACCCCGGTGATCGTGGTGACCGCCAAGCACGATCCGGCAGGCGTCCAGCGCGAGATGAACTTCGGCGCGCTTGATCACATCGTGAAGCCCTTCCTCCCGAGCGAGCTCGAGGACGTCGTCGAGCGCGCGCTGGCCGGCGAGACGGAGTCGCACGAGGAACGGCGACGTATCCTTGGAACCGATGCCGAGATCTACGGCTCGATGCAGTCGCTGGTCGATTCGGCGCGCGAAGACGACACGCAGAAGCATCGTCGCTAAGCGCGCCGCCGCCGCCCTCGCCGCCGCCGCGGTCCTGTGCGCCTCCATCGGTCCCCTCTCGGCTCAGGGGTCCGACTGGCGTGGCGATGTCCAGGCCTTGCTGAACAGACGCGCGCGCGCAGTGCGAACCGGAGACATCGCGGCGTTTCGATCCACCATCGCAGGAGCCCCCGACGACTTCCGCGCGCGCCAGATCGAGTGGTTCTCGCGGATGCGCGATCTGCCTCTTCGGCGGTACTCACTCCGCCTGAGGGCCGACACGTACACCGACCTTGCGCCGGCGCTGCGCGGTCGACCCGGCGGGGACGAGGTGCGTGTGGTGCCGGTGACCGAGCACGTCGCATTGGGACGGTACGATCGCAAGCCGAGCGCCGAGCAGTTGATCCTCACGGTGGTCAGGCGCGGCGCCGGATGGAGCATCGTCGAAGACTCCGATCTCGCGGACATCGGTCTGTTCTCGTCCCGTAACGTGTGGGATTTCGCAGCCGTGGACCTCCTCCAACGCCCCGACGCGTTGGTGCTGCACCACGACGATCGCGCAACGGCCGAACGGATCGCGGACGAGACGACGCAGGCGGCCGCGCGCGTCCGGGACGGTTGGCCCCTCGGATGGCGCGGCGACGTCATCGTGGTCATCCCGCGCGATGCTGCGGATCTCGGCCGGATCTTCGAGACGACGGTTGACCTGTCGCCGTTCGTCGCGTTCGCAGCGTCGAGCGTTCGCCGGCATCACGGGAGCTACCGGCTAACCGGTGCGCGGGTGTACCTGCAGCCCGATACCTACTTCGCGAACAGCGAGGCGTATCAGCGCGACACGCTCGGCCACGAACTGCTCCATATCGCAACGCGCGATCTGGCCGGGTACTTCACCACCTCATGGCTCGAAGAAGGCGTGGCGCAGGTCTACGGGGAGGTCGCGACCCCGCCCGACGAGACCCTCGCGCAGCAGGTTCGAGCCGGCACGTTCCGGGGACGGCTCCCCGAAGCCCACGAGTTCTTCCTCGGGGGGAGCGAGCAGATCCGCCTGTCGTATCAGGCCTCGGCGAGCTTCGTCCGGTACCTCCTCGATCGGTTCGGCCAGGATGCGCCCGCGCGCTTCTACGCCAGGCTCGGAGAACAAAGCCCGGTCTCGTTCGGAACCGGTGGGTATCATCTGAACCGCGCGAGCCGAGCGGTGTTCGGCATCGCGTTCGATCGGCTCGAGCAGGCGTGGGTGCGACGGCTCGAGCAACGGTACTGAGGACGGGGACGGCAGATGGCAGGACGGATCACGCTCACCGACGGCAGGACGCTTCCCGCCGATTCCCACGAGGCGCGCGAGGTTCTGCGTCACTCGACCGCGCACGTGATGGCGCAAGCAGTGTGCGTGCTGTTCCCGAACGCGAAGTACGCGATCGGACCGTCGATCGAGGATGGGTTCTATTACGACTTCGACATCGGACGGCCGTTCACGCCCGAAGACCTCGAGGCGATCGAAGCCAAGATGCGCGAGATCATCGCCGCCGACCAACCGTTCGAGCGCGAGGAGCTTTCGCGCGGCGAGGCGCTCGAACGTTTCGCGTCCCAGCCGTTCAAGGTTGAGATCATCGAGGCGGTCGAGGAGTCCGAGGGCGCCGGCCCGGTCGTGAGTGTCTATCGCAACGACGGGTGGGCCGACCTGTGTCGCGGCCCGCACGTCGAGCGCACCAAGCAGATCCCCGCGTTCAAGCTGATGCGCGTCGCCGGCGCGTACTGGCGGGGCGACGAGCACCGGCCGATGTTGCAGCGCATCTACGGAACCGCCTGGGAGTCGCCGAAGGCCCTGAAAGCGCACCTGAAGATGCTCGAGGAAGCCGAGAAGCGCGACCACCGGAAGCTCGGCCGCGACCTCGAGCTGTTCAGCTGGAACGACGAGGTCGGGCCCGGGCTCGCGCTGTGGCATCCGAAGGGCGCGGTGGTGCGCACGACGTTGGAGGACCTGTCACGCGAGATGCACCTTCAGCACGGGTACGAGCCGGTGTTCACGCCGCACCTCGGCCGCGCGAGCCTGTGGGAAACCAGCGGCCACCTCGGGTTCTACCGCGAGAACATGTTCCCTTCGATGCAGGGCGAGGACGGGGCCGAGTACTTCGCCAAGCCCATGAACTGTCCGTTCCACATCCTGATCTACCGGTCGAAGACGCGTTCCTACCGGGAGCTCCCGGTCCGTTACTCCGAGCTCGGCACGGTGTATCGGTACGAGCGATCCGGTGTGGTCCACGGCCTGTTGCGCGCGCGCGGGCTCACGCAAGACGACTCGCACATCTTCTGCCGCCCCGATCAGGTGGTCGACGAGCTGGTCGGCGTGATCGACTTCTTCCGCGAGCTCTATGCCACGGTCGGGTTGGGACCGGATCGCGTGCGCTTCTCGACCAAGCCCGACAAGTACGTGGGATCCGACGCGCTGTGGGAGCTGGCCGAGGCGGCGATCCCGCAGGCGCTGGAGCGAGCCGGGATCGAGTTCACGGTCGACGAGGGCGACGGCGCGTTCTACGGCCCGAAGATCGACATCGACGTGCGTGACGCGATCGGGCGCTTCTGGCAGGTGTGCACGGTGCAGGTGGACTTCCAGCTCCCCGAGCGCTTCGGGCTCGAATACACCAGCGAGGAGAACACCAAGGAACGACCGGTGATGATCCACCGCGCGCTTTTCGGCGCGGTCGAACGGTTCGTGGGCGTGTTGGTCGAGCACTACGCCGGCGCGTTCCCTACCTGGCTCGCGCCGGTGCAGGTCGCGGTGGTGCCGATCGCCGACCGGCACGCGCCGGATGCCGAGAAGCTGGCGAACGGGTTGCGCGCGCGGGGCGTCCGCGTCGAGGTGGACGACTCCCGCGAGACCATGCAGCACAAGGTGCGCGCGGCCGAGCTCCAGAAGGTGCCCTACGTCCTGGTGATCGGGGACAAGGAGATCGAGGCCGGGACCGTGGCCGTGCGGCCGCACGGCGGGAAGCCGCGCTTCGGCGTTGCGGCCGGCGAGTTCGCCGACGAGGTCGTCGCCGAGATCGAGAGCCGCGAGCTCACGCTGCGGTACCGTTCGGAGTGATGGAGCGGCTCTGGACGCCCTGGCGCATGGAGTACGTCAAGGGGGCTGGGACAACGGACGGATGCATCTTCTGCGACCTGCCCGGCCTCGATACGGTGAACGACGAGGCCTCGCTGATCCTGGCGCGCGGCGAGCGGGCGTTCGTGATCATGAACCGGTTCCCGTACAACTCCGGGCATCTCATGGTGGCGGTCTACCGGCACGTCGCCGACTACGAGGCGCTCGAGCCTGCCGACCATTCCGAGGTAGCGGCGTGGACGGCGCGCTGCATCGCCGAGCTGAAGGAGACCTACAACCCGGAAGGATTCAACGTGGGTCTCAACCTCGGCCGCGCCGGCGGCGCCGGCATCGCCGACCATCTCCATCTGCACATCGTGCCCCGCTGGAGCGGCGACACGAACTACATGACGACGATCGGCGGAACGAAGGTGCTGCCCGAGACGTTGGAGGAGACGTACGCGAAGCTTCGGCCGCGCCTGGCGGGGTAGGCTTCGGATATGAGTTCGGCCGAGCGATACGATCGTCTCTCCGAAACCATCCGCGCCGTTCTCCAAGCCCCTACCGTCGACGACGTCGTGCGCGCGATCGCGCGATCGTTCCGTGCCGCGTTCGGTCTGTGGCGCGTCAGCATCGTCCGGGTGCTGCCCGACCGGCGCGCGCTGATCGTCGCGGTCTGGGCCGTTGGTGAACCAGCGCTCGAGCCGGGCACGGAGATCCCGATCGACCTGACCGAGCGCACCGCCGAGATCGCCGACGACCTGTCGGCAGGGCGCGCGCTGCTGCTCGACCCCGCGGCCGGTGGGATGGGGCTCGTGAGCGACATCTACCGGCGAGAAGGGATCCGCGCGTGGCTCGCGCTGCCGATCATGGAGGACGGGCAGGCGCTGGCGATCCTGAACCTGGCGAGCGGGGATCGGGACGCATTCGCCGCCGCCGACCTCCCGTTCTTCCGCGGGCTGGCGGCCGGCATCAGCGCGCGCGTGGCGGAGTTGCTCCGCGATGGATCGCGCTCGGTCCACCCGGCCGGCCGGGATCGCGAAGAAGACGAACCGTAACGCCTACTTCTTGTCGGCTCCGGCCTTCTCGGCCTTGGCCTCGGCAACGATCTTGTCCTGCACGTGCGGAGGCGCCTCTTCGTAGTGGCTGAACGTCAGCTTGAACGTGCCGCGCCCGCCGGTCTTCGAGCGCAGATCGATGGCGTAGCGGAGCATCTCACCCATCGGGACCTTGGCCTTGATCTGGGTCCAGCCCTTGCCGATGGCTTCGGTGCCCTCGATGCGCGCGCGCTTGGCGGAGAGGTCGCCCATGATGTCCCCGACCGACTCGTCGGGGATGATGACGTTGAGGTCTCCGACCGGCTCGAGCAGGACGAGCCCCGCCTTCTCGGCCGCGTCCTTGAAGGCCATGCCTGCGGCGATCTGGAACGCGATGTCGGAGGAGTCGACGTCGTGGTACTTGCCGTCGTAGAGGCGGACCTTGAAATCGACGAAGGGATATCCGGCGAGGGGACCTTCCTCCATCGCCTTGCGAACCCCCTTGTCCACCGACGGGATGTAGTTGTTCGGGATGGTGCCGCCGACGATGGCGTCCTCGTACTCGTAGCCCTCGCCGCGAGGCTTGGCGCTCATCTCGATCACGCAGCGCGCGTACTGTCCGCGTCCACCGGTCTGCTTCTTCAGCTGTCCCTCGGCAGAAGCCTTGCCGCGGATGGTCTCGCGGTAGGGAACCTTAGGCGCGAACGTTTCCACCTCGACGTGCTGGCGTGCCAGGCGTTGCACGACGACCTCGAGGTGAGTGTCACCCATGCCCGAGATCACGGTCTGGTGGGTCTCGGGGTTGCGCTCCCAGTGGAAGCTCGGGTCCTCGGCCGCGATCTTCTGCAGGGCAGTGGAGAGTTTGTCCTCGTCACCCTTGGATCTCGGCGCGATCGCAAGCGAGTACACGGGCTCGGGGAAACGGATCGATGTGAGCGCGATGCCGTCCGCGCGAGTCGTGAGCGTGTCGCCGGTAACGGTTTCGGCGAGCTTCGCCACGGCGGCGATGTCCCCCGCCGGCACCTCCGAGACGTTCTCTTGTTGCTTGCCGCGCATCAGCAGCAGGTTGCCAACGCGCTCGTCGACGTCGCGGGTCGAGTTGTAGACCGTGGCATCCGGCCGAAGCGTCCCAGAGAAGACCCGCAGGTAGTTGACCCTGCCGACGTACGGGTCCGAGATCGTCTTGAAGACCTGGACCACGAGGGGCCCGGAGGGGTCGCAAGCGACCTTGATCTCTTCGCTGCCCTTGGTTGCGGTGACGTTCGCGTGCTCGGCAGGCGCCGGCATCTCCTCGACGATGAACTCCGCCAGCAGATCGACTCCGATGGTCTGCGCTGCGGCACCGCACAGCACCGGGACTGTGGTGCCGGCGGCGATCGCCTTGTGTAACCCCGCGACGATCTCCTTGGGGTCGATGACCTCGCCGGCAAGGTATCGCTCCATCATGTCGTCGTCGGCCTCGACCACGGAGTCGACGAGTCGTTCGTGGAGCTTGTCGATCTCGGCTGCGTGGTCCGCGGCGAGGGGTGCCTCGGACGGCTTCCCGTCGGAATAGGTGATCTCCTTCTCGTTCAGCAGGTCGACGACGCCTTTGAAGTCGTGCTCCCGGCCCACGGGCAGGTGCACCGGCGCGATCTTGGCGCCCCAAGTGTCCATCAGCTGGTCGAGGGTGGCCTGGAAATCCGCGCGCTCCCGGTCGAGCTTGTTGATGAGCACCGCGCGCGGGAGCCCGAGGCTCTCCGCGATGTCCCATGCGACGCGCGCCTGCACCTCGAGGCCGTCGACGGCGCTGATGACGAAGATCGCAGCGTCGGCCGCGTGCAGGGCAGCCTCGGTGTCGCCGAAGAAGTCCGCGTAGCCGGGCGTGTCGATCAAGTTGATCTTGTGCCCTTTCCAATCCATGGGCGCGAGCGCGAGCGAGGTGGAGATCTGTTTGGCGATCTCGTCGGGATCGAAGTCCGACACCGTGTTGCCTTCTTCGATCTTTCCCATCCTGGTGAGCACGCCGGCGGTGAACAATAGGGCCTCGGTGAGGGTGGTCTTCCCCGATGAGCCGTGGCCGACGAGGACGACGTTGCGGATGTTCTCGGACTGGTAGGTCTTCACGGCACCTCGCTTCTGGGGTCTGGTTCGCGCGGGCCACCCATCATAGCGGAGGCGCCGGGGGCGTCCCGGGGCCCGCCGGTATGCTTCGCCCGTGCTGAACGAGAAGCTCCGACCGATCATCGAGCCGTTCACGACGGGGACCGGGCGCGTGCTGGCCCGAGCGAAGATCTCGCCGAACGGGCTCACGACGATGGGGCTGGCGGCCATGGTGTTCTGCTCATGGCTGATCGTGGACGGACGTCCGCTCCTGGCCGGCCTGTTGCTGATCCCGGCGTTCCTGATCGACGTGTTCGACGGGGCCCTGGCGCGCGCGACCGGCCGCGTGACGAAGTGGGGCTCGTACTTCGACTCGGTCTCCGACCGCATCGCCGACGGCGTGCTGTTCGGCGCGTTCGTGTGGGTCGCGCGCGCCGAGACCAGGCTCCTGGCCGCGGCGCTCCTCGCGCTGGTCATAACGCTGCTGGTCCCATACGCGCGCGCCAAGGCCGAGGCGCTCGGATTCACGGCGGCGAGCGGGCTGGGCGAGCGCGCCGAGCGCGCGGTGGTCATCTGCGCCGGGCTGATCCTGGGGTACGAGGAGGCCGCGCTGTGGATCATCTCTGCGCTCACCTTGTTCACGTTCGTGGGCCGCAGTCTGTCGGTGCGCCGCCAGGCATCGGCCGGATGATCGGCCGGCTCCGAGCATGGCTCGGAGGGATCGGGTGGCTGACGTGCTGGTGGCTGGCGCGGCGGCTCCCCGAGCCGTGGGTCCGGCGCGGGTTCGAGGCGACGTCGAGGCGCTCCTGGCGGCGCAACCGCGCGCTCCGAGACACGATCGTGCACAACCTGGAGCCCATCGTGGGAGCGGAGCGGCTCGAGGCAACGGTGCGGGAAGCGTTCGTGTGGTACGGGCGGTACTGGGCCGAGACGTTCCGCATGCAGGATCTGTCCTCCGAGCAGATCGACCGCCGCATGCGCACCGAGGGGACCGAGCACATCGACACCGCGTACCGCGCGGGCACCGGCGCCGTGCTGGCGACGCTGCACCTGGGGAATTGGGACGCCGGAGGACGGTGGGTGGCCGACCGCTGGCCGCTCACGGCCGTCGTCGAGGTGCTGCGCCCTCGGATGGTGTTCGATCGGTTCGTCGCCCACCGGCGCGCGCTCGGCATCACCGTCATCCCGCTCGAGCGGGGAGGGGACGCCACCGGGCGGTGCCTCGAACGGCTCGCGGCAGGTGAGCTGGTCGCGCTGGTGGCCGACCGCGACCTGTCGGGTACCGGCGTTGCGGTCGAGATGTTCGGCCGGCGAACGAAGATGCCGCCGGGGCCGGCCGTCCTGGCGTTGCGAACCGGGGCCCCCCTGATCCCCGCCGCGATCTATCAGGTCGCCGACGGGCGCTGGGATGCGCGGGTGATGGAGCCGATCACCATGCCGGCACCGGACGATCCCAACGCCGTTGGGATCGCCACCCAGCACCTCGCCGACGCGTTCGCCGAGCTCATCGCGCACGCCCCCGAGCAGTGGCATATGTTCGCTCGGTACTGGGTGGATCGATGAGGGTCGTGCTCGTATCGCCCTACTCGTGGACGATCCCCGGCGGTGTCAACGTCCACGTCGCGGCGCTGGCGAAGCACCTGCGCGCGCGCGGCCACGAGGTGCGCGTGATCGCACCGGCCGACGGACCGGTCGAGCCCGGGGTCAGCGCGCTCGGGCGCACCCTGCCGGTGCCCTGGAACGGATCGGTCGCGCGCCTGACGTTCGGCCCGCGCGTGGCGAGCCGGATCAAGATCGCGCTGCGGCGAACGCGTCCGGACGTCGTGCACATCCACGAACCGTTCTCGCCGAGCGCGTCGCTGCTGGCGTTGCGCGCGGCGAAGATGCCCGTCGTCGCCACCTTCCACGCCTCGATCGACAGCAGGATCTATCGGATAGCGGGGATCCCGCTGCGCCGGCTGTGGCGCAAGCTCGCCGCGCGCATCGCGGTCTCGAAGGCGGCGTGCATGAGCGTCGAGCGCATCTTCGGTCCGGGGGTGCGCATCATCCCCAACGGGGTCGAGACCTCGACCTACGCGGCGGTGCCGGATGCGGACGGGTCGGGCTCGACGATCCTGTACTTCGGTCGGCTCGAATCGCGCAAGGGTCCGCAGGTGCTGGTCGAGGCGATCCCGGCTCTGCGCGAGCGCGTTCCGGACGCGCGCATCGTGATCGCCGGCGACGGCCCGCTACGGCGGCGGCTCGAGGAGGCCGTGCCGGCCGCGCACCGCGACGCCGTGACGTTCACCGGGCGGTTCCCCGACGACGATCGCCTCAGGTTGCTCGCCGACGCCGCCGTGGTGTGTCTGCCCGCGATCGGTGGGGAGAGCTTCGGCATCGTGTTGGTGGAGGCCATGGCCGCCGGTCGTCCCATCGTGGCCAGCGCGATCCCCGGCTTCGCCGCGGTCGCTCGAGCCGGTCTCGACGCGGTGCTGGTGCCGTCGGGGGATGCCCGGGCCCTGGCCGACGGCGTCGCCGGTCTCCTCGCCGACCCGGCCAAGGCGACCGCGTTGGGCCGGAGCGCTCGGGAGGCAGCATCACGGTTCGACTGGGACCACGTGACCACCGAGATCGAAGCCGTTTACCGCGAAGCGATCGCACCCTAACAGGGGGATCGGGCCCGGCTGATACGATGCGGCCATGATCGGAGTATGGATCGCCGTCGGCGTCGCCGGGCTGCTGGTCGTGTTGCTGATCGCCACGTACAACCGCCTCGTCGCACTGCGGAATCGCGTCGACAATTCCTGGTCGCAGATCGACGTGCAGCTGCGCCGGCGCTATGACCTGATCCCGAACCTGGTCGAGACCGTGAAGGGCTATGCCGCGCACGAGCGGCAGACCTTCGAGAACGTGACGCGCGCGCGCCAGGAGGGGATTTCGGCGACGACGGTGGGCGAGCAGGCGCAGGCGGAGAACCACATCACCCAGGCGTTGCGGCAATTGCTGGCCGTCGTCGAGAACTACCCGGACCTGAAGGCCAACGAGAACTTCCGTGAACTGCAAGAAGAGCTGACCGCGACCGAAGGGCGGATCGCCTTCGCGCGGCAGTTCTACAACGACCAGGTCTTGACCTACAACAACTCGGTGCAACAGTTCCCGTCCAACGTCGTGGCCGGGATGTTCAACTTCTCAACGCGTGAATACTTCGAGATCGAGGAGGCCGCGACCGGCCCCGTCAACGTCCAGTTCTGAGGTTGGTGATGAGCCGGGCGCCCGCGAGGGGCGCTCGTCGCGCGCAGGTCGCGAGATGAGATGTACGAAGAACTAGCGAGGAACAAACGTAGGTCGGCGCTGCTGATCGCCGGCGCCATCGGGTTCGCCCTGGGCATCGGCTACCTGTTCGGGGTGCTGCTTGGCGGACAGGGCAACGCGACCGTGTTCGGGCTGGGTGGCCTGGGCATCGCCGGGGTCATCGCGATCATCATGTCGATGATCAGCTACTTCAGCGGCGACAAGATCGTGCTGAAGCTGTCGCACGCGCGCGCGGTCACCCACGAGCAGGAGCCGCGGCTGCACAATCTCGTCGAGGGCCTCGTGATCGCCGCCGGCATCCCGAAGCCGAAGGTGTACGTGGTCGAGGATACCGCGCCGAACGCGTTCGCGACGGGACGTGATCCCGAGCACGCGTCGATGGCCGTCACCCGCGGGTTGCTCGACAAGATGAACCGGGTCGAGCTCGAAGGCGTGATCGCCCACGAGCTCGCACATATCAAGAACCGCGACACCCTGGTGATGGTGATCGTGGCGACGCTGGTGGGCGTGGCGGTGCTGCTGGCGGATTGGAGCTTGCGCGCGCTGTTCTGGGGCGCGGGTGGCGGACGCCGGGGGAGTCGCGAAGGGGGCGCCGGGGTCTTCTTCGTGATCTTCGGCGTCATCGCGTTGATCCTGACGCCGATCCTGGCGCAGATCATCAAGTTCTCCGTCAGCAGACGGCGCGAGTTCTTCGCCGACGTGACGGGGGTGCAGATGACGCGCTACCCGCCGGGGTTGATCAGCGCGCTGCAGAAGCTGAAGGAAGACCAGACCAGCGTCCGGTACGCGACCCACGCGACCAGCCACATGTGGATCGAGGAGCCCCTCGAGCAAGAGCACGGGAAGGCGGCGGTTCGGCTGAACCGGCTGTTCAGCACCCACCCGCCGCTCGACGAGCGCATCCGGGTCCTGCGAGAGCTCTGATCGCCGGGTAGCTTTGTCCGGAGTGCCCGGATGGGCAGGGGTGGGCTTCGGGGGCGTCGAACTCCACCTGGGGTCCGGATAGGAAGGTGTTGATGAGGCTCATACGTTCGTTCCTGTTGATCGCGATGCTGGCCCTTGCAGTCACCGCGCCTGCGCGCGCGATCGGGCTCCCCGGATGTTCCGACGAGAGCGAGGACGTCTATCTGATCGACGACGAGTCGATCGGTCGCGGGCGCATCGCCCTTCCCGCCACGACACCGACTCACGTCGTCGCCTTCGCGCACGGCTACGGCCACACGTCGTTTTCGTGGATCGAGCACATGAAGCGGACAGCCGAAGCCGGAGCGATCGCGTTCACGCTCGACTACCCGGGAGCCCCGGTGTCGACCGACGACGACGGCAACGAGTCGACGCGCGGCTGGCAGGTGAGCGCGGGCGCGGACGCTACCAACGCGCTGACCGAAGCGCTCATGGTGGCATGCGGTGTGGATGACTCGATCCTGTATGGGGTGAGCATGGGTGGGAACACATCGGGTCTCGCGCTCGCGGCGGGCGAGACCGTGGGCGAGACCACGGAACCTCTGTACGACCATTGGATCGCCGTCGAGCCCGCCGCCAACGTGCTCGAGACCTATCTGGAGGCCACTGCGCTCGAGTCGACGAGCGAGTTCATCGCCCGCGCGAAGGCCGACATCGAGGCCGAGATGGGTGGCACGTTCACCGAGGCACCCGAGGCGTTCCTGGAGCGGACGGTCGTTCTGCGGGCCGCCGATATCGCGGCCAGCGGCGTCCAGGGTGTTGTCGTCGTGCACGCGCTCGATGATGGGTTGGTTCCCTACGATCAGGGTCGCGAGTTGGCTACCGTCCTTCGACTCAACGGTGTGCCGACCGACTTCTACAACGTCGTCCAGCGTGAGACGGATGGAACACCCGAGGGATCGGACAACACCACGATCTCCGAGAATGTGGCGCGCCCGCTCCTCGGAGGGCTCGGCCAGTCCTACACCGAGCCCCTGGCGGGGCACGGGACCGAGTCGAGCCAGACCAACGTGGTCGTCCAGACCGGGCTCGACGTCCTGTTCGAGATCCTCCGCGGCGCGTCGCTGCCAGCCGATCACGAGTTCGTGGTGGACGGCGCGGCGAAGTCCACGACGCAGCTGCTATAGCCGTTTCTCGACGGCGCGCTACGGGCGCGCGCGATAGCATCCATGGGGAGACCCAAGGAGGACTACGGTGACCGAGGAACGGGGCACGACGCGCGTCAAGCGCGGACTCGCTGAGATGCTCAAGGGCGGCGTGATCATGGACGTGACCAACGCCGAGCAAGCCAAGATCGCTGAGGACGCAGGCGCCTGCGCTGTGATGGCGCTCGAGCGCGTGCCGGCCGACATCCGCCGGGAGGGCGGCGTCGCGCGGATGGCCGACCTCACCAAGATCGAAGAGATCATGGCCGTCGTCTCGATCCCGGTAATGGCCAAGGCGCGTATCGGTCACTTCGTCGAGGCGCAGATCCTGCAGGCGCTCGGCGTCGACTACGTCGATGAGTCCGAAGTCCTCACCCCTGCCGACGAGGCCTTCCACATCGACAAGTGGGAGTTCACGGTGCCGTTCGTGTGCGGCGCCACCAACCTAGGCGAGGCATTGCGGCGCATCGGCGAGGGTGCGGCGATGATCCGTTCCAAGGGCGAAGCGGGCACCGGCAACATCGTCGAGGCCGTTCGGCACCTGCGCGCGATCACCGGCTCGATGAAGAAGATCCACGCGGCGCCGGCCGAAGAGCTGATGACGATCGCGAAGGAGATGGGCGCGCCGTACGACCTGGTGCGCGAGGTCCACGACGCCGGCCGCCTGCCGGTCGTGTTGTTCTGCGCGGGCGGGGTGGCAACGCCGGCCGACGCCGCGCTGGTGATGCAACTCGGCGCCGAAGGCGTGTTCGTCGGCTCAGGCATCTTCAAGTCGGACGACCCTCCCGTGCGCGCGAAGGCGATCGTCGAGGCGACGACGTTCTACAACGACCCCGACGTGCTCGCGAAGGTCACCCGTGGCCTCGGTGAGCCGATGCGCGGGCTCGACGTGCGCTCGATGCCTGAGGGCGAGCGGCTGGCGGAACGCGGCTGGTGAAGGTCGGCGTCCTTGCGCTCCAGGGGGACTTCGCGGCGCACGCGCGCATGGTGACGAGCGCCGGCGCGGTCGCGATCGAGGTGCGCACGACCGAACAGATGGCCGACGTCGACGCGCTCGTGCTCCCCGGTGGTGAGTCCACGACGATCCGCAAGCTCGCGACCGCGTACGGGTTGATCGAGCCGCTGCGCGAGCGCGCGCGCGCCGGGATGCCGATCCTTGGAACGTGCGCGGGGATGATCGCATGCGCCGCGCGCATCGCCGACGGCAACGAACCTATCATCGGCTGCGTGGACATCGACGTGCGTCGCAACGCGTACGGGCGGCAGGTCGACTCGTTCGAAGCCGACATCGCCGTCACCGGCGTCGGGGAGATGCGCGCGATCTTCATCCGCGCGCCGCGGATCGAGCGCACGGGCGACGGCGTCGAGGTGCTCGCGCGGCATGCCGGCGAGCCTGTGGTCGTGCGTCAGGGCGCCGTCGTACTCGCCGCGTTCCACCCCGAGCTCACCGATGACGACCGTCTCCATCGGCTCGCCTTCGAAGGGGGCTGAAGCGTGGGTCATAGGGAGCCGTGACGCCGATGGAGGAGCTGCGTATCCCGGAGCAGACGGAATGGCGTGCCGTCTGGCGACGGACCCATCCCGACGATCAACGCAGGGTCGTGCGCGCGGTTCGGACCGGCACCGCCATGGCCGACCCCTACGACGCCGTCCTAGCGGTCGGGTGCGCGCGCGCGTGGCGCACGCGGGTGTGGTGGGGGATCGCGCTGGTGCCGGCTCTGGTGTGGACCGCCGCGGTCGTCGCAGTGATCGGCGGGACGTCTCCGTTCGACCGCGGAACGATCGTGATCCTGGGCGCGCTCGCTGCGTTCACCGCCCTCGCGTTCGTCAACGCGAGCCGAGCCGAGCGGCGGAACCGTGCCGTCGTCGACGATGCGATCGCGCGCGGCGCGCCGCCGCTCAAACCGGAACCTTCTGTGTCGGACGCGCTGAACAAGGCGCTCGGGCGTGAGCCCCCCGGCTCGGCCGCCGACCCTGGGTGATAGCCTGGCCCGGCGATGGGCGGTCACAGTCACTGGAAGGGCATCAAGGAGAAGAAGGGCGCGCTCGACAAGAAGCGCGGAAAGCTCTTCGCCAAGCTGCTGCGCGCGGTAGAGATCAGTGCGCGCCAGGGTGACCCCAACCCAGACAACAACCCCACACTCGCCGACGCGATCCAGCGCGCGAAGGACGCCGACGTCCCGAAGGACAACATCGATCGCGCGATCGCGCGCGCATCCGGCGAGGGCGGCACCGGCGAGGACTGGCAGAACGTCGTCTACGAGGGCTACGGCCCCGGCGGCGTCGCGATGCTGTGTGATGCGCTCACCAACAACCGCAACCGGACATCGCAGGATCTGCGCGCGATCTTCCGCAGGCACGGCGGCAACCTGGCCGAGCCGGGCGCGGTGCAATGGCAGTTCGAGCGCAAGGGCGTCGTCCTGGTGGAAAAGACCGCCGGGTCCGAGGACGACGTGATGGCCGCCGCGCTCGAGGGCGGGGCCGACGACGTCAACGACGCCGAGGGCGAGTGGGAGATCGTCTGCGAGCCGTCCGCCTATGAAGGCGTGAAGCACGCCCTGGAAGCCGCGCGCATCCCGATCGTGTCGGCCGAGATGACTCAGCGCGCGCAGAACGCCGTCGCGGTGATCGGAGCCGATGCGCGCGCGGTGCTGAAGCTGTTCGAAGCGCTCGATGATCACGACGACGTCCAGGCCGTGTACGCGAACTTCGATATCCCCGAGGAGGTCTTCGCCGAGGTCGGATAAGTGGTTGTGCGCGGCCGGCGGTCGCGCTACCGTGCCGGAGTCGTCGCCTATCCGAAGGCGGCCGGTTGACGAAAGGGGTGGTGTCCATGACCGCGACCGTCGTGACGCTGCCCCGCGACGCCCGCTGCTGAGCGGCGCCGCACCCTAGATCCCGGCGCACACGCCGCGGGGCTCGAGCCCATCCAGCCATCGAGCGGAAGGAGCCCTGCCGTGACGCGTGTCTACGAGCCGGCTCGTGAGGTGCCGGCGCAGATCATCATTGAGGGGTACACCGAAGACGTCGACCTGGGCGTGTTGACGACCGGGAAGGAAGCAGAGGTCCATCTGATCGAGCGCATCGCGCCCGAGCGTTCGTGCCTGCTTGCGCGCAAGCTGTACCGACCGCCCGAGGAGCGCGCGTTCCGCAACGACATCACCTACCGTACGCACCGCCGGATCGACGGCAAGGTCCGCGACGGCGGCCTGATGCGCGAACGCGTTGCTGGACGCAACCTGCAAAAGGCCATGGATCAACGCTCGTCGTTCGGACGCAAGGCCTTGCACCACCAATGGGTGGCCACCGAGCACGAGATGCTCGAGCGCCTGTGGACCGCAGGCGCCCCGGTCCCTTTCCCGGTCGCCAACGAGGGCGACGCGATCGTGATGGAGTACGTGGGCGCGCGCCAGGAGGCGGCGCCCCGGCTCGCGCAGTACCGAACCAGCCGAAGCGGCTTGCGGGACCTGTTCGATCAGGTTCGAGCCGGCGTGCTTGCACTCGCGCGAGCGGGGGTGGTCCACGCCGACCTGTCGCCGTACAACATCTTGGTCTGGCAGGGGCGCGTGTGGGTCATCGACCTGCCCCAAGCGGTGCCGTACCTGGCCAACCTCGACGCCACCGACCTGCTGCATCGTGATTGCGTCAACGCCTGCGCTTGGTTCGTCCGCAAGGGGCTCGACGTCGACCCCGAGGACCTGTTCGTGGAGGCGCTGGACGTGTTGTTCGATCTCCAGATGCGGGACATGTTCAGGGCCGAGAGGTGATGGCCGACAGCCCGGACCGCGAACGGCGTTTGATGCACGTTGATCCGGTCCCTGGATCGACGCGGGTGATCATGCGTCGGCTCGCATCGGCGTCGATGGCCGAGTCAGCGGAACTGGGGGCGATCGAGCGGGATGTCGACGCCTCGGGCTGACGCCCGTGTGCCTCCCGAGGTCCTTGTAGGGGTCCCCCCTCGGGGTTACACTCCTCTGAAACCGTACATACGTTCGGAGGGAAATGACGATGCGCGTGATGGGCATCGATCCCGGGCTCGCGCGCACGGGCTACGGGGTCATCGAGCGAAAGGGCGGCCTCTTGACCATCCTGGCAGTGGGCACCGCGCGCGCACCGGCGGGTCAGCCGCCGTCCGTCCAACTCATGAACCTGTGCCTCGAGCTGGAACGGGTCATGGATCGAACCGAGCCGGACGTGGTCGCCGTCGAGAAGCTGTTCTTCAATTCCAACGTTCGCACCGCGATCAGGGTCGGGCAAGCCTCCGGGGTGGCGCTGTTGGCTGCCGCCGAGTGCGGGGCACCGGTGGTGGAGTACACCCCGACGGAGGTCAAGCGCGCCGTCACCGGCGTGGGCAACGCGACCAAGGATCAGGTGGGGTACATGATTCGCAAGCTCCTTCGCATGAAGGAGCCGCCGGACTCGCCGGACGCGGCCGACGCCCTCGCGATCGCGATCTGTCACGCCAACGCCCAACCGATGAGGGATGCGATCGCCAAGGCCGACGGCAAGCCCGCTCTGCGTGTGGTGAAAGCGGAGTGATCGCGGGCCTGCGCGGCGTCGTCCGCGAGGTCCTCGCGGATGGTGTCGTGCTCGACGTGCACGGCGTGTTCTATCGCGTGTTCATGCCGGCCTCGGCCGTGGCCTGGCTTCCGGCGGTCGGCGACGAGGTCCTAGCGCACACGCACCTGCACGTCCGCGAAGACGCGATGACCCTGTACGGGTTCGCGGCAGCGGATCAGCGCGACCTGTTCGAGGTCCTGCTGGGCGTGGGTGGGATCGGACCCAAAGGGGCGCTCGCGGTGCTGTCGGTGTACTCGCCCGAAGCCTTCCGTAAGGCCTTGGTGACCGAGGACCTCGACGCCTTGACGCTGGTCCCCGGCGTGGGCAAGAAGATGGCCGCGCGTATGATCCTCGAGCTCCGCGAGAAGCTCGCGCTGCCCGAGCTGGACGTCATCCCCGGCGGCAACGGCACGCGCCGCTCCGCGCTGGGCGAGGTCAGGGGCGCGCTCATCAACCTCGGATACACCGCCGCGGAGGCCCGCACCGCGCTGCAACACCTGCCCGACGACGGCGACACCCAGCCCGTCGAGGAGCTGTTGAAGCGCGCCCTGAAGGACCTGGCGACATGAACGAGCACCTCGGGAGCGTCGCGGTCCCCGAAGACGCCGAGATCGAGCTCACGCTCCGTCCAGGCCGGCTCGAAGAATTCATCGGCCAGGATCAGGTTCGCCGGCAGGTCGGGTTGATCGTCGAGGCCGCGCGCAACCGTGGCGCTGCGCCCGATCACCTCCTGTTCTCAGGGCCCCCCGGGCTCGGCAAGACCACGCTCGCGCATATCGTGGCGCGAGAGGTGGGCGCGACGCTCAGCGTCACCAGCGGTCCCGCGCTGGTTCGAGCCGGCGACATCGCCGCGATCGTCACCAACCTCGAAGAGGGCGACTGCTTGTTCATCGACGAGATCCATCGAATGCCGCGCGGAGTCGAGGAGGTCCTGTACCAGGCGATGGAGGACTTCAAGCTCGACGTGATGATCGGCAAAGGACCGGCCGCGCGCAGCCTCCGGCTCGACCTGCCACCGTTCACGCTCATCGGTGCGACGACCCGGACTGGGTTGTTGACGGGGCCGCTGCGCGACCGGTTCGGGTACGCGGCGCGGCTCGAGTTCTACGCGATCGACCACCTGGTCACCATCGTCCGGCGGAGCGCGGTGGTGCTGGACGTGCCGTTGACCGACGAGGGCGCGGCCGAGATCGCCTCCCGGTCGCGCGGGACCCCTCGGATCGCCAACCGTCTGCTTCGCCGGGTCCGGGACTACGCCGAGGTCCACGGCGACGGCCGCGTGGACGTCGAGGTTGCGCGCGCCGCCCTGGCGATGTTCGAGGTCGACGAGCTCGGGCTCGACAAGGCGGATCTTTCCCTGTTGCGCTGCCTGACCGAGACCTTCGGTGGGGGGCCGGTGGGGATCACCACCCTTGCCGCGTCGCTCAGCGAGGAGACCGACACCATCGAGGACGTGCTCGAGCCTTTCCTGCTGCAGATCGGCTTCCTGCAGCGAACGCCGCGCGGCCGGATCGCCACCGACGCCGCGTTCTCCCACTTGGGGCTGGCCCGCGGCGGGGACGCGACCCTGCTGTGACGAAGCGGCCTCGGTGACCTATTATTCTCAACCGGCCCGGGATACGCTGGGCCCTTTTTCACGGGAGAACCGATGCTGACCTTGCTTGCACAGACCGCCGACCCGACCGGGACCGCCACGCCGAGCGCCGGGGGCGGCATCGCGGCGTTCCTGCCCTTCCTGCTGATCATCTTGCTGTTCGTCTTCATGATGCGGAAGCAGGGCCGGCAGCGCCGACATCACGTGGACCTGGTGAGCAGCGTCGAGATCGGCGACGAGATCGAGACCATCGCCGGCATGTTCGGCACGGTCCGGCGCGCCACCGACGAGATGCTGTGGGTGGAGCTGTCGCCGGGCGCCGAGGTCAAGATGGCGCGCGCGGCGGTGCGTCGGAAGGTCGTGCCGTTCGAGCCCCCTTCAGAGGCCGGCGGGGCGTGAGGACGAAGGCCTGATGGCAGCCTCCCGAACCCGGTACTGGCGATCGCTCATTGCGATCGTCGTCCTCATCGGCGGCCTGTGGGGCGGCGGTATCGCCCTGCACGCTGTGCGCGCGTCCGACGCGGAGGCAGAAGACGTCCAACGGCCGGGACTGGTGAACCTCGGTCTCGACCTGCAGGGCGGGATCTCGGTCGTGTTGGGGCCGGCGCCCGGTCAAGAAGTGGCCGACGGCGCGCTCGAGAAGGCGCGCGACATCATCGCGCAACGCGTGGACGGCTTGGGCGTCGCCGAGCCGGACATCGCGATCGAAGGATCGAACATCGCCGTGCAGCTTCCGGGCCTGACGAAGGCTCGCCAGGCGCTCGACTTGATCGGGACGACCGCACAGCTGAGCTTCCGACCCGTGCTCGAAGGCGTACGGCGTCCCGCCGAAGGAGATGAGGTCGAGGAGCCGTTGCCTGATTGCGACGACCCCACCACGTTCCCCGACGCGCGCCCCGATGAAGGGGTCGTGCTGTGTGAGCGGCCCGACGAGGCCGATCAGCTGCCGCCCGAGCTGTGGGGCTTGCTACGCCTTGGGCCGGTCGCCCTGCAGGGGGACGACGTCTCCAGCGCGACCGCCACGCCGCCCGACTTCGCGGCCGGGTCCCCGACGTGGAGCGTCACGTTGAACCTGACCCGCGAAGGCGGCCGGAAGTTCCAGGAGATCACCGGGGAGCTCGCTCAGAAGGTTGGGGAACAACGACGGCTGGCGATCGTGCTCGACAACGTCGTCGAGTCGAGCCCGCAGGTCGGTGAAGACGTTGGTCCCGAGGGCATCGGCGGGGGAACCGCAGTGATCACAGGGGACTTCACCGAGGGCGAGGCGCGTAACCTCTCACTCGTCCTGCGCTATGGCGCGCTCCCTCTGGAGCTCGAGGCGCAGACCACCACGACGGTGAGCCCGACGCTCGGACGTGACTCCCTGCGCGGCGGCTTGCTCGCCGGCGGGATCGGTGTCGCGATCCTGTTCCTGTACGTGCTCGCGTTCTACCGAGGCCTCGGGTTGGTGATCTGGGTCGGGCTCGCCGTCCACGGCGCGTTCACCCTGGGCTTCGTTGTGCTGCTCGGCCAGACGGTCGGCTTCGCGCTCACGCTCGCCGGGATCGCCGGGCTGATCGTGTCGCTCGGGATCTCGACGGATTCGTTCATCGTCTACTTCGAGCGCATCAAGGACGAGGTGCGGGATGGCAAGACTGTGCGCGCCTCGGTGGATCGCGCTTGGACGAGCGCTTGGCGCACGATCTTGGCTGCCGACCTCGTGACCGCGCTCGCGGCGGTCGTCCTGTACCTGCTCGCGGTCGGAAGCGTGCGAGGCTTCGCGCTGATGCTCGGCATCGCGACGACGCTCGACGTCTTCGTTTCGCGACTGTACATGCATCCGGTGGTGTGGCTGCTGGCCCAGACGAAGATGATGAGCCGGTCGAAGACATTCGGGATCGGCGCGGTAGCCGGGATCGGGAAGCCCATCGTCGAACCCGGAGGAAGCGCGTGAGCGGCGGACTGCGCTCGATCATCCGCGGCGACTCGCACTTCGACGTCGTCGGCCGCCGCCGGAGGTGGGCGGCGATCTCGGGCGCGGTGCTCCTACTGAGCCTGATCGGTCTGTTCGTCAGCAAGCTCAACCTCGGGCAGGAGTTCACCGGCGGCACGTCGTTCAAGGTGACCGTGCCGGCGCAAGGTCCGGAACTCGAGGTCGGTGATGTCGAAGGTGCCATCGCCGCGTTCAACCTCCAGGACGTCAAGGTCCAGATCCAGGAGGCGCCCGATCCGGACTCACCGGGTACGACGCAGCAACAGATCCTGGTCCGCAGCGGCCACGTCGAGCCCCGAGATCTTCGGCGCGTCCAGGATGCGCTCGCGGAGGTCGCCGGCGTCGACGATCCGGACCAGGTGAGCATCGAGGACGTCGGGCCGACGTGGGGCGAGCAGGTCTCGAGCAAGGCGCTCCGCGGGTTGATCATCTTCTTGATCCTGGTGTCGATCTACATCAGCCTGCGGTTCGAATGGAAGATGGCGCTCGCAGCGATCGCGGCGCTGGTCCACGATCTGGTCGCGACCGCCGGTGTCTACGCGCTGGTCGGGTTCGTGGTCACGCCGGCCACGGTGGTCGCGCTCCTCACTCTCCTCGGCTATTCGTTGTACGACACGGTGGTGGTGTTCGACAAGATCCAGGAGAACACAGCCACGCTGACCTCGAGCGCGCGCGCCACGTACTCGGAGATGGTGAACCGGTCCGTGAACCAGGTGATGATGCGCTCGATCAACACGTCGCTGTCCACGATCTTGCCCATCGGGGCCTTGCTGTTCGTCGGTGTGTATCTGTTCCAAGCCGAGACGTTGAAAGACCTCGCGCTGGCGATGTTCATCGGAACGCTGGTCGGGACCTACTCGTCCATCTTCGTGGCCTCGCCGTTGCTGGCGGTGCTGAAGGAGCGCGAGTCGCGCTACCGGGCCATCGCCGCGCGCATCGGGCGCGAGGCGCGTACGGCTGCACCTGCGGCGACCCCGCACCCGGCTGCCGCAGAGACCGCCGCAGAGACCACCCCGGAGACCACCGCGGAGGAACAGGCCCCGCCGATCCCGCCGCGGCCCACGGCGCGCACGCACGCGCATCGGCCGGGCGGCCCCAAGCCGCGGAAGCGCCGCCGCGGGAAGAGACGATAGGTGGGACGCAACGTGACCGAGCTGCTGGCAGCTCGCGTCAGGGACGTCCCCGATTTCCCCAAGCCGGGCATCGTGTTCAAGGACATCACGCCGCTGCTCGCCGACCCGGTGGCGCTGTCCACCGTGATCGACGAGATCGTCGTCGGCCTCGGCCGGGGAACCGTGGACAAGGTCGTTGGCATCGAGGCGCGCGGGTTCATCGTCGCGGCGCCGGTGGCCTACCACATGGCCGCTGGATTCGTCCCCGTCCGCAAAGCAGGCAAGTTGCCGTGGGAGACCGAGTCCGAGACCTACACCCTCGAGTACGGAGCGGAGACGCTCGAGCTCCACCGTGATGCGATCGTGCCCGGGGAGCGGGTCGCGATCGTCGACGATGTCCTCGCGACGGGTGGGACGGCTGAGGCGACCGCTGCGCTCGTCGAGCGCCTGGGGGGACGCGTCGTCGGGATGGCGTTCCTGATCGAGCTCGGCTTCTTGGAGGGCCGCAAACGGCTCGATCGCTACGACGCGTTCTCGCTGCTCACCTACTGAAGGCCCGCGGGCCCCGGGGCCCCACGGTTACACTGTCCTGGATGGACGCTCGCGTTGGGACCCCTTCCGAAGGTCGCCGCAGGCGCATGCTCTCCCGGCTCCGTCCCGTCGAGCCGCCGGCGGACACCAAGTTCGAGCATCTGCTCCGAGAGGTCCGCAGCTATCACCCCAAAGCCGACGTGAAGCTGATCGAGCGCGCCCACGCATTCGCCGCCGAGTCCCACGCCGACCAGCGGCGGGCATCCGGTGAACTCTTCATCGAGCATCCTCTCGAAGTCGCTCTGATCCTGGCCGACCTGCATCTGGACGACACGACCATCGCCGCGGCGCTGCTCCACGACGTCGTGGAGGACACAGACATGTCCCTGGACGACGTCGAAGAGCGCTTCGGCAAGGAGGTCGCGCAGCTGATCGACGGGGTCACCAAGCTGGACAAGGTCACGTTCGAGTCCAAGGAAGCCCATCAAGCCGAGACGATCCGAAAGATGATCATCGCGATGGCCCGGGACATCCGGGTGCTGCTGATCAAGCTCGCCGACCGGTTGCACAACATGCGCACCGTCGGACACCTCTCACGCGACACCCAAGAGAAGAAGGCGCGCGAGACCCTCGAGATCTACGCCCCCCTCGCCCACCGGCTGGGAATCCACCAGATCAAGTGGCAACTCGAAGATCTGTCGTTCGCGACCTTGCACCCGAAGCGCTTCGACGAGATCGTCCGGATGGTCGAGGAACGTCAGCCCGAACGCGAGGGCGTACTCAACCAGGTGATCGAAGAGATCCGAGGTGCGCTGAAGGTCGCCAAGATCAAGGCGACGATCACCGGCCGTCCGAAGCACTTTTGGTCGATCTATCAGAAGATGGTGATCCGTGGACGGGAGTTCGCCGACATCTACGATCTCGTCGGCATCCGGATCGTCTGCGAGTCGATGCACGACTGCTACGCCGCGCTCGGGGTGATCCACGGGCTACGCAAGCCGGTGCCCGGGCGGTTCAAGGACTACATCGCGATGCCCAAGTTCAACATGTATCAGTCGCTGCACACCACGATCGTCGGCCCGCGCGGACGTCCGCTCGAGATCCAGATCCGCTCGGAGGGGATGAACCGAACAGCCGAATACGGCATCGCGGCGCACTGGCGGTACAAGGACGGCAAGACGCGCGACGATACGGACTTGTCGTGGTTGCGGCAGATGCTGGACTGGCAGAAGGAACTCTCCGATCCGCGGGACTTCATGGAGAGCCTGCGGATCGATCTGTACCAGGACGAGGTGTTCGTGTTCACGCCCAAGGGCGACGTGATGGCATTCCCGATCGGGGCGACACCCATCGATTTCGCGTACTCGGTGCATACCGAGGTGGGGCACCGCTGTGCCGGAGCGCGCGTCAACAACCGGCTCGTCCCTTTGACCACCCAACTCCAATCCGGTGACACCGTCGAGATCATCACGTCGAAGTCCCCGAACGCCGCGCCGTCCCAGGACTGGCTCAAGGTCGTCAAGACCTCGCGCGCGCGCAACAAGATCCGGCAGTGGTTCACGCGCGAGCGCCGCGAGGACGCGATCGAGAAGGGCAGGGACGAGCTGGCGCGCGCCCTCCGCAAGGCGAACCAGCCGGTGCAGATGACGCTGGCCGGCGAGGCGCTTCGCGGCGTGGCGACGGACCTCCACTTCCCGTCGGTCGAAGCGATCGAGGCGGCGATCGGTGAGGGGCACATCTCGGCGCAGGTCGTGATCCAGCGGCTCGAACACGAGGTCTCCGACGACGAGGACGTGATGCCGGTCCCGACCCGACCCGTTCGGATGCGGCGTCCGGCCGAGCACGGTGTGATCGTCCCCGGAGTCGACGACGTCCTGGTGCGGCTGGCGAAGTGTTGTACGCCCGTTCCGCCGGACAAGATCATCGGGTTCGTGACCCGGGGCCGAGGCGTGTCGGTCCATCGCGACGACTGCCCGAATTCGGGAGCCCTCGAGGCGCAGGCCGAGCGCAAGATCGACGTGCAGTGGGACACCGGACGAGCCGGCGCATTCACGGTCGGGATCATGATCCAGGCGCTCGACCGCACCAAGCTCCTTCGCGACATCTCGACCGCGATCAGCGATCTGGGGGTCAACATCCTGGCGTCGTCGACCCAGAGCGACCCCCGCACACGAACCGCGACGCTGCGATTCACCGTCGAGCTCGCCGATGCGGCCCATCTGGATCACATCCTCAGTCAGCTCAAGCGGGTCGAGGCCGTATACGAGGCCGCACGGATCGTGCCCGGCTCGAACAACGCCCGCACGTGAGGGCGGTCGTCCAGCGGGTAGCGCGCGCTGCCGTGCGGGTGGACAACCGCGAGGTGTCCTCGATAGGACCCGGCCTGGTCGTGCTCCTGGGCGTGAGCGTCGACGACGGAGAGAACGACGCTCGGTGGATGGCCGACAAGGTCAGGACGCTGCGGGTTTTCGCGGACAACTCCGGCGTGATGAACCGCAGCATCGAGGAGGCGGGCGGCGCGGTGATGGCCGTGTCTCAGTTCACCTTGCTGGGGGACGCGCGCAAGGGACGGAGGCCGTCGTACATCAAAGCCGCCGCACCCGAGGATGCAGAGCCGCTGTACGACGCGTTCTGCGTGGCGCTGCGCGCGGCGGGCGTGACGGTCGCCGAGGGGATCTTCCAGGCGCAGATGGCTGTCGACCTGGTCAACGAGGGTCCCGTGACGATCCTGCTGGATTCTGCGAGAGCGTTCTAGGGGAAGAAACTTCCACGAGGCAGGGTCGTGGCACGGGCGCGCACAAGCATGCAGCCATCCGGGCCGGCGGCGTTTCCCGTCGACGCCCTACAGCTCCGCGGGGGAAGGCGAAGAAGCTCGTCGTACGCGTGTGGGACGGGGTGAACGGGCTCGGTCAGGTCGCCGTCCACGTCTGCGGCTCCACGACCGCGAGCGCGTGCTAATTTCCCGCTCGATCGGTACCTCGTCGTGAACGTGTACGGGACCTGGAGTTGCACGAAGTACGTCGATGATCTGCAGGACGCCCAGGGGGGCGGCGTGCGCGGCAAGGTCAAGGTGACCTGGGTCACCTCCACCTGATCGGCGCCGATCGATGACGACGCTGGCCCTCCCCGGCCGGTTGGTAGGATGCCCGCCATGGCATCCGAGCGCATCGTCGAGGGCTACACGGTCGGGGCGTGGCAGTCCAACACCTACGTCGTGGCCGCGCGCGCGGGCGACGCCGCGGTGGTGATCGACCCCGGCCAGGACGCCGATGGGCTGATCGCCGAACGCCTCGCTGCCCACGGCCTTCGACTGGAAGCGGTCCTGCTCACCCACGGGCATATCGACCACGTCTGGTCGGCGGCCGCGGTCGCCGATGCTGCCGGCGTTCCCGCGTACCTGCATCCGGACGACAGGTGGCTACTCGAGCGTCCGGCCGACGCGATCGGCGCCGCGGGGATGAAGTTCGAGATCGCCATCCCGCAGGACGTGCGCGACCTCTCCGACGGCGACGTCCTGAAGCTGGGCGGCGTGCGTTTCGACGTCGCTCACACGCCGGGACACACGCCCGGCCACTGCACGTTCGCCACCGACGGGATCCTGTTCTCCGGCGACCTGATCTTCCAGGGCTCGATCGGACGCACCGATTTCCCGCGGGGATCGCTCGACGACCTGATGGAGTCGATCCGCCGGACCGTGCTGCCGCTGGACGACGACGTCGTGATCCTTTCCGGCCACGGCTCGGAAACGACCGTGGGCGTCGAGCGCCGCACCAACCCGTTCGTGCTGGCCGACGCGCGCGGGGACCTGCCGCGCATCCTCGGCCTATGAGCGAACTGCAGCCGCCGCGCGGCACGCAGGACCTCCTGCCGCCCACCTCCGAGCGCTTCGGTCGCCACGAGCAACTCGGGCAGCAGATCTTCGAGCGCGCAGGGTACCGCCGCATTATCACGCCGATGTTCGAGGAGACCCAGGTGTTCGCGCGCGGCGTGGGGGAGGGCTCGGACATCGTGAGCAAAGAGATGTACACATTCCGCGATCGCAGCGACAACGAGCTGACGCTGCGGCCCGAAGGCACCGCGCCCGTGATCCGCGCGATCATCTCGAACTCGCTGTGGAACGAAGGCCTCCCGCTGAAGTTCTGGTACTCCGCGGCCATGTTCCGCTACGACCGTCCGCAGAAGGGTCGGTACCGGCAGCACCACCAGCTGGGGATCGAAGCGGTCGGCACCGAGGATCCCGCGGTGGACGCCGAGGTGGTCGAGGTCGGCGCCGAGCTGCTCGCGCGCGCCGGCGTCACCGACGTGAACCTGCTGCTGAACAGCATCGGTCATCCAGGGTGTCGGGGCGAGTACCTGCCGAGGCTGCAGGAGTTCCTGCGCGCGCACGCGGCCGAGCTCGACGAGGATTGTAACCGACGGATGGAGACCAACCCGTTGCGGGCCTTCGACTGCAAGGTCGAGCGCGACCAGCAGATCCTGGCCGACGCGCCGACGATCGACCAGTTCCTTTGCGAGGAGTGCCGCGCGCACTTCGAGGCCGTGCAGGGCTACTTGAAGGACGCCGGCGTCTCGTATTCGCTGGCGCCGCGGCTGGTGCGCGGGCTCGACTACTACACGCGCACGACTTTCGAGTTCCAGACGGGCTTGTTGGAGGCGGCGCAGTCCACCGTGTGCGCGGGCGGACGGTACGACGGTCTGGCCGAGATCCTGGGCGGCCCGCGCCTGCCCGGCATCGGCTTCGGCTCGGGGGTCGAGCGCGTGCTGCTGGCGGCCGAGAAGGCGGGCTCGGCGTGGGTGCCTGCGCCGTTGGTCTGTTTCGCGGTTCCGCTCGGAGAGGAGCAGAAATCCGCGACGGTGCGGTTGGTGGCACAGGTGCGCGCGCGCGGTCTGGCGGCCGACCTCGCCTACGTGGATCGAGCCCTGAAGACCCAGTTGAAACACGCCGGCCGGATCGGCGCGCGGTTCGTCGCGCTCGTGGGGCAGCGAGAGCGGGAAGCGGGCGTAGCGACGCTGCGCGACATGGATTCCGGTGAGCAGACGGAGGTACGACTCGACGACGTTGGGGGCTGGCTGGAGGAGAAGACACGATGATGCGCACGCATGCGTGCGGAGAGCTGCGCGCCGAGCACGCAGGCCAGACGGTCACGCTCGCCGGTTGGGTGCATCACCGCCGCGATCACGGCAAGGTGATCTTCCTCGACCTGCGCGACGCGGCGGGCACGGTGCAGATCGTCGTTCATCCCGACGAGTCGGCCCAGGCCTACGAGTCCGCGGACGCATGCCAGCGCGAATACTGCGTGCTGATCACCGGCGAGGTGACCGAACGCAAGCCCGGAACCGAGAACCCACGGCTCGCGACCGGCGACGTCGAGGTGCGCGCTCGCTCCGTCGAGGTCCTGTCGACCTCGGAGACCCCGCCGTTCGTGATCGAAGACGACATCGAGGTCGATGAGACCACGCGGCTGAAGTATCGCTACCTCGACCTGCGCCGCCCGCTGATGCAGCACACGGTCCGGCTGCGCGCGCAGGTCATGCGCGAGATCCGTCGTTACCTCGACGAGCGCTCCTTCACCGAGATCGAGACCCCGATCCTGTTCAAGTCGACGCCCGAGGGCGCGCGCGACTTCCTCGTCCCGTCACGTCTGCAGCCCGGGACGTTCTATGCGCTCCCGCAGTCGCCGCAGATGATGAAGCAGCTGTTGATGGTGGCCGGGTTCGAGCGGTACTACCAGCTCGCGCGCTGCTTTCGCGACGAGGATCTGCGCGCCGACCGCCAGCTCGAGCACACCCAACTCGACCTCGAGATGTCCTTCGTCGAGCGCGACGACGTCCTGGATCTGGTCGAAGGGCTGTTCGTGCACCTGTGGCGCGCGTGCCTCGGCGTCGAGTTGCCGCAGCCGTTCCCGCGCGTCTCCTACGACGAAGCGGTCCGACGCTTCGGGTCGGACCACGTCGATCTGCGCTTCGGCATGGAGCTCTCCGACGTCGCGGAGGTCTTCGCCGATACCTCGCTCGGGATCTTCAAGCGCGTCCTCGATTCCGGCGGCGTGATGCGCGCCTTCGCGCTGCCCGGGGGCGGCGAGATGCATCACAACGAGTTGCGGCGGCTCGAGAAGGAAACGATGGAGCGGGGCGCCAAAGGATTGACCTGGATCAAGTTGCTTCCCGGCGGCGAGGTGGACTCGCCCATCGCCAAGCACCTCTCGACCGAGGAGATCGCGTCGCTGCAGAAGACGCTGGGTGCGGGACCCGGCGACCTGGTGCTGATGATGGCCGACCAGCCCGCGGTGGTGAACCCGATCCTCGGTGCGCTGCGGATGCAACTCGCGGCCGAGCGCGGGCTCGTCCCCGCCGACGAGTGGGGCTTCTGCTGGGTGGTCGACTATCCGTTCTTCGAGTGGAACCCCGCCGAGCAGCGCTTTGATCCCATCCACCACCCGTTCACCAGCTTCGAGGGCGACATCGCCGGCGAGCCGACCGAGGTGCGCGCGCTCGCGTACGACCTGGTGGTGGGCGGGCTCGAGGTGCTGAGCGGCAGTATCCGCATCCACAGGCCCGATCTGCAGGCCAAGGTGTTCGACGCGCTGGGGATCTCGAAGGAGGAGGCCGAGCAGCGATTCGGCTTCTTCCTGGAAGCGTTCAATTACGGCCCGCCTCCCCACGGCGGGATCGGCTGCGGGATCGATCGGGTCGTGATGAAGATGCTGGGCGTCGAGAACATCCGGGACGTCGTGACCTTCCCGAAGACACAATCGGGCGGGGATCCGCTGTCGGGCGCGCCGACCGCGGCCGACGCTGCCCAGCTTCGCGAGCTCGGGATCCGCACGATCGAGTAGATGCCACCGCGCGCGCGCAAGGCCGACGGCCCGCTGTTCGAGCCCGACCGCGCGAACCCGATCACCGAGCCCGGCTCCGAAGCGCCGCTCGCTGCGCGTATGCGGCCCCGCACGCTGGAGGAGTTCGTCGGCCAGGGCCACCTGCTCGAGGAAGGCAGCGTGCTGCGCGCGTTGATCGAGCAGGACAAGCTGCGCTCGATCCTGCTGTACGGTCCGGCCGGCACCGGCAAGACCAGCCTCGCGTCGCTGGTCGCGCGTTCCACCGAAGCGGCCTTCGTGCAGCTGTCGGCGGTCACCGCGGGCGTGGCGGACGTGCGCAAGTTCGTGGCCGAGGCGAGGGAGCGACTCGCAGCGATCGGGCGTCGCACGGTGCTGTTCATCGACGAAGTGCACCGGTTCAACAAGGCACAGCAGGACGCGCTGCTGCCGGGTGTCGAGGCAGGCACGATCGTGTTCGTGGGCGCCACGACCGAGAACCCGTTCTTCAGCGTGATCGGGCCGTTGCTGTCGCGCTCGACCCTTTTCCGGCTCGAGCTCCTGACGCCGGAGCAGCTGCAGGGCATCGTTCAGCGCGCGCTAACCGATGCCGAGCGCGGGCTCGGCGGAGGCGTGAAGATCGAGACGGACGCGCTCGATGCGTTGACCGATCGAGCCGGCGGAGACGCGCGCGTCGCGTTGAACGCGCTCGAGGCAGCGGCCGAACGCGCGCAGGTGCGGGGCTCGGACACGATCGAGGCGATCGACGTGGCGGACGCGATGCGCCAGCGCGCGCTGCGCTGGGATCGAGCCGGCGACCAGCACTACGACGTCGTCAGCGCGTTCATCAAGTCGCTGCGCGGCTCGGATCCGGATGCCGCGCTTGCCTGGCTGGCGCGCATGATCGCCGCGGGCGAGGATCCGCGGTTCATCGCCCGGCGCATGATCATCCTGGCGTCGGAGGACGTCGGTATGGCAGACGCGCGCGCGCTGCAGATCGCGGTCGCGGCTGCCCAGGCGGTCGAGTTCGTCGGGATGCCCGAGGCGCAGCTGAACCTGGCGCATGCGGCGATCGCGCTGGCGCTGGCGCCGAAGTCGAACGCGGTCACACGCTCGCTCGGCGCGGCGCAGGCGGACCTCGAGGAACGCGGACAGGGCGGCGTCCCGCAACACCTGCGCGACGCGAGCTATCCCGGCGCGAAGCGCCTCGGACATGGAACCGGGTATAAGTACCCCCACGACTTCCCGGGTGGTTGGGTCGAACAGACGTACCTCCCGGAGGGTCTCGAGGGACGCAGGTACTGGGAGCCGGAGGAGGGGAACGCCGGGCATGACTGATCTGATGGCGCTGACCGCGCGCGACTGGGCGATGGTCGCGTTCATCTCGTCGGCCGCGCTCGTGCTGTTCGTGATCGCGGCGATCATCCTGAATCTGTCCCGGGTCGTGACCAGCTTGAAGGGTCTCGTCGATGGGGTGACGTCGGAGACGGTGCCGCTGATCGGCGAGGTCGGCACGACGGTGCGCACGGTGAACAAGGAACTTGAGCGCGTGGACTCGATCGTCGGCAGCGTCCAGAGGGTCGCTACCAACGTCGAGATCATCTCGGACACCGTGCAGACCACGATCACGAACCCGCTCGTGAAGTTCGTCGCCTTCCTGGCCGGGACGAGGCGGGCGGCGCGCAAGTTCCGGGAGAAGGACTAGGGTGTTCAAGCGGTTGTTCTGGACGATGGTCGGGGTCGGACTCGGCGCCGTCGTGGGCGTCCAGGTCGTGCGCTGGGCGAACCGGACCACGCGCAGGTACGCGCCCGAGAGCATCGCGCGTGGGGCGGCCGGAGGCTGGGCCGGCCTCAAGCAGCGCACCGCCGACGCGATCGCTGCCGGGGCCGCCGAGATGGACGTTCGCGAGGCGGAACTGCGCGCCGAGCTGAACCTGCCCGTCGAACCCCGATAAGCGCACCCGGGACTGCGGGCGCCGGTAGGATACGGAACCCGTGAGGGCCAACGACATCCGCGAGACCTACCTGGGCTTCTTCAGGGACCGCGACCACAAGATCTTCTCTTCGGCGTCCTTGGTCCCCGAGGATGTGCGCGCGCCTCTGCTGACCACGGCAGGCATGGTGCAGTTCATCCCCTACTTCTATGGTGAGCGCACGCTAGATCCGGCGCGCGCGGCCTCCTGCCAGGTGGTCGCGCGAACCACCGACATCGAGGTGGTCGGACTCGACGCGCGTCACCAGTCGGTCTACGAGATGCTCGGCAACTTCGCGTTCGGCGACTACTTCAAGGAAGAGGCCATCAGGTGGGCGTGGGAGCTGTCCACCGGCGGGTTCGGGCTCGACCCCGAGCGGATCTGGGTGACCGTGTTCGAGTCCGACCCCGAAGCGTTCCAGATCTGGGCCGACGTCGTTGGGCTGCCCGAGGAGCGCATCATCAAGCGCGGCAAGGACGACAACTTCTGGTGGATGGGCGTGCCGGGTCCCGGCGGCCCGAACACCGAGCTGTTCTACGACCGAGGGCCGGCGTTCGGAGAGGTCGACGGCTTCGAGGACGGCGACCGCATCATGGAGTTCTGGAACCTCGTGTTCACCCAGTATGAGGTCGACGACGCCGGCGACCCGGTTGGGGACCTGCCGACCCGCAACGTGGACACCGGGATGGGGCTCGAGCGCATGGCGCAGATCCTGCAGGAGGCCCCCACCGCCTACGAGACCGACGTGTTCCGCCCCATCATCGAGCGCGCGCAGGAGGTCACGGCTCGAACCTACGGGGAGGACGAGCGCACGGATGTCTCCCTGCGCATCATCGCCGAGCATCTCCGCGGCGCCGCATTCATGGTCTCGGACGGGATCGTTCCCTCGAACGAGGGCAGGGGCTACGTGTTGCGTCGGATCGTGCGCCGCGCCCTCAGACAAGCCGAGCGCCTCGGTGTGGAGCAGCTGATCGCCCCGCGGATGCTCGAGTCGGTGGTCGCGACGATGGGCGAGGCTTACCCGGCCCTGGTGAACCAGCGCGCGTTCATCGAACGGGTCGTAACCAGCGAGGAGGAAGGGTTCCGCCAGACGCTGCGCACCGGGCTGCAGATGCTCGAGGGCGAGATCGCGACCGCGAAGACCGGGAAGGTCGCGACGCTGCCAGGCGATGCGGCGTTCAAGCTCCACGACACCTACGGGTTCCCGCTCGAGCTGACGCTCGAGATCGCCGCCGAGGCCGGGCTCGAGGTGGATCGCGAGCGCTTCGAGCACCTGATGACCGAGCAGCGCGAGCGCGCGCGCGCGCACCACAAGGTCGAGATCGCCGACGAGGACGCCCTTCGTCGCGTTCTGTCCGAGCACGGCGCGAGCGTGTTCACCGGCTACGAGCACGACGAGGAGGAGGCCAAGCTGGTCGGCATCGTCGCCGGCGGCGAGGTGGTCGATCGCGCGCGCGAGGGTGCCGAAGTCGAGCTGGTCCTGAATGCCACACCGTTCTACCCCGAGGGCGGGGGTCAGATCGGCGACGGCGGCGTCATCACCTTCGACGGCGCGCGCGCGGTGGTGCTCGACACGCAACGCCGCGTCGGGGATCTGATCGTGCATCGCGCGCGCGTCGAAGCCGGTGAGCTGCCGACCGGTGTGGCGGTGCGCGCGCAGGTCGACGCGGCGCGGCGGGGCTCGACCATGCGCAGCCACACCGCGACCCACATCCTGCATGCCACCCTGCGCGGGATCCTGGGTGAGCACGCCCGGCAGTTCGGCTCGCTGGTCGAGCCGGGCCGGCTCCGGTTTGATTTCGCGCACCCGCAGCGCGTTCCTGCGGATCAGCTCGCGCGCGCGGAGGAGATCGTCAACACTCGGCTGCTGGAGGACGAGGTCGTCCGCCCCTACGAGACCACGATGGAGGAGGCGCGCAGCCGCGGCGCGATGATGCTGTTCGAGGAGAAGTACGGCGACATCGTGCGCGTGGTCGAGATCGGCGACTACTCGATCGAGCTCTGCGGTGGGACCCACGTGATCCATACCGCCGGCGTCGGTGCGGTGAAGATCCTGGGGGAGGGCTCGATCTCGGCGGGCGTGCGCCGCATCGAGGCGCTGACCGGCGCCGAGGCCATCGAGGGGTTCCGGCACGAACGCGCGGTGCTCGAGCATATCGCCCACCTGCTCAAGACCACCCCGGAAGAGGCGCCGCAGCGAGTCGAGAAGCTGCTGGACGAGCTCAAGGCGGCCGAGCAGCAGTTGAAGAAGCAGCGGTCGGCGGGTCAGCAGGAGCAAGCGGCGGCGCTCGCGGGGGCGGCCGAGCGCCTCGGCGACGTGTCGCTGGTCGTCGCCGAGGTGCCCGGGCTGGCGGCGGGGGACCTGCAGAAGCTCGCCGCGACCGTGCGCGATCGCATCGGTGGACCTGCGGCGGTGATCCTGGCGTCGGCCGCGGCGGGCAAGGCCGCCGTCGCGGCGGCGGTCGATCAGCAGACGGCAGCGCGCGTGAAAGCACCCGCGTTGATCCAAGAGGCTGCGCGCGCGATCGGAGGCGGCGCCGGGGGCAAGGATCTGGCCGCGGTCGGTGGAGGGAAGAACGCCGACGGGATCGCCGAGGCGCTCCGGCTCGCGCGTCATAAGGCTGGGGAGGTGCTGGGCTGATGGCGCGCACCCTCGGCATCGACCTGGGGACTCGGCGCATCGGCGTGGCGCTGTCGGATACCAAGGGGAAGGTCGCGACGCCGTTCACGGTGCTGCAGCGGACCAGCGACGACAACGATTGCCGCGTGATCGCCGACATCGCCACCGCCGAACACATCAAGACGGTCGTCCTTGGGTACCCGCTGTCGATGGACGGAACGGTCGGTGGCGCCGCGATGGTCGCGGAATCGTTCGCGAAGAAGCTGAAAGAGCACGGGGTGCGCGTGAAGCTGTGGGACGAGCGGCTCACGACGGCCGAGGCCGAACGATCGTTGAAGCACACGGGGATGAAGGGGCGTGCCCGCCGCGCCGTCGTTGACAAGGTCGCCGCGTCGGTGATCTTGCAGTCCTACCTGGACGCACAGCACGCCCGGAAGCGATGACCGAGACCCCGCCGCTCGAGCCTCACCCTCCGCGCCGCCGCCGGCGACGGCTCGGACGGATCCTGCTGGTGCTGTTCCTGGTCGGCGCGATGTTCGCCGGCGGCGCCGTGTGGTACGGCCTGTGGGCGATGGGCGGGACGCCGAACGGCGAAGCGGTGACGGTCGAGGTGCCCGCGGGGGCATCGGGCGGAACGATCGCGCGACTGCTCGAAGACAAGGACGTGATCCGTTCGTCGTTCATGTTCCGGCTGGTCGCGCGACTGCGCGGGGTGGGGGCGAGCCTGAAGCCCGGCGTGTACGAGCTACGCATCGGTTTGGGCGTCACCGACGCGATCGACCTGCTCGAGCGAGGTATCGAACCCGACCTCGTCCGCGTTTCCATCCCCGAGGGGAAGACCTTGATCGAGATCGCCCGGATCGTGGGCGAGCGCACGCACATCAGCGAACAGCGCTTCATGCGCGCGGCGCGCTCGGGCAACCGTCGGATCGGGCTCATGCCCGACGGTGTCGATGACCTCGAGGGGCTGCTGTTCCCCAAGACCTACGACGTCGGCGATGAGATGGGCGCGGGCGACCTGATCGACCAGATGCTCGGCCAGTTCGTGTCCGAGACCAGGTCGATCGGGTTGGATCGGAAGGCGCGCGCGCTGGGCATGACCGCGTACGATGCTGTGATCGCCGCAAGCCTGATCGAACGTGAGGCGAAGGTCCAGAAGGACCGCCCGCTGGTGTCCTCGGTGATCCAGAACCGGCTCGAGCGCGGGATGCGGCTGCAGATCGATGCGACGGTGCAGTACGCGATCCTGCTCCAGACCGGCTCGTACAAGGACCCGCTGACGCAAGAGGATTACACGCGCGTGCGCTCGCCCTACAACACCTACCTCAACGACGGGATGCCGCCGGGACCCATCGCGGTCCCGGGGCTGGCCGCGCTGCGCGCGGCGGTGAACCCCGCCGACACCGACTATTTGTTCTACCGGCTGACCAGCGACGGACGGTCGCACTGCTTCAGCGAGACCGTCGAAGAGCACAACAGCCGCTGCGCGAACGCCTGATGGACGTCGCGGCCGTCATCGGCTTCCCGATCCGCCACAGCCTGTCGCCCGCGATGCACAACGCCGCCTTCGCCGCGCTCGGGCTCGACTGGGTCTACCTGCAACTCGCGGTGCCTCCGGATCGGGCCGCCGACGGGGTGCGGGCGCTGCGGTTGCTCGGTGCGCGAGGGGCGAACGTGACGATGCCGCACAAACTGGGCGTAGTGGCCTCCCTGGACGCGCTGGCGCCGCAAGCAGAGGCGCTGGGCGCCGTCAACACGATCGTGCGCGACGGCGCCCGCCTGGTGGGGCACAACACCGACGGGGCCGGGTTCTTGGCGGCGCTCGGGGAGGAAGCCGGCTTCGGTCCGCACGGGCGCCGCGCGCTGGTCGTGGGGGCCGGGGGGGCCGCGCGCGCCGTCGCCGTCGCCCTGGCCAACGCCGGCGCCTCCGTGACGGTCACCGCTCGCCGGCTCGAGCAGGCCGAGGCGATCGCGGCCCTTGGGCCCGGCATCGCAGCACGGCCCTGGGGTGAGCCCGCCGAAGCCGACCTGATCGTTCAGGCCACCCCGGCCAGGGAGGATCTCCCTCTGAAGGCGCTCCCGTTCGGGCCCGGGGTGGTCGCCGTCGACCTGATCTACCCCCCGCCGGCCACCCCGTTCATGCAGGCGGCCGTTCGAGCCGGCGCGCGCGCGGTGGGTGGCTTGGGGATGCTCATCCATCAAGCCGCCCTGTCGTTCGAGCTGTGGACCGGCCGGCGCGCTCCGATCGAAGTCATGCGGCTGGCGGCCGAGACGTCCCTTCCGTCACATCCTCGCCAGTAAAGAGGTCCCTGCGGCGTGCCGAGGATACGGACGAGATCTTCGGAAAGGGGAGGGGCCATGCTCAATGGCAGCCTCGATGCGTTCGCGCTACCCGACGTCTTGCGCTTCGTCGCCGGCGGTGGGATCACCGGACGGATCGAGATCCAACGGGAAGAGGTGTCCGGCGAGCTCGCGCTCGACCAGGGCAGATTCGTGGCGGCGAGCCTCGTCGATGAAGAGGCGCCCTCGACGGTGGACGAAGCGCTCGATGTCGCCGTCCTGTTGTTCGATGGGACGAGCGGTGCGTTCGAGGTCATCATCGAGGATTGGGCCGGAGGTCCCCTGGACGTTGATGCCCAGGAGCTCATCCAAGCCGTCGAGAAGCGCCGCCAGGAATGGGCGGAGGTCGTCTCGGTCCTCGGCTCGCTGGAGGAGCCATTGGTGCTCGCGGCCGATCTTCCCGAGACCACGGATCAGATCACCATCACCGCCGAGCAGTGGCGCTTGATCACCCTCGTGGATGGATACCGCAGCGTCCAGGACATCGCGCGGGACTCCGCCTCGAGCGTGTACAAGAGCGCGGTCGTGCTGGCGGACCTGTACAACCACGGGATGCTCGCGCGCGGTACCGGTGTGCGCTGGCAGGCACCGGCGGAGGCGAAGAGGCGCGCCTCCGACGACCACGACGACCAAGACGACGACGATCCAGCCGATGAGGCTGCCGAGATGCTCCACGAGCTGAACAGCGAAGAGCCGGTCGACGAGGACGAGGGAGACGTCGACGACGTCGACGTCGAGGAGGTCACGCCGAAGGGCAAGCGAGCCGCGCGCGCGACCGTGCGTCCGTTGCGTGCCCCCACTCGGGAGGAACAACGCATCAAGCTTCGCCGATAGGCCGACGGGGAGAATAGATGGCCGAGGCACCAGCACCTCGCAAGGCTGAGCCGCGCCCGCGCGCGGAACTCCAGCTGGACGCCCTCGTCCGGCCGACCAAGACACTGCCCGAGATCCTGCTGGAAGACGGCGTGATCTCGAAGGAGCAGCTCGACCAGGCCCGCACCGAGCACGAACGCGGTGGCAAGTCCATCGGTCGGGCGCTGCTGGACCTCGGGTTCGTGTCCGAGGCCAAGCTGGTCGCCGCGCTCGCCAAGCAGATCGGCCTGCCGTTCGTCGATCTATCCGAGATGCAGGTCGATCCCACGGCCGCGGCCAGCATCCAGCCCCAGGTCGCGAAGCGGTACCTGGCGCTGCCGATCGGATACGAGGACGAGGCGCTCGTCGTGGCGATGAGCGACCCCGGCAACGTCTTCGCCATCGACGACATCCGGACGCTGACCGGCCGTGAGATCCGTCCCGTCGTGGCCACAAGGACCGACATCGCCACCGCGATCGACCGGATCGCGCGCATGGATACCGAGGTCGAGGACGTCGCCGCGGCCGCTGCGGCAGAGGAGAACCAGGACGAGGCGCTCGCGAAGCTCGCTGAAGCGGTCGAGGACGCGCCGATCGTCAAGTTCATCAACCTGCTGATCACCCAAGCGGTCGCCGATCGAGCCTCGGACATCCACATCGAGCCGCAGGAGCGCGACGTACGTATCCGATACCGGATCGACGGTGTGCTGCACGAGGTCATGCGCTCGCCGAAATCGATCCAGAACGGGGCGCTGTCCCGCCTCAAGATCATGGCCGATATGGACATCGCCGAACGCCGGGTCCCCCAGGACGGCCGCGTCGGCCTGGTGGTCGGCGGCAAGGCGATCGACCTCCGTGTCGCGACGATGCCGACCGTCTACGGCGAGAAGGCCGTCATCAGGATCTTGGATAAATCCAACGCGATGCTGAACCTGACCGACCTGGGTTTCAGCGATCAGAACATGGAGCGGTACGAGACCTCGTTCGCGAGGCCCTACGGGATGATCTTGGTGACGGGGCCGACCGGCTCGGGGAAATCGACCACCCTGTACGCCACGCTGAACATCCTGAACAACGAGGACAAGAACATCATCACCGTCGAGGATCCGGTCGAGTACCGGCTCGCCGGCGTGAACCAGATGCAGATCAACCCGAAGGCGGGCCTGACCTTCGCCTCGGCGCTGCGCTCGATCCTGCGCTCGGACCCCGACATCGTGCTCGTCGGTGAGATCCGGGATCGCGAGACTGCCAAGATCGCGATCGAGGCCGCGCTCACCGGTCACTTGGTCCTGTCGACCCTGCACACCAACGACGCGCCCTCGGCGCTGACGCGCCTGGTCGAGATGGAGATCGAGCCGTTCCTGGTCGCGTCGGCCGTGGACTGCGTGCTGGCGCAGCGCCTCGTTCGCAAGTTGTGCGACAAGTGCAAGGAGTACTACCAGCCCACGCCGGAGTCGCTGAAGGAGGCCAGGATCCCGTTGCTGGCCGACGGAACGGCCCCCCGGCTGTACCGGGCGGTGGGGTGCAACCGTTGCGGGAACACCGGGTACCGCGGCCGGATGGCCGTCCACGAGATCCTGCTGAAGTCCGAGGAGATCGAGCGCATGATCGTCGAACGGCGCTCGAGCGAGGAGATGAGCCGCGTCTCGCAGGAACAGGGCATGCTGACCCTGCGCCAGGACGGCATCCTGAAGGTACTCAACGGCGACACTTCGGTCGAGGAGATCTTCCGGGTCATCGTGTAAGAAACAGGACCCGTAATAAAGCGGACCCCTCGCGGGGCCGACAACCCAACCGAGACCCGTTCATCGGGCGATGCCGCCCAGGGGAGGGAGATGGCACAGAACAAGCCGCTCGGAGAGGTGCTCGTCGGGGAGCGCCTGATCTCGCGCGAGCAGCTCCAGGCTGCCATGAAGCGCCAGACGGAGACGGGCATGCCCCTGGGCAAGATCCTGCTCGAGATGGGCGCCGTGGACGAAGATGCGCTCGTCGAGGCCGTCGCGCACCAGCTCGACCTACCCTACTCGGACCTCGCCTACGGATCCCCGCCGACCAACGTCGTGACCTTGGTGCCCAGGGAGGTCGCCCTCCGCCACGTCGCGGTGCCGGTGGCCTTGATGGACGGCGAGCTCACGGTCGCCATGGTCGAGCCGACCAACATCGACGCGCTGCGCGAGATCGCCACGATGACCGGGTATCCGTGCCGGGCCGCCCTGGCGGTGCGTCGGCGGATCGTCGAGACGATCGAGGAGGCCTGGACGGCCAGGCAGGAAGCGGGTCAGCAGGCCACCGCCGACGTGCTCGGCGACGCGGTCGGCGCGCCACTGCAGATCCAGAGCGACGACAAAGAACTCTCGATGCACGAGCTCCTGGAGCGCCTGATCGAAGACGGCGGCTCGGACCTGCACCTCACCGTCAACACGCAGCCAACGATGCGCCTGCGCGGCGAGCTCACCCGGATGCACGACTACCCCGTGCTGCAGCCGGCCGAGCTCCGCAAGCTGATCTACTCGATCCTGACCGGCCGCCAGCGCGAGCAGCTCGAGGCCAACCTCGAGCTCGACATGGCGTACTCGCTGCCGGGGCGCGCGCGCTTCCGTCTGAACGTGTTCTTCCAGAAGGACGCCATCGGCGCCGCGATCCGGTTGATCCCCGTCGATATCAAGCAGCTCGCGGACCTCGGCGTGCCTCCGAAGGCGGCCGACTTCGCGCATCTGCCGCGCGGGCTCGTCCTGGTCACCGGTCCGACCGGCTCGGGGAAATCGACAACGCTGGCGGGGATCATCGACATCGTGAACCGCGAGCGCCCCGATCACATCCTGACCGTCGAGGACCCGATCGAGTTCGTGCACAACCATAAGCGCGCGGTCGTCAACCAGCGCGAGGTCGGCGGCGACACGAAGGGGTTCGCGAACGCGCTGAAGTCCGCGCTGCGCCAAGACCCCGACGTGATCCTGGTCGGCGAGATGCGCGACCTCGAGACCATCGCGACCGCGCTCACCGCCGCCGAGACCGGCCACCTCGTGTTCGCCACGCTGCACACGCAGTCGGCGCCCGAGGCGATCGACCGGGTGATCGACGTGTTCCCGCCGCACCAGCAGCAGCAGGTGCGCGTGCAGCTCGCCGCTACCCTCCAGGGCGTCGTGACCCAGCAGCTACTCAGGACCGCCGACGGCATGAGCCGCGTGATCGCGTGCGAGATCATGGTGGCCACCCCGGCGATCCGCAACCTCGTGCGGGAAGGCAAGACCCACCAGATCTACTCCGCGATGCAAGCGGGCGGGGCGTACGGGATGCAGACGATGGACCAGGCGCTCGGCGACCTGGTCAAGCACGGGAAGATCACGTTCGAGCTCGGGCTCGAGCGCTGTCACAGCGCCGAAGACTTTGCGCGCCTCGCCGGGCGCGCATAGGGAGGGAACGATGGCCACGACGTTCGCGTACAAGGTCAGGGATCGATCCGGCAAGCTGGTCGACGGCACGATCGAGGCCGACTCCCAGGCCCTGGTGGTGGGGCGTCTGCGCGAGATGGGCTACGTCCCGCTGCAGGTAACCGAACAGGGCTCGAACCTCGGCCAGAAGGAGGTCAAGCTCCCCTGGTCCGACAGGATCAAGCCGAAGGACCTCGCGGTGATGTCGCGGCAGTTCGCGACGATGATCAACTCGGGTCTGTCGCTGCTGCGCGCGCTAAACATCCTCGCCGAGCAGACCGAATCACCGGCGCTGCGCAGGCGGCTCAACGACGTGCGCGCCGACGTCGAGCGCGGGCAGGCGCTGTCCCAGGCGCTGCAGAAGCATCCCAAGGCTTTCAACCGGCTGTTCGTGGCGATGGTGCGCTCGGGGGAGACCAGCGGCTCGCTGGACTCGACGTTGGTGCGCATGGCAGAGACGCTCGAGAAAGATAACGCGCTCCGCCAGAAGATCAAGAGCGCCATGACGTACCCGGTGGCCGTGTTTGGCATGGTCATCCTGATCGTCACGGCGATGCTGATGTTCGTCGTCCCGATGTTCGAGGAGCTCTATGCCGACCTGGGCGGGACACTGCCGCTGCCCACGCGCGTGTTGATCGGCGCGTCCAACGTCATCACCAAGCTCTGGTTCCTGTGGTTCGGTGCGATCATCGGTGGAACGATCGCATTCCGGCGTTGGAAGAAGACCGACGCAGGCCGCGCGGTGTGGGACCGCATCAAGCTGAAGGTTCCGATCTTCGGCAAGCTGGTCCACAAGACCGCCCTGTCGCGCTTCTCGCGCACCCTGTCGTCGCTGCTGAAGTCCGGCGTGCCGATCCTGGGCGGCCTCGAGATCGTCCGCGAGACCGTCAACAACGAAGTGATGGGCGATGCCGTGCGGAGCGTCCAGACCTCGGTGAAAGAAGGCTCGAGCCTGGCCAAGCCGCTCGAGCGCCACGCGGTGTTCCCCCCGATGGTCGTTCAGATGATGCAGGTCGGGGAGGAAACCGGCGCGCTCGACGAGATGCTCGAGAAGATCGCCGAGTTCTACGACCAAGAGGTCGACGCCACGGTGGACGCTCTAACCTCCCTGATCGAGCCCTTGCTGATCGCCATGATGGGAGCCTCGGTCGGAGGCATGGTGGTCGCCCTCTACATGCCGATGTTCAACATCATCAACCTGATCCAGTAGAGCGGTCACACCGATCGCTCACACCGCGACGGCCGCGCCTTCCCTTGCGGCCGTCGCAGCGTTTCCTCTCGCCGAGGCGTTCCATAGTCCGTCGTGACTACTCCGGCCATAGCGCGCACGGGTGCTTTCTGTCGAGGTGTGCGTGGTCCGCGGCATTTTCCCGTTCCGTGGACTCAAGGAGAGTCGGCGGGGGCCCGATATCCCCTGCGAGTGGAAGGGTGACCCCAAGGAGGTGGACAGTGATCCAGGCCATTCAGAAGCGCCTTCGCAACGACGAGGAAGGCTTCACGCTCATCGAGCTCATGGTGGTCGTGCTCATCATCGCCATCCTGATCGCGATCGCAATCCCGACGTTCCTGGGAGCTCGGACGCGTGCCCAGGACCGTGCCGCGCAGTCTGACCTGCGGAACGGTCTCGTCGCAGCTGAGGTTCACTATGTGGACACCGAGGACTACGAGACGGCGGACGCCGCAGCTCTGTTGGCCATCGAGCCACAGCTTGTCTTCGTCGACGGGAGCACCGTCAGCACGACCGCGCCGTTCCAGGTCGGTGTCGTGACGACCGCCGGTGTCAACGCCGTGCAGCTGGTGCGAGCGAGTGCGTCCGGGACGTACTTCTGCATCCAGAAGGCCGCAACCACAGGCACGGGCTACGGAAGCGGTGCAGATGCCGCGACCGCGCTCGGCGACTGCGGGAACGCGTCCTGGTAGTTCCGGACTGAAAGCGTGAAGGCGGCGGCGATCCCGCCGCCTTCGGCTTTCCCGGGAAACCGGTCAAGCTGGACAAGCGCAATGCCGATACAGCAGGTGGGAATGGGGGTTGGCTCGGTGTGTCGCGCGCGTGGAGGAAGGATGGCTGCGATCCGGCGGATGTTCGGCAGGCTGAGTGACGAGGATGGGTTCTCCCTCCTCGAGCTCACCGCCGCCCTGTCGATCCTGACCTTCGGCTTCCTGGCGCTCGCCACGTCCGCATCGGTGGGCGCACGTTTGCTCGCTGAGGGAAAGCAACGTCAGGCCGCTTCCGAGATCGCCAGCCGTTACCTCGAGCACGTGCGCAACATCCCCTACGACCAGGTGGGGCTCGCAGCTTCCCCCACGCAGTCCTCCGACACCGACAACCCCGACTACTACGTCTCGGGCGACGGTCTGCAGTACGACTGGAAGGGGGCCGGCGCCTACGAGGATCTTGTGATCGAGTCCGATGGGCACGTGCCGCACACCGAGAACGTCACCGTGTTCCCGACGCAGATGACCGTTTACCAGTACATCACATGGATCGATGACCCCGAAGTCGTCGGAACGCAGGACTACAAGCGCGTAACCATCGTCGCGTTTTACCTCACGCCGGTGAACACCGGCCGGCCGACGTCGGTCAGGGCCTCCGCATTGCTGACCCGGGGCACGATCACGATCGGCGGCGAAGCTTCCGACGAGACCGGGGGCTCCGGCAGCGTCCCGAACCCGTCGCCGAACCCGACATCTACGTCCGGGTCCTGCTCTGGGGACACCACCGCGCCGACCGGCACGTTCTCGCTCCTGTCCGGAACCGGGGCCGATGAAGGTTTCACCGCCAGCACGACCGTCACGATCCAGATCGCGCCGTCCGATCCATGTCAGCCGATAACGGCCCGCTTCTCGAACGACGGTCTCGTCTACGGCGACTCGGTCGTCTACGACGCCACCAACCCCACCGCCACGTGGACGGTGACCGAAGGCGACGGCATCAAGAACGTCTGGGTCAGGTTCCGGGACGCCGTGGGAAACAGCCGCGTCGTCGGACCGAAGACGATCACGCTCGACCAGACCAAGCCCACCATCCCGGGCGCGCTGACGGTCGGGGTGAGCTGTTCGGGCACGAACCGTACGGTCACGATGGCCTGGGGTGTCTCGACGGACACCAACCTGCTCGGGTATCGCGTGTACCGGAGCATCGACGGCGGCGCTTTCACGCTGCTGAAGGTGACGTCGAGCCTGTCGGCGAGCGACACCCATGCCAAGACGCTCGACTCGGTGCGCTTCCACATCAAGGCCTACGACAAGGCCGGGAACGAGAGCGAGCCGACGAACGAGATCGCGCTGGGGAAGAACCAATGCTCCTGAGGCGACTCCGCCGCCGGCTGACCGACGAGCGCGGCTTCACGCTGCTGGAGCTCGTCACCGCGAGCGCCCTGCTGATGATCACAGTCGCATCGATGCTCAGCGTATTCGAGACGCTCCAGCGCGCCGCGGTCCGGGAACAGTCCCGGGCGGAAACGACCGACCAGGTCCGGATCTCCATGGACCGGATGACCAAGGAGATCCGGCAGGCAGAGACGATCCGGGCGGGCTCGACGGCCTCGTTCCTGGACATGGACACCTACATCGACGGCCAGCCGAAGCACATCATCTACGACGCCACCGAACCGAACGTCCTGAAGCGGACCGTGGACGGCAACACCGTCACGCTGCTGGAGCGCCTCACGATCAGCGCGCTCTTCACTTACGAGCCGGATGCGACCGATCCGGCGGTGATCACGGTCGAGCTCGTCGCGAAGCCCGAGAAGTTCCAGAGGGATCCGACCGAGATCGCGCTCCAATCGCAGGTCAAGCTCCGGAATAGGTGAATCCATGATCGACCTCTTCGCACGTATCCGCCGCGACGAACAGGGTGTCGCGATGATGATCGCCGTCACGCTGTCGTTCGTGGTGGCGATGCTCGCCGCGCTGATGTTCAGTGTCGCGACTCATACGGACCAAGCGACCGCTCGCGGCCGACACTTCACCCAGGCGCTGCACGTGACCGAGTCCGGCATCGAGCACGCGATCGCCAAGATCGAGGAGGCCGATGGAGCGCTCCCCTCGACGACATTCAGCGGCGAGACCGAGCTGGGCGACTACGACGTGACCATCACGCGGCTTCCGCGGAACAGGTACACGATCACGAGCACGGGAGGAGTGCGGCGCGGCCGTGTCCTCGGGGCCGAGCGCACCATCCAGGTGACGCTCGAGCCGCCGCTGAGCTTCGAGAAGGCGCTGTTCTCGTACACGACGGTTGAGACGAAGAACAACGACATCATAGACGGCGACGTGTGGGGGAACCACAACGTGATCCTGGCGTCGGGGACGCAGGTCTACGGGTCGGTGGTGGCGGCTACCGGGTACGTCGACCTCGGGGGCGGATCCATCGTCGACGGCGACGTCATCTCTGGTGGCTTCAATCCGTCGCCGGCGTTCGCCATCCGGCTCGCGGCCAACGCACAGGTCGGCGGCGACGCCACGGCGTCGGTCGTGTCGGTCGCCTGCGTCGGCGCGGACAACGCCGACTACAAGATCCTTCTCAACACGGGTTCGCTGATCGGCGGCAACGTGAAGACGTTCGGGACCGTCAACAACTCGGGCGGCATCATCGGCGGCACCATCAGCCAGAACGTCTGTACGCAGGCCGAGCCCAGCGAACCCCTGCCGGAGTACACGTTCAACGAGAGCAACTACGACTCGGTCACGTACTTCGGAACGCCCAGCCTTGCGTCGCTGACTGCGGTCACCGAGTTCCAGACGTACCTGACGGCCACGGGTAATCAGCTCAGCGGAGCCTTCTACATCAATCAAGCCGATCCCGTGAACCAAGGAACGCGGATCGATCTGACCAACACCGTCATCACCGGCGACACCACCCTCATCACCAACACGCCGGTCTTCACCAACGGCACGACCGACAACGGCTCGGACATCATCTTCACCCTGATCTCGACCTACGACCCGCCGGCGGGGACGTCGTGCGACGTGAATTACGACCTCTCGGAATGCTCGTTCCACCTGAAGAACAACTTCAGCACGACGGGGACGACGGCCGTGCTCGTCCACTCGCCCTACGGTCCGGTCGCGATCAAGAACAACGCCGAGATGTTCGGCGCGATCTTCGCCGATTCGATCCAGGTGAAGAACAACCAGACCATGTCCTACGACGATCGCGTCGGCCGCGTGGTCGGGTTCGGCGAAGTCACGCTCGAGATCACCGGATGGCGGGAGATACCGTCCTAGACGGAGGTCCGGCGGCGCTCGGGTAGCCTGACCACCGTGCTCGACATCATCGCCTCCGCGGTCGTGGGGCTGCTGGTCGGCAGCTTCGCCAACGTCGTCATCCACCGGGTTCCCGCCAATAAGTCGATCGTGCGGCCCGGTTCGAAGTGTCCATCGTGCGGGACCGCCATCGCGCCTCGGGACAACATCCCGGTGGTGTCCTGGCTGCTGTTGCGGGGTCGTTGCCGTCATTGCAGCGCGCGCATCTCGGTTCGCTATCCGGCGGTCGAGCTCACGACTGCCGGCCTGTTCGCGCTCACCGCCTGGCGGCTCGAGCGCGGGACCGACCTGATCGCCTACCTGCCGCTGGTGTGGGTGCTGGTGGTCCTTAGCTCGATCGATATCGAGCACAAGTTGCTGCCGAACCGGATCGTGTTGCCCGCCGTCGCGGCGATGATCGTCCTGCTGGCCGTGGCCGCGGCGCTCGGGCCCGGGTGGGGAACCTGGGTGCGCGCGCTCGCCGGCGGCGCAGCCTCGTTCGCCGGGTTCCTCGCGCTGGTGCTCATCGCCCCCCGTGGGATGGGGATGGGGGACGTCAAGCTCGCCGGTCTGCTGGGCCTAGCGCTCGGCTACGTGGGCTGGGCGAACGTCTTCGTGGGGTTCTTCGTGGCCTTCCTGGCCGGCTCGGTCGGCGGGCTCGCGCTCGTGGCCGCTCGGCGCGCGGGAATGAAGGCCGAGATCCCATTCGGGCCGTATCTCGCACTGGGGACCCTGGTCGGCGTGTTGTGGGGCGAGGCGCTGCGTCGGGTCTGGCTGGGGAGCTAGCAGGGGACAGGAACCCGGCTGGGACCAGAGTGCTAGTTATCACGGAAAGCGCGCAACTGTCGCTTTCTGTCCTTTCTGCTAAAGCCTGCGCTTCCTGAGGCCGAATCCAGGTATTGACATCGAAAGTCGCTCACCGTTAGTTTGAGTGCTCATCGTTGCTACTGTTGAAGTTGTTGAAGATGTTGTAAAACATGGTAGTTGTGACGACCCGACAGGCACGGTGAGAGCCGACGGACGGGAGAGCCGTTCGGGGGAGCGTGAGGCATGGCGAAGAGGAACCCCTACGTGGGGGACCGGCTGCTCACCGTCATGGAGGTGGCCGCGTTGATGCGCGTGTCCAACATGACCGTGTACAGGCTGATCAAGGCCGGCCAACTCGCCGCGCTCCGGGTCGGGAAGAACTACCGGATCCGGGAGAGCGACGTGCACCGGTACCTGTCCGATCGAACCGTCCGGATCACCGACGATGCCTAGGGGCTGACGGATGGCACGCGGCATCATCGGGCTCGATATCGGAACGACCGCCGTTAGGGCGGCGGAGCTCCGAGGGAAGGAGCCGGCGACCTTGGTGCGGTTCGCGCAGCTGTCGATGCCGCCGGGCGCGATGGTCGCCGGCGAGATCGCCGATCGCGACGCGGTCGCGGCTGTGATCCGTGACCTCTGGCGCCGGGGCGAGTTCAAGCCGAAACAAGTCGCGATCGCAGTCGCGAACCAGAACGTCATCGTGCGCCAGGTCGAGCTCCCGCGCATGGAGGAGGAGGATCTGCGCGGTGCGCTGCGGTTCCAGGTGCAGGATCACATCCCGATCCCGATCGACGACGCGCACCTGGACTCGCTGATCCTCGATCTCTTCATGAGCGAGGAGGGCGCCGACATGATGCGCGTTCTCGCCGTCGCGGCGCAGAAAGAGATGATCAGTGCTTTCGTCGATGTCGTCCAGCGCGCCGGGCTCGAGCCGGCATCGATCGACGTCGCCCCGCTGGTCACGTTGCGCTCGCTGGTCGATCCGATGCCGGCGATCGAGGGCGCGCGTGAGGCCGAGGCGATCGTCGACATCGGCGGCGGCGTCACGAACGTGCTCGTGCACGAGGCCGGCACGCCCCGTTTCGTGCGCATCTTGGCGGCAGGCGGCAACGACATCACTGCCGCACTGGTAAGCGAGCTGGGACTCACCGTCGAGGATGCCGAAGCCCAGAAGTACTCGACCGCGCTGCAGTCCGAAGGTGCGCCGATCGACCCCGGCGTCCCCACGATCATCGAGCAACGCGCGCGCGCCTTCATCGACGACGTGCGGCGCTCGATCGAGTACTACCAATCCCAGCCCGACGGCACGAAGATCACGCGCGTGCTCCTGACCGGCGGTGGGTCACGGCTGCGGCGCTTGCCCGAGCGGCTCGCCAGCGCGCTGCGGATACCGGTGGAAGAAGCGCGCGCGCTGTCACGTGTGCAGGTGGCCGAGCTCGGCCTCACGCCCGAGCAGATCGAGCAGGTCGAGGCCGTCGGGGCGGTCGCGATCGGGCTTGCGATGGAGGTTGCCTAGATGGCGATGCGCCGGATCAACCTCCTCCCGCCGGAGCTGCTCCAGCGCCGCCGGAGCCGGCAGACCATCGCTGCGCTGGGCGCGGCCGGGCTGGCGTTGATCGCGTTGCTAGCCATCGTCTACCTCTCGCAGGAATTCCGGCTGCGGGGCGAGCGCGGGAACCTCGAGCGGCAGGAGGACGTCAACGCGGATCTCCAGGCCGAGGTCGCGCAGCTCTCCGAGTTCGGCGGCCTCGTCGAGGAGCTCGAGAGCCGTGAGGAGCTGCTCGAGGATCTGACCTCCGATGAGGTTCGCTGGAGCGTGCTGCTGGCCGATGTCAGCCTGGTGGTTCCATCCGACGTGTGGTTGACCAACTTCACTGGGTCGGTGTCGCTGGGTGTCGACCAGGAGGAGGAAGGTTCGGTCCTGGGCACCATCCAGATGGACGGCACGACCTTCGACCACCCCGACGTCGCGAGGTGGCTGACCCGGCTCGACGGCGTGGACGCCTTCCTGATCCCGTACATCTCGCTGTCGACCCGGACCCAGATCGCCAACGTCCAGGTCGTCGACTTCAACTCCAGCGTGCAGCTGTCACCGTTGGCGTTCCGGAGGAATCAGCCGGGCGGGCAGAGGGACCTGCGATGATGGAGCCTCGTCGACAGGTCGTGATCGGCGCGGTGGCCGCGATCGTCATCGTGGCGCTGTTCTTCTTCCTCATCCTGAGCCCAAAGCTGAACCAGATCTCCGAGGCGCGCGACGAGCTCGAGGTGGCGGAGGATCGCGCCTCCAGCCTGCGGGCCCAGATCGAGAACCTCGAGGACATCCGCCGCCGGGCGCCCGAGACGCGCGCGCGCCTTGCCCGGTTGCGGGACCTGCTCCCTGAGGACGCCGAGCTTCCGTCGTTCATCCGACTGCTGCAGGAGGCCGCGATCCGTGAGGGCGTCGAGCTGCAGTCGATCGCGCCCTCTCCGCCGGCTCCGCTGGTCGACAGCAGGGGTGTCCACACCATCGCGGTGAGCAGCGTCGTCCAGGCGTCCTTCAGTCGAATGGAGAACTTCCTGGCTCGGCTCGAGCGCCTCGACCGGGTGGTGGAGGTTACGTCGATCACGCTGACGCCGATCGACGACCCGCTGAGCGACCGGGTCCTTCTGTCGGGCACACTGACGATGCGCATGTACGTCGTGGAGGCGAACGCGCGCGCGCGTGGCACGACGCCCTCGGTCGTCTCGACCCAACGGCCCGCGGAGGGAACGTGACCGAGCAGGCGCCACGCACGAGCCGCATCGGCAGCCGCGAGCGCGCGCTGTTGATCCTGCTCGGGATCATCGCGGCGCTCGCCGTGGCGTTCCTGTTGCTGACCTCGGGTGGAGACGAGGAGCCGGAGGCGATCACGACACCGCGACCGACCACGACGCCGACGGCATCGGCGTCCCCGACGACGCGCCCGCCCCAGACCGATGAGGCGTTCGAAGGGCGGGACCCCTTCCAGCCACTGGTGGAGGAAGGCACCGGCCCAGGCCCCGGTCCGAGCCCAGATGGGAACGGCGACGGGAACGGCGACGGGAACGGGCGGCCGACACCGGTCGACGGCGGCGACGGAGAGACGAAGCTCGTCCGGCTGATCGACGTGTTCCGCCAGGACGGCGAGCTGTTCGCCACGGTGCAGGTGGACGGACAGGAGTTCACCGTGCAAGAAGGCGACACGTTCGACGACAACTTCCGCGTGCTCGATCTGACCAACCGGTGCGGCACGTTCGTGTTCGGCGACGAGCGCTTCACGCTGTGCGTCGGCCAGGAGGTGCGCAAGTAGGAGCTTCCCCCGTCCGCGATCCGCAGGGGGAGCCGCGGCGGGGGAGGAGGGCCGGTTGGGCCCCATGAGGGGAGCGGTCGAGTTGGAGGCCGCTCCCCGTCCTTATGCCCGGGCTCTCCCCGGCGCGCCCGGTAGGATTCGGTGCATGCTGCGCTTCCTCACCGCGGGCGAGTCCCATGGCCCGGCGCTCACGGCGATCCTCGAGGGGATGGTCGCCGGTGTCGCGGTGTCCGAGAAGGAGTTCGCCACCGAGCTCGCCCGCCGCCGCCACGGCTACGGCCGCGGAACCCGCATGAAACTCGAGGAGGACCAGCTCGAGATCCTGGGCGGGGTCCGCCACGGCCGCACCATCGGCTCGCCGGTCGCGATCGTGGTGCGCAACACCGAGTGGCCGAAGTGGGACCGGATCATGGCGGTGTCCGAGACCGACGCAGCATCGGACGATCCCCCGCTGACCAAGCCCCGCCCCGGCCACGCCGACCTGGCCGGGATGCAGAAGTACGACTTCGACGAGGTGCGTCCGATCCTCGAGCGCGCCAGCGCGCGCGAGACGGCCGCCCGCGTGACCGTGGGGACGGTGTGCAAGTCGTTCCTGGCGGCGCTCGACGTGCACGTGCTGAGCCACGTGACCGAGATCGGCTCGGTCGCGGCGTCGGTGCCGCAGCTGCCGCGGCCCGAGGACCTCGAGACCATCGACGGCTCGGACCTTCGCTGCGTGGACCCGGAAGCGACCGAACGGATGATCGCGCTCATCGACGACATGCGCCGAGCCGGTGACACGCTGGGCGGCGTTTTCGAGGTGCTCGCCTACGGCGTGCCCGTGGGGCTCGGCTCGCACGTGCACTGGGACCGAAAGCTCGACGCCGAGCTCGCGCAAGCCATGATGAGCATCCACGCCGTCAAGGGCGTCGAGATCGGGCCCGCGTTCGACGTGGCGCGCGCGTCCGGCTCGCAGGCACACGACAACATCGGCTTCGAGCCGGACGCCGGGTTCACCCGTCCGACCGATCGTTCCGGCGGCACCGAGGGCGGCATCACCACCGGCCAGGTGCTGCGCGTGCGCGGCGCGATGAAGCCGCTTTCGTCGCTCGCGCGCTCGCTGCCCACAGTGGACGTGGCGACCAAGCAAGAGGCGCCTGCGATCACCCAGCGCTCGGACGTGTGCGCGGTCCCCGCGGCCGGCGTGGTCGGCGAGGCGATGGTCGCGTTCGTGCTCGCGCGCGCGATGCTGGACAAGTTCGGCGGCGACTCGCTGGCCGAGACCATGCGCAACCTCGAGGCGTACCGCGAGGCGCTGCGCGCGCGCTGATGCCCCCGCGCAACGTCGTGCTGATCGGGTCGATGGGCGCCGGCAAGACCACCGTCGGGTCCGCGCTCGCGGCCCGACTCGGCTACACCGCGGTCGACACCGACGAGCTGGTGGAGCAAGACGCCGGCACCACTGTCGTCCAGATCTGGGAAGCCGAGGGCGAGCACGGGTTCCGCCACCGCGAAAGCGAGGCGGTCGTGCGCGCCTGCGCCGGAGGCCGGCGCGTGATCGCGTGCGGCGGCGGCGCGATCCTGCACCTGACCAACTACGGCCTGTTGAAGGGCGCCGGCGCGGTGGTGTACCTGCGCGCGCCCGGCGAGGTGCTGTGGGGCCGCGTGCAGGCAGATGGCGGCCGCCCGCTCGCGCGCGACCGCGATGCGTTCATGCACCTGCTGAACGAGCGCGCGCCCGCCTACGAATCGGCCGCCGATCTGATCGTGGACGTCGACGGCCGCGAGCCGGATGATGTGGCGGCAGAGATCGAGCGCCGGCTCGAGACCGATCTGGATCGGAAGGTGAAGCTTGACTGAGCCGCGACGCCTCGACGTGGACGTCCCCGGCGGGTCGTACCCGGTGTGGATCGGGGCCGGGCTGCTCGAGCGCGCGCGCGACCTGATCCCCACGGATGCCGAGCGGGTCGCGGTGATCGCCGAGGAACACCTCGAGGGCGAGCGGATCGAGGGGCTGCGGCGCGCCCTCGGCTCGACGTCGGTGTTCCGTGTGACCGGCGAGGTGAGCAAGTCCCCCCCGATGGCCGAGCGCGCGTGGCGCTGGCTGGCCACCGAGGGGCTCCACCGCGGCGACCTCGTGATCGGGTTCGGGGGAGGCGTGACTACCGACCTGGCCGGCTTCGCCGCGGCCACGTACAACCGAGGCGTGGACTGGGTCGCCATCCCGACCACGACGCTGGCGATGGTCGATGCCTCCATCGGCGGCAAGACCGGGATCGACCTACCCGAGGGCAAGAACCTGGTCGGCGCGTTCCACCACCCGCGCGCGGTCATCGCCGATGTTTCGACGTTGACGACCCTGCCCGACGACGTGTTCACCACCGGGCTCGCCGAAGCCATTAAGCACGGCTTCATCGCCGACCCGGGCCTGCTCGACGATCTCGCGTCCGGGCACGACCGATTGATGAGCCGTCACAGCGATACGTTGATCGAGGTGATCGCGCGCGCGGCCGCGGTGAAGGTGGCGGTCGTCGGCGAGGATCCCACCGAGCAGGGTGTGCGCGCGCACCTGAACTACGGGCACACGCTCGCCCACGCGATCGAGGCCATCGAGGGCTACGAGGGCCGGACCCATGGCCGCGCGGTCGCGATCGGCATGATGTTCGCGGCGCATCTGGCCGACCAACTGGGGATGGGGGATCGGGTGCTGCAGCATCGCACGGCTCTGGAAGCCTTCGGCCTGCCCATCGCCGGCGCGCGCCACGACTTCGACGCGATCGCGGGCACCTGGCAGCGCGACAAGAAATACGAGCGCGGGATGCGTTTCGTGTTGCTGGAAGACATCGGGAAGCCCGCGGTCGTGCGCGATGTGCCCGACGCCGCTTTACGGAAGGCATACGAGGCGGTCGCATGAAGATCCTCGTGCTGAACGGGCCCCGGCTCGACCGGCTGGGCGAGCGCGCGCCCGAGATCTACGGCCGGACCACGCTGGCCGAGCTCGAGGACATGCTGCGCGCGCGCGGCAAGGAGCTGGGCGTCGAGGTGGAGTGCATCCAGAGCGCCGACCCGGACGTCCTCATCGACGCGCTGAAGGGCACGGACGCGCGCGCGGTCATCATCAATCCGGCGGCGCTGACCCACACCTCGTTCGCCCTGCGCGAGGCGATCGCGGCGTGCACCGTCCCCGTCTTCGAGATACACATATCCAACATCTACGCGCGAGAGCCCTACCGGCGGCACTCGCTGGTCTCGCCGGTTGCGCGCGGCTCGATCATCGGCTTGGGTGTGCAGGGATATGTGCTGGCGCTCGAGGCGGCAGCGATGGAGGGTGACGATGCAGGAACGACGTGACAAGGTGCGCGCGCGGCTCGGTGAGCTCGGCGCCGACGCGCTGCTGGTGACCAAGCCGGTGAACGTTCGCTATCTCACCGGTTTCAGTGGCTCGAACGGGCAACTCGTGGTGGGGACCGAGGACGTCTTCCTCACCGACGGACGCTACGAGGAGCAGTCGGCCAAGGAGTGTCCCGACCTGCGGCGCGAGATCTACCGCACCAGCGCGGGTCAGATCGGCGAGGGCGCCGGGATGTACGGGCTGCTGTCGTCGGTGGTCTCCGGTCTGGGGGTCACGCGCCCGGCGGTCGAGGCCGGGCACGTGACGCTGGCGACCGCGCGCGCGCTCCGCGAGAAGCTCTCCGGCGTCGAGTTGGTCGAGGCCGACGGCGAGATCGAGACCCTGCGGCGCGTGAAAGACACCGACGAGGTCGGCCGCATCCGGCGCGCATGCGAGATCGCCGACCGCGCGCTCGCCGACCTGCTGCCGCAGCTGGCCGAGGGCATGACCGAGGTCGAGGTCGCCGCCGTGCTCGAGCACGCGATGCGCAACCACGGATCCGAAGGCCTGTCGTTTGACACCATCGCAGCGTTCGGCGAGCAGGCCGCCGAGCCGCACCATCACCCGACCGAGCGGCGGCTGCGCCGCGGTGACATGATCAAGCTCGACTTCGGGGCGATCGCCGGTGGCTACCACTCGGACATGACGCGAACGATCGCCTTCGGCGAGCCCGCCGACCAGATGAGCTCGATCTACACGCTCGTCCAGGGCGCGCAGCAGGCCGGGCTCGACGCGGTCAAGCCCGGCGCGACGACCGGTGACGTCGACGCGGCCTCGAGGGGGTACCTGACGGAGCGCGGCTACGACTTCAGCCACGGCACCGGACACGGGCTCGGCCTCGAGATCCACGAGGCGCCGCCGGTGCGCGCCGGCTCGATCGACGTGCTGATCCCCGGCATGGTCATCACCGTCGAGCCGGGCATCTACTTGCCCGGCGTCGGGGGCGTTCGCATCGAGGACTCCGTGGTCGTGCGCGACGGCGGCTGCGATATCCTCACCGGATCCACCAAGGAGTTGGTGATCGTCTAGATGGTTTCGACGAACGACTTGAAGAACGGGATGGTGCTGAACCTCGACGGCCAGTTGTGGTCAGTGCTGTGGTTCCAGCACCACAAGCCGGGCAAGGGCGGCGCGGTCGTGCGCTCGAAGCTGAAGAACGTGGGGTCGGGCGCCGTCGTCGAGCGCACTTTCCGTGCAGGCGAGAACGTCGATCAAGCCATCGTCGACAAGCGCGAGATGAGCTACCTGTACCACGACGGCGCGCACTACGTGTTCATGGATTCGCAGACCTACGATCAGCTCTCGGTCGAGGAGGACGAGGTCGGCGAGAACAAGAACTGGCTGACCGAGGGCCAGATCGCCATCCTGTCGATGTACGAGGGACGGCCGATCGCGGTCGAGCTGCCCGCCTCGGTCGAGCTCCAGGTCTCCCACACCGACCCCGGCGTGAAGGGGGACCGCGTGTCGGGCGCGATGAAGCCGGCGACGCTGTCGACGGGCGTGACCGTCCAGGTGCCGCTTTTCGTCGAGACCGGTGAGGCCATCCGCGTGGACACCCGCACCGGGGAGTACATCACGCGGGTGTCGTGAGTCCCGCCACCCACGAGACCTTCCTGACCCCGGCCGAGGCTGCCGAGATCGCCGGCGTTTCGCGCAAGACGCTCGCGCGCTGGGAGTCCGAGGGCAAGATCCAGGCGATCCGCACCGGCGGCGGGCACCGACGGTACCGGCAGTCCGAGCTGCTGCAACTGGTCGCGCGCGGGGATGCCCCGGGGCGCGCTCGCGTCGCATCGCCCGAGCCGGTCGCTGTGTCGCGCCCGTCGCGCGCGGCCGAGCGCAGACGCGCGCTGGAGGCATTGCACGCCTCGGACGTCACGGGCGTGGCACCCGACGTCGCGGATCTGCGTCCGTACGCGCGCGAGCTGGTCGAGGGGGTGCGCGCGCACCTGGCCGAGCTCGATGAGGTGATCGCGCGCGCGGCCGAGCACTGGCCGCTCGAGCGCATGCCGACGGTGGACCGGAACGTGCTGCGAGTGGGGGTGTACGAGTTGCTGCACACCCACACGCCGACCGGGGCGGTCGTGGATCAGGCCGTATCGCTCGCGAAGCTGCTGTCGACCGAGGAGTCGGGACGGTTCGTCAACGGCGTGCTCGGCCGGATCGCGCGCGAGGTCCGGTAGAGCGCTGCGCGATCCTCCCGCTCCTCGCTTCTGCGGAGGCGCCCACCGGCCACGGAAAGCACATGTTCCCGCCGGAACATGTGCGCCTCGCGCACGCGATGTGCGCCTCGCGCACACGACCCCCCGAAGGACAATGGGTACGCCGTGCGAATCACAGCGATGGAAGTGTCGGTCCTTTCCCCGACCCTGTGGACATGCGCCGAAGGCTCTACGAGATGGTGGCTGAGGACCCGTGCGACCATCCGTTCACCGAGATGCCGGCCGAGCGCCTCATCGCCCACGTCCGCGCGCGCCATGCTTCCGTGGCGGATGTGGCCCCCTGCCGGCTGCCGTCCGAGCACGCCGCCGAGCACGGCTGGCAGATCGTCGGATAGCGCTCAGGCCGCCGGCACGGCCGCGCGCGCACGAGGCTGCGCGCCCGTCACCGCGCCCGCGGGGCGCATCAGCCGCGCGCTCGCTCCGAGCAACGGTATCGTCAGCAGGGCCGGCCCGAGCACCCACAACGGCCGTGTTCCCCACCAAAGCAGGCCCGGCGACTCGGGCACCGTCCACACGAACCGCATCAGCGCGTAGAACGTGGCGAAGCCGACCGAGTGCCATAGGAACAACGGCATGGCGTTGCGGCTAAGCCAGGACACCGCGCGCGCGACCCGCGGTTGGCTCGCCCATTCCGCCAGGCGCGCGCGTCCCGCAACGAGGATGCCCAGCTGGAAGCAGAATAGCGCCACGATCGGAAGCGTCGGCGGGCCCATGTTCGAGAACCGGTCGAGCGGCGAGGTGGTGCCGACCATCGAGCGCGGATACAGCCCCATGTTCGTCAGCCCGACCAATCCCGCGAACCCGATCAGCATCAGCGAATGCCCGAAGCGCGCCGGCGCGTCGCGCAGCCGCTCCCACGACCAGCCGACCTGATGGCACGCGGCCCACACGAACACCAGGTTCGCGAGCGCCAGGCCGGTGTAGCCGTAGCGGAAGCGCGCGACGTCCACGCCCATCGCGCACACCGCGAGCGCGATCGGAACGAGCTCACCGAAGCGCTGGTGCAGCCTGTCCCACAGCGGAACCGAGACCACCAGCAACAGGTACACGATCAGGAACCACAGCGGCGATAGCACCAGGATGATGCCGCGGGTCACCCACGGGTCACCTCCTTCGTGCAGCAGGGCGATCAAGACCACCGCTGCGACGACGACGCCGACGAGCATCAGCGCGGCGACCAGGAGCTGCCCGGCTCGACGCGCGGCGAAGCGACGCCACGATCCCCTCGTGTATCGGTACTTCGCCCACGCCAGCGAGTGCGTGTAGCCGCCGGCCATGAAGAACAACGGCAGAACCTGCAGGATCCACGTGAGGGACCACAGCCCCGAGACGTATCCGATCGGGTTGTCCGCGTGCGGACCGTCCGGACGCCACACGATGATCGTGAACACCCAGTGGTAGAACACGACCGTCGTGGTCGCGCCCGCGCGCACCAGGTCGATCACAAGGTCGCGCGGGCGCGCGTCGGGCTCGTTCGCCGGCATGCCTCGTAGCATGCCACCCGGCGGGCGGCTCGATGATGAACCGGGTCAGACCGCCACGATCGAGCCGGTCATCCCCGGCTGGCCCGCGTTCACGCCCGAGCCGCCGGCACCGCCGGCCCCGAACGTCGGCGCGGGGGAGCCCAAGACGCTGAGGCTCCCGCCCGCGGTGCGCAGAACGCCGATGCTCGGACCGCCGGCGCCTCCTCCGCCCGCGCCGCCCGCGCCTCCATTGCCGCCCGCGCCTCCATTGCCGCCGCGACCGACCTCGTCCGTGCAATGCGAGGCGCCACCACCACCGCCGCCCCCGGCTCCTCCAGGACCTCCCGGCGCGCCGTTGCCACCCCGGCCCCCGTTGCCGGCCGCGATCGTGGTCCCGTCGGCCACCGTGACATCCGAGTTGATCAGGAACAGACCGAACGAGCCGCCGCCCGCGATACCGCCGCTGCCACCCGACCCTCCTGCGGCACCGGCACCTCCGCCTCCGCCACCGTTGCCGGTTCCGTCGTCGACCAAGAAGCCACTCTGACCGCCCCCGGCGCCACCACCACCACCACCGTGTCCGGGGAGCCCATTCGCACCGATGCCGCCCGCCTGGCCGCTCCACATCGAACCCGCGACGCCCGGCGCGTTGCTGCCACCGGATCCCGAAGCGCCCGCGGGGCCGTTCGCGCCGGGGGCGCCGTTCCCGCCGGGCTGACCGAGGTTGCCGCTCGAGCCGCCGAAGCCACCGCTCGCTCCGCCGCCCCCGGGGCTCCCGGGAGCGCCGTTATCTGCGTTCCTTCCGGAGCCGCCCGTCCCGCCGGCCCTGACGCCCGAACCGATGCCGCCACCCGTACCGCCGGCTGCTGTCACGTTGGAATCGCACGACCCTGGCATGCCGTTGGCGCCCGTCGCACCGTCCGAGCCGAGCCCACCCGGGGGCCCTGCGATGCCGTCGAGCGGCGCCCCCGCGGTCACTGAAACCCGCTCGAGATCCACGCCCGCGTTCACCGCGCGCAGCCCGTACGCGCTCGCGTGGCCGGCCGCGGCACTGCTCTGCAGTCCCAAGAGCTGAAGGCCGACCCCGCCCGCACCGGTCACGAGCACCGCCTGCGGCGCGCCGGCGATCACGGTGCTGTACGAGGAGGCGCGCGCCCATGTCGGACCGTAGCCTCCGAACACGCCGAGGTCGTCGGTTGTGATCGAGCCGGGCCCGTAGGTGCCTGCCTGCGCGTAGATGTCCTTGCCCTGCGCCTCTGCGAGGGCGATCGCGTGGGCGAAGGTGGCGACCGGCTCGGCCATCGTGCCGGGGTAGGAATCGTGGCCGCTCGGTGCGAGGAAGATCGCTTCGGCGGCTGTGCCGTCGATGTCGTCGCAGTTCGAATCCACGAAGCCGAGGTCCGGTTCGTCGGGAGCGCCGGGGTAGATCGTGGGATCGGTGTCGTCGCAATCGCCGTCGGCGATCGTGACGCCGTCACCGTCCGCATCGGTCTCGCACCCGATCAGGCCCGAGAGCCCGAGGTCGTCCAGCACCGGGCAGAGCGGCTCCAGCGGCCCCGCATCGGCCGATGCCGGCACGATCGATGCGACCAACGCGATGACGAACACGATGACGGCGAGATGGCGCGGACGCATGTGATCCCCCTGTTCGAGCCCGGCGCGCGCCGGGGCCGGCCTCCCCATGTGGGCCGCCGAAGTATTCGTCGTCGGGGCGCTCGGTCCCTTCGCCGCCTACAGATCCAGCAGGAAGCGCAACGCGGTTCCGATCGAGATCACGACGGCAGAGTCGACGGCTCCGATCCTGGTGATCAACCGCTCCTCGGAGACGGACTTCACATCCTCACACTTCGCGTAGCTGAGCTCGTTGAGCCCCGAGCCATCGGGCTCGATCTCGATGTGCGATGGGAGCCCTCGGTGCGTCGTGGTGCATGGAACGACGATCACCACGCCGGCAGGGCTGTCGTTGAGCGGGTCCGCGGACACGACGACGGCAGGACGGCGCCCCGCCTGCTCCCTGCCCACCGGATCGCCGAAGTCGACGACCCAAAGGTCGCCGCGGCGCGGCCTCACCTCGATCGGTCCCGGAGGGTGTCGCTCTCTGCGGTGCGCTCGGCCTGGATCTGGGCCCACGCTTCGGGATCCGCGCGCAGCTCGCGATACCGATCCTCGAGCCGCACGAAGAACACTCGCCGCTCGAGGGCATCCACGGCTTCGTCGAGAAGCTCGGTCATCGGGCGCCCGGTGGCGCGCGCGAGGCGGGCGAAGCGCGCGCGCGTGTCCTCGCTGACTCGCATCGTAGTGCTCACCCCTCTAGTCTACAGTTGTGTAGACGGACACGTCTACGTTTGGGTGCGCGGCGTGCCGCGCCCGCGCGTTCAGGCCGTTCTTGGGAGCCTGAGCGACCGCAGAGGTAGCTCATCCTCCCAGGAACGACCCCAGCCGCGCACCTCGGCGGGCACCTATCAGTCGGAACGGGGGCGCGCGCCGCTGAGGGTCGGGACCGGCTCGAGCCGGGACAGCGTGCCGACCATCTCATCGATGGCCGCAGCCGGGAAGCGGCGGTGCCCCCCGAGCGTGGCGAGGTAGGGGAGCCGACCCTCCTTGGCCCAGCGCGCGACCGTCTTGGGCGAGACCTGGAGCTTCATGGCGACCTCGGAGGTCTTGAGATAGCGCTCGCGTGGCATGATGTCCCCCTCCTGTCCTGTTCTCCCGCGGGAAGGCTGGCTACTCGCCCTGGTCGATCCGCTTCTGCACGACCGCCAGGATGTCCCCCATCTCGAAGCTTTCGATACCTTGGGCGAAGCGGCGCGCGACCTCGTTGTAGTACAGCGCGGTTCCTTTGGTGAGAGGTCCCGCGCCGTGTCCTTCCTTGATCTGACCCGGGACGCCCACCACCAACGAGTTCGGGGGCACCACGGTGTTCTCGCGCACCACCGCGCCCGCACCGATGACCGAGCCGGCCCCGATCTTCGCGCCGTCCAGGATCGTGGCGTTGACGCCGACCATCACCTCGTCGCCAATCTCGCACGCGTGCGCGATCGCGCCGTGCGCGATGCAGACGTGATCCCCGATGATCGTCGGCGTCGACGACACGTGAATCACGACGTTCTCTTGGATGTTGGTGTTGCGGCCGATCACGACCCGGTCGACGTCTCCGACGATGACCGCGCCCGGCCAGATACTCGAGCCCTCCCCGACCGTGACGTTGCCGATGATGACGGCCGAGGGATGGATGTACTCCGCGCGCGCCAGATCCTTAATCATGCTCACTCCTCCCATGATCCGATGCTGATGCCTTGCAGGTGGGACGTCCGCAGCGCCACGTTGTTGAGCTCACCGAACGGTCCGCCGGTCCCCGACGGACCACCGTGTGTTGCCAACGACGGCTCGAACCCGATGTGAGATCGGTTGACCTTGATCTGGCCGGCGTTCATCACGCCGCGTGTGAACGTGTCGATGACGGTTGCATCGCGCGCCCACAATGAGCACCGAAGCCCGAACCGGTTCGCGTTCACGAACTCGATGATCTTCTCGAGCTCGGCGTCCGGACCCGGGCTCGGGACGATGACGGGCAGGAGAGGGAAGAATGCTTCTTCCTTCACGCACAACGAGTCGCGCGCGCCATCCCATCCGTCGAAGCGGACCAGTGTGGGTTCGGCGAAGGGGCCACTCGGCGAGGGTGCGCCGTGCAGATCGACCGTTTCTCCGCCGCACAGGATCGAGCCGCCCGCGCGGCGCGCGTCGTGTACGAACTCTTCGAACCGGTTCAGCTTGCGAACCGGGCTGAGGATCGTGGTGGGATCCTCGGGTAAGCCAGGGCGGATCTTGCCGACCGCTTGGAGGTGGAGGTCCAGGAAGTCGTCGGCGCAGGCGGGGTGCACGATGGCGACCTTCGGTACCATGCAGATCTGTCCCGAACCGCTGTAGGCCTCGGTGAGGGTCCACGCGGCTCGCTCCAGATCGGCATCTTCCCACACCACGAACACGTCGTTGCCCGAGAGTTCGAGGATGGTCTTCTTGCCACGTTGGTACGCGCGCGATCCGATGGCCAGGCCGCGCGCGGTGTCGCCGAAGAACAGGATCGTGTCGACCGAATCGCTCGCGATCCAACCATCGACCACACGCTGAGCGGGACCGGAGGTGACGTTCAGGACGCCTTGGGGCGCCCCGTGGCGGGCAAGGACCGGGGCCACGATCTCGCGGTAGACGAACATGACCCCGGTGGGTGTCGCGCGCGGCGCGTTGACGACGAGGGCGTTCCCCGCCAGGAGCGCGAGGATACCCAGGCACGAGTTCGAAGCTGCCGCGTTCTGGGGTGGTTGCACGCACACCACACCGTCGGCCTTCCGGGTCAACGCTATGCCACCGGGAAGCGCCTGATGGAGCATGGACGCGTTCCACTCCAGCATGGCCGGCGACATGCCGGCGAAACATCCATCGATCTCCCAGAGAGCCAGCGTGCGAGGATGCCCCTCGGCGACCAGGATCTCGAGCAGCTCTTCGGCTCGAGCCTCGAACGCGGCTGCGATGTCGTGAACCAGCGCGAGCCTGTCTTCCAACGAGCTTCGGCCGAATTCTGTGGCTGAGCGACGTGCTGCTTGAACCGCGCGCGCTTCTTCCTCCTGCCCTGCGACCGCGCACCGCGCGATCAGGCGGTGGTCCGGGCCGACGTCCTCGCCCGCATCGGCTCGACCCTTCAGGGCGAGCGAACCGGTGAAGTCAGTCAGGAACGCTGACGCGCGCACGGCGTGGTTCCAGGCCACGCCCGGCTCGTCCCGGCCGGCGATCAGAAGGGGATACTCACGCATGGGCCGGCTCCTTCGAACGCAGAGATAAGCGTCCGGAAAGGAACTCCGCGTAGGCCCCGAGATCCAGCAGGCCGTGTCCGCTGAAGCAGAAGACGATCACCTCGCGGCGGCCCTCTTCCTTGCAACGGAGGGCGACGTCGATGACACCTCTTATCGCGTGCGCTGTCTCGGGCGCGGGCAACAGCCCGGTGAGTTTCGTGAACAACGTTCCCGCCTCGAACACGTCGTCCTGCGGGTAGGCGACCGCATCCAGCATCCCCTCGGCGCGCAACAAGCCGATCAGTGGCGCGACGCCGTGGTAGCGCAGTCCGCCTGCATGGATCGGCGGCGGGATGAAGTCGTGCCCGAGCGTGTAGGTCTTGCTCAATGGCCCGAGCCCGGACGTATCGGGGTAGTCGTAGCGGTATGAACCGCTCGTCAGGGTCGGGCACGCGGTCGGCTCGACCGCGACCGCGCGCGGGCGACGATCGGCTGGCAACCCAAGGGACGGCAACACCAAACCACCGAGGTTGCTTCCGCAGCCGCAGGAGGCGATCAGGACGTCTGGGTCCCGATCGATCAGGTCCAACTGCGCCTGCGTCTCCAAACCGATGACGGTCTGGTGCAACAGCACCGCGTTGCCGAACCCGCCGATCGCCAGCCGGGAAGCGTCGTCCTCGTACACCGTCTCGAGGGCCTCGCTAACCGCCGTCGCTTCGCTCCCGGGATGGTCGGGATACTCCTCCAGCAGCGCGCGGCCGACCGTCGTCCGGCGTCCTGGGCTCGGCGCGACGTCGGCCCCGAACGTCTGCATCAACGTGCGGCGGTAAGGCTTCTGCTCGTAGCTGGCCCGCACCATGAAGACCAGCGACTCGAGCCCGAACATCTGCGCCGCGAGCGCCAGCGCCGATCCCCACTGCCCGGCCCCGGTGTCCGTCACCAGGCGCTCGACACCCTCGAGCCCTGCCGCGTATGCCTGCGCTAGCGCGGAATTGAGCTTATGGCTGCCAGTGGGGCTGCCGGCCTCGTACTTGAAGTAGATCTCGGCGGGCGTCCCCAGATGCTCCTCGAGCGCGCGCGCCCTCATCAGCGGAGTGGGCCGCCAGAGCTTGTATGCCTCGTGGACCGGCTCGGGGATCTCGACCCAGCGGTCGAAGGCTGTGTCCTGCGCGAGGATGGTGCGGGGGAGGAGGCGACGAAGGTATGAGGTCGAGGCAGCCTCTCCAGTGGCGGGATCTAGCAGCGGGTCCGGCATGCGGGGCAGGTCGGGAAGAGCGTTGTACCAGCGACGTGGTAGTTGGTCCTGCGGAAGCTCGATCCGCTCGACCCGAACTCGGCCCATGGTTGCCTCCCCGTCTCTCGGCCAGTAGGCTCGACTGAGTGTCAGTCAGGGGAAGCTGGCAAAGGGAACATACTCCGGCGACTGACTGTCAGTCAAGAGGTTTGATACAGATTTCCCGGCCCGAATACCTCGAACATCGCTCAATGGAAGCAAGATAGGACTCGATGAGCCCCAAGAAGTCCCGGACGGATCCGGATCGCAGGGAGCAGCTAATGGCTGCGGCGCTCGATCTGTTCTCCGAGCGCGGGTACGACGGTACCCCAGTGTCCGAGATCACCGGCCGCGTGGGTGTCGCCCAAGGGACGTTCTACTGGCACTTCCCGACCAAGGACCACGTCCTGGTCGGGCTGATCGAGGACTCGCTGGGCTCGGGCGCGGCGGCGGCGGCAGAGATCTTCGCAACGCCAGTGAGCGGGCGCGAGAAGATCCTGCGAGCGGTCGAATACCTCCAAGAGTTGCTTTCCAAGCAGCGCGGGCTCTGGAACATCGTGCACTCTCGGGTGGTGGAGTCCGATGTCGTTGCCAAGGCACACGAGGAGGCGCACGAAGCGATCGTGGCGCCGTTCGTGATGCTGATGGAAGAGGGGACGAAGGATGGGAGCGTGCGCCTCGGCAAGCCCGCCGAGATCGTCGCGCGATTGCTGGTCCAAGCCGTCGACTTCGCGTTCACCGACGAGCACACACGCGACGACCCGCGCGTGCTCGAGACTACGAAGTGGCTCGTGGATCGCGCGCTGAGCGACGGGAACTGAGCTGAACATCCCGACGTGTCTTCCCCGGGTAATCACAACGATGTAACCGTCCGTCCGTGCCGCGACACTTCTCCGGATCGAAGGGAGAAGACATGGCAAAGGAAATCGCGGTTCCACGGCGGGTGGCCGCCTATCTGGACGTCGAGAACCTCCTCCACGACCCGACCCTCGACCCCGGGCCCGAGCTCGAAGCCATCGTCGGCTCGATCCGCGCCGAGGGCGATCTGGTCGCCCGGGTGGCGGTGGGCGCGAAGGACCTCATGGCCAGGCTCGTGCCGGCGCTGGCCGCGTCGGGGATACGAGGATTCGTGCACGCTGGTGGCCGCGACGCGGCCGACGCCGAGTTGATCCGCCGGATCACCGACCAGCTGCCCGCGCGCGCGGACACGGTCGTGATCGGCTCGGGCGACCACTGCTTCGCACCGGTCGCGCGACGGCTGCGAGATGCCGGGCGTCGCGTGGTCGTGCTCGCGCGCCAGGGATGCCTCAGCCACGAGCTCTACGTAGCCGCGGACACGGTGGTGCTGCGGTGACGTCGTTCTGGACCGACCTGAAGCGGTTTGCAGTGCTCGGATGGCTGGGGTGTTTCGGACTGGGCGTGGTCGTCGGGATCTTCATCGCCGAGAACGTGGTGGCGCTGTACGCGGTGATCGCGCTGACCGTGGTGCTCGGCGCGCGCACGCGCTTCCGCGCTCGGGCCTGACCACGCCACATCAGGAGCCGTCCTGCTTGATGCCAACGAGGGTTCGCTCGCGCCAGATCACGCCGGGCTCGTCGCCCTCGGGCGGCGGCGCTCGGCCGCACCGCGCGCGCTGTCAGTCGATTGCGACTGGCAGACCGCGATCCCGGGAGATGAAAGCTCTGGAGGTTCACCGAGCTTGCGTGAGCTCTCGCACAGGCCGGTCCGCGGGTCCGCTCTCGAATCCCACGACCAGGCGGAGTCCGAGCGCACCGGCCACCCGCTGAAGGGTTCGTACGTTGGTCATGTGCCGGCCGCTTTCGAGCCGTGAGATGGCGGAGTGACTCGTGCCTACGCGGCCGGCGAGCTCCTGTTGAGAGATCCCGGCGGCTGCGCGGTGCTTGATCACGAGCCGCGCCAGTTCCTCGAACTGCGCGAGGCGTAGGCGCTCGGCCTCGTAGGCGGGGCTTCGTGCGGCCCTGCGCCGTTGCGCGGTCTGGCTCGGGATTCCTTGAGGACTGGCCATCGTCTGGATGTTATCAGTTTCGATAAGCCTGCTCAACCTATGGTGCATCTCGACCTGCGGCACGAGGTGGGGTTCGCACGAGCGTGTCGATACGCGTCGCAGGAATGACATCCGTGTAATCGTCCTGGCTCGATGAGACAATGGATCCATGCCAACGCGCGCAGACGTCTCGGCCGTTCCGCACCAGGGCGGCTACATCGCCAAGTACTGTCCCGCGCGCGCGCAATACGACGTGCTCAAGCCGGCCGCGCTGCTCGAACCCAGCGCGGCTGTCCAACGCCGCATGGACCGCGGGAACGCGTTCGAGGCCGACGTGGTCGCCGCCCTGACCGACCTCCACCCCGAGGCGGTCACGATCGGAGGCGACGACTCTGCCGAGCGCGAGCGCGCGACGGTCGCGGCCATGGAGGCACAAGCGTCGCTGATCCTGAACAGCCGCCTGCCGGCCGACGAGACCGGCCGCAGGGTCGGCAAGCCCGACCTGTTGGTCAAGGCCGCCCTCGGTGGCTACCGCGCGATCGACATCAAGCACCACCTGACGCTCGAGCCGGGCGAGGGCGCGCGCACCTCCGCGCTCGACCAACTCGGGCTCGAGCAAGCGACGGCCGACGACGCGACGCAAGGACGCAAGCACAAGGGCGACCTGCTGCAGCTCGCGCACTACCAGCGCATGCTCGAGGCCGCCGGCTTCGCCGCGCGCGACGGCCGCCACGGCGGCATCATCGGGGTCGAGCGCAGCGTTGTCTGGCACGACCTCGATGAACCGCGCTGGAACACGCCCTCGTCGACGGGCAAGCAGAAGAAGCGCTCGACGATGGAGATCTACGACTTCGAGTTCGACTTCCGGCTCGACATCATGGCGGTCGCCGAGCGCCACCTGATCGAGCCGTCGACCGACCTGCTCGTCATCCCGTTCCGCAAGCCCGAGTGCGACGCGTGCCCGTGGTGGGGCTTCTGCCGGCCGCAGCTCGAGACCGGCTCGGGCCACCCCAGCCTGATCCCGCGGATGAAGTGGGAGCACTGGGTCGCCCACCGCGACCGCGGTGTGACCGATCGGGCCGCGCTGGCCGCGCTCGACCCGCTGACCGCGCGCCTCGTGAGCGCCGGCGTCCGGCTCGACGACGTGATGCCGATCGCGCGCGACCTGCCGGTCGACACGCCGCTCGCCAACATCGCACCGCTCGGCAAGCGGAGGAAGCAGCTGCAGACGCTCGAAGCCGAGGGGGTCACGACCGCGCGACAACTGGCCGCGCTCGACGAGCGCACGGCGTCCTACCCGGCGATGTCCGGCCTCGCCGAGCAGGTGGATTGCGCGCGCGCGGCGCTCGGATCCGAGCCGGTCTACCGGCGGCGCGGGGTCGAGCGCGTGACGGTGCCGCGCGGCGACGTCGAGATCGACGTGGACATGGAGAACGTCGAGGACGGCGTCTACCTGTGGGGCGTGCTCGTCGCCGATGGGTACCGGCCGTTCGTGACCTGGGCGCTCGAGCCGGCGTCCGAGATCGAAGTGTTCCGCGCGTTCTGGGCGTGGCTGATGGACCAGCGCGCGAACGCGCGCACCTTCCGTGCGTACTGCTGGCACGAGCAGGCCGAGAACCTCCAGATGCGCCGGATCGGCGCCGCGGCGGGGCTGACCGACGAGGTCGAGGCGTTCATCGGCTCGGACGAGTGGGTGGATCTGCGCAAGGTGTTCGACGGGCAGTTGATCAGCGGGCAGGGGAGTGGGCTGAAGTCGGTCGCGCCGCTGGCGGGGTTCGCGTGGGACGTGGACGAGCCGGGTGGCGACGAGTCGATGGTGCGCTACGACCTCGCCGCCGGCGGCGACGAGGGCGCGCGCGCGTGGCTGCTGGACTACAACCGGGGCGACGTCGAGGCGACGCGCGCGATCCGGGCCTGGATGCGCGCGCGCGCGTTCCCCGCGCTTTCCTAGTCTCAAGGAGCGTTCATCCTGCGAACTTGAGGTTCCGTGAAGACGTTGTGCCGCGAGGCATGCGCGTGGGGCGCGCGCCATGTGCGCCTATCGCACATCGTGTGCGACCAGCGCGCACGACGCCCGGGCCACATCGTGGGGCCGGACGGCGAGCCGGGACGGACGACTCCGCTATCATCACGGGGTCCGTATGAAGGGGGGAGCCTCATGCGAAAGCGTTTGATCGCGCTCGTGACGGTCGCCGCGCTCGTCGGCCCGCTGGCGGGCGTCGCGAACGCCGCCGCGAGCCTGTGTGAGATCCAGCGGAAGCTCGGCGTTCAAAACGTCAAGGAATGCGAGGGGCCGACGTCATGACGCGCGCGCGCATCTTGCTCGTGCTCGCGCTGGCTGCCTTGGCGATCCTGCTGATCGCGGCACCGGCGTCGGCGGACCCAGTACAGGGCGTCTACGACAAGTTCTTCGGGTGCGAGGGTGAGTTCCAGTGGCCCTGCCCCGGCCCGGTCATCTGGTAGGAGGACCGCGACCACTTCGACGAAGCGCTACCCGAGCGACTGCGCGACGTCGGTCGCCAAGGACAAGATGGCGTCGTCGTCGGTGATCAGCGGGCGGCCGCGTGCCTCGGCGAGCGCAACGTAGGAGGCGTCGTAGGCAGTGAGTCCTCGCGCGATCCACGCCGCGACCGGCTCGAGCCCGGCCTCATCGACGTCGAAGTCGAGGTCCTCGAGCGCGCCGGCGAGGTCCACCAGCGCATCCGCATCCCATCCCCAACGGCGCCCGGCGACGTTCAGCAGCTCGAGGAACACCAGCGGGGGGACGGTGACGGTCACCTCGCCGGCGCGGTAGCGCGCGCGCAGGTCGCGAGCCTCGGCGGCATGGCGCTCGGTCTGGGGTGCGAACCACTTCAGGATCACCGACGCGTCGAGGACGATCTCGTTCAACGCGCGTCCCGCTCACCGCGGATCTCTTCGGTGGCGTCCTCGCGGGTGCCCTGATCGGCGAAGAGCCGGTCGAGCCGGTCGATCGTGCGACGGACGTGTGCCGCCCGCCCCGGTCCCTGACGCTGATCCAGCTCTCGAGCCACGAGCCGGGACAGATACGCGCTCCGCGACAGGCCGTCCCGGCGCGCTGCCCGGTCGAGCCCCGCCAGGAGCCGGTCGTCGAACGACACGAGAACCTTGGCCATCCCGGGTAGGATATCCGGATATCTCATCAGTGGTCAATCCGGATGGTAGCGGGAGCAGCCGACGGACGCACGAACGGGCAGAGCGGATCGACCACGTCGAACGCGCCGACCATGTCACACCCCTGTGCCATGGTGGTGGGTATGGAGGACCTGATGGATATCGACGCGCTCGACCTCGACCTGATCGACATCATGGCCGATGGCGACGTTCCGATCGAGAAGCTCGCGCGCGACTTGGAGGTCGACATCCCAACCGCGCGCAGGCTCGTCGCGGCCGCGGCCCTGCCGCGCGCCCGGAGCGCGCGTACCGACTGCCTCGGGTGCCGCGGCACCATCCGGACCGAAGGGCGCAGACGGACGTGCTCGACCCAGTGTCTCGAGCGCCACATCGCCGAACGCTGGGCAGGATGATGGACGAGCGCGTCGCAGCCGCGAGCGGCGCCATGTGGACGACCTCGAGATCGACGGCTGGGCGAAGGGCTACACCGTGCTCTGTATGCAGGTCGCGTTGTGGGCCGAGCGCCAGGATGGCTCGTTCGAGGACATCGTGAACGACATCGTCATCCGCGGCGGCGACACCGACACCAACGGCGCCGCCGCGGGCGCGGTGCTGGGCGCGCGCCGCGGACCGGACGGCATCCCGGCGGAATGGCTCGAGGCGATCCCCGAGCGCGCGCGGCTCGAGCGTTTGGCCGAGGAGCTGGCGCTCCACGGTCGATGACGAATGCGCCCGTGATGTGGGCCGAACTCAAGGCACCTAGAACGCGGTCGAGGTCGGTGGCGCGCCCAGCGCTTGCCCGCCGGGGCCGCTCTCGTAGCTCAACCACGGAACCGACGGCGCCTTATCGACTCCCTCGACGCTGTAGTCGCACACGCCCTCGGGGAAGACCGCCTCGAGCGCCATCAGGTCCACGTCCGTCGGGGGCGGGACGGCGCCCGCGTAGTCGGCCGGATCGATCGGCTTCACCGCGCACTTCAAGTTGTCGTGCGAGACCGGCATGCCCGCCTTCAGGCGCGCGTCGCCGAACACCTCGGGCGCGCACGTCTCGAGCGGCGCTTGCGAACCCGAGCTCCAGCACGAGTCGTGGGCGATCTCGGGGCGGTGATCCTTGACGGCCTGCGGGTCCAGGCCCGTGAAGGGATCGATGCCGCCGTCTGCCTCGATCGCCGCCAGCCACGCGTCCATGGTGTCCCACGCGAGGCCGCCGGGTCCGTTGTGCCAGATCACGTGGTTGTCGGCGTGACCGATCTTGGCCATGCGCGCCTCGAGCGCGTACGCATGGTACGGCGTGTGGATCTCGACGTTCATCCCGGCAGCGAAGTTGATGATCGCGGTGTGCGCCAGTCCTTCGCCGTCGTTGATCATGCTCGAGCGGTAGACGATCTCGGGCACGTCTTCGTCGGTCCGCGTGCGGTCGACTTGCTTGATCCCGTCGATGTCGACGCCACCGACGCGCGCGTTCATGTCCAGGAACTGTGCGAAGGTGATCTTGCCGGGGTCGCCCACGGGAAGGTTGAGCGCCTCGAGCCCGTACTGGACCCCGACGTTATCGATGGGTCGTTTCGCTATCCCGTCGGGTCGCCGGCCCCACACGTTCACCTGGATGTCGCTCACCGTCGCGCGGCAGCCGTCCGGGTTCAGGATCGGGAAGTAGTCGCGTCCGCCCACGGGCGGCTCGGGGACCGAGGTCGTCGGGATGGTGGAGTCGCTGAAGCAGCCCGTCATGGGGATCCCCGACGGCGCGAACGTGCCCACCCACGCCGCGCAGGTCGATTGCGGTGGGCCGTGCCCATCGACCGCCGCCTTCTGCAGCGGCGTGAACGGGATGGCGGCGGTGGGGAAGTAGGTCTCGGTCAAGACGCAGTCGGCGACCTCGATCGCCGTGCTCCACACGTCGGGGAACATCGAGCCGGGCATCAAGCCGTTGACGAGGCCCGGATATGCGTTGGACACCTGCAGCTGTCCGATCGCGCCGCCCGAGCCGCCCGTCGCCATCGTGTAGCGGATCGGACCGAGCTGCTCGATCACGCGTTCCTTGATCATCATGGTCGTCTCGGCAGACAGCACGGGGTTGCAGTGGTGTCCCAGGACGTTGAGCGAGCCGGTCGCGATCGCCCATCCCTGCTGCAGACGCGCCTGGTTGATCACACCCGGCATCGAGCCCTGCGTCTGGTTCGTGTTGCAGCTCGCGCCGAACGGGTAGTAGAGCTTGCCGTTCCAGCCGGCCTGCGGCGCCGCCGGATCGGGGTCGCCGAGCGCGGGGTCGTGCAGGTATGCGATCGCGTAGAGGCCGCGATTGATCGCGCCGCGCTCGTGGCGAACGATGTTGCGCACCGTGTCGCCGCGATCGTTGGTCGTGGTGGCGACCTCGGCCGGCGGGTTGTTCAGGTCGTAGGTTTGGTACGCGCTGCCGCCGGTCGGGACGTAGACGTATCCCACGATCGGTTCGGCGTTGCAGTGCTCGTCCAGAGGCGCGCCGAGGCCGTTGGCGTCGGTCGTGCAATCCCACGGCTGGAGGTGGGGACCGCTCAGGACCGGACCCTCGACCGGATGGTTCTGGATGGTGATCGTGGCGCCGCTGGCGTCCGCATGCGTGACGGTGAGCACGTTGGGACCGACGTCCAGTCCCGTCAGCAGGCCGATCGAGCGACCGGTGGAGCTCAGGGGGAAGGTGCTCGTCACGTCGGCGCCGTCGAGCGTGACGACGCTGTTCGCCGGCAAAGCGGGGATGACCTCGGCCAGCGCATCACCACCCGATATGAGGTTCGCGCGATTGGACAGCACGACGATCTCGGTCGCGTCTCCGCTTTGCGCTTGTACGACGCTGAACGCTGCGAGCGAAACCAACCAGGCCATACCGGCCAACAGGACCTTGCGCTTCACGATCCACCCTCCCGTTCATCCGGACGCGCGTCCGAAGATGGGAGCATCTTTCGCTTCGAGCACCATCAGTACCTTCCCAGTTCGGTCTCCATCGGAGTTTTCCGGGAAGCATGGTGGTTTCCCCGAACCCGGATGCCCCCTGATGGTGGAAGCGACAGCAGGGCGTGTGCTTCAACCCGGCGGGGGACAGGATGTACGAGGTCCCTATCGACGCGTCTAGCTCGGCAGTCGGTACGCGACCACGTACCCCCCGGCGCCCGACGACGCTCCCGCCGCGCCCGTCGGGACGAGCACCGTGTTGCGCGCGATGGTGATGCCTCCCCCGAGCACACCGGTCGCTACCGCCGCGATGTCCGGCGACAGCGGCCGCGCGAGCAGCGGCGCGCCGGTCTCGGCGTCGAACGCAAGGAGCACACCAGGGTTCCCGGCGATGACAGCTCGGTTCCCGCTCAACGCGTACACGACTCCGTTGGCCGCGGTTACGTGCATCCACGTGTTCCCGCCGAGCGAATCGGATCGCCAGACGATCGTGCCGGAGTCCTTATCGACGGCGAATATCCCGCCTTCGTGGCCGCTGGAGTAGTAGAGCCTCTCGCCGTCGTAGGCGTGCAGCGTCCCACGCCCACCGGTGGCCGGCGCGCGCCAGATCTCCTGCATGGTGTCGGGGTCCACGGCGAAGAAGTATCCCCACGGGACGACCCAGTCGTTGTAGTTCCGCACCGGCAGCGGGCTCTGGCTGTGGTTCATCCCCAGCAGCTTGCGCCCACTCGAGTCGCGGAAGATCACCGGCGTCGTCACGAAATCGTCGTCGTCCAGGCACACCGAGACGAACGCGTTCTCGATGTCCTGATAGACGTCGTCTCGCCCACAGGCGGGGAGCGGACTGTTGTCCAACTGATGCAGGCGGGTGTCGCGGAAGAAGTTGACGATCTCCCCGAACGTGGGGCTGTCGGGGTCCGCGTCGATCTGCAGCATCGCGTCGGCATAGGGGTTCTGCGGCTTGATGCTGCGGGGCCCCGCCTCGCCGAAGTAGATGTACTTGTCCTCCGGGTCGTAGCCGGGGCGACCCCAGAAGCCGGCGCCCTCCATGCCGCGCTCGACATCGGCGTCCGACACGTCGTACCCGTCCACCACGACCGCTCCGGTCGCCTGATCGAGGATCGCGTAGTAGCCACGGCAGCCCGGGTTCTCCGTGCGTCCGGCTCCGCCTTCACCGCAACCGGTGAACCCGACGACCACGTAGTCCTCGAACGGCAGAGGACTGCCGCCTGCGGCGATCCCGTGCGGCTGGATCTCGCGCGCGTCCACCTCCCACAGGATCTGGCCGGTGGACTGGTCCAGTGCCCACACCATCTCGTTGCTCTGGACGAACACGCGCCCGTTCGCGGCCGAGGGTTCGTATCCGGTGCCGACGCCTTCGTCGGATTCCCAAACCAGGTCGCCGGTGTCGATATCGAACGCGCGCACGTTCGTGCCGCCGGCGAAGACGCACCCGCCGTCGGCGGTGACCGACACGCTCGTCGATCCGCTCAGCGGAGCCGCCCAGACCGGCTCGAGCTGCCCGACGTTGTCGGGGCTGATCGTGTGCTCTTGGTCCTGGAACCCTGTGGAGCTGGTGTCATGGTGGATCACGGGCCAGTCGCCGCCCTCGGTGGGAGCCTCGAGGCACGGCTCGGCTGCGGCGATGGTTGCCAGTGGAAGCACCGAGACAAGAAGAGCGATCACGAGCGGCATGGATGCGCGGACATTCATGCGTCTCGTCGGCGGGTGCATCGGGATGCGGTTGTCGCTCATCTGTTCCTCCCCCGGGACGGATGGTGCACGTCCGTGGCTTCTAGGGTCGGTGGCGTATCTCCTGCTTCGGATGTCCGAGCGGCGAAGATGGCGGACTACATCAGGAAGACGTGGGCATAGAAAGCGCGCGCCCAAGCCGCCCTTACCGGCCCGTCGCTTCCCGGTAGCGCGCCTCGTCGACGACTAGCCGCCAGTAGCCGCGTCTGGGCTTGGTCGCGCGGAAGTGGGCGAAGTCGAACGTCAGGATCGGCAGGCGGTGGCGCTCGGCGTACGCCATGACCGCCGCGTCCGCGAGCCCCAGGTCGAGATCGCCCGCCCGCTCGTCGATCGCAGCCGCGCGCTTCAGCAACGCGGGCGTGAGGAACCCCACCAGATGTTCGCCGTCCACGAGCGCGGCTAGGAACAGGCGCGCCGAGGCGATCCCGACGCGCGCGCGCAACAGGTGGTCGACCTCGACGATCACCGGATCTGGCACGACCAGGTCCCGCCCGAGCTCGGTCATCAGGGCTGCGGCGAGCGCGTGGGCCTCGTCCTTGACGTTGGCCGCCGCGACGATGGGCCCGGTGTCTGCGACGACTCTCACCGCGCGGTGGTGGGCGCGCGCAGGTACCGCTCGGCCATGCGTCCGAGGTCGACAGGTCCCTTTCCCGAGGCGATGTAGCGTGGCGGCTTCTTGCCACCCTCGGCTTTCGCGCCGGCCAGGATCAGGCGCACCGCGGCGGCCGAGAACGATTCGCCCTCGCGCGCGCGCTCGTGCAGGAGCCGTTCGACGCTGTCCGGCAGACTGAGCGTGCGACGGACCATGCTGAACCTCCTCACAGGTATGAAGAGCACTATCATACCTCAGAGGGTGGGAGGGTCCGGTCGAGCAGGTAGTCGAAGGCGTTCCGCGGGTCCTCTCCCTGCATGATGCGCACGACCCGCTCGAGGAGCCGACCGGTGCGCGCGCTCGGCGGCCCATCGGGGATCCAGCGTCCGTCCTCGCGATGGAACATCTGCCACGCGCACGCGCCGCGCTTGTACTTGAACCTGGTCTCGAACGGTTCCTCAAGGCCACCGCTCACGAAGAAGCGCGCCTCCGTGCCCTTCAGGGCGAGGCTGAATGAGAGCATGCCGGGTGCGTACGGCTCCCACGACGACGGTCCAGCCGGGGCTCCCGCTCCGAGCACATCGGCGTATCGATCCAACGGGGGGATCTGCATCCATGCGTCATCGGGCTCGGCCGGCATGGCGCGAAGGTAGACCGGCGAGGTGGACAGGTCTAGCCTGGGAGTTTCGCGCGCAACGGCGCGCGATACGCGATAAAGACGAACGCCCGCGACGTTGCGCTCGCCGTCGCCAGCGAGCACAGGAGGAGCTGCCCCTCCGCCTATCGGCCGCGACGCTCATGTTCATCCACGGAAGGATCGTCGAACCCGTGGGCGAGCCAGCCTCCCGTCCCCTGGACGGGGACCTGTCCCGGCGGCAGCGATGAGCGCGCCGGGCGCTTGCCGGCTTCGCGCATCATCTCCGCGGTCATCGGCCAGATCGCGGGATCGTTCAGGTGTCCCCTCGTGAACGCCTCGTGCGAGCCGCATCCGCTGCATACAGGGATGCACCGGCACGGCGTGACGCGAGACCCCGCGGGGTGGGTCTCGTCGCCGAGCGCGCGCGCGCAGCGCGGGCAATCGCCCCGGTCGATCATGCGCACGAGCTTCACCGTCTGCCAGATGGCGGCGTCTGCCGGGGGAGGAGCGTCCTGCTCGGCGTGGGAACGGACGATCAGGTCCCGCAGGCAGACGGGCCGGAAGGGGTGGACCCCTGAGAAGGTTCGCTTCATGGCTCGAATGTACCTGGAGGGTGTGACAGGGTCGTCGGGCCCACCCGGAGCGCTTGAAGTTCGAAGTCCCGGTACCTCGAGGCTGATAGCATGATGGCACCATCATGAGGTACCTGCCGACCACCGTCTGGTAAGCGTGTCATCGCCGTCGCGTCGTCGGCGACGGCGCTGTCGGGACGGATCATGCTGCGGCAGTCATCGGGTGGTAAGCCCGTTATCGTGGAAGGACTCGCCGTCAGTCTCGCGTGAGTGCTGGTGTCCCGGGAGTCTGACAGGGCGCCGACCGGCTCGGCGCCCGCGCCCCCCTCGACTGCCGTGGCGGGTCGGGGAGTGGATGCGCTGCGGGGCCATGTGCGTCCGGCGCGCGCCGTGTGCGATAGGCGCACATCAGGTGCGGCTCGAGCACATGACGAGATCGGAGGTATTTGGAGACGGAGGCCTTTGGCTACCTCGGGGGATGCCCGACCGAGCCATCTTGACTAATACAGCTGATTCAGCCAGAATGGGGACCTGGAGGACGAGACCATGGAAGCAGCTGCTCGATCCGAAGACCGCGAGGTCGAGTCGATCCCCTCCACCCGGGCCAAGAACCTGTTCGGCTCGCTGCTCGACAAGGCGATCGCCGGCAAGACGGTCGTGATCACGCGACGCGACACCCCCAAGGCCGTCCTGATCGGCTTCGAGGAGTTCGAGGCGCTCGCCCGAGCGAAGGCCTCGACCCTCGAGACCCTGAGCCGGGCCTTCGACGAGCGCCTGGCCGCGATGCAGTCGGCGAAGGCGCGCGCCGCAACCGAGGCCGCCTTCGACGCGTCCCCGAAGCAGCTCGCGCGCGCAGCCGTGAAGGCCGCCCGGAAGCGTGCCTGAATCTGCGCGCATCACCGTTCTCGCCGGCGTGAACGGGGCGGGCAAGAGCACCATCCAGGGGGCCATGATCCGCGCGCGCGGCTGCGACTACTTCAACCCCGACGAGGCCGCGGGGCAGATCCTCGCCGCGAACCCGAGCGCTTCGATCGAGCAAGCGAACGCCGCGGCGTGGCAGGAAGGGGTACGGCTCGTGCGGCGCGCGATCGCGGAACGGCTCGATCTGGTGCTCGAGACGACGCTTGGGGGCAAGACCATCACGGGCCTGCTGGAGCAAGCGCTCGACGACGGGATCGAGGTTCGCGTGTGGTACGTCGGTCTCGACAGCCCCGAGCGCGCCGTCGACCGGGTGGCGGGTCGCGTGGCCCGCGGCGGCCACGCGATCCCCGAAGAGACGATCAGAGCTCGATACCCCAAGAGCCTCGAGAACCTGATCCGCCTGTTGCCGCGCCTGGCGGCGCTGCGGGTGTTCGACAACAGCGTCGAAGCAGACCCGATCGCGGGGCGCGAGCCGAAGCTCCTCCTCGTGCTGTCGATGGAGCGTGCGCAGATCCTCGAGACGTGTCCGCTCGAGCGCGCGCCGGCGTGGGCCAAGCCCGTGCTCGAGGCTGCGCTGCGCGCGGGGGATTAGCGGCGGCCGCCCCTCAGGCCGCGTCGAAGAACCAGGGGCTCGCGTACGCGACCGCGCCCCCGTGCTGATCGAACGGCGCGCGCGCCAAGGGGTGCGGGGCTCGAGCCGGATCGATCAGGCGCAGGAACAGCCAGGCGCCGTCGGGTGCGACGGTGAACGACAGCGGCGGGGCGTCGGCCGCGGGCACCACGACGGAGCGCGCATCCAGCAGCGCCGGTCCGTCGGCTCCGGGGCCGATTACCTCCACCCACAACGTCTTGCCCACCCAGTCGGGTCCGCGGTCGACGTCGAGCGCGACCGAGACCGGCTCGGACGTCGCGTGCAACGACGATCCCATCGGCACGCCGTTCGCGGTCGCGTCCAAGCGCAGGCCCGGCTCGAGCGTGGCGAAGCTGCGTCGCGACTCGATCCCGGCGCGCACCGCCTCGCGCGTCAGTGCGTCGACCCACAGGCCGCCGCGCGCCTTGCCATCCTGGCCGAACACCCCCGAGTGCTCGTCGCTGACGCCGGTGAACCCCACGCGCCACCCGGCGTTCAGGCACGCGTTGAACGGGTTCGGCAGACCCTTGTCGGCGGCGTACCAGAAGAAGTCCGGCTCGTCGCTGATCGAGTTGAACGCCTCCATCAGCACGATGCGCTGGGCGGCGCCGGCGTGGTACTGGAAGCCCGAGAAGTTGCCGAAGTAGCCCGGGTGGTTGAAGCTCGCGACCGCGTCGTTGCCGCCGCCGAACGGCAGGCTCCCCGGCGGCGAGGACAGCCACTCGTAGAACGGCGTGACGAGCGCGGTATCGGGCGCGCTCTCGAACTGGTCGGCGATCGGTTGGGCCTGCGGGAACACGCGATCCATCTCCGACAGCGCGCGCGGAGTTGCCAGTGCCGCCTGATGCGCCGGGTCGGTGAAGTCGGTGCCGAACCACACGTTGATGTGGCCGACCGTCGCGGTGCTGTACTCGAAGCCTCGGAACGCGACGAACGAGCCCGGCTCGTAGGCGCTGTCGGCGATCGCCGCCATCGCGCGCCAATCGCTCTCGTTGATGCCCTCGATGAATCGGCAGCCGCCCTCCTGCCAGTCCGGGCAGGTGAGCTCGCCGTGGTCCTTCCCCGACACCGCGTGCTCGGTCATGCACGCCACGTCGATGCCGCGCGCGCGGATGTCGTGCAGCGCGCGCCCCGGTGCGCCTTGGGCGTCGCCGGAGATCAGGCTGTGGTTGTGCAGGTCGGTGTGGACCAGCGTGAGCGATCCGCCGAGCCGGGAGAAGCGGGAGGCCCCGGTCGAACCTGGGAGACCGCCCAGGGTCGAGCCGAACGACGAGCGCATCGCCAGCCCGCTGCCGAGCGCGGCAAGCGCCTTCAGGAAATCGCGTCGCTCCATGCTCCGGATGTGGTTCGGCGCGCGACGGCCGGCTCCTGCCTCGGACGGGAGCTCTCGTCCTTGTGAACATCGGCCGTGGTGTGCGGGGCGAAACGACGGAAGGAGCGAGGCGCGCGCCTCGCTCCCTCGATCGTGATGCGTCGCCTGTTAGGCGGGTCCACCGCCCCTGCAGAGGCCGAGTGTGCCCGGGGAACCCTTCGGCAAGCCGTAGTATTTCCACGAGTCCGCGGCCGTCTGAACCTGGGACACGTTCTGCCCCTCATGCGGGTCGAGGTCGTTCAACCCGCTAGCCGCGCAGGCCGACCTGGCGTGATCCAGCGCCCCCGTCACATTGGTGCTGTCGATCGTGCCCGGAGGACCTTTGATCTCGCCGGCGAGCGCGGTGCCGGCCGAGACGCCCACCAGGGCGACCGTACAGAGCGCGATCGTGACCAATCGCTTCTTCAGCATCTTCCCCTCCCCCTTCCACGACGCCGCTGTGGCGTCGTTCAGACGGTACGCCTCGGGCCGAAGTCCCGTCAACGCTCCCCGCAGGTCCTAAAGAGATGTACTGAGCCGCATCGATGTGTTCGAGCCGGTCGATGCGTCCACGAAGCGGGCACGCGGCTCCGACGGCTGTCAAGTTCAAAGTTCGGACAGAGGATGTGGGTCTCAGGGTGTGAAGATGTCCACCGAGCGGAGCATGTCCGCGGAGTCGTTAGGCAGCCCGCCGATCAGCATCGCCCTACCATCGTTCAAGACCACCGCAGCGGCAGAATTCCGCGGTGACGACAGCCCAGGCCCTTGCATCCATAGCTCCGTTTCCGGGTCATAGATCTCTGACGATGCCAGCGTCGCGTCGTACGTGTGCTCGAGCCTGATCCGTCCTCGAACGAGTGAACGTGGATGTACCCGTCGTCGGGTCGTACACCTCCGCACCATCTAAGGGCGGCGTGTACTGACGAGGCCCGCTCGATTCCCTGCCCCTCGAGGATCGCATCGCGCTTCCGGGACGTGCGCGCCGGGAGCGCAACGTGTGCTCCTGACGATCATCGTGTGCGCCTCGCGCACACGACCCTGCGGAAGATCACGCCTCCGGCGTCTTGTCACAGCGGCGAACTCAGCGGCTGACTCGGCCGGCTCGGTCAGGAAGGCTCGAGCCGCCCGCCCGTCACCCAACTCGGCGACGAAGTCGTCGGAAAACGCCAACGAACACCGCCGAAGCCACGATGAGAAGAAGGATCGCGGCGCGCACGACCCATGCCCCCGGGCCGGCCCGAAGCGGATCGGCATACGGTGCGGGACCGAGGAGCTTGTTCTGAGAATCGCTACAGCACGGTGTTCGATCGCGCCGGAGCCAGGTGTCCGGATCACGAAGTGACGAGGGAGAGGCTCGAGGCTGTCCTCGCTAGCTTCTCGAGCCCTTAGGAGAGGAGTGAGCGGCGGCGCTGGACTCCTTCTTGGGACGACCCGGCTTGCGCGGGATCTGGAACCAGCGCTCGACATCGACGAGACGCCAAACCGCGGACTTGCCCACCTTGCCATGCGACGCGGGGAAGGTGGGGTGCTGCGACAGCTCGTGTGCGCGCTGGCGGGTGAACCCGTGCATCGTGGCTATGTCGGTCAACCCCACCATCGTGTCCATGGTGGCTCCGCGGTTCTCGGCGAAGAGCGCATCGAACGACCGCACCTCGTGCGCGAGCGCGCGAGCCCCCGGCGGAAGCCCTGCGTTGGCCTCGCATCCATGGGGCCGCGGGTCGAACCGGAGTGCTCGCATCCTCTCCCAGACTCGGTCCTTGGTCGCCTCATCAGCGATACCGATGGCAGATGGGATTCCTTCGAGGAACTGGTACCAGTGAGCGAAGCCGGAGCACGTCTGCCCGAGCTGCTCAGCAAGGTGCTTCCCGATCGAGACGTGGTGTTGCTCCGTCATGGCATGCCCGCTGGTCTCCTCATCTCCGTGGCGCGATTCGATGAACTGGTGGATCGGATCGAACAGCTCGAGGACGAGAACAGCATCCTCGAAGCCCGGCTGAACCCCGCGGACCGCATTCCACTCGAGGACGTGGCCGACAAGCTGGGGCTTCCACGCTGAGCCCAGCTCCTCGAGCGCCAGTGTTCGAGCCTCGCTGACCAGATGCTCGAGCGTGGCGAACTCATCGCCGACCAGCGAGGAGGGCTCGGACGTCCTTCATGAGGAGAAAAAGGTGGAGGGGATCCGTCGGCGAAGGTTCGAAATCGAAATGCTCGTAGAACTGGCGAGCGTCCTCGTCCTTCGCGTGAACGAGAACCGCCCTGGCGCCGATCTCGCGAGATGCGGAGACGGCCCGGATCAGGGCGTCCTTTAGAAGGGCCGCGCCCAGTCCCATGCCTTGTTGAGAGCGGTCCACCGCCAGCCGGGCCAGGAGGATGACCGGGATTGGATGCCGAGCAAGCCCCTTGGAGACGCGGGGCGGGGCCTCGGCAGGCTCGACGCTGGCGGCAGCCAGCGCGTAGTACCCAACCACCCGGCCACCGCCGACGAGGACGTAGACACGAGCACTCCCAGCCTGTTGACTTGTCAGCGCGTAGCGTCCGATCCAGGTATCGAGCTCCGGCTTGCCGGAATCGAACGCTGTCGAGTCGTGGTCAGAGGCGAGAGGCTCGACGGTATGGCGGCTCACTTCGAGTCGAGAGGGCCCCGCTGTTTCATGAGCTTGGCCAGTCGCGGCTTGCGTCTCGCCGGACGATCGAGAGCTTTCACGAACCGATCCCACCGCTCAGGATCAAGCCTGAACAGACGCCGATCGGCCAGCGCCCGCTGCGCCTCGAGGAATGCCGCATCGAGGACGAACGCACTGACGGTCTTCCCGGTGGCGTCGGCTGCCTGTCGGATGACCGATGTCTGACGAGACGACGCGCGTAGCTCGACTCGTTCCACTTTGGCATCCGGCTTCCTTACGGCGGGTCGCGGCACTTCATGCTCCAAGTCGTGTACGGCAGCTATCCGTACAAGGATAGTCCGGACGATCGCCGTACGTCAAGCACGATGCGTGCTACCTGGTCACACCACGGCCCCACCGCCGCGCGCGACCGTAGGGCCAACCGACGAAAGAAGCACGTCCGGGAAGAACGGGAAGAGCGGTTCGAGCAACGCCTGGACGGGGACCGGGGATAGCCGTCCTGCCACCAGGCCTTGCGACGCCGTCGCAACGTGCGAAAATAGGAAGACGCGGGGTCGTGCCTATCCAGCGGGGCGGGCACCTCGGACCGAGGGAGCGAGGCGCAGATGCCTTGCTCCTTTCTCTTTCAGCGATCGGAAGCCACAAGCCTCGAAACGAAAAGAAGCGAGGAGCGCGCCTCCGGGTTGTCCGTCCCGATTCAGGCACACGAGTTGGTCGAGCGCGGGGGTGATCACCACCACCCGGCGCGGCGGCACGCACTGTGAACGCGTGCCGAGGGTAACGGGATCCTGTCCTGCGGGGCAGGGGAATCTGTCCGCTGGAGACGTAACGTACCCGTGGGAAGCCTGAAGCCGGATGAGAGAGGTGGTTTGCCGTGCAACGCCGCGCCATACTCGTGTTCGCGATCGCGTTCGCATCCATCGGCTCCCCCTCGGCTCCGGCGACCGCGTGCACCCCGGGAGAGGGCAGTTGCTTCCCCACGCCGAGTGAGTGCGCCACCGGTCAGTACAACGGTGTGTGGGCGGACCCAACGACACGTCCGCTCTTCCCAAGCGCAGTATGCGTTTCGGCTGACGGACACACCATCATCTACGCCGGAGGGGATCCCACCGTCTGCGGAACGATCATCATCGCGGACCAAACTGCATACGATGACGCCCCCGACGGGGATCCCAACGCCTGTGTCCCTTCGCAAGATGAGGTGTCATCGAGCGGCTACTTCACCGTCCGCGACGGCACCGCTCTGCGGTACAGCTTGACCCGTCCCAGCGCTTCCGGTCGCTTCCCGACCGCGTTGATCTACACCACGTACTCCCCGGGCTCGGCAACGGGCCTCATGAGACAACCGCTCCTCGACGCCGGATACGCCGTGCTCGCGGTGAACGTCCGGGGAACCGGCTGCTCGGGTGGTCTCTGGGACCTCTGGCTCCCCACGACCGACGGCTACGATGCGGTCGAGTGGGCTGCCAGCCAGTCGTGGTCCACCGGGGACGTCGGGATGTTCGGCTATTCTTCACCCGGTATCTCGCAGATCGTCGCCGCGTCGTCTCGTCCGCCGGCTCTGCGAGCCATCGCACCCTTGGACGTCACGACCGACATCTACCGAGAGTTCGCGTACCCAGGCGGGATCCTGAACCTCGCTGCTGCGGCTTGGGAAGGTGCAAGACTCGGGACGGGCGCCTCGGGGATGGTCGACGCGATCGGCGAAGGTGGTACCGAGTGCCCATCGAACGTCGCGGCCCGCCCGGTGCCGAACGATGGTCGCGTAAGCCTCGAAGGTCTGCAGCATCCCTGGCTGGATGATTGGTGGCGAGACCGCACCCCCGCAGCGATGGCGCACGATATCGACGTCCCCGTGCTTACGTGCCAGGCCTGGCAGGACGACAGCGTCGGCTCGCGCGCGGGCGGAGTCGACGGCGGATCTTGGCTCGACGAGCTTGATCCGACCGAAACGTGGGCCATCTATACGAACGGGTACCACGGGGCGTGCGCCTGGTCGGACGACTTCACCGACCTCTTGATCTCCTTCTTCGATCGATACGTGAAGGGCGACGACAACGGATTCGAGGCCCAGCCGCGCGTCCAGATCTGGCACGAGTCGTCGGACTGGTACGAGACCGACCCGTCGTGGGTAACCACGTCACCTTCCCTACCCGTCGTCGATCCGGTCGCCTTCTACTTCCGTGATGACGGCGTTCTGGATCGGATGCCTCCCGGTCAGAACGAGCCCGACGCGTCGGCCTCGTACGCGCCGCACATCCCCGCCTCCCCGATGGATGCCGGCGACACATATGAAGACAGCCACGGGTGGGCAGTCCCGCCCATCCCTGGGAGCTATGCCGCGTGGACGAGCGCCGTCCTGGACGAGGATCTGGAGGTCTTCGGTCCGGGGAGCGTAGACATCTGGCTGTCATCGACGGCCGAGGACACCGATGTTCAGGTGACTCTCACAGAGATCCGCCCAGACGGCCAGGAGATGTATCTTCAGCGGAGTCGGCTCCGCGCGTCTCACCGCGCCCTCGACCCGATCCACTCGACCGAGCTCCAGCCCGTGCAAACGCACCGCGAGGCGGATTCTCAGCTTCTCTCCCCGCTCGAACCCACCCCGATGCGCATCGAACTCCTGCCTCTCGGGCACGTCTTCCGCGCGGGATCCGCGATCCGGATCTCGATCGAGGGTCTCTCACTGCTTACCGGGGACTACGGCTTCGTGTCCTCGTCCGCGCCTGCGGTGAACACCGTCCACCACGGCCCCGCGATGCCCTCCAGGCTCGTGCTCGGACGGATCCCCGGCGGCGCGGCGCAGAAGCCGCTCCCGCCATGCGGCGTATCTCTCAGCACGCCGTGCCGCCCAGATCCGATGATGTGAGCCCTCCAGGTCCGACACCTCTGCCTTCGGCATGGCCTTGGCAGCCGCCGGGACATCGACCTGGTGCCGGTCTCTTCGGTTGCCCAGAGACAACACGGCCCCACCGCCGCGCGCGACGGTAGGACCAACCGACGAAGGAAGCACGTCCGGGAAGAACGGGAAGAGCGGCTCGAGTCGGTCAGGCGCCCTTCACGCCTGCCGCGCGGAAGGAAGGACGGTTCCTCAGAGCGAATCAATGGGTGAACTCGATATGTGTCTTGGGGGAGGTTCGATGAAGAAGTTCGTCGTCACAGCAGCCCTTTCCGCTGCCCTGTCTGCTCAGATCAATCCCGCCGGTGCGGTCGTCAACGTCGCGGTCGCGGTGCCGGGATCATTCGCAGCCGGGTACGCGACCCCGCAGCTCGTCCTTTCCAAGTCCGCACCTGCAACCCTGATCAACCTCGACATCGAGCCTCATGACATCAGGTCGACCCTGAAGCGACCGGACGACAAGCTATGGTTCAAGAGTGACGTTATCGGGACGGGCGAGACCGCGGAGATCGAGGGCCTCGCGACCACGCCGAACGGTGAATATGAGTTCTTCTGCGTCGTGCACGCAAGCACCATGCGGGGGACGGCTACGGTCGTGGACTGAGACGCGACGTGTTCACGGCCCGGCTTCGTCGCAGATCTACGGGCGGGTGCCGACTGCGGGCCGCCGGAATGGCTCTGCTCATCTCCACCGCAGCCCTTTCGTCGGCGACGGGTGCGCCTGTCCGGCCTCGTGTTGCGATCCTGGACTCGGGCCTGTGGGCAGGATGGGCGAGTCATCCTGAGTTCGGCTCCACGAACGTTTCTGCGTGGCGGGATTTCGTCGACGCATCACCTTCGCCTCTGGACACGCACGGACATGGAACCGCGATCGCCTCGTTGATAGCCGGCGACACGTTGGGCGTCGCACCGGAGGCCGAGCTGATCATCGGACGCATCTTCGGCGGCAGCGGAGGCCTCACCAGCTGGGACATCCTCGTGGAAGCCATGGATTGGGCGGTCGAGCGTGGGGCCGATGTAATCAACGTCTCTCTGTGGTCGGCAACGCTGCAGTTCACGAACAACGCCATGATCGCTGATGCCATCAGCAGAGCTCGGCAAGCGGGGGCAGTAACCGTGTGGATCGCCGGCAACGGGTACGACTCCTCATCAGCCCCGCTTCCTGCCTCGGTCTTCACGGGAAGCTCGTCGCCACAAGCCATCATCGTCGGCTCTGCGAGCTCGTCCGAGGTCCCATCCACGTGGAGCCGCGCCGATGCGGAAGTACTGGCCTGGGGTGAAGACGTCACGGTCGCGCGCGCAGACCCGTTCCAGCCGTACGCCACGGGCGTGGAGGGTACGTCCTATTCCGCCCCTCGCGTCGCCGGCGCGATCGCGCAGATGCTCGCCGACGGCGCGCCGCGGGATCCCGATTGGCTGGAGTGGGTCGTGCTCCACGAAGCCATCGACCACCCTGAGATCAGCTACGTCGAGGAAGGCTACGGCTTCTTCGGGGCCGACTCGCTGAACAACGCACGCGCGGTTGCTGCGGGGACACGACCGGTCCCTGGCGCCGATGCGCGGGACGCGTTCCACATCGCCACGAGCGCGGGGCGAACCGCGGTGACCGGATCTGCCCCGCGTGGCATCCTTCCGCCCGGCAGGGCAGGGCCCGCCGAACCATGAAGCGAGCCCACCGCCTTGAGCGATGGGCTCGCCTCAGGTGTTCCTCAGGCCGGTAGCCGATACGCGATGAACGAGTCACCGCACGGCACGTAGACCGTGTTACGCGCGATCACCACTCCGCTACCCATTCCCGCACGTTCTCCGCAGTCACCGCCGTTGTCGACCGCCAGAGATTTCGTGAGGACGGGAACCCCGGTGGCGGCATCGAAGCCGAACAGGATCCCCTTGTCATCTGCGTAGTAGACGACGCCGTTTGCGTAGGCCATGTTCCCCGAACCCACCGTCGGCCCGATGGGCGTGATCCAGTTGGGAAGTCCGGTCGTCCCGTTCAATGAGAACGCTTGGCCGGGATACGAGCCCACCCCGAAGACGTTGGTTCCATCCGTGGCGACACTGGTGTAGTTGCCGAGGGCCGTCCCGAAGCCCATCTGTGGCGCCGACCATGCGTGCGCCATGTGCCTCGTGTAGGCCGCGTGAACCCAGCCTGACTTCTGCAGCTCGGCCACGATCTGGCGTCCATCGACGTCGTTGAAGATCGTCGGCGACCCCCCGTAATCGACGTCGATGTACCCGGATTCTCCGTCGGAGGTTCCCTTCAGAACACCGACGATCTCGCCGAACGTCGAGCGTTCCCGATCGAAATCGAACTTGATGATCGAGTTGGTGAATTCGCTCTCACGGTCGAAGTATCCGGAGGGCTGCGCGCTGCCGAAGTAGCCGTACTTCGTCTCTGGATCGACGGCTGCGGTCGTCCAGGGACCGCCGCCTGCGAACCCGGCCGCTTCCTGATCCGGCGGGATCATCTTCGTGTACTTCACGATGGTTCCGCCCGTCGCCTCCTCGACCGGGTGCGCGCAGAATGCGACGGTACCTTCGCTACACTCGCGCGATGCATCCCAGAGCACGAAGCCGGCGACCGTGTGGAATCCGCCTTCGGGATTGTCGATGCCGGACCAGAGCATGCCGTCGAAGTAGACGGCGCTGGTGTTGCTGTCGACACCAACTTCCCATGGGAACAGCACGCTTTGCCACAGCAATTCGCCTGAGCGGGAATCGAACGCCAAGAAGTAGGGGCTCTCCTCCGTCTCGGTTCCATGCCCTCCAGGTTGGGCGACGAAGGTTCGCCGTGGCCCGACGTTGACGTAGACGACGCCGTCGGCGACCGTCGGCCCGTAGATGATTCCGTTGTTCGGCGCTCGGTATTGCCAGACGAGGTCTCCGGTGTCTGCGTTGAGCGCGAAGATGTACCCATAGTTTGTCGCGACGTACACGCAACCGTCGGCGACGGGGAAGGTTGCCTGCATGTTCCCCTCGCCGCCTTGGGCCGAGGCACGGAACACCCATTCCGGCGCGAGTTGTGCGACGTTGGTGGTGTTGATCGTGGTCTCCAGCGGCTGGCTCCTGGTGCTCTCCAGGTCTTGGCCGTAGGCCCGCCAGTCGCCTCCCTCGGATGCCTCGGCGCAGGAGGCGGCGCTCGCTTGGCCGGCCGGCAGCACCGCCCCTGCCGCGAACGCAAGAACGACCATCTGCTTGAGTATCCGTCGCATGCGACATCCCCCTTCGCCAGCGTTCCCCCCACAGGGAGGAGGAGGGGCTTGCCGTAGGCCCCGGGCACCAGCCCAGGCTTCGGCCGCCAAGACTCCTATCCTCTCAGTTCCAGGCAAAAGGGATAAATCCTCCCTTTCATCACCGTCGGTCCATAAGCTCTTCCGAACAGACGTCCGGCCTTTGACGTCCCTTGCCCGCGGGGCGCTACAATCCACACAAAGTACGCGCAAGGTACAAAACGTCACTACCGGGTGCGAGGAACGGTGCCTGAAAGTGGGGTGCTGAGAGGAGCGAGCGATGAGCGCAAGGAAAAACGTTCGGACGTGCGCGGCGGGCTTGCTGGCGCTCGTCCTCGCCGCGGTACCTGTCGCCAGCAGAGCCCAGGACGCAGACGGCGAGACGCCGACGTGGATCGCGGCGTGGGGTGCGGCCATCAACGGTACCGGGTCGGCGATCCCAGACGGAACAGTTCGCAATATCGCCCGGGTCTCCACGGGTGGCCAGGCGGTACGCATCCGCCTTTCGAACGCAGTAAGCAAGGAGGTGCCGCTCCTCGTTGGGGGAGCGTCCATCGCGTTGCAAGCGGGCCCGACAGGCCCCGCGATCGTTCCTGGGACCAGTCGCCCGATCACATTCGGCGGCCAGCCGAGCGTGGTCGTTCCGCCGGGCACCGACTATCTCTACAGCGATGCGGTGGAGTTTCCAGTCGAAGCGTTGCAGCACGTCGCGGTGAGTCTCTACCTGCCCGATGCCACGAGCCCAGACGCCGGGGAGAGCTACAACACGTCGTACGCAACGGCAGCAGGAGCCGGAGATAGGACCGAGGAGGAGGACGGTCACACGTTCGGTATCTCGCTCACGCGGACGTTGGCGTTGACGGCGATCGACGTCCTAACCACCGAGGCCAACGGCGCGGTCGTCGGCTTGGGAAGCGCCTCCATGGCCGGCACGGGAACCGACCGAGACACCTACCGACGGTTCATCGATCAGCTCGCGGTGCGGGTCAATGACAACGTCGCGCCAGGGCAGCGAAAGGCGCTACTCGGTGTAGGGATCGGCGCGGAGCCTCTGCACGACAGCCTGAACCGCTACGACCGCGATGTGCTCTCGCAGTCGGGGGTCACGGGAGTCATCCTCTTCAGCATCAACGATCTCGCCCTCGGTCTTCGCAACGCCCAGCAGGTGGTCGCCGACTACCGGATCGCTATCGCCCGCGCGCACGCCCGTGGTGTCAGAACGTTCTGCCCGACGTGGCCGCCCGCATCGCACACCTTCGTCTTCTCCGGCGCGACCCAGGAACTCTCGAAACTGAATGCCTGGATCCTGAACAGCGGCGAATGTGACGACGTCGTCGACTGGTACTCCGTGCTCGCGGACGACCTGGTGCCGTACACCTACCGAGCCACATACCAATTCGACTCGATCCACTTCAACGAGGCCGGACACACCGCGGTCACCGACGCGACACCGCTGCGGTGGTTCACAGCTCCGCCTTTGCCGAAGGACTGAGTCGATGACAGGATCGATCGCTCCCGACCTTCGCTGAGCCCAATCGAAGGCAGTGTATTCGGGCCAATCACTCGGAGACAAGACCCGCTCGGGTCACTCGCTCGTGCTTAACCACGCGGCGGTGGGTGCTTCGAAGTCGAGCCGCTCAGGCGCCCTTCACGACGTCGCCGCGCGAGATGAACTTCGGGCAAACCTCCGCGAGCGCGCACGCCGGGCAGTCCGGCAGCCGCGCGTTGCACCAGTTCCGCCCCACGTGCCACAGGGGGAAGTCCAGCAAGCCGGTCGAGCCGGAAACAGATCGCGCGCGACCGCGACCATGTGACCGACCTCGTCGCGCTCGGCGAGCCCGGTGCGCATCATCACGCGTCGAACGTGCACGTCGTAGGCGATGTCGCTGCCCGCGAAGTCCGTGATCGGCCGCTTCAGGTCGCGCGCGAGGATCTCGACCGCCATGGCGGCCTTCTTCTGTCCGATGCCCTTGAACGCGCCGAGCCGGCGGATCAGCTCCACGGCGGTCGGCTCGTCGCTCCAGATCCGCTCGGCGTCCCCGCCGTACTCGGCCAGGACGCGCTCCGCCGCTGCGACCACCCACGCCGCGACCGTCGGGTTGAACCGGTGCAGCGAGGGAGGCTCCTCGAAGGCCGCGAGCACCGCGCCCGGGTCGGCGGCGATGCGAGCCGGATCGAGGTGCCCCAGCCGCGCCTCGAGCCGGTGTGGGATCGCCCACGCGCGCTCGGCCATGATCCCCTGATCGCAGATGACCGCCAACAGGAACGGGAAGCCTCCGCGCTTGATCAACACGTCGGCGTCTGCGTCGGGAGTGAACGTCGGTTCCAAGCTCGAGATCTGCTCGCCCAACGTGACGATGGCGTGATCGTGCGCAGTTTCGCGGCGCGGTCCTGCGGCTCGTAGGCGGGCTCGGGTGGGGGAACGTACACCACGGCAGGGCGAGTGGGGCGGGGGAGCGCCAGTCCCTTGTCGCGCGTATGGGTGATGGCCGGGACAAAGGTGTCCCAGGTCGCGGGTAGCGTCGGGGTGGATGATCTCCAAGCGTGGCGCGATCAAGCGCAGGTGGCGTGACTACGAGACGCCCGCTGGGCGTCGTCCGGTGGCTGTCTTCATCAGGTCGTTACCCGAAGGGGACGCGGCCGAGGTTGCCGCGGCCATGAAGGAGGTCGCTGCCACAGGGCTCTCTGTTGCACGGCACCTCCGTGGGGAGATCTGGGAGGTCCGGGCGTTCTCTGACACCAGGGGCTACAGGGTGCTGTTCGCACAAGAGGGGAAGAAGGGCAGGATACTTCTCGCGCTCGAGGCCTTCTCGAAGAAGTCCCAGAGGACCCCTGATCGACTGCTTCAGCTCGCCGAACGACGACTTGCGGACTGGCGCAGCCGAGCCCGGCGCAGGCCGCGGTGATGCTCTTGTCGCGATCTCAAATATGAGATAGCCTGAAATCGGACGTACAGAGGAGGAGCATGCCACGCAGGAAGGACTTCCTCGACGAGATCGTCGAGGATCGAAGCAAGGTCAACCCTCGATTCCCCGAGCTCGTCGACGCTGCGCTGGAGCGGAGGAAGCTGCTTCGGGAGCTTGCCGGCAAACGCGAGGCTGCCGGCATCAGCCAGACGGTTGTTGCTGCAAAGATGGGGACATCGCAGTCCGCCGTGGCCCGGATCGAGTCGGGTGAGGCAGATGTCCGCCTCTCCACCGTCGAGCGGTACGCGAGCGCCGTTGGATCCAGAGTCACCTGGTCGGTGACCGGTCATGAACCGGCCCGGCAGCGCCACTCTGCCGCGAGGAAGGCAGCGCGACCCCCATCGAAGAAGCGAATGAAGGCGCGCGCAAAGACCTAGAACCGACAAGGGCGTCCGCGTGTTCGCGGGCGAGGTCGTGAGCGCTGTCGCGCGAGCGAAGGACGAGAACGATCTTCGTCCCGTTCAGGAAGTCATCGAGTCCTGGTATCGAACCTCGCTGTTCATCCGCGAACACGGCTTCCTGCTCCGCCGACGGCCTAGGTCAACAGCTCCAACTGGCGAGGTTCAGGTTCCACCCCCGCGACAAGCTCGGCCGCCGCGCGCGCGTCGTTCGGATCGAGCGCGCGCGCCCCGGCCTCGATCAGACGTCGATTGGCCGGCGCGATCTCGGCTGGGAAATCAGGCACGAACAGCGGCACGTTCTCCTTCAAGCAGAGCTGTGCTTGCTCCCAGCTTCCGCCCCTGTCGCCGGCCGCCACGACGACAACCGCACCCGCCAGCCACGCGATCGTCCGGTTCCGGGCCATCGCTTGATAGCGGGTCCACCGCTTCCCGGGGTCGAACTCGCTCACGATCAAGAGCCGCTCGGGATCGCCCATGCGCAACCCGTCGCGCGCGCGCGGTTGGTCGATCCCCTCGGCCAGCACGGCAGTCGTCGTTCGCCCCGCGGAGAGCGCGGCTCGATGAGCCGTCTCGTCGATCCCGGCCGCTGCGCCCGCGACGACGTTCAGGCCGTCGAGGGCCTCCACGAGCCCTGCTGCGAAGGCGAGCGCCTGCTCGTGCGCATCTCGCGATCCCGCGACGGCGACGCCGCGCGCGCGCAACAGGTCCAGGTTCCCGGCGCAGTACAAGACGACGGGTGCGCCCAACGGTGAAGCCAGCCGCTCGACCGGATACTTCTCGTGGTCGGGCGTCACGACGGTCGCATGCTCCGGAGACGCCGGGGGAGCAGCCGGATCGGCAAGTGCGCGCGCCGCCTCAGCCGCGATCCGCTCCTTCAGGCCGAGCGCGCGCAAGCGATCCGCGTCCGCACCGACGAGCTCGTTGGCACCCATGTGCTGCGACGTCAGCGCGCGCGCGAGCGTGCCCAATCCCTTCGGTCCCAGCCCGTTTACTTCCCGCAGCGCATGCCACGCACGCGCATCCTCGGTCATCGTCGACACGCTAATCCCTCACCGTCTTGGTTGCCACGACATGACTCTCCGAACCCGAGCGGCGCCGACTCTCCGAGCGATGTCGAACGAACGCAGGGATGCCGCACATGCCTTGGACGATAAGCGACGGGGGTGACAACCTCGGGGCTCGGGGTCATGTTTGAGAACGTCGTGAATGTCTACGGGGAGTTGCGCAGTGAGACTGCGCGCGCGCAGCTTGCGGGACCCACAAGAGGGTCAAGAGTGAATTCCGTCGGCGCAACTGGCCCTTTGCATTCAAGTGGACGCCGGATGGAAAGGCGTCCTACGCGGTGGACGAAACCGTGGCTGAAATTTGGCGTCGTTTGTGAGACGGCCGCTTGTCCAGGGTCGGGGGCCTGCAGCGCGCGCGTGGAACTGGTCAGATAACGTTCAATGTGCCGATCATGCTCGGATGCAGTGAACAATAGAACAGGTAGGTCTTACCTGACTCCACATCGTCGAGCCCCTCGACGGTAGTCACGCCTCCCGTGCCTACAGCCTCGCTCCAGAACAGTGGACATTTCCCGGACTGATAGCTCGAGCACCACGGCGCGCTTCCGTTTGGTCGCTTGGCCTGCAACGCGATGAAGTTGTGCGGCTGCGTGTCACCGTTCACGATCGCGAGCGGGCCGCCGACCGCGGTGACGGTCTGCGGGGTCGCGTAGCCGACCATGTAGCTACCCGGCACTGCGATGGCCACGACCGCATCCGCTGCCGGTGCGGACATGACCACGCCTAGGGCAAGCGCGACGGGCACCAATCTTCGCACCATCCGCACTCTTTCTCCGATCTTCACTCGCTAGGAAGCCGGTAGGCGACCAGGTAACCACCCTGCGTCCCATTCACCGGCGCGAACACCGTGTTCTGAGCGATCGCGACTCCTCCGGCGACGGTGCCGATCGCGATGTCTCCGATGTCTTGGGTCATCTGTCGCTGGACCAGCGGGGTGCCGTCGCTCGCGTCCCATGCCAACAGGAACCCCGTGCCTCCTGCGAGTGCAGCCGGTGAGCCGCTCAGCGTGTATACGACGCCGTTCGCTGCCGACACGTGCTGGTAGGTGTTCGAGCCGAAAACGTTCCCGGTCCACTCGATCGCGCCGGTGTCCTTATCGAGCGCGACGAGGGTGCTTCCCGCGCCCTGGAAGTAGAAGCTGCTTCCGTCATAGGCGGCTCCTGCAGCACGAGCTCCTGCGGGTTGCGACCATATCTGCCCGCTGAAGTCTGGGTTGAGCGCGAGCGCGATGTTGCGATGGGCGGAGGCGATCAACTTTTCGCCCTCGGAGTTCCGGTAGATGATCGCCGGCGCCGCCCAGTCGTCTTCGTTCGTGCAGGCGATGTTGTTCGCAGTGCGGCAGACGGGCTCGACGGCAGGATTGTTGCCGATGTTGGTCTCCTCGAGCTCGGTCGTCCGGAACGCGCCGAGGATCTGACCGAAAGTGGGGGACAACGGATCGGCGTCGATCTTCAACAGCGCGCTGGCGTTGGGGTTCTCGGGGTTGAACGTGCGGGCGTTGGCGTTGCCCCAATAGACGAGCTTGTCCTCAGAGTCGTAGGTCGGCGGGATCCAGAAGCCCGAACCTCCCATGCCTCGCTCGAAGTCTTCCTGTGAGACGTCATAGCCGTCGACGATCCTCTCGCCCGTCGCCTGATCGAGGATGGCGTAGTAGCCCTTGCACCCGCCTCGCGGCGCGACCGTCCCGATGACGTCGTCGCCACACACGGCGCCGGCGATCACCATGTCTTCGAATGGGGTTGGGACCGCACCGCTGCCATCGCCCATGCCTGGGACCTCGGTGATCGTCACGCGCCAAAGCTGTGCACCGGTGTCTGCGTCCAGTGCGGTCACATCGGCGCCGCTCTGGATGAACACTCGGCCGTTAGCAACCGAGAGGGTAGTGGCCGTAGGGAGTTGAGCATCCCAAACCAAGCCGCCCGATGCTGCCTCTAGCGCGTAGATGTGGCCGGTCTGAGTTCCGATGAAGACGCAACCGCCAGCGGCGACCGGGTGGGATTCGAAGGTACCGTCCGCCGGCAAGACCCACGCCGCCTCGAGTTGCGCGGCGTTCCCCGCACCGATGATGGTTTCCTGATCCTGGTATCGGCTGTGGGCGAGGTCTTTCCCGTGGAAGGGCCAATCGCCGCCGGGCCCTGAGTTCGTGCACTCGCCCGCCGCTTGGACGATGGCGGTCGGCCCAACGACCGAGAGTGACAGTACGGCGAGGGATAGTGCCCGGATCGAGCGAGAAACGAGCTTCTTCGCGGTGCGCCCTTCAGAGTCCATCGCGCCTCCCCTGAGCGATCAGAGCACCTACTCAGCCCGCGGCGTGGCTGTTCCTGTTTATCCTAATTGCCCGAGTTGAGCCGACGCAAGGTTCTCGGGCGTACCCCGTCGCTCGCACGTTTGTTCCTAAACGCCTCAGGACCAAGCCGGACTTGAGATGGAGTCCGGAATCTCAAGAAGAAGGCACCGCCGCTTGGGTTTTCCTTCGCAAGACCAAGCCGGACTTGGTTTCACCGAGTCAACCGCGGGGCCGGCCTTCCCCGAGGGCTCCAGCGCGCGCGCTTGGTCGATCGGGAAGCCGTACGCCAGCATCCTCGAGTGCGCGTAGTCGTCGCACGCCACGCCTTCCACCTGAACTTAGCCGTTGACCCACGTGACCGTTCTCGTCATCGAAGGGTCTTCTGGCACAGGTAAGAGTCAGACGATCGCGAATCTCATTGACACTCTATCTGCCCGGAATCTGTGCTCGACCTCCGACCGCTCGGCGTTCGGATATCGACAATCCCACCCGCGTCCCAACCCCTCGCCGGAGCCGGCGAGGAGATGGTCACCGCTACGAGGGCATTTCCCGGTGAGGCAACGAATCCGTTTCGAGGCCATTTCTGGTGAGTCACGTCGGGGGATTGTGGCATGTCCAGTTTGTCTGTATTCTGCATCGTGACCCGGCGAAGGCCGCGCGGTCGTCGCTCGAATTTCGATTGCCCAGGAGGCCACTCATGACTCCTTCGTCGAAGCGTATCCCCTTCGTCGCGGCGCTCGCGCTCGTCGGCTCCTTGCTCGCCGCCGACGTCCAGCCGGCCCAAGCGCTCGGACCCAATTGGACGCTTCGCACTCCTGCGACGGCTCCTGCGGGCCGCTACAGCCACTCGATGGCATACATGCCGAGCGCCGGGGCGACCGTGATGTTCGGTGGGTGCTCCCAGTTGCTGGACGAGCCGTCCGTCCGGGTGAACCATCGTTCAAAGCGGGATGCCAATGACGATCACAGCCACACCGACAACGTCACGTACTGCAGCGTCACGCATGGCGACACCTGGAGTTGGAATGGCTCCGCGTGGACGCAACGCGCGACGACGGGCGGGCCGGCTCCGCGGTATGCCGCGAATCTCGCCTACGACAGCGCATCGGGCGCGCTCATCCTCACCGGCGGCGTCCGTTGGGAGATCACGGACACGCCGGAGCCCACGCCACCCGACACCTCGACGCGCTGTATGGGAACGATCAACTACTTCGAGATCCTCAGTGGGACGAACACGGGGAAGTACCTGAACCTGTACTGCTACAACGACACGTGGAGCCTCACGAAGAGCGGCACCACGTGGACGTGGAACCAACTGACGCCGTCGGCGTCGCCGCCGGCTCGGTTCGAAGCAGCTATGGCGCACGATGCACTCGGTCGACCGACGTTGACGGCCGGGTGCAAAGGGATCGGCATCTTCCACACCGAGACTGGTGGGTACGGGATCGACTGTCATCACTACTCGGTGACGGATCACCTCTACGCCCGAGACACGTGGACGTTCGTGAGCGATCCCGGCGCGGGCGGGCCGACATGGCAGAAGGCGGCACAAGATCATCCGGACTGCGGCACCGCGGAGAACCGATGGATCCCGACGTGCCGCTACGGGTTCCCCGAGGGCGCCACGTTCAACCCACAGAACACCGGCACCGTGTTCCTCTACGGAGGCTTCCATTACAACGGCGGCGCCTACAACCTGCAGAACTTCGTTCTCGACACCGTGTGGCAGTGGTGGCACAAGCCTGAGCCGCTCGGGGAGTGGCATAAGTCCTGCTTCCAGAACGAGCCCGACTGCGGGATCGACGTCGCTCAGGGAGCCGGACGGCGGGCGTGGGCAGCGGTCGAAACGATCTGGTGGGAGGGGGCATTTCGTCCGGCGGTGTTCGCAGGTCGCGGGGGTCTTGCCAGCAACGAAGGCAACAAGCTGAACCGCGACCTGTGGGTGTGGGTCGACACGCCCGGCACGTATCTGGAGAGCCCGGAGGCGTGGAAAGGATCATGGGTGCAAGCGTGCCCTTCGCTGAGCTGTACGACGCAGCCTTCCGCACGCTGGCAGGCGGGGATGGCCTACCACGCGCAGAATCACCTTGTCGTGTTCGGGGGCATGACCGACCTGAACGGCACCCCGAATGCGCAGACGTGGACGTTCCCCGCGGCTGCGCCGCCGGGCTCCATCCTCTGCACGGCCTGCATTTCGACCTAGGCGAGTTCCAGGAGCGTGAACGAGCAGCACGTCCGAGCGTTCAGACACATTGACACGGGCAGCTGTTTGCGCGCGTTGCCGAGTTGTAGATGTTCCAGCGGCAGCCCGCGCGCCTGCCCCGCAGCCGCTCGGGGCCGCCATATCCAAGCGGGCGCTGTCGAGGTCGAGTGCAACCGCTGAGTCGGAGAACAGGAGCGGCTCGAGATCGGCGATAAGAGGGCATCGATCGGCGCGCGCATAAGCTGAGCGAGGCCGGCGGCCACGATCGCCTCCTCCTCCAGCCGCGGCGGCTGCCGGTCGCACTGATCAAGGACAAGCTTGAATAGCTACGCTCTTTCGAGACCATATCCAAGGCACCGCACTCTATCCATGAGCATGTCTGATCGACTCGAAAGCCATCTTGTAGTTGAAGATGAGCTGACGACGCGACTCGGACAGGTTGCTCTTCGCCAACCTCGTCAGAGTCGCAGCGCGATAATCGGGGGGAAGACCGGCAGCAAGCAGCACGGCCTCGGCATCACGTAGCACGTCTTCCAACGAAACCGAGTCTCTGAACGCCTCATACTCAGGCTCCCGACCGAGTATCCCCGTCTTGCGGGCAGCGGCAGCCTGACCGGAGTAATGGAGAACACGCGTGAAGGCCGTCCCGAAGCCTCTTCGCTCAAGGTGCTCGGCCACCATGCTGCCAACAGCCACGATCCCGACGTCCGGGCGCGATATCAGCTTGAGCTCTTCTAGCAAGAGGGCGTACCAGCGATCGTAGCGTTCGACGCGCGCGACGCCTGCACGGTCAACGAGCATCGCCCCTTTGCTCAGGTCGGTGATGTGATAGCGCTCGTTAGGTCCGCAGAGGTAGCGCCTGGCACAGAAATGGAGGATGAAGTCTTCCAGCGAAGACACGAAGTTGCGGAAACCTGCCTTCACCTTCGACCTTGCCTCATCTGAAGAGCTGGCCCAACGCCCGAGCGATGGCTCCATGCAGATGATGACATGAGCCACCGGCCTGTCGGGCGCAGGATTGGGAGGAAGACATCGCCGTCCGCATCTGCCTGCGCGCGCATGCGGTTCTCGAGGGCGCCGTAGGCATCTGCAAAGTCGGTGTCCTCTCGCATGTCTGAGCTGTTCTAACAAAGTGGCACGTCAGCGGCGACATGAACGGGGGGCTGCCATGCGCGCAAGACGCAACCAAAGCATCGGGTGCGGTGATTCCGGTTAGATATGGGCATCAGTGAGCATGGAGGTACGGTCCCACCCTCCAGCGTGCCACCCCGCACGAGCCGCACGACGGCGCTGCCCTCGCGGACGGCGCGGGCAGGGGTTACCAGTCGATCCCCGAGTGCGTCTGCGCAGTGGCCGCGCAGCTGCTATCTACGCTGCTGTCGACGCCTCCGCCTGTACGCCTTCTGTCGGCACTTCGAGGCGTGAAATAGCCGGTCGGCGCGCTGGTTCGTGCTGACCTTCTGCCGGCAACCCCGTAGGGCGCATTCCCGCCGGCGCTTCGTCTTTCGTGACTTGAGCCAGCAGGAGCGCCCGCAGTAGCGACGGTCGGAGCGCGAGCGCAGTGGCAGGCGCTCGCCACAGGTTGCGCAACGATCAGTGGATTTTTCCTTGACAGGCGGTTTCTGTCGCACCCAACCGCTCCTGAGCTTTTCCTATACGCGCGCGTAATTTGTCGGTCCCCGATCCGGCACGAAGCGCGTTACGATTACGGTAACACTATAGCTCGATGACCTGCAAGAGTGGTGCTTAACGGCGTTGCTACAGTGAGTGCCTGCGGAAGGGAGGGGACATGAATGAGCGAGTGATTCCCGAACTCGGGATCGAAGTCAGTGAACTCCTGATGATCTTGCTGATCAGCGAAGTAGCCAGGGGTCGAGCCGAGAATGGGGAGCCGATCCAGCCGGCGTGGCCGGTGTATTTCAGCTGCAACGGAAAGGCTGAGATCTGGGTGTCGCATCCACCTTTTGGCAAGACGCCCTCCAGCGCCAGGGCGCCCTTGCAGGGTACGAGCGATGCGCTAGACGAGATAGTCAACCTGCTGCTGGCCGTCCGGCCCGAGGGGGGCAGGTTCTACGTCGAAGAGCGCGGAGTATTCCTCGCTGCTGACGGGGAGCCGGTCCTGCGATTCGCGACGGACTGACCTTGCTCGCGGTGGGTTCGGGCCAGGCTCCACACCTCCGGGGTTGAAGGGGTTCCTGCGTCCGTCTTGTGTCGTCGCCGAATCGGCACATCGAACGTCAACCTGGCCTTCCCGAGCCGGCAAGGACCCCGCCCGTCCCATCGCGTGATGCTGCGTCGCATCCACCAGCCACAGGGTCGGTCTCTGTTCTTCGGTAGTCTCCGGGCGTAGATGATGAAGGCGTTCGTGGGGCTCACGGACAAAGCGTGGTTCGACCTGCTCGCGGCCACCCGGGCATCGACGAGGTGAACTTCTGGCAACCCTCGCCCGAAGGCGGCTTCTCCGCCATCCCGATCGGCGCGCCCTTCCTGTTCAAGCTCCACCGATCTGCCGCGCGCGGCCGAGACGTGATCGCCGGCGGCGGCTACCTCGCGCACTACTCGGTCCTCCCCGCCTCTGTCGCTTGGGAGGCGTTCGAGCGCAAGAACGGCGCCGAGAGCCTCGCACAGATGCGCGCGCGCATCGCCAAGTACCGGCGCGACACCTCGGGGCGGTTCACCGACTACCAGATCGGCTGCATCATGTTGGCCGAGCCGTTCTTCTTCCCGCCCGAGGCGTGGATCGACATCCCGGACTGGCACGCGAACATCGTGCGCGGGAAGACCTACGACCTCACCGAGCAGCCCGGGCGCGCGCTCTGGGATCGGGTGACCTCGACCCTGCGCGCGCTCGACCTCACGCAGCTCGAGCCGGCCGTGGTGGGGGAGGAGCGCTACGCGGCCGCCGTCGTGCAGCGACGGATCGGGCAGGGGACGTTCCGAGGGCTGGTGACCGATGCGTATGCGCGCGCGTGCGCGGTCACGCGTTCGAAGGCACTTCCGGTGCTGCAGGCGGCGCACATCGTTCCGTACGCCGAAGGCGGCGAGCACGCGGTGACGAACGGGCTGCTGCTGCGAAGCGACGTCCATCGGCTGTTCGATCTGGGCTACATGACGGTGACGCCGGAGTATCGGTTCGAGGTCTCCGGAAGGCTGCGGACGGATTTCGAGAACGGGGAGGAGTACCTCGCGATGCGGGGGAGGGAGATCTGGGTCCCGGCGGATGCTGGTGCGCGCCCTGATCCCCAGGCCCTCGTGTGGCACGCAGAAAATCGCTTCGTGGCTTGAGACATCGGTTGGGCCGATCATCGAAGCCCTGCGACCGTGTACTAAGTTCTGACTCAGCTCCTACGGCCAGCGGCCGCACGCCCGCACTACCAGCCTGTTCGTGTGCCCGGAAGTACTGATTCGCGGCCGTCACCCTGTCTGACGGGGCGCGAGTGAATGGCGGGGGCGGGCAGCAAGTGCTTGGAAAGACCAACGACCGCGTCTAGCCCTCGTGCCAGGGGTTGCCGCTAAGTCCAGTTCGCGGTCTATCTGGATATCTTGTCGTCATGGAGGGTTCCCGTGAGGGTTGAGTCGGGACGGCTGCGGGCCGTCGATTCGATCGACCAAGCTGCTGCTCTCTTTGCCGAGCTTGGTTTCCGTGGAGCCAAGGCAGGGGTCGATGCGGGCGAGATAGGGCTGGGGGATTTCCCGACGAACCTGGTAGTCCGTAAGGGTTCGCGGAAGCGGGGTGGTTACGCACTCTTCATCAGTGAGGTTGATAGGACCCCGCGCGCGCTCAAGTCCCTTGCTGCAAGGATGCAGCGCAATCTCCACGACAAGCCTCTTGGTGTGCTCGGAGTCTTGGGCGGCGCGGGTCGCTGGACGCGCATGATCGTCTTTCGTCCTCAGCGCGTGAAGGGGAAGCTCGATGCCGTGAGGGTTGCAAAGTTGGAGGTCGACCTCACTAACCCCTCGCGCCATGACGGGGAAGTGATCGGGTCTCTCCGCTGGATGGACGGCGATGACGCGAAGGCCCACAAGAAGATCGACGAGGCGCTCGACGTCGAGAAGGTTACGAAGAAGTTCTTCAAGGGCCTGAACGTTCATTACCGTCGGATCGTGGACGCGCTCACGGAGCTGAGCGATGGCTCCGTTTCCGCCCTCCGGGCAGTGGAGCAGGCTGGGGGCGCAGACCGCCTTGGACTGCGCATCGTGACGCAGGTCCTGTTCTGCTGGTTCCTACAGAAGAAGGGTGTTCTCGCAGGCGATCGCGGTTATCTCCTTGGCCGCTTCCGTTCCCGCTCAAATGACTTCTACCCGGAGGTGCTGGAGCCCCTCTTCTACGAGGTCCTCGGTACTCCAGTGGATCAGCGGATGGCAGGAACACCGGGTCGCGAGATCCCCTTCCTGAACGGTGGGCTGTTCGAGCGCAGCTACGGGGAGGCGTCACTCCCGTTAAGCGACGATTTGTTCGAGGCGGATGAGGGGCTGCTCGGCTTCCTCTCGCGGTGGACCTTCACGGTCGCCGAAGACACGCCCGACGAAGTTGAGGTTGCGGTCGACCCCGAGATGCTTGGGAAGGTCTTCGAAAACCTCATCTCGGACGACGTCAAGAAGAAGGAAGGGACCGTGTACACGCCGCGACCAGTGGTGCACTTCATGTGCCGAGAGGCCCTGGTGCCATGGTTGATGGAGGGCGGCCTCGACGAGGAGCGTGCTCGCACGCTGATCACGGACGACGAGGCCCTTGAGGATCTGGTCGAGAGTGCCGGGTCCCGAACTGTCGCAACCCTAGCGGAGAACCTGGATCGAAGGCTCTCAGAGATCTCGGTCCTCGATCCAGCGGTCGGATCCGGCGCGTTCCTCCTCGGGACGCTCGCGGAGATCACGCGACTCCGGGGCGCTTGTCACGAGATCCTTCACGGGACGGAGCCTGGACCGGCCGAATACCTCAAGTGGAAACGTCACGCCATCGAGAACGGCCTGTATGGAGTGGACATCAACCCGCTAGCCCTCGAGCTATGCCGTCTGCGGTTGTGGCTGGCGCTCGTAGTCGACCTGCCTGAGGGTGTGCAGCCGGAGCCCCTGCCGAACCTCGACCATCGAACGATCGCCGCGGATTCGCTCACTGATTTCGTCGGAGGAATCCAGGTCGCGTTCACGCGCAGCGACACTGGGACGGAGCGGAGGATCGAGACGACCGACGAAGCAGACGACCTGATCGAGTTGCGTCACGAGTACTTCTCCGCCTCGGACCCAGCACAGAAGTCGGAGCTCAAGGCCGCGATTGAGCAGCTGGAGGGCCAGTACATCGGGGCTCAACTGGACCAGGTCGAAGCACATGGCGACCAGGACCGCTCTTCGCTCGATGACATACGGAACCGATTCCAGAGCAGTGACCGCGTCTTCCCGATCTTCCTCCCGGGTTTCCACGCGCCAGAGATCTGGGGTCGCGGCGGATGGGATGTCGTCATCATGAACCCGCCGTATCTCAGCCGGAAGGAAGCGAAGAAGTCTCTGCCTTCGATGCGACTACGCGACTACGAGGCGCACCATGGGCGAACCGCGGATTTGATGATCCTGTTCGCTCAGCGAGCCCGCCAGTTCGTTCGAGAGGCCGGCGTGATCTCGATGATCTTCAACGACTCCATCTTCACGTCCGACGATGCGACGGATCTCCGGCGCGCCCTTATGGATCGCGATGAGGTTTTGACGATCGCTCGGACGAAGTGTTTCGAGGGTAAGGCGGTCAACGGGGGCGTGATCGTCGCACGCCGCTGTCCCCGTGAAGGGCAAGCCGTCCGGTGGGTGGAGGGATATCGACGACCGACCACGGACTTCGCAAGCGCGTCGAACCCGCTGGCCTTCTCCGGGAAACGAGGGAAGTACGAGGAGGCCGGCACAATGGAGGTGTTCTCGGCTCCGGCGAGCGACTACCAGCGCTTACCCAGTCGGCCCTTGTTCAGGCCGTCGGGGGAAGCGATCGAGATGCTCGACATCTTCGAGCGCGTGAAGGGGTGGGGTCAACTCTCAGGAATCGAACCCTGGCTGAAGATCTCGCACACGTCCCACCTGCAAGAGGAGATTGCCGATCGGCAAGAGACGGGATGGTATGACGCTCTTTCGTCGGGCGACTTCCTGCTACTCGCTCATGTGGTTGAGGGTGGCGTTGGTTTCCAGACGAGCGACGACAAACGGTTCATTGCGGCTATTGAAGGGACCTTCAAGGGCGAGGAGCATCACGCCAATCAGGAGGAGCTTGAGGCGAGGGTGCTTGGGCACCATGCGGTTGCTAGGGAGTACGAGTCGATCAAGCAGCGAGTTGGTCGAGAAGCGGCCTTACTCGAGCTGTGGTCACGTCCGGGGAGCGAGAAGAGCGTTCGCGACGGCGGTCTCGGCTGGCCCAAGGGGAAGATATTCCGCCTCGCACATCCAGATCAGGTCTGTCGGTCCATGCTCAGCGAGGATGAGCGGAAGGACGGAATCGACGGCCAGCAACATTTCGTTCCCTTCGAGAAGGGGGATCAATCTGGATCGGTTGGCGGTGAGGAGGACGGACGCGCGATCGGGGCGATCTGGTGGCGCGAGAACCCTCTCGTCATCGACTGGTCCGTCGACGCTGTGGCCCTTCTCGCTCAGCGCAGCAAGGGCGCGTTCCGGAAACCCTATTTCAGGAACGAGGACATGTGGTTCAGTCCAGGCATAACCTGGAACCGCGTCACCAGCTATCTGCGAGTTCGGCTCGTGGAGCCCTGTATCTTCAGCGAAAAGGCTCCAACCCTCAGCCCAATAGTAGGGTGGTTGGATCATTACAGCTTGATGGCGATCCTGAACTCGTCAGTCTGCGACTTCATCATTCGGACCTTCCTGGGGAGCCGCATGCAGATTGAAGTTGGGGACTTGCGCCGGCTCCCCATTCCCTTCGTCGATCCAGCACAGAGCGACTGGCTTTCGCAGATGGGCCGGGAGGCCGTGAGCGCGACAAAGGCGGGCGCCGTTGGTGCGGCGGAGGCAATCCGTGAGGAGATCGACGTGAAGGTCCGCGATTTGTACGGCGTCCCCAGAGACGCAGACCTGTGGGTGGTGCGGTGACCGACCTGCTTTCGGCTTCGATCACCGACAACGATGTTCACACGGTTGGGCAACGGCTGGCCGCGGAGATCAACAAGCGACCTGACAAGCTCGACGTCGTCACGGGTTATCTAACGCCAGGCATCTGGAGCATCGTTGGCAACGCACTCGACCAGCTCTCCGATTTCCGCCTTCTTCTCGGCAAGGATCATGAGCTCGAGCGCCTCCGCAAGGGCGAGGAGGAGGCAACGATCGCCATCCTCGTGAGAGAGGCGATCCGGAAGGCGGGCCAGCCGCCCGGTCTACCGACACGCCTCGAGGCGCAAGACGTCGAGGGGCTGGTGGCATTCCTCAAGCGTGACACCGCGCAGGTCAAGGTCTGGACGGATGGGTTCCTCCACGCGAAGGCCTACATACTGGACGACTCGCAGGGCGTCGGCAGCGCGAACTTCACCGCTGCAGGGCTACGCGAGAACAAGGAGCTTGTCGCCTGGCGGCAGGATCGAACCGTTGTCGCCGAGCTTCAGGCGTGGTTCGATCGGTACTGGTCGGATCCTCGCGCGGAGGACTACAAGGACGACCTGATCGAACTCCTGCAACGATCACGCTTCGGCGACCACCCCTTCACTCCGTACGACGTCTTCATCAAGACCCTCGCTGAGCGATACGGGTTAGAGCAGCCACCGTCGCTCGAACAGGCCTCCTTCGACCTCAAGTGGTTCCAAGAGGACGCCGTCTTCAGGCTCGTCAGGCTCCTCGACGGCCCCGCGGGGGGCGCGCTCCTTGCCGATGCGGTGGGCTTCGGCAAGACGTTCATGGCGCTCGGTGTGATCCACCACTTCCTGTACCAGCGGGCTCGCACGCGAAAGGGGCGCGGCAAGCCGATCGCGCTCCTGATCCCGGCCTCCTTGCGCGAGATGTGGGCCCGTGAGTTGGCGGATAAGGGGTTCGATTGGGCTTGCGAACTCGTCACCCTTCAAAGCTTGCGCACCGGAGCGGACGTGGAAGGCCTTCGAGGTGCCGATCTCGTGATCGTGGACGAGGCTCACCGGCTGCGCGGGGGGAGGACGTGGTTCCACAAGGTCATGGAGATCGTCACCTCCGGGAACGCTGAAAAGAAGGTTCTGCTGTTGACCGCGACCCCGTTGCAGACGTCGATCCGAGATCTCACCAACCTCCTGAAGGTGATCACCAAGAACAAGCGCAACGTGTGGGCGCCGGCGATCGCGGACTTCGAAACCTACCTGAAGCGCGTTGAGCGTCGCGACGTTGACCCATTCCCGCTACTCGACCGTTCCATCGTCCGGCGGAGCCGCTCGGACCTGTTCCGGATGGTCGAGGAGCGTCGTGCCGCTGGTCTTCCAGCCGCGGATGTGACGCTTCCTGCGCGCTCTTTGGCGCATGCGAAGTACCAGTACTACGCAGGCGCCGGTTCGACCGATGTCTTCGATACCTTCGTCGACCTGATCACCGGGCTGAACCTCGCGCCCTACGACATCGATCGCTACATCGCAACGGAGGATGAGCTCGGGGACGTGACATCCAGCCTGTCTGGGCTCTATCGAGCCGGTCTCCTGAAGCGCTTCGAGTCATCCCTCCGGGCGATCCGCATCAGTCTCACGCGTCTCAAGCGCAGGCTCGATGCAGCGCGCGCCGCGATCCTGGCTGAACCGCCGAAGCTCCTCGACCTGAGCAGCAGGGAGTTCCGGGCGATCGTAGATACCGAGCTGGCCGAGGACGAAGATGAGGCAGAGCCCCATTGGGAAAGGCTCCTGGACGAAGCGAGCTTGAGTGACCCGCCGGAGGGGATGGACCGGGCTACATACGTTTCGCATCTCGGAGAGGATCTAGACGCCGTCGAGCGGATGATTGCTGCCCTGCCGGACGAGGGGTCGGATGGGAAGATCTCGAAGCTGCTCGCTCTCCTTACAGGTGCAGAGCCGATCGGGAAGGGGGGCGCACGGTTGGGTGACAGGAGCGTCCTCGTCTTCACCCAGTACCGCGACTCCGCCAAGTACCTGATGGAGCGACTCTCCGAGAGTGGACTCGGCCCCGATGGTCATGTCCTGCTTGTCTGTGGGGACACGCCGGCTGAACAACGCAAGACCGCGGCTGATTGGTTCGACCCGAACGCCTCGGGGAAACTCCTGGCCGAGGCGCGAATCAAGGGGCTGGAGAGCCCGCGAATCCTAATCGCTACTGATGTTCTCGCCGAGGGTCACAACCTGCAGCTCGCGCAAGCGGTCATCAACTTCGATCTGCACTGGAATCCGCAGGTGGCAGTACAGCGAGCAGGGCGGATCGACCGACTCAACTCGCCACATGACCGTGTCTTCCTCGTGTCGTTCGAACCCGACGAGGGGATCGAGGAGCATCTTGCCCTGCTTCAGCGCCTGGAACACCGCTTCGGCCTGATCCAATACATGGGAATGGGGGACGAGTCGGTGACCAAGCTTCCTGGTGACGTTCAGTCGGTCACGTTCGACTACCTGAGGAGGCTCTACGGCGACGAGGCGACGGTCCTCGACGAGATCGAGCGCGCCTTCACGATCGGGTCCACCGACTACATGAGGGCGCCGCTGGAGGCGTTCTTGCGGACGGCCGCAGAGGATGCGCTGGACGAGATCCCGCTTGGGGTGCAGTCTGCTCGTCGGATCCCGGAACGCTGGGAAGGCGGTCCTGGGGCGTTCATCGCGTTCAAGACACCACTTGGCGAGACGGTGTGGCGCTTCTACCCGCGCCAAGATGCGTCCTGGGGCCCAGCGGTCTTGGAGGAGTCTGAGCTATTCCATGCCATCGCCTGCGGCCGAGCCGAGTTGCGTGCAGAACCCGACCCCATTCCGCCAGGTCCGGGCGGCCTGATTGATTGGGGCCTTTTGGCGCAAGCGGCCGCCGAGGTTGCCGATGAGGTCAACCGCCGGGCGGCGACCGCAGATGTCCTAAAGGGTGCCAGTGAGCGCTCAGCGCGATTGCGAGCGCAACTTCGCGACTTGGCGGAGTCATGCGACCTTGAGTCCGAAGACTTGACGGCTCTGTTGGACCGACTCGAGGAGGTGGCGGTCGAGGACTTCGATCACCGACCTGAATACAAGCGCATGCTTGAGGGGCTGAGGCGCGCGAAGAGGGAGGACGCTCTAGGAGCGCGCCGCGATGCGGTTGCAGCAGCAGTGGTCGAAGGACTTGATTTGTTGGGCACGCCTCAGGAGGAGTCGGTTGAGCGCATTCCGTTGGATCCGTCAGAACTAACACTAGTTTCGTGGGAGCTGCTGGTCTCCGAGGCCTGAGCGATGTCAGACTCTGATGATCGACCTTCAAGAAGGCGGATCCAGCGTTGACCCTTTCGGGCGTCGACGGATCCTGTCAGCACGAGGTATCGGATCGCCTTCGCAACGCTTCGGCGCTCCTCAGGGCTGACAAGAGCGTGCCAAGAGTCTTCCCCCATCATTCGCAGAGCCAAGCATGTTGGCGCGGGGGATGCAATAGGCCCTGGCGGAATCGACAAGTTCGTCGCCAATCTTTGCTCTCAAACGTCTCGATCGAGTCCGCTCGTCGCCACGGCTCGGGCACGGCGGGACCCTTGGCGTCGCAGAAGCGCCTCGCTCCGATTGTTTCTGTCTTGCGCCCAGCGCCTGCATGGCATTGCGTTCGAATCGCAGGTTGGCGACAAGTCGTGGCGCAGTCAGCTCGTGTCTCAGTGGCGCGTGGGGTTCATGTTGCTGATGAACCAGTCAGAGGTTCGTTCCGCAACAGACATCAGGTCCAACGCCTTTCGTGTGCTGATCCCCCTAATCAACCCGTGGGCGATTTTGTTTCTTTGATCGACTAGGAAGGAGAGTTCTCGTCGAACTAGCTGGTCGTCTTGGTCGAGCAGGTCCGCGAATTTGGCCGAGAAGGTTTCGCCGAAGCGCGACACGAGCTCTTCTAGTTTGTCGGGGGTTGGGTTGCGGCCCCGAAGCCAAGATGTGGAGAAGGAGAGCGGAGGCCCCGAAGTCTTGCCGGTCAGATACCCCCGGACTGTCTCCACAGCCACTTGCTCAAGGAAACCAACGCTCCGAATCACGAGCAGCTTCGAGAGGTGGACCACTGCATCGGAATCGGACCGCTGGGCATCCTCCAGATCCCCCGCGAGTCTCTTTAGGTCTTGGCTCAGCTGCGGTACGAGCCTTGGAGGCCACTCCCTATGCTGCGTTGTCATCGCTAGGTGGGCGAGAACTCTCTGATAGCTAGCGCCAGCCTGGTGCGGACGCTCTCCTCATCTGCGGTTGCCTTGGAGACCGCCCCTTCGAACTCTTCGTTCTTGACGAGCCGGTCGAGGGCCTCGGAGACCTTCGTAGGATCGGGTGGTGGTTCGGCGCCGAGTCTCGTCGCGAGCCCTACCATGATCGCTTCGGCGAAGGCCGCGTTCACTTGCGTGCCCTTGCTTCGAAGCGCTTGGCGCCCAGGTCCATCTCGAAGAACGGAACAGGTGTCGCTGAAGAGCTTGCCATAGTGGGCTGGGTCAATCCGTTCAAGATTGCGATGTGAGGCCACGAAGTCGTTCAAGAACGTCTTGAGGGGCCGGCGGTAATCGCCGGGAGAGATGAGTAGCGCAAGCACGCGTAGTACCAGCTCCTGGTCGCGCAGGCGGGCCGGGTGTGCACCATAGAGATCTCGCCAACCGGCATCGTCATTTAGCATGGTGATGAAGTCGATGAACGAACCGGCGTACAAGGCAACTCTGATTTCGTGGGCCGTGAGTTGAGTCCCTCCGGTGTTCAGCCGCTCGAAGATTTGGTAGACGGCCTCGAGGGACGCTGGCGAGCCGTCCGTCTGGACGATTGTTGCCTGGATGAAGGTGTTATCGAGGAGGCGGCGTTGCTCCGCGGAGAGCGATTCGTAAGTTAGGTCCTCAAAGCGGGCGGCGACGTTGCGCAACTTGAAGGACCTTTCGCCATGCGTGCCCTTGTAGAAGGCCGCGAGGGTCCTTAGGCGCTGCTGACCGTCCAGTACGAGGTAGCGCTTGTCTGCTTGCTGTACAAGGAAGATTCCGGGGATGGGGTAGCCCAAGAGGAGGGATTCAATGAACCGATCCATCTGGGGCCGCCGCCAGACAAATCCGCGCTGGAAACCAGCAAGCTCAATCGAGTCATCCCCGTGCCCAAATGTCGGCACGACAATATCGCCGCGAATCAACCGTCGAACGAGGCCCTCAACGTCGAAGTCCTGAGTCGAGTGTTGCACCGGAGCTGGATCCGGATCAGCCTCGGCGAGCTCTTCAAGCTCCTCGTCGGTGAGTTCTAGCGAGTCGGTTTCATCTCCCATGTCTCGGGATGATACTGACGGGCGCAGACCCAGAGGGATTCAGGTCCGTGGCTGTGTCCGGGGATCACCACTCGCGATGCGTGCTGCGATCGTCTGTGCCAGCCCCCAGGGCGGCTGCGGTCCGCAACTAGTCGGAGAACCACCGCGCGCGCACGGATCCCGCCGGACCCAACCGGAACCCTTACCACGACGCCGACCTGCCCGTTCGCGCCCCGGGAGCGCCGCGGGCGCCCGCATGTCCCACCCCGAACCGGACTCATGATGCGCCGCTACCACGAGGAGGGGGCACGATTTCGTGGTAAGGTCCTTCCCGTAACCCTTTAACTCCGGTCCAGTGAGGCCGGGAAGGGAGTAGAAGATGCCCCACCCACAGGCTCGGCCCTCCCCTGGGACCCGGGCTTTCTTCTTGCCCTTCCCCCCTCCCGGGGGGAGGCGCGCGCCCTGACCTTCAGGCCTAAGGCCACGATCCTGGATGCGGGCGATGTCGCGCGCGCGATCAGCCGTATCGCGCACGAGATCGTTGAGCGCAACAAGGGCGCGCACGACGTTGTCCTGGTGGGCATCCGGAACCGGGGGTCGGACCTCGCAAGCAGGCTGGCCACGAAGATCCAGGAGATCGAGGGAACCCGACCAGCCACAGGCGCGCTCGACATCGGGCTCTATCGGGACGACATCGACACGCGCCGGCCCACGCCGCTCACGGCCAGTGAGATCCCGAACTTGGACAACAAGACGGTCGTGCTCGTGGACGACGTCCTCTACACCGGGCGCTCGACGCGCGCGGCGCTGGATGCCCTGGTCGACTACGGACGCCCCAAGGCGGTCCAGCTGGCGGTGCTGGTGGACCGGGGGCATCGGGAGCTGCCGATCAGGGCGGACTACGTGGGCAAGAACGTCCCGACGCGGCGCGACGAGGAGGTGGCCGTGCACATCGCCGAGGTGGACGGCGCGGACGAAGTCCTCCTAGGGGAGACATCATGATCAGGCATCTGCTGTCGATCAGGGACCTCGACCCAGAAGGCGTCGAGCGCATCATCCAAACGGCGGGCGTCTTCCAGCAAGAGGGGCCGCGGATCACGCGGAAGTACCCGACGCTGCGGGGCAAGACGGTCGTGAACCTGTTCTACGAATCCTCCACGCGGACGAGAACATCCTTCGAGCTGGCGGCGAAACGGCTCAGCGCGGACGTGGTGAACTTCGCGGTGTCCGGCTCGGCGGTCGAGAAGGGCGAGTCGCTCAAGGACACGGCCCAGACGATCGAGGCGATGGGGGTGGACGCGATCGTGATGCGCCACGCCTCGTCGGGCGCGCCGTGGCGGCTGGCGCAGTGGGTGCAGGCCAACGTGATCAACGCGGGTGACGGCATGCACGAGCACCCGACCCAGGCGCTCCTTGACCTCTACACGATGCGGCAGCACTTCCCGACGCTGTCGGGGCTGCGCGTGGCGATCGTGGGCGACGTGGTGCACAGCCGGGTCGCGCGCAGCGAGGTGTGGGGGCTGCAGATGATGGGCGCCGACGTCACGATCGTGGGGCCGCCGACGCTGTTGCCGCCGAAGGTCGAGACCTGGGGCGCCGAGGTCTCGACCGACCTGGACGCGGTGCTGCCCAAGGCCGACGTGGTCTACCTGCTGCGCATGCAGCTCGAGCGCATGAACGCCGGCTTCGTCCCGAGCTTGCGCGAGTACTCGCGGCTGTGGGGGCTGGATACCGCGCGCGCATCCGCGCTCAAGGACGAGGCCTTGATCATGCATCCGGGTCCGATGAACCGGGGGGTCGAGATCTCAGCCGAGTCGGCGGAGCTGCCGCGCGCGGTCATCACCGACCAGGTCGCCAACGGGGTGGCGGTGCGCATGGCGCTGCTGTACCTGATGCTGGGCGGGCGGGACGCGCGCGAGGAGGTTCCCGTTGAGTAAGGCCTTCATCCTGAAAGGCGCGCGCGTGATCGATCCCGGCTCGAGCCGGGACGGAACCGCCGACGTGCGCGTGGACGACGGCGTCGTGACCGAGGTGGGTCGCATCGGCTCGAACAGCGCCGAGGTGATCGACTGCGACGGGTTGGTGCTCGCGCCGGCGTTCGTGGACCTGCACACGCATCTGCGCGAGCCGGGCCGCGAGGACGCCGAGACGGTCGCCACCGGGACGCGCGCGGCGGCTCGCGGCGGCTACACGGCGGTGTGCCCGATGGCCAACACCGATCCGGTGGCCGACAGCGCCGGGATCGTCGAGCAGGTGGTCGCGCTCGGGCGCGCGGCCGGCCTTGCCGACGTCTACCCGGTCGGGGCGATCACGGTGGACCTGGGGGGCGAGCGGCTGGCCGAGATGGGGGAGATGGCCGCCAGCACCGCGCGCGTGAACTTCTTCAGCGACGACGGGCGCTGCGTGAACGACGCGGGGCTGATGCGCCGGGCGATGGAGTACGCGCGCACCTTCGACGCGATCATCTGCAACCACGCCGAGGAGGGCGCGCTCGCCGCCGGCGGACACATGAACGAGGGCGAGATGTCCTCGCTGCTGGGCATCCGGGGGATCCCGGCGGAAGCTGAGGAGGTCGTGGTCGCGCGCGACCTCGCGCTGGCGCGCCTGACCGGGGTGCGGCTGCACGTGCCGCACGTCTCGACGGCCGGCTCGGTCGCGCTGATCAGGGCCGCGAAGGCCGCGGGCGCGCGCGTGACGGCCGAGGTGACCCCGCATCACCTGTCGCTCACCGACGAGGTGGTCGCGACCTACGATCCGGTCTACAAGGTCGCGCCGCCGCTGCGGACGCGCGAGGACGTCGAGGCGCTGCGCGCCGCGCTGGCCGACGGCACGATCGACTGCGTCGCGACCGACCATGCGCCCCACCCGCAGGAGGACAAGGAGCGCGAGTTCGACCACGCGCCGTGTGGGATGCTGAACCTCGAGACCGCGCTCGGGGTGGTGCTGACCGACACGCAGCTTCCGTTGGCGCGCGTGGTCGAGGCGATGTCGACGGCGCCGGCGCGCGCGCGCGGGCTGGACGGCCACGGCGGGCCGATCGAGCCCGGCCAGCCGGCCAACCTGGTCGTGTTCGATCCGAGCGCGACCTGGACGGTCGAGCCGGCGGCGCTCGCGTCGAAGTCGCGGAACACGCCGTTCGCCGGGCGGAGCCTGACCGGTACAGTCGTACACACCATCTACCGCGGGCGGTTCACCGTCCGGGACAAGGAGGACATCGATGGGCAGAGGTGATCGCGCGCCGATCCGCTGGAAGAAGGATCGGGAGCGCAAGAAGGCCGAGCGGCTGAAGCGCAAGGCGCTGGCGAAGGGCCAGGAGCGCAAGAAGGCCAAGTGAGCGACGCGATCCTGGTCCTGGAGGACGGGCAGAGCTTCAACGGGCGCGCGTTCGGCGCGCGCGGCACGACGCTGGGCGAGGTCGTGTTCAACACCGGCATGTCCGGCTACCAAGAGGTCCTGACCGATCCCTCGTACCACGGCCAGATCGTGACCATGACCTACCCGCACATCGGCAACTACGGCGTGAACGCCGCCGACGTCGAGTCCTCGCGCGTGCGGGTGGCGGGGTTCGTGGTGCGCGAGGCCGTGCGCGCGTACTCGAACCACCGCGCGACGGGCTCGATCCACGCCTACCTGGACGCCGCCGGCATCGTCGGCATCGAGGGCATCGACACGCGTCGGCTGACCCGACACATCCGCACGGCGGGCGCGATGCGCGCGGGGATCTCGACCGAGGTGCTCGAGCCGGAAGCGCTGCGCATGCAGGTGCTCGAGTCTCCGGACATGAACGGGCTGAACCTGGTGGACCCGGTGACGACGCCCGCGCCGTACCGGGGCGCCGACGTGGTCGGGGTCTCGGCCGCGGGGGATCGCGTGTTCAAGGTCGCCGCCTACGACTTCGGGATCAAGTTCAACATCCTGCGCCAGCTGGGGTCGCACGGATGCGACGTCACGGTGTTCCCGGCCTCGACGCCGGCGTCCGAGGTGCTGGGCGGCGGGTTCGACGGGGTGTTCCTGTCCAACGGGCCCGGCGACCCGGCGGCGGTGAAGGCCGGGATCGAGGCGACGCGCGGGTTGCTCGGCAAGGTCCCGGTGTTCGGGATCTGCCTCGGGCACCAGATCCTCGCGCTCGCGCTCGGGGCCAAGACCTACAAGCTGAAGTTCGGGCACCGGGGGATCAACCAACCGGTCTTGCGCAAGCGGGATGGCCGCGTCGAGGTGACCAGCCACAACCACGGCTTCGCGGTGGACGCGGCCTCGCTGCCGGGCGGCGTCGAGGTCTCGCACGTGAACCTCAACGACGACACCTGCGAGGGGCTGCGCTGTGGCGACATCCCCGCGTTCAGCGTGCAATACCACCCCGAGGCCGCGCCGGGGCCGCACGACGCGCGCTACCTGTTCGACGACTTCGTGGAGCTGATGAGCTGATGCCACCCAAGAAGAAGAAGCCAGTTGCGAAGAAGAAGCCAGTTGCGAAGAAGAAGGCTGCGGCGCCGAAGAAGAAGAAGGCTGCGCCGGCGCGGAAGCCGACCGGCTCGACCCACGACCTGCGGACGCTGGGCGACGTCGAGCCGCGCAAGAAGAAGGCGACCAAGCGCACCAAGGCCCAGGAGGCGGTCGCGGCCGACGCGCTGAAGCAGCTGCGCAAGGAGTTCGAGCACGTGCTCGGCATGAAAGAGAAGCTCCAGGCCGAGAACGCGATCGGCGGCAAGGAGAAGGGCCGCCAGATGACGCGCCAGACCGAGAAGCTGCGGCAGCTGATCAGCTCGCTGGAGGGGATGAACCGGTTCGCGCTCGGGCTCGGTCTGATCACCCCGGCCGAGGCGCGCGAGCTGTACGCGCTGGCGATGAAGAAGGGGCTGTACGACGGATGGCGGTAGCGCGTGCCTAAGCGGGACGACCTCGAAACCATCCTGATCGTCGGCTCGGGCCCGATCGTGATCGGGCAGGCGTGTGAGTTCGACTACTCGGGCACGCAGGCGTGCCGCGTGCTGCGCGACGACGGCTACCGCGTGGTGCTGGTCAACTCGAACCCGGCCACGATCATGACCGACCCCGAGTTCGCCGACCGCACCTACATCGAGCCGATCACGGCCGAATCGGTCGCGCGCGTGATCGAGCGCGAGCGCCCGCAGGCCCTGCTGCCGACGCTCGGCGGCCAGACCGCGCTGAACGTCGCGGTCGAGCTGGCCGAGTCCGGCGTGCTCGAGCGCTTCGATGTCGAGCTGATCGGCGCGCGCCTGGACGCGATCCGACGCGGCGAGGACCGGCGCCTGTTCAAGGAGTGCATGCAAGAAGCCGGCATCGACCTGCCGCGCAGCGGGTGGGCGTACTCGCTGGAGGAGGCGCGCGCGCTCGCGGACGAGATCGGCTACCCGGTGATCGTGCGCCCGTCCTACATGCTGGGCGGCGCGGGGTCGGGGTTCGCGCACGACGAGACCGAGCTGGAGCGCATCGCCGGCGAAGGCCTGGCGCGCAGCCGCATCGGCGAGGTGCTTGTCGAGGAGTCGGTGCTGGGCTGGAAGGAGTTCGAGCTGGAGGTCATGCGCGACCTCGCCGACAACGTCGTGATCATCTGCTCGATCGAGAACGTGGACCCGATGGGCGTCCACACGGGCGACTCGATCACGGTCGCGCCCCAGCAGACGCTGACCGACGTCGAGTACCAGCAGATGCGCGACGCCTCGATCCGCTGCATCCGCGCGATCGGCGTGGACACCGGGGGCTCGAACATCCAGTTCGCGGTGGACCCCGCGACCGGGCGCCAGGTCATCATCGAGATGAACCCGCGTGTTTCGCGGTCGAGCGCGCTGGCCTCCAAGGCCACCGGGTTCCCGATCGCCAAGATCGCGGCCAAGCTCGCGGTCGGCTACCGGCTCGACGAGATCCCCAACGACATCACGCGCCGGACGCTTGCGTCGTTCGAGCCGACCATCGACTACGTCGTCACCAAGATCCCGCGGTTCGCGTTCGAGAAGTTCGCCGGCTCGGACCCGCGCCTGGGCTCGGCGATGAAGTCGGTCGGCGAGGCGATGGGCATCGGGCGCACGTTCAAGGAGTCGCTGCAGAAGGCGATCCGGTCGCTCGAGCAGGACCGCTACGGCCTGAACGGCGACGGCAAGGACCCGGCCGGGCCGCTGTCGGAGCTGATCGAGCGCACCGGCGTGCCGACGCCCGAGCGGCTGTTCGTGGTCGAGGCGGCGTTGCGAGCCGGCGCTTCCCGGGACGAGGTCGCTTCTCGGTCCGGCATCGATCCGTGGTTCCTGGCCCAGATCGAGGAGATCTCAGCGATGCGGCGGGCGGTCGAGGACGCGGGCGCGCGCATGCCGACCTCGCTGCTGCGCGAAGCGAAGCGGATGGGCTTCAGCGACCGGCAGATCGGGGTGCTGACCGGCTCGACCGAGGAATCGGTGCGCGGCGCGCGGATCGAGCGCGGGATCACGCCGGTGTACAAGGCGGTGGACACCTGCGCCGCGGAGTTCGAGGCCGAGACGCCGTACTACTACTCGACCTACGAGGACGAGACCGAGATCCCCGACGACGCGCGTCCGACCATCATCATCCTGGGCGCGGGGCCGAACCGGATCGGGCAGGGGATCGAGTTCGACTACTGCTGCGTGCACGCGTGCTTCGCGCTGCGCGACGCCGGGTACGCGGTCGTCATGGTGAACTGCAACCCCGAGACCGTGTCGACCGACTACGACACCTCGGACCGGCTGTACGTCGAGCCGCTGACGTTCGAGGACGTCATGGCGATCGTCGATGCCGAGCATCCGGTCGGGGTGATGGTGCAGCTCGGCGGGCAGACGCCGCTGAAGCTCGCGCGCGCGCTGGAGGCCGCCGGCGTGCCGATCATGGGGACGCCGCCGGACGCGATCGACGCGGCCGAGGACCGCGGGCGCTTCGGCGCGCTGCTGGCCGAGCTGGAGCTGCCGCACGCGCCGTGGGGGATCGCGACCTCGTTCGACGAGGCCAAGACCGTGACCGAGCGCATCGGCTACCCGGTGCTGGTGCGGCCGTCGTACGTGCTGGGCGGGCGCGCGATGGAGATCGTCTACGACGACGCGATGCTCGCGCGCTATATCGAAACGGCCGCGCAGGTCTCGCCCGAGCACCCGATCCTGATCGACCGGTTCCTGGAGGACGCGATCGAGGTCGACGTGGACGCGTTGTGCGACGGCGAGGTGATCTACATCGGCGGTGTGATGGAGCACATCGAGGAGGCCGGGATCCACTCGGGCGACTCGGCGTGCGTGCTGCCGCCGCACACGCTGTCGCGCGGGCAGATCGACGTGATCTGCTCTGCCACTGAGAAGATGGCGCTGCGACTGGGCGTGCGCGGGTTGATGAACGTGCAGTTCGCGGTGCGCGGCGATCAGATCTACGTGCTCGAGGCCAACCCGCGCGCGTCGCGCACGGTGCCGTTCGTGTCCAAGGCGACCGGCGTCCCGCTGGCGAAGGCGGCCGCGCGCGCGATGGCGGGGGAGTCGCTGGCCGAGTTGCGCGAGGCGGGCGTGCTGCCGTCGGGGTCGCGCCCGCCCGAGCGCGCGCACGTCGCCGTGAAAGAGGCGGTGCTGCCGTTCAGCCGGTTCCCCGGTGTCGACACCCTGCTGGGTCCCGAGATGAAGTCCACCGGCGAGGTCATGGGCATCGATCGCTCCTTCGGGATGGCATTCGCCAAGGCCGAGGAGGCCGCCGACGCGCGCCTGCCGCGCACCGGCACGATCTTCGTCAGCGTGCGCGATTCCGACAAGCGCGCGATCGTGCTGCCGGTGAAGCGCCTTGCCGACATGGGGTACCGCGTGATCGCGACGCAAGGCACGGCCGAGCTGCTTCAGCGCAACGGCATCGAGGTCGAGACCATCGCCAAGATCGGCGAGGGCTCGCCCCACGTGGGGGACCTGATCGCCTCGGACAAGGTGGACCTGATCATCAACACGCCGTCGGGCTCGGGCCCGCGCCGCGACGGGGATTACATCCGCACGGCCGCCGTGCGCTACGGGATCCCGTCGATCACGACGCTGTCGGGCCTGCAGGCCGCGTTGCAAGGCATCGAGGAGATGGAACGAGCCGAGCCGACCGTGCTGTCGATCCAGGAGTACACGGGTTGAGCTTGATGGTCGAGGCGACGGTGCGCGGCGCGCGCCGGCTCGGGGATTACATCGTGCTGTCGTTCCACGCGCCCTCGATCGCATCGGCGGCCGTGCCGGGACAGTTCGTCAACATCGCGCTCGAGCCGGGCGGCGCGTGCATCCTGCGCCGGCCGTTCTCGATCTACGAAGCGGATGCGTCGTCCGGGGACGTGTCGGTCGCGTTCGACGCGATCGGGTCGGGCACGCGCTGGCTGTCCACGCGCTTCAAGGGGCAGACGCTGGACGTGGTCGGGCCGCTCGGGACCGGTTTCACGGTCGAGCCGGGCCCCGCATTGCTTGTCGGCGGCGGCTACGGGACCGCGGCGCTCACGTTCCTCGCGCGCGCGCTGCCCGGTCCGGTGCACGCGATCGTCGGCGCGCGCTCTGCGTCGCGGTTGTTCATCGACGACGCGCTGCGGTCTGTGGCGGCGTCGATCACGGTGACGACCGACGACGGCTCTGCCGGGACTCGCGGGGTGGTGACCGACGTCATGCCCGCGGTCATCGCCGAGCACGGGATCCAGACGGTGTACGCGTGCGGGCCAAACGTCATGTTGAAGGCGGTGGGCACGGCGGCAGGCGTGCCGACGCAACTGGCGGTCGAGGAGTTCATGGCGTGCGGGATCGGCGTGTGCTGGACCTGCGTGGTGCCGGTGCGCGCGAACGGCTCGGTCGCCCACTCGCGCGTGTGCACCGAGGGGCCGGTGTTCGAGGGAGCGGCGCTCGCATGGGCGTAGACCTGTCGGTCTCTTTGGCAGGCGTTCGCCTTGCCAACCCCGTCGTGACCGCGTCCGGCTGCTTCGGGTCGGGCAAGGAGATGAGCCGGTTCGTGGATCTTTCCGCGCTCGGGGCCGTGGTGTGCAAGACCGTCACGCCCGAGCCGCGCCTGGGGATCACGCCGCCGCGCGGTGCCGAGACGCCGAGCGGCATGCTGAACGCGATCGGCCTGCAGAACCCCGGCGTGGACGCCTTCCGCGAGAACGACCTCGCCTGGCTGGCGTCGCTGGGTGTGCCGGCGATCGCAAGTGTCGGTGGACACGCTGTGGAGGATTACCTGCGTTGCGCGTCGGCGCTGCGAGGCGCGCCCGGGCTCGTTGCCATCGAGATGAACCTGTCGTGCCCGAACCTCGAGGACCGCGGCTTCATGTTCGCGCTGTCGGCCGAGCGCGCCGCCGAGGTCACCGCTGCCGTGCGCAAGGTCTGCGACGTGCCCGTGTTCGTGAAGCTGTCGCCCGACGTCACCGACCTGGTCTCTATCGCCGAGAACGTCGTCGCCGCCGGCGCCGACGGCTTGAGCCTGATCAACACCACGCTCGGGATGGCCATCGACGTCGAGAGCCGGCGGCCAAAGCTGTCCACCGGCACCGGCGGCCTGAGCGGACCCGCGATCCGGCCGATCGCGGTGCGCTGCGTGTACCAGGTGCACCGCGCGCTGCCGCACGTGCCCATCATCGGCATGGGCGGCATCCGCACGACGGCCGATGCAGTCGAATTCATCCTCGCGGGCGCCACTGCCGTTGCCATCGGCACGACCAACTTCTTCGACCCAACCGCGACCGAGGCGATCGCGCGCGGTCTAGGGGAGTGGTGCGACGCGCGCGGCATCACGAGCCTGGATCAACTGCGCGGCCAGGTGAAGACCGAGGGCTGACCCAGCCGACACCCTGACACGTTCGAGCGTCCCTGTCTGCAAAGATTGACGTCGGTCGAAAGGCCCACGACATGTGGCAGGTCGGCTGGGAGGGTGACCCCAATATCTGGTGTCTGCTGGGATGCTCGTCAACGTTTGCAGACAGGGCGACGCGACAAGGTAGTGTCCCGCGGCCGCGCGGGGCGGCACGGAGGGCGGCGTGCGCGTTCAGCCCACGCTGACCGAGCCCACCACTACACCGTCGCGCGCGAACGTGATCGTCGCCGGCGTGTCGGACGCCACGTCTACGGCCGGCGCGTCCGAGAGTCCCGCGCGCCCAACGTCCACGGTCAACGCGGTCACGCCCGACAGGGTGCCCGTCAACGTGTCGGAGACCTCGCCCGGCTCGAACACCTTGTCCTGACCCGTCAGCACGTGCGGGCCGGGCCCGTCGATGCCCGGGCCCTGCACCGGCGTCACGCCGGTCTGGCGCGAGGCGATCCTGCCTGACGACAGGTCGATCTCGCCGGTGACATCCTCACCGGCCGCGACCACGACGTCGTCGACCCAGTAGCCGCCGTCGAGGCGCGCGCCGACTTCAACGATCAGCGTGGACACGTGCCCCAGGATCGTCGGATCGTTGCCCGATGCCCACGACGCGGGCCGCACGTCGAGGGTCACCCGGTGCGGATCGGTCATCCGCGTCGGATGTGACGCGAGCCATCCGATCTCGCGGCTCCACTCGTCGATGAACACGAATGCCAGATGATCGGCCACCGGATGCAGCGCGAACCGATACTCATGGCCGAGCTCGCCGAAGCGTTGTGCCTGTGCGACCACGCCGGTGAACGGAACGAGCTCGTCGGCGACGCCTTGGGTGATCCAGAACGGCACGTGGCGCGTGCTCTCGAGCTGGGGATAGGTCCAGACGGGACTCCCCTCGCCGCCCGGCGGGGAGCCCGGGTACGCCCAGATGCCGTCGCCGGGCGGCCCGACGATGCTCCATGCGCTCGCGAACGCGTCCGGCATCATCGTCGCGAGCCGGTACGTGCCGAAGCCACCCATCGAGTAGCCGCCGACGTACACGCGCTCGGGGTCGATGGTGAACGTCGCCAGCGCATCGGCCCACACCTCGAGCGTGTCGACGAGCCCCTCGTCCTGGTACCAGCCGTCGGGGCCGCGCGCGAGCGGCGTCACCACGATCGCGTCGAGCCCGTCCTCGATCTGCTCGTACATCGTCGGGTACGACGCGCCCGGGTTCGAGCCGCCCCGGTACTGGTTGTGGTGCACCGACAGGCTGTGCAGGTTCAGCAGCAGCGGGGCGGGGGTGTCGTTGTCCTCGGGGACCCAGAGCGCGTACGGCTGCCACCGACCCCGGTACTGCGGGAAGGAATCGCTCATGCCCTCGCCGAGGTCCTGGCGCGACTCGAACAGCCGGACCATGTAGCCGGGCTCGACCGGAGGCTGCGCGCCGAGACCGCTCGCGAGAAGATCGACTTCGATGGTCTGGGCGAACGGCGCCAGGTCGTTCGCGGCCAACGAGCGCGACTGCACGTCCTCGTTCCACGCGCCGCCGCGGCCCTCGAGCGCTCGCGTGTTGAACGCGAGGTCGAACAGGCGCGCGTCGGTGGGCGCGCCGGTCGTGAACACCTCGGGCTGGTCGTAGGCCGTGCCCGGCGTGCCGGCGAGCAGCCCGCCGGATCCGTCGTGCAGCCCGGCGCCGACGTTGAGCGAGACCATGTCGCCGGCGGCGGCGCCCTGCAGCGTGAACGAGATGGTGTTCGCGTCTGCGTCGACGTCGCCGTTCTGCTCGGACACGATCGTCTCGACGCCGTCTGCCAGCACCCACAGCGCGGGCGTGCCCGGCTCGACCAAGGACTGCAGCAGCACGCGGATCTCGAGGTCGGCCGGGTCGGCCGACGACAGTCGCGCGCGCACCTCGACGATGTCGGCCGCGTTGCCGGCCTCCGTGTCGCCGTTGGGGTAGCGGAAGTCGCCGGCCGTCGGGGCCAGCGTGACGACGTTGGGCTGGCCGCGCGCGACCGTGTCGGCGCCGTAGTCGTCGTAGACGAAGTCGGTGTAGATCCACTCGCCGGCGTCGTAGGCCCAGGTGCCCGAGATCAAGGTGGGCTCGCCCGTCCAGGGCTCGGCAGAGTCTTCTGCGCGCGCCGGCACCACGGCGGCCAGCACGATCAACGGTATGAGCACGGCTCGACGCATGGCGTTTTCCTCCCCGGGGATGCTTAGGCGGCACTTCGACGCCGGCCGGTCGTGCTCCTCCCGGGGCCGACAGGAGTCGGGCGCGCGCGCGGCGAAAGACGGATGCGCAGAGGGGGTGGCGATGGAGATCTTCCTGGTTCCGGTTTTCTACCTGGTCCCGTTGCTCGTGTTGTGGCTGGTCATCAAGACCGCCGTGCTCAGTGCGCTTCGCGAACACGATCGCGAACACAGGAAGCGCGAGCGCGAGCAGGACCAGCTCTAGGAGAACGCATGGTCAAAGACCCTCCCTGGCTCATCTGGGCGCTCGTCGGAGGAGCCCTGCTCGGGGTCGTGACCGGCGTGTTCATCACCCAGGTGTTCGACCGCATGCTCGTCGGCTGGGCCCAGTTCACGGGCTTCGTGGGTGGCGCAGCGACCTTCATCGTCGTTTCCGCGCTGGCGCTCGGTCTCTCGGATGCAGTCCCCTCCGCGATCGCGCTCGGCCGACAACCCGGGTTCAAGCCGGGCGACGAAGTCGAATTCGCGGCAAGCACATCTGTTCACGGGATAGAGAGGGGCGAGCGCGGGACGGTGGTCGACCTCGTCGTTCCATCGAAGCGGAACCGGGACTGGAAGCTGGTCGTGCACTGGGAAGACGCAGGGACCGTTCGGATGCTCCCCCGCGACGTCCGTTTCGCTGGGCGGTCCGATCGACACCCCGGCGAGTGATCGCACCGTCCGACTTGCGGTCTCCGCAACAAATTGCAGTTCCGCAGCTAGTTGCGATATCTGCAACTCCGCCCGGAAGGACGTGCCGCCGCGCGCCGCGCGCGCACTAAGATGTCCGAGATGGGCAATAACCCGATCATCGTCGCGCTCGACGTGCCGTTCCTGGCCGAGGCGCGCGCGCTCGCATCCAAGCTGGGCGACGTTATCGGCGGCGTCAAGGTCGGGCTCGAGCTGTTCAGCGCCGAGGGCCCCGCGGCCGCAACCAACTGGGACCACGACGTCTTCCTCGACCTCAAGCTCCACGACATCCCCACGACGGTCGAGCGCGCGGTCGGGATCCTCGCGCCGCTCAAGGCGCAGCTCCTCACGGTGCACGCGCTCGGCGGGCGCGCGATGCTGGAAGCGGCGAACCAAGCCAAAGACCGCACCAAGATCCTAGCGGTGACGATCCTGACGAACCTGGACGACCACGCCCTCAAAGAGCTCGACCTACCGCCGGCCAAGCACGCGGTGCCGCACCTGGCGGAACTCGCGAAAGACGCCGGCTGCGACGGCGTCATCTGCGCGCCGACCGATATCGAGGCCGTCAGACACATCTGTCCGCAGCCGTTCCTGATCGTGACGCCGGGCGTTCGGCCCGCCGGCTCGAGCCAAGACGACCAAGCACGAACGAAGACCCCACGCGAAGCGATGGATGCCGGGGCCGACCGCCTGGTCATCGGCAGGCCGATCACGCGCGCGCCCGACCCGCGCAAAGCAGCCGAGGACATCTTGGAGGGGCTGCTGTGAACCCGACCGAGGTCAAGCAGATGCTCGAGAAGGTCGGCGCGCTGATGACCGGGCATTTCAAGCTGTCATCGGGCCGGCACTCCGATGCCTACGTCCAGAAGCAGCGCGTGTTCGAGCACCCGCGCCTGACCGCGAGCCTCGGCGAAGCGCTCGCCGCGCGCTTCGGCGCCGGGCACGGCAAGCAGGCCCCGTTCGACACGGTCGTCTCGCCGGCGGTCGGCGCGATCCTGCTGGGCAACGCGGTCGCGCACACGGCCAACGTTCGCTTCCTATATACCGAGCGAGAGAACGACCGCATGACCCTGCGGCGCGGCCAACACCTTCAACCCGGCGAGCGTGTGCTCGTCATCGAAGACGTCATCACGACGGGCGGATCTGCAGCCGAGGTCGTCGAGGCCGCAGAAGCCCACGGCGCGCACGTCATCGGTGTCGGTGCGCTGGTAGATCGCTCGAGCGTCACCCAGCGGTTCCATCTCGAGGCCCTTCTGCGGCTCGAGGTGAAAGACTGGGATGAGGCGGAATGCCCGCTTTGCCGGGCCGGAACCCCCCTGGATGCCCCCGGAAGCCGGCATATCTCCTAGTCCCTGCCAGGAATAGGCCTTCTACCTGCGGTTTCTGGTTCGTTCCTGCCTTGAACCGGCCCGACCCGGTGGTATGGTGCCCTCGTTGGAGCGATCGGCGACGGAGAGGAGACGACATGCCGCTTCCCACCCTGACGGAAGAGCAACGTCGCATGGCGCTGGTGAAGGCCGCGGAGGCCCGCAAAGCGCGCGCCGAGCTGAAGCAAAGGCTGAAGGGCGGAACCATGACCCTGCAGCAGGTGCTCGAGACCGAGGGCGACAACAACGTCGGCAAGATGAAGGTGTCGGCCGTGCTCGAGGCGCTGCCCGGCGTCGGCAAGGTTCGAGCCAAGAAGATCATGGAGAAGCTCGAGATCGCACCGACCAGGCGGGTGCGTGGTCTGGGCGACAAGCAGAAGGTCGCATTGCTCGAGGAGTTCAACTCCGAATCGGGCCAGAACTAAGACCGGGCCATCGCACGGCTCGTCGTCGTTTCCGGCCCATCGGGCGCCGGCAAGACTTCCCTCGTCGCAGGACTGCTCGCGAAGCGTCCTGACCTGGCGCTTTCCCTTTCGGCGACCACGCGCGCGCGGCGGCCCGACGAGGTCGACGGCGTGCACTACCGCTTCCTGACCGAAGACGAGTTCGAGCGGCTCGACGCCGAGCAAGGCTTCCTGGAGTCTGCGGTCGTGCACGGCAACCGCTACGGCACGCCGCGCGCGCCCGTGGAAGAAGCGCTCGACCTGGGCAAGACCGTGATCCTGGAGATCGACGTGCAGGGTGCGAGCACCGTGCGCGCCCAGATGCCCAAGGCTCTGCTGGTCTTCTGCGAGCCCCCGAGCATGGAGGTGCTCGAGCAGCGGCTGCGCGCCAGAGGTACCGAATCGCCCGATTCGCTGGCGATCCGCCTGGCCAACGCGGCCGAGGAGATGGCCGCCGCGCCCGCCTTCGACGTACGGATCGTCAACGACGACCTCGACGTCGCGGTGTCCGAGCTTGCCCGTATACTGGAGGACACCCCCGCGGCCACCGATAAGGAGAAGCAGTGAGCCTCATCGACCCCAAGATCGACGAACTGCAGGCGCAGGTCGACTCGAAGTACACGCTGGTCATCCTGGCGGCCAAGCGCGCGCGCCAGATCAACAGCTACTACACCCAGCTGGGCGAGGGCATCGGCGAGTTCGTTCCGCCGCTCGTCCCGTCGGACCCCGGCCGCAAGCCGCTGTCCATCGCCCTCGAGGAGATCTCGTTGGGCAAGATCGCCTACGAGCGCCAGACCGAAGGCTACTAGTAGCGTGACCGAAGCTCCCGACGCGACGGGCGCCCTCCGCGGCGCCCGCGTGCTATTGGGGGTCTCCGGCGGCATCGCCTGCTACAAGGCCGTCGAGGTCGCGCGCCTGCTGGGCAAGTCGGGCTCGAGCGTGCAGGCGGTCATGACGCAGTCGGCGACACGCTTCGTCGGCACGGTCACGTTCGCGTCGCTGACGCACAAGCCCGTCTACACCGACATCTTCGAAGACGAGCACACCGTGCTGCACGTACGCCTGGCTCGCGAGGCCGACATGATCCTGATCGCGCCGGCCACCGCCAACGTCATCGCGAAGATGGCCCACGGCATCGCCGACGACCTTCTGACGAATGTGGTGCTGAACGCCACCTGTCCGATCGTGGTCTGCCCGGCGATGCACACCGAGATGTGGGAGCACGCCGCGACGCGCGAGAACATCCAGACGCTGCGCGCGCGCGGCATCACGATCGTGGACCCCGAAGCCGGCGAGCTCGCCGGCGGGGACGAAGGTGTCGGCCGTCTTGCCGAGCCGCCGTCGATCGTCGATGCGGTCGCGCAGGTCTTCGCGAGCGGCCACGACCTCGCCGGCGTGCGCGTGCTGGTCACCGCGGGCGGCACGCAGGAGCCGATCGACCCCGTGCGATTCCTCACGAACCGATCGAGCGGCAAGATGGGCTACGCGATCGCCGGCGACGCCGCCCGCCGCGGCGCCCGCGTCACCTTGGTCACGGCGCCGACCCGGCTCGAGCCGCCCCCGGGCGCCGAGGTCGTGGGCGTGCGCACTACCCAAGAGATGCACGATGCCGTGCTCGAGCGCTTCTACGATCTGGACGTCGTGGTGCTCGCTGCCGCGGTGTCAGACTTCCGGCCGGCGACCACCGCCGCGCACAAGATCAAGAAGGACGGCGCCTCGACCAAGATCGAGCTGGTGCTGAACCCCGACATCGCCGCCGACCTCGGCGCCGCGAAGGACGGGCAGGTCGTGATCGGCTTCGCGGCCGAGACCAACGACCACATCCCCAACGCGCGCAAGAAGCTCGAGGCGAAGAACATGGACCTGATCGTGGTCAACGACGTCGCGCGCCGTGACATCGGCTTCGATGTCGATTACAACGAGGTCGTGTTCCTGGGCGCGGACGGCACCGAGGATCACCTTCCCCTTCAGCTGAAGACGCAGGTCGCGCGCGCGATCTGCGATCGGGTCGCGCAGATGCTGGCGGCTCGATCCGGACCGGGAGAACAGGGATGACACGACGCTGGCTGTACACCTCGGAATCGGTGACCGAGGGGCACCCCGACAAGATGGCCGACCAGGTATCCGACGCGATCCTGGACTCGATCCTGCGCGACGACCCCTTCGGGCGCGTCGCGTGCGAGACCTTGATCACGACCGGGCTGGTGCACGTGGCCGGCGAGATCACCACCTCGACCTACGTGGACATCCCCGCGGTCGTGCGCCGCACGATCTGCGACATCGGCTACACGCGCGCGAAGTACGGCTTCGACGGCGAGACCTGCGGCGTGTCGGTGTCGATCCAGGAGCAGTCGCCCGACATCTCGATGGGGGTGGACCACGCCTACGAAGAGCGCAAGGGCGTCGGTGACGAGATCGACGCCCAGGGCGCCGGCGACCAGGGGATGATGGTCGGCTACGCGGTGCGCGAGACCGAGGTGTTGATGCCGTTCCCGATCTGGCTCGCGCATCGCCTGGCGCACCGGCTGGCCGAGGTGCGCAAGGCCGGGATCGTTCCCTACCTGCGTCCAGACGGCAAGACCCAGGTCACCATCGAGTACGACGACGGCAAGCCGGTGCGCGTGGACACGATCGTGGTCTCCTCGCAGCACCAGACCGAGATCGACATCGACACGCTGCTGACCCCCGACGTCCGCGAGCACGTGGTCGAGCCGCTGCTGAAGGACTGCGAGCTCGACTTCACCGGCTACAAGCTGTTCGTGAACCCGACCGGACGCTTCGAGATCGGCGGCCCCCAGGCCGACACCGGCCTGACCGGGCGCAAGATCATCGTCGACACCTACGGTGGCATGGCGCGCCACGGCGGCGGCGCTTTCAGCGGGAAGGACCCGACCAAGGTGGACCGCTCGGCCGCCTACGGCACCCGCTGGGTCGCCAAGAACGTGGTGGCGGCCGGCCTGGCCGACCGCTGCGAGATCCAGGTGGCCTACGCGATCGGCGTCGCGCATCCGGTGTCGATCCAGGTCGAGACCTTCGGGACCGAGCGCGACATCGACCCGCGCAAGATCGAGAAGGCGATCGGCGAGGTCTTCGACCTGCGGCCGGCCGCGATCATCCGCGACCTCGACCTGCGCAGGCCGATCTACGCCAAGACCGCCGCCTACGGGCACTTCGGTCGCGAGGACGCCGATTTCACATGGGAGCGCACCAACCGCATCGAGGATCTGAAGGCCTCCATCTGAACGGATACGTCTCCGTCGCGCTCATCGATCCGAGCCTGCAGCACCTCGACCGCCCCTTCACCTACGCCGTCGCCGACGGCATGAGCCTCGCGCGCGGCTCGGTCGTGCGCGTGCCGTTCCGCGGGAAGCGCCGCATCGCCTGCGTCGTGGACGTCATGGCCGAGCCGGACGTCGACAAGACGTTGCCGGTACACGCCGTAGTGGGGCCGGGGTTGCCGCCCGACCTGGTGGACCTCGCGCTGTGGACGGCGGAGCGCTACCTCGCGACGCCGGGCGAGGCGCTCGCGGCGGCGATCCCCGCGCGCACGGCATCCGAGGAAACCAACGAACCCGGGAGCGTGGGTGACTCTAGACGTCACGCAGGCTCCCCAGAACGAGGTCCGATCGCGGAGGCCCTGCGCTCCGGACGGCATGCCGGGTTCCTGTGGCGCCCCGCGACCGACGCCGCGCGCGGCGAGGAGATCGCGGCGATGGCCGCGGCGGCGGATGGCGGCGTGCTGGTGCTCGTGCCGGAGGTGCGCGCGCGCAACGACGTGCAGGCGGCGCTGGAGGAGCGCTTCGGCGATGCGCTGGCGCACCTGGGGTCGGACCGGTCGCAGCGCGAGCGCTACCGGGACTGGCTCGCGCTGCGCGCGGGCGTCAAGCGTATCGCGGTCGGGGGCCGCGCCGCGGTGTTCGCGCCCGTTGCCGACCTCGGACTGATCGTGATCGACGACGAGGGTCACTCGTCGTACAAGGAGGGCCGCGCGCCCCGGTTCCACGCGCGCACGGTCGCGGCTGAGCGCGCGCGCCGCGCCGGCGCGACGCTGGTGCTGGTCGGGCTGCCCGGCTCGGTCGAGGCGCGCGCGGCAACCACGAAGGGTCCCTACCGCCTGGTCGCACCTCCGCGAGGCAGCGAGCGCACGACGCGACCGCCGGTGACCGTGGTCGAGCGCGCGGGAGAGCGCCTCGCGCCGACGGGACGGACGCTCACGCTCGCCAAGCGCGCGCTCGCGGCGGGAGAACGGGTGGTGGTGCTGGTGCATCGCGGCGAGGCGCTCACGCCGATCGCCGAGCGCGCCCTCCGGGTGCTCGAGCCGTCCTCGCACGCGATCTGCAGCGCCACGACACCGGCGACGGAGCTTCGTCGCGCCGCGCGTTCGGCGACCGTCGTGGTGGCCACACCAGTGGTCGCGAAGGACCTGCCGTTCACCGGCCGCGCGCTGCTGGTGATCTGCGAGGCCGACGCCGCGCTCGCCCAGCCCGAGTTCCGCGCGCCTGAGGATGCGTTCTCGACCTGGTGGCGCGCGGCGCGCTGGGCCTCCCACGTTTGCTTGGAGACCGACGACCCCGATCAGCCCGCCATCCGCGCGCTGGTGCGCTGGGACCCCGAGGTGCTGGTGCACGCGGAGCTGGCGCGCCGCGAGGAGTTGTCCTATCCGCCCTTCGCCGCGCTCGCGCGCATCGACGTGCCCGCCGATCGAGCCGAGGCCGTGGCGACGGAGCTGCGAGAGGCGGAAGCGGGCATCGAGGTGCTCGGCCCCGTCGAGCGCGCCGAGCGCTGGTTCGTGGTCGCGCGCGCCCCCAAACGCCGGACGCTGCTGGACGCGCTCGGCCCGTTCGTGTCACGCTGGCGTGCCGACGACGCCCCGATGCGCGTCGACGTCGACCCGTGGGAGGTGCTCGCAACACGATGGCGATCCTGACCGTGCGCACGCTCGGCGACCCCATCCTGCGCTCGCCCTCGGTCGAGGTGACGAGCTTCGACGCGGCGCTGAAGCACCTGGCCGATGACATGCACGAGACGATGCGCGCGGCGCCCGGGGTCGGGCTGGCGGCTCCGCAGGTCGGCCGCCCGATCCGCATATTCGTCTACGACTCCGGCGAGGACGGCGAGGAAGGCACCATCGTCAACCCGGTCATCACGTGGTTCAGCGACGAGACCGAGGAGATGGAGGAAGGCTGCCTGTCGCTGCCGGGCACCTATTTTCCGGTCACGCGGCCGCTCGCGATCCGGCTCGAGGCGATGGACCCGACCGGCGCGCGCATCGAGCGCGACGTCGAAGGCTTCCTCGCGCGCATCTTCCAGCACGAGACCGATCACCTGGACGGGATCCTGTTCATCGACCGGCTCGAGCCCGAGGTGCGCAGGGAGGCGATGCGCTCGCTGCGCGATCAGGACTTCGGGATGGCACCGCCCCCGAAGCCGAGCCGAACCTTGTAGATGCGCGTCGCGTTCTTCGGCACTCCCGAACCTGCCGCGGTGGCATTGCGCGCGGTGCTCGGCTCGAGCCACGAGGTCGCCTGCGTGGTCACCCAAGCCGACAAGCCTCGCGGACGCGGACGCAAGGTCACCGCGGCGCCGGTGAAACAGGTCGCCGACGAGCACGGCGTCCCCACGCTGCAACCGGCGACGCCGAAAGAGGATACGTTCGCCGCCGACCTCGCGGCGTTCGAGCCGGGCGCGCTGGCGGTGGTCGCCTACGGGTTCCTGTTGCCCAAGGCGGTGCTCGAGGTCGCGCCGGCGATGAACGTGCACTTCTCGTTGCTGCCGGCCTACCGCGGCGCCGCGCCGGTGCAGCGCGCGCTGATGGACGGGGTCTCCGAAACCGGGGTGTCGGTGTTCCTGCTCGAGCCGACCATGGACACCGGCCCGGTGGTCGCGCGCGAGGCCGTGGCGGTCGGCGCGGACGACACCACCGGCGAGGTGCTCGAACGGCTCGCCCCGATCGGCGCGCGGCTGCTGGTGCGCGCGCTGGACGACCTGGAAGCGGGCACGCTGCAGCCCCAGCCCCAAGACGACACGGGCGCGAGCCTGGCGCCGAAGATCAAGCCCGAGGACACGGTGATCGATTGGAGCCGCCCGGCCGCGGCGATCCAGAACCAGGTGCGCGCGCTCAGTCCGCGCCCCGGGGCGGCGACGACCGCTAAGGGCAAACGGCTGCTGGTGTGGCGCGCGCGGGCGGTCGAGGCCCCGTCCGAGCCCGGCGTGGTCCTCGAGGCGGGAGACCGGCTGGTCGTGGGAACCCGAGAGGGTGGGCTCGAGCTGGTGGAGGTGCAACCCGAGGGGAAGCGTCCCATGAGTGGGAAGGAATACCTACGTGGATACCGACCCCACGTAGGACATCCGGTGGATGGGGCCTGACGGGTTTACTCCGTTAGAATCCTTTGATCATGGCACGCACGTATCGTCTCGCGCCCTCCATCTTGTCGGCCGACTTCGCGCGCCTCGGCGAGGAGGTCGCCCGGGTCGAGAAGCATGCCGATCACCTGCACGTGGATGCGATGGACGGCCATTTCGTGCCGCCGATCACAATCGGTCCGGTGGTCGTGAAGGCCTTGCGGCGTATCACTTCGCTGCCGCTGGAATGCCACTTGATGGTGACCGATCCGCTCGGCCAGACCGAGCAGTTCGCCGAGGCAGGGGCGTCCTCGGTGGTCATCCACCTCGAGGCGGCGCCGGACCCGACCCCGGTGATCGAGCGCGCGCGCGCCCTGGGGCTCGGCATCGGGATCTCGGTGAACCCCGAGACCGCGCTGGACGCGGCGCTTGGGTACCTCGAGGCCGTGGACGTGCTGAACGTCATGACGGTGAACCCCGGATGGGCCGGCCAGCGCTTCATCCGCGACATGCTCCCGAAGATCAGAGCCGCGCGTGAGGCGATCGACGCGCGCGGGCTCGACGTCGCCATCGCCGTCGACGGCGGGATCGACCTCGAGACCGGCCGCGAAGCGCTGGAGGCGGGCGCGACGGTGTTGGGCGCGGCCTCGGCGATCTTCTCCCAGCCGGACGCGGCGGAAGCGGCGCGCCGGATGAAGGATCTGGTCACGGAGTTCGCCGAGCGCCGGGCGACCCTGTGACCGAACCGCAGGACGGTAACGGAGAGAAGATACTGATCGCGGACGACGACCCGGACATCCTGCGGTTCGTCGAGTTGAACCTCCGCTTGGAGGGCTACGAGGTCATCACCGCCGCCGACGGCGAGCAGGCGGTCCAGGTCGCGCGCGCGAACCGGCCGGACATGGTGATCCTCGACGTCATGATGCCCAGGCTGGACGGCTACCAGGTCTGCCAGGCGCTGCGGCAAGACCCGCAACTGGGCGGCGTGTGCATCATCATGCTGACGGCGAAGTCGATGTCGGCCGACAAGGTGCTGGGGCTGACCGCCGGCGCCGACGACTACATCTCGAAGCCCTTCGATCCCATCGAGCTGGTGGCGCGGGTCAAGACCACGCTTCGCCGCACGCGCGAGATGCGCGCGGTCTCGCCGCTGACCGGGATGCCGGGGAACCTGCAGATCGAGGCCGAGATGCAGCGTCGGTTGAACGCGGACGAGGTTTTCGCGGTGCTGTGGCTCGACCTGGACAACTTCAAGTCCTTCAACGATCGCTACGGCTTCATCCGGGGCGACGGTGCGATCAACTACCTCGCCGCGGTCATGCGCGAGATCGTCGACGAGCTGCCCGGGACCTTCATGGGCCATATCGGGGGGGACGACTTCGTGGTGATGTGCGAGGACGAGCTGGCCGAGGTCCTGTCCCAGTCGATCATCGAGCGGTTCGACCGGGACGTGGCAGCGCTCTACGACTCCGAGGATGCCGCTCGTGGGGGCGTGCGCATCGTCGACAGGCAAGGCCGCGAGCTCGAGTATCCGCTCATCGGCATCTCGATCGGCGCAGCGTCGAACAAGAACCGCCAGATCACCGACCACCGGGAGCTGGTCGAGCTCGCCACCGAGATGAAGTCCTTCGCGAAGCGGCGCCCGGGGAGCGTCTACGCGATCGACCGCCGGGCCTCGGACGGGTGAGCAGGCCGGGGCACCGCGGAGAGTGACATAACACGCTCATCCGGCTCTTGTTACCTCCTGGTACCCTTGACCAGGTGAGCGTCCCTGCAGACGTCCGCTTCATGCGGCGCGCGCTCCGGCTCGCCCAGCGAGGACGGGGCAGGACCAGCCCGAACCCGCCGGTCGGCGCGGTGATCGTTGCCGGCGACCGGGTGGTCGGTGAGGGCTGGCACCAGGGTGCCGGCCTGCCGCACGCCGAGGTCGTCGCCTTGACCCAGGCCGGCGAGCGCGCGCGCGGCGCCACGTTGTACTGCACGCTCGAGCCGTGCACGCATCACGGCCGCACCCCGCCGTGCGCGCCTGCGCTGATCTCCGCCGGCATCGCCAGGGTGGTTGCCGGCGCCATCGACCCCAATCCCATCGAGCAGGGCAACGGCGTGCGCGCGTTCGAGGCGGCGGGGATCGAAGTCTCGACCGGGGTGCTGGATGACGATGCGCGCGCGCTCATCGCCGGCTTCGCGCGCTGGATCGTGTCGGGACGTCCGCTCGTGACGTTGAAGCTCGCGATCAGCCTGGACGGCCGGGTCGCGGCCGCCGACGGTTCATCGCGCTGGGTCACCGGCCCGACCGCGCGCCGCGACGTCCACCGGCTGCGCGCCTGGTCGGATGCGGTGCTGGTCGGGATCGGCACCGTGCTCGCGGACGACCCCTCTCTGACGTGCCGGCTCCGCGGCTACAGCGCGCCGCAGCCGCTGCGCGTGGTGCTGGATTCGTCCGGTCGCCTGCCCGCCGAGGCGGCCGTCTTGGACGAGGCCGCGCCGACGGTGGTGTTCACGACGTCGAAGGCGCCGGAGGACGGGCTCGAGCCGTTGCGCGCGCGCGGCGCCGAGGTCGTGCGGCTGCCGTCGCGCGAGGGTCGGGTGGACCCCGTCGCGGTGCTCGAGGAGCTCGGACGCCGCCGGATCCAGGATCTGTTGATCGAGGGCGGTCCGACGATCGCGGGCGAATTCGTCGAGGCCGGATTGGTGGACCGGTTCGTGTTCTACGTCGCGCCGAAGCTGCTTGGCCAGGTCGGTCCGAGCGCGATCGCCGGGATGGTGGTGCCCAACATCGCCGACGCGCGCGAGCTGACCATCTCGTCGATCCGCCGCGTCGGTGCGGACCTGAAGATCGAAGCCAGAGCCAGACATCAGTGAGGAGGGACGACCGGACTCCCGGTCGCTAGCCGATGTTCACAGGGATCGTTGAGCAGATGGGCAAGGTCGCGCGGCTGACGCGTCGCGCCGCAGGCGCGCGCCTCGAGGTGCGCGCGCCGACGATCGTCGGCGAGCTGAAGATCGGCGACTCGGTGTCGGTCAACGGCGCGTGCGTCACCGTGACCGAGAAGAACCACGAATCGTTCGCGTGCGATCTGGTCGTCGAGACCGTCGCGCGCACCAACCTGGGGATCCTGCAGACGGATGAGGAAGTGAACCTCGAGCTGCCGGTGCGCGTGTCCGATCGCCTGGGCGGTCACCTGGTGCAGGGTCATGTGGACGCCGTCGGGACGGTGCGGAGCCGGCGTCGTGTGGGCACCCAAGAGATCCTCGAGGTCACGATCCCGTTCGAGCTCACGCGCTACCTCGCCCCGCAAGGCTCGGTCGCCCTCGACGGCGTCAGCCTGACGGTGGTGGCGGTGGACAAGGAACGGTTCCGGGTCGCGTTGATCCCGCACACGGTGGAGTCGACCACCCTGGGCCGTAAGGCGCAGGGGGCGCCGGTCAACGTCGAGGTGGACGTGCTGTCGAAGTACGTCGAGCGCCACATGGCCGTGCGCGCGACACGACCGGCGTTCGTTCCCGCCCCAGAAGAGCAGCCGACGGGCCGCACCGACGGCGCGGCCCCGAAGCCGGTCGCGCGCCCGACGTCGCCGGCTCGAGCTGCGGCGGCCAAGAAGCCGGCACCCAAGAAGCCACCGAAGAAGCCGGCGCCCAAGAAGGGGTCGGCTAAGAAGCCTGCGCCCAAGAAGGGGTCGGCTAGGAAGCCTGCGCCGCGCAAGACGACGAGCGCGCGCAAGACCCCCCGATCCGTGCCCAAGAAGTCGGCGCGCGCGCGCAAGACGCCGCGCCGCCGGTAGGAGGACACATGTTCGCCTCGATCGAGCAAGCCATCGCCGACATCGCCGACGGCAAGGTCGTCATCGTGGTCGACGACGCCGACCGCGAGAACGAGGGCGACTTCATCATGGCGGCCGAGAAGACATCCGCCGACGCGGTCAACTTCATGGCAACGCACGGACGCGGGCTGATCTGTATGCCGATCGTGGGGGAGCGGCTCGACCAGCTCGGCATCCCCCCGATGGTCCCCGAACTCGCCTCGACGCACGAGACGGCGTTCAGCATCTCGGTCGACCTGATGCACGGGGGCACCGGGATCTCTGCGCACGATCGCGCTGCCACGATCCGCAAGATCCTGGACGCCAACGCGGTCCCCGAAGACTTCCGCAAGCCGGGCCACGTGTTCCCCCTGCGCGCACAGCCCGGCGGCGTGCTGAAGCGCGCCGGGCACACAGAGGCCGCGGTCGATCTCGCACGTCTCGCCGGGTTGTACCCGTCGGGCGTGATCTGCGAGATCATGAGCCTCGACGGCACGATGGCGCGCCTGCCCGAGCTGCGCGAGGTGGCCGCCGAGCACAGGCTCAACCTGATCTCGATCGCCGACCTGATCGCGTTCCGACGCAAGCACGAGACGCTTGTGCGCCGCGAGTCCGACGCGGTGGCGAAGATGCCGACGCGACTCGGGGACTTCACGGCGATCGGCTACGAGTCCTTCGACGGCCGTCACCACATCGCGCTCGTCAAGGGCGAGATCGGCGACGGCGAGAACGTGTTGACGCGGATGCATTCGGAGTGCCTGACCGGGGACGTGTTCCACTCGCTGCGCTGTGACTGCGGAACTCAGCTCGAGGACGCGCTCGCGCAGATCGCGCTCGAAGGACGCGGCGTGCTCGTCTACATCCGCGGCCACGAGGGTCGCGGCATCGGGCTGCTGCACAAGCTGCGCGCGTACCAGCTGCAGGAGACCGGCCAGGACACGGTCGAGGCGAACGTCTCGCTCGGGTTCCCGCCGGACCCGCGCGATTACGGCGTCGGCGCGCAGATCCTGGTCGACCTCAACGTGCACTCGATGCGCCTTCTGACCAACAACCCCACCAAGCGCGCCGGCCTCGAGGGCTACGGCCTGCACATCACCGAGCGCGTGGCGCTGCAAACCGCGGCGAACGAGCACAACATCCGTTACCTCGAGACCAAGCGTGACAAGCTCGGTCACGACCTGGTGATCGAGGCCGCTGTCGAGCCTGGAGGGCCGGTTGTCGGGCCGGATGACGCCGTCTGAGGAACTGGACGCGAGCGGCCTGTCGTTCGCGATCGTCTGGGCTCGCTTCAACGACCGCGTGACGGAGCGCCTGCTCGAAGGGGCGCGCAAAGCCTTCGCCGAGCACGGCGCGGAGGAGCCTTACGAGCTCGACGTCCCCGGCGCGTTCGAGCTTCCGTGGGCGTGCAAGGTCCTGCTCGCGCCCCCAGCGGACCGCTCTGCCGAGGTCGCGCGCGGGGTTGGACGCATGTTCGGCGCCGGGCGCGGCAAGCTGACGAGCGTCGATGGTGTGGTCGCGCTCGGGTGCGTGATCCGCGGCGACACCCCGCACTTCGACTTCGTGGCGGGGGAGTGCGCGCGCGGCCTCATGGACGTGCAGATCGCCACGCGCGTGCCGATCGCGTTCGGCGTCCTCACCACCGACACCGAGGAGCAGGCGCTGGCTCGAGCCGGCGGAGCCAAGGGGAACAAGGGCTACGACGCCGCGCTCGTCGCCATCGAGATGGCGCGCCTGAGCCGCGAGCTCGGGACCGTCTGGGCAGGGTAACCAGGAGATCGCGGGCCGCGGGAAGCTTCCGGTGTCGATCTGCTTCCGCATAGGACTGGCAGTTGACACGAGAACGCGGTGCCGGCTCATTCGTCAACGCGGGCCCTTTCCCATCGGGTAGCATCGCCGGCGAACATGCTGAAGCTCGTCGTTCCGAAGGGCTCGTTGGAGCCCATGACGCTGGCCTTGCTCGAGCAGGCCGACCTGACGGTGCGTCGCGGGTCCGAGCGTGACTACCACGGCACGATCGACGACCCCCGGATCGATCGCGTGTCGATCCTTCGCCCGCAAGAGATCCCTCGCTACATCGAGGAAGGGTTCTTTGATATCGGCATCACCGGGCTCGACTGGGTCCACGAGACAGAGGCCGATGTCGAGATCCTCACCCCTCTGAAGTATTCGGGTCGAGCCGGCGGGCGCGCGCGCATCGTGCTGGCCGTCCCCCGCGACGCGCCGTACGAGCGCGCCGACCAGATGCCGCCGGACTCGAAGATCTCGACCGAGTACCCCACGGTCACGCAACGAGCCTTCGAGAAGCTCGGGATCCCCGTGCGCGTGTTCCTGTCCTACGGGGCGACCGAGGCCAAGGTGCCAGACATCGTCGACGCCGTGGTCGAGGTGACCGAGTCCGGCACGAGCCTGCGACGCAGTGGCTTGAAGATCATCGAGACGCTGCTGGAATCCGAGACCGTCCTGATCGCCAACCGCGACGCCGCCTCGGATCGAGCCAAGCGCCAGGCCATGGCCGACATCGAGATGCTGCTGCTCGGGGCGATGGACGCGCGCGGACGCGTGCTGGTCAAGATGAACGTGCCGGCCTCGCAGCTGGACGCCGTGCTCGAGATCCTGCCGGCGATGAAGGCGCCGACGATCTCGGAGCTGTCGAAGGGCCAGGCCTTCGCCGTGGAGACCGTCGTCGAGAAGGCGCAGATCAACGTGCTGATCCCGAAGCTGAAGGACCGCGGCGCCGAAGACATCATCGAGCTCCCCATCTCGAAGATCGTCCCCTGATCGAGTCGCTCGGCTCCGCGCGGGGGCTCGTTCCGCGCCCCTTATGGTACGCTCCGCGCGCCCCGGGGAGCGGGGCGGTGAATGGCATCGCAGGTGCCCCAGAACGTAAGGAGCATCAGGTGGCAGAAGGTACCGTCAAGTGGTTCAGCAACGAGAAGGGATTCGGGTTCATCACCGGATCCGACGGTACGGACATCTTCGTCCATCACTCGGCGATCCAGATGGAGGGCTACCGCACGCTGACCGAGGGTCAGGCGGTGGTCTTCGACCTCGTCGACGGTCCCAAGGGTCAGCAGGCCGCCAACGTGCGGCCGGCTTGAGTCCCGGCTCGGGCCTCGACACCTTCCCCGACCCCTCCTATACTTGGCCGGGCGTGCCTGCGTGCGCGCTGGGATGAGAAGAAGAAGGAGCCGAGACTCCTCACCTGCCGGACACGCAACGCGATCCGGATGGGTTGCCTGCGAAGGGCTGTGGTTCTCGGACGCCTTCGGGCGTCCTTCTTCTTTCCATCAAACGATGAAGAGGTGATGCTGGATCGCTAACGAGCCACGGATCAACGATCGGATCCGATCCTCGGAGGTCCGCCTGGTCGGGCCCGACGGGGGACAGGTGGGCATCCTCGCCCTGAACGACGCGCTGCGGATCGCGCGAGAGTTGGAACTGGACCTCGTGGAGGTCGCACCCCAGGCCAAGCCGCCGGTGTGCAGGCTCCTCGACTACGGCAAGTACCGCTACGAGATGGCGGTGAAGGCCAAGGACCAGAAGCGCCGGTCCGCGTCGACCGTCCTGAAGGAGATGAAGCTCCGCCCCAAGATCGACAAGCACGACTACATGACCAAGAAGGGCCACATCGAACGGTTCCTCGGCGGCGGCCACAAGGTGAAGGTCACCGTGATGTTCCGCGGCCGCGAGATGGCCCACACCGATCGGGGCGGGACCCTGCTGCAGAAGCTGGCGGAGGACCTGTCGGAGCTTGCGACGGTCGAGACCTCGCCGAAGCTCGACGGCAGGAACATGACGATGGTGTTCGCGCCGAGGAAGCGCTCGGCGAAAGAACTGAGAGAAGCGAAAGAGAAGCAGGAACAGGAAGAGGCCGAGGGAGAACACTGATGCCGAAGAACAGGTCGCACAGCGCCGCCACCAAACGGCTGCGCGTGACCGGCGGGGGCAAGATCGTGCACAAGCAATCGAACTTCCGTCACATCCTCGAGAAGAAGACCTCGAAGCGGAAGCGCCGGCTCGGACGGATCAAGCAAGTCGCCGCGGTCGACACGCCGCGCGCGCGCCGGTTGCTGGGAGGCTGACATGGCACGGGTCAAACGCAGCGTCGGTGGACGCAAGAAGGTGCGCACCGTCCTGGAGCGCGCCAAGGGGTACCGCGGGTCGCGGGGGCGGCTCCGGCGGTCGGCCCACGAGCAAGTGCTGCATTCGATGCGGTACGCGACCGCGGATCGTCGCAAGCGCAAGGGGAACTTCCGGCGCCTGTGGATCACGCGCATCAACGCGGCCGCGCGCGAGCACGGCATGAGCTACAACCGATTCATGAACGGGTTGAAGGTCGCCGAGGTCGACGTTGACCGCCGCGTGCTGTCCGACCTCGCCGTGCGCGATCCGGACGCGTTCCGGGCGCTGGTCGACGTGGCGCGCGCGGGCCTGGAACAGGATCGCCGGCCAGACAGCGCGTGATCTCGAGCACGACGAACCCGGCGGTCAAACGGGCTCGGCGCCTTCAGAAGCGGGGCTGGCGGGAGCGGACCGGCCGATATCTCGTCGAAGGCCATCGCGCGCTCGCTCCTGCCGTCGCCGCCGGGACGGTCGAGGAGCTGTTCCATGCGACCAGGGCTTCGAGCCTGCGGGCTGGGCTGCTCGAGATGGCTCGCCGCAACGGGATCGTCCTGCGCGAGGTGTCCGACGGGGTGATGGCATCACTCACCTCGGTCGCCACGGCCCCCGACGTGCTCGGCGTCGTGCCCATGGCACCCACGGCCTTGCGCTCGCTCCCGGGAGGAGCGTCGGGTCTGGTCCTGAGCTCCCAGCACGACCCGGCCGGCGTCGGGTCGTTGATGTGCACGGCGGCCGCGATCGGGCTCGATGCGGTGATCGCCGCCGAGGCGACGGTCGATCTGTTCGAGCCGAAGGTGGCGCGCGCGGCCGCAGGCGCGCACTCGCTCCTTCGGGTGATCCCCGAAGCGACGACCCCAGAGGCGGTGGAGGCATTGCGTGCCGGCGGGGCCAGGGTGGTTGCGTTGACCGAGAAGGGCTCTCCGCCCTGGGAGCACGACCTCTCTGGGCCGATCGCGCTTATCGTCGACGGCGCCGACGGTCCCGAGGGGATCGGCGGGGTCGACGCCCGGGTCGGGGTGCCGGGCGGAGCTGTTGGCGCGCCCATCGTCGTGCGGGCGGCCGTGGTCTTGTATGAATGGGTCCGTCAACGGGGCGTTGCATGATGGACGAGGGCCTGCTCGAGCGACTACCGGATGCGGTGGTGGTGATCGGTGCCGCCCGTACGATCACCGAGATGAACCGTGCCGCCGAGCGCTTGACCGGCTGGTCCCGCGACGAGGCGATCGGCAAGCCCTACGGTGACGTCCTGCGTCTGCGGGACGCCGGCGGCTACCTGGTCCACGAGCGCTCCGATCCGTTCACGCACGCGCCCCGGCTCGCGACTGGGTCGCCGGAGCGCGAATACATGCTGCATCGTCACGACGGCGCCGAGCGCTGGGTCGCGATGCGAACCCAGTACGGGTGGTCCGACGGCGGGCTCGTCGAGGTGATCGCGACCATGCGCGATAGTGGGCGACGTCATCGTTCGGAGCGTTCGGCGTACGAGCTGATCGCCACGCTCGCCCACGACCTCCGGTCGCCCCTGACCTCGGTCAAGGGATTCACCTCGACGATGCTGCGCAAATGGGAGCGCTTCACCGACGAGCAGAAGCAGCACATGCTTCACACGATCGACTGGGACGCCGACCGGATGAACCGACTGCTGAAAGACCTGCTCGATCTGTCCCGGCTCGAGGCCGGTCGCCTGGAGGTCAAGCGCCAAGAGGTCGAGATCGCCGAGTTGGCCAAGACCGTGGCGGACCGTATCGCGATCGATGCCAAGAACCACCAGATCGCCACGGAGTTCCCGCCGGATCTGCCGCGGGTGTGGGCCGACGCCGGCAAGGTCGAGCAGGTGCTGATGAATCTGATCGAGAACGCCGTCAAACACGGCGACCCCGGGTCCGTCCGTGTGTCGGGCGGCGTCGACGACGGCTCGATCGTGGTGCGGGTGGCCGACAACGGGCCCGGCATCGACGCCCGCCACGTCCCCTACGTCTTCACGAAGTTCTATCGACGGGGTACCGGCGATCGTCATGCCGGTACCGGGCTCGGCCTGTACATCTGCAAGGGGATCATCGAGGCGCACGGCGGCCAGATCGCGATCGAGCGCAGCACGCCCGAGGGGACGACCTTCGCCTTCACCTTGCCCTTGGGGGATCCGCCGTGAGCGAGCGCGAGGCGATCGACCAGGCCGTCGCCGACGCCGTGGGTGGGATCGACGCGGCCGGCTCGACCCGCGAGCTGAACGACGTGCGGGTGCGCGCGCTGGGCCGGAAGGCGCCGATGTCGCAGCTGAAGTCGCGCATGGGTGGGCTCGACGAGACCGAACGCCGCGAGCTCGGGCGGATGCTGAACGAGGCGCGCGAGCGCATCGAAGCTGCGATCGCCGAGCGCGAGGCGGTGCTGGCGGCGACCGAGGAGGCCGAGGCGCTCGCGCGCGACGGCGTCGATGTGACGCTGCCGGGGCGACGGGTGAGCAGTGGACATCCGCATCCGCTCGCCCTGATCGAGCAGCGCATCATCGACGTATTCGTCGGCATGGGTTATCGCGTCGCCGAAGGCCCCGAGGTCGAGACCGACTGGTACAACTTCCAGGCCCTCAACATCCCCCCGGATCATCCCGCGCGCAGCATGCAGGACACGATGTACGTCGCGGGAACCGACCTGTTACTTCGCACGCACACCTCGCCGGTGCAGGTGCACTCGATGCAGGCGCAGGACCCCCCGATCTACGTGGTCGTTCCCGGGCGCGTCTACCGGCGCGACCCGTTCGACGCGTCGCACTCCCCGTGCTTCCAGCAGATCGAAGGGCTCGCGGTCGATCGCGGGATCACGCTGGCCGACCTCAAAGGGACGCTGGCGGCGTTCGCGCGCGAGGTCTTCGGCCCGAAGCAGCAGGTGCGCTTGCGCCCGTCGTACTTCCAGTTCACCGAGCCCTCGGCCGAGGTGGACGTGCTGTGCATCACCTGCGAGGGGGCGGGCTGCTCGGCGTGCGGGCGCAGCGGTTGGATCGAGATCATGGGCGCCGGCATGGTGCATCCCAACGTCCTTCGCACGGTCGGCTACGACCCCGAGCAATGGACCGGCTTCGCGTTCGGGATGGGGATCGAGCGCGTCGCGATGCGGGCGCTCGGCGTGCCCGACATCCGCTGGTTCTACGAGAACGACCAACGATTCCTGGCGGCGTTCGCGTGAAAGTACCGCTTTCGTGGCTGCGCGAGTTCGCTCCCGTGGAGGCAGACGCGGAGGACATCGCCGCGCGCCTGTCGATGGCCGGCCTCGCCGTCGATGAGATGATCCGGACCGGGGCCGGGATCAGCGGGGTGGTCGTGGGGGAGGTCCGCCGCATCCGTGAGCACCCCAACGCGGACAATCTCATCCTGGTTCGCGCCTTCGACGGAGGATCGGAGCGCGACATCGTCTGCGGCGCGCGCAACTTCGCCGAAGGCGACCGGGTCCCGCTCGCGCTGCCCGGCGCGCGCCTGCCCGGCGGGATGGAGATCGCCCAGCGCAGCGTGCGGGGCGAGACCAGCGACGGGATGCTGTGCTCGGCCCGCGAGCTGCAGATCTCCGACGATCACTCCGGCATCATGGTGCTGGACCCGGATGCCCCGCTCGGCAAGGACCTGGTCGAAGCACTCGAGCTCGACGACGTGGTGTTCGACCTCGACGTCACCGGGAACCGGCCCGACGCGTTCAGTGTGCTCGGGGTGGCGCGCGAGGTTGCGCGGCTGTACTCGGTGCCGCTGCGCGACGAGCGGGTCACGGTGCCCGAGGAAGGACCCGAGGTCGCATCCCTCGCGTCGGTGACGATCGAGGACACGCGCGGCTGCCCTCGGTACCTCGCGCGCGTGATCACCGACGTGCACTCCGGGCCGGCGCCCTGGTGGATGCGCCGCCGGCTGCTGGCCTGCGGCGTGCGGCCCATCTCGAACGTCGTGGACGTCACCAACTACGTCATGCTCGAGCGCGGCCAGCCGTTGCACGCGTTCGATCTCGATCGCCTGTCCGGCTCGGCCATCGTGGTGCGGCGTCCGCGTCGCGGCGAGACCATCACGACCCTGGACGAGCAAGAGCGCGCGCTCGTGCGCGACGACGTGATGATCTGCGACGCCGAGCATCCGGTCGCGATCGGCGGGGTGATGGGTGGCGCCGACTCCGAGGTGTCCGATGCCACGACGCGGCTGCTGGTTGAGGCGGCGTGGTTCGAGCCGGCCCGCATCGCCAAGACCGCGCGGCGGCTCACCATGCGGACCGAGGCCAGCGTGCGTTTCGAGCACGGCGCCGACATCGACAACGTTCCGCGCGCCGCCGACCGCGCCGCGGCTCTGCTGGCGCAGCTGGCCGGAGGGCGGGTCGCGCGCGGCGCGCTCGACCAGTACCCGAAGCCGAGGCGTCCGAAGCGCATCCGGCTGCGGACCGCGCGCGCGAACGCGGTGATCGGGATCTCCCAATCGCCCGACGAAACCCGCGCCGCGCTGCTCTCGCTCGGGTGCGAGGTGGAGGGTGGGGTCAAGACCGTGCGGGTCACACCACCGACCTGGCGTCCGGACCTCGAGATCGAAGAGAACCTGATCGAAGAGATCGCTCGCGTCTACGGCTACGAGCGGCTGCCCGAGACGCTTCCCACCGGCGGACGCGTCGGCGGGCTCACGACCGAGCAACTCCGGCGGCGGCATGCGCGCGCGCTGTTGATGGGCGCCGGCGTGTCCGAGGCCGAGAGCCTGAGCCTGCTTCCGCCGTGGCTGCCCGACCGGCTCGCGCTTCCCGCGGATCATGCATGGCGCAACGTGCGCCGGGTCGAGAACCCGCTGTCGGAGGAAGAGTCGGTCCTGCGACCGTCGATCGTGCCGGGGCTGCTGCTGGCGGCGCGCGCGAACGTGGCGCGCCGGGTCCTTCCGGTCCGGCTGTTCGAGATCGGAGCGTGCTTCCAGCCCTCCGACGACGGCGTCGACGAGCAGGAGCGCGCCGGCGTGGTGCTGACGGGTCCGGCCGCGCGGGACTGGCACACGCCCCAGCGTGACCTCGACTTCTTCGACGGCAAGGGGGTGGTCGAGGCGTTGTTGACGGGCCTGGGCATCGCCGAGCACCAGTTCGTCAAGGCCGAATCGCTGGCCCCGTACCATTCGGGCCGGATCGCCGCGGTGATCGTGGACGGGGAACGCGTCGGTGTCATCGCCGAGCTGCATCCGCGCGCGGCCGACGCGCTGGAGTTGCCGGCGCGCGTTGTCGTGGCCGAGCTTCGGCTGCACGCGCTGCTGCAGCGCGCGCGCGAAGGGAAGGCGCCCGAGCTGCCGAGGTTCCCTGCGGTCGACCGGGACATCGCGCTGATCGTTCCCGATGAGGTGCCGGCGGTCCAGGTGCACGAGACCATCCGGCGGTCGGGCGGCCCGTTGCTCGAGCGCGTGGAGCTATTCGACGTGTACCGGGGCGAGCCGGTCCCGGCCGGCTCGGTCAGCGTGGCCTTCGCGCTCGGCTTCCGTGCCTCCGACCGGACGCTGACCGACGCCGACGCCGATGAGGCGATGGCTGCGATCGGGGCGGCCGCGCGCGACGCCGGCTGGACCGTGCGCGACTGAGGCGTCACCATCATCGGTTGAGGTCCGGTGGGTCGTGGCCGGATCTGCGAGGTGTCGGGTCCGGCCCCATCTCTTGTTTGGTCATTCGTGCACGCACACCGTGCATAGGAGCACAAAGAACAGCCCCCGTCCTCACCTGCTTGCATAACTATGCAGGTGCCTGTATAACCATGCCACCATGGCGAAGTCGATGCGGGCCGGGATCGTCGGGGCGTCGGGGTACACCGGCGCCGAGTTGGTGCGTCTGGTGGAGGCCCACCCCGTGCTTGAGCCGGCGCTTGCCACCTCGCGGGAGTTCGCGGGGCGGCCGGTGACCGACGTCTATCCGAACCTCAGCTCCGATCTGGTCTTCCAGGAGCTGGACCTGGCTGCTGCCGCCGACCTCGACGTGGTGTTCCTGGCCCTGCCGCACGGGGCGTCGATGGAGATCGGGGCGGCGCTGGGGGCCGGCGGAACCCGGGTGGTGGATCTGTCGGCCGACTTCCGGCTCGAGGATGCCGCGGCGTACCCCGCGTGGTTCGGCGGCCCGCACACCGCTCCCGAGGTACTGACGGACTGGGTGTACGGCCTGCCGGAGCTACATCGCAAGGACATCGAGGGCGCGCGCACCGTCGCCAATCCCGGCTGCTACCCGACGGCTGCGCTGCTCGCGCTGGCGCCGCTGGTGCGGGAACGGATCGTCGACCACACGACCATCGTGGTGTCGGCCGCCTCCGGCGTATCGGGCGCGGGGCGTGGCATGAGCGCGGGCGTCCACTTCTCGCACGTGGACGCGAACTTCAAGGCGTACGGCATCCCGACGCACAAGCACACACCCGAGATCGAGCAGGAGCTCTCGACGCTCGCAGGGGCGCCGGTGACCATCACGTTCATCCCGCATCTGGTACCGATGCCGCGGGGCTTGCTGGCGACGTGCGTGGCGTCGCTGACGCCGGGCGCCGACCCGGCAGCCACGGCTGAGGCGTTCTACGACGGCGAGCCGTTCGTGCGGGTGCTGCGGGACACGCTGCCGGAAACCAAGTACACGGCCGGATCGAACCACTGCCTACTGGGGTACACGGTCGACGCGCGTGCCGGGCGCGTGATCGCCACCGCTGCGATCGACAACCTCGGCAAAGGTGCGGCCGGCCAGGCGATCCAGAACGCGAACCTGATGCTCGGGTTGCCCGAGACCTCGGGGCTCACCGGCGGGGGCCTGTACCCGTGAAGCTGCCTGCGGGGTTCACCGCCGCGGGAGTGGCGGCCGGGCTCAAGCCCAGCGGTAAGCCAGACCTGGGGCTGTTGCTGTCGGACCGGCCTGCGTCGGCCGCCGGGGTGTTCACGACCAATCGCGTGCGCGCAGCGCCGGTGATCGCGTGCGAGCAGCAGCTTGCCCGGGGGACCGCTCGGGCGATCGTGGTCAACGCCGGGAACGCCAACGCGTGCACGGGCGCGCGCGGCGTGGAGGATGCGCGCGCGATGATCGCCGCCACGGCCGATGCGCTCGGCGTCGACCTCGCAGAGGTCCTGGTCGCCTCCACGGGGATCATCGGGGTCCCGATGGACATGGACAAGGTTCGAGCCGGGATCGGCGCGGCCGCGGGGTCGTTGTCTCCGGCCGGCGCGATGGATCTGGCGTCGGCGATCTGCACCACCGATACAACCGTCAAGACCGCTCGAGCCTCGTGGAACGGCTCGAGCATCGTCGGGGTTGCCAAGGGCGCCGGCATGATCGCGCCCGAGATGGCCACGATGCTGGCGTTCGTCGCCACCGACGCCGCGGTCGACCCGGTGGTGCTGCAAGAGGTTTTGCGCGCGGTGACGCCGGACTCGTTCGGCTCGATCAGCGTGGACGGCTGCATGTCCACCAACGACACCGTGCTCCTTCTGGCGAACGGCGCGTCGGGCAGCGATCCAGTGACCACGCCGGATCAGGGGTTCACGGCCGCGCTCGGTGCGGTGTGCGCATCGCTCGCTCGCCAGATCGTGGCCGACGGCGAGGGCGCCACCAAGGTCGTGACGATCGAGGTGATCGGCGCGGCCGATCGAGCCGAGGCGCGCTCGCTCGCTGGTCGCGTGGCCGACTCGGTGCTGCTGCGCTGCGCGATCCACGGCGCCGATCCCAACTGGGGACGCGTGCTGGCGGCGCTGGGTACCGCAGGCGTGGCGTTCGACCCCGATGTCGTCGATGTGTGGCTCGGTGGCGAGAAGCTGTGCGACGGCGGTGCGATCGGGCCCGGCGATCGGGAGGTCGCGCGCGCGCACATGCAGGGCGCCGAGGTCGACATCCGTGTCGACATGCATCGAGGGAGCGCCGGCGCGCGCATGCTGACCAACGACCTGTCGGCAGAGTACGTGCGTATCAACTCGGAGTACACGACGTGACCGCGCTCGAGAAGTCCCGCATCCTGATGGAGGCGTTGCCGTGGATCAAGCGGTACCACGGACGCACGGTCGTGGTGAAGTACGGCGGCGCCGCGATGGAGGATCCATCGCTCGCCGAGGGATTCGCCGACGACATCGTCCTGATGCGCTACGTCGGCCTGAACCCGGTCATCGTGCACGGCGGCGGCCCGCAGGTGAGCGCGCAAATGAAGGCGCTCGGACGCGAGGCTCGGTTCGTGGACGGCTACCGCGTGACCGGCGCCGAGGACCTCGAGATCGTGCGCATGGTGCTGGCAGGCGTCATCAACAAGAACATCGTGGCGATGATCAACCGGCACGGGAGTCTCGCGGCCGGGCTGTCGGGTGAGGACGGCTCGCTCGTGCGGGTGCGTAAGAAGACGGCGGCGGTGGACCTGGGATTCGTCGGCGAGATCGAGCGCGTGAACCCGGCGCTGGTGACGGATCTGCTTCGCGACTTCATCCCGGTTATCGCCACGCTCGGCACCGACGAGAGCGGGCAGACGTACAACGTGAACGCCGACGAGGTGGCGGCGGCGCTCGCCGAGGCGCTCGGCGCCGAGAAGTTGGTGTTCCTCACGAACGTGGAAGGGATCCTGGATGCCGACGGCGAGGTGATCCCGCAACTCGCCGCGCACGACGTCGAGCTATTGCGCGCGGATGGTGTGCTTTCGGCGGGTATGCTCCCGAAGGTGGAAGCCAGCCTCGCAGCGATCAAGGGGGGCGTGCCTCGCGTGACGATCCTCGATGGTCGAGCCGAGCACGCTCTGCTGCTCGAGATCTTCACCGATCGGGGGGTGGGGACCATGCTGACCGCCACGCTCGGCGAACGGGGGCCGTTGTGACGATGTCGTTCGAAGAGCTCGTCGCGACCGAGCACGCGTACCACATGAACGTGTACGGGCGGCAGCCCGTCGCGTTCGTGCGGGGCGAAGGCGTCCGGCTGTGGGACACGGAGGGCCGTGAGTACCTCGATTTCCTGAGTGGCATCGCCGTCGTGAGCGTCGGACACTCCCATCCGAAGGTCGTCGAAGCCGTACGCGATCAGATCGGGCGGCTCACGCACGTGTCGAACCTGTACTACACGGAGCCGCAGGTGCTTCTGGCCCAGCGTCTCCACGATCTGTTGGGATGGGGGAAGGTCTTCTTCGCGAACTCCGGCGCGGAAGCCAACGAGTGCGCGCTGAAGCTCGCGCGCCGCTGGGGGCGTCGTGACGGAGCAGAACGCACCGGTGTGGTCGCGGTGCTCGGCTCGTTCCACGGACGGACCTTCACCACGCTTGCGGCCACGGGACAGCCGGCCAAGCACGCGCCGTTCGCGCCGCTGCCCGGGTGGTTCCGTTACGTCGAGCTCGACGACATCGCAGCGCTGGATCGTGCCATCGACGACGGGACGAGCGCGGTGCTGCTGGAGGTGATCCAGGGAGAAGGCGGCGTGCGCGCATCATCGCCGGAGTTCATCGGCGCCGCGCGCCGGCTCTGCAACGAGCGCGCCGCCGCCCTCGTCTTCGACGAGGTGCAGACGGGCCTTGGCCGGACCGGCCGGTGGTTCGGCTTCCAGCACTACGACGTCTTGCCGGACATCGTCACGCTGGCGAAGGCGCTGGGTGCCGGGCTCCCGATCGGGGCGTGCGTCGCGCGCGAGGAGGTCGCCGACGCCTTCAAGCCGGGGGACCACGCCACCACGTTCGGAGGCGGACCGGTGGTGTGCGCTGCCGCGCTGGCGGTCCTGGAAGTGATCGAGCAGGAGGATCTCGTCCAGAACGCCGAGCGCATGGGGACGCACCTCGTCGAGGGGCTGCAGAAGGCGACGGCGTCCGATCCCGGCGTGACCGAGGTGCGAGGGACGGGACTGCTGTGCGCCGTGCAACTCGACGGCGACCGCGCCGCAGACGTGGTCACGGCCGCGCGCGATCGGGGTCTCATCGTGAACAACGTGACACCCAGCGCGATCCGGCTCGCGCCACCGTTGACGGTGACGGAGGTCGAGATCGAGCGCGCAGTGGCGCTGCTGGCCGACGCGCTCGCCGCCGTTCGGGAGCGGCCGGGTGGATGAGCGGGGGAGCGTGAAGGCATGGGTGCTCGCCTTCCTGATCGCCGCGCCGCTGAGCTTCGGTGCCCTCGTCGGCATCGGCTGTCTGATCGGCGCGAACGCGTGCCCGTTCTCGGATGGCGGGACCGCATCGGTGAACGGTCGGGAGATCTGGGTCGCGAACTGTCAGGTGTGTCACGGTCCAGATGCCACCGGCACCGGGCACGGGCCCTCGCTCCAGACCGACGCCGTCGCCGCGCTGGATCGGGACGAGTTGGAGGCCAAGATCGCCGACGGTCGGCCGTTCTTCGGGATGCCTCGTTTCGAGGGCGTGCTCACGTCCGATCAGATCGAGGCGGTAGCCGAGTACGTGCTCACGCTGAGGGGAGAACCAGATGAGTGAACGCCGTCCGCTCGTCCTGATCGTGGAGGACGATCCTTCGGTACAGGATCTCTTGTCGCTGCTGATCCAGGGCGAGGGATACGACGTGATCACCGCGCTCGACGGGCTCGAGGGTTTGGTGAAGCTGGAGCTCCAGCATCCCTCGCTGGTGATCCTCGATCTGATGATGCCCAACGTCTCGGGCGATCGAGTGATCGAGGAGATCCGTGACGACCCGCGGATCAAGAGCGTCCCCATCCTGGTCGTGTCCGGTCGCCACGACGTGCACGAGACGTTCGATCCCGTGCTGGGGCGCGCAAACGTGTTCGCCAAGCCATTGGACCCGCAGGTGTTGCTGCAGCGCATCGGCGAGTTGCTCGGACCCAGGGAACCCGCATGACCAAGCGCGACTTCCTCAGGCTGGATTCGCTCTCCTCGACCGAGCTTGGGGTGCTCCTGGAGCGGGCGGCGGCGATGAAGGCCGACCGCGGGCCGATGGACGTGCTCGCCGGGCGCTCGATCGCCGTCATCTTCGAGAAGCCCTCGACACGCACACGCGTGTCGTTCGAGGTCGGGATCGCCGAGCTCGGCGCGAGCCCGGTCGTGCTGACCGCCTCGGACCTGCAGCTCGGTCGCGGCGAGACGATCGAAGACACCGCGCGCACGCTCAGCCGCTACGTGCACGCGATCGTGATCCGCACGTTCGCACAGGAGCGGCTCGAGCGCCTCGCGCGCGCGGCGTCGGTGCCGGTCGTCAACGCGCTGTCGGACTACGAGCACCCGTGTCAGGTGCTGGCCGACCTGCTGACGATCGGCGAGCATCGCGGGTCGCTCGCCGGCCAGACCCTCGCCTACGTGGGAGACGGGAACAACGTTGCGCACTCGCTGATGCTGGGTGCGGCGCTCAGCGGTATGCACATCCGCGTCGGCGCGCCGGCCGGCTACGAGCCACTCGGGTTGGTGGTGCAGCGCGCGACCGAGATCGCCCACACCACCGGCGCGACCGTGACGGTGACCAACGACGCTCACGCGGCCGTCGCGGACGCCGGCATCGTCTACACCGACGTCTGGGCGAGCATGGGCCAGGAGCGGGAGGCCGAGGAGCGTCGCATCTTGTTCGCTCCCTACCAGGTGAGCGAGGCGCTGCTGGGCGCCGCGGCCGACGATGCGATCGTGATGCACTGCCTGCCGGCGCATCGCGGCGACGAGATCACCGACGAGGTCGTCGACGGTCCGCGCTCGGTCGTGTTCGATCAAGCCGAGAACCGGCTGCACACTCAGAAGGCGCTGCTGGCATGGCTGCTGGGGTGAAGCCGCGCCGCCAGCGCTTGATCGCCCAGATCCTGCGGCGAGGCGACGTCCCGAGCCAGACCGAGCTTGCCGAGCGCTTGCGCGCGCGCGGCCAACGCGTCACCCAGGCGACCCTGTCCCGCGACCTCGAGGAATTGGGAGCGTTCAAAGCGCGCCTCACCGACGGAGGAGTGGCCTACCGGCTGCCCGAGGAGCCGCCGGCGGACGCGGCCCACCTGCGACGGATGCTGCTCGAGTTCGTGACCGACATCGAGCCCTCCGGGGCGCTCGTCGTGCTGCGCACGCCGCCGGGGGGCGCGCAGCCCGTGGCGCGCGCGCTCGACACCGCCGGCGTCACCGGCGTGCTGGCGACCGTTGCCGGGGACGACACGATCCTGGTGGTGTGTCGGGAAGGCGTGGCCGGCCGCTCCGTCGCGCGCCGGCTCGAAGCGATGACCGAGAAGGAAGGTGCATGAGGATGGAGCGGTGCGTCCTGGCGTACTCCGGGGGGTTGGATACCTCGGTGGCGATCGGGTGGCTGAAGGACAAGTACGGGGTCGAGGTCATCGCGATGGCGGCCGACGTCGGACAGGGCGTGGATGCGGACCTGCTGCGGGAGCGCGGTGAAGCGTGCGGCGCGTCGGAGGTCATCGTCGTCGACGCGCGCGCCGAGTTCGCATCCGGCTTCGTGCTCCCGGCACTGCGTGCGAACGCGCTGTACATGGGGAAGTATCCCTTGGTCTCGGCGCTGTCCAGGCCGCTCATCGCCCAGCATCTCGTGCGGGTCGCTCGCGAGCGCGGCGCGACCTCGGTCGCGCACGGCTGCACCGGTAAGGGCAACGATCAGGTGCGCTTCGAGGTTGCCACGTCGGCGCTCGCCCCGGATCTCGCGACGCTGGCGCCGGTGCGGGACTCGGGCCTGTCGCGTGACGCAGCGATCGCCTACGCGGAGGAGCGTTCCCTCCCGATCCCGGTGACCAAGGCGAGCCCGTACTCGATCGACGAGAACCTCTGGGGCCGAACGGCTGAGTGCGGCGTGCTCGAAGACCCGTGGGTGACGCCCCCGGCGAACGCGTTCGAGTGGACCGTCGATCCGGCGAACGCCCCCGCCGAGCCCGACGTGATCACGATCGCGTTCGAGGCGGGCGTTCCGGTCGGGCTGGACGGGTCGCCTCGCGGCTTGGTGGAGCTGATCGCGGAGGTGGGGCGTCGAGCCGGCGACCATGGGGTGGGTCGGATCGACATGATCGAGGATCGGCTCGTGGGCATCAAGAGCCGCGAGGTGTACGAGGTGCCGGCGGCGATGACGTTGATCGGTGCGCACCGGGATCTCGAGGACCTCACGCTCGAGCGCACGCTGGGCTCGTTCAAGCGCGGGATCGAAGGAACTTATGCCGAGCTCGTCTACAACGGGCAGTGGTTCTCGCCGCTGCGGCGCGCGCTCGACGCCTTCGTCGCCGACAGTCAGCGCCCGGTCACCGGCGAGGTGCGGGTCCGGCTGGCCCGCGGCGCGGCGGTGGTCGAGGGGCGGCGGGGTCCGCATGCGCTGTACGCCGAAGATCTGGCCACCTACGAGGCCGGTGACCGGTTCGACCACGATGCCGCCGCCGGGTTCGTGAAGCTGTGGGGTCTGCCGTTGAAGGTGTGGGCCGAGCGGCAGGGAGACGTATGACCAAGCTCTGGGGCGGCCGGTTCGCCGACGGGCCGGCGCCGGAGGTCCTCGCGTTCACCGAGAGCGCGTCGTTCGACCACGTGCTGGTCCGAGAGGATTGTGCGGTGCTCGGCGCGCACGCGGCGGCGCTGGCGCGAGCCGGTCTGCTCGAGCCGGCGCAAGCCGACCAGGCACGAGAGGCGCTCGAAGTCATCGCCGAGCAGATCGCCTCCGGCCGCGTGCTGCCGGTTCCGGGAGACGAGGACATCCACACCACGGTCGAGCGCGTGTTGCTCGACCGGCTCCCCGACGTCGGCGGGCGCTTGCGCGCCGGTCTGTCGCGCAACGACCGCGTGGCCGCCGCGCTACGGCTGTGGACGATGGCGCGGGGGCGCGAGCTCTCGGCGGCGCTCGCGGACCTCATCGAGGTGCTCATCGCGCGCGCCGAGGAGCATCGAGAGGCGATCCTTCCCGGCTATACCCACCTGCAGCGCGCGCAGCCGGTTCGGCTCGCGCATCACCTGCTCGCGCATGGTTTCGCGCTCGCCCGCGACGGGGAGCGAGTGCGGGACGCCATCGCGCGCGCGGATGCCTCGCCGCTGGGCGCCGGCGCGCTCGCCGGCTCGACGCTCGGCCTCGACGCGAACGCCACGGCGACCGACGCCGGGTTCCATGCTGTGCTCGCGAACTCGCTGGACGCGGTTGCCGCGCGGGATTTCGTGGCCGAGATGCTGGCCGCCGCCGCGATCGCCGGCGTGGACCTGTCGCGCCTCGGCGACGAGATCGTGCTGTGGACCAGCGAGGAGTTCGGCTTCGCCGAGCTCGCGGATCCCTACGCGACCGGCTCGAGCCTGATGCCGCAGAAGAAGAACCCCGACGTGGCCGAACTGGCGCGCGGCAAGGCGGGGAGGCTGATCGGGAACCTCACCGGACTGCTGGCGACGCTGAAGGGTCTGCCGCTCGCATACAACCGCGACCTGCAGGAGGACAAGGAACCGCTCTTCGACTCGATGCGGACGTTGGGGCTGATGCTGCCGGCGTTGACCGGCGCGATCCGGACCCTGCGGTTCGACACCGCGGCCATGGCAGCCGCGACCGAGGGCGGCATGCTGCTGGCGACCGACCTGGCCGAGCATCTGGTGCGCAAGGGCGTGGCGTTCCGCGACGCGCACGAGGTCGTGGGGAAGGTGGTCCGGCGCGCGCTCGAGCGCGGGATCCCGCTCGCCGACGTTCCTCTCGAGGAGCTGCGCGGGTTCTCGGATGCGTTCGGGCCCGAGGTCCGGGAAGTGCTGAGCGCGCGAGCCTCCGTCGACCAACGAGGCGCCCCGGGCCCCGATCCAGGCTCGATCGACGCGCAGATCGAGATGCTGCACGAACAGCTCACCGCGCTTCGCGACTGAGGCCGGCGGCGCCGCGGGTACGATAGCCCCTCGATGCCGCGCGCCAACGAAGAGCTGGAAGAGATCTTCAACGAGTGGGCCGAGCTGATGGCCGTCTCGGGCGCCGACGCGTTCCGGGTGCGCGCCTACGAGAAGGCCGCGCGCGCAGTCGGCGGGTACTCCAAGGACGTCCGCGACCTCTCCGAGACCGAGATCCTCGCGATCCCAACGGTCGGCAAGCACATGGCCGAGCGCATCACCGAGTACCTCGGAACCGGCACCTGCCATGAGCTGGAGGACCTGCGCGAGATGGTGCCTGCGGGGATGCGCGAGCTGCTGAAGATCCCCGGGCTCGGTCCGAAGAAGGCGATCCTGCTCCACCGCGAGCTCGGCATCGCCAGCCTGGACGACCTCGCGCGCGCGATCGAGGAGCAGCGGCTGCGCGGCGTCAAAGGGCTCGGTCCCAAGACCGAGGCGAACCTCGCGCGCAATCTCCAGAACGTCCAGAAGCAGGGCGGTCGGATCCGGATCGATCAGGCGATGGAGGCAGCCGAGGGCGTGATCCGTTCCTTACAGGAGGCCATCGCCCCACCGCAGATCACCTACGCCGGATCCCTACGCCGGATGCGCGACACCATCGGCGACGTCGACATCCTGGTCGCCCACGACGACGCCGAGGCGGTCATGGAGGCGTTCGTCACCATGCCGCGCGCGCGCCAAGTGATCGCGCACGGCCCGACGAAATCCTCGATCCTCACGCGCAAGGGGCTCCAGGTCGATCTGCGCGTCGTCCCCGAGGACTGCTGGGGCGCGGCGCTGATCTACTTCACCGGCTCGAAGGCGCACAACATCAAGATCCGCCATCTCGCGATCGAGAAAGGCCTGAAGCTCTCGGAATGGGGCCTGTTCGAGGCCGAGAGCGGCAAGCAGATCGCCGCGCTCACCGAAGAAGCGGTGTACGACGCGCTCGGGTTGCCCCGGATGCCTCCGACGATCCGCGAGGACACCGGCGAGATCGAGGCGGCGCTCGCCGGCGAGCTCCCGGTCCTGGTGGAACAGGCCGACATCCGCGGCGACCTGCACTCGCACACCGACATGACCGACGGCGTCCGCCCGCTCGAGGAGATGGTCGCGGCTGCGGCTGCGCGCGGCTACTCGTACTACGCGATTACCGATCACGCCGAGGACCTGTCGATGACCGGCGCGAGCCGGGAGAAGATGCTCGCACAGCGCAAGCGGATCGCCGCGTTGCAGAAGAATTACCCCACCATGAAGCTGCTGCACGGGTCGGAGCTGAACATCGGACGCGACGGGAGCGTCGACTACGACCCGGGGTTCCTGGCCGGGTTCGACGTGCTCGTCGCGAGCGTGCACTCCTTGTTCCGCCTGCCGCGCGACGAGACCACCAAGCGGTTGATCACCGCGATGGAGAACCCGTACGTGAACGTCATCGGCCATCCGTCGGGACGGCTGATCCCTCGGCGCGAGCCCATCGACTTCGACTTCGACGCGGTGTGCGAAGCCGCGGTGCGCACCGGGACTGCGTTGGAGGCGAACTGCTTCCCGGACCGGCTCGACCTGCGGGACCAGCACGTCCGATGGGCGCTCGAGCGCGGAGTGACGATCTCGATCGACACCGATGCGCATGCGCCGCGCGATCTGGAGAACATGCGCTACGGGATCGCGACCGCCCAGCGGGGATGGGCGCAGAAGCGGAATGTGCTGAACGCGAAGCCGTTGCGCGACGTCCTGAAGTTCATCGAGCGCAAGCGCACGCGATGAGATCGCTCCCACGCTCGTTCTTCGCGAGGCCGGTCCTGGAGGTCGCGCGCGACCTGCTCGGGTGCGTGCTCGTGCATGAGACCGACGAGGGTCTGGTGGCCGGTTCGATCGTGGAGGCCGAGGCATACGGGCAACACGATCCGGGATGCCATGCATTCCGTGGTCGCACTGCGCGCAACGATCCGATGTTCGGACCGCCCGGTCACGCGTACGTTTATTTCACCTACGGGATGCACTGGTGCGCGAACGTGGTTACCGACACCGACGGCATCCCCGGAGCGGTGTTGTTGCGCGCGGTCGAGCCGCTCGAAGGTCTCGAGGTGATGCGCGCGCGGCGCGCCGGGGCGCGGGATCGGGACCTCTGCCGAGGGCCTGCGCGTTTGACGCAAGCGTTCGGGATCACAGGGACGCAGGATCGAGTCGACTTGACGCGCGCGCCGCTGTCCATCGCAGAGGGATCTGGTCACGGCGAGGACGCCGTCGCGCGCACCCCGCGGATCGGGCTGGGCTCGGTGCAGGACGGACGACCCTGGCGGTTCCACGTTCAGGGGAGCATCTGGGTCTCCGGCCCTCGAGTCCCCACCGCCCTGCCGACTGCGCCGCGCAGCAGGGCTACGGGTTCACGTAGATCGTGACGACGGATCCGCGGCCGTAGTTCGAGCCGGCACACGGTTGCTGGAGCCAGACCCTGCCGCTCACGTTCTCGAAGGTGTCCCTACATCCGTCGATCCCATCGGTGTTGGCCCTTTGCACGACCTTGACCGCGTAGCCGGCTTCCTCGAGCTTCTGTCGCGCGCGCGCGGCCGTTCGCCCGAGCACCATCGGGACCTCCGACACCGCGTCATCGGAGGAGACGTAGATCACGGCCTTCGTCCCCACCCTGCTGGCCGTTCCCGGTGCGGGGGTTTGGTCGCACACCAGACCACCGCGGAACGCAGGACAGTACTGCGAAACGGTCGAGACCGCGAAGCCTGCTTTCTGGAGCTTGTCCAGCGCGACACTGGAGGTGTCGCCGATCACCTCGGGCGTCGAGGGGATCTGCCCGGACGTGGGCTCGCTGCATACCTTCTGGGGCTCGGACCCCTTCAGGTATCGCTTGGTCTGGATGAGGTACGGAGGCGTGAACGCGTTCGGCAGGCAATTCCGCGACACGTCCACCCTGACGCGCACGAACAATGCCTCCGCCGTCGGGAACTTCGCCGCGGGCAGGCCCCGGTGGGCAGCGAGCATCCAGGTGCGCCACATCTGCCCCGGCCACGAGGATCCGAAGACCCGGATCCTGGTGCGCGGGTAGGTCATCGAGATCTGACCTTGTGGGAAACCCACCCACTGAACCCCGACGTAGTCCGGCGTGAAGCCGGCGAACCAAGCGTCGTAGTACTCCTCCGAGGTTCCGGTCTTGCCGGCGGCGGGTCGGCCGAGCTGTAGCCCGCTGCCGGTGCCCGCTCGCATGACCTCTTGGAGCGCCTCCGTCGCCAGCGCGGCGACCGGCTCGGCGAGCACACGCTTGGGCTCCGGCTCGTTCTCGAACAGCACGGTGCCCGCGGCGTCGGTGATCGTGGTGATGGGCGACAGTGGGACGTACTCCCCGTTGTTCGCGAGCGTCGCGTAGGCCTGCGCCATCTCCAACGGAGAGACTTCCTCGGCGCCCAGGGCGATCGACGGGACGGCGTCGAGCGCCGAGCCGATGCCCATCCGGTGCGCGACCTCGACGACCTTGTCGGCGCCCACCTCGAGCACGACCTGCGCGTAGACGACGTTGACCGAGTAGGCCGTGGCCGTCTTAAGCGACAGGGAGCTGCCGAAGCTTCGGCCCTCGTAGTTCGCGGGGCTCCAGTACTGTCCGTTGGGCAGGCGCAAGGTGATCCGCGAGCCACCGCGATAGATCCGTTCCAGGGGGATGCCCTTCTCGAGCGCGGCGACCAACGTGAAGGGCTTGAACGCGGAGCCGGGCTGACGCGTGCGTACCGAGAGGTTCAGCTTCGCGAATCGTTCCTTCGGGTTGAAGAAGTCGCGCCCGCCGACCATCGAGCGGATCTCGCCCGTCGAAGGCTCGACCCCCACGAAGGCGGTGTAGGGGTCGCTGCCGTATGGGAGCGTGCGCGCCGCGGCCTGCTCGGCGGTCCGTTGGAGCCTGGGGTCGATCGTGGTGTAGATGCGCAAGCCGCCTTTGAAGACGGCGCTGATCCGGTCGGTCCGCGTCTCACCGAGCATGCCGAACCGCTTCTCATCCGAGAAGATGGACTCCTTGACGTAGTCGACGAAGTACCCGTACGGGTACGTCACGTCGTCCCGGCCCTTCCGCAGCTTGAGCGGTCTGGCGCGCGCGCGCCGGTACTCGTCCTCGGTGAGCATGCGCTCCTCGAGCATCCGCCGCAACACCACGTTGCGGCGATCGCGCGCCACCTTGAGATCCGACGGGTCGAACTTGGACGGCGCGCGGATCTGCCCCGCCAGCAGGGCCCCCTGCACCAGGGTGAGCTTGCTCGCCGGCTGACGGAAGAAGACCTCGGCCGCGGCCTGGATCCCGTACGCTCCGCGCCCGAAGTACACGGTGTTGAGATAGCGCTCGAGGATCTCGACCTTGCTGAACCGTTGCTCGAGCTGGTACGCCAAGAGCGCTTCGCGGAACTTCCGTTTCAGGCTGCGCTCGCCGCCGGTGAGCGTGTTCTTCACCAGCTGCTGGGTGATCGTCGAGCCACCCTCGACGACCCTGCCCTCGGTCACGTTCTCGCGAACCGCTCGGAGCACGCCCTTGTAGTCGATCCCGGCGTGCTGGTAGAAGCGCGCGTCCTCGATCGCCAGCACGGCGTCGATCACATGCGCGGGGACCTCATCGAGCGAGATGACCTCGCGGTCCTCTTCGGCGTGCAGCTCGGTGATGAGGCTTCCGTCGGCGGCGTAGACTTTGGTCGTCTGGGCGATCACATCGGCGTCGGCCAAGGCTTCGTCGAGCCGCGGGAGCCCGGTGCAGCCCGACAGCGCGGGCAGTGCGAGGAGCACGGCGACCAGGGCCCACGGTCGCAGGCCACGGATCCGGAGACGGGAAGGCGTCATCGATGGTCGGCTCCCTATCGTATCGGGCGCGCACAGAAAGGGCGCGAGGGCCGAGTGGGGCCGCTGCTACGATGCGCCGCCGTGGACCTGTTCGAGGACCTCCAGTGGCGCGGGCTCGCCTACCAGTGGACGGGCGAGGACGCCCTGCCTGCGCGACTCCGCGCGGGGCCGGCGACCGTGTACTGCGGTTTCGATCCCTCGGCGGACTCGCTCCACGTAGGGAGCCTGGTCCCTCTGACCATGCTCCGCCGTTTCCAACGCGCGGGGCATACACCCATCGCCGTTGCCGGCGGCGCCACCGGGATGATCGGGGACCCCTCCGGCAAGAGCGAGGAGCGGAACCTGCTCACCCGGGAGCAGGTGGATGCGAACGTGGCGGCCATCCGCCCGCAGATCGCTCGCTTCCTGGACATGGATCGGGGCCCGAACCAGGGCCTGCTGGTCAACAACGCCGACTGGCTCGAACGATGGTCCTACGTCGACTTCCTACGCGATATCGGCAAGCATTTCTCGATGAACGTCCTCCTTGCGCGCGAGTCGGTCAAAGCCCGCCTCGAGAGTGAAGCCGGGATCTCGTACACCGAGTTCAGCTACAGCTTGCTGCAGGCCTACGACTTCCTGCACCTATTCGACGATCACGACTGTGAGCTGCAGATCGGCGGGTCGGATCAGTTCGGCAACATCGTCGCGGGTGTCGATCTGGCCCGGCGGATGCGAGGCGCGGAGCTGTTCGGCTTGACTATGCCGCTGATCACCGACAGCAACGGCCAGAAGTTCGGGAAGACGGTGGCCGGGACCGCCGCATGGTTGTCGTCCGAGCGCACGAGCCCGTACGCCTTCTACCAGTTCTTCGTCACGACCGACGATGCCGACGTCGGACGGTACCTCCGGGTGTTCACCGAGCTCGCGCACGATGAGATCCTGGAGCTCGAGGAGGCGGCGTCCTCGCGTCCGGAACGGCGGGAAGCGCAGCGCCGTTTGGCGCAGGAGATGACCGCGCTCGTTCACGGCCCCGAAGGGCTCGCGCGCGCCGAACGCGCGACCCAAGCCCTCTTCGGAGGGGAGGTGAAGGGGCTCGAGGAACAGGATCTCCTCGAGATCTTCGCCGAGGTGCCGTCGGTCGAGCTCCCACGCTCACGACTCGACGGCGAGCTCGACGCGGTCGACGCGTTCGTCACGGCGGGTCTGGCGAAGAGCAAGAGCGAAGCCGCGCGCCTGGTCTCCTCGGGCGGTGCCTACGTCAACGGCCGCCGCCTCGACGGGGCCGACCGGGCTTTGACGACCGAGGATCTGGCAACCGAGACGATCATGGTGTTGCGCGCCGGCAAGCGGAGCTACGCGTTGCTGCGCTTCCCGCGGTAGCGCCGGCGCGCCCACGCCGCCGTCGCACCCGCCAGCCCCGCCATCGCGAGCGCGCCCGATAGGGGACCGCCGGCGCGTCGCCCGGCCTCTCCTGCGACGCCGATGGCACCGACCGTTGGCGACCCAGGCCTAACCGGCTCGCCCAACAGGCTCAATGGCGAGATGGACCTCAGACTGCTCCCGATCGTGGTCTGGCGTCCGGTGATCGAGCCGCGTACGAACAGTTGGGTGACCCACAGGGTCTCGCCCTGAACCCGGACCCCGATGCCGACCGATGAGAACGACCGCAGGATGTTGGCGCGATGGGCGGGGCTCCGCATGAACGCGGTGTGGATCGAGACCGCCGAAGGACCGTATCCGACGTTCTCGCCCGCGGTCCCGCCCACGTGGAGCGCGGAGCTGTGGTAGATCCTTCCCCTCCTGGCCATGGTGGCAGAATGTGCCGTAGCGACGCGCGCGGCGTCGGGGTGAGGGACCAGTTCGGGTAGACCCGCTCGGGCTCGTGCCGCGTTGAGTAGATGGAGGAGGCGGCGCTCGGCCGCGCGCGCGGAGCCATCCGGCCCATCCTGGCCCCCGCGGCCTTCATCCTCGTCTTCACAGTCGCTGCCGATCTCGATCGACCCGATGCGGGTGCACGCCGATGCCGGAGGGGCCGCTCCGAGCCCCGTCCAGAGGAGGAGGGCGATGAGTGCGGCGGTGAGGATCCTCACGACATCCTTTCCGGCGGCGCGCGTCGGGGCGTTGTTCGAGCCGGAAGCGTCGGATACCTCCCCCGCGCCCTCTTTTTCCAGGTCAGAGGGCCCGCCGCCACGCTCGAGTCAGTTGACACCCTTCGGGCTCGCGCGTAGCATTGCCATTCGGCTCTGGGGCATGGGTCCCGGGCCGAAGGAGTAGCGTCTGAGTGGATCTTTCCAGCCGAAGCCCAACAGAGGACAGCCGCTAGGACCGCGCGCGCCGCGGGAGGCTGCCGGTGACCCACAGGGCACCGGCATCTTTGTGGCCTCAAGCCGGGAAGCACCCCCTCAGCGATACCCGACGCACCTTGAGAATTCCATAGTGAGCGTGAGCATCTCAGAGCCAAGGTACAAAGGGCACACGGTGGATGCCTTGGCGCCAGGAGCCGACGAAGGACGCTGCAGGCTGCGATAAGCCACGGGGAGCCGCCAAGCAGGCACCGATCCGTGGATCTCCGAATGGGGCAACCCGGCTGGCGTAATTGCCAGTCACCCTTCGCTGAACACATAGGCGGAGGTGAGGGAACCCGGGGAAGTGAAACATCTCAGTACCCGGAGGAAGAGAAAGCAACCGCGATCCCCTTAGTAGTGGTGAGCGAAACGGGGACAGCCCAAACCCGCACAGCGTGATAGCCCGGTGGCGTTGCTGTGTGGGTGTTGTGGGACCGATCAGGAAGCGCACCGGCGCTTCCAGGGAGTTACAAAATCCGCATCTAGTCGAACGGCATGGAAAGGCCGGCCATAGCGGGTAACAGCCCCGTAGACGAAAGACGACGGATCTCCCGACCGGTATCCCAAGTAGCACGGGGCCCGTGAAATCCCGTGTGAATCTGGGAGGACCACCTCCTAAGGCTAAACACTCCCTGGCGACCGATAGCGAACAAGTACCGTGAGGGAAAGGTGAAAAGTACCCCGGGAGGGGAGTGAAATAGCACCTGAAACCGTGTGCCTACAAACCGTCGGAGCAAGCCGTCTGGGAAACCAGGCGGGGAGTGACGGCGTGCCTTTTGAAGAATGAGCCGGCGAGTTGCGCTACGTGGCAAGGTTAAGGGGTGTCCCGGAGCCGTAGGGAAACCGAGTCTGAATAGGGCGTTCAGTCGCGTGGTGCAGACCCGAAGCCTGGTGATCTATCCATGGGCAGGTTGAAGCGCGGGTAAGACCGCGTGGAGGACCGAACCGACTCACGTTGAAAAGTGGGCGGATGACCTGTGGATAGGGGTGAAAGGCCAATCAAACCAGGTGATAGCTGGTTCTCCCCGAAATGCATTTAGGTGCAGCGTCACGTGTTCCGTATCGGGGGTAGAGCACTGCTTGGGCTAGGGGGCCTACAAGCTTACCGAACTCAGGCAAACTCCGAATACCGATACGCTAAGCGTGGCAGTGAGACTGCGGGCGATAAGGTTCGTAGTCGAGAGGGAAACAGCCCAGATCGCCAGCTAAGGTCCCTAAGCACGTGCTAAGTGGGAAACGATGTCCGATCGCGTAGACAGCCAGGAGGTTGGCTTAGAAGCAGCCACCCTTGAAAGAGTGCGTAACAGCTCACTGGTCGAGTAGTCGGGCGCGGAAAATGTAACGGGGCTCAAGCACGTCACCGAAGCTGCGGGAATCGATCACAAGCCGGCGCATGGTGGGAGCACCATGCGTCCAAGCGATCGGTTCGGTAGGGGAGCGTCGATACGCGGGTGAAGCGGCGGCGGAAGCCAGCCGTGGATGCGTATCGAGAGCGAATGCCGGCATGAGTAGCGAAAGAGGGGGGAGGAACCCCTCCGCCGAATGCCCAAGGGTTCCTGGGGAAGGTTCATCCGCCCAGGGTTAGTCGGGACCTAAGGCGAGGCCGCAAGGCGTAGTCGATGGATAACAGGTTGATATTCCTGTACCACCGTTCTCGCGCAAAGACCGAACCCATGTTGCTAAGGGAACCCCTTCGGGGGCTACCGACCCACGTGGTATTAGGTCACCGATGGGGTGACGCAGGAAGGTAGGTCAGCCCGGGCGTTGGTCGTCCCGGGACAAGCGCGTAGGGAGTCTCCGTAGGCAAATCCGCGGAGACATGATCCTGAGGCGTGATGTCGAACTCGTAGGAGTGAAGTGACCGATCCTATGCTGCCGAGAAAAACCTCTAGGGAGTGGGAAAGGTGCCCGTACCCCAAACCGACTCAGGTGGGCAAGTAGAGAATACTAAGGCGATCGAGAGAACTCTGGTCAAGGAACTCGGCAATCTGACCCCGTAACTTCGGAAGAAGGGGTGCCGTGGCCGGTGAGAACCCTCGCGGTTCGAGCTGACTGCGGTCGCAGTGACCAGGCCCAAGCGACTGTTTACTAAAAACACAGGAGGGTGCGAAGCCGAAAGGCGCTGTATACCCTCTGACACCTGCCCGGTGCCGGAACGTTAAGGGGAGGGGTTAGCCTTCGGGCGAAGCTCTGAACTGAAGCGCCGGTAAACGGCGGCCGTAACTATAACGGTCCTAAGGTAGGAGGCCCCTCGGCAGGAAGGGGCGCTGCCCCCCGTGATGGCGACATCGCGGTGCGCAGCTGGCTGTATGCTGGAAAACCCGGTGTATCCCGAACTACTGCATTTTAGAAGTGCAGTGACAATGTGAGGGTGCGGAAAACCAGCAGGAAACCCGCGCAAGCCGAAACGTGGGGATCCTCAGAGGCCATACGCCAGCCCTCTCTTGATGGAGAGGAAGAGATGGTCCAAGCCCTACGGCGACGTAGGGGAGGCTGATGTTCGTGCGATCAGCCGGGTAGCATGACGCGACTCATCGTTGTGCGACCTTTTAGAGCGAAATTCCTTGTCGGGTAGACATACCTGCCCCGTGCGGGAGCGATCCCGCACGTCAAACCCCGCTCATAACGGCGAAGCCCAAGTGCCGACAGGCAACGGGTAATGCCGTGGGAAGCCCTCTGCCATTTCGAAGGCATGGCCCCGTAACGACTGATCCCATACCGGGAGAGGCTCCGATCCTGTCAGTGGTCCCCGATACATTGGTTCCAATGACAAATCTACGGTCGGGGCAAGACGCGGGCCCTCGAGGCAAGGTGGATGTCGCTTCGTACATCTCCGGATACGTCGACGGAGAGGGATGTTTCACGGTCTCGATCTCTCCACGGCCAACGCTGTTAGTCGGATGGGAGGTCAGGCCGAGTCTGTCGGTCAGTCAGAACGCAGACCGTAGCGAGGTCCTCCATCTCATAGCGGAGTACTTCGGTTGCGGAACGTTGCGACCCGACCGCAGCGACAAGACGCTGAAGTGGGAGATCCGCAGTCTTCCGCTCCTCGTCGATCGGGTCATCCCTCACTTCGAACGGTATCCACTGTTGTCAGGGAAGCGGAACGACTTCGAACTGTTCGCCGGCATCTGCAGGCGGATGGGCGAAGGAGCGCACCGCAGCCTTACCGGCTTCAAGGAGATCGTGCGATCAGCCGCGCAGATGAATCCGAGCGGGAAACGTGGATATCTGCCAGCTGACATCCTCCGAAGCATCGAGGTGAAGGCATAGTCTGCGCCGCTGGAAACAGCGGATCAACGCGAAGTTCCGACCTGCACGAATGGTGTAACGACTTGGGCGCTGTCTCGACCAGAGGCTCGGCGAAATTGCATTGGCTGTGAAGATGCGGCCTACCCGCGGTAGGACGGAAAGACCCCGGGACCTTTACTGCAATCTGGTGTTGGTGTTCGGTTCGAGTTGCGTAGGATAGGTGGGAGGCTTTGAAGCGGAGGTTTCGGCCCTCGTGGAGCCAACCTTGAAATACCACCCTTCCCGTACTGGGCGTCTAACGACGGTCCGTTATCCGGATCTCGGACAGCGCCAGGTGGGCAGTTTGACTGGGGCGGTTGCCTCCCAAAAGGTAACGGAGGCGTCCAAAGGTTCCCTCAGCACGGTTGGCAATCGTGCGTCGAGTGCAAGGGCACAAGGGAGCTTAACTGCGAGACCGACAGGTCGAGCAGATGCGAAAGCAGGGCCTAGTGATCCAGCGGTGGCGTGTGGAAGCGCCGTTGCTAAACGGCTAAAAGGTACCCCGGGGATAACAGGCTGATAGTGCCCAAGAGTCCACATCGACGGCACTGTTTGGCACCTCGATGTCGGCTCGTCGCATCCTGGGGGTGGAGCAGCTCCCAAGGGTCCGGCTGTTCGCCGGTTAAAGCGGTACGCGAGCTGGGTTTAGAACGTAGATCACTGCGTCTCCAGGGGGTAACCCCTGGATGCCCACCGGCTCATATCGGTGAAACCCAACGCTGTCACAGCCGAACGGTAGCGTGGGGCAATACCGAGGGAAGGCCGGCACATTGAAGGCGGAACAAGCGTCATACCTAGCGGGATTCCTGGACGGGGATGGAAGTATCCACTTCCAACTCGTTCGGCAGGACGGGTATCGGTTCGGGTATTACATCCGAGCCACCCTGTCTCTATCGCAGAGCACATCAGCTCGAGTCGGATTGGAGGAGATCCGATCATGGCTCGAAGCCGGCTACATCCGCGATAGAGGGACGGGGATGAGTGATCTTGTGATCACGAGTCGACCCCTCCTGCTGCAGATCCTCGAAGCGGTCGAACCGTTCGTCATCTTCAAGCGCGAGCACGTCAAGCGAGCGCTGGGTTTGATCGGACGCATCCGACCACGCATGGACGAGCAGGGATTCCTCGAAGTTGCGCGCAAAGTCGACGCCTTCTCAGCCCTAAACTATTCGAAATCGAAGCGGATCTTCGCCGCAGATGTCGAGCAACATCTGCGTAGCAAGGGTGTGTCGGTCCCCGTAACGACTCTTCCGACGAGCTCGATCGGAAGGATGGAGTGACTGCCGATAACGGCAAATCCGATCTCCATAACACGCCGGCCCCTCGAAAGAGGGTGGAGGTATAGTCTGTGCCCCTGGTAACAGGGGAGTTACATGCGTGAGACAGTTCGGTCCCTATCCACCGCGGGCGCAGGAGGCTTGAGGAAGGCTGTCCCTAGTACGAGAGGACCGGGACGGACGCACCTCTCGTGTGCCGGTTGTCCTGCCAAGGGCACGGCCGGTTGGCGATGTGCGGAAGGGATAACCGCTGAAAGCATCTAAGCGGGAAGCTCGTTCCAAGATGAGGCCTCCCACGGGGTTAACCCGGTAAGGCCCCCGCAAGGCTAGCGGGTTGATAGGCCGGAAGTGGAAGCGTGGCAACACGTGGAGCTGACCGGTACTAATAGGCCGAGGCCTTGGTTCTTGCTCACGCTCGCTATGGTTTGCTCGAGGTGATCGGGCGATTGAAAACTTGGCGCAGGACGTATCTGCGCCTCATAGCGTTCCGGTGGCCATAGCGGAGGGGTCACACCCGGTCCCATACCGAACCCGGAAGTTAAGCCCTCCAGCGCCGATGGTACTGCGTGGGTGACTGCGTGGGAGAGTAGGTCACCGCCGGAACACTCTTCGAGGCCGGCCTTCGGGCCGGCCTCGACCTTTTCCTACGGCAGTAAGAGTGTCGAGCTTCACGCGTATCTGTTTGGAGGGAAAGGAGCGGCGAACCCGAAGTACCACGAGAGGGATCGAGCAGGAGGGGACATGCGCAAGGCATTGATCATCACCGTCATCGCGGTCTTCGGGCTGGCGGCGGTACCCGGGCACACCGCCCAGCAGAGTGCGACCTATGTCGGCGGAACCATCGCCGGTGTCGGGGTTGCGGGGGAGTTGGTGGAAGGCACCGGTGTCGCCGGCTACGCCTGGACGTTGGGCTTCGCGCCGACGAGGATACGGATCACCGATCAGGCCGGCCCCCAGGTTGGGTGGGCCGTGTGCCAAGACGATGGGGATGGGATCTGCGGACAGGGCAACGACATCCTTCAAGACGGATGCTCGACCGGGGACTGGCAGTCCCTGAACAGCGCCTTCGGAGCGGGAGAGACCACCGTGTTCATCGACATGGTCAGCGCCACGTGCACCGGGATCGGAACGACCGGGACCATCACCATCGCGAACTAGCCGCGCTCCCATACACTCCGGGCGTGCCTCCGAAGGAGCAGAAGCAGAACGCGGAGCGGGACGCGCGCGAGTGGCTCGCGCGCGCGCAGGACGCGCTCGAAGCGGGCGACCTCCATGCTGCCCGCCGGGCGGCGATCAATGCCAAGCAGGAGGAGCCGCGATCGGTGCGCGCGCGCGAGCTCCTCGGCCTGGCCGCCTACGAGCTCGGGCAGTGGCAGGAGGCCCTCCGGGAGCTTCTGACGTTCCGGAGGCTGAGCGGGCGCCGCACCCAGGATCCCGCCATCGCTCGGTGCTACATCGAGCGCGGCCAGACAGACAAGGCCGTGGATCTGTTGAGCGACCTGGCTCGAGGCGACGTGGACGTGGGCATCTGGGCGCGCGCGCAGGCGATCCGCGCCGAGGCGCTGACGGTGCTCGGCCGCCAGGACGTCGCCACCCTGGTCCTGGATGACGCCGGCCGGGCGGTCCCACAGGCCCGCGAGCTCTTCGACGCCGTGCGAGCAAGGCTGCAGCTTCCCTAACGCCTCCGCGCGCGCGCGTTAGGCTCGAGCCGTGCGCGACCCCATGCACCATTCGCGGATCGGCCTGGTCGGTTCCGGTGAGTTCACAGACGCGATGGTCGCGATCGACCGCGAGATCCTCGCCACGATCGGACCAGACCCCAACGTCGTCATCCTGCCGACGGCGGCAGCCGGAGAGGATCCACAGGACTGGGCACTTCGCGGCGTCGAGCACTTCTGGCGGCTCGGTGCGCGCAGCGTCGGGTTGATGGTGCTCGAGCGCGAGCACGCCCACGACCCGGACAACGTCGACATCGTGCGACACGCCGACCTGCTCTATATCTCGGGCGGCAAGACGGCGCGGCTGCTCGAGGCTCTGGAGGGCTCGCCGCTCTGGGAGGGTCTCTTGCTCGCTCGCGAGGCCGGCGCCTGGCTCGTGGGCTCGAGCGCGGGCGCGATGGCGCTGGGAGACTGGGCCTTGGTGCATCGCTCCGAGGACGGCCACGGCACACCCACGCTATGGATGCCAGGCCTCGGGATGCTGCAGGGGTACGCCGTGGTGCCTCATTTCGATCGGTGGGCCGAGGCCGACGGCTTGGTGGCGCAGATCGTCGGCGCGTGCCGGGTCTTCGGCATCGACGAGGACACGGCGGTCCTGCTCGAGGAAGGGCGCGCGCGGGTCGCCGGCGCCGGCCGCGCCGTTCTGCTGTCCGATGTCGGCGAGGAAGTGCTCGACGCGTCGGCCGGGTTGGCCCTGGCTTAGGCGCCGACCGTCTGGAAGTAGCGAAGGTAGCCGGCCGCGCTCGAGCGGAAGGCGTTGAGCGCCTCGAACTTCGCCAGGAGTTCGGGCTGGTCGTGGATGGCCGAGTAATCGTCCCAGGTCCGCTCGCGTAAGCGGTCGGCAAGGAAGTCGAGATCCTCGGACTCGCGCATAGCCTCGTGCACGATCCGGCCGTACCGGATCAAGCGCTCCTCGGCCTCGGCGATCAGGTCACGACCTGCCGGTGCCGGGCCGAAATGGGTCAGGTAGAGCCCGCTGGGGTCGCGCTCGCGATACCGTTGCAGGGTCGCGAGGGCATCGTCGAGGTTGAAGTCCGGCGGCGGCGTCGCAGGACGAAGGATCCCTGCTTCGGGGAGGAAGACCCCCATCGAGTCGCCGACGAAGATCACGCCCGTCTGGGAGTCCTGGATCGCCATGTGGTGTACCGCGTGTCCGGGTGCTTCGATGATCTCCAGGGAGCGCCCGCCGCCGAGATCGATCACGTGTCCCGGCTCGACCGCGCGCAGCTTGTCGGCCGGCACCGGTCGCAGCGGCCCGAAGGTCGCGTCCAGCTTCTGTTGCCCGAACACGCGGTAGGCGCTTCGCATCAGCTTGGTGGGGTCGGCCATGTGCGGCGCGCCCACATGATGGACGACGACCTCGGCGGCGGGGAAGCGCTCGATGATGTCCCCGGCCGCGCCCGCGTGGTCCAGGTGGATGTGCGAGACCACGAACGAGGCGATGTCGTGCGGGCCGAGTCCGAGCTGACGCAAGCCCTCGGTCAGCTTGTCGGTCACGGTGGCGGGTCCGGTCTCGATCACCGCGGGGCGCTCGCCGGGAACCAAGAACGCGGCGACGACGTTGTCCATGCCGGCCATCTGGGTGTCGATCGCGACGATGCCGCCGTCCAAGGCGATCGTGCGCGGGGTCACAGCAGTTCCCAGGACCAGACCAGCGAAACCATACGCCGGTCTGCGTCGAGCAACGCCGGGCAGCGGACCGTGCCGGTCCGAGCCTCCGTCGTGACGCTCAGCGAGCACGGCTGATCGAACTGATCGAAGCGGCCGAACACGGCGTCCGGCTCGCCCCTGGCCACCTGTACGTACGCCCCGCTTCCGAGTGACTCGACCCCCGCGATCGTCGTGCCTCCCTTGTCGCTGAGCTCATAGCTGCCCGGCCCTCGGTACAGGCCCGGTGCGAGATCGGCCGAGTACAGCACCGTCCGCCCGTCGGGGAGCATGAGGTTCTCGGCCGCCGACACCGACAAGAAGTAGATCGTGGTCGGGTTCTTGCCTTGGTAGATCTCGACGAGGCGGATCAACGTCTCTGTATCGACCGTGAACGCGAGCTCGTCCACGCCGGTGACCGTCATCCTCAGTCGCGCGTGGCGGGTCTCCTCACGATGCCCTTCGCGTGGGGTCTTCGCTTCGACGGGGGAGCGCAGGGTTGCAGGTGTGGAGGTCGCGCAGGCGGTGAGGGTCAGGAGGAGCGTCAGCAGCGCTCGGGTCAGCATCGGTCGGCGATCAGGAACGGCGCGTCGTAGCTCGCTCCCCGGTCGCCTTTGGCTGCCACCACGATGACGCCGGCGTCGCCCCGCGGATGCGTCGGTGTGATCTGCCATGTCCAGGTGAAGGTACCAGTCGGGTTGGCTTCGCCGGGCACGTACTTGATGTCGGGTACGAAGTCGTTGTCCGAGTACCGCGTCGCGAACGCCAGTCGGGCGCCCTTCACGGCGGCTGCGGTCGCGCTCAGGGTCGAGCCGGGCTGCACGCACTCGGCGCTGAGCGTCACCTCCAGCGGCAGCGTGTTGTCCTTGCCCGGACCGGACGGCCACACCACGGGGTCGGCCGTGGTCCCACCCGAGCCACGGGCAGCGGACGTCCCGTTGCCGTCGGCGGTCGGGCCGGACGCGGGGGAGGTGCCTCCCTGTCCCCCGGTATCGGTCGCGTCCGAGATCGCCCCGGTCGCGGGAACGGCCGCGCGCGCGCCGTCGGCCCCCTCGAGCCGGGCGCCGCATCCGGCGAGGGTCAGCGCGAGCACTGCGATGGCGGCGGGGAAGCGGCGAACGATCATGCGTGCGCCGGCTCCGTTTCGGTCCCGATGTAGGACGCGAGGAGTTGCGGATCGTCGCGGAGCTTCCGCGACGGGCCCTCCAGAGCGACCTCTCCCTTCGCGAGCACGTATGCGCGACTGGTGTGTCCCAACGCCATGGTGACGAACTGCTCGACCACCAGCGCCGCTGTGCCCTCGGTGTTGACCTGCTCGAGGATCTCGAACAGCAACTCGACGATCAACGGTGCGAGTCCGAGCGACATCTCGTCGATGATCAGCAGGCGGGGCGACGACATCAGTGCGCGTGCCATGCCGAGCATCTGCTGCTCGCCGCCGGACATGGTCCCGGCGGCCTGATTGCGCCGTTCGCCGAGCTTGGGGAAGAACGTATAGGCGCGCTCGAGCGCCTCGCCATAGCCGGGCTGCTTGCGTTTGGGGTAGTAACCGAAGCGCAGGTTCTCTTCGACCGTAAGCGTCGGGAACAGCTCACGGCCCTCCGGCAGGTGCGCGATCCCTCGGGAGACCACCAGCTGGGACGGGAGCCCGTCGATCCGCTCGCCATCGAACCAGATCTCACCCGAACGCGGCGCCATCATCCCGCTGATCGTGCGCAGCGTCGTCGATTTCCCGGCGCCGTTCGGGCCGAGCAGCGACACCATCTCGCTCTCATCGACCTCCAGTGACACGTTCGTGAGCGCGCGCACGGCTCCGTAGAAGACGTCGATCGAGCGGACCTCGAGCAGCGCCATCAGCTTCGTTCCTCTGCGTCGGGCGTCTTGCCGATGTAGGCGGCGATTACGGCCGGGTCGCGCTGCACCGAGGTAGGGGGCCCTTCGGCGATCAGGGACCCGCGGTCGAGGACGTAGACGTAGTCGGACACCGACATCACCAGCTTCACGTCGTGCTCGATCAGCAGGATCGTGATCCCGAGATCCCGCACCTTGAGCAACGACTGCAGCAGGTTCTCGGTTTCGGTGTCGTCGAGCCCCGAGAACGCCTCGTCGAGCATGATGAACTTCAAGCCGGTGACGAGCGCGCGCGCGACCTCGACCATGCGGAGCGTCCCGAACGGGAGGTCCCCGGGGTACGTGTCGACGACATCCTCGAGCCCGAGCAGCTCCACGACCTCCAGCACGCGACGGCGCGCCTCACGCTCGGCTTCGACCGCGGGCTTGGACGCGGTGACGTGTGCCAGGAGGCCGGTGTCGTTGTGCAGGTGCGTGGCGACCAGCAGGTTGTCGAAGATGGTGAGCGCGGGGAACAGCTGCAGCACCTGGAACGTGCGCGCGATCCCAAGCTTGGCGCGTTCGTGCACGGGTTCATTGGTCACGTCCTTGCCGTAGAGGAAGACGCGGCCTTCGGTCGGGATGACGATCCCGGCGATCGAGTTGAACGAGACGGTCTTGCCGGCGCCGTTGGGCCCGATCAGGCCGACGATCTCGCCCTCCCTGACCTCCATGGTGACGTCGTTGACGGCGGTGAGGCCGCCGAAGCGCACGGTCACGTTCTGCGAGCGGACGACCAGATCCCGATCCTCGCGGTTGGCCGGCATCGGTCGGCCTCCCTCCAGGAGCGCAGGCGTGGCGCCGCCGCTGATCGCCGGGAGCGCCTCCACCGGCGGGGCCGGCGCGGGCACGGCGGAGGAGAGCACGCGGGCGTGCTCGAACGCCGGTGCCTCGACGCGCTCACGGATCTTGTCGGCGAGCCGGTTCTTCGCCCAGGTCACGTCCGCGAGGAAGACGTCGATCCCGTAGTCCGCGCGCGCGAGCCCGCGCAGCAGCCACGCGCGACGGCCGAGCATGTGCGCGATCTGGCCCCCGAGAGCCGCGAGCCCGCCGGGGTAGGCGAGAAGCACGACCGCCAGGAGGGCGGCCGAGAAGACCTCGAGGTATCCGCCGAGGAACTGGATGCGGAAGAAGAGCTCTTCCAGGAGTGCGAACAGCAGTCCCGCGCCGACGGCGCCCCCGAGGCTGCGCAAGCCGCCGACTACCGCGAAGGCCACGAACAGCAGCGAGGAGGTGAAGGCGAACGAGTCGGGGTTCACCACGCGCGAGTCGGTCATGATCAGGTTCCCGGCTCCGGCTGCGAGGAAACCCGACACCATGAACGCCACCACCTTGTAGCGGGTGACGTCGACTCCGAGGGATGAAGCCGCCATCTCGGAGCCCTGCACGGCGAAGAAGGCGCGCCCCGTCTTGGAGTCGCGCAGGTTGGCGGCGCCTAGCACGACGATGAAGACGATCGCCCACACGATGTAGTACATCGTGCGTGGCTGCGTGAAGTCGAAGTACGGGAAGGCCCCCTCACGGCCGATGGACGTGGCGTCGATGCGGAAGTGTTTCGTGAACCACTCCTGGCGGAACAGGAACTCGGTCCCCATCCACGAGAAGATGAGCGTCGCCACCGCGAGGAAGAGTCCGCGGACGCGCACGGCGACCATCCCGAGGAGCGCCGCGACGCCGGCGCCGACCAACGCTGCGAGCGGCAGGCTGAGGGGGAACGGGATCCCCAGACCGCCGGCGATCCATCCCGTTCCATACGCGCCGATGCCGACCAGAGCCGCGTGTCCGAGCGAGATCTGTCCGACCCAGCCGATCAGGATCACCAGCGAGACCGCGATCATCGCGAACGCTGCCGCCCGGTTCGCGTTGCTGACGAGCGATGTCTGTACGAACGGCAGGAAGGGGAACGCGAACCAGGTGAGCACCCCAAGGATCGTCAGCGGTCTGCGCGCGCGTTCGAGTCCGCCCAGCCCGCGCAGCTGCCCGCGCGCGCCGGCCGCTGCGACGGCCTCGGATCGAACGTCGCCGGCGGCGATGCGCTGGCCCCGGGTGACCATGACCGTCACCGCGATGACCGCGAGGAACAGCTGCGCGCCACCTTGGATCTTGTCGAGCGCGCCGAGGGCGGGGAACACCGAGAACGTAATGCCGACGATCGCAGCGCCGACGACCGATCCCGCGAGGCTCGCCATCCCTGCGAGGAGTGCGGCGACGAACGCCGGCAGGGCCTGCAAGGACAGGACGTAGGGGTGGAGGTTCGTCACGCTCGCGAGCAGGATCCCCGACGTGCCGGCCAGCAGCCCCCCGATGATCCAGGTGAGCGCCGTGATCCGGTCGGGGTCGACACCCATGAGCGCCGCGGCTCGGCGGTTCTCGGCCGTACCGCGCATGATCAAGCCGAGGTCCGTCTTCTTGAACAGAAGGATCAGGCCCAGCGTCAGCATCATCGCCATCACGAACAGGCCGATCTCTCCCCACTTGATGGAGGACTCGCTGACCTCGATGTACCGATCGGGGAAGATCGTGGGCCCGATCAACGCGGAGGTTCCGAATACCTTGGCCGACACGGCGACGACGAGCCCGAGGGCCGCCACGGTTCCGACGGTCTGTGCCGTCGGACCCTGCGCGCGCAAGGCTCGTACGAAGACTCGTTCCACGAGGTACCCGAGGCCACCGCCGGCGATCACGCCGATCGCCAACGCCACGGGCACCGGCAGGCCGCTGGAGGCGATCCACGTGAGGGCGGTGAGCGACGCGATGGTTGAGACGGTCCAGATGATGCCCAGGGCAACCTTCGGCCAGCGGGCCCAGGCGACGACCGGAGTGAGGCGACGCAACGGGCCGGGCACTCGATCACCAGAGAGCATCCGGGAGCCAGACTCGGAGAGAACGACAACGATCCGGCCGACCGGCCTGCGGATGAAGGTGGTGATGAGCGATGCCACCGCGACCGCCGGGATCGCCGACACCAGGAGGCGTTGAGCGAGGTTCGCGTCGCCGCTCGACAGGAACAGCACCACGTATGGCGGGAACATGACCATCGCACCGTGGGCGAGGTTCAACACCTTGGACGCGCGGTAGATCATGACGATCCCGACCGCCAGGATCGCGTACGCGCCGACGTTTCCGAGCGACAGCAGGGTGGAGATCCGGACCTCGACCAGGCCGGGGGCGAGTGCAAGGATCAGCACGGCCATCAGCGCGATACCTGCCTGCGCGGTGCGCGGCAGCGAGCGGATGCGCTGGATCGGCCTCAGCATCGCAACGTGGGGTCGGAGATGAAGCCGGTCTGTTCCTCGGTGAACCCGGCGTACGATCCCTGCGCGACGACCACCGAGAAGGCCTGGGCGCTGCAGTTGGCGTTCCGGATCGCCGCGCTCCAGCCGAGCCTTGATGAGATGTCGGTCTTGAAGGACTCGGAGTTCAGGACGGCCCGGAGCCGCTCCCTGGTCAGGTCCGGGCCGACGCGTTTGAGCGCCTCGACGAAGATCGTCATGCCCAGGTACGAGCCCTCGAGGAACTGGTTGTAGTAATCGGCGGTCGGGCTGACCTGGCGGACGTCGTTGGCATATTGCTGAACGTCGGGCAGCCCGGCGAGGCGGCCGATCGGTGGGTTGTACCCGGTCCACACCAGCATGCCGCCGCATGGCTTGCCGCAGTTGGCCGCGAACTGCTCGTTGAACAGGGTCTGCGCGCCCGAGGTCATCTTGGTTCCGAACTGAGGACGTCCGTTCACCCACGTCAGAGCGGTCTGGGGCTCGAGCAGCATCGCCACGAATTCACACTCGCCGCCGCAGGCGGAATTGAAACGCTGGATCTCGGACGAGTACGACGCTTGCGCGGGCAGGATGCCGACGTCGGCGCACAATCGCGCGCCCGACAGCGACGACACGTAGTCGCGGAACGCCTCCGCGCCCTCGCGACCGAAGCGGTAGAACTTGTCCCACACGATCCCGAAGCAGCGCGCGCCCTTCTGGTAGCCGTACCGGGCCATGATCCGCATCGTGGACTCCGTCGCGGTCGCGACCGGCCACACCCAGGGGTTCTGGTACTGCTGGCGGAGCATCCCGTCGGAACCGACGACCGGCATACCTGCTGAGGAGATGACCCCGGCCTCGATGGCGGCGGTGAGGCCTTCCGACGACGGCACGACGGGGAACGCGAAGTATTTCTCCTCGCTGATGAAAGCCTTGAGGAAGGCGAGACCTCGCTGGGCATCCCATCCGTCGTCCCGAAGGGTGAGATTGATCAAGCGACCGCAGATCCCGCCCGCCGCGTTGACCTTCCGAACCACCGCCTGCATGCCGATCGGCGACTCGCCCAAGAAGCTCGAGCCGGGCCCGGACTGGACCACCGTGCTCGCGAGGTTGATGGTCGTCGCGCTGACCCCGGTGTCGGTTACTCCGCCGTTGCGCGAGCGCGTGCACTCCAGCCCCGCCTTCGCCGGCGGGAGGTCGGCTTGACCTCCTGTGTCGCCGACAGAGCCCAGGTCTTTGGTGCCCTTTGGTCCCTTTAACGTGCCCGTCGGATCCCCGATCGGACGGTCGGAACCCTGGCCGGCTTGATCCTGCAGGATCGCCGATCTGCCGGGGATCACCGCGATCGCGCCGAGGGCGAGAACGACCGCCAGGTACTTCACGGCGTGGCGTATCCCGTTCATGGCGACGTTCCCTTCAAGGCTCGTCGCCGCATCGAGAGCTGGACCGGCGCGAACAGCAACGCCCAGACCGCTGCGGCGAGCAACGCGTCCTTGGGCGAGCGCAGCAGGAAGTTGAGGCCTTCGAACAGGATCGTGATCGGACCCCCTGCCGGCGGGGGAGCGATATCGGCGTCGGATAGATCACCGTTCGGATCGTCGAAGACCGGCGGAGGCAAGGGATCGGTCATGTCCCGGATGAGATCAGGGAGATCGTCGAAGAACTCGTCGGGGTTGAGGAGGTAGATGCCGTAGGTGACCGAGGCGTCGACCCCGGCGAACTGATAGATCTGGCGCCCGCGACCCTTGGTCGAGTCGTCGTTGAAGATGACGATCTGCAGGGCGGGCACCTGCGTGGAGGCATCGTTGTTCACCGAGCGTGAGCTGATCTCTTCGAGCCGGTCCTTCTGCAACGAAGCGAGGTATCCGCCAGGGGTTCCCTGCCGAAGGGCGGCGTCGGGCGGCGGCGCAGACGCGATGCCGCGGGAGCCCAGCGCCCGGTTGATAACGTCGATTAGCGGCTGCTGGTCGTTGACGCCGGTGTAGGTCTTCAACGTGCCGAGCGCGGGCTGGTCCGGGTCGCCGCAGACCTGCTGGTTGACGTTCTTGCGCTGTTCCCCGCCGCCTTCGGGATCGATCGCATTCTCGATGTTGCCGGCCAGGAGGTCATCCTGATCGACGGAGGGTTGGTAGACGTGCTGATCCGGCGCCTCGTCTTTGACGCGTACCCCGCAGATCCTGCGTTCGAATTTGGTGGAAGCGGTCCCGGGTCGGCCCGCCGCCCACGCCTCGGCCACGGTCTCCGCAGCCTCGATGGTGATGTGATCGCCGATCTGGATGCCCCGCGCGGTCGCGATGGCGCGCGACACCAAGCCGCGCTCGGGGTCGAGGTATAGGTGGACGTCCGAAGACACCTCAGCGATGCTGATCGTTCCGAGTTCGGGAACGTCGACCTCGAACGCTGGTGTCTGCTCCGTCGCCTGGATCTGGGCGCGCGCCGAGACATAGGCGTTTTCTTGACTGCATGCCACCGATGCGGTCAGTCGGTCGAGATCGAGCTGCTGGGCGCGGAGATCCTTGGGGATCGGCCCCGTCTCCGCGTCGCCACGATCCAACGGCTTGGGAGACGTGATCGTGTCATCCTCGGCATCGCCGGCGCACTCGACGGTAGCGAAGGGCCATTGGGTCCCGGCGAGCTCGTCGAGGTCGGTCATGCCTTCGTCCTCTGTCGTCTCGTCGTCGAGCTCAGTGTCGAGGGGACGAGGGTATTCCTCGAACTCGTCCGCGAGCTCGGGGTTCACCGAGCGCATCAGCCCAACGACCTGATCCCATGTGTCGCGCTGGCTGATGTCGGTCGGCCGGGGATAGCAACGGGACGATGGCTGTCCGAGGTCCTGCAGCGTTCCGGAATCGGCTTGAGCCACCGTCGCGGCCGCGCTCGAGAGGTTGTTCGACAGCGAGGCGCGCTTCACGTCTCCGAGCACGAACTCTCGATTCCCAGGACCGCACGGCGAGCCCGCCATCGTCGGCAGCAACCGCCCCAGGCGGAAGCCGCTGACGTCGGGTCCCGTCGGCGGTGTTCCGACCAGCCCGCCGACGAACAGCGTCCGCAACCCCCACGCGTGTCCGCTGCCCGTGAAGTTGCGTCCTGTCACGCCCTGTCTCTCTTCCTCGTTCACGGTGAGGGCATCCAGATCGGAGACCGCTGGGTCGAAGGTGGGTGTCATGTTGTCGCGCAGTACGGTGTAGACCGATCCGTCGGGCGGCAAGAAGTACAGGAAGCGATCACCGGAGGGATGGCTCGGGTCCACCAGGATCGGACCCTTCGCCGACTGGGCGAACTCCGGGAACCGCAGCGCCTGCGGCGCCGGCGCACGCCTGATATCGGACACCAGGACCCCGCCGGGGTGGGATTGATTCGCGGACTGGGTCGGTGGTGCCACCGCGTAGAGCCGTCCGATGGTGGGGTCGACCCCCGCGGCCGTGGTGGCGCCTCGGAGAGTGATCCCGATGACCCCTGTGTAGGCCGAGGCGACACCGTCGAACACCCACCAGGACTCGCCTTCCTCGTTGCGGACCCGCAGCAGCATCCGGTCGGCGTCCGCGTCGGGGATCGCATCGGTCATCGACAGCGGACCCGGGAACGCGGACTCGTTCGTCGGCCGACCGTTGAGGTCGAGCTCGACCCGCACGACCAAGCCGGTCCCGCCCGAGGTGATGCAGGCAACATAGATCCCAGACGTCAGGCGCGCATAGAAGACACCGATCGGATACTCGAGCCCGGGATGCAGCCGCGAGTTCGAGCACGCGCGGATCTGGTACATGAAGTCCTGCCGGCCGCTCTCGGCGTCCCACTGAGCTATGTACATGATCCCGTTGTTGCGCTCGGCCAACGGCGGCGTGAACTCGTTGATGATCAGCAGCAGCTTCGGGGGTCCGCCACTCAGCTCAGGGCGGACGAAGGACATCCCACGGAGCAGGGGCGTGACCTGGGGGGCCTGCGGCTGGCACGAGGACGACAGACACCCGGGGTTATCGGGATCGATCCCGAGCGTCAGCGGTTCGCGCGGGAAGTCATGGAGGATCTCGAGCGTTTTGCCGTCGATCGCGACGACACCGCCGAAGTTGCTGGTGTTCGGGTCGCGATACCCGACGTAGAGGATCCCGCTCTCGTGGTCGATCGCGTGGACCCACGGACCGCTCTTCAGGTCGTTCGGGGCGGCCGGGCCCGCGCCCATCGATCCGAACGGGTACGACTCCTCGCCGATCAGCTTGCGCGCATCGAGGTCGAACGCGCGCATCCGGATGCTGAAGTCCTCCATGGTGAAGAGTTGATACGCCCGACGGTTCGGCGCGTCGAACATCAGGTAGCGATTGGCGGTGACGCCATCGATGGCGCCGTCCGGCAGCGCCACGTCGAGCGTCCCTGACTTCTGAAGGGAAGGTTCGGCGGAAACGGCTGGGATGCCGACAAGCACAACCGTGAGCGCAGCGCAGATCAAGCCCCAGACGATGCGATGCACGCTCAGTCGCGCAGCATTGCCCACGTACGCACTCCTTCACCTACGGCCGAGATGGGCGTTGGGGGCCTCCCCCCGACGCCCATCTCGTAGGTTACCGTTGTGTGCTGGTCTGTCCGGTTCCTCAACCGGTTAGAACGTAACGATCATCCCCTCGACCTGGAAGATCTTGGTCGGCGTGGCCTGGTCGATACCGCAGTTCCCGCCATCCTGGAAGCTGCGGGACGAGGTGAAGCCCACGACCGTCGCACCAGCGCCACCGGCCGGCGTGGATTCGGTGACCTCGCCCTGCAGGGGGAGGATCGTGGCCGCGCTCTGGTCCCATCCGAACGTCGCCTTCGTCACCAATCCGGGCGCGGTGAACGTGCTCGTGCCGCGTCCCAGCGAGGAGAACGCATACGCGCCGAGCGTTTCCTGGTCGCCGCCGAGCGGGTGCCCGGGGGCCAGCTGGCCCTTCGAGTCGAAGCTGCAGTTCGAGGCTCCGACGTTGGAAACGCATAGCCCCGGCGCAGGCGGCTGGATCCCCGATGGTGCGTTGAAGCTGAAGGGTGCCTCGACCGGGTTTCCTTGAGCGTTGAGGCGTCCGGCTCCCGGACCGCGGGTCGGGCAGTAGAGCCCTTGCGCGACATTCAGCGAGCCGGTCCACAGCGGATCGTTGTGGAACGAGCACTTTGGGTTATCGCCCCAGCCTTCGGCCAGATCGCAGACCTTGCCCTGCCCCTCGAGCAGCGCAACGACCACGGGATTGCAGTCCGGCGCGTCACAGCCATGGGTCGCGCCTGCGGGTTGCACGGCCAGGACCGTCAGGACCAAGACCCCTACCGCCATTCCGGCGGCGAGTCGACGTCGCATGATGCCTCCTTCTTCACCTGGGTCCCGCTTGGGTAGATCGGCGGGGCTCCCTCCCACTCCTTAGGTAGAAGAGTTAGCCGCGCGCGCCCCGTTTCCTGCCCGCGACCGGCAGGTTTCCCCCGGATGCGGTGGTTCTGGATCTTCCGTTTCGGCCGGTCGTGGCGTCGTCCCTGGGAGGATCCGCCGCCAGCGATCTCGCCGCGGCCGCCATAGGGCCAAGGTATGCGTCCAGGACGCCTTTCTCTCGAACCTCGGCCGACGGGCCGCCGGCGATGATCTGACCGCGCTGCATGAGGTACACGCGGTCCGCGAGCGCAAGCGTCACCGGCGCGTTCTGCTCCACCATCAGGACCGTATCGCCGTCGGCCCGGATCGCGCGCACGATCTCGAACACGGTATCGACCATGACGGGCGCCAGGCCCAAGGCCGCCTCGTCGATGATCAGCATCGTGGGTCCCGACATCAGCGCGCGCCCGATCGCGAGCATCTGCTGCTCGCCGCCCGACAGGGTGCCCGCCAGCTGGCCGCGGCGCTCGCCGAGCACCGGGAAGTAGTGGAACACCCGATCGAGGTTGGTTCGGTAGGCACCTGGCGCGTTGCGCTGTGCCCACGAGCCGACCTTCAGGTTCTCCTCAACCGACAGCGCCGGGAACACGTGGCGCCCCTCGGGTACGTGGGCGATGCCGCGCGCAACCGTCTGCGTCGGGTTCGAGCCGGCGATCTCCTCACCCTGGAACGTGATCGAGCCGCTCCATGGCTTCAGGAGGCCCGAGATGCAGGACAGCGTCGTCGTCTTCCCGGCGCCGTTCGGACCGAGCACGGCGACGATCTCGCCTTGCTCGACCTCGAGGCTCACACCGTGGAGTGCCGGCACCGGCCCGTAACCGGCTCGGAGATCAGAGACCTGCAGTAACGGCAAGGCCGGCCTCCTTCCCGGTGGTGCCGAGGTACGCGGCGATGACATCGGGGTGGCGCGCGACCTCGAGCGGTTCCCCGTGCGTGAGCAACCGGCCGAAGTTCAGTACGTAGATGTAGTCGCATGTCGAGAGCATCAACGGCACGTGGTGCTCGATCATCAGGATCGTGACCCCGAAGGCCCCTGCGATGTGCTTCAGGGTGTCGCCGAGCGCATCCGCTTCTTGCGGGCTCACGCCGGCAGCCGGCTCGTCGAGCAGGAGCAACTCTGGCTCGGTGACGAGCGCGCATCCGAGCTCGACCAACTTGGCGCGTCCGTGGGGCAGCGCGCGAACCTGTTCGTGGGCGATGTCGCCGAGCCCGAGCATCTCGATCGCGGCGGCGGCGCGCGCGCGGAGTCGACGCTCCTCGAGCAGGACGGCTCCGGTGCGGATAAGTCCTTCCATCGGACCGTACCGGCACCCGAGGTGCTGGGCGATCACGAAGTTGTCGAAGACGGTTTCTTGCTTCACCAGGCCGACCTGCTGAAACGTGCGCCCGAGTCCCAACGCGGCTCGACCGTGCGGAGAAACCCCCAGGATCGAGCGCCCGCGGAAGCGGACTTCCCCTCGCGTTGGGGTGAGGAATCCCGAGATACAGTTCAGCATCGTCGTCTTGCCCGAGCCGTTCGGGCCCATGATGCCGATGAGTTCGCCCTCGCGGACCTCGAGCGCAACGCCGTCGAGCGCCTTCACCCCACCGAAGTGCATCGCGAGGTCGTCGACCTCCAGGAGCGCGCCCCGGTAGGGATCACGCCGCTTGCTGGAGGAAAGGAACGCCCCATTCATCTTCGGGGCTGGCGCGAGCTCGATGACCGTCGCGTCGACGACGGGCGCAAGGGAGGGTTCCGGGACAGCCGGAGCACCAGCTCGCAGTGGGTCTCGAGCGAACGTGCGGAGCAGATATGCGAACAGTGCGATCCCGAGAGCGACGGCGATAGGTGCGGCCGGCGTCGGATCCATGCTCGATGCGACGACGCCGGGGATCGAGAGGATGAACTGCCCCCCGAAGACGGCAGCGAAGGAAACGGTCATCGCGCCAAGGCTTCCCAACGCGCGGATCAGCGTCGTTTGCGCGCGCGACGGGGGCGTAGCGACGGCCGCGTGCGCGAGCAGATGCTCGAACGCGAGCGAGACTCCGACGAAGGATACGAGCCCGATGAGGATCAGCGGGAACGAGGTTATGACGTACTCGCCGCTGCTTACCCACCACACGAGCGCGAACAAACCTCCAGCAGTCGTCGTCACCGCAGGGATGGCGATCGCATCGCGAAGTCTCATGCGCCGGCGGAGGATGGTCGCGACGACGCCGCCGCCGGCGACGGCGATGCCAAACGCGAACGGCGTGGCAAAGGGAACGGTCGAGGAGACCACGAGCCAGACTCCGGACGGGATCACGATCGTGCTGGCGATCGTGGTCGCGAGCGCGCCGAAGAACGACGCGAAGAAGATCGGTCCCCGATGGTACAGAGCATTGGCGTTGTCTCGGGTCTCGCGGATCTGAGCAGCGACACCGCCTTCGTACCGAAGCAGCGTGGCGACCAGTAGGAAGCCTCCCAGCATGGCTCCGGTGAATCGGAGGAAGCTCAGGACGCTGCGGAACAGGACCGGGAACGCCCCGCCGAACGCGGTGCCGCCGCGCGAGCCGAGCCCGCCGAGCACGGCGAACACCAAGAACTCGATCGAGAAGACGAAGTCGAACAACTCGTTGGTGATGTCCCCCTGCAGCGTTCCGAAGAGCCCGCCCGCCACGCCGGCGTAGAAGCCGCTGATTGCGAACGCCAGGAGCTTGTACCGCGAAACGGGGATCCCGAACGATGCCGCGACCTGCTCGTCCTGGCGCAGGGCGAAGAACGCGCGCCCGGCTTTGCTCCGGGTGAGGTTGCGATCGATGATCCAGATCACGACCAGCGCGAACAGGATCACCCACAGGAAATGGTGGTCGGCGGACAACTTCACCTTGAAGATCGAAGGCCGGGCGATGTCGAGGCCCGAGGATCCGCCGCTGATCGCGTCGATGCGGAAGATGAGGCGCTGCATCACGAACTGGAAGCCAAGGGTCGCGATGGCGAGGTGTAGACCGCGGATGCGAAGAGCCGGGAAGCCGATCGCCAATGCGATGACGGCCGTGATGAGCCCGGCCGCCGGCAGAGCGATTGGCCATGGGACGCCGCCGTGGGTTACCAGGTTGCCCAGCGCGAATGCGCCACTGCCGAACAGGACGGCGTGCGCGAGCGAAATCTGCCCGGCATAACCGGCCAGCACGTTCATCGACATGCCGACCAGGGCCGACGTCAGTGCCCACGCGACCACGAACCCGTTCGCCCGCACCCACGGGACGAACGGGATACAGGCGACGGCGACCAACGCGACGATGGATCCGGCTCGATGCACACGGAGCTTGCGAAGCGCGACTGCGGCGGGAGGGCTGCTCATGCTTCCTTCCCGAGCAGGCCGTGCGGGCGGAGCAGCAGCACCAGCAGGATGGCCGCGAACACCGCGGCGAACTCAGCACCACCGAGGTCGCGCCCCAGGTAGAACTTGGCGAGGTTCTGCGCCACGCCCACCACCAATCCGCCTACGAACGCACCCGGCAGGCTCGTCAACCCGCCCACGAGCGCGGCGGCGAGAGACGGAACGAGGAACGTCTGAGTGACCCACAGCGGTGTGAACGAGCCGATCGCCGGAGCCAGGATCATCGCAGCGAGCGCGGTCAACATCGCGCCGGTCGACCAGGTGAAGATCGAAACCCTGTTATAGGGCACGCCTTGGAGCTTCAACGCGTTCTGGTCCTGGGCGGCCGCCAAGACACCGAGGCCGAACAGCGTGCGCTTGAAGAACAGATAGAGCGCGATGCCGAGACCGAGGGTGATGATTAGCGCGAGGACCCGGCCCCAGTTGAAGGGGATGCGCGCGATGACGAACGCTTCACCGCTGATCAAGGCGGGGAGAGGATGCGGATCGGGTCCGAACTGGACGACCTGCGCGGCGCCGAGTCCGAAGGCGAGGCCGAGCGTCGCCACCGTGACGGTCAGTCGCGGCGCAGCGGACAGCGGGCGCAGGATGACCTCGGTCGCGCCCCCCGCGAAGCCTGCGATGATCAACCCGATGATTACGGCCGGGAAGACGGGGATGTTCAGCGGCGGCTCGGTCATGAGCCAGACCAGGTAGAGCGAGTACGTCGCGATCTCGGCCTGGGCGAAGTTCAGAACGCGCGTGGCCTTGTAGACCAGCACGATGCCGAGCGCGACCAGCCCGTAGGTGGCTCCTTCGGAGATACCTGCGAGGACAGCGTTAACGAAGCGATCCATGGGTCCTCGTTCTGCGTACCTTTACTCTCAGATCCGGTCGACGCACAGGTTCGCCAGGCGCCCGTCACCGAAGTTCTGTGTCCAGGTCTTGTTCCGTAGCTCCATGATGTTCACGCTCCAGGCGCCGATCCGATCGTCGCTGCGACTGAAGTCGCCGGGACATCCCGGGAACGTCTTGGTCGCCTTCTCCTTGTAGGAATCGAACAATGCCCAGAGCTTCGTCCTGGTCGGCTCGGGACCAGCCTGGAGCAGCAGCCGGTGGATCCCCTTCGAGGACAGGTACGACGAGTAGTCGAAGTCGTCCGGGTCGGGGTCCTGTTCGGGGGAGTAGGTCCGGAAGATCCGGAGGAACTCCTGGATGTCGTCGTACCACGGCAGCGCCTTCGGCGGTGGCGCTGCCTTGCGGTAGGTCTGACACTCGCACGCCGGCTGGAAGTGCTGGAATACCACGGCCTTCGTGCTGTCGGGGAGCGCCGCTGCCACGATGTTGAACCCTGCGACCGGGCTGACCGCCGTCCACCACGGGTTATAGGTGGCCGGTTTCTGCGCCATCATGTTGATCCAGATATTCGGCGTCGTGAAGTTGTTCACTACGTCGACGCCGGCCAGATCGAAGAACACGTTCTGGAACTGCTTCTCGTCCTTCTGCACCTTGATCTCGACCGCGTGGGTGGCGCCGAGCTTGGCCAGCTCGGCTTTGAAAGCTTCGACGCCGGCCTGGAAGAACGGCGAGTCGACCCGCACCGTTCCATAGGTCACGTCCTTGCCGAACCGCTTGACGAGGTACCGGGCGAGGAGCTGGTGCTGGTACTCGTAGGTGGGGCCTGCGTGCACGTTGTAGTGGAGGCCGCCGATGTCCTTCACGCTTGTCGGGCCGTGGAGGTAGGGGACCTGCTTCTCCTCGGCCCACTTCGCCACCGACACGATCTGATCCGTGCCGGCTGCACCGAAGTAGATGAAGGCGCCCTGCGATGCGCACTCGGTCATGGCCTTGCGGGCGCCCGCGGGGTAGTACTGATCGTCGATCGCGCGGAACGTGACCTGGCGTCCATAGACGCCGCCGAGCTCTTGGTTGACGTAGTCGAAGTAGAACTGTCCGAACCGGTTCTCGTGGTGAGGGATCGGAGCCGCGCCGGTGATCGGGACGTGCGCACACACGGTGATGCGATCTTTGGTGATCCCTTCGGTCTCGCTCTTGAAGATCGAGCCGGCCGTGTCGATCACGCCATCGTCGGTGTCACCGACATCCCCGACATCCCCGACGTCGCCAAGATCCCCGGGATCGAGATCCCCGGGGTCGGTGTCGACGACCGCGCCGGTGTTGGGATCGATCACGACTGTATCGTCGAGGACCTGGCTGTCGCCGGCCACGATGGTGGCCGGCACTTTCAGGCCGCACGCTGTTATCAGCATCGCGAACAACGCAAGAAGCGATGTGATTCTCTTCACGCCGAACACCTCCGCGGTTCTCCCGGTCCTGGCCTCTGCTTCCAACGAGGGATGGGGCCAGCGGCCGCATACCGGCTCCCTGGTACTTTCTACGCCTCCCGGCCCGCTCCCTGCCAATCCCGGCACAGCGGACACTCGGGACGGAACGGAACTAGGGCTTGCAGATCCGGCACGGAAGCAGACCTTCCCGATCCGCTTCCGTGCGCGGCATCGGCCTGGCGTGCTCGGTCCGCTCGACCAGGCGACAGTCGGCCCGGTGATAGCTCGACGAGCTGCGAGCGACCATCACGGTGCCGCCTGCGGACGCGCTGCCGTTGGTGTTTCCGAAGGCCTGATGTGACACCGCCTCCGAGAGCCGCTCCATGCTTTCGCGGAGCGCGTGGAGCTCGCCGCGGAAGTCGGCCTGGACCGTCAGCAGCACGTACATGGCGACGGTGATCCCGCCGACGGCCGTGAGGGCGACGCCCACGAGGCCGCCGGAGATCAGGTAGGGGGTCTGTGCTTGGGGTAGCGAGTTTGTCGCGGCGCCGTTGTACCCCAGGTACAGCGCGATCGCTCCGGCGATCAGCAGCGTGCCGCCGAGGTACAGCGCGAGCCGCGCCGGCCTGCGCGCGGGATCGGGGGCTGGGAACGCCGGCGGAGCGGGCTCGGCAGAGACCTCTTGGGCGGCGGTCAGGTCGTTCGCCATTGCTCTCCTCATGGTTTCCGCGGGTGGGGGATGATGATTCCATTTCGCGCTCGGGTGCCCAACATCCTGCCGGCCCCGGGCCCGGCTCGACCCTCATCCCTCCTGCATCGTTCGCAACACGATACCGGTTGCCGGTTTGGGGATGAAATAGGTCGATTTCTGAGGCATCGCCTCGCCGGCTTCGGCCACCGCGCGGACGGCGTCGAAGGGCATGGGGGCGAGCAGGAAGGCAAGGTCGGCGTCGCCGGCGCCGACCCGTTCGGCGGCCTCGCCTGCCGAGTGTGCGAAGCCGGTCTCGACCCCGCCGATGAGCTGCTCGAACACCAGCACGTGCAGGACGGCGACGTCCAGGTCGCGCCACGCGGCCGAGCGCTCCGCGGGCATCGCCTCCCGCTCGGCGACCCTGTCCTTGACGGTGAGCCACCAGGCGCGCTTTCCATCCAGCATGGCGAACGTGCGCCCGTAGATCCGGCGCTTCGCAAGCTCGTCGGCGAGGGCTTCGGGGTCGCCGGCGGGGGCGTCCTCGATGCGGAAGACGGGTTCGAGCGCGGCGAGGGCGGCATCCGCGCCGGCCCCGCGGATCGTCCGGTGGATCGGAAGGAGCGCGGGGCCCCACTTCGAGGCATCGACCAGGAACATCAGCTGCGCGTCCCAGAGCCCCGGACCTTCCGACTCGGCCCGCTCGGCGGCGTAGCGCAGCGCCGTCTGATGGCGGTGGTGGCCGTCCGCGATCACGACGGTGGCCTTGGCCACGGCACGCACCACTGCGGCGATCCCTGCCGGCTCGCTCAAGATCCAGACCCGATGCTCGACCCCGTCGGGCGTGGAGAACCGCGCTGCCGGCTCGGCCCGCGTGGCGCCCTCGACGGCCTCGTGCGCCGATGCGTCCTGGCCGTCGTAGACGCACAGGATGCAATCGAGGTTCGTCGCAGTCGCTCGCAGCAGCGCGAGCCGGTCCTCGACGATCTCGTCGTAGGTGCGCTCGTGGGGCAGGACGCCGCCGCCCGGCTCGTCGAGGCGCACGGCCCCGAGCACTCCACGCTGCACCTTTTGCTCGCCGCCGAAGGAGAACCGCTGCTCGTATATATAGAGCCCTTCGGCATCGTCGCGGCGCAAAATCCCGGCCGCGAGCCAGGTCTCGACCAAGGCGCGCGCCCGTGTGTATCTGTTGGACCGTTCGTGGTCGCCCGGTTCGTCCCGGCCGAGGATGAGGCGCACGATGTTGTATGGGGACGCTGCTTCCAGGGCATCGTGGTCGCGCTCGCTGATAACGTCGTACGGCGGCGAAACCACGGCTGCGAGGTCGCCGACGGCGGTGGGGTCGTAGCGGATACCGCGGAAGGGAGCGAGGTCGGCCATGGGGCTCCGTGTATAGCATCCTGATCTCGAGGGGGCGAAACGCCGCGTGATCCTGGCGCAAGCGTTCTCGCGGTTCGTCTTCGACCTCGACGGGGTCGTCTGGCGGGGCGATCAGCCGATCCCCGGCGCGCCCGAAACGCTCCGGTCGTTGCGCGGCGCCGGCAAGCGCGTGTGCTTCGTGACCAACAATTCTTCAGAAACCTCTGCCGCGTATGCGAAGAAGCTCGCTCGCCTGGCCGTGCCGGCCGAGGAGGACGAGATCGTCTCGAGCGCGGACGCGACCGCGCGGATGCTCGAGCGAACGGTCCCTGGCCTGAGAGGGCGCTTGGTGTACGTGATCGGGGGTGAAGGTCTGACCGGCGCCGTCGGCGCGCTCGGCGTGCGGTTGGCGAGCGCCGACGAGGCGCGCGACGCATCGGTCGTCGTGGTCGGGTGGGACAAGAAGCTGACCTTCGAGAAGCTGCGTCTCGCCGCGCTGGCCATCCGGTCGGGGGCGACCTTCGTCGCGAGCAACACCGATGCCACCTATCCCGCACCCGACGGCTTGTGGCCCGGAGCCGGCGCGATCGTCGCGGCCGTGAGCGTCGCGTCGGGGGTCGAGCCGCTGGTCGCCGGGAAACCGGATCCGGGCCTACTGCAGGTCGCGGGAAACAGGATCGGCGGCGGTCCCGCTCTGATGGTCGGTGACCGCGTCGAGACCGACGTCGCGGCCGCACACGCCGCCGGCTGGCCGGCCGCGCTGGTCTTGACCGGCGCGACCGGCGTTCCGGAGCTGGCGGCCGCGCACGCGTGGCCGGACTACGTGATCCGACGCCTTCCGGACCTGCTGGAGGACCGGCCTCACCCCCAGATCCGCCCGGCCGCGGGGCCGGACCTGCCGCACATCGCGTCGATGCTGCATGCGGGCGGGCTGATGTCGGGCGCAGTCCGGGAACGCGTTGCCCGCACCGTCGTCGCCGAGATCGATCGTCGGCCGGTCGCGACCGCGGCCTGGGAGCCGCTGGACGGCGTGGCCCTTCTCCGATCGGTTGCCGTCGCCGAGGGTCTTCGCGGCGCCGGTGCGGGCACGCTCGTGGTCGCCGCAACGCTGCGAGCGGCGATCGGCTCGGGTCTGCATGAGATCTATCTGGCTACCGAGGAGGCCGAGGGTTTCTTCGCCTCCTGCGGGTTCCGGACCGTCGACCGGGACGATGTGCCCGAGGCCGTGCTCGAGCATCCGCAGGTTGCGCGCGAGTGCTCTCTGAGCGCGCCGGTGATGCGCCTGGTGCTCGGCAGCTCTCAGATGTCGTAGGGAAGGACCACGCGACGTTGGGGGCGCGGCCTCGGGCGGAAGATCAGCAGCAGGATCATGCCGGCGACGAAGCCGCCGATGTGGGCCATGTAAGCGACGCCGCCCGCCTCTCCGGCCACCGATCCGACCTGCTGGAAGACCTGCAGCACGAACCACAGTCCCAGCACGACGATCGCGGGCAGCTCCCACACCGTGATGAAGAAGAAGATGACCAGCGTGGTGATGCGCGCGTGCGGATACAGCAACAGGTACGCGCCGAGCACGCCGGCGATCGCACCGCTCGCCCCGACCAGCGGCGTGGCCGACATTGGGGTGAGCGCCGATTGCGCGTAGGTCGCCGCCGTCCCGGCGAGCAGATAGAAGGCCAGGAACTTCACGCGTCCGAGCCGATCCTCGACGTTGTTGCCGAAGACCCATAGGAACAGCATGTTCCCGGCTATGTGGAGCCACCCGCCGTGCAGGAACATCGAGAACAGGATCGAGCCCCACACGTTCTTGTCCGGACATGCGCCTTGCCGCGGGAAGATCACGGTCCCGCCTTGCGCCGCTGCGATGATCCGCGCGCGGTCGGACCCCAGGTCTCCGTCGCGGACCGCATCGAGCACGGTCTCGCCGTGCATCACCTCGTAGGGGATGGACGCGCGACAGGCGCTGAACTGGGTCTGCTCGATCACGGCCGCTTCATCCGATCGACCAAGCGTGCGCAGGGTTGGTTGCACGAACAGGAACACGAAGAGGTTCAGACCGATCAGGACCGGAACGACGACGGCAGGCCGTGAGACAGGATTGTGATCCTTGAGCGGCAGCATCAGAACAGCCTGCGCATCATCAGCAGGTCGCTGGCCGGGGCGTCGATGCGGATCTTGCCGGTGATGAATGCGAACCCGACGTTCAAACGTCCGTCGATGAGCGCGATCAGGTCGTCGCTGCGGGCGGTGATGCGCGCGTCCGCCTTCTCCTCGAAGTCGACCTTCTTCAGGCCGTTGAATCGCGCGTGTCTCAGCTGTGTCCGGTACGCGATCCGCAGGTCGGGCAGCGCGCAGATGACGGTGCGGTCCGGGATCGAGCCGGGCTCGAGCTCGGCGTCGTCCAGCTTCTTCATGAGGGATCGCAACGCGCGCTCGACCTCGGGAGCGGTAGCCACGGCGACTGAGGATACCAGGGGATACCCGCCCCTTAGGGGCAAGAGCTCGGACCGGCGTATAGTGCAGTCGTGATGGAACCGATCCTCTCGGACGAGGAGCTTGCCCGGATCGAGACGCTCTCGCTCGACGAGCGTGCGGCTGCACTCGAGGAACTCGAGCGACACTTGCGTGAGCGGCTCGAAGCGAACTCCAGCGACTGACGCCGCCGCCTACGTGTCGCGTGGCGGCGTCAAGCTCGCGGGCGCGCTCGACGACCTCGGCATCGACGTCGCGGGGGTGCGCGCGCTGGATGCGGGCGCGTCGTCCGGCGGCTTCACCGATTGTCTCCTGCAACGAGGGGCCGCCATCGTCGTCGCCGTCGACGTCGCCTACGGACAATTCGCGTGGCGCTTGCGCAACGACGCGCGCGTGCGGCTCCTGGAACGGACCAACGTGCGGTCCCTCGACGTCGGCGCCATCGGCGAGCCGATGGACCTGGTGGTGGCGGACCTGTCGTTCATATCTCTCGCGACGGTCGCCGATGCGCTCACCGGGGTCACCGGTCCGAACGGTCGCTTCATCCTGCTGGTGAAGCCACAGTTCGAGCTCCCGAAGCAGGACGTTCCTCGCGGCGGCGTGGTGCGCGACCCGCTCGCGTGGCAGCAGGCAATGCGGGCGGTGGCCGACGCGTACCGATCGCGGGGGGTCGCGCTCGTGGCAGCGTCCCCGTCTCGGCTGGTAGGCCCGAAGGGCAACAGGGAATTCTTCCTGCATATGCTTCGGGGAAGTTCTGATGCGGGCGACGTCCCGCTCGAGGAGGCGATCGAGCGAGCACCATGAAGCGCGTTGGAGTGGTCCTGCACGCCGGCAAGGAGGAAGCGGCGGACACGGGCCGATACGTGGTGGACACGTTGGCGTCCCGCGGGATCGAGGTGGTCGCCTTGCCTGGTGACGCCGCGCGCGTGGACGGCGCCGCCGCTGCGGTCGACGAGCTGCCGTCGGATCTGGACCTGGTCGTGGCCTTCGGGGGCGACGGGACCCTTTTGCGCGCCGCCGAGATGCTGGGGGGGTCCGGGGTGCCGCTGCTGGGGGTGAACCTGGGCAGGCTCGGGTTCCTGTCGGGGCTCGAGCGCCCCGAGCTCGACGATGCGCTCGCGCGCATCGCCGACGGCGGCTTCCACATCGACGAGCGCATGCTCCTGGAGGCGATCATCGAGCAGGGGGGCTCGACGCAGCGGGTGCTCGCGTTGAACGACGTCATCGTCGAGAAGACGTCGCCCGGTCGCTCGATCCGGCTCCAGGTCGCGATCGGCGGTGAGCCGCTCGCCCTGTGGGCCGCGGACGGGATCATCGTGGCGACGCCGACCGGCTCGACCGCGTACTCGTTCTCGGCGGGTGGCCCCATCGTCTCCCCGCGCACGGAGTGTGTGATCGTCACCCCCGTCGCTCCCCACGGGATGTTCAATCGGGCCGTCATCGCCCCACCCGACGAGGAGATTTCGGTCACCGTTCTTCCCGATGCCGATGCGTCGTCGCTGTCGGCCGACGGGGGTCCCGCGCTTCCGCTGGCCTTCGGGGCGCGGGTGCGGGTGCGCGCGGCGCCGGAGCGTCTGCGTCTGGCCAAGCTCGAACCTACCCCGTTCTGGCGACTGCTTCGCGAGAAGTTCGGATTGAGGATCGAGCCGTGAGGACGCACGACGATGTGGGCACGCGGAGGCGGAACCGCTTCCGCCGGCGCAAGGCGGCCGGGATCGTCGGAACGGCTCGGATCGACCGCAGGACCAAGCACCTCGTTCACCGGATCCGACCCGGGGATATCGCGATCATCTTGCACGAGGACCTCGACGAACTGGCCGCCGAGGGGCTGATCGAGCGCGGGGCTGCCGCGGTCGTGAACTGCCATCGCTCCATCACCGGGCGGTACCCCAACGCCGGGCCGTTGTCGCTGTCGCGCGCGCGCATCCCGCTGATCGATGCGGTCGGGGAGGAGATCCTCGCGCACGTCCGCGAGGGCGACACGGTGCGCGTGCACGAGGGAGCCGTGTATCAGGGCGATCGGGTGGTGGCAGAGGGAACCGTGCTCGCCGGCGAGCGCCTCGAGCAGGCGCTCGCGCGCGCACAGACCGCACTCGGCGACGAGCTCGATCGCTTCGTGGCGAACACCGTCGACTATCTGCGCACCGAGCGTGACCTGTTGCTCGGTGGCATCGGCCTTCCCGAGATCGAGACCCCTATCGCGGGTCGCGACGCCGTGGTGGTGATCCGCGGGAGGGAGTTCCGCCAGGATCTGCTGACCCTGCGTGGATACATCGCCGACATGAAGCCCGTGTTGATCGCCGTCGACGGCGCCGCGGATGCGATGATCGAGGAGTCGCTGGTGCCCGACCTCATCATCGGCGACATGGACTCGGTCTCGACCGGCGCTCTGACGTGCGGCGCCGAGGTGGTCGTGCATGCGTATCCAGACGGACGCGCGCCGGGGCTGGAGCGGGTGGAAGCGCTGGGGCTCGACCCGCACCTGTGCGCGAGCGCGGGAACGAGCGAGGACATCGCATTGCTCCTGGCCTACGAGAAGGGCGCCGACCTGATCGTCGCGGTGGGCGCGCACGACAACCTCGTGGAATTCCTCGACAAGGGTCGAGCCGGTATGGCGAGCACGTTCGTGGTTCGGTTGAGGGTTGGCCCGAAGTTGGTCGACGCCAAGGGCGTGAACAGGCTGTACCACAGCAGGGTGCGCACGCGCGACGTCCTCATCCTCGTCGCATCCGCTGGGGCCGCGATGATCGCTGCGGGGGCCGCGTCGCCGTCCGTGCGGTTGATGTTCCGGCTGATCGTGGATCGCGTCCAGGATGCCTTCCGAGCCATCTTCTGATGGTCAGTCTCCGCTTCCACATCGTCTCGCTGGTCGCCGTCTTCCTCGCGCTGGCGATCGGCGTCATCGCGGGAACGACGGTCATCGACCAGGGAGTCGTCAACGTGCTCGAGAATCAGACCGACGCCTTGCGGGAAGCGCGCGACGCCGCCCGCGCGGAGTCCGACCTCTTGCGGCGCACGCTGGGGATCTGGGACGGCTTCGGAAGGAGGCTGATGCCCGCCATGGTGGGCGACGCTCTCGCGGGCCGGCAGGTCGTCCTGGTGATGAGCAGTGAGGCGCCCCCGGATCTGATCCGGGATGTGGAAGTCGCGATCGCGCAAGCAGAGGGATCCGTCGAGGGCAGTCTCACCCTCACGGCGAAGTGGGCGCTCGAAGAGTCGGGCGCGGTCGAGCAGCTCGCCCTGGTGGTGGGCGCGGACGCCGCGCCGCCCGATCTGTTGGCAGAGGCAGCGCTCGCCCTGGCGCTTCGGCTGCGCGTGTCCCAGAACCCGTCCGACGAGAACGACATGCTCCGGCGGTTGGCCGAAGCCGGTTTCACCACGACGACCGTCGACGGACGTCCGTTCCCATCGCGCGACGCCCTGTTCATCTACGTCGCATCCGCCAACGACCAAGTGATCCCCGCGGACACGTTCGTCCTGCCGCTCGTGCGGGCGCTGGCCCAGGATGGTGCGGCCATCGCCGTCGCGGCCCCGTTGGAAGCTGCGGGCGGACTGGTCGATCGGATCCGCTCGGATGCATCGCTCCGGAACGTCGTCGCGACGGTAGATCACGCGGACACGCTCCCCGGCCGGATCGCGCTCGTGTCCGCGCTCGCGGAGGTTGCGAGAGGCGCGCCGGCGCATCACTACGGCGAACGAGCCGATGAGGTCGCGCCGCCGCCCAACGGGCGGCCATGACCTCGGCGGACGACGGACCGAGCCAAGCATCGCCTTCGGGTCCGACCTCCTCGCTGATGCGTCCGACGGCGACGGTCATGGTCCTGACCGGTCTCTCGCGCGTGACGGGTTTCATGCGGATCGTGGTCGTTGCTGCGGTGCTCGGCCAGACCTTCCTGGGGAACACGTACCAGTCGGCGAACACCGTGCCCAACATCCTGTTCGAGTTGCTGATCGCGGGTGCGCTGCAGGCCGTGTTGGTGCCGACCTTGGTGCAGACGCTGGATCGAACCGGCGTCGCCGACGCCGAGCGGGTGGCCGGCGGCGTGCTGGGCCTCGCGACGGTCGGCCTCGGTCTGGCCGCGGGAGCGGCGATGGCTGCCGCGCCTTTGATCATGCGCGCGCTCACCTCCGGGGTGGCCGATCCGGCGGCGCGCGCAGCTCAGATCCGGCTGGGCACGATCTTCCTGTGGATCTTCCTCCCGCAGGTACTGTTCTACGCAGCGGGTCTGGTGTCGACCGGCGTGCTGAACGCCCGAGAGCGGTTCGCGCTTCCCGCGTTCGCCCCCATCGTCAATAACGTGATCGTCATGGGGGCCTACGTCGGGTTCGACGCGATGCGGGGCGATCGCCCGCTCACGCTCGATCTGGGCGCGGCGGAGATCGCGGTGCTGGCCGGGGGCACGACGCTGGGTGTGATCGCGTTCACGGCCGTACCCGTCGTCGCGGTGATGCGTTCTGGGTTCCGGCTGCGGCCCCGGCTCGATCATCGGCAAGCCGGGGTTCGCCGGATCGCCCGTCAGGGAGGGTGGGCCGCCGCCTATCTGGCGAGCCTGCAACTCCAGCTCGCGGTCGTCCTGGTGCTCGCGAACCGCATCGAAGGGGGCGTCGTGACCTACCAGGTCGGGTTCGCCTTCTCCCTGTTGCCGCACGCCCTGCTGGCGCTGCCGATCGCGACCACGATGTTCCCGCGTCTGGCGCGGCGCGCGCGCGGCGACGCCGCGGCGTTCGCGCGCACGTTGGACGGAGGATTCCGCGCCGTCGGCTTCGTCGTGATCCCCGCCGCGGCCGCCATGGCCGCGCTGGCCGAGCCTTTGTCCCACCTGGTTCTGTTCGGTCGAGGTGACGCCGCGCGCGCCGGCGAGCTCGCGTCGGTGCTGATGGGGTTCGCGCCCGGGGTCGTGGGAGCCGGTGCGTTCATCTTCTTGTCGCGCGCTAGCTATGCGCTCGAGCGTGTCCGCGATCCGGCCGTGGTGAACCTGGCGGCGGTCGCCGCCGGGGCGTCGGTGATGGTGCCGGCGTTCGCTGTTTTGCCGGCCGATCGCGCGGTGGCCGGCCTGGCGGCGGCGGTGTCCGGCACTGCGATCGTCGCCGCGTGCGGGCTGGCCTGGCGCCTGCGCCAGACGGGCGCGTTCCGGGGGACGGCGACCTGGTGGATGCGTCTCACCGTCGCGGGCGCCGGAGCCGGTGCCGTGATGCGTTTGGTGGCCGGACGGTTCGACGGATCGGAGCCCGCGAGAGCGGCCGCCGTGGTCGTCGCCCTTGCGGCGGGCGCCCTCTGCTACCTGGGGATCGTCCGGCTGACCGGGGGCCCAAGGATCCGGGAGGCGCTCCGGCTCCTAGATGCGGGGTACCCGGGTTGAGCGGCCGGGTCCTGCTCGTGCTCGGGCGCGCGCGGGGCGGGATGCTCGGGCATGTCCTGACCCTCGCGGAGCACCTGACCGATCTGGGGTGGCGGCCGACGCTGGCGGCTCCGGCCTCGGCGGTTCGGTCGGCGGCGGTTCCGCTCAGCGGCTCGACCATGCCCGGTCCGGGGATGCTCGCCGATCACCGGGCGATACGGCGGGCGGCCGCCCACGTCGACGTGATCCATGCCCACGGCCTGACCATGGGATGGGTATGCGCATCGATCAGGACCCGTCCGCCGCTGATCGTCACCGTGCACAACGTCGTGCTGGCGGATCGGAAGCCGCACGCGGTATGGCGCGTTCTCGAGCGTCGCCTCCCGCGCGCAGTCGACCGCACGATCGCAACCGCTCCCGATATCGCGCGCCGTCTCGACGGACTTTCGATCGTCACGATCCCGCCGGCGCGGCCCAAAGGAGGCGTCCCGACGGAGGACCCCGCCGCCGTCCGCCGTCGCTACGGGATCACGGCCGATGCTTCGTTGATCGTCGCGGTCGGGCGCCTGCATCCTCAGAAGGACATCGACACGTTGCTGGCCGCGACGGCCGAGCTCCACGCGCGCGTTCCACCGGTGCACGTGCTCGTGGTCGGGGAGGGACCCGACGAGCGCCGGTTGCGCGCGGAGGTATCGCGCCGCGGGCTCGATGGGATGGTGACCTTCGCCGGCTGGAGCGACGAGCCTGCGAACGAGATGGCCGCGGCCGACGTGGTGGCGGTCAGCTCGAGGTGGGAGAGCGGCCCGTTCGTCGTCCCAGAGGCGCTCGCCCTCGGGATCCCTGTGGTGTCGACCGCGGTCGGTTGGGCCCCCATGCTCCTCGAGCCGGGATACGTGGTGCCTCCCGAGGACCCGCGCGCGCTCGCCGATGCGATCCAGACCGTGCTCGCGGACCGGGCTCGAGCCGGCGAGGGCGCGCGCGCGGCGGCCGGCAGAGCGGATCGGTTCCTGGATCCGTATCGTCTGACCGCCGAGGTCGTCGCGGTGTACGAGGAGGTCGTGCGGCACTGAGTCGGATCGGCGGCTTCCCCGTTCTCGCACGCGCGCCTGCGGGCCTGGTTGTATGGGGTGGTGCGGATCTTGATCGAACTGGTGGCCGGCGGAGCCGTGGCCTGGCTCGTCACCGTCCGTCTCGCGCACGGGATCGCCGCCCGCGGCCCACTGTTTCGCCGCAACTATCGGCGGCTCGAGGTCGCCGCCGCCGCCGGCATGGCTCCGGTGCTCGGTGCGCTGGCCGGGATCGGAGTGGTCACGCTGATCGCGGTGTTCGGCCGTCCGGCACCCATCGCCGAGGCCGCGCACGCACTCGTCGGGGCCGCGGCGCTGCTGGGGTTCGCCTTTCTCGGCTTGTGGGACGATGTGGCTGCGAGTTCCGACGTCAGGGGATGGCGAGCGCACCTGGCCTCGATCCGTCGGGGGCCACCGACCACGGGCGCCATCAAGCTGGTCGGCGGTGGCGCCATCGCGATCCTGATCGGTGCGGCGGCGGACCATCGGATCGCCGGGATCCTGCTCCATGCGGCGCTCATCGCGTCGGCGGCCAACGTTGTGAACCTGTTGGATCTGCGGCCCGGCCGCGCGTGCAAGTTCTTCCTGGTCCCTGCGGCGGGCCTTCTGATCCTGGCGCTCGCTTCGGGCGACGAGGTTTCCACCATCCTGGTGCCGGTCACCGTTGCGGTGATCGCATTCTGCCCGCTCGACCTCCGCGAGCGGGCCATGCTGGGCGACGCGGGAGCCAACGCGCTGGGGGCACTGCTCGGTACCGTGGTGGTTCATGCGGCATCCGATCCGGTGGAGGTCGCCGTGCTCGCCGCGCTGGCGGCCCTGCAGGTCGCCGGGGAGCGGCCCGGCTTGTCGCGCTTGATCGACATCGTCCCGCCTCTCCGGCGGTTCGACCGTGCCGGACGGGCACCGGAGTGACCCGGGCGCTTCACGCCGCATCGCAAATCTGTTAGATTGAGGCCCCGTAGGCACAATCGACCTGCGGGAGATTTTTTTGGCGGCCAAACACATCTTCGTAACCGGTGGCGTTTCGTCCAGCCTCGGGAAGGGCCTCACTGCTGCATCGCTCGGGCGGCTCCTGAAAGCACGGGGTCTGCGGATCGTGATGCAGAAGCTCGATCCGTACATCAACGTCGACCCCGGAACCATGAACCCGTTCCAGCACGGTGAGGTCTTCGTCACCGACGACGGGGGTGAAACCGACCTCGATCTGGGTCACTACGAGCGGTTCATCGACGAGAACCTCACCAAGGATTCCAGCGTCACGACCGGAAGGGTCTACTCCACCGTGATCGCGCGTGAGCGCAGGGGCGAGTTCCTCGGCGCCACCGTGCAGGTGATCCCGCACATCACCGAAGAGATCAAGAGTCGCGTTCGCCGGCTCGCCGATGAAGATGTCGACATCGTGATCACCGAGGTCGGCGGAACGGTCGGTGACATCGAGTCGCTGCCGTTCCTCGAGGCGATCCGTCAGATGCGCCACGACGTCGGTCGCGACAACGTGTTCTACCTGCATGTGTCCCTGGTCCCGTACATCGCCCCCACGGGCGAGCTCAAGACCAAGCCGACCCAGCATTCGGTCGCCGAGCTGCGCTCGATCGGTATCCAGCCGGACGCGATCGTATGCCGCGCCGATCGCCCCATCTCATCGGCCCTCAAGAAGAAGATCTCTCAGTTCTGCGACGTGGATGTGGAAGGCGTGGTCGCCGCGGTGGATGCGCGCAACATCTACGAGATCCCGCTCGTGCTGCGTCGCGAGAAGCTCGACGAGTACGTCTTGCGTCGGTTGCGGCTCGATGCGCGCGAGCCCGATCTGAGCGACTGGATGGAGTTGATCGAGCGCATCGAGACCGCATCGCGGCCGGTCAAGATCGCCATCGTCGGAAAGTACGTGACCCTCGCCGACTCGTACCTGTCCGTCGTGGAGGCGGTCAAGCACGCGGCCTTCGCGCACGGCGGCCAGCTCGAGATCGTTTGGGTAGCTTCCGACGACCTGACCCATGACAACGGCCATCAGCTGGCCGATGTCGACGGCATCGTCGTCCCCGGAGGGTTCGGCATCCGGGGGATCGAGGGCAAGGTGGCTGCGATCCGGCAAGCGCGCGAGAAGGGGATCCCGTTCCTCGGGCTATGCCTGGGGTTGCAATGCGCGGTCATAGAGTTCTCGCGCAACGTCTGCGGACTCGAGGGCGCCAACAGTTCCGAGTTCGATCAGCTGACTCAGCATCCGGTGATCGATCTGATGCACGACCAACAGGACGTGACCAACAAAGGCGGGACCATGCGTCTCGGCCTGTGGGTCTGCAAAGTTGCCGAAGGCTCGATCGCGCGCGCCGCGTACGGCGAAGAGATCATCCTCGAACGGCATCGGCACCGCTACGAGGTGAATAACCGGTACCGCAAGGAGTTCGAGGCGAAGGGGATGCGGTTGAGCGGCACCACCGTCGACGGCAAGCTCGTCGAGATCATCGAATTGCCCGACCACCCGTTCTTCGTGGCCTCCCAGTTCCATCCCGAGTTCAAGAGCCGCCCGACCCGGCCGCATCCTTTGTTCAAGGCATTCGTGAGGGCCGCGCTCGAACGCGCGGACTCCAGAGAGGTCCGCGAGCGCGCGACCACCTGATAGGCTCCGCCCACCGGATCCGGGTGCGAGGGCGGGTGAAGCGATGATCGTCGGCGTGCCGCGCGAGATCATGGAGTCCGAGTACCGCGTGGCGATCACCCCTGTCGGCGTGCGCGAACTCGTTGCGGACGGCCACACCGTGCTGATCGAGCGCGGAGCAGGGGAGGGCTCGTCCATCTTCGATCCTGCCTTCGAGCGCGCCGGCGCCAAGATCGTCGACGGCGCCGCCGAGGTCTGGGGCAACGCCGACCTGATCTTGAAGGTGAAGGAGCCCCTCGCGCGCGAGTCTTCCCACCTCCGGGACGGGTTGATCCTGTTCACGTACCTCCACCTGGCCGCCCACCGCGACGTGACGGATGCGCTGATCGGCTCCGGATGCGCGGCGATCGCGTACGAGACTGTCGCGACCGACGATGGCCTTCCGTTGCTGGCGCCGATGAGTGAGATCGCCGGTCGCATGGCGCCCCACGTTGCCGCGACGCATCTCGAGCGTCCGCACGGCGGCAGCGGGGTGCTCATGGCGGGAGTGTCGGGGGTGCGTCCGGCCCGCGTCGTGGTGATCGGGGCGGGGATGGCCGGCGCGAACGCCGCGTGGATCGCTCAGGGCATGGAGGCCGAGGTCGTCCTGCTCGACAAGAACGTCGAACGTCTGCGGTACGTCGACCACATCCACAAGGGCAGGATCCTGACCTTGGCGAGCGCGGGACTGACCATAGAGGAGCAGATGGCAGAGGCCGACGTGGTGATCGGCGCCGTGCTGGTCCCGGGCGCGCGCGCGCCGAAGCTGGCAGCAGAAGACGTCATCGCCTCGATGAAACCGGGGTCTGTGATCGTGGATATCTCGATCGATCAGGGCGGATGCTTCGCGACGAGCCGGGTGACGACGCACACGGAACCGACTTATGTCACCCACGGGGTGGTACACTACTGTGTCGGGAATATGCCCGGTGCGGTTCCACACACGTCGACCTACGCGCTGACCAACGCGACGCTACCCTACGTGGTCGCCCTCGCCGGGAAGGGCTTCGCGAACGCCGTTCGCGACGACCCGGCGCTTGCAAAGGGAGTGAACGTGTACGCAGGGGCAGTTACGAACGCAGCCGTCGCCGAAGCGCACGGTCTCTCCCATAGCTTGCTGGAAGATCTCCTCGAGCGCTGAGGCCGGCCGAGAGCGAAGAAACCGTGATGTCATCCTCCGAAGCGCACGCCCCCGCGACCGATCTCAGCCGGCTGATCGATCGGTTCCTCGACCATCTCGCGGTCGAGCGCGGCGTGGCGCCGAACACCAAGAACGCGTACGCGCGCGATCTGCGCCTCTACCACGCCTACCTGGCCGGCCAGGACGTGGTGCGCGCGCGCGACATCCGTGAACAGGACGTGTCCGAGTTCATCGGCTCCCTGCGCGAACAGGAGTACGTCCCCGGCAGGCGATACTCGGCGGCGACGGTTGCGCGTGTGTTGGCCGCGGTGCGCGGACTCCATCGATACCTCATGCGCGAGGGAATCGTCGAGTCGGATCCCGCCGAACCGATCGGAGCCATGCGGATCCCGCGGGCGCTTCCGAAAGCGCTGTCGGTCGAGGAGGTCGATGCGTTGCTGGCTGCGGTGCCCGCCGACGGGATCGGGGCGATACGCGATCGCGCGATGCTCGAGCTCCTGTACGCATCGGGCTTGCGCATCTCCGAGCTGACGTCGCTGGACGTCGACGATGTCGATCTGGAGCGTGCGTCGGTTCGCTGCATCGGGAAGGGGTCGAAGGAACGTGTCGTTCCGATCGGCCGCACCGCACTCGACGCCCTGCGCGCATACATAAGGCATGTGCGACCCGAGCTGGCGCGGCGATCGAAGGCGCGCGAGCATGCCCTGTTCATGAATCAGCGGGGCACGCGTTTGACCCGCCAGGGGTGCTGGAAGCTATTGAAGCGTCATGCCGCTCGCGCGATGCTTACACGCAGGATCTCTCCTCATACGCTGCGTCATTCGTTCGCGACCCATCTGATCGACGGCGGCGCCGAGGTCCGCGTCGTTCAAGAGCTCCTCGGCCACGCGAGCGTCTCCACGACGCAGGTCTATACCTTGACGAGCCAGCAACGCCTGCGCGAGATCTACGACACCTTCCATCCGCGGGCGAAGGCTCGGACCACGACACCAGGACGCACGGACTAGGGAGACCGACGATGCAGCCAGCCGACCTCGACCGATTCCGCTCGTCGCTTACCGAGCTCCGCGAGGATCTCCGCCAACAGCTGACCGACCTCGGGGCGGATCCGGATGAAGCATCGCTCGAGGGTGGAACCCTCGACTTCGGGTTCGCCGACAGCGCGCAGTCCACGGCCGAGCGCGCAAGGGTTCTCGCGCTCGCCGAGCACCTCCGAGACCAGCTCCACGACGTCGACAGGGCCCTGGGCAAGATAGATGAAGGCAGGTACGGCGTTTGTGAGCGCTGCGGAGACCCGATCCCACCGGAGCGGCTCGAGGCGTTGCCCTATATCCGGCTCTGCATCTCCTGCAAGCAGAAGGAAAGCGCCTAAGCTTCAACCTTCCCCTCAAGGTTTGCGGCCCGACTCGGGGCCATTCCCCTCCAGGACCTTCAGCTGAGGGTGATAGGTTCGAGGCCTCTAGGCCCTCCTGGTCGGAAATCCCTGTTAGTCACCATCTTGACACGCGTTGTGGCTGGTTCTACCGTATTCCCTGAACCGGCCGTTTCTGCCGGTTCGGCAACAGGAACGATTGGATACGCAGGGGCCAAGGGGGCACGGGGGATGGGGGACCCATAACACCTGATTCTCGGGACGCTTCGTCCCGGCTTTCCGCTTTTCTCAGGTCTTTTCTTCAAGCACCGTGGGAGGTGTGCACTTTGGGGGGAATCACGGTATCGCGGAGATGGAGCCGCGCGGTCGCGATCGTGACCGTCGTGCTCCTGGTAACAGCCGTTGCGCCGGCGTTCACGTCGCCGGCCGACGCGCAAGAACCGAGCCACGTGCAGTTCACGTTCGAAGGCTGCCGCGGCTCGTTCGGCGGTTCGTTCCCGATCACAGGCCCGTTCGTGTGTGCGGATACGGAGTACACGACCGGTAACCTCGGTAAGGGATGGAACGAGCTCGATCTGGTTCCGCACCGAGTGACGTTGTCGCTCGGAACGCAGACCGCAGCGACGACGACGTACGACTTCAACATCGTCGCGGACAACGAAGAGGCTGGAGCACCCGGCTACGACCGGATCTCCGAGCCGGTGGTGAACGACTCCAAGTCACATGCGTCGTGCACGATCGACACCGTCGGCGCCCAGCAGGACAAGGTGCCGGGGATCGGCGGGACCGATGTCTCGATCTACCGCACGATCACGGTGTCACAGAACAAGGGGACGACGTGCGTGCTGGACTGGCACCAGCGTCTCGCGTTCGGCTCTCACCTGTACCCCGGGGCGTCGTTGCACTCGAACCTGACGCAACAGGACTTCTCCGTCGGCGGAATCGGCGCGCGTGACGTGTCGATCCCGGTCAGCGAGATCCAGCCGCCGGAGTTCTCCAAGAACATGCAGGCGGTGCAGGGAGCGTCGCACGACTGGGTGCTTACCAAGGATGCGACCCCGGTCATCCTGAGCTTCTCGAACACCTGCGACGACGGCACGGGTGCGCTTCAGGACACGGTCGAGATCACCGTCGCGTGGACGAGGCTCGCCGCCGATCCGTCCGGACCGGTGACCATCACCACGGTCCTCACGGTCGTCAACAATGCCCATCGTCCGTTGCTCGTCGACCTCGAGGACGTGAGCTACGACGGAGACACGGTGATCAACACGTTCAACCTGAACGACATCGTCGTGACGCCGGGCAGTCACCCCTTCGTCCACTCGTTCTCGTACACACCGTCGGGCACTCCGAGCCTCCGCGACGAGGCCACGGCGGACTTCCGCGATCCGCTCGAGCCCACGATCGTGGTCGGCACGCTGACCGCCACCGACACAGCGACGGTGGAGTCGTCCGGCGCAAACGACAACGAGACAGCGGTCATCACCGACACCGAATCCATCACCGGCGACGGCCTGAGCTTCTCGGTCGCCGCGCCTTCGGTCGGCTCCTTCGTCGGTTACACCGCCGGCGACGAGACAACGGGGCCGGTGGACTGGACCTCGGGGACGGTCAGCGAGAGCGGTTCGGTCACCTTCACGAAGACGGTCCACGTTGATCAGCCACGCGAGACCAGCGGCACGCTTTCCGACACCGCCACGCTGACCGGATCGGAAGGCCTGACCCGGACGGCGAGCGCCGAGACGGACATCGACACGTCCGTCCTGGTCGAGCTCACGATCGTCAAGAACATCCCGGACGTGCTGACCGGCAGCGAGTCCAAGACCTTCGACTTCGAGGTCAGGGACAGCAGCGACGCTCTGGTGGACGAGGTGAGCATTACGTTCACCGCGGGGGAGACCCAGGACTCGGTCACGCTCACCGGGCTCGATCCGGACGAGTACACGATCACCGAGGACGAGACCACGTCGGATCCGTTCACACCGGCCGTGAACCCGCTCGTGGTGGACCTCAGCCTCAACACCGACGGCACCGCGCAGGCGTGCTCGGGCGAGGCCGAGTTCACCAACAACCTCGCGCCGGCCAACGCCGAGGCGGTCAAGATCACCGACCCGGCGGGCAACGAGGAAGGTTGGGAGTTCTGTCTCAACGGCCCCGGCATCACCGAGGAGTGCAAGACCACCGACTCCGCCGGTGAGATCTCCTTCGACACGCTGTTGGTCGAGGAGGGGGAGTACACGATCACCGAGACGGTCCTGCCCGGGTTCGATCAGACCGATGCCGACGGCTGTACGTTCACGGTGAACTTCCCGGCCGATTCCGGGCGGACGTTCACGTGCACGATCACCAACACGCAGCGGGGCATGGTCGAAGTCCTGAAGACCACCGACGGTGCGGTGGACCCGACGCTGGACTTCACCTTCCGGCTCACCGGTCCCGGCTTGCCGCCCGGGGGTATCACCGACTCGACGCTCGGCGACGACGACGGGATCCTCGACTTCGGCGGGGCGGAGCTGATCCCCGGCGAGACGTACACGATCTGCGAGGAGAACATCCCGGCCGGCTGGACCACCGAGTGGACGCTCGGCGGCAACCCCGTCACGCCGTACAACCCGGACTCGCCCGAGGACCTCGGCAACCGGTGCGTGGACTTCTCGGTCGACCCGGGCGAGACTCTGCGGATCACGGTGAACAATGTTTCCCCGCCGGGTGGCGACGCCAGGACCCCGGGGTACTGGAAGAACTGGAACACCTGCACCAAGGGCAACCAGGCCCAGACCGCGGCCAACAACGGCGGCGCGGCCGAAGGGTTCTTCCTGCTCGAGGACGTCCTGCCGATCTCGCTCGGCGACCTCGTCATCGACAACTGCCAGGACGGTGTGGACATCCTGAACCGCACCGACCTCAACGGGACGAAGCGGGCCAACGATGCCGCGTATTACCTGGCTTCGCATCTGCTAGCCGCCAAGGCGAACATCGAGGCCGGAGCCTCGACCTGCCCGGCGGCGAACCAGGCGATCGCCGACGGCGACGCGCTGCTCGTGAGCATCGGATTCGACGGCACGGGTGCCTTCTTGCCGCCGAAGACGTCGAACAAGGTGGCACGTGCGCTGGCGATCGCGATCGCAGGCACACTCGATTCCTACAACAACAACGAGTTGTGTTAGCGATCGGCTAGCCGAACCCGAAGAGGCCCCCTCCACGGGGGCCTCTTCCATTTGCGCCGCTCTACGCGCCCGACCAGGTCGTGGCGAGGAACTGCTTGAGCCCGCTCACGTTGCGCGGGTCGGGGATGTCGGTGTTCATGTGCTTCGGCCACTCTGCGATCGCCTCAGCAGAACCGAACAGCAAACGGTAGTCGTCGGCGATGATCTCGCCGCGGCTCCAGGCGTAACTGGTGTCGATCCGTGGGTCGCCGTCGATGCCGCGGGCCTTGAAGTACGAGGTCCAGTCGCCTTGGTGCGTGAGATAGATGTGGTACCAACTCCATGCATGCCCGTATTCATGGGCCATCGTCGCACTCGGGTTCTTCGCGAAACCGGAGTTGACCCCTTGCAGCGTGATCGTGGCATAGAACTTCTTGTACACACCGTCGAGCTTGACGGTCGCGGTCGAGCATTGCGACGGGGAGGTGTCCTGAACGACGACCTTGAGCGTCGGGCCGAGCTTGGCCAGATCGCGCGCGTTCGCCTTCAGCAGGTCGTAGATTCCGGGGGCGGTCCAGTGGGTGCGGGATTCGCCCTCGATCGAGATCGACACGCCCTCCGGCGTGACCATCGAGTACGTGCCGTCCGTCGTCGGGGACGGCGAGGGGGATGGCGCGGCGTTCGACACGGAAACCGTGATGCTGGTGATCGCGACGTTGCCGCTCGTGTCCGTCGCACGGGCCGCCAAGGTGTGCGACCCGTCGGCGAGCGCGGTCGTGTCGAGCGGGAAACTCCATGATGTGGTTCCGGTGGCGAGCTGGTACGAGCCGCCATCGACCTTCACGCTTACCGACGCGACGGCGACGGCGTCGGAGGCGGTACCGGACATGGCGACCGAGCCTTTGACCGTCGAGCCGGAAGAAGGAGCCTTGATCGAGACGGTTGGAACCATCGTGTCGCTGGGCGGGTCGACCGTGACGGCAACGCTCGAAAGCGATTGGTTCCCCGCAAGGTCGGTGGCGCGCGCCGTCAGGGTGTGCGACCCGGCCGACATCGCGGACAGGTCCAGAGCGGTTGACCACGCTGTCGTCCCTGAGGCGGCGACGTAGGTGCCGCCGTCGATCCTCACCTCGACGCGGGCTAGGCCGCCCGCATCCGAGGCGATGCCGGAGACTCCGACGGTCCCGGACACGATCTGGCCGGCCGAAGGGCTCGAGATCGAGATGGAAGGAGCGAGCGTGTCGGTCGAGCACGAGAACTTCTTGTTGCACCGCTGACTGCTCGTCTTCGTATTCTTGCCGGCGTAGGCCGTGACGGCCGTGACCGCGAGGACGATGACGGCGATGGTGGCGATGAAGGGCGCGCGGCGCCGATCAAGGGTGCGCATGGATTCTCCTCCCCAGGCCTGAAACTCGTCATCCAGACGCGCGCGCGGCGCCCGCCGGATGCATCTGCGCTCCGCTCCGAGCGGCTCTCGATACACCACTCAGGGCTGTTATCGGTCACACAGAGCGGGTGCCTTGAGGCAGCCCAGGAGGCAGTTTCCAGACGTATCAGCCGGAAACATGACGGAACGGGAGGAGGAACGAAGCGAGATCAGGCGGCGATCTGCGGGCCCGGAGCGACGTGCTCGAGCGCCTGAGCGATCGAGGCTCTGGCTTCGAACCTGGGGATCGCGGCCTGGGGACCCACCGCGATGACCTCGACCCCGGGCAGGGCCGTGCGAGGCAGGGAGCGGAGCACGCCGAGGAAGCGGCGGCCGACGTCGTCAAGGGCATCGACCAGGATGGTCTGGACGTCGACGGCCCCCACCAGGCTGCACGCCGAGATCTCACCCGTCGCGCCGACCAGCGCCCGAGCCTTTCCGGCTCGCAGGATCGCCTCTCGCTGGAAGTCGTCATCCGACGACACGATCAACATCCACCCCATGACACTCTCTCCTTGCTTGAACAGCTGGTGTCATAGGGAAGAACGACCGTGCGTTGGTGCGGTTCACCTCGTTCACCGGCTTGGGCGATTTTCCCGCTCCGTGGCAGATGGGCGCACATGCTGTAGAGTGCCGCCCGATGAAGGGGCGCCTCGAGCGCGAGATCCGTCTCCTTCCCCACGTACTCGCTTGCTCGTTCTCAGACCGGGACGTTTTCGTCCTGGTCACACCCGCTGCCGACGCCAACGCCGTCGAGCGTGTCGTGTCACGCCTTCTGGCGGACGCCGGTGACCCATCCCAACTTCACGTCATCGGTGGCCCGGAACGAACCGCCGCCGCCGCCGTCCGCCCCCGCGCCTTGGTCCTTCGCCCACGCGTGGGGATGGCGACCGGGATCGCGCTCACCGGGCTGCTGGCGGCGTCATCGCTGATCGGCGGGCTGCGGATCGAGCGCGATCGGCCTGGAGATGCCCAACGGGCCCTCCCGCCGGTGACTGGCTCGGCGCCGAGCGAGATCTCCATCTTGCGGCCTGAGCCGCCTCCCGGGACGGTGGTGCTCGACGGCCGAACGCGGGCCCCTCGGGGCGCCCGCGGGCTGGTCGACGTCGCCCTCGGACCGACCTCGCCTCCCCTCGGCCTTCCGTCCGTGGGCACGATCGACGTCCCCGTCGAAAGGAACCTCGGGTCGCCCAACGCGTCTGAAGAACCCGCCGGCGCCAAGCCGGATGGCAGACAGGAGACTCGATCCTGCGATGGTCCGCCCGATCGAGGGGCTCCTCGCGAACGCGCCGAGCGCCGCAAGGGCGACGGCCCGCCGGCCTGGTCGCGTTCGGTCCTGGTCGAGCCCCACGATCTCTGCGAGCACGGGCGATAGGACCGGGCATGGGAGCAGGGGGAACGCAGGAGCCTCGCGACGCCGGGCTCATCGCCCAAGAGCTGGTGTATGCGGGGCTGGAGGCCCTCCAGGCCGGCTTGTCGCTCGATCTGTGCGCGTATCTTCATGAGGCCGAGGCGCAAGGCCCTCAGCTGTTCCTGGGCACCCCCGACCTCTCCGCCATCGCCCCCGCCGACGCCTTCACGTTGTTCTCTGCCCTGCGGGACGCGCTCCAAGACGATCACGCAGGCGATGAGACGTTCCTGATCTCGGACTTCCTGGCGGTCGCCATCACCACGCGGGGACCGCGCTCCCGGGGCCTGCACGTCGCAGGTCGCGTTGAGAGCCCCCTCGAGGACGACGAGCGCGCCCGCGTCGCGAAGATGGCCGGGGCCCTCGGCCGGGCCATCCATTCGCTCGAGCGCGAGCCGGGCGTTCGCTCCGCCGAGCCGGACGCCGAGCCCCTGCGGGTCGCCGTCGAGACGATCGAGGGGCGAAGCCGAGCAGAGGTGGCGGCCCCGGTGGGAGATGAGCTGCGGTCGGGGACGGCGGAGTCCACCACGCCCATGGGTGCGGTCGCCGCCGCGATGATCGACGCGGTCGATGCCAGCCTGAAGCTGATCGAGGCGAACGACGGCGAGATCGGCGGTGAACGGGCCGTGCTCGTTCTGATGGCCGATCAGCGAGAGCGTCGCGCCCTTGGCGCAGCGCTGATAGGAGAGCGCCAGGACGCGCTCAACGCCACCGCGACGGCCGCGCTGCAGGCTGCCCTCCGCCTGCGCGAGTAGCCCGAGGCTTGCTTCCGACCAAGCTCGTCCGGTAGAGTCGCGCGCCGAGTCTCCAGGTCGGTTTATCGACAAATCGAGGGGAGTGGAGACGTGGGCAAGATCATCGCGCTCGCGAACCAGAAAGGCGGCGTCGGTAAGACCACGACGACGATAAGCCTCGGAGCGGCGCTGGCTGAGGAAGGCCAGCGGGTGCTCCTCGTCGACTTCGACCCCCAAGGTGCGCTCTCGGTCGGTGTGGGGGTGAATGCCCTCGAGCTCGACAGGACCATCTATAACCTGATCCTCGATCGGGCGACGGTCTTCGAGGACGTCGTGGTGAAGACCCGGATCGACGGGGTGGAGCTCCTGCCCGGGAACATCGATCTGTCCGCGGCAGAGGTCGTCCTGGTGAGCGAGGTGGCGCGCGAGCAAGCGCTCAAGCGCTCGCTCGCCGGCGCCCGGGAGACGTACGACTACATCCTTATCGATTGCCCGCCGTCGCTGGGCCTGTTGACCATCAACGCGCTGACGGCTGCGGACGGGGTGATCATCCCTCTGGAATGCGAATTCTTCGCCCTCCGTGGGATGGCGCTGTTGGTCGACACGATCGAGAAGGTGAGGGATAGGCTTAACCCTGAACTTGAGATCGAGGGTGTGGTGGCGACCATGTTCGATGGTCGGACCATCCACTCCAAAGAGGTCTTGGCGCGCGTGAGGGAAGCCTTCGGTGACACGCTGTACGGGACCACGATCCCGCGCACGGTGCGCTTCGCGGAAGCACCGGTAGCGGGCCAATCGATCCAACAATATGCCAGGGATTCGAAGGGGGCGGAGGCGTATCGACGCCTTGCCAGGGAGGTACTTGGGATTGGCGACGAACAAGAGGGCGACCCTTCCGGGAGCCGACACGTTCTTCAGGGGGACGAGCCTGGTCCAGCCTCCGAGCCAGGAGCAGGAGGCCGCGGAGCAAGCGGAGGCGGACCGGCCCGAGCGGACTTCGAGCCAGCCACCAGCGAAGGCGCGGCAGACATCGACTCAGCGCTTTATCGACAAACCGACGAAGATCCAAGTGCCCAAACAGGGGAGCGGCCGCCAGAGGCACGAGGAGAAGGTGACGTTCTACTGCACCCGTGACGAGCTCCTCGCGCTCGAGCGCGCGCGGCTGGCACTTCGTGAGTTCGGCATCAGCATGGATCGCGGACGCATCGTGCGAGAAGCGCTGTCGTATGTCTTGGCAGATCTCGACGCGAACGGGCAGGCCTCGATCCTTGCCGATCGTCTCTCTCGACGCTGGTGATCTTGGCCGAGCCGCTCTGTTGAATCATCTGCCCCTCAACTAGGTTCAAGTTGAACCTTAGATTCATCTCGTCGTGGGAGGAACTCCCATGTACAACCAAGGAGTGATGTGGTGAGTTCGATCTTTCCCGGCGCCGCGCTCGGCGTCGCGCTCGGCTTCCTGATCGGAATCTCGGTCCATCATTTCGTCCATGCCCGCGTTGCCACCGCCATGGGGGATCGGACGCCCCGCCTGATGGGGCGTCTCTCTTTATCGATAAGGCCCCATGTCGACCCTCTCGGTACGGTGATCATGCCGATCGTCTGGGTCATCGCCGTATTCTTCGGGGGCTTCTTCCCGATGTTCGGGTGGGGGAAAGCGCAATCCCTGAACCCCACGACGCGGCGGAGCCGACGGGACACGATCTTGATCGCTCTGGCGGGTCCGGCAGGGAACCTCGTCGTGGCCTTTCTGGCGGCGGTCGCGTGGCGCTTCATCGATGGCCGCGTGCTCCGCGAGATCCTCGGAGGCGTGGTGGTCGTGGGGGTGTTCATGACCGTGTGGGAGATCCTGCCCCTACCCGGCCGAGATGGCGGACGGATCCTGGCTGAGTTCCTCTCTCCATCGGCGAAGCTCAAGATGCAGGACTTGGCGCAGTACGAGGTCCTGTTCCTCGTCGGTGTCTTCCTGATCCTCCAAGTGGTGATCTTTGGGATCGCGAATCCGATGTGCAACCTCTTGACGGACCGGCCCTGCGGATTGACGCTGTTCCAGCCGAGATTCACCTTCGGGATCTGATCCGCCCTGCCGACGGCCTCGTGCAGGACGGTCTACACTTCCTGCGATGACCTACACCGTCCACCTCCAGGTCTTCGAGGGCCCTTTCGACTTGCTGCTCCACCTCATCTCCAAGCGCGAGGTAGACATCTACGAGGTGTCTCTGGCCCAGATCACCGAGGACTACCTGGCGACTATCAAGGCCATGGCCGATCTCGACCTCGAGATCGCGACGGGGTTCCTCGTCGTTGCCGCCACGTTGATCGAGATCAAGGCCGCACGGCTCCTCCCGGGTGCTCCGGTGGACGACGAGCAAGCCTTCGCGATCAGCGCGCGCGACATGCTGATCGCGAGGCTCCTTGAATACCGCGCCTTCAAAGAAGCGGCGGACGCTCTGCGCCGGGCGATGGAGGACAGCGCCGGGTTCGTCCCGCGGCGTGCAGGGCCCGGCCGCGAGTACGACCACCTCTGCCCCGACCTGCTGTCGCGTGTGTCGACGGAAGACCTAGCGCGCATGGCCCAAGCCGCGTTGCTGCCCAAGCCTGCGCCGGTGCTCGATCTATCGCACATCACGCCGATCCGCGTGACGGTGGCCGAGGCGGTGGCCGAGGTCCTGCGGGTCCTGGCACAGAGGCCGGCGACGACGTTCCGGGAGCTCATCCGGGGGTGCTCGGCGCGTATCGACGTCGTGGTTCGCTTCCTCGCCGTGCTCGAACTCATCAAGCGTGGGGAGGCGGAGGTCACCCAGGCCGAGAATTTCGGTGAGATCTCCATCGCGCGCGCGCAAGGGGCCACGGGCGCACCGATCGTCGTCGACGAATACGACGGATCGCCGGTGGTCGATCTCGCAGATGCGGATGCCGGCATCGGAGAGGAACGCCGAGGATGAGCGATCTCCGCAGACAGATCGAGGCGATCCTGTTCGTCGCGGAGGAGCCTGTCGGCATCCAGCAGCTCGCGCAGATCACCGAGACCGCGCGCGAGGTGGTCGCGCGAGCGCTCGAGGGGCTCCGCGACGAGTACGCCGACGCGGGTCGCGGCATCGTCCTGCGAGAGGTAGCCGGGGGATGGCGGATGTACACGCACCCCGACGTCGCCGCGTACGTCGAGCGCTTCGTGCTGGCCGTGCAGAATCCTCGTCTGACGCAGGCGGCACTCGAAACGCTATCGATCGTGGCCTACAAGCAGCCCATCAGCAGGCAGCAGATCGCGGAGATCCGAGGGGTGGACTCCGACGGCGTCATCACGACCCTCGAGCGCCGTGGATTGGTCCGCGACGCGGGCAGGGATCCCGGCCCCGGACAGGCGCTGCTGTACGGGACGAGCCAGTTGTTCCTCGAGCGCATGGGGTTGCGCTCGCTCGACGATCTGCCGCCCATCGCAGCGATGTTGCCGGGGCAGGCGATCGCCGATGAGCTCGAGCCGTAAGCCACGACGGGATCCCCCTCGATCTCGCCCGTCGGCACCGCGCGCGCGGTCGCGACCCGTCCCCCCAGAAGGCGAACGGTTGCAGAAGGTCTTGGCCGCCGCCGGCGTGGCGAGCCGGCGCGCTGCAGAGGAGCTCATCGCTGCCGGAAGGGTGAGCGTCGACGGCCAGATCGTCCAGGTCCAAGGCCGCCGTGTCGATCCCGCCAGAGCGCGCATCGAGGTCGACGGCGAGCGCGTCAACGTCGCGAAGGGGTTCGTCATCATCGCGTTGAACAAGCCCACGGGCGTCATCACCACCGCGAAGGATCCCCACGGACGTCCCACCGTTCTGGATATGGTGCGCGCGCCGGGCCGCGTGTACCCCGTCGGCCGGCTTGACGTGGACACCTCCGGGTTGCTGCTGCTGACTAACCACGGAGAGTTGACGAACCGGCTGACCCACCCTCGGTACCAGGTTCCGCGCGTCTACCTCGCCTCGGTCCGGGGGATCCCGGACGATCATGCCCTGGATCGGCTCCGCCGAGGGGTGCGTTTGGAGGACGGGCTCGCACGGCCACGCGCGGTTCGGCTGGTCCGCGCCGGCCAACGCCGCGCGCACCTCGAGCTCACGATGACCGAGGGCAGGAAGCATGAAGTACGCCGGATGCTCGACACGATCGGCCACCCCGTCATGGATCTCGTTCGCACGGCCTACGGGCCCGTCCGGCTTGGGCGGCTCCGGGCGGGGGAGTGGCGCATCCTCACGTCCCGAGAGGTCGGCCTGCTGCTGGAGCAGGTCGGGCTCTGACCGCATCGTCGAGCCACCCGGGCCGAACAGGGCTATATCATCAGCGCCGATGACCCCGTTACTGCGCGCCTTGCGCGGCGCGACGACCCTGGACGACGACACGCGCGACCAGGTGCTGGCGCGCACGGCCGAACTGGTCACCACGATGATGGAGCGCAACGGGCTCGCCCACGAGGATCTGGTGAGCCTGATCTTCACCGCGACGAGGGACATCCACTCCGAGTTCCCCGCCGCCGCCGCCCGCAGCATCGGGATCAGCGACGTGCCCCTGCTGTGCGCCCAGGAGCTTGACGTCAACGGCGCGGTCGTCAGGTGTATCCGTGTGCTCATGCATCTGGTGACCGACAAGCCCGCCTCTGAACTCCGGCACGTGTACCTCCACGGCGCCCAGATGCTTCGACTCGACCTTCCCCGATGAACGTCGCGATCATCGGCTCGGGGCTGATCGGAGGCTCGATCGGCCTCGCGCTCAAGAAACACGTCCCGGGATGCCGGGTGACCGTCGTGGACCAAAACCCAGAGGCCGCCAGGCGCGCGGTCGAACTCGGTGCGGCGGATGTCGCAGCCGAGTCGGTGGAGGCTGCCGTCGAAGGTCGGGACATCGTCTTCGTGGCCACTCCGGTTCGCGTCATCCCCGATGTGGTGCGGCGGGCTGGTGAGGGGATGAAAGACGGAGCCATCATTACAGATGTTGGCAGTACGAAGTCTCACGTCGTGGTTGAGGTCGAGCGAGACTCCAGACTTCAGCGCCTGTTCATCGGTGGACACCCCATGGCCGGCTCCGAGGACGAGGGAGTGGAGGCTGCCCGGGCCAACCTCTTCGACGGCGCCTGGTGGATCCTGACGCCGACGGAGCGTTCTGACCCTGACGGGTACAGGCGTCTCCATCAGGTGTTGACCACACTCGGTGCTCGAGTCATGGCTATCGACCCGGCGCGCCACGATGAGCTGATGGCGATCGTGAGCCACGTTCCCCAGCTCACGGCCACCGCGCTGATGGGAATGGCGGCCGCCAGGGGAGAGGAGCACGCAGGCCTCCTTGCGCTCGCCGCGGGGGGTTTCAGGGACATGACACGGGTCGCTGCGAGCAACCCCGACATCTGGGTCGATGTCTGTCGAGACAACGCCGACGCCATCTCGGCAGCGCTGGGCTCGTTCATCGAACGCCTCGAGACCCTGCGTGAGCTGCTGAAACGAGGGGACGAGGACCAACTGCGGTCCCTGTTTACACAAGCGCGCTCAAGCCGCCGCGGGCTGCCCGGCAAGACGATCGAGGGGGATCCATACGAGGTTCGGATGCCCGTTCCCGACCGACCCGGCGTCCTGGCCGAGGTGACGACTTCGGTGGGAGATCTCGGGATCAACATCGAGGACCTTCAGATCTCACACGTCGCCGAGGGAGGCCGCGGAACGCTCCACCTCACCGTCGCCGGGCATGAACCGGCCACACGCATCTCTGAAGCCCTCAGTGCGCGGGGGTACGAGCCCACGGTCCACGCGCTGTGATCCCTTCCTTTAACCATTTATCTATAAACAGAGATGGAGTGATGTAGAGATGTCACTGATTAGGGCTCGTGACGGGCGCCCTGAGCTGCAGGAGAAGGGAAGAAGGGGATATGTCGATAGGTCGAATAACAGCCCTATCCCTATAGATATGTACGACTTCTTCGATATCTCAGCAAAGGTGCTGATCGATGAGAAGATTGATCGATGGATAGACAGATAGCCTGAGTGACATGACACGAAGGGGATACCTATCTATGGGGTTTCATCTATGAGTCGTGCGATCTCCTTTTCCCCATGTCGACAGATCGAGGGAGAGCTGAAGGTTCCCGGAGACAAGTCGATCTCGCACCGAGCGCTCTTCGTGGCCGGCCTTGCCGAAGGGCCCTCGTCGATCTCGGGGCTGTCCGCTGCAAAGGATGTCAGCTCCACCCTCAGCGCCATGAAGACCCTTGGGGCGACGGTATCCCCTGGGGTATCTAAAGCGAAAGTAGAAGGTGAGTCTTGGGAGGTATCGAGCAAACCTCGAGACTGGGAGATTCTCCTAGACGCACCGGGCTGGGGCAACCTGGCCGCGCCTTCGAGGCCCGTCGACGTGGGGAACAGCGGGACGACGATCCGGATCCTCGCTGGGATCCTGGCCGGCAGTCATGTCGAGTCCACGCTCACCGGTGACGACTCGATCCTCCGCCGACCCATGCTGCGCGTCGTTCAACCCCTCCGGGCCATGGGCGCCGACATCCAGGGGGAAGAGGGGGGTCGCCTGCCGCCCCTCCGGATCTCAGGCACCCCTCTGGACGGCCGCGACCACGATCTAGAGATGGCGAGCGCCCAGGTGAAGTCGGCGCTGCTCTTCGCAGGACTCCGCGCGAGCGGGACGACGTCGGTGGCAGAGCCCGCCCGGTCCCGCGACCACACCGAAAGACTCTTCAGATATCTAGGTCTCCCTATCGATGAGTCGAATAATAGACTTATCATTAAAGCAGCAGAGATCCCTCCGTCGCAGCTCGCCGTTCCTGGGGATCTCTCGTCCGCAGCGTTCTTCCTGGTCGCAGCAGCTATCCAGCCCGACTCGCACGTCCGGATCGACGATGTGGGGCTCAATCCCACTCGGTCCGGGATCCTGGACATCCTGAGCGCGTTCGGCGCCAAGGTTGTCATCGAGAACCTCCACGAGCGATGCGGCGAGCCGTGGGGCTCCGTGGAAGTCAGGGCGGCAGATCGCCGTCCGCTGGAGGTTTCGGGTTCCCTGACGGTCCGTTCGATCGATGAGCTGCCCCTGGTCGCTGTTCTCGGGGCCCACGCCGAGGGCGAGACCGTCGTGCGGGATGCCGGCGAGCTCCGGGTCAAGGAGAGCGACCGCATCGAGGCGATGGTCCTCGGGCTCCAGGCCATGGGCGTCGACGCGGCCGCCACCCCCGACGGCTTCGTCGTCCGCGGCCGCGGCGGACGCTTCTCGGGCGCGCGCATCGACCCGCGCGGCGATCACCGGATCGCGATGGCCTTCGCCGTCGCCGGGATCACCGCATCCGAGGGCCAGACCGTGGTAGATGATTGGGGTTGCGTCGCAGTCTCCTATCCCGGCTTCGAGGGAGACCTCGCTCGTGTGGCCGTACGCTAGGCCCGTGATCGAGGGAGAGCCAGCGGAGGGGGCCGGCGTGCCCACACCGCCCGGCCTGGTGGTCGCGATCGACGGCCCGGCCGGGTCCGGGAAGTCCACCGTGGCCGGGATGACGGCGCGCCGGCTCGGCCTGGCGCACCTGGATACCGGAGCGATGTACCGGGTGGTGGCCGCGCGCGCGCTCGAACGAGGGGTGGCCCCCGAGGATGCGGACGCTCTCGCCGCCATCGCCGAGGGTCTGGACATCGACTTTTCCCCGAAGGGGATGATCGTCGACGGGCATCCGGCCGGTCCCGAGATCCGTAGTCCGGCCGTCGACCGGATCGTGTCTGCAGTCAGTTCCCACCGCACCGTCCGGGAGGCGCTGGTCAGGGTGCAGCGCGCGCTCATGGCTCGAGGGGGGATCGTGGCCGAGGGGAGAGACATCGGCACCGTGGTCTGTCCGGAGGCGCCTGTCAAGGTCTTCCTCATCGCATCGATCCAGGAGAGGGCTCGTCGCCGGGCCCGGGACCTGGGATCCGCCGGGCATCCCGTGAACCTCGACACCCTCCGCGGCCAGATCGAGGACCGAGACCACCTCGACAGCACCCGGGTGCATTCCCCGCTTGTGCCCGCGCCGGACGCAGTGGTCATCGACACCACCGGCAAGACGCCGGAGGAAGTCGTGGAAGAGATCGCGGCGCTCGCAGCGGAGGCGTCACCGTCCGCGATCGAGCCGGCCGCGCGCGCGCGGTCCGCCCTTGTGGCGGTCGTCGGCCGTGCCAACGTGGGGAAATCGACCCTGGTCAACCGGCTGGTCGGCAGGCGGGCCGCCATCGAGCACCCCGAGCCGGGGGTCACCCGGGACCGCCAGGCCTACGAGGTCGAGTGGACCGGACGCCGGTTCGGGCTCGTGGACACTGGAGGGTGGGAGCCCAGGGCCAAGGGCCTCGCCGCCAAGGTCCTTGCGCAGGCAGAACGAGCCGCGCACGAGGCCGACCTGATCTTGATGGTCGTCGACGCGCAGACCGGCGCCGTCGAGGACGACCTCGTCGTGGCGCGCAAGCTCCGCCGGGCAGACGTGCCGGTGCTGTTGGTGGCGAACAAGGTGGACTCCGCCGCGCACGAGGCCGAGTTGGGTGCGCTCGAGCGGCTCGGGCTCGGCCCCGCGCTTCCAGTCAGTGCATCGCACGGACGGGGGTCCGGCGACCTACTGGACGTCATCATCGCCAACATCCCGGAGCCTTCGGGCGAGGCAGCCATCGGGCCGGAGGAACTCGCGATCGCGATCGTGGGCCGTCCCAATGTCGGCAAGTCGTCGTTGTTCAATCGACTCGTCGGAGCCGATCGGTCGATCGTGCACGACATGCCGGGCACGACGCGCGATACCGTTGACGTCGTCGCAACGATGGGCGACCGGGTCTACCGTTTCATCGACACCGCCGGGATGCGTCGCCGAGCCAAGGGGGCGCAGGGACCCGAGTACTACGGGCTGGTTCGTAGCTTGCGAGCGATCGATGCGGCGCACGTCGTCGTTCATCTCATCGACGCGAACGAGGGCCCAACCGATCAGGATCAGCGGATCGCCAAACGCATCGTCGAGGCCGGTCGGGCCGGCATCGTCGTGGTCAACAAGTGGGATCTCGTGCCCGGCGAGGCCGCCGACGACGTGGCCGCGTGGGTTCGCGATCAGATGCGCTTCATCTCGTGGTCGTCGCTGATCAGAACCTCAGCTTTGACCGGCCGGGGCGTCAAACGCATCCTGCCGGCGATCGAGGGAGCGCACGCTTCGTGGGAACAGCGGGTCCCGACCGCAGCGCTCAACACGTGGCTCCGCGAAACCCTCGAGCACGTGCCGCTCGGTCAGACCCGCCGCGCGCGCCCGACGAAGATCCGGTACGTGACCCAGTCCGGTGTCCGCCCGCCGACGTTCGTGTTCTTCGCCAGCGGCCAGGTGACCGCGTCGGGGCTACGGGGGCTCGAGAACCGGTTGCGCGCGCGGTTCGGATTCGAGGGGACTCCGTTGCGGCTGCACGTGCGCGTGGCGGGGCGGGGGAGACGATAGGGCCCCGAGGTCGCGTCGGGGTTGTAGAATCGGGAACCGTTCACCGACGGGCTGTGGCGCAGCTTGGTTAGCGCGCTTGACTGGGGGTCAAGAGGTCGGGAGTTCAAATCTCCCCAGCCCGACGCGGAGGTGCCGCACCGGCCGGATGCCGGGGGGAGGCCGTGATGTCGAAGAAGCGGGATGCATACATCCAACACCTTTCGTCGGTTCCGATGTTCGGCGCGTGCACGAACAAGGAGCTGATCCAGGTCGCCAAGCACACCACCGACCTCACCATCCGCGCCGGGAAGGTGCTGATCACCGAGGGCACCAAGGGGCGGGAATTCTTCGTCATCATCGACGGCAAGGCCACCGTCTCGCGCAAGAAGAAGAACATCGCCACGCTCGGTCCGAGTGACTACTTCGGTGAGCTCGCCCTCCTGGACGGTGCCGAGCGCAACGCGACGGTCACCGCAGAGACCGAGATGGAGGTCGTCGTGCTCGAGCAGCGGGAGTTCCTGGGGCTCTTGGCCGACGTTCCGTCGCTGGCGCGCAAGCTGCTTATCGGGATGGCGCAGCGTCTGCGCGCCGCCGACGCGGGGCGCGTGCAGTAACCGGCGGTAGGGTGAGGGGCGCCATGGAGCAGCCGGCGCCGACGCTCGAGCCGACGGACGCGATCCTCACCGTCCCGAACCTGTTGACGTTCCTTCGACTCGGCATGATCGGGCCGTTCCTGTGGCTCGCGCTTGGCCCCGATCGTGTGGACCTCGCCGCGCTCGTGGCGTTCGCGGGACTCGCGACCGACCTGATCGACGGCAAGATCGCTCGTCGGTACGGACAGGTGACCAAGCTCGGCATCGCGCTCGATCCGCTGTCGGACAGGCTGGGGCTGGCCGCCGGCGCAGCGGTTCTGATCGTGCACGACCTCGCCCCGCTGTGGGCGATCCTCGCGGTGGTGGGTCGGGATGCTCTGCTGGTCGTGATCGGCGCGCCGCTGATGAAGGCGCGAGGGATAGAACTTCCCCCGGTCAGCAAGGCTGGCAAGTGGGGGTCGTTCGCCGTGTCGTTGGCCTTCGGGCTGTTCCTCGCCTCGGCATTCGGCGGCGTGGACGACCCGGCTCGACCGGTGCAGATCGCAGCGTGGGTCTTCTTCGGGATCGGCGTGCCGATGTACTGGGCGGCCGGGGCTGGGTATGTACGGACAGGGCTCGTCGCGTTGCGCACCCAACGTTCCCGACGCTGAATGCTGTTCAACGCCGGGAGCCCGCCGCGCCGGACCCATCGGTACACTGGCGGTCGACGCGACGGGGAGTCCGGATGAAAGCAGTCATCATGGCCGGAGGCGCAGGCAGCCGCCTGCGGCCGCTGACGAGCAATCAGCCGAAACCCATGGTTTCGCTTGCAAACCGGCCCTTGATGGAACACATCGTCCGTCTCTTGAAACGGCATGGTTTCACCGACATCGTCGTCACCGTGCAGTTCCTGGCCAGCTTGGTACGCAACTACTTCGGGGACGGCGGCGACCTCGGCGTCTCGATCAGCTACGCCACCGAGGAGTCTCCGCTGGGAACCGCAGGGAGCGTCAAGAACGCGGAGGAAGCCCTCGACGAGACCTTCCTCGTCATCTCTGGTGACGCGCTCACCGACATCGACCTCGAGAAGGTCGTCGCCTTCCACCACGAGAAGTCCGCGCTCGCTACGGTGGTCCTGTCCCGACAGCCCAACCCGCTCGAGTACGGGATCGTCGTGACCGACGAGGATGGGCGCGTCGAGCGCTTCCTCGAGAAACCGGGCTGGGGACAGGTGTTCACCGACACCGTGAACACCGGCATCTACGTGCTCGAGCCCGAGGTGTTCGCGCACATCCCCGTCGGCGAACCCTACGACTTCTCGAAGCAGGTGTTCCCGAAGTTGCTGGCCTCAGGCGAGGCGGTCTACGGCTACGTCGCCGACGGCTATTGGACCGACGTCGGGAACATCGACGCGTACCGCAAGGCGCAGCAGGACGCGCTCGACGGTCTGGTCAAGATCGAGATGCCCGGGTTCGAGATCGCCGATGGCGTCTGGGTGGGGGAGGGCACGGTCATCGACCCCGCCGCGAAGATCGAGGGGCCGGCGCTGATCGGCGCGCACTGCAAGATCGAAGCAGGCGCCGAGGTGCGCGAGCACTGCGTGATCGGCAACGACTCCGCCATCATGTCCGGCGCGTTCCTGCACCGCGCGATCGTCCATGACAACGCCTACATCGGTCCCGGTGCTGCGATCCGAGGTGCGGTCGTCGGACGAAATGCCGACGTTCGCGCGAACGCACGGATCGAAGAAGGGGTTGTGCTTGGTGACGAAGGATTCATCGGCAAGGAAGCCGTGCTTCAGCCCAACGTGAAGGTTTACCCCTTCAAACGGGTCGAGCCGGGCGCGGTCATCACCCACTCGATCATCTGGGAGTCGGCGGGAACCCGCACCTTGTTCGGGCATCGCGGGGTCTCGGGACTGGTGAATGTCGACATCACGCCGGACTTCGCGGTGCGACTCGCGATGGCGTACGCCACTACGTTGAAGGGTGGTGCGACGGTGGCGGTGAGCCGCGATGCCTCGCGCGCCGCGCGCACGATCAAGCGCGCGCTGATCGCGGGGTTGAACGGCAGCGGCGTCAACGTCCAGGATCTGGAGGTCACGCCCGTGCCGGTGACACGCTTCCAGGTCCGGGCGACCAGGTTGCGTGGCGGGATCGCGGTCGGGATGGTGCCGGGCGATCCGCAATCGATCGAGATCCGCTTCTTCGACTCCGACGGCCTCGACATCGACGAGAGCGCCCAGCGCGAGATCGAGCGCGTCTTCAGCCGTGAGGACTTCCGCCGTGCGTTCCCCGACGAGATCGGTGAGCTGCGGTACCCGCCCCGCGTGCTCGAGTTCTACCAGTCCGGATTGTTGGATGCCTTGGACATCCGGGCGATCCGTCAGGCCGGGATCAAATCCGTCGTCGACTGTGCGTTCGGTCCCGTGGCGCTCGTGCTCCCGGGCATCATGGGCAAGATCGGCTCCGAGACCATGACGGTGAACGGGTACGTCGATGATTCCAGGCCGACGATGACGGCCGCGGATCGCGATCAACTCCGCGAGCATCTATGCGAACTCGTGACGACGTCACGAGCCGACCTCGGCGCACTCATCGAGACGACAGCGGAAACCCTCGACGTGATCGCCGACGGTGGACAGCTCGTGCCCCGCGAGCGCGCCCTCCTGTTGCTCGTCGACCTGGTCGCCGAGGCGTGGCCGGGTCGCAACGTGGTGGTTCCCGTCTCGGCTCCGGCGGCGATCGAGACCATCGTGGAAGCTCACGGAGGGAGCGTGATCCGCTCGCGGCGCTCGCTCTCCGCCTTGCTGCAGGCGGCGCTCGACACCAACGCGGTGTTCGGCGGTACCGAGGACGGCACCTACGTTTTCCCGGAAGGGATGCCCGCGTTCGACGCGCTCACCACCTTCTGCCGACTCCACGAGCTCATCGCGAAGACACACAGCCGACTGTCCGAACGGCTGGCCGTACTTCCATCCCATCACGTCGTGCACCACACCGTGCCGACCTCGTGGGATCGCAAGGGCGCTGTGATGCGCGCGCTGGCGGTAGGGAACGACGCGGAGCGCACGGACGCGACCGAGGGGCTCAAGCTGTTCCACCCTGAGGGGTGGGTGCTCGCGATCCCGGATCCCGAGGACCCGGTGACCCATCTGTGGGCCGAGGGTGACGACGATCGGGCGTCCGAGGCGCTCGCGGAACGCTACCTGGCACTGATCCGGGACGCGCTTGCGTGAAACGCTCCACCGGGGCCTCTGCCCCCCATCGCGGGATGGGAACCAGTCCGGGTGTGGCCGTGGTGATCGGTGCCCTCGCTTTCTTGATCACGCTCGTTTGGCAAGGCCAGGCGTCACTGTCTGCTTCGCGTGAGGAGCGCAGGAAGCAGCTCGCCTCCATCGTGGAGCGACGCCAAGAGCGTACCCAGCGATACGAGGAAGACCTCGCCGAGCTTCGCGCGCGCCTCGACGAGTTGGCAGCCGCGAGCGGGGCCGCACGTCTCCAGAAGCTTCGAGCCGAGACCGAGCTGATCGCGGCGTTCTCGGGCGCGACGACGGTCACGGGCCCGGGCCTGGTCGTCGAGCTCGCAGACAGCCCCGACGCGGGCCGCGACACGCTCGACCCGAGCGAGCGGGTGCAGGACGTCGACCTCCAAGCGGTGGTGAACGCGCTCTGGGCGGCAGGCGCCGAGGCGATCGCGGTCTCAGGCCAGCGTTTGGTCGCCACCAGCGCGATCCGCAACGCCGGAGCGGCGGTACTGGTCAACTACAAGGTGCTGTCATCGCCGTACCGGGTCGAGGCGGTGGGTGACCCGGCGGTGTTGCAGGAGCGCTTCTCCGCTTCGGAGGTCGCCGCGCACTTCCGACGGTGGGTCGAGATCTACGGCCTCGGGTTCAGCGTCGCAGGGGACGACGCACTCGCCATCCCGGCGTTCTCAGGCAGTCTTCGTTTCGAGTATGCACGTCCGATCGAGGATCCATAGGAGGGAACATGCTCGTCATCCTTTCGCTGGCGGTTGGGATCACGCTGGGGGTCCTGATCAACCCCACCGTGCCGGCCTCGCTCTCCCCGTACTTGCCGATGGCGGTCATGGCCGCGCTCGATTCCGTCTTCGGCGGCTTGCGCGCGCGCTTCGAAGGCACGTTCGAGGACCGCGTGTTCGTGGTGTCCTTCGTGAGCAACGCGCTGTTGGCCGCGCTGATGGTGTGGGCCGGCAACCGGCTGGGCGTCCAAGAGATGTCCATCGCCGTGGTCGTCGCCTTCGGCGTTCGCATCTTCAACAACCTCGGCGCCATCCGACGGATCCTCTTCCACGCGTGAAACCTCGGATGCCGAACCAGAACGGGCGACCATGACCGACACGCGAAGCAAGGTCGAGCGGGAGCGCGGCATCGCGCGGCGCATCCCGGCCTCGGCCGGGCAGATCGCCATCGCGCTCACGGTGGCCGTGCTGGGCTTCCTGCTGGCGATCCAGCTGCGAGCCACCGAAGGGCTCGCCGACCGTCTCGCATTCGAGCGAGAATCAGATCTCGGTCGGATCTTGACTGAGCTCCAGAACCGCTCGGACCGATTGCTCGACGAGATCCTCGAGCTCCGCATCAAGCTCGAGCAAAGCACGGGATCGGCACAGCAAGAGCGCGCGCTCATCGACAACGCGCGAGCGGAGCTGCGCGCGTTGCAGATCCTGCTCGGGATCGCGCCGGTGAAGGGGGAGGGGATCGTGCTCACGATCACCGACGCCGGCGGGGTGGTCGGCCCCGAGTTGTTGCTCGATGCGGTGCAGGAGCTCCGCGACGCGGGCGCGGAAGCCATCGAGATCAACGATCATCGCGTGGTGGCACATACCTGGTTCGGTGGCGTCGCCGGCGCGCTCACGATCGACGGTGATGCGCTGGTGTTCCCGGTGACGATCGAAGCGATCGGGGCGCCCGGCACGCTGGCGGAGGCGATGCGCATCCCGGGGGGAGTGGTCGATGCGGTCGGCGCCCGGGACGAGGCCACCGTTCGCATCCAAGAGCGCCGTTCGGTAAGTATCCTCTCGACCAGCCGGCTGCCCCGGTTCGAGACGGCTCAACCCGAGCCGCGGAGGTGAGGATGTACCCCGAAGACCTGAAGTACACCAAAGAGCACGAGTGGGCCCAGGTTTCATCCGACGCGATCCGCGTGGGCATCACGCACTTCGCCCAGGACTCCCTCGGCGACATCGTCTACGTCGACCTTCCGGGACCCGGCACCCACGTCACCGCGGGGCAGCCGTTCGGGGAAGTCGAGTCGACCAAGTCCGTCTCGGACCTGTATTCGCCGGTCACCGGAACGATCACCGAGCGGAACTCCGCGCTCGAAGACGCTCCCGAGCTCGTCAATCAGGATCCCTATGATCAAGGCTGGATGGTCGTGATCGAGCCCGGCGACCCGACGGAGCTCGATGCCTTGCTGACGGCGGACCAGTACAAGGCACTGATCGAGGCCGAGCCTTCCAGCTGACCTCGAGGGTGGCGAGAGGTTCGTTCCCCGGCCGCTGACCTGCGACGACGTTCGAGCCGGCTCGTTCGTCGACCTCAGCCTGTGGTATAAGTTGACCCCTGAGCCGAGGGGGGAGTCGAGTCGATGTTTTGCACGCGATGCGGGCACACCAACCCGGATGACGCCAATTTCTGCGCGAAGTGCGGCGCGACGCTGCAACCTGCCGAGGAGCAGACGATGGCGATCAACCTCGAAGCGGCACCCGCCGAGGATGAGGCGCCGTCACTCGAGGAGCTCGGTCCGGATCAGGGGCTCCTGGTGATCAAAGGGGGACCGAGCGCGGGCAGCACGGTCCTGATCGACAAGGACGTCACCCGTGTCGGGCGGAGTCCGGATTCCGACGTCTTCCTGAACGACATCACGGTGTCACGCCGTCACGCAGAGATCCTGCGCGAGGGCGCAACGTTCGTGATCAAGGACGCCGGCAGCCTCAACGGCACCTACGTCAATCGCGAGCGTGTCGACGCGACCGAGCTCGCCAGCGGCGACGAGCTCCAGGTCGGCAAGTTCAAGATCGTGTTCTACACCGCGCCACAACGATGAACGGAAACGAACGACGATGAACGGTAGCAAGGGACGTCCGTACATGAGCATCGGCGAGGTGCTCGCCGCGCTCCAAGCAGAGTTCGACGACATCAGCGTCTCGAAGATCCGGTTCCTCGAGACCGAGGGGCTGATCGAGCCCGAGCGGACGGCCTCGGGGTACCGCAAGTTCTACGCGAAGGACTTGGAGCGCCTCCGGTTGATCCTGCGACTGCAGCGCGACTCGTTCCTTCCGCTCAAGGTGATCCGAGAGCGCCTCGAGAACGGTCAGCCGGGGCCGACTTCGCCGGGCGTCGCGTCGCCGACCAGCGCGCAACTCGAGGCTCCTTCGCCGGCGTCCCCGCCGGCGCCACAGCCGCAGCCGGGGCCGGAACCCGATGAGCTCGACGAAGAGTTCCCGGAGGTCCAGCTCACCGAGCGCGACCTTGCCGACGCCGCGAGCCTCGACGTGTCGCAGATCCAGGCGCTCGCCAACTTCGGTGTGATCTGCGCCCACGGTGGGAACGGTTCCACCTACTACGACCATCACGATCTGCTGGTCGGGAAGATCGCCCGCGACCTGATGAAGCTCGGGATCGAGCCCCGGCACATGAAGACCCTTCGCCGCTTCGCGGAGCAGGAGGCCGACATGTTCGGACAGCTCGTCTCACCGGCCATGCGCAACCGCAGGCCCGAGGCGCGCGCGCAGGCGGTCGAGACGCTGTCGGAGCTGGCGCGGTTGTCGCGCGAGCTGCGCAGGACCTACGTTCGCCAGAACCTCCGAGGCCTACTCGGGGATCGCTGAGTGTCGAACGAGCAGATCGCGCTGCTGCTGTCGGCGTCCGAGATCCGCGCGCGCGTCCGCGAGCTCGGCACCGGGATCACGCGCGACTACGCCGGCCGCTCGCCGGTGCTGATCGGCGTCTTGAAGGGCTCGCTGGTGTTCATGGCGGACATCGCGCGCGCGATCGATCTGCCGGTCGGAGTCGATTTCATGTCGATCACCTCCTACGGGGACGGCTCGAGCTCGGGCGTCGTCCGGATCCTGAAGGACCTCGACGAATCGATCACCGGTGCGGACGTCATCCTCATCGAAGACATCATCGACACCGGCCTGACGCTGACCTACCTGCTGAACACGTTGCGCGCGCGCAACCCCCGTTCGTTGGAGGTATGCGGCTTGCTGGATCGCTCGGCGCGCCGCATCATCGAGGTGCCGGTGCGCTACAAGGGCTTCGACATCCCCGACGAGTTCGTGATCGGCTACGGGCTCGACCACGAGGGGCGCTACCGGAACCTCCCAGATATCTTCGGCGTCCGCGACATGGCAGCGCTGCAAGACGTGGACGCCGTCAGCGGCATCGTCGAGAGCGCGCGCGCCTGACCCATCGCTTCCATACGGGCGCGAACCCTTCGGTGCCGCAGTATCGTTGAGCGTACGGTCGGGCCGGTGTTAGGCTGCCGACGAGGAGGCCGACGTGATCGAGATGCAGCTGGTCGGGGTGCGGGTCGAGCTCCCCACGAATCAGCCCATCGTGCTCTTGCGGGAGCGCGAAGGCGAGCGCTTCCTCCCTATCTTCATCGGTCCCGTCGAGGCCACCGCGATCGCGTTCGCGTTGCAGGGAATCGTCACACCTCGCCCGATGACGCACGATCTGCTCAAGAACGTCCTGGAAGAGCTTGGCGTCGGCATCGACCGCATCCTGGTCACCGAGCTGCGCGACACGACTTTCTACGCGACGCTGGAGATGAGCCGGGACGGCCAGAAGTACTCGATCTCGAGCCGTCCAAGCGATGCCATCGCCCTCGCCGTGCGCGGCGGCTTCCCGATCTTCGCCGCGCCGGACGTCCTCAACGAGGCCGGCATCCTGATCCGCGAGGAAGAGGACGAGGAAGAGGAGATCCAGCGCTTCCGCGAGTTCATCGACTCGGTCAGCCCCGAGGACTTCGGCGTCGAGCATTAGCTCCGCCTCGACGCGCTGACCTGCGGGAACGGCACCCTTTTCGCCGAGGCCATTGACACGGCACGACCGTCTTGCGTAGCGTGACACCGGCGTAATTACGGGGCTGTGAGCAGGTGGGCAGGAGGGCCGATGGCCGACAACGTTGAGACGGGGTTCCGAGGGGAAGTTGCGTGCCGCATGGCAGGGATCTCCTATCGCCAGCTCGATTACTGGGCGCGCACCGACCTCGTCACGCCGAGCGTCCAGCCCGCGCGCGGCTCGGGAACCCAGCGCCGCTACAGCTTCACCGACGTTGTGCACCTGAAACTCATCAAGGGGCTCCTCGACACCGGCGTGAGCCTTCAGAAGGTCCGCCGGGCGATCGACTACGTGCGACACGACCTGAAGATGCCCCTCGAGCAGGTTCTCACGCTCGCCTCGGACGGCCAGACCGTTTACGCCGCCACCTCAACCGATGAGGTGCTGGATCTCTTGGCCGGCGGTCAGGGCGTGTTCGCGATCGCGGTCGGCAAGGTCTACGAGGAACTCCAGGGAACCGTCGCGGAGTTCCGCAAGCCGACCGCCGCAGGGGACGGACGAAAGGGAGGAAGCAACGAGCGAGGCCCCGAAGCCAGCAGCGGCTGAACCGCCGCCGGGCAAGGCGCGCGCGCGCGACGCGCTGCGCAGCGACCGCATCGACTTCGCGCACGAGTCCGAGCGTCAGTATGCGCGACTCCTGGATTTCTACCGGATCGAGTGGGAGTACGAACCCCGCACCTTCGACGTCGAATGGGATGACGAAGGCAATGCGATCAAACGCTTCTCGCCGGATTTCTACCTTCCCGAGTTCGACCTCTACATCGAGGTCACCACGATGAACCAGAAGCTGGTGACTAAGAAGAATCGCAAGGTGCGCCGGTTGCGCGAGCTCTACCCGGACATCAAGATCAAGATCTTCTACCAGCGGGATTACCTCGCGTTGTTGCAGAAGTACGGACTGGAGCGCCCCGAGGACGGAACCTCGGGGAACCACCGCAGCAGTTAGGATGTGCACGACGCGCGACCTTCCCCGCGCGCTCACGATAGGGGAGGAGTAGTCCCGTGCGATTCGCCCCGCATACCGATGAGGACGTCGCGCGCATGCTCGAGACGATCGGAGCGCGCGCGGTCGACGAGTTGTTCGAGGTCATCCCCGAGCGCTTCCGCCTGAGCGAGCTGCCGGCGATCGCGCCGGGCCTGTCCGAGGCCGAGGTGCTGCGGGATCTGGCCGCGCGCGCATCAAAGAACCGCTCGGTCGAGGACCTGGTGTGCTTCCTCGGGGCCGGCTCGTACGACCATCACGTTCCGTCCGTGGTGTGGCCGATCCTGTCACGCGGCGAGTTCGCCACGTCGTACACGCCCTACCAGCCCGAGCTGTCGCAGGGCGTGCTGCAGGCCCTGTTCGAGTACCAGACCATGATCTGCGAGCTCACCGGGCTCGACATCTCCAACGCCGGCCTGTACGACGGCGCGAGCGGGTTGGCCGAAGGCGTCAACATGGCGATCGGCGCCACCGGACGCACCAAGGTGGTCATCGCCGGCGCGCTCGACATGCGGTACACGGGTGTGCTGCGAACCCAGGGCACCGGGCTGCACGTCGAGGTCGCGCGCACCCTGTGGACGGGGGAGGGGACGGCGGACCTCGACGCCATCGCGGCCGCCGCCGCCGATGCCGCCGCCGTGGTGGTGCAGCATCCCAACTTCTTCGGCTGCCTCGAAGACGTCGCGGCGATCGCCGAGGTCGCCCACGCCGCCGGCGCGCGCCTGATCGTGCACTTCGATCTGACCGCCGCCGGGATCCTGGAGCCCCCCGGCGCGCTCGGGGCCGACATCGTGGTGTCCGAGGGTCAGCCGTTCGGGAACCACCTGAACTTCGGGGGCCCGTACGCGGGCGTGCTCGCGTGCCGCGGCGACGACGTCCGCCGCTTACCGGGCCGCCTGGCAGGGGAAACGGTCGATCGCAACGGCAAGCGCGCGTTCGTATTGACGCTGCAGGCGCGCGAGCAACACATCCGCCGCGAGAAGGCGACCTCGAACATCTGCACCAACCAAACTTTGAACACGCTCGCGGTGGCGATGACCCTGTCCTGGCTCGGCCCGCAGGGGCTGCGCGAGCTGGGGGAGCGGTGCCTGGCCAAGGCGCACTACGCCCGCGAACGTCTGCTCGAGATCCCCGGGACCGAGCCGGTGTTCGATGCGCCGTTCTTCAAAGAGTTCGTGGTACGCCTGCCGGCCGGCGCGCGCGCGGTGGTCGCGCGGTGCGCCGCCGACGGCTACCTCGCCGGGCTCGCCATCGATCCGGGTCGAGCCGGGTTCGACAACGGCTTGCTCGTCGCCGTCACCGAGAAACGCACGCGGGAAGAGATCGACGGGCTCGCCGACGTCATCGCGCGCGCCTGCAAGGAGGTTGCGTGATGCTCGCTCCCGAGACGCCGGTCATCTTCGAACGGTCGCGGCCCGCAAGGCGTGCCTCGTCGATGCCGCTCCTCGACGTCCCTGCCGCGACGGATGCGATACCGGCCTCGATGCGGCGCGTGCGACAACCGGTGTTGCCCGAGATCGCCGAGCCCGACCTCGTACGCCACTACACGAGGCTGTCGCAGCGCAATTACGGGATCGACCTCGGCTTCTATCCGCTCGGGTCGTGCTCGATGAAGTACAACCCGAAGCTCGCCGAGGACGCGGCGGCGCTCGCGGGGTTCCGGCGGCTGCATCCGCTGCAGGACGAGTCGCAGATCCAAGGGATGCTCGAGCTGCTGGTCGAGCTCGAGCGAGCGCTGTGCGAGCTGACCGGGATGGCCGCGGTGACGTTCCAGCCGGCCGCCGGCGCCCACGGCGAGCTCGTCGGGCTGCTGCTGATGCGAGCCTGGCACGAGGCCAACGGCGACCAACGTCGTCGCGTGATCATCCCCGACTCGGCGCACGGCACCAATCCCGCGAGCGTGCGCCTGGGAGGGTACGAGGTCACCGAGGTGCCTTCCGGGCCCGACGGCTTGGTCGACATCGACGCGCTCGAAAGACTCATCGGCCCCGACGTCGCCGGCTTGATGATCACGAACCCGAACACGCTCGGGCTGTTCGAGCGCAACATCGAGCGCATCGCCGGGTTGATCCACGGGGTCGGCGGCCTGCTGTACTACGACGGCGCGAACCTCAACGCGATCGTCGGGCGATGCCGGCCGGGCGACATGGGGTTCGACATCGTGCACATGAACCTGCACAAGACCTTCGCGACCCCGCACGGCGGGGGAGGGCCGGGCGCGGGCCCCGTCGCGGTCGCCGAGCGGCTGGCGCCCTTCCTGCCGTCCCCGCGGCCGACGCTCGACCAAGGCACGGGCTCGTATCGCTGGGACCACGGCGATGAGCGCTCGATCGGGCGGGTGCACGGGTTCCACGGCAACGTCGGGATCTTGGTGCGCGCCTACGCCTACATCCGCGCGCTCGGCGCCGAGGGTCTCCGCGACGTGAGCAGCCTCGCGGTGCTGAACGCGAACTACCTCGCCGCACGGCTGAAGGACACGTTCGACCTCGCCTACCCTGCTTCGCCACCGATGCACGAGTTCGTGCTGACCGCCCGAAAGCAGAAAGCGCGGGGCGCGCGCGCGATGGACGTCGCGAAGCGCTTGATCGACCACGACGTGCATCCACCCACCGTGTACTTCCCGCTGGTGGTCGAGGAAGCGATGATGGTCGAGCCGACCGAGACCGAGGCGATCGAGACCCTCGACGCGTTCGTCGATGCGATGCTGGCCGTCGATCGCGAGATCGACACCGACCTGCACGTCCTGCACACCGCGCCGCACACCGCGCCCATCAGCCGCCCGGACGAGGCGCGCGCGGCCCGGGATCTGCGCGCGCGCTGGCACCCACCGGAGATCCACGCCGGCGAGCTCGCGGGGCCGGACGCCAAGCCCTCGATCTGACGAGGGGATCGTCGGAGTATGAGCATCTCTGCCTCCTCTGACGCCAGGCCCTTCCCAGGATCGGACGATAGAAGGAGGGCGCGAGGTCGAGGCGGCCCGAGGAGGGAACGAACCTGCCCCCTCCCGATTGCTAGTTTACGTAACGGAGATTATGGGCGTTTGGCATAGAGTGAAGTCCCAGGTCAGGCAGTAGACGCCCGGTGTTCCCCGGCGTAGGCTTCCGCTGCAGGAAACCGAGGGGGTCGATCATGGCAGAGCAGTTCCCAGGCATCACCCACGCCGCGCTCACGGTCAGGGATCTCGAGGTCAGCGTGCCCTGGTACAAACGCCTGGTCGGCGCCGACCCGGTCATGGACGAAGACACCGGTCCGTATCACCACGTCGTCTGGGCCCTCGACGGCGGCAGCTTGTTGTCGATCCACAAACACACGACACCGCCCGCGGAAGGCGACCGGTTCGACGAGCTCCGGCTTGGACTCGACCATCTGGCGTTCGGCGTTCCGGACCGGGCCGCGCTCGAGAAGTGCCAGCGCCAGCTCGACGAGCTTGGGATCGCCCACGGCGGGATCATCGACGCGCATTACGGCTCGGCGCTCTCGTTCCGCGATCCGGATAACAACGCGCTCGAGTTCTTCGCGCCACCGTCATCCTAGGACGACGCGACCACGCTGCGTTGATGCGGGCGCGCGGGCGGGCGCCTGCGCCGCAGCGCCCAGCGCAGCACCGCGAGCGCAGCCTCGAACACGATCGAGCGCGACATCTTCGACGCGCCCTCGCGGCGCTCCGAGAACACGATGGGGATGTCCACGACGCTGAAGCCCAGCGTCCAGGCGCGCCAGGCCATCTCGATCTGGAACGCGTAGCCCTCGCTGCGGACCTCGTCCAACGGCAAGGTCTCCAGCAGCGCGCGCCGGTAGCAACGGAACCCGCTGGTTGGATCCGTCACCTGGAACCGCAACAGCAGCCGCGAGTAGATGCCGGCGCCGCGCGATAAGGCCTCGCGCATGCGGCTCCAGCCGCGCGTTGCCCCGCCCGGCATATAGCGCGATCCGACCACGAGGTCGGCCGCGCGCGCGCCGTCGACCAGCCGCGCAACGTCGGCCGGATCGTGGGACAGGTCCGAGTCCATCTCGATCATCGCGTCGTAGCCGCGCTCGAGGCCCCAACCGAACCCGGCGATGTAGGCGGGCCCGAGGCCTCCTTTCCCCGGGCGGTGCAACACGTGGACGCGCGCGTCGGAGGCGGCCATCCCGTCGGCGATGGCTCCGGTGCCGTCGGGGGAGTTGTCGTCGACGACGAGTATCTCGACCTGCGGGGTCGATGCCAGCACGCGCTCGATCACTTCGGCGATCGTGCCCGCCTCGTTATAGGTGGGAAGCACGACGAGGCCCTTCATGCGAGGGCCTTGCGCCGCGCGAAGGCAGCCGCCGCAGTGAGGGCAGCGCCGATCCCCATCACGATCTCGATCGCCGAACCGTGGCGCGTGTACGGCGTCTGGCCGCGCGTCAAGGGAAGCTCGCCACGCAGTAGCGCCTGCTCGAACAGGCCTGTGGGTTGCTCGGTCGAGCCGTCGGGCAGGATGAACGCCGAGATCCCCGAGATCGCCGCCTGCACGACAGCGCGTCCGTGCTCGACCGCGCGCATCCTGCTCATCGCGAGGTGTTGCGCCGAGGCCGGGCTGGTGCCGTAGGACGCGTTGTTCGTCGTCACCACGAGCAGATCGGTCCCCCGTCGCACCAGGGCGCGCGCGATGCGCGGGTACGTGGACTCGAAGCAGATCAACGTCCCGACGCGCGCGCCCGATGCTTCGAACGGCACCACACGGTCGCCGGCCATCCCGTCAACCGGGATCTCTTGATCGAGCACCGGTACGATCGCGCGCGCGAACCCCAGTGGCACGTACTCGCCGAAAGGCACCAGGTGGACCTTGTCATATCGCGCGGTGATCGTGCCGTCCGGGGTGAGCAGCAGGTTCGAGTTGGTCCAGTGATCACCGGCCTCCAGGATCGCCGGCAGCACCATGGGGGAGCCGATCTGGGCGAGCAGGGACCGGACCTGGGCGAACAGGTCTTCGTTGAGCAGGGGGTCGCGGTCGAACGCGTTCTCCGGCCACACGATCAGGTCGGGGGCGTCCTCCCCCACCAGCGTGGCGGTCAGACCCAGGTGGTCGGCGACGATGCCGCCGTCCTCACCCGCTTCGGGCCCGCGCCCGATACCGGTGAACCGGTCGCGCGCGACGTTGCCTTGGACCGCGACCAGGTCGTAGGAACCGGTCTGCGGGCCGGCGAGGCCGAGGGGAAGGAAGACGGGACCCACCGCGAGCACCAACGCGGTGCCGGCGAGGGCCACCTCTCCCCCGCCTCTGGCCAGGACCTCGGCCAGCAACACGGCCACCGCCACGACGACGAGCCCCAGCAGGTACACCCCACCGATGCGCGCGACCGGCAGCGCCGTGCCGTCGCCAACCTGCGAATATCCGACGTCCCCCCAGGTGAAGCCGCCGAGCGGGAAGCGCGCGCGCATCATCTCGAGCCCGGCCCACAGTAGCGGCCACCCGAGCAAACGCCCCGGCCTCCCCCACCGGCTCGAGACCGCGGCGGCGAGTCCGCCGAACGCGGCCAAGTAGAGGCCGTGGGCGACGCTCAGGGCTCCCCAGGCAAGGAAGCCGAACAGCGAGATCCAGAACAGCAGGATCCCGAAGAAAACGACGCCGAAGATCAGGCCTGCCAGGGCGCCGTCGCGCGCGCGCCCTGAGCGGACGGCCAGCATCAGCGGGATCAGAGCGCCGAACGCGACCCAGCCCGCACCGGCCGGCGGGAAAGCGAGAGAGAGCGTGCCGCCGGCCAGGACGGCAGCGCCGATGCGCGCGGCCAGCCCCCAGGCCTGCGGATTCACGCCGGGGTCAAGCGCAGTCCACGCAGTACACGCGCTTGCTGTCGGCGAGCTGGCTGCGATGCTTCACGAGGAAGCAGCTCCGGCACGTGAACTCGTTCGACTGGATGGGGACGACCTTCTCGATCAGCGCTTCGGCCGTGTCATCGCCCCGGGTCATATCCAAGACGGTTTCTTCCTCGTCGCTGTCGTCGGCGGTCTCAGCGCGCTTGGCGAGCTCCTCGAAGCTCGTCTCGACGCCGACCTCCTCCTCGGCCGGTTCGGCGACGGGATTCGTATCTTTCTTCGGCTCAGCCACGGGATCGGACCTCTTCTTCTGAGGGGGCATGGTGTATACACCTTCCTGGGCGCTCCCGCAATGGGATACGGGTTGCCGGGCCAAATGGGAACGCCGGACCCACCCTGAAGATTCCCGAACCCTTGGGGTTGTCACACCCCGCCCGTATCCTTGCGGTGATGCCCGATCCTGACGGACAAGCGGCCCCCGTAGGCCGGGTGATCGGGACCCAGGACTCCACTCCGCTGGAGTTCTGGGTCGCGGTCGCGCCGGACGAGTTCCTGCAGCTCGACGACGTGCTGGCCCTCGAACGCACCCCTCCCGGGCTCGCCCCGGTCAAGATCTACGGGGTGGTCTCGCAGGTCCGCGCGCGCCACGAAGGAGCGCAGTACGACTCGGACGTCTTCCTCATCTCCGACGGCGTACTGCCCGCCGAGGTCAGCGAGGCCGCCCAGGTCCTAGCCACCAGGTTCGAGCCCGAGATGTTCATCCCTCCCCTCCCCGGGGCCCCCGTGCGGAAGGCCACCGGCGCGGAGCGTGACGAGGCCTTGTTCTTCGACGGCATGAAGTACCGGCTGGTGGCCGGGTTGAGCCACGACGACGAGCCGATCTTCTTGAACCTCGAGTTCTTGGACGGGACCCGGGGCGCGCACGTCAACATCAGCGGCATATCGGGCGTGGCCACCAAGACGACGTACGCGACCTTCTTGCTACACAGCTTGTTCACCTCCGGCGTGCTCGCGGGCGAGGCGGTCAACACCAAGGCGCTGATCTTCAACGTCAAGTCTGAGGACCTGTTGTTCCTGGACAAGGACAACCGTGAGCTCGACCCGGACGGGCGCAAACGGTACGACCTGCTGGGGCTGCCCGCCTCACCGTTCACCAGCGTCGGGTTCTACGCGCCGCCCAAGCCTGGTTCCCCCGGTGCCGTGCCCGACGTCGCCTCCCGTCCGCGCGGCGTCACCTCGTTCTTCTGGAGCCTCGCGGAGTTCTGCTCGGCTGAGCTCCTCCCGTTCCTATTCGCCGACGCCGAAGACGACCGCCAGCAGTACACGATGGTCGTGCACAACCTCGCGGCTGCCCTGAAGAAGGAAGCCACCCCGCTGACCGACGGGGGCGTCTCGATCGAGGGCCAGCACCTCACCTCGTTCCGCGACCTCGTCGAGTTCGTCGTCGCCAAAATGGAAGACGAGGAGGAGCGCCAGTACTGGGCCGGCCGCGCGATCGGCCAAGGAACGGTGAACGCGTTCGTCCGACGGCTGTGGAGTGCGGTCAAGCACGTCGAGCGGCTGATCCGCGGCGACGTCCCGAACCCCGACAAGCATCGGGTCGAGCTCACCCAACAGGTGACGGTCGTCGACCTGCACAACCTGAACGACCGCGCGAAGCGATTCGTCGTGGGCGTTACCGTCAAGCGCGCGTTCGACGACAAGGAACGAGCCGGACGGCAGCGGCCGCTGCTGTTCCTGGTGCTCGACGAGCTGAACAAGTACGCACCGCGCGACGGGTCGTCTCCGATCAAAGAGATCCTGCTCGACGTCGCCGAACGCGGTCGCTCCCTCGGCGTGATCCTGATCGGCGCGCAGCAGACCGCCAGCGAGGTCGAGCGGCGGATCATCGCGAACTCCGCGATCCGCGTGGTGGGGCGGCTCGACGGCGCCGAGGCGAGCCGCGACGAGTATCGGTTCCTGCCGGGTCCGCAGCGGCAGCGCGCGACCATCATCAAGCCAGGGACGATGATCGTCAGCCAGCCCGAGCTTCCCGTGCCGCTGGTCCTGGCGTTCCCGTTCCCCGCGTGGGCGACGCGTCCGTCCGAGGCGCTCACCTCGGGCGACGGTCCCGATGATCCGTTCGAAGGGATCCCGAGCGCCTGATGCGGTTCCTGCACACCTCGGACTGGCACGTCGGCAAGGCGTTGCGAGGTCGCGACCGGTCGGACGAGCACGAAGCGGTACTGAGCGAGATCATCGCGCTCGCGCGGGAGCGCGCCGTGGACTTCAGCCTGGTGTGCGGCGACCTGTTCGACTCCGCCGCGCCGACGCCGGACTCCGAGCGAATCGTGTACCGCGCGTTGCTGGGCTTGGCCGAGGTCGCGCCGGTCGTGGTGGTCAGCGGGAACCACGACAACGACCGTCGTCTCGTCGCGGTCGAGCCGCTGCTCGGGCTCGGACGGATCACCACGCGCGCGATGCTGACCAAGGCCGACGAAGGAGGCGTGCTCAAGATCGCCACCGATGTGGGCGAGCGAGCGCAGATCGCCTTGCTGCCGTGGATCTCGCAGCGTTGGATCGTGAAGGCGGCCGAGTTGATGGCGATGGACGCGGCCGAGCACGCCGGTGTCTACGCCGAGCGCGTCGTGGAGGTCGTCCGCCGCCTGTGCTCCGGCTTCGCGGGCGACACCGTCAACGTGATCGCCGGCCACGCGATGGTGGCCGGGGGCGCGACCGGCGGCGGAGAGCGGATGGCCCACACCATCTTCGACTACTGCGTCTCCCCGACCGGGTTCCCCGGCTCGGCACACTACGTCGCGCTCGGACATCTGCATCGCTGCCAGCAGCTCGGAGGCCAGCCGCCGGTGTGGTACTGCGGCTCGCCGCTCCAACTCGACTTCGGCGAGACCGACGAGGACAAGGTCACGCTGGTCGTCGAGGCGACGGCAACGACCCCGGCCTCGGTCGAGCGCGTGCCGATGCGCACGGGCAGGCGCCTGCGCAGGATCGCCGGCTCGCTCACCGACCTCCGCGCACTCGCGGGAACGACCGGGGACGACTTCCTCCGTGTCGTGGTCCGGGAGTCCGCGCGCGCGGGGCTCGCCGACGAGGTGCGCGACCTGTTCGGGGAGACGTGCATCGATGTCATGATCGAGAGCCCGACGGAGCGCGAGCTCGGGATCGAGCCGCGCGCGCACGAGGGCAAGAGCCCCGGCGAGCTGTTCCGCGAGTACCTGACCGAACGCGACGCGCTCGACGGGCGCGTGGTGGCGCTGTTCGACGAGCTGCTGGAGGAGGAGACCGGCGGAGCCGGTCCCGAGGAGGATCATGAGGCCGCTCCGGCTTGAGCTCGAGGGATTCACGACCTACCGCGATGCCGTCGTGGTCGACTTCGACGGCTGCGACTTCTTCGCCCTCGTCGGCCCGACGGGCTCCGGGAAGTCGACGGTGATCGATGCGCTCACCTTCGCGCTCTATGGCTCGGTGCCCCGGCTCGACCGGAAGAGCGTCGAGCCGGTGATCAGCAAGGGCAAACAAGAGGCGCGCGTCCGCCTCGACTTCTCCATCGGGGATCAGACCTACACAGCGGTTCGCGTGGTTCGTCGGATGGGCGCCGACGGCGCCTCGACGAAGGAGGCACGGCTCGAGCACGGCGACACCGTGCTGGCCGGCGACGCCGACGGCGTGAGCGACGCGGTCGGACGCCTGCTGGGCCTGCGGTTCGAGGAGTTCACCCGCTGCGTGGTGCTCCCCCAGGGCGAGTTCGCGCGCTTCTTGAACGACAGGCCGAACGCGCGCGGCGACCTGCTGGTGCGTCTGCTCGACCTGCAGGTCTACGAGCGCCTCGGCCAGCGCGCGAACCAGCGCGCTGCGGCCGCGGAGGCTTCGCTGGACGTGCAGCGCACGCGATTGACCGAGGATCTGTCCTTCGCGACCGCCGAAGCGCTCGACGAGGTGCGCGCGCGGATCGAACGGCTCGAAGCCGTGCGCGCGCGGATCGAAGCCGACGAGCCCCGGCTCGAGGAGTTGCGCGAGGCGTACAGGGCCGAGCGTGCCGCCGCCGAAGAAGCCGGCAAGGGGATCGAGGCGCTGTCGCGCATCCGCCCACCCGAAGCCCTCGCCGTGGTCGGAGCCGGGCTGGTGGCCGCGCGGGAGGAGCTGGATGCTGCGGATGCGGCGCTGGAGGCAGCGGGAGCAGCCGTCGAAGCGGCGCAGAAGGCTCTCGAGGCGCTCCCAGAGCGCGCGCCCTTGATGTCCGCGCTCGACGCCCACGACCGGAAGCAGCGTGCCGCCGCCGAGCTCACCGCCGCGGACGTGGCCGAGGGAACGCTGACGACCGAAGCTGCCTCCGCCGCGCAGGCGACCGCCGTCGCGCTCGCGACCGAAGGGACGGCTCGAGCCGGCCACGAGGCCGCGCGCGTGGCGCACAGCGCCGCCGATATCGCACGAACGCTCGTGGCGGGGGAAGGGTGTCCCGTGTGCGGGCAGGACGTCCACGAGCTTCCACACCTCGAGGTCCCCGCCGACCTAGAAGCGACCGAACGCGCCCTCGCCGCCGCCGCGGCCGCCGCGGAGGTCGCGCGCGGCGCGCAGGCCAAGGCTGACCAGGCCCTGTCCGTCGCGAACGCGCGCGCGCAGGCGCTCCGGGAAACGATCGGTTCGATCGACGAGGCACTTGCCGCCCATCCCGACGCAGCGGCCATCCGCTCCCAGCTCGCCTCGATCCAGGAAGCCGAAGCAGCGCGCGAGAGCGCGCGCGAGAACGAGACCGCGGCGCGCGCGCGCGTCGCTGCGGCGCGAGGCACGTGTGAGCGCGAGGAACGGTCGGTCAAGGACGCATGGGCGGCGCTGGAGGCCGCGCGCGACGGTGTAGCGGCACAGGGACCCCCGGCGCTGGCTCGCGACGACGTGGCCACCGACTGGCGTGCGCTGCTGGACTGGTCGGCCGAGCGGAGCCAGCGGCTGCGCGCCGACGCCGCCGCCGCGGAGGCTCGGGCCTCGGCCGCGAAGCAGCAGGGCGCCGACCTGGTCGAGGCACAGCGCCAGGCCTGTATCGCAGCCGGGATCACCGACGCGCACGATCCGCGCGACGACTGCCTGAAGGCGCTGCAGAGCGGGAAGGACCAGGCGGAGCGGATCGAGATCGCGCTCCAACGCGCCGAAGAGCTTCGAGTCGAGATCGGCGCGCTCGAGGAGCGCGGCGTGGTGTCCAAGGCCCTCGGACAGCACCTGCGGGCGAACGCGTTCGAGCGCTGGATCTTGAGCCAGGCGCTCACCGCCCTGGTCGAAGGGGCGACCGAGGTCCTGCTGGAGCTCTCGGGCGGTCAGTACTCCCTCGACCTCGACAAGCACGGCAACTTCGCCGTGGTGGACCACCGCAACGCCGACGCGCGCCGATCGGCCAAGACGCTGTCGGGGGGCGAGACCTTCCTGGCGTCGCTCGCGCTCGCGCTGGCGATGTCCGATCGGATCGCACAGCTGTCGGCCAACACCGCGGTTCGGCTCGAGTCGATCTTCCTCGACGAAGGTTTCGGCTCACTGGATCCGGAAACGCTCGAGGTGGTGCGCGCGGCCATCGAGAACCTCGCCGCGCGCAACCGAACCGTCGGCATCGTCACTCACGTGCGCTCGCTCGCCGAAGAGATCCCCGTCCGCTTCGAGGTGCGCAAGGGGCCGCACACATCGACGATCGAGAAGGTGCTCGCGTAGATGCGATTCGCCGTCGACGCGTGGGCGCCGGAGTACGGCGCGTCGCTGGAGTCGACCGACGACGCGCCGACCGCGGAGGTGGCCGTCGACGTCGAGGTTCCCGCGGCCGCGTGGACACCGATCCCGGTGCGCGCCGAGCCGCCCGGCGAGATCGCGTTCGTGGACGGTGTGAGCCGCGTCGACGCTCAGATCTGGATCACCGAGCAGGACGGCTCACCGAAGCCGGGCCTGTGCACGACTTACGCCGCCGGTGTGATCCGATGCAACGCGCGCGCCCAGCTCGGCGCCGTCGAGGTAGGCCGCACCTTGTTCACCGCATCAGGGACGGCCGAGCCGGTCGAGACCTCACACGCCCGCTACGTCCCTTCCTATGTCGCGGGGACGCCCGAGCAGATGGTCATGGCATCGATCAACCGGATGCGGGACCTCGAGGCGAACGTCGCGCGCGGCGCACGAGCCGACCTGATCGTGCTCGACGGCCTGCTGTGGGGACGCGTCGACATCACAAGCGCGATCGGCTACGTGAAGTCCCACCGCACCCCGTACCTGCCCGAGGATCTGGAAGGCATCGTCGCCCGGCTCGAGCCTGGTGAGCGCACGCCCCTGTTCCTGGTGACGACGAAGTGGAGCCGTTTCTCGTGGTACCTGCGCCTGCCCGGTGGGTCCGGCCACCCGTGGGCAGGGATCGTGCGGTGCGAGGCCAGCCCGGACCTCCCGCCCGCCGAGGCGGCCCGGCTGGCGGACCTGGCCTCGGCGGCACTGCCTCGGTTCGCCTCCGCGCGGCACCGAGACCCGCGCGCGCCCCAGAACCTCTACCCCATCGCGGGGCTCGAACGAGAGCTCCGGCGCCGATCCGGGGACGCCCGGCTGCTCTACCGGTCGTTGCTGTCGGCGGCGCGGCACTAGAACCAACTCAAACCACAACCTCCCGGCGTCGATACACCTTCTGGAAGCCAGCCATGGGACGAACCGGTCCCGAACGGACAACGAGCCCAGGAGGCAGTTCGACTGAGCGCAGTACTCGTCATCGACGACGACCTCGCCACTCGCACCGTGTTGGAGCTCGCGCTCGAACTGGAGGGGCACGCGGTCACGACCAGCCGGTCGGTGGCCGACGGCCGCCGTGCCCTGGCCGCGACGACCTTCGACGTTATCCTGCTTGATCTGGGTCTCGGGGACGGCAGCGGGCTCGATCTGTTGCGATACATCCGCGCCGAGCTGGGATGCCCCACGCCCGTCCTGATCCTGTCCGGCCAACGACAGCGGGACACCGTCCGGCGCGCGCAAGAGCTGGGCGCGGCCTCGTACCTCATGAAGCCCTTCAGTCCGAACGACGTGCTGGGCTACGTGGAGAAGCTAGCGGCGGGCTGACGCATGTGGCGACGCTACGGCGACGGCGTCTTCGCGGTTCTCGCGCTCACGGTCTTCACGTGCGAAGCCGTGGTGCTTGGTGTGCTCACCGCGAGCGCGGTCCTGCGCGCGACCGGCACGTCCCGGCCCGAGACCGCCGCCGCCGTCGTAATGATGACCTTGATCATCACGTTCATCTCGCTGACGGTCGTGACCGCGTACGTGCTGGCATATCACAAGATGAGCGAGCGTAGGGAGCAACTCCATGCCGAACGGATGCAGCATTGGACCACGCGTTGGACCAAGATCCTGCTCGCCGGCGAGTCGCAGCCCAACGCCTACCTGCCCGACGAGGCGCTCGACGCGCTCCTGAGTCTGCGTGACGTGTTGAGCGGGACCGAGGGGGTCCGGATCGCGACGCTGCTCCGTCAGTATCACGTGGGCTCGCGCCTCTCGCACCGGCTCCACTCGCCGAAGCAGCTCAAGCGGCTCGAAGTGCTGGAAGCCCTCGCTCGGGCCAGGACCCCCGAGGCGATCCCAGACCTGCTGGTGCAGCTGGAGGACCCCGAGCCACGCATCCGCTTGCTGGCGGCGCGCGCGCTCGCACGCACCATCGCAACCCTGCCGCCCGGCTCGACCCGCGACGCCGTGGCCGCGTCGCTGGCCGGTGCGCTCGAGCGCGCCGCCTTGCCGGTCGGCGTCGTCGAGCAAGTCTTCCTCTTGCTCGAGGACGCGGCCCCGCGCACGCTACGGATCCTGCTTGACCACGACGACCTGTCACCGACGCTGCGCCGCGCTGCGCTGGAGGCGATCGGACGACTCGGCTTGCCCGGGTTCGATCGGGACCTCGCCGCCGCCGGCGGCGACCTCGAGCCCAACATCAGGGCGGCCGGTCTTCGCGCCCTCGGCGAGGTCGGGCACCTGCCCGCCCAAGCAGCCGCCGGCCTGCGAGCCGGCTTCGCCGACGCGGTCGAATTCGTCCGCATCCAGGCATCGCGTTCTGGGTGGCTGCTGGGTGAGGCGGCCATCCCACTGCTTTGGAGCGCGCTGGGTGATCGTTCGTGGTGGGTCAGGCGCGCGGCCGGCGAAGCGCTGCTGCGATTGGACGAGCCGGGCCGGGAGACGCTGGAACGCGCCGGACGTGAGCATCACGACCGGTACGCGCGCGAGATGGCCGCCCAGACCCTGCGGGACGCGCCCGCACCCGAACAGGTGGGCGGCGCGGCATGAGGATCCTCGACGCGGTTCTGGTCGGGTTCCAGTTCTTCCTGGTCGCCTACTTCGCCGTCCTGAACGTGCTCTATGCGTTCTTCGGATACCTCGGGCTGCGCTCGGTCATGCTCTACGCGCGCGAGATGTCCGACGCCGCCCTCAAGGACCTGCTCGAGCGCGATTTCTACAAGCCGGTGTCCGTCCTGGTGCCCGCGTACAACGAGGAAGCCAGCATCGTCGCGAGCGTGCGGGCCTCCCTCGGCCTCCAGCATCCGGCCTTCGAGGTGATCGTTGTGGCCGACGGGTGCACGGATGCGACCGTCGACCGCCTGACCGAGGCGTTCGCGCTGACCGAGGTGCAGCTGGTGTATCGCCGGACCCTCGAGTCGGCTCCGATCCGGCGGATCCTGCGGTCGCTGCGCGAGCCGAACCTGTTGGTGGTCGACAAGGACAATGGCGGCAAGGCCGACGCCTTGAACGCTGCCCTCAACCTGGCGAGCTATCCCTTGGTCTGCGCGGTCGATGCCGACTCACTGCTGGACGGAGACGCGCTCCTGCGCGCGACCAGGTTGTTCGCCGAGGATGACGACGTCGTGGCGCTCGGGGGAACGGTGCGTCCGCTCAACGGCAGCGTGATGGACGGCGGCAGCGTCGCGGAGTTGCGCGCGCCGAGGCGATGGATCGAACGTTTCCAAGTCCTGGAGTACACGCGTGCGTTCTTCACGGGCCGAGCCGGTTGGAGCCGGATGGGAGCGCTGCTGATCATCTCGGGAGCCTTCGGCGTGTTCCGGAGGGCCGCGGTCATGGATGTCGGGGGGTACCGCACCGACACGGTAGGTGAGGACATGGAGCTGGTGGTCCGGCTGCACAAGCAGGCGCGACTGCAAGGGCGGAAGGCGCGCGTCGTGATGACGCCCGATCCGATCTGCAGGACGGAGGTCCCCTCGGATCTCCGGAGCCTTCGCCGCCAGCGCAACCGGTGGCAGCGAGGCTTGTGGGAGACCCTCCTGATGCACAACGACATGCTGTTCAATCGTCGATTCGGCCGGCTCGGGATGATCGGCGTTCCCTACTTCTGGTTCTTCGAGGGGCTCGCGCCGATCTTCGAGGTGCTCGGCTACATCGCGTTCGGCCTCAGCGCCGCGACCGGCGCGCTCAACCCGACGCTCGCGATCATGTTCTTGCTGCTCGCCGTCCTGTACGGAGTGCTGCTGTCCCAGCTCGCCGTCGGCATCGAGACGCTGTTGCTCGCGCGCTACGCGCGTATGCGCGACCGACTCGTCCTGCTCGCCGCCGCCTTCCTCGAGTTCCTCGGCTACAGGCAACTGTTGTCGCTCGAGCGCCTCCGGGCGATGTTCCAGGTCCGGCGCAAGCGCGGGACATGGGGCGAGATGAAGCGCACCGGCGTCGGCGTCGGGTCGCATCTGTCCTAGATCCACCGCCCTCTGGTTGAACCGGGCCGGCGCAGGGTAGCCTCGGGGGAACGAGACGAGGGGTGACGATGAGTCGACGCAGGAGATCGACCGGATCCGTGGCGCTGGCGCTGGTGTTCGTGGTGGGTTCCGTGCTCGCTCCCGTCGATGCTCATCACGGGTCGATCGAGGCCTACGACTTCTCGTACCGGCCGGTGACGCTCAAGGGCCTGTCGACGAACCCCACCAACCCCGCTCGGGACCATCCCATCCGCTGGACCAACACCGGGAACACCGATCACCGGATGATGGCACAGCCGCAGGTCATCGCCTTCGACAGCGGGCACCTCGACCCGGGCGAGACCTCGTCGGCGACGCGGCTGAAGTTCGCGGCCACGTACAAGTACGTCTGCATCTTCCACGGCGGCATGGACGGCCGGATCAAGGTGCGCCCCGCTCTCTACGAGCCCGGCGCCCCCGGCAACTACGCGGTGACCATAAGGCTCGGCGAAAAAGCGATCCTGCGTCTGGCCAACGGTGAGCTTCCCAACAACCGCGTGATGGACGTGCAGCGCAAGAGAGGCAGCGGGACCTGGACGACCATCCGCACCGGCGTGATCAAGCAGCGGATCTACGTGGGCGCCGGCAAGGAAGGCAGCTATCGCTTCCGCACGCGGGTGCGCACCGACGCCGGCGCGCGCACGTCGTGGTCGCCGGCCAGCAAGGTCCTGAAGCTCACGTGACCGTTCCCTTGGCGAGCGCGCGACCGATCACGAGGCGCTGGATCTGCTGGGTGCCCTCAACGATCTGCAGCACCTTGGCCTCGCGCATATAGCGCTCGACCGGGAACTCGTCGACGTAGCCGTACCCTCCGTGGACCTGGACGGCATCGGTGGTCACGCGCATCGCGGTATCAGCCGCCATCAGCTTGGCCATCGCGGCGTGCTTCGCGTAGTCGCCGCCGGCGTCGCGGCGTCGTGCGGCGTCCAGGGTGAGCGCGCGCGCGGCCTCAACCTGGGTCGCCATGTCGGCCAGCATGAACGAGATCCCCTCGAACGAGATCACCGGTTTGCCGAACTGCTCGCGCTCGCGCGCGAAGTCCACCGCGGCATCCAACGCCGCCTGAGCGAGACCGACCGAGCACGCGGCGATCCCGAGCCGGCCACCGTCGAGGGCGCCCATCGCGATCCGGAAGCCCTCCCCTTCCGCCCCCAGCATGTTCTCGGCCGACACGCGCGCGTCGTCGAACGTCACCTGCGCGGTTGGTGAGGCGTTCATCCCCATCTTGTGCTCGAGTTTCGCGCGCGCGACGCCGGGCGTGTCCGCCGGAACGAACAGGCAGGAGATACCGCGCGCCTTGTCCTCGCCTGTGCGCGCGAAGACGATGTAGTAGTCGCTCTCGCCCCCGTGGGTCACCCACGCCTTGGTTCCGCTCACCACCCACGAATCGCCGTCGGGTGTCGCCTTGGTGAGCATCGCGGCGGCATCCGAGCCCGAGCTCGGCTCGGACAGGCAATAGGAGCCGATCACCGAGCCCGACAGCGGCGCCGGCATCAGTCGTGCGCGCTGCTCGTCGGTGCCGAACACCGAGATCGGGAACAGCGTGAGCACCTGCACCGACGAACCGAGCCCGACCGCCAGGTGCGCGCGCGCGAGCGTCTCGACCGCCAGCAGGTACACCCAGTAGGGCTGGCCGGCACCGTCTTGTTCGACGGGGTAGGGCAGCGCGAAGACGCCGGCCTCACCGAGGGGCTTCCAGAGTTCCCGCGGGAACGCCGCCGTGCGCTCGCGCTCGTCGGCGTAGGGCGCGACGTCCTTGTCCGCGATGCGCGTGACCACGTCCAGGAGCGCACGCTGCTCGTCGCTCAGCCCGAGATGACCCCACGGTCCGGCCATACCGCGGCACTATACTGGCGCCGTGTCGAGACCCTTTGGCGTCGCAGAGCCCGACCGGCGCACGTTCCTGCGTTTCCTCGCGCTGGGCGGACTTGGGTTGGCTGCGGCATGCAGCGACGGTGAGGTCTCCACGGTCCTCACCCCGACCCCGAGCCGGGCTACCGGAACCACCAAGGGCGCACCCCCCCAAGCCAAGCCCTCTTGGCGGCGGATCGGCGCGCGCGGCCCGAGCGCCCGGCGAGATCACTCGCTCACCCTCGTTCCCGAGATCGAGGGCGATGGGCTGTACGTCTTCGGGGGTCGAGCCGGCTCCGAGTCGCTCGGTGACCTGTGGCGCTTCGATATCGGGCGCGCGCGCTGGCGGCGGATCGACGCCGCCGCGCCGCAAGCGCGCTTCGGCCACAACGCGGTGGTGCTGGACGGCGGCTTGGTGATCTTCGGGGGACAAGGGAGCGCCACGACGTTCTTCAACGATGTGTGGAAGTACGACCCGACGAGCGAAACCTGGTCGGAGATGAACCCGGACGGCGGAGTCCCCGTCGCCCGGTACGGGGCCGGCGCGACGGTGATCAACACGAAGATGATCGTGACGCACGGTTTCAGCGCGCAGGGACGCTTCGACGATACCTGGGCGTTCCGCGGCCCTGCGCCGGGCTCGGGCCCTCGCTGGACCGATCAGACCCCCGGCGGTCGGCATCCCATCAAGCGATGCCTCCACCGGATCGCGTTCTTGCCTCAGATCGACCGGGTGCTCCTGTTCGGAGGACAGACCGACGGCACTCCGTTCCTCGGCGATACCTGGCTGTACGCGGACGGCTCGGCGGGATGGAAGGAGCTGTCGGGGCGCGCGCCGGCGGCTCGGAACCTGTACGCGATGGCCGCGTCTCAACGTGAGGTGTACCTGTTCGGCGGGAACGCCGCAGGAGGGCCCCGCAACGACGTGTGGCGATTCGACGGCGATCGTTGGCGTGAGGTCGAGGTGGCCGGCTCGAAACCGGCCGCGCGCGGCGGCGTCGAAGGCGCGCTCGTGGGAACCACGGATGGGGTGAGCCTGTACGTGTTCGCAGGGAACGACGGAAGTGATGATCTGTCCGACCTGTGGGAACTGCGGATCCCGGCGTGAGCCTCAGCGAACGCCGACGACCTCGTCGTCGGTCGAGGTGAGGTTCTCGAACTCCAGCACGCCCATGCGCGCGAACTCATCGCGTACGCGCGGCGTCAGCAACCCGAGCTTCTTCAGGTTGGGAACGATCTTGGCGAACAGGAACCGACGGAACATCGCCATCTGCTCCGAGTGGCGCATGTGCTGGGTCAGTTCCTTCAGCGGTAGGTCCATGCGCTCGTACACCTCTGCGGCGTCGAACCGGTCGCGCATCAAGTAACAGGCTTCGATGGTGAACTCTTCGCGGTCCTTGCGCTCGGCGTCGGTCATCTGCGGATAGACGTCTCGCAGGGACAGGACGCCGAACGCGACGTGGCGCGCCTCGTCGGCCATGATGTACTGCGTGATCTGCTTGATCAGCGGCTCGTTCGTGGTCTGGTACATGATGCCGAAGGCCGCGAGCGCGAGCCCCTCGACGAGGATCTGCATCCCGAGGTAAGTCATGTCCCATCGCGAGTCGGTGAGGATCGCATCCAGCAAGGTGCGCAGCGGCTGCGTGATGGGGTACGACTCGCGCAGCTTCTCGGTCAGGTACTTGTGGTACACCTCGACGTGGCGGGCTTCGTCCATCACCTGCGTCGCCGCGTAGAGCTTCGCGTCGAAGCTCGGGACCGACTTCACGATCTTGGCGGTCGCGAGCAGAGCCCCCTGTTCGCCGTGCATGAACTGCGAGAGGGACCACGACGTCGCCTGGAGCCGGAACTCATCGCGCTCGCGCTCGTTCCATCGAGCCCACAAGGGCGTCGTCGAGATCGCGAACCGGGAGTCCGGGAAGCTCTCGGCATCCACCTGGACGTCGATCGACCAATCCGGGTGCGGGAGCTGGGCGTTGGTCTGCGCGTTCCACTGGTCGAGCTTGGCCCGGTCGTACAGCGCCCTGAGCTGCTGCTTGGTCACCTCGTAGTCCCAGGTGTAGACCGTCGGGAAGTTCGAGGGGATCGAATCGATCACGCCCTGCAGATCCGGATGTCCGTTGGTCTCCATCAGGTCCCTTCCACGGCGGTCCCTTCACGGGCGGTGCGCCCCTGCACTCTCTATCATAAGGAACGCTTCAGACGGACCGGCGCAGACCGGTTGAAACGGGCGAAGGGACCTGCGTCGGGGGAACGAGCAGGAACGGTGCATCCGCAGGGCGAACCCGCTCGTTGGAGGAGATGATGATGCCCCTGCGCGTGCGAACGCGCGTGCTGACCGGGGTGGCCGCCGTGGCCGCCCTGTTGTCGGTCGCCTTGATCCCAGGGGCGGCTGCGGTCAGAACCGCCGCCTCGGCCCCGTGCGGACCCTCCACGCAGACGGCGACGCTCCGACCTCGCGCCGACGGCACCCTGGCCTGCGCGCCCGGCGAGCAGCCGATCCTTCGCGAAGACCTGGCGACGGCGGACCCGGCGCGCGCGCTCACGCGGCAGGCGCTGCTGTCGTTCTTCGCGCTCTCCGACCCAACCTTCACCGATGAAGAGTCTCCCCTGCGCACGGAGTTCCTCGACGCATGCGGAACCTCGAGCTTCGCCGAGGCCTTCCGCCCGCACGAATCCATGATCCCCGCTGTTCTCAACTCCCACGTCAAGGCCGCCAACGCATTGAGCGCCACAGGCAGCCCGGTCCTGCGCAAGAACTACGACTTCGCCGTGGCGCTCGGGAATACCACCGACAACGGACAGCGCAACGAGCTCGATGCGTTCTTCGAGCTCCTGCGCGGCGCCACCGCCTTCGATCCCGACTCCGGGACCGATGGGTACCAAGGGATCCAGGGCACCGACCCCGTCGGCGGGAACCCTCGGCTGTCGTCCCCCGTGGCCGGCTCGAGTATGCGCGCGCTGGCGAACGAGCCGTTCGAAGCGCCCGGCTTGCGCTCCATGGGGGGTCCGATGCCCTGGTACGGGATCGTGGGCGCGCGCGACGCGCGCACGTGGGGTACCGCGCCCGACGACCGCAACTGGCGAAGCTTCGCCGAAACGTGGGCGACCGGCGCGCTGAAGCTGGGGACCCTCGGCACCCAGCATCAACAACGGGTCTGCGAGGATCCCTCGGTGCTGTCCGATCCCGACTTCTGGACCGCGGTCGCGGCCGATCCCGGAACGACGTCCGTGGTTGCGACCGACGCCGCTCGCGCCCCGCTCGGTCGCGAAGCATTCATCGACGCGCACCAGCCGCCGGGACAGCACGCCCATGGATTCGTGGATCGCTGCGGCGACGCGGACGGGGAGCCGCTCGCGCGCGGTTGCTACTCGTGGGATCAGGGCCTCTTCCACTTCGTCGCGCTCGACACGACGCCGGCGACAGGATCCGACGCCTCGATCGACGCGGCGCAGCTCGCGTGGCTCGAGCAGGATCTCATGGCGAACGCCGCGCGGTTCGTGAGCGCCGGCGGGAAGCAGAAGCAGACCGAGAACCCGACGCGCGTGACGGTCGTATTGCAGTCGCACCCGACGGCCGAGCTGGAAGGCGCGCTCGAGGAGGTGCTGTTGCGCTTCCCCAACGTCGTGCTGCAGCTGACCGCCGGCTCGCGTCACCGCGTGATCCCCCACACGACCAAGGGCGGAGGTTACTGGGAGGTCCAGACCGCCCCCCTGGTGGACTGGCCCAGCCAGAGTCGCTCGATCGAGATCGCCGACAACGGCGACGGAACCCTGTCGATCTTCAGCGTCATGGTCGATGCCGCGACACCCCCGGACGCGCGCGCGCTGAGCTGGAGTGCCGACGATCCGACCGACGAGCGCGCCTCGTCCGGCGCACAGCGCGCGATCAACGAAGATTGGCTCGCCTCGGCCGCGCGCGAGATCGCCTTGAACGACCCCCAGGCCGACGCCGCCGCAACCGGGCGCGCGAAAGACCGTAACGTCGAGCTGATCGTCACGAGCCCGCTCGGCGTCCGGGAAGGGCCCGGATCGATCGTCCCGACGATCCCAACCCTCCCGACCGGGCCGCCATTCGCTCCCGGGTTCCCGACCGGCGGCTTCCTTCCGGGGTTCCCGGATGGAACCGGCTACCCGCAGCAGCAAACCCCGCCGCCGTTCCCCACCATCACGCCGCCGCAGACGTTCTTGACCGGCCCCGGTCTGGCCGTGCGTCCGGGGGCGGGCGGCAGCCTGGAGGCCAGGGCAACACCCTTCCTGGTGATCGCAGCCGCCGGTGCGTTGTGGCTCACACGCGCGCGCGTCCGCCGTTGGATGGTCGGGATCTAGACCGGCTACACCTTCAGCCGGATCGCCGCGCGCACCATGTCGAAACTCGCCGGCGTCGTCCCCAGGAGCTCGCCGTCGGCCTCGATCCGCATCGGCACGGTGCCGTTGAGCTCGACGCGATCGGCCAGGAACTCCATCATCGTGGGCGCCGGGACGTGGGCGCCGAGGGGCATCTTGCGGAGGGCCGTGAGCGCCTCCATCTTCGTCCCCTCCCCCACCACGACGTCGAACGCCCCGTCCGAGGGGATCGCGCGCGGCGCCACCCGCAGGCCGCCGCCGAAGAATTGACAGTTGGCCACCACGATCATCGTGACGGTCCCACCGTAGGTGGTCTCCTCGAAGGGCGTGTCGAGCCGCGCGCCGCGCGCCTTCCGGCCGTTCATCAGCAGGGAAGCCTCCTGGGGCTTGAAGCCCAGGATGCCCTTCAACGCGGCGAGGCGGTACGCGCGCCCGCCGAGCCAGCGCGGCATCTTCGCCGCGGCTTCCACCACGGCTACCCCGATGCCGGCTTCGGCGATGTTGACGAACCAGCGGCGGGCGTCCGATCCGCCGGCGGCTCGGTAGCGCACGCGACCGATGTCCAGCTTGCCCCAGATGGTCTTGCCGGCCAAGCCGCGCGCGGCCTCCACCGGGTCCTGACGGATGCCGAAGGTGCGCGCAAGATCACAGCCGCTGCCGGACGGCACCACACCGAGCACCGCTTCGGGATCCAGTGGACCGTCCTCGCCCATCATCCCGTTGACGACCTCGTGCACGGTCCCGTCCCCGCCCATCGCGACGATGAACCCGATCCCGTCTTGTATCGCCGCGCGCGCGAGTTGGGTCGCCTCGCCGGGCTCCGACGTCGGGGCGACGTGGTGCGCGAGGCCCTCCGAGTCGAGCACCTCGAGCACGCGCGGCAGCGCGCGATCGATCATGCCGCGCCCCGCGCGCGGATTCACGATCAGCCGCATGGGACCGAAGGGTGAGGTTGTCTCGTCTATCCCCACGGCCGCGGATACTAACCGGACCAGCGCGCGCTACAGCGCTCCCGAGTAGGCCACCACGCCGCGGTAGACCGCGCGCGCGGCCTCGCGGCATCGGTCCGACAGCGGAGCATCCGTCACATCCACGAGCTGCTGTAACAGATCCCAGACCTGCTTCGAGGACCGCACGAAGTCTCCCGGCGGCAGCTCGCCGTCGTTGAGAACGTCCTCGAGGTCTTCACCGGCCGCCCACCGGTGGATCTGCCGGGCGAAACCCGGATCGGGCTCACGCACCAACTCCACGTGGTGCTGATCCTCAGCCGCTGCGACCCGTTTGTAGATCTGCTCGACCTGGCGGAACGCCCGCCGAGCCGGCTCGGTCCGGAACGCGGCCTCGGGGACGCCGATGCGCGTCTCGTACACGAAGGTCGAGCACACCGCGGCCAGCTCGGGCGGATCGAGGACGTCGAGGACGCCTCGCTCGATCGCCTCGGCGACCAGCAGGTCGCTCTCGTTATAGATCGTGGTCAGGCGCTCCCCCCTCGGGGTCAGCGCCCCCTCGCCGGTGACGTACCCGAAGGTTTCGAGCACGGCGAGCACGCGCTCGAACGTGCGAGCCAGCGATTCCGTGCGACGGCGGACGCGCCGCTCCAGGTTCTGGGTCTCGGCCGTCAGCGCATCGATCCGCTCCAGCCACTGCTCGTGCTCGACTCGGTCCGGACATCCGAACACGGGATGGGTCTCGAGCTCGCGGCGGCGTGAACGGTTCACGGAGGGTTCGGCGAGTGGCGCGAGCGCGCGTGGCTCGGATGGCGCGAATGCCTCGAGGTCCTGGGCGACCTCGTGGCGGAAGCGTGGCGCGCGCGGATCGCCGCGCGGCAACGTGATCTGCCCGACAACAGCCGGCGGTTCCTTGAAGTCGCGTACCCCCAGCCGTGAGAGTCCTCGCCGCTCGGTCATCACCACGGGCTGCGGTTCTCCACGCTTGCCGTGGCGAACCTCGACGACCGCGACCAACCCGGCGCGCTGGCCGCGCTTGATCCTGATCACGTCGCCGGGACGCATCGCCTCGAACGCCGAGCGGATGTGCTCGGTCCGGTCGCGTCGCGCATGCTCTGCATCCCGGCGCTGCGTGGCGCGCACCACGCGCGCCACGGCCCAGTACTCCTCGATGTCTCCCCGGTCGCAGCGCGCGTGATCCCGGTAGCCGGTGACGAACTCTCGGTTGCGCGCGATCTTCTTCTCCTGAGTCACGACGCTCCGGTCCACAAGGAACTGGCCGAACGACAGGTTCAGCAGGCGCTTCGCCTCCGTGACGTCGTGCACCCGCAAGAGGTTCACCGCCATGTTGTACGACGGACGGAACGACGATACGAGCGGGAAGGAGCGACCCTCGGCCAGCGCCACGATCCGATCCGCCGGGACATCGGGCTGGTAGACCACGATCCCGTACCCGACCTCGTCCATCCCCCGCCTGCCCGCACGACCGGTGAGCTGCGTGAAATCCGTGGGGGTAAGCATCTCATGGCGTTCGCCGGTGAACTTGATGAGCCGTTCGAGCACGACGGTCTTCGCCGGCATGTTGATGCCGAGCGCGAGGGTCTCGGTGGCGAACACGACCTTCACCAGCGCGCGCTCGAACAGCTCCTCGACGGTCTCCTTGAACAGCGGGATGTGACCGGCATGATGCGCGGCGATGCCTCGCAACAAACCATCGAGCCATTCCTCGTACCCGAGGACCGCGAGGTCGTCGGCGGGCAGCACCGTCGCGCGCAACTCGACGTACTCTCGGATGCGCTCCCTCTCGTCGGCGTCGGTCAGGGTGAGGTTCGCGCGCCGGCACCGCGCGACGGCGTCGTCGCACCCCGCCCGCGAGAAGATAAAGGCGATCGCCGGGAGCAAGCCTTCGGCTTCGAGTCGCTCGACAACTTCGACGCGGTCGGGGCGATAGATCGAGCGATGGCCTTGGACACGGGGGCTGCGCCCACCTCGGCTCGGGCGCGTCCGCTGACGATAGCGGTTCGCCCCCGGCATCTCCTTGAGTCGCAGCAGCGCGGGGTTCGGCTTGAGTCGCTCCCCCTCGCGGACGAACATCGGATGCATCGTGGGGCCGACCAGGTACGCGTGTTCGATCGGCACCGGCCGTCGCGTCTCGACGACGACGTCGGTCGGGCCTCGGATGGACCGCAGCCACTCACCGAACTCCTCGGCGTTGGACACGGTGGCGGACAAGGCGGCGACCTGGACGCCCTCGGTCAGGTGGATGAGCGCCTCCTCCCAGGTCGCGCCCCGGTAGGGGTCCTTCAGGTAGTGCACCTCGTCGAAGACCACCACCCGCAACCGTTGCAGCGTCGGTGAGCGCTCGTACAGCATGTTGCGCAACACCTCGGTGGTCATGACCACGATCGGGGCCTCGCCGTTGATCGAGTTGTCCCCGGTCAGCAACCCCACTCGTTCGGTGCCGTATCGCGCGATCAGGTCCCCGAACTTCTGGTTGGACAGCGCCTTGATCGGCGTGGTGTAGAACGCCTTCCCGCCCGTCTCGAGCGCAAGGTGTACGCCAAACTCTCCGACGACGGTCTTGCCGGCCCCCGTGGGAGCGCTCACAAGCACGCTGCGGCCGGCGGCCAACGCCGCGATCCCACGGCGCTGGAACGGATCGAGCCGGAACGGATACCCGTGAGCGAAGGTGTCCTCTGCGCGTTCGTTTCTCGGCTCGGGCATACCTCGCTTACGGACCGCCTTGCGTCCCCAGATCGAGCGGGATCCCGCCCGTGTCGGTGGGAAGCTGCTCCACCAGGTCGCCGGATGACGCGATCCCCCATGAGAGCTTCAACGCGTTGACGGCCTGGATCCCCACGCGGCGGATCGAATCCGCGCGGTTGCGCGTCGCCTGGATCGCGGTTCCGAGCGCATCCACCTGTCCCTGGAGCCGGTTCGCCAGACTGCCTTCAGCGACACTCGCCACCGATCGCTCGTCGGCGAGCACGATGTACATCGCCGCGACCTCCGCGTAGAGGGTGAGGGACTCGGCGATGATCTGGTTGGCCTCCTCGAGCTGCTCCGGCGGATCGAGGGCTCGCACGGCGTCGGCCGCGTCGGCGAAGTCCTGCTGCCAGGTCCGCGCCGCCTCCTTGAGGCGCTCGGGCGTGGCCTGTCCCTGTTGGAACTGCTGCGGAAGCGTGGCGAACGAATCCGGCAACGTCGCGGCGGTGTGCTGGAGGTACCCCGTTTGCGCGCGGTTGAGTGCCCGGTCGTACACGCGTAGAACGTTCGCCCGTGAGGAGCGCCCCCACAGGAAGAGGCCGAGCCACAGGCCGAACAACAGAACCACAACCAACGCCGTCCAACGGAACCACCGCCGTCGCGTGAGCGGCGTCTTGCGGGGCTCGATCTTGGGCTTGGGCGCGCCGAGCGCTGCGCCGCGTCGCTGTGCCGACTTCCTCGCCATCTTCACCTCTTCAGAACGAAACGGATCACCAGGATCGATGCTTCGTACAGGATATAGAGCGGAAGCGCCATCACGGTCTGCGAGAGGGGATCGCCAGAGGGGGTCGCCACCGCAGCCACGATGAATGCCATCAGCACGGCCAGCCGGCGCCGCGTCGCGAGGGTTCGAGACGTGATCACACCCGCCAGCGCCAGGAACACGAGGAGCAATGGGAACTCGAATGAGATGCCGAAGGCAAGGATCATCAGGATCACGAAGTTCAGATACTCCGGCAGCTGGATCAGCGGCTTCGCAGGCTCGACGAACCCCAGCAGGAATTCGATCCCGACGGGCATGATCTGGAATGCCACGAAAGCGCCGAGCGCGAACAGCCCCACCGCCGACGCCACGAACGGGATGGCATAGCGCTTCTCCTGGGGTTCCAAGCCCGGGGTCACGAACCGCCACAGTTGGAACAGCACCACCGGCAAGCCGAACACGATGCCCGCGAACGCCGAGACCTTGATCCGCAAGACGAATCCGGTCGTTATCCCCGGCAGGTACAGATCCGTGACGGTCACGTCACCGATCCGACCGGCCTCGTCCAACGGAGCACGCAGGATTCCGAGGATGCTCGGATACAGGATGTAGGCAACGATCGAGCCACCCACCACTGCCGCGATCGAGACGATGAGCCGGAAGCGGAGTTCGTCGAGGTGCTCGATGACGGACATCGCGCCGTCCGTCGGCGGCGTCTTCCGGCGGAGGCGAACCTTCACGTTCGAAGTCTGGCGAGCCCGCTAGTCGGGCTTCGTGCCGTCCGAGGGGGTGCCCGAGGGACGACGCTCCTTCGGCTCGTCTTCGCCTTCGATCCCCGACTTCACGTCGTCCGCGATGCCCTTGGTGGCGTCCCGGAACTCCCGGATCCCCTTGCCCAGTCCTTTCCCCATCTCGGGAAGACGTTTGGCTCCGAACAGCAGCAGCAGGATTAGCAGGACGACGATGATCTCGGGCGGGCCGATGCTTATCGCGAGAAGCCCAGGCATGCGACGGTTCCTTCCTTCTCTCTGGATATCAATCCTACACCCAGGGTTCGACGTGAGGCTGAGGACCCCTCTTCGGTTCAGGCCGAGTTCATCGAGACTTCCGGCGAGACACCGCCCCGCTGATCCGCTCCGCCTGCTCCGAGGCGTGCTGGACCTGGGCTCGAACGTCGGCCTGGGCGCCTTGGAGGCGCGCGGAAGCGGTCTTCGCGTCCTCGAGGAGCTTCCGGACCTGCTTGACCAACCCGAGGAGCCATAGGGCGATCACCAGCGTGGCGAACAGCAGCCCGGCGCCGAGGAACAGCCAGATCGTCGTCGACAGGGCGAACACGCCGCCAATGCTACCGCCCGAGCCGGGAAGGGCGCCGGGGGGCGTTCAGCGCTTGGCGCTGACCCGGAGCAGATCCTCGAACCAGCCGTCGTCCGCAAGGAGCAGATGGAAATCCAGCAGGTCGTCGAACGTGAACGCGGGGCCTTCACGTGCCTCGCGAACCTCTTCGGGCAGCTCCCACACAGTCGCCGAAACGCCGCCGGAGATCAGGAGCTGAACAACGCGGTCGTCCGCCGGTTTCTGCACGCACGTCGTGCACAGCGGACAGCCAAATTGATAGTAGGACGCAGGCGCGTACGTGCACACGCGGAGCTCGATATCCTCCGGCGTGAGCTCAACCTCTCCACAGGTTGGGCACGTGGCCCTGATCGTTGTCACCTCGTCCTCCGTATCTCGAGGGTTCATCCTCTGACCCGAGTATCGGCACGGGACAACGCTGCTTTAGGAAGCCGGCGCGGCCCGTTTGTTCTCGGCGAAGCCCTCGATACTTGGTCGGAGCTTCGCACCTCGTCACCTGCAAGAACGACCGCACGGTCGCACGGTTCGCCCGCGACGGAGCCGCGCGCGGTGATGAATCGGACGGCGCGGCTTGCTCGGGCACACCGGGGCGGATGGCGCGGACAGCCCGAGACCGGCGGTTCAGGGCGTTCGGACGGGTCCCCGGGAGGCGATATCAGCCGATTCCGAACTTCGGAGGTCCGGCTTATTTCACCGAGGGCCGTTCGGCGCCGATACCACAGACGGGGTCTGAACGAGCAGGTGAGGGAGGGTTCCTTGAAGAGCCGAACCGACGTCGTCCGCGCTCGCTGGGAGTTGTGGGCTGCGACATTCGCGATCATCGGGGCACTGGTCGGTGCCGTCATCTTCTTCACCACGAGCACGGAGCCGATCGTGGACCTTTCGATCATCCCCTCGCGCGTGGTGCTTGCGACCGCGCTCGGCGGGATGTTCATCGCGTTCCTTCTTTACGCGATCGACCGCGAGCGCAATCTCCACCGGCTGGCCGAGCGCCTAGTCCACGAGCAGGTCGAGCACGAGAAGCTCTCTGCTCGGCTGCAGTACCTCGCCGAGCTCACCCGCGAGCGCGATACCAACGCCGCGCTGCTGGAGGGATCGGCCGATGCCCTGGTCGTGATCGATCAGGATCGCGTGATCCGGCGCTTCAACCCTGCCATGGAGCGACTGTCGGGGATCCCCGCCGTGGAAGCGATCGGCCTCGACGTCTGCGAAACGTTGTTCCTTTCCGACCCCGAGGGCATGCCCCTCACCGAAGCCGTGCATCCGGTCACGCTGGTGCTCTCCGACGGGGAGGCAAGGTCGGGGATGCAGGTGCAACTCACGCTGGCGAACGGTCGCATGCGTTGGGTGAGCGTCACCTTCAGCCCCATCATGCAGGACGGCCGGGTGGTCCTGATCCTCGGAAGCCTTCGCGACATCGACGAACAGAAGGAGCAAGAGGCGATGCACCGGGACTTCGTGTCCATGGCTGCCCACGAGCTCCGCTCCCCCCTTACGGCGATCAAGGGATTCACCCGAACCCTGCTGTCGAAGGCCGACCAGATCGAGGAAGAGCGCCGCGTGCGCTACCTGTCGATGGTCAACGAGCAGTCGGACCGGCTCGCCCGGCTGGTCGACGATCTGATGCAGGTGTCGCGGATCGACGCGCACCGGCTGACCCTCGAGCCCGAGCACATCGACGTCGGCTCCCTCGTCGCCGACATCGTCGAGCAGTTCCGAGAGAAATGGGCGAGCCGCGAGATCAAGCTCGCCCTCGCGTCCGACGACATCCCGCCGGCATGGGCCGACCCGCACAAGCTGGGTGAGATCCTGATCAACCTGATCGACAACGCGATCAAGTACTCCCCCGATGACGCTCCGGTGCACGTCGGCGTCCGGCCGGTCGGCGACAAGATCCAGGTCGAGATCCGTGACTTCGGGCAAGGCATCCCCCGAAAGGACCTACCCACGCTGTTCCAGAAGTTCCACCGCTTGCAGGCGAGCAAGGAGGCGGACATCCCCGGCACCGGCCTCGGCCTGTACATCGTGAAGGGTCTCGTCGAAGCGCACGACGGTCGCGTCTGGGTCACATCCTCACCGGGTGAGGGCTCCATCTTCTCCTTCACCGTCCCGGCCGCTCAGGACATGCTGGACACCATCGAAGCAGTGGGGTCATGAACGGGAGGTCCACCGCGCAGCGATGAAGATCGTCCGGCGGTACGACGACCAGCCCGACGACGGGGCGCTGGACGCCCTCGTCCTCGCATCGCGCGCTATCGCCGAGCACGACGAGCCCACCGCAACGCTGGAGGGGATCCTCGACACGGCGATCCGCCTCGTCGGGGGGGACGAAGGTTCGATCCAACTCCTGGACCCCAACACGAAGAGCCTTCGCGTGGTCGCCTCCCGCGGGCTGGACGAGACCGCGCAGCGACAGCGCATCGCGCTCGGTCAGGGGATATCGGGACGCGTTGCGGCCACCGGTGAACCGGTCCTGTTGCGATCGGCGGTCGACATCGAGCGATTCAAAGGCCACATCCTGAAGCACCGCTCCATCCACGGCGCCATGAGCGTCCCCCTGGTTGCGCGGGAGGAGACACTGGGCGTCCTGAACGTGACGTTGAGCTACTCGGGCCGGACCTTCAGCGATCGAGAGCTCCGTCTCCTCGAGGCCTTCGCCTCGGTGGCGGCGCACGCCGTCCTCACCTCGCGGATGCTCGCGGAGCGTCGTCGGCATTCGCTGGAGCTCGACATCCTCCGCGGTTCGATCGCCCGGCTCGACACCGCGACGAGTCTCGCCTCGGTCGCCGAAGCGGCGCTGCAGGATGCGCTGTCGCTGGCCGGAGCCAGCGGCGCCTTCGTGTGTGTGACGACGTCGCAGGACCGCCCACCCACCATCGTGCGCTTCGCGGGCATGACGCGGGAGGCGATGCGCCGGATCCTCGGGAGCCCCGGCTTCCGGAGGTTCCGGATCCCGCCCGAGCCCCGCGTCGTGATCGACGTCGTGTCCGATCCGGTCTTCGCTCCGCTCGCTCGTGACCTCAAGGGGCGGCCGCTGGCGCTGATCCCGATGCGCGCGGGATCGGGCCACGCGATGGGGTTGCTCGGGGTGGCGCTGCCGGCGCGCGCAGGCGAGGACACGAAGCGGATCCTGTGGACCTACGGGACCCAGGTCGGACTGGCGCTGTGGAACGTTGCGCTCCATCAGGCGGTATCCGAAGGGCGCGACGAGCTGGACACGATCGTGCGAACCCTCGATCTGCCGACGCTGGTGATCGGCGCCGACGGCTGCTTCCGCGCGATCAATATGGCTGCCGCCACGACGTTGCGGCTCTCGCCGGAGTTCGAGGTCGGCCAGCCGGCAGCCGGGAAGCTCGACCCCGCGATCGAAGAGCTCGCGCTCGACCGCGACGACGACGTCACCGCCGAAGTTGCGATCATGGCGGGCGCGCACCTGCGCACCTACCGCGTACTGGCCGGTACCGTCCCCGACGGGAGCGGTCGCGGCGCCCGCATCCTGATCCTGAACGATGTGACCGTCCGTGACGAGCTCGAGCGTCGCAAGGCCGATTTCCTGGCGGTCATCGGCCACGAACTGCGAACGCCCCTGACGACGATCAAAGGGTTCGCCACCACGGTCGCCCGCAGAGGCGCAGGCATGTCCGACGACGCGCGGGCCGGCGCGATCGCAACGATCCTGGCGCAGAGCGAGCGGCTCGAACGCCTGATCCAGGACCTCTTGTTCGTATCGCGGGTCGAAGACCGGGAGCCGCCGCTGCACCTGGGATGGGACGACGTCCGTCAGATCTGCGTCGACATGATCGCCGAGGTCAGCCGACGCGAGCCCGAACGCGTTATCCGATTCGACCATCCCGGCGACGACGTCCCGATCTACACTGATCGGGTTAAGGTCGAACAGATCCTGCTGCATCTGCTCGACAACGCGATCAAGTTCTCCCCCGCCCCATCGATGATCCGCGTCGTGCTGAGCGAGCAGCAGCGGACGGTGTCGATCGCGATCTCCGACGAGGGGAAAGGCGTCTACACAGGCGACATCGAACGGATCTTCGATCCGTTCATACAGGTCGACGGCTCCGCGACCCGGGAGGCGGGCGGGACGGGAGTGGGGTTGTACGTGTCGTCGATGTTGGCCCGCGTGGTCGGCGCGCGCCTCGAGGTCGACTCGGCGCTCGGGAAGGGCTCGACCTTCACCCTGATCGTTCCTCGCAAGGCGATCGAGCCTCAGGCATCTTCGTAGGCCGACAGCGCCTCACGAGCCGCACGACGGACCTCGTCGGCCAGCTCGGGTGGAGACGCGATGCGCGCGTGCGGAGCCGCAGCCAGCATCAGGTGGACGAGCCAGGCCGTCTGCGCCGTCCGCAGTGTGAGCCGTGTCACGCCCGGCCCCATCGCGCGCGCCTGCTCGTGCGGGACCGTTTCGGCGATCCACGCCGCGGGCGGCTCGATGTCGACCTTGACCTCGACGTCGTCTGGGGATGCCCTGAACGGCAACCCGTCGGCGTAGCGGGATGGATCGAACCCCGGCGGCGGCTCGAACGGCTCGTCGGTGTCGATCAGGTCTCTGATGCGATCGACGCGGAACGTGCGCTCTTCCTCGCTGGCGCGATCGCGCGCGATCAGGTACCAGTGCGCCTGATCCTGCACGACCAGCAACGGATCGACCTCGCGCTCGGTCATCTCACCGCGTCCGGCCGAGAAGTAAGCGATCCGCAGCCTGCGGCGGCGCTCGATCGCGCGACCGAGCATCGGCACCAGGTCCGAGCCGGGCGCGTCCAGGCGCACCGCGATCCGATCGGCCAGATCCTCGAGGAACGGCTGATCGCCGGGAGCGATCGCGCGCGCGAGCTTCTCGAGCGCCGAGCGCAGCGGCGCACCGGCTTCGTCGTCCAGCACCACGAGCACCGCGCGACCGGCGACCAGCAGCGCGAGCGCTTCCTCCGATGACAAACGAGGCGGGCGGTCGAGCGACGCCGGCGTGTTGATCAGCACTCGTCCGTCCTCGATGAACGCTTCGATGTAGTCCCCGGGCATGAAGGGCGGGAGGCCGCAGACCATCAACAGCTCGATGTCGGCGGTGAGTTCCTCCAGGCTCATCCCGAACCGCGCGCACACCTCGTCGACGGTCGGCTCGCCCCGGGCCATCACCCAAGGCACCAGGATCAAGATCCTGCGCATCCGCTCGGAGCTCGCCTCGGGCGCCATCAGCGGGCCTCTGCCGCCTCGCGCAGTTGCGCGATCACGGCGTCGCGCAACTCCGGGGGCGCCAGAACGCGCGCATCGGCGCCGAACCCGGCCACCCACGACGCGAACGAGCCGACGTCGGCGACCGGCAGGGACACCTCGACGAACCCCTCACGCTCGCCGATCCGGCGCAGTCCCGCCCGGTGCGAGACCTGCCACGCGGCATCGCTCGCGAACAGGATGCGGGCTTCCACGCCCTCTCCTTCCCAGGGCGCGCGCGGCTCCCCGGGGTGACGCTCCGGTAGGTCGAAGTCTGGCCCCCGACCGACCGCGACCCTGATCGCACCCTCGACCCGCGCGAGCTTGAAGTGACGCGGCGCGCCGCGCTCGACGTCGAAGCCGCTCAGGTACCACGAGCCGCGATGACTCAGGCCGTGCGGCTCGACGGTTCGCTCCTGCGGCACCCCGCCCCCGCCGGTCCTATAGCGGAACATCACGCGTTTCCTGCGCTTGATAGCCCCGAGCAGCTTCGGCACGTCGGCTTCCATGCCCACGCGCGGCAGGAACCATCCCGGCGCCATGGCCGAACCCTCACCGGCGGTGGCCGACAACTTCAGCATGCCGAAGCGTGCCTCCGACGGGTCGCGTCCGCTCCCCCACGCGAGCGCCGCGAGCGCGAGCGCGGCCTGCTCTTCGGGCGTCAGCTCCGGATCGGACAGCAGCGCTTCGCGCTCGGGGATGCGATAGCCGGTCTCGCCGAGGGATTCGACCGCCTCGACCGGGAACCCCATCTCGCGGAGGTCAGATTTGTCGCGCTCGAACATGCGGTGGAACGACTCTCCCGACTGCCCTTCGTAGCCCGGGTTCCGGTCGCGGATCTCCTCGACCGTGAGGGGCCTGCTCGTCCAGAGCAGCAGCAGCAACAGGTTCATCAGGCGCTCGGTCTTGCGCGCGCGCTGATCGTGATCCTCGGGGATCATCCCGGCGGAGTCTATCGAGCGCGCGCATGCCGCCTCGCGAAGGACGCAGGTACGCTGTGCGGCCGTGATCGCAATCGAACGAGGCATCGTGGTGTCGGCCAAGGAAGCCCATCCGGGGCTCATCGAGCTGACCGTCGAGATCGACGGCGAAGGGTTCCCCGCGATCGCCTACGACGACCTCACCGGTCCGGTCGCTCCGGGGGACGTGGTGCTTTTGAACACCACCGCGGTGGAGCTGGGGCTCGGGACGGGTGGCGCCCACCTCGTGATCGCCGTCGAGGGTCGTGCCGGCGGGGCTCGCCCGGTCACGGGCCACGCGATGAAGCTGCGGTACACGCCGATGCAGACCTCCGTCGACGCGGCAGAGGACCTCCACCGCGATCTGGTGGACAGGATCCGGTCGCTCGATGGGATGCCGGTCGTCGTGGCCGGGTTGCACAGCGCGCTGGCTCCGGCCGCGCTCGGCGCGCGCGCCGTAGCGCCCGGCTCGCGGATCGCATACGTGATGACCGACGCCGCCGCGCTGCTCTTGCCGTTCAGCCGCACGGTGCCGGCTCTCAGGGACGCGGGGCTGCTCGACGTCACGGTGACGGCCGGGCAGGCGGTCGGCGGCGATCTGGAGGCGGTGAACCTGCACAGCGCGCTGCTGGTCGCGCTCGCCGTGGGCAAAGCCGATCTGGTGATCGTGGCGATGGGGCCGGGCAACCTCGGCACCGGCTCCGGGTTGGGGTTCGCCTCACTCGAGGTCGGGACGATCGTCAATGCGGTCGCGGCGCTGGGCGGGCGACCCATCGTGGTCCCCAGGATCTCCTTCGCCGACCCCAGGGAGCGTCACCGAGGCGTGTCGCACCACACGCTGGCCGCACTGACCATGGCAGCGCTCGGACGCGCGGAGGTCGTCCTGCCGTCCCTCGCGCCCGATCGCTTCGCGCGGGTGCGCGCCCAGCTCGCCGATGCCGGCGTGCTCGCGCGCCACGACCTGGTCGAGGTGGACATTGGCCCGGCCGACGACGTGCTGCGATCCTCCCCCGTCCCGCTCCGGTCGATGGGGCGCACGTTCGAGGAGGACCCGGATCAGCACCGAGCGGCCTGCGCCGGAGGGGTTCGAGCCGCCGACGTGCTCGGGTGACCTCGGTCGGCGCACGTCGGAAGGCTCTACATGGAGGAGATCAAGCGCTCGACACGCTCGTCGTGGCTCTTGAAGGGGTCTTTGCACAGGACGGTCCGCTGCGCCTGGTCGTTGAGCTTGAGGTGGACCCAGTCCACCGTGAAGTCCCGGCGCCGCTCCTTGGCACGCTTGATGAACTCACCACGCAGCCGCGCGCGCGTCGTCTGCGGTGGCTCGCGCATCGCCTGGGAGACGCGCGCCTCGTCGACCACGCGTACCACCCGGCCCTTGCGCTCGAGCAGGTAGTAGATACCGCGCGACCGGTTGACGTCGTGGTAGGCAAGATCCAGGAGCGCCACCTTGGGATGAGACAACGGCAGGCCGTCGCGCGCGCGCATCTTCTCGATCACGACCTGCTTGGTGACCCAGTCGAGCTTGCCCTCGAGCGGCGCGAGATCCTGGGCCTCGAGGCACTTCAGGGATTCTTCCCACATGTCGAGGACCCGGCCGGCGAGCCCGTTGATGCCGCGCCGGTCGACGAACTTGCGCGCGCGGTCGAAGTACTCCATCTGGATCTCGAGCGCGTTCATCTCCCGGCCAGATGCGAGCTTCATTCGCCGCCGGCAGGTGATGTCGTGCGAGATCTCACGGATGGCGCGGATGGGGTTCTCGAGCGACAGGTCTCGCATCATCGTGCCTTCCTCGACCATCCGCAGGACGAGGTCGGTCGCGCCGATCTTCAACAGGGTCGCGTACTCGCTCATGTTCGAGTCGCCGACGATCACGTGCAGGCGCCGGTACCGCTCTGCGTCGGCATGGGGCTCGTCGCGCGTGTTGATGATCGGTCGTGAACGGGTCGTCGCGGACGAAACGCCCTCCCAGATGTGCTCGGCGCGCTGCGCGAGGCAGTACAACGATCCGCGCGGCGTTTGCAGGACCTTGCCGGCCCCCGCGTACACCTGCCGGGTCACCAGGAACGGGATCAGCACGTCGGCAAGCTTCTGGAACTCGCCGTAGCGCGACACGAGGTAGTTCTCGTGGCAGCCATAGGAGTTGCCGGCTGAGTCGGTGTTGTTCTTGAACAGGTAGATGTCCCCGGCGATACCTTCCTCGTGCAGTCGCTTCTCGGCGGCCGCGAGCAATCCTTCGAGGATGCGTTCCCCCGCCTTGTCGTGGGCGATGAGGTCCAAGATCGCATCGCACTCGGGCGTCGCGTACTCGGGGTGCGAGCCCACGTCGAGGTACAGGCGCGCGCCGTTCTCGAGGAACACGTTGGAGGAGCGGCCCCACGAGACCACCCGACGGAACAGGTAGCGCGCGACCTCATCGGGGGACAGGCGTCGCTGCCCGCGGAACGTGCACGTTACGCCGTACTCGTTCTCGAGCCCGAAGATCCGACGCTCCATCAGGTGTCTAGTGTACGACCCCGGGTGCTCCCCGGGGGGACGCGGCGGGACGGCCCCGGCGTTGGTACGCTTCGCGCGATGGACACCCTCGCAGCGATCGGCTGGCGGATCGTCGAATCCATCGATATCGGACCCCTGTCCGTTTCACCGCATGGGCTCGGGATCGCGATCGGTTACGGCATAGCGGGCACGCTCGTGGCTCGGCACGCCGAGCGCGTCTACGGCATCTCTCGCACCCACATCTGGAACATGCTGACGTGGGCCGTGCTCGGGGTGATCGTGGGCGCGCGGCTGTTCTTCATCGTCGGGCACCTGGACGAGTACCTCCCCGACGACCCACTCGGCATCTTCCGGATCTGGGAGGGCGGCATCGTGTTCTACGGTGGAGCGATCGGTGGGATCGTCGCCGCCTACCCGTACGCGCGCCGGCACAAGATCAACTTCTGGAACGCGATGGACGCCGCGGCGCTCGGCTTCCCGCTCGGCATGATCTTCGGCCGGATCGGCGACCTGATCATCGGTGACCACCTGGGCACACCCACCGACCTGCCGTGGGGTTTCCGGTTCGACGGCCCTCCCGGCGCCTTGCCCGGATGTCCGGCCCCGATCGATTCAGGTGTCTCCTGCCCCGCCGTCGGCGAGGTCGTCCATCAGACGGCCCTGTACGACCTCGTGAACGCGATAGTGGTGTTCGCGGTGGTCATGGTGCTTGCGCGCCGCAGGCACAGTCCCGGTTTCATGATCATGTTCACGACGTTCATGTACGCGACCGGTCGGCTCGCGAGCGATTTCGCGCGCGGCGGGCCCTTCTATCTCGGGCTGCGCGGGACGCAGTGGGTATCGGTCGGCCTGTTGGTGCTGTCGGGTTGGCACCTGCTGCGGATCGCCCGCGGCCGCGCGCCTCGCGGCCCGGTCGAACGCACCGATGCGGAGACGCAGCAGGCGGCCGCGAGCATGGTGGCCGAAGGCGGCCCAGCCTACGGCGACGATCCCTCCGCCGACGCGGAACCGTGACCTCGAGCCTGCTTCGATTTCCTGGGCGCCAGCAGCGCCGGCTCGTCGGGCGCTGACCGGGGTTAGAACCCTTCGAACGCCGCGCGCGCGCGACGCACCGTGTCCTCATCGGGGCCGAACAGGAACGCGACTCGATCCCCGGCTCGAAGCACCATGCCCGTCCCGTCGCGCCCACGCCATCCCGAGCCGGTAGGGCCGGCGTCGATGGGGTCGCCGATGTTGCCGTAGCGCAGCGGGAGCCACTGCCCGAACAGGTTCTGCGCCTCGCGCGCCTCGGACTCCGAGTCCCACGCCGTGAGCATCGCGACCACAACGTCGCCCCGGCTCGACCGCAAGCCGACGTAGGCACCGCCGTCCCAACCCTCGGCCGCGGCTTCCGCATCGCGGCTCGACAGCCCGCCGCTCGCGTACGGCTCGTCACCGAGCAGGCGCAGGTCGAGCTCGCCGAGCTCGCCGTTATCGATCGTGCGCCACGTGTCCCGGCCGAGGCGCGCTCGAACATCGGGCACCGACACCTCCATGGGCTCCTCCCGTTCGAAGTACTTGAACGGGTGCAGGATCTGTTCGGTGGAAACGGGCGGATCCTCATACGCCCGATCGATGGCCTCCGAGCCCCCGTTCGCATCCAACGCCTGCACGAAGGCGAGGCCGTCCAGGTACGGAGACAGCAACGACGCCTGCAGGAACGCAGGGAGGCGGTCGAACTCCGCTCGCGGAGCTTTCCCCGCCTCCGCCGCCACCTCCAGTTGCTCGTCGAGGCTCAGTACCTGCTGCAGATACAGGCCCTGGACCAGCGACGCGTCGCCCTCGACGAGGGCTCGCCACGCGGACGCCGCGTCGTACCGGCGCTGCTCCTGCAATCGATCGAGCCGGCCGAGATCGAAGTGCTGATCCGTGAGCGCGTGGGTGTACTCGTGCGCCAGGATGAAGCGGGTGTACGGGGAGGGGTTGCGCGCATCTCGCGCGCCGACGACCAGCGCGCGCTTCTTGGAGTCGTAGAACCCCCCGACCTGTTCCTGATGCACGGCGATGAAGGCCTCCCACAGATCCAGATCGGGGTCGACCACCCCCAGGGCCACCAGCACCTGTCGAGAGGCCTCGAACTCCCGGCGGGAGGTTTCCCCGCGGAACAAGCGCTCGATCCGGTCGCTCAGTTGCGCCTGCGTGACCACATCGGCCTTCACGCGGCGCTCGAACTCCAGCCCCCTGAGGCCTTCGACCACGGCTCGGATCTCAGCGAGAGGATCACCGCCACCGCCGCCGCCATCACCGCGTTCACGCAGCGCCTCGAGGGCATCGTGCTGCAACAGGACCTGCCGCTCGAGCGCATCGATGCGTTCCTCCGCGTGCCGGTACCGCACACCCACGACCCCGTTGAGGGCGAGTGAGACCAGCAGCGCGACCGTGAGCGCGACGATGCCCACGCCGGAGCGGCTCGGTCGCATGCGCGGAGGCTGCGTTTCGGGCACCCCGTGGTTCACGCGGAACCCAGCATCGCCGCCACCTCGGCGTCATCCAGCCGTACGAATGCCCGCCGCGTCCGGCTGCGATCGAGCCACGCCACCTCGAGCCTCTCCGGCATGAGGGTCCTCGTCGGATCGGCCTGGGCCAGCGAGCTCGTTCCGAGCTGAACGGCCTCGGCCAGGTCGAAGCCGGGGCGGTAGGCATCTCGAAGCGTCTCCATCAGCGTGTCGGCGTGTCCCCCCATCGCCATCACGCCTTGCTCGTCGCTGAGACTGCCGTCGTAGAGCACTCGGTACATCTCGTCCGACTCCTGCGTCTGGCCAACCTGGGCGACCAGGATCTCGATCTCGTAGGGCTTCATCTGCTCGGTGAAGATCGCCCCCAGGGCTTGGGCGTACGAGTTGGCCACCGCCTTGGCAGTGACGTCCTCACGTCCGTAGGCGTACCCGGTCAGATCGGCGAGCCGCACACCGGCCTTGCGGAAGTTCTCGAACTCGTTGTACTTGCCGACCGCGGCGAAGGCGATCCTGTCGTAGATCTCGGACAGCTTATGCAAGGTCGCCGAAGGGTTCTCGGCGACCATGACGATGCCGGGCTCGCACTCGATCGCCACGATCGACTTGCCGCGCGCGATCCCTTTGCGGGCGTAGTCCGCGCGATCCTTCATGAGTTGCTCGGGCGAGACGTAGTACGGCATCGGGGCCATCAGCCGCGGCCCCTCTCGGCGAGCAGCTCCTCGGTCACCCGGCGGAGGTCGCCGTCGGAGATCGCCGCGTAGCCATCCGCGTCGACCACGGCGACAACGGGGAAGATCCCGCGAGCAAGATCCGGTCCCGACGTGGCTGCATCCTCATCGCCGGCGTCGATCAGGGCCTCGACGGCCGCGCGCACGGCCTCGTCCCGACCCAGGCCCTCGCGCCATCGCATCTTGAGCGTGTTGCGCGCGTGGACGCCGCCCGAGCCGGTGGCGTGGAACTCGGTGTCCTCGTAGCGACCGCCGACGGCGTCGTACCGGAAGATGCGGCCTTCGGTCCGCCGCAGGTCGTAGCCGCCGAACAACGGCACCACTACCAAACCCTGCATGGCCAGCGGCAGGTTCATCTTGACCATCGACGCGAGCCGGTTGGCCTTGCCTTCCAGCGAGAGCTTCTCTCCCTCGAGCTTCTCGTAGTGCTCGAGCTCGACCTGCAGCAGACGCACCAGGTCGAGCGCGGGTCCTGCCGCGCCGGCGATCGCGACGGCCGAATGATCGTCGGCTGGGAAGAGCTTCTCCATCTTGCGATCGGCGATGGTGTAGCCCTCGGTCGCGCGCCGATCGCCTGCCATGACGATCCCGTCCGCGTAGCGCAGCGCGAGGACGGTCGTCCCGTGGGGAACGCTCGGGATCGTCTGCGCGGGATCGATCCGCGGCAATAAGCCCGGATCGACGCGCCGGACGAGATCCGCGAAGGACGGGTTCGCATCTCCACCGAAAGCCGCGCGCGACCAGTCCGGGGGCGGCCCGAAGACGTTCTGGGTCACAGGTGTCCTTCCCTGAGGTGGTCGGTCGGTCGTGCGAAGCCTATCCTGACCGTGGCGAGGAGGCTCCTACTCTCCGCCCTTCTGGACGAAGCCACGGACGAACTCTTCGGCGTTCTGCTCGAGCACCTCGTCGATCTCGTCGAGCAGGTCGTCGATGTCCTCCTTCAGTTCCTCGGCCTTGTCGGCCGCGGAGGCCTCCTCCGTCTCTTCGGGCGCGTCGTGCTTGTGCTGCTTCTTCTGCTGCTTCCGTCCACCGTCGGCCACTGCTACTCCTTCCGTTGAACACGTCAATGATACGCCGAGGTGTGACCCCGGAGCCCGGACGAACTACCCGCGGATGCGTCCGAGGAGCTCATCCGCGGTGCGACATGCGTCCAGCAGGTCCTTCACCATCGGCTCGGTCCCGCGCAACGGCTCGTGCATCGGGATCCGCTGCAAGGAATCCGAGCCGACGTCGAAGATCACCGAATCCCATGAGGCAGCCGCGACCTGTCCGGCGTACTGCGCCAGGCACCGCCCTCGGAAGTAGGCGCGTGTGTCCGAAGGAGGCACGTTCACGGCGCGGAGGATCTCTTCCTCGGTCGACAAGCGTTCGAGCTGGCCCTTGCGGTACAAGACGTTGGCGATCCCCTTGTCCTGGCGCACGTCGTGGTACTGGAGGTCCATCATGTGCAGCCGGGGGTCGTCCCAGGCGATGGCGTGGCGCGCCTTGTACGACTCGAGCATCTTCAGCTTCGCGACCCAGTCGAGCTGACGTTCCAGCGACATCGGGTCCCGCTCGAGCCCGGCGAGGGTCTCCTCCCACCGCAGCATGACATCGGCTGCCCAGGCAGGGGCTTCGTGCCGGGCGAGATACTTCTGCGCCATCTCGTGGTAGCCCCATTGCACGTCGACCGCGCGCACCTGTCGTCCGTCCTTCAGCGCGTAGGTCTTCGACAACGAGAGGTCGTGGGAGATCGCGCGCAGCGCCTGCACCGGGTGGGCAAGCGCGAACGATTCCGTGACCGCCTCGTCCTCGATCATCATCAGCACGATCGCGGTGACGCCTGCCTTCAGGTACGTCGCCACCTCGCTCATGTTCGCGTCGCCGATGATCACGTGCAGACGGCGGTACTTCTCGGGATCGGCATGGGGCTCGTCACGGGTGTTGACGATCGGACGTTTGAGGGTCGTCTCGAGGCCGACCTCGACCTCGAAGAAATCCGCGCGCTGGGAGATCTGATACGGATGTTCGCCCTTGTCGCCGCCGAGCAACCCGGCGCCGCAGTAGATCTGCCGAGTCACGAAGTGCGGCGTGATGTCTCTGACGATCCGAGGGAACGGAACGGCTCGATCGACGAGGTAGTTCTCGTGGGTCCCGTACGAGACCCCTTTGTTGTCGGTGTTGTTCTTGTAGACGAGCACGCGCTGCCCGATGGGCATCGCTTCGGATGCGCGCGCGATCGAGCGCTCGAGGATGCGCTCGCCGGCTCGATCATGGATCACCAGATCGCGAGGGTTCGAGCATTCCGGCGTCGAGTACTCGGGGTGGGCATGGTCGACGTAGTACCGCGCGCCGTTGGTCAGGATGACGTTGGCGAGGCCCAGATCCTCGTCGGTCGGCTGCTCGGCGGGGACCACGGTCTCGAACCCGCGCGCGTCCCGTAGCGGAGTCTCCTCCTCGTAGTCCCACCGGACGCGTCGCAACTCGGCGGCGACGTAGGAGTTGATCAGGACCGAGGACGCCAGGACGGGATTGAAGTCGTGGGCATCCGGCACGGTGATCCCGTACTCGGTCTCGATCCCCATCACCTTCGGGATCGCCATCAGGACTTCCCAGCTCCAGTCACGCCGCAACCCATCCTATCGTCGGCCGGAAGGCCCCGACAGCGGTCCGACCTCTAGAGATACTGCCCCGTTGCGACGTTCTCGATCGATCGCGATCCCGTCTCACCCTGGCTGATGAGGGTGCGCACGTAGACGATGCGCTCGCCCTTCTTGCCCGAGATACGGGCCCAGTCATCGGGGTTGGTCGTGTTGGGCAGGTCCTCGTTCTCCTTGAACTCGTCCCGGATCGCGCGCTGCAGGTCCTCGATCCGCAGGCCCTTCTCGCCGGAGGCCAGGAAGCGCTTGATCGCTTCCTTCTTGGCGCGCGCAACGACGTTCTCGATCATCGCACCAGAGTTGAAGTCCTTGAAGTACAGGATCTCCTTGTCGCCGTTGGCGTAGGTGACTTCCAGGAAACGGTTGTCCTCGCTCTCGGCGTACATCGACTCGACCGTCGCATCGATCATGTACGCGATCAGATTCTCGGTCGAGCCGGCATTCGCCAGTTCCTTCTGATCGAACGGAAGGCCCTCGATGAGGTAGATCTTGAAGATCTCGCGCGCGGCGTCCGCGTCCGGCCGCTCGATCTTGATCTTCACGTCGAGCCGGCCTGGGCGCAGGATCGCCGGATCGATCATGTCCTCGCGGTTCGAGGCGCCGATCACGATCACGTTCGACAGCGTCTCGACGCCGTCGATCTCGGACAGCAGCTGCGGCACGATGGTGTTCTCGACGTCGCTGGACACGCCCGACCCGCGCGTGCGGAACAGCGAGTCCATCTCGTCGAAGAACACGATCACCGGGAAGCCCTCGTCGGACTTCTCTTTGGCACGCTGGAAGATCTGCCGGATCTGGCGTTCCGTCTCGCCGACGTACTTGTTCAGCAGCTCCGGGCCTTTGATGTTCAGGAAGTACGACTTCCCGTTCCCGTTGCCCGACTTGTGCGCGATCTTCTTCGCGAGTGAGTTCGCGACCGCCTTCGCGATCAGGGTCTTCCCGCAACCCGGCGGGCCGTACAGCAGCACGCCCTTGGGCGGCTTCAGGTGGTGCTCGGCGAACAGCTCCGCGTGCAGGAACGGCAACTCCACCGCGTCCCGGATCGCCTCGATCTGGTTGCCCAGACCCCCGATGTCCAGATACGAGATATCGGGGACCTCTTCCAGCACGAGCTCTTCGACCTCGGCCTTCGGTAGTCGTTCGTACACGTAGCCCGAGCGCGCATCCATCATCAGGTGGTCGCCCGCGCGGATCGTTTGCCCCTGCAGCGGGTCGGCCAGCAGCACGACGCGCTCCTCGTCCGCGTGCCCGACCACGATCGCGCGATCGGCGTCCAGGATCTCCTTGAGTGTCACGACCTCGCCCTGCACCTCGAACTCACGCACAGCGATCACGTTCATCGCCTCGTTGAGCATGAGCTCCTGCCCCTTCACGAGGCTCTTCGGGTCGATGTCGTTGGCGACACTGACCCGGAGCTTGCGCCCGCCGGTCACGATGTCGATGGAGCCGTCCTCGTTGATGCCCAGGAACGAGCCGAACCCCGACGGAGGCTGGGTGAGCTTCTCGACCTCTTCCTTAAGCGCGATGATCTGCTCGCGCACCTCTTTCAGCGTCGAGGCGAGCCGCTCGTTCTGCGCGAGCGACTGGGTCAGGCGCGCGCGAGCCTCGTTGAGCTTGTCCTCGATGAGCTTGACCTGCCCGCCCGGATCGGCGAGCCGGCGTCGCATAATCATCACCTCTTCCTCGAGGTGACGGATTTGCAGGTTCAGCGAGGCGATCTCGCGCTGTGCGTGGCTGAGCGCTTTCTCGTCGGCCCCCGGCACGACCTACACCTCCTGCGGTGGGAGCGGGACTTCGGCGTACCGCTCGATCGCTCCCATCGGTCGATTATACGAACCGCCGGGCCGCCCGCCCGGACCTTGGTCTCCGAAACCCATAACCCCTCCTCGGACGCTCTTCTCGTGGTATCGACACGATCGAAGCTCGGATGGAGTTCGGAGGCGGGAGGGCGACGATCGATTCACGACTGCACGAAGGCCCCCCTGGGCGTCTACTCGACCCCGAGGTAGCGCCCGGCGGTGATGAACCCCGTATGGGCGACCATCCGGTGGTCGGGACGTACGCTTTGTCCCTCCACGTGCCAGGTCCGAACCAAGGTCTCGGTGGTCGTCACGTCGATGAACCCGGCCGCGCGAAGCGCATCGGTGACGTGGGAAACCTGCACGACGCTCGGCACGTACGAGCAGAACAGGCCGCCCGGTGAGAGACATCCCAGTGCGGTGGGGATGACCCGCCACGGCTCGGGCAGGTCCAGCACGATCCGATCGACACCCCGATCCGCGATCGGCTCGGTGACATCCCCATGACGCATGTCGAGCGCGTCGGGCAGCTTGCCCAGGAACGACTCGATGTTGGCGCGCGCGCGCTCGGCGAAGTCCTGCCGAACCTCGTAGGTGATGACCCTGCCCCGCTCCCCCACGCCGCGCAGGAGGGCGAGCGTGAGCGACCCGGATCCGGTTCCAGCCTCGAGCACCGTCGCGCCGGGGTAGATGTCGGCCGTCACGAGGATCGAGCCGATGTCCTTCGGGTACACCACCTGCGCGCCCCTCGGCATCTTCAGGATGAAGTCCGCGAGCGTGGGTCGCACCGCGACGAACGGTGACCCCGCCGACGAGAACACGCGCGTCCCCTCGGGCGCCCCCACGATCAGGTCGTGCTCGACGTAGCCCGAATGCGTGTGGAACTGGGCGCCGGCTCGAAGCGTGATGAGGTAGCGCCGCCCCTTCCGGTCGAGAAGCAGTGCGCGCTCCCCCTCTTCGAGCGGTCCCCTCATGACTTCGACCGGTCGCGCATCCGATCTGGCAGCGCGCCGCCTTCTTGCTGGCCTGCCGCGCCCGCCGCGCGATACAGGAACCAGCCGATGAGCATGAACCACACGCCGCCTCGGACGTCGCCTCCGTCCGAGCCCAGGAACGCCGGCGCCGCCACGACCACACCGCCGATCACCAGCAGGGCCGCGAACGCTCGTCCGCCCAACGCCGCCCAGCGGGTCGCTCGAGCGCGATCCCGGCTGCCCGCCCACAGGGCGCTGCGAAGCACGCGCCCGCCGTCCATCGGGAATGCGGGGATCAGGTTGAACAGGGCCAGCACCATGTTGATGAACGCGAAATCCCCCCACGGACCCGGGAGTCCTTGGGCATGCGGATCCAGCGACTTGGCAACGCCACCCAGGATCACGGCGAGGAGCACGCTGGCAAGCGGACCGGCGACGGCGATGTGGAACTCCGCGCGGGGCGTCGGCGCCTCACGTTCGATCTGCGAGACACCCCCGAACAGGAACAGCGTGATGCGCCGGACGGGCAGGCCGTAGGCCTTCGCCACCACGCTGTGAGCGAACTCGTGCACGAGGATGCTCGCCGAGATCGCCAGGCCCAGCGCGGCGGACAGCGCCCAAACGCCCACGCCGGTTCCCGACGGCAGGATCTGCTCGACGATCAGCTCGCGCGCGAACCAGGTCAGCAGCGCGAACGACACCAGGTAGGTGGGATGGACGACGATGGAGATCCCACCGACGCGCGCGATGCGCAGGCCGTCGAGCTGGGCGGGGGCGGATGGAGGTTGGTGCGCCGACATGGCGGGGTCATGGTAGGGCAAGCGATCGGTCCGGAGCGAGCATCCTCTCCCCCGGGTGGGCCGCGCCAGGTCCATCGTTCCTCGGACGATCGGCGTGCCCGCCCCGGACCGTACCCCTCAGCTTCCTATCGTCGTCGCGGCGATGTACGCCAGCCCAGCGATGTCGCCTTCGGCGAGCGTCCGCTTGTTCGTGCTGCCGGCGTAGTACCAGCGGTACATGGTCTGCTCATAGGGCACCGCCTCGGCGAGGCTCGCGGGGAACCGCCGGTCCGGATCGGTCGCACCCAGATCCTCGAGCCCCAGCGCATGGCCGAGCTCGTGGGTGAGCACCGACTGCAGGTCGTATCCGGAGCCCGTGCCTGGGAACGCCCATACGACGTCTCCCGCCAGCGCTTCGGGTCCGACCTGGGTCCACGACCTGTTGGCGTTCAGGACGATGTCGACGTCGATGATCCGGTGGCGAGCCGCCCCCGACGATCCCGCGTACCAGATGCATGCGACCGCCACAGGGTCGGAACCGTGCGGCGCGCAGCTCGTCCCCGACGACCAGAAGATGGCGTTCACCCCGTCGGGGGCCGCGACCGTCTTCTGCGTGGACTGGCTCGCGATGCACAGCGGCAAGCATCCGGTACTCGTCTTGCGCGGCCATGCCATGTTCCAGGTCTCTGCCGACGCCGACGCCGCGTTCTCGAAGGCGCGGACGCTGATGCCGGCGGGCCGCGTGTCGAGGTTGAGGCGGAAACTCAACGGCAGGTCGGATGCATCGACATGCTCGCCGCAGTACTTCCAATCGGGCGCGTCGACACACTGGTGGTGGGCGGCGACGCCGGACACCGCGGAAGCAGCGGCCAGGAACGCCGCTGCCACCACGTACGTCAGGTACCGTTTCATCCGACCCCCATCGAGATGTTCGTCAGCGCGTGGACGCGATCATGCTCCCTACCGCGCTCAGTGCCTTCGAGCGCACCCGTTCGATCCGCTCGAGCGCTTCGAGGAGCTTCAGGTCGATCACGTCGTCCTTCGGATCCGTAAGGTCCAACGAAACGACCTGCTCGTCCGTTCCGCGCTTCACGTTCCTCTTGACCTGCCTCGACCGCATGATGTCCCTCTACTCCCTACGGGGGCCTTCGGCCCCGCATGTCCCTTCCGTAGTCCTAAACGACTAGACGTCGGACTTGTTCTGGGGAAACAGCAGTTCAGGGCATGTTTTCCTCGCGTCTGGATGCGGTCGAAGTAGCCCAAAGCTTCCGCAGGCGAACCCCTTCGTGCCCGTGCCGCGCGCTGGTCGTGCTGTTCGGCCGGTGTCGAGGCTCGTTTCCGGTTCGCCGGACTGAGAGCCCGGGAATGAAGAACGGCCCCCGCGCGGGGGCCGTTCTCGTGGTCCTGGTTGCGCGCTACTGGGTGCAGGTCATCCGAGCGACGGGCGCGAGCAGGTCACCGAGTCCGTCCTCGCTGCCGGGGATCTCGCAGCCGACGTCCTCCGGATCGTCGATCAGCTTGCCATCCCCGGGATCCTTGGGGTCGTCACCCGGTTCCCGCTGGCCCTTCGCCGGCGACCTGTCGCCGTCGCCGTCGGACTCCGTGCTGCGAGCCTGTGTGGTGCCCGATGGCTGGAGCGAGAGGCTCGACGACTGCTGGAACGTCGCCGAGGTGTTCACCGAGCCCACTTCGATGTCCGCGACGCTCCCGCCGATGCCGAGCGCGCGCGCAACGGCGTTCTGGATCTGCGTCGTGACGGCGATCGCGTCGTGCAACGCGCCTCGGGTTTCTGCGTTGAGCACCGGGACCGCAAGGCGGAGCTGCGCCTCGGCGGCGGCCGCCATCTCGGCCAGCTTGTTCAGAACCGCGATGTCGGAGGTGTTCGCAAGTATCAGCTCGCTGCCTCGACGCTGAAGCTCCTGCATCTCCGCCAGCGTGTGCTCGATCAGGCCGGGCTCGGCTCCGAGCGTGCCCAACTTCTCCGCCTCGTCTCCGCGGCGCTGCGCTTGCTGCATGTACCGCAAGCCGTCGTCGACCGCATCGCCGAACAGCGCGATCTGCGCCTTCTCGAACGAGCGCTTCAGACCGTAGAACGGACTGCCCGGCAAGGACTGCGCGGCGGCCGCCACCGGGAACGCGCCCAGCGCTGCCGCTGCGGCGACCGCTGCGACCGAGCGACGAACCACGAAGCGACGGCTCGGCATCTGCACCACCGGCGCGCGGCGGACGACCTCGTCGGCCGGGGTCGGCGGGAAGGCCGGCACCACCGACAGGTGGCGCACGGAGGCGGCGACCGGCTCGGCCATCAGCTTCGCCTCGAGCGCGAGCATGAACCTCGGGTCGATCTCGGGGTCGGGCAAGTTCGCCAGCATCGCGGCGATCCGGACCATCTGCTCGTTACGCGGAGCAGGCTTAGCCCGGCCCTCGAGCGAGAGCGCCAGGTTCAATGTTTCCCCCATCCTTGGCATCTATCGTTCACCTTCCGATACGCCAAAACGAGCGGCTTCGGATTCCGTTCGGCCTCCGGACCGACCATTTTCAGAGATCCGCACCCCGTCGGGGCGGACCTCGGTGTCCGGGATGTCCACGAAACCCTGCTTGACCAGGATCTTCTGAAGGGCCTTGAGTCCGCGGAACTGCAGCGTGCGGACCGTGCCTTCCTTCTTCCCGATGGCGGCGGCGACCTCGGCGACGTCCAAACCCTGGATGAACCGCATCGTGATGACGTCGCGCTGATCGGGGCTGAGCTTCTTGATCGCGGCGTAGACGTTCTGGTTGGTCATCGAGCGCATCACCGCGCTCTCGGTGGAGGTGTCGTGGTTGGGCGCCTCTTCGGGCATCTCGTCGTTCAGGATCTCGAGCTTCGCGCGTGACGACTTCGCGTTGTCGAGCACGAGGTTGCGCGCGATCCGCAGCAGCCACGACCCGAAGTCGGCGCCGGTCCAGGTGAAGCTCTCGATCTTGCGCAGCGCCCGCAAGAACACCTCACCGGTCATGTCCTCGGCCACCGCCTTGTTGCCGTTCATGCGGTAGTAGAGGAACTTGTACACGGTGGGAAGGTACTCGCGGTACAGCGCCGCGAAGGCTTGGCGATCGCCGGCTTGCGCGCGCGCAATCAATTCCGGGGTTTCATCGAGGATCTCGCTGAGGCGGACCTCGAGGTCATCGGCTCGCACGGAGAGCCCGGCGTCCACCTGGCTCAACTCCTGCGGCGATGCAGCGGACCGGTTGTCTGGCGTCATCCTCTAGCCCCAGTGCGGTACCTCTCGGGACCGCCCCTCCCTACAACCCTCTGGTCCCTCTCAGAGGAGTTCGCCGGTCACCCGGCTTCTCCTCCCAGAACGAGCCTTTCCCTGACGCGTTACACCTTTCCTGACGTCTTCATCATATTTCTTCCCACCCGTTGTGTCCCGATTCCTCCACCCTTTCTGTCCGGATAAGTCCGGCTCATCGGACGGATACCCATCTACCAGCAAGAAGAGGCACTTCGGGCGAAACAACCGGTCGGTCGGAAGTTCAAGAGGTCGCCGCGAGGATCAGATCGCGCGCGAGCGCGGCTGCGACGGTGGCCGATACCGCCGTCCCGTCGATCGTGGGAGCCACCTCCACCAGATCGATGCCCACGACGCGCCCACCCTCGATCACAGCGAACGCCGCCTCGCGCAGGTCCCGATACCCCGGGCCACCCGGTTCGGGGTTCCCCGTTCCCGGAAGGATCGATGGATCGAGCACGTCGAGGTCGATGCTGATGAACACCGGACGACCGTCGATCACCGCGCGCAGGGCATCGGTCGGCTCGATCGCCTCCGACCAGGCCGCGAGCATCCGATCGGCGTCGGCGAACTCTTGCCTCGAGCCGGATCGGATGCCGAGCGCGCACGTCGGCCCGGCCGCGGCCATCCGCCGCGTGCCGCACGCGTGCGACCAGGGGTCGCCATCCCAGTCGGGACGCATATCCATGTGCGCGTCGAACACCACGTGCGCGAGTTCCTCGTGCACCGTGCGCAGACCGGCCGAGGTGCCCATCGAGATCGAGTGATCCCCGCCGAGCGTCACCACGAGCTCGGTCCTGCGCGCGAGCGCGGCGGTCCGTTCGGCGATAAGCCGGAACAACCCCTCGCCGGTGTTCCCCTGTATGTCGAGGTCACCCGCGTCCGCGAGCACGACCTCGCCCAGGTCGCGACGGAGGCGAGCCGAGTACGTCTCGAGCGAGCCGGACGCGTGGCGGATCTCAGCGGGTCCGCCTGATGCCCCGGCGCGCCACGACACCGCGCCGTCGTAGGGGATGCCGTGGATGATCACGTCGGGCTCCCCGACGTCGCCGAGCGGGCTAGCCGCGAGGAACGTCACGGCGCACGGTCTCCTCCGGCGAGACGCCGAAGGTGTGCGGCGGCCCGTCGGGTGCGATCACGGCTCGAACGAAAGCAGGAAGCGCGAACGCACCCGCCTGGACCTCCGGACTCCAGTAGCGCGTGACGAGCCCACGCTCGGTCGCGCGGCGCTGGGCCGCCTGCGTGTCGACCGCAAGGTCCGAACCCCCCATGGTGAAGCTCCACAGGGTCCCAGGATAGGTCGGGATGTGGCCCAGGTACGAGCGCAGGTCGCCGAACGTCTCGGCCATGTTGCGGTGGGCGCGGTGCATCTCGTCCTGCTGGAAGAACGGCGAGCCCGACTGCACGCAGACCACGCCTCCCGGCGCCAATCGCTCGGCGGCATCGCGGTAGAACGCGGCGGTGAACAACCCCTCCCCCGGTCCGATCGGATCAGACGAGTCGACGATGATCGCGTCGAACGGCTCGCCATCTGCACGCATGTACGCGATGCCGTCGTCGAACAACACCTCGGCGCGCGGATCGTCGAACGCGGCACCACCCACGCTAGGAAGGTGTTCGCGGGACAGCGCGGTCACCCGTTCGTCGATCTCGCACATCACCGCGCGCTCGACGGGGTGCATCAGCACGTGCCTCAGCGTCCCGCCGTCTCCCCCTCCGATCACCAACACCCGGCGCGGCTGTTCCAGGCAGAGCAGCGGCACATGGACGAGCATCTCGTGGTAGCAGAACTCGTCGCGCTCGGTCGTCTGCAGCAATCCGTCGAGCACGAGCGCGCGTCCAAACGTCTCGTGCTCGTAGATGTCGATCTGCTGGAACGCCGACCGTTCCGAGGCGAGGTGGGTGCCGCGGTAGCGATAGTCGAAGCCGGCGATCGCCGACTCACCGAACTCGGTCACGCCTAGGGGATGATGCCTCGACGGACCTCTGCGATCTGGACCTGCTTGGGAGCGAAGTACTTCCTCAACATCTCGATCCCGGCATCGAAGTCCATGGTGGGCCCGCACGTGAACATGTCGATCGCGGCGTAGTTGTATTCGGGCCAGGTGTGGATCGTCACGTGCGACTCCGCGATGATGCACACGCCCGAGTACCCACCGTTGGGGAACGGGACGAACCGCGTATCGAGCAACGTTCCCCCGGTCGCGCGCACGCACTCGACGAGAGCTTCCTCCCCGATGTCCGGGCGATCGAGATTATCGGCTCCCCACAATTCGATAAGGAAATGGCGGCCCAACGCGATCATCCTGTCACCTCCCCGATGTCGTCACGTCCACAGCACGGCAGCCGCGATCGCGGCGCCGATCGACTCAACGGTGTGCTCGGCGGTCGCGAGGTGTAGCTCGAAGGGCTCGAGCCCGCGTACCGCCATCGCTTCTTCGACCATGGCGCGCGTGCGCGCTTCGATCTCCTCGGCCGTCACGCCCACGTCCGAGGCTTCCATCAAGACGCCTCCTTGCGGGGTCCAGCCCGCGCCCACGCACGCCGCGATCCGCTGCCCCGGCGTGGTCGAGACGACCTTGGCGTAGGCACAGGGCGTCAGGGCTCCCATCGGGAGGTCGGGAAGCGGTGCGAGGGTGGCGCCGGTCGGGACGATGGAGGAGACGCGGATCAGATTGATGTCGCCGATGCCGGCCTTGCGGAGGGCATTGTCGAACGCGGTGAGCTCGGAGCCGCCTTCAGCGGATCCGGAGGTGAGGCACACCAGTCTCGGCTGCTCGTACATCCCACCACCTTTCAGGCACCCCGGTCCATCCGGGCCAGCACAGACGCATCGCGGGGCTCCGTTGGAACCCCGCGAGCGGCTCTTTCTACCGTACGGTCCCCCGAATCGCAACTGCCTTTGGCGGCTGTGGCGTAGCATCCGGGCGGTGCGAGGCAAGACCTGTGTCGTGACGGGAGCGACGAGCGGGATCGGGCTCGAGATCGCGCGCGGGTTGGCGGGGTTGGGCGCGCGCGTGATCATGGTCGGCCGCGATCCAGGAAAGGCGGCGCGCGCGGCCGAACAGGTGGGCGGGTCCGTCGAGGTCGCGCTCGCCGATCTGTCGAGCCTGGACGCGGTGCGCGCCCTCGGCGCCGAGCTGCTCGAGCGGTGCCCGCGTATCGATGTCCTGATGAGCAACGCCGGCGTATACCGCATGCGGCGCCGGCTGACCGTCGACGGCTTCGAGGAGACCTTTGCCGTCAACCACCTGGCGTCGTTCTTGCTGACGCACCTGCTGCTCGACCGGTTGAAGGCGAGCGCACCGGCGCGCATCGTGATGGTCGCATCAGGTGCGCACCACGGAGCCGTGCTCGACTTGGACGATCTTCAACTCTCGCGCGCCTATGGCCATTGGAAGGCCTACAGCAGGTCGAAGCTCGCCAACGTGATGTTCACCTACGCGCTGGCGCGCCGGCTCGACGGGACCGGTGTGACGGCCAACAGCCTCCACCCCGGATTCGTCGCCACACATCTGGGCAGCGGCAACCACATCCCGGTCCGGCCGTTCTACTGGGTGATCCGGCCGTTCGTGCGCAGCCCACGCGCGGGCGCGCGGACGGCTGTGTACCTGGCGTCGTCGCCCGAATGTGAAGGGGAGAATGGCGGCTACTGGTTCGATGAGCGGCGGGTGTCGTCGAGCCCGTTCTCGCTCGACGAGGAGCTGCAGGAACGCCTCTGGGCTGAAAGCGAGGCTCTTGTGGGACTGCCGTAGATGCAGAAGAACGAGGCAGGAACCACCCAGATCGGAGCGAAACTCTCACCATGCACCGCCGCGCTATCGCCTCGTTCCTCGCCACGACCTTGGTCGCGACGTTCGCGACCACCAGCGCCGATGCGAAGGGGCCGGACATCCTGGCCGCGCTTGGCCCCTCCGCGCGCGTCCTCCCGAACGGCCTCTACGAGGTCACCCTGGGTGACGGGACGACGCTGCGCACCCACGGACCCGATCCGATCCCGTCCGACCACGGCGACGACATCAACACGGGGGATGCAGAGCGCGCGCCGGTGTGCGCGACCGACTATCACCAGCACATCCTGTATGGCCGCCCAAACGGCGGGCTCGACCGGCTGGCGCAAGTGCGCGACACGATCATGTCGGCAGTACGGCGGATGAACGCCGTCCTCAACGAGGAAGCGATCGAGACGGGCGGTCGCTTCGCCGACTACAAGGTGAGATGCGGTCCGACCGGTGAGATCGCCATCGGATCGTTCGTCTCGGGCGGGAGCGCGTTCACCACGATCGCCGACGCCGCGCGCGCCGCCGGCTACGACGAGTCGAATGCCGACTATTCGATCTTCTACGACGGAACCCTCGACGGCGTCTGCGGGACCGGCTCGCTCGAACCCGATGATCGCCTCGCGACCAGCAACCTCAACAACAGCGGTGGCGGATACGCCGTGACCTACGTCAACTGCTGGAGCAACCGCACCCCGATGCACGAGAACGGACACAATCAGGGTGCGGTCCAGGTGAATGCCCCGTATTCAACCGGGAACGGCTACCACTGCTACGACGCGTACGACGTGATGTGCTACTCACCGGACGGAGGGAACCGCAACCAGGGCGGAACGATCGACCGCTGCACCGACCGCCTGCATCTCGATTGCGCCCACGACACCTACTTCGATCTGGATCCCGACCCGGACGAATGGCTCGCCTCACACTGGAACCTCGGCTCGTCGCTCAACCGCTTCATCCAGATCGCGGAGCCCGTCGAGGGACCCCCCGACGCCGCGATGGCGATCGACTGCAGCGGGCAGTCGTGCTCGTTCACGGACTGGTCGATCGACGACAGCGGCGTGACCACGTGGGAGTGGCGGTTCGGCGACGGTGCGACCGCGACCGACCAGCATCCTCAGCACACCTACGCCGAGGATGACACCTACATCGTGGCACTGACGGCGACCGACACCTCCGGCGAGACCGACACCTTGGAGCAGACGCTGGTGGTGCCCAACGAGGGCGACTCCGATCCCGCCATCCCGAACCTGTCCAACGGTTCCACGATCCATGATTCGAACGGCGCTCAAGGAACGTGGCGCACGTACAAGATCGTCGTCCCCCCAAGCGCAGATAGCTTCAACGTCACCCTCGACGGCCCGCCGTGCATCGCCTTGCTCGTCTGCAACCCCGACCTCGACCTGTTCCTCCGGCGGGGTCAAGCACCGACTCAGGATCGGTTCGAGTGCGCCGCCGAAGCGCTGAGCAACGACGAGGTCTGCTCGATCAGCGATCCGGTACCGGGGACCTACTACGTCGGCGTCTACACGTTCTTCGCTTTGCCCGGCCCGGGATCGAACCTATCCATCGTGCAGTACGCGCTCACCGCGTCGTACTAGCACGCGTGCGGGTGAGAGGACTTGAACCTCCACTCCCTTACGGGAACATGGCCCTCAACCATGCCTGTCTACCAATTCCAGCACACCCGCGTGCTGTTCCCATCGATGCGACCAGCCAGGATAGCAACGCCGCGCGCGCAGGGCCTTAGTTCAGGACCCACTGATGGGCGTTCCAGAACGGTCCGTCCGCGGCGGCGCTCGACCTGACCCCATCGACGCGGGCGCTCGAGCCGAGCGTCACGGCCACGCGATACAGCGGGACGATCGGGACCAGACGTTCCACCGCGGCCGCGTTCCAGTCCCCGAAGCCGGCTCGGCCCGCGCGCGCGGCCAACGCGCCCTCCGGCGGATCCCGCCAGATCAGATACGCAGCCTCGAACTCGTCGCCGTCGAGCCACGAGCCCCAGAGGCGCGCGGCATCCAGCGGCACGGTCTCGAAGATGAATCCCGCGCGCGCGGCCTGGAACTTCAACGCCTCCGCCATCATGAACGGCAGGTCCTCGGGCACGGCGGCGAGCGTGAAGCGAAGTTCGTTCCCGCCGCGCGTACGGACCGGCCCGCCGGTCCAGCCCTCGCGCTCGAGCCGACGGCGCGCGCGCCCGACCGCGCCACGAGCGGTTCCGATCGCGGGCCCACGAGGACCAACCGAGAGCAGCAACTCGCCCTCACGCTGAACCAGACCGCGCGCCAGCCGCTCGCGGTCGATCGCGTCCACGAACGCCCGGCGCACCTCGACCGAGGACACGGGTGGCGCACGAAAGTTGAACAGCATCCCGGCCCAGGTGTCCCCGACCTCCGACGACACGGCCTCTGCCACCTCGTCCACGCGACGCAACCAGTCCGGCGCATGGTACGGCCCGATCACGTCCACACGCCCCAGACGGAACAGCTCGAGCGCGCCGCTCGCGTCCGGCACGAACACGACGCGCAATCGCTCGACCGTCGGCTCGGACTCCCAGGCGTGTGGGTTGGGCCGGAACACCATGTCGAGCCCTGCTCGCCATCGCTGCAGGACGAACGGCCCGCCGGATACCGGCCAACGGCGGCCGGACGAGGAGGCGTGCGCGGGCAGAACGCCGAGTCCTGCCGAGAAGAGATCGCGCCACGCCGGGTACGCACGTCGGAAGATGATGCGCGCGCCGTCTTCGCCCAACGCGACGATCCGGCGGATCTCGTCGTACCCGGCTCGAGCCCACGCCGGGCGATCGGGGTCGGTCGCGCGACGCCAGGTCGCGCGCAGGTCGCGGACCGTGATCGGCTCGCCGTCGCTCCACACCGCATCGTCGCGCAGCGCGACGCGGACCTCGAACCGCGGCTCGGTCGACACGACTGGCTCGCTGGCCAGCAGCCACAAGGTGCGTTCTCCATCCGGATCGACGCGATACAAACCCGGCATCAGCAGGCGCGCGAGGTCGCGCGTCGGGGGGTTGTCCCCGTCGGGGTGGAACGGGTTCAAGGTGGCAGGCTCCGACGGGTAGGCCACCGTGATCGTGCCCTCCGGCGAGGGCGGGGGCAGGCTTCCGTCGGCGGTCGGGTTGGGATCGGGCGCGTCGGCGGGACAGGCGGTCAGCAGGACCGCGAGCGCCAGCGTCGCGACGCCGGCGCGCGCGCGCGTCACGCCGCGAGCCACACGCGCTCGCCCTCGAACAGGCCGGCGCCGTCCAGGAAGAGGTCGTGCACGCGGTCTGCGATCACGGCCCGGTTCCGGAAGAACAGGATCGGGATCAACGGCATGCGCCCAAGGACGCGGCGTTCCGCCTGCCGGTAGGAGCGCAGACGCTGCGCGCCGTCCCGGGTGCGGCGTGCACGGTCGAGCAAGCGGTCGAACGTTGCGTCGGAGTAATGAGCGTGATTGTCCCGCGCTTCCGATCGCAGCTGCCCCGACAGGAACCCGTCGGGCGTCGGGACATCGGGCAACCAACCGACCATGGCCATGTCCTGGCGATCCTCGTCGAGCAGCGCGCGATAGGCCCGCTCGGAGTGACCCTTCATTCGCGCGCGGAACCCCACGTCGGTGAGGTCGTTGGCGATCGCCCTCGCGACGAGCTGCGTCGAGCCACCCGGTTCGGACAGGAAATCGACCGTGATCGAAGGCTTCCGCGCGGGGAACGCGGCCTTGATGATCTGGCGGGCGCGCGCGGGATCGAACGTGCAGACGCCGCACGCGTCGGCCGAGAACCCGCGCACGCCGCGCGCGATGATGCCCGTGGCCGGATCACGCGTGTTCCCGTACACGTCGCGCGCGATCGCTTTGCGGTCGATGGCCAGCGAGATGGCTCTGCGAACGAGCGGTTTCCGATACGTGGCTCGCTCGAGGTTCAAAGCGAACGACAACGTCGCCCAGAACGGTGTGAAGCCCTCGTCCCCGAACAGGCTCGAGCCGTCGTGGACGGCAGAAGGAGGCACGTCGGTGACGTCGACGTCGCCCTTGAGGAACGCCTCCCACCCCTCGTCGCTGCTGCTCACCAGCTTCAGATCGATCGCGTCCAGCAAGGCCGGCTCCGGACGGTACCCATCGAACCGGGTCAGCAGCGCGCCGTCGGGGCCGAAGCGACGGACCCGGAATGGCCCGTTGCCGACGGGCTTCCGCTCGAGCCGCCGAGCCGCCCGCTGCTCGAGCCTTTCGTTCCTCTGCACGTACAAGTGGCGGGGCAGCGGAGCCATCGCGGGATGCGACAGCATCCAGGGCAGCTCGTTGAACGGCCTGCGCAGCCTGATGATCAGGACGTCCCGGCCGCGAACCCGCACGCCTGCGAGCGTGCGGGCGTCTCCTGCGTCCTTGCTCGCCGTGAACCCTTCCACCTGCTCGAGCTGGAAGGCGTTGTCGGATCGGGTCTCCCTGCGCGTGATCCGGTCGAAGGCGAACTCGAAGTCGCGCGCCGTCACGCGCCGACCGTCGTGCCACCGTCGATCCGCGAGCCGGAACCGCCAGACGAGCCCGTCCTTCGACACCGTCCATCGGCGCGCGGCGGCCGGCTCGATCCCGAGGGTGTGGGGGTTCACCCGGGTGAGCGACTCGAAGACGTTGGCGACCGCGATCAGCGCCCCGCGTCCAGAGGCGTCCGCCGGGTCGAACGATCCCAGATCGCGAACGGCGACGACCAACGTGCCGCCGGGCCGCGCCTCGAGCCCGGGCACCCGTCCGTTCCCGTTGGGCGTGGCGGCGGGGCAGGCCGCCAGGACGAGCGCGAGCGCCACCAGGACGGCGGGAACTGTAAGGGCTCGGCGCACTACCGCAGTTGGAAATGGAGGGCGACCGTGGTGATCCCGAAGACGACGGCCGCGATGACCGTCAGCCGGTCGAGGTTCTTCTCGACCACGGTCGAGCCGGAGGTCATCCCTCCGCCGAACATCTCGGACAGCCCACCGCCGCGGCCGGCGTGCAGCAAGATGAACAGGATCAACACGAAGGCCGCGATGATGTGCACGGCGATGATGAATGGGGTCACGTTCCCTCCTCGTGGCTCGCATCAGGGTACCATCACCTCCCCCGGCGAGCAGCACCCCGACGAGCCTCGCATCGGCCTTAGGGCTCGACGGTCAGGTTCGTCGGGTCGCCCCGCGGGAACATGGGCGCGGCCCCGAATCCGGCCACGCGGGCCGAGATCACGACCTGCTCGGCCGGCCATGACAGGGGGATCAGCGCCGCCGAGGCGACCGCGAGGCGGTCGGCTCGAGCCCACAAGCCGGGAGCGCGCTCGGACGAGGCCCGCGCGGCATCCTCGATCGCCCGGCGGACCGGGCCGCCGTCCAGGTGCGAGTAGGCGACCGCCCCGCCAGGGGAGAGCAGCGCGTCCATCACGTTCCTGCCCGAGAGCCCGGGATGGTCGGCGCACCACGTGACGATCCCCATCGGCGCACTTCCTGCGGCGTAGGTGCGATGAAGGATCGCCGGCGCGACGTGTCGCCGGGTGATCTGGATACCGGCTCGAGCCAGCGACGTCGCGATCGCGCGCACCTCGGCCCGGTCACGACGTCCCGACCCGACCACCAACGTCGAGCTGAAACCGCCTCCGGCTCGAGCGAGGGCCGCGCGCGCGAGCCGAAGGCTCTCGCCCAGGACCGGGCTCGCCCGGTGGCCGAAGACGGCGGGCGCGAGCAGGCGCAGGGCTGGGGGATCACTCTCCGGGACGCCGGGGAGCGCTTCCCGGCGGATCGCGAGAGCGATCGCGCGGCGCGCTTGGAGCCTGCGCAACGGACCGCGCCGCGTGTCGAGGAACAGGGCTCGAACGCACCCGCCGACCACCGAGACGATGCGCGCCGAGCGCGGGACGTCCAGCGGACCAAGATCCGGCGGTCCGGCCTCCAGCAACAGATCGCCGTCGCCGCGCGCGATGGCTCGCGCGGCCTCGTCGCGCCCGATCCCGATCTGCGCGTCGATCCGATCCACGAACGCTCGGCGCAGCGGATCAGCGCTCCAACCCGGGTTGCGCTCGAGCACGATGCGCTGCTCCGGATCGTAGCGCACGAGCCGGTAGGGTCCGGCGCCTGCGATGTCGACCGGCGGGACGGCGCCCGGTGCGCCGATGTCCGCCGGGAGGACGGCGAGTTGCGGGTGCGCGAGCAGCCACGGGAGATCGGACGCCGGGTGCCGCAAGCGGATCACGATGGTGCGGGGACCGCGCGCGCGCAACCCCGTGACCCGTCCTGCCCTTCCTCTGCGGTACGCCGCGGCTCCCCGGATCACGCTGAGCGAGCGAGCCATCCCCTTGTCTTCCCTGATCACGCGCTGAAGGCTCGCAACGACGTCCCGGGCGGCGATGGGCCTGTCAGACGGCGCCCCGAACGCCACACCTTCGCGGAGCAGGAAGCGATACCGGCGGGCGCCGGCTGTGACCGTGGGCATCGCTTCGGCGAGGTCGGGTGCGGGGCTCGCGCCGTCCGGGAACGGCTCGTTCGGGTAGCCCAGCAGCCCGCGGTGCAGCGCGCGCGCGAAGAACCACGATGAAGGACGCGCCGCTCGATGCGGGTCGAGCGAATCGACGTCGGCCGCCATCAGGACGCGCAGCGTGCCCCCGGCACCGGCCGGGCGCGACGGAGTCCCGTCCGGAACGGGGACATCTGCCGGGCAGGCGACGAGGGCGAGGAGCAGCGCCAGCCCGGTGCTACGGACTCGCAGCGCCACCCTGAGTGTCGGACAGTGGGAAATGACAGGCCGCCACCTGACCAGGGCGGTGTGGGGTCAACTCGGGATCCTCGTCGCGGCAGCGTGGATGCACGGTCTCGCCGGTCCCGAGCTGCGCCGACGCGATCGCGCGCGTCTGCGGACAGCGCGGGTGGAACCGGCAGCCGGAGGGAGGGTCGATCGGCGACGGCACGTCGCCTTCGAGCACGATCCGGTTGCGCTTGGACGCCAGCGAGGGGTCCGGGATCGGCACCGCGCTCAGCAGCGCGCCCGAGTAGGGGTGCTTGGGATGCGCGTAGAGATCCTCTCCCCTGGCGATCTCGGCGATCTTGCCGAGGTACATCACCGCGACGCGGTCGCTCATGTGCTTCACCACGGACAGGTCGTGCGCGATGAAGATGTAGGTCAGATTGAACTCGTCCTGGAGGTCGGCGAGCAGGTTCAGCACCTGCGCCTGCACCGAGACGTCGAGCGCAGACACCGGCTCGTCGGCGACGATCAGGCGCGGCCGTAAGGCGAGCGCGCGCGCGACCCCGATCCGTTGACGCTGTCCGCCCGAGAACTCGTGCGGGTACCGGTTGTAGTGCTCGGGGTTCAGGCCGACCCGCTCCATCAGGTCCTGGACCTCGCCCTTGATCTTGCCCTTGTGCAGGGTCCTGTGGATGCGGATCGGGTCCGCGATGATCGAGCCGATCGACTTGCGTGGGTTCAGGCTCGCGTACGGATCCTGGAAGATCATCTGCATCTCACGCCGCACGGGCAGAAGCTTGCGCCTGCTCCACTTGGTGATGTCCGTGCCGTCGAACAGGATCTGTCCGGCGGTGGCGTTCAACAGCCGCAGGATCAAGCGTGCGGTCGTGGATTTCCCACAGCCGGTCTCCCCGACGAGGCCGACGGTCTCACCCGGATAGACGGCGAGGTCGATCCCGTCCACCGCGTGCACCGCGCCGACCTTGCGCTGGAGGACGATGCCCCGTGTCACCGGGAAGTGCTTCTTCAGGCCGCGGAGCTCGATGAGGGGGGTGTGGCCGAGTCGCTCGCCTCCGACCTGGGATGCAGACTCCCGCAAGCTCATGCCCGCACCACCACGTCGCGCTCGAAGATGCGCTTCTTGTCTTCGACCGATAGATGACATGCCGCACGGTGGCCGTATTCCTCTTCCACGAGCGGGGGTTCGTCGCGCGGGCAGGGCTCGAACGCGTAGGGGCACCGGGGGTGGAACGAGCATCCCGGCGGCACGAAGATCAGCGACGGCGGCTGGCCCTTGATCGGACGGAGGCGCTCGACCTTCTCGTCGAGCCGAGAGATCGACTGGAGGAGTCCCCACGTGTACGGGTGATGCGCGCCGTGGTAGACATGCTCGCGCGTCCCGTCCTCGACGATCCTGCCCGCGTACATGACCTGCACGCGGTCGGTGTGCTCGGCCACGACGCCGAGATCGTGGGTGATCAGCACGACGGCCGCGTCGAACTCGTCTCTCAGCCGGTCGATCAGGTCTAGGATCTGAGCCTGCACCGTCACGTCCAGCGCCGTGGTCGGCTCGTCGGCGATCAACAGATCCGGGTTCAAGACAAGGGACATGGCGATCATCGCGCGCTGGCGCATCCCGCCGGAGAACTCGTGCGGGTACTGCTTCGCGCGCGCATCCGGACGCGGGATCCCGACTTTCCGCAGCATCTCGACCGCACGCTCGCGCGCTGCGCGTTTGCCGATCTTCTCGTGGGCCAGCACGGCTTCGGCGATCTGATCGCCGACCTTGTAGAACGGGTGCAACGACGTCATCGGATCCTGGAAGACCATACCCATGCCCTTGCCGCGCACCTGCCTGTATTCATCCTGGGACCGATCGAGCAAGGATTCTCCCTTGAACAGAACCTCGCCTTCGATCGTGGCCAACTTGCGTGTGACCAGGCCCATGACGGTCATGAAGGTCACGCTCTTGCCCGAGCCGGATTCGCCGACCACCCCAAGGCGCTCGCCGGGCATCACCTTGAACGACAGACCATCGACCGCCTTGACGAGGCCGTCGTGCGTCTCGAAGTGCACGCGGAGGTCGCGGACCTCCAGAAGTGGTTGGGCCATAAGCCTCCTCCGGCTCCCCTATGTGTACCGCACGCGCGGGTCCAAGTATGCGTAGGCGATATCCACGATAAGCGTCAACAGCACGATCGCGAACGCCCCGAAGACCGTGACGGCCAGCACGACCGGCAGGTCGCCACTGAACGCCGCGGCGATGGTGTAGGGACCGAGGCCAGGGAGGTTGAAGACGGTCTCGGTGATGATCGCTCCACCGAACAAGCCCCCCAGGTCGAGACCGAAGAGCGTCACCACCGGCGTCAGCGACGAGCGGAGGCCGTGCTTCAGGATCACACGGCGCTCGCTGAGGCCCTTGGCGCGCGCGGTGCGGATGTAATCCTCGGCCATGACCTCCAGCATGTTCCCGCGGACGATGCGCGCGTAGAACGCCGCGTAGAGGAGCGCAAGGATCACCCACGGTAACCAGAAATGATTGAACCACAGGACGGGATCCCTCGTGAACGGGACGTAGCCCGTGCCGGCACTGATGCCGAGCCATTTCCAGAAGATGAGCAGCCCGATCAGGCCGAGCCAGAACACAGGAGCCGATACCCCGAACAGCGCGAACCCCATCGCGGCACGATCGACGGCCGTCCGTCTCCTCAGGGCAGAGATGATGCCTATAGGAAGGCCTATCGCCAGCCACACCACGGCGGCCCCCAAAGCGAGCTGGGCAGTCACCCAGGCGCGCGGGAGGATCGAATCCCGGATCGACGCGCGGGACTGATACGAGTAACCCATGCCCGGCCACCCCCACTCATCCCCCGTGACGAGGTGCTTCACGAACAAGCCGTACTGCACCAAGATCGGTCTGTCGAGACCGAACTGTTCCTTAACCTGCCTGACGGTCTCAGGGGTGGGCGTCTTGCCTGCGAACTGGAATGCGGGGTCGACGGGAGGCAGAACGAAGAAGATCCAGAACGTGACTAGGGTGATGACGAGCAGGACCAAGATAAGCCATAGCACGCGTCGTACGAGGTAACGGCCCATCGTTGCTCACCTTCCGTTCGTCATCGTCCTCGATGTCGGAATCGGGAGGGCTCCCCCGTACGGGTCGCCCTCCCGATGTCCGCTCTACGCGGTGCTTCCTTACAGCTGCTGCGCCTCGTCGACCGCGACGTGCGAGAACGCGATGTTGCCCGAGAAGGTGTCGAACGCGTACTGCGTAACCGACTTCGCGACGATGTCGGTGTCGTTCGACCAGCGCCACGGGATCCAGCCGAGCACGTCCTCCATCATGTGCTTGTCCAGATCGACCCAGCACTGGTGTCGCTCATCACCTAAGGGCAGAAGCCGGCATCCATCGAATTCCTCCTGGATGCTCGGGAGAGGCTGCTCGGGCGGTTGGATACGGAGCGATCTGAGGTCCGCCTCGGACGCCGCCTGGTACTGCGCGTTGAGACTCGCCGCGATCTCGGCAGTGAAACCGATCATCGGGATGTTGATGTTGTTGGCGATGCTGATGCTCGACCCGAGAGCCGGGAACTCGAAGAAGGTCAGCGGCTCGGCCCAGTCCGGCCCCCAGCCCGACCCCGAGGTCACTTCCACCGGCTTGGCGGGCGTTCCGGCCTCACCGTAGAAGGAAGCTGCCCTCACGGTGGGCCTGAAGGTGAGCCCCAGCTTCTCGAGCGAGTCCTCGACGACCCCGGCCAGCTTCGGGAACGGCTCGGTCTCGCGCGTGACGTGCACGAGGCCCTTGCACGCCGGGTCGGTGCACAGGCCGTCCGCATCCGTCTCGTACGAGGACTGCTTCATGAACTCGAGCGCGGCCTCCACGTCGCCGGCGTGACCCTCCGACGGGTACGGGTCGTACTCACCAGGCGGGAGGTCGCCACCCAGGACCGACGGCGGTATCACGTGCTCGGCGGGGACACCGGTCGTGGGTCCGCCCTGCACGCGGAGCATCCCCGACTTGTCGAGGACCTGCGCCACCGCCTTCCGCACGAACAGGTCGTCGAACGGCGCCTCGGTCAGCGTCAGCGTGAGGTACCACGTCGCATTGTCCAGCGTCGAATGGAGGTACGGCTTGAGATCATCCGTGGTCGAGTACTTCCGGATGAAGGGAGCCGGTGGCGTCGCCCAGGGATAGTCGATCTCGCCGCGCTCCATCTTGTCGTAGCTGTTCGTGACGTTGGTGTTCTTGGTGAACTCGAAACGATCCGGGAGCGACTCACGAGCGGTCGTGTCGTCGGTTTCTGGGGCGTAGAGCGGGTTCCGTACCAGGTACATGTGATCTTCGAGGCTGAACCCGCTGGGTGGGCTCCTCTTCACGGTCCTGCAGTCTGCAGTGAAGTCGACCTCGTCCATACCCTCGATCTGGTATGGGCCGGAGGAAACCACGAAGTTCCCGTACTCGGCATAGCCCGTGAAGCACTTGGAGGCCTCTGCGGGGATCGCCGCGGCGGCCGGCATCGCCATGCGATAGTCCCAGTCGAACACCGGTTCGACGAAGTTGAAGGTGATGGTCTGAGCGTCCGGGGTCTGGATACCGGAGATGGTGTCGGCATCGCCTGCCTCGAACTCGGCCATCCCCTCGACCAACGCCGTGTAGTAGCTCGCGTACCCGCCGGCGGTGAGCTCAGCGGTCCCGAGTCGCTCGAAGGCGGTCAGGATGTCCGCCGAGGTGACCTCGCGGTTGACCGGATCCCCGAACATGACGCCTTCTTTGAGTGTGTACGTGACCGAGGTGTTGTCCTCGTTGTACTCCCCGAGGCCCTCGGCGATGTCCGTGATCACTTCGCTCCCGCCCTCGTCGGCCGGGAGGAACTTGTAGCTCGTGAGCCCGCGGACGAGCAACTGCTTGAGCACCGCCCAGTCGTCACCCACGAATTCGACGGTGGGATCGAAGCCGTACCCCTGCTCCCACGGGAACTCGTCGATCTCGACGCGGAACGTCCCACCGGCCTTGACGTCTCCGCCTGAGGGTCCATTGTCGGTCCCTGCGTTACACGCGGCACCGACGAGCGCCAGTACCGCCAGTAGCGCTACAAATCGTCTCCTATGCACGTTTCCCCCTTGCGATCGGGAGCGCGCTCGGCGCGCTCGATGTCGGTCTGCTGCCTCCGTCATCCGCCTCGCATGGTCGTGATCACCTCCCCGTCCTGGGGTCGAAGGCGTCACGAAGCCCGTCGCCCAGTAAGTTGAACGCCAGCGTGGTGAGGACCAACGCGAATCCTGGGAAGAACATGAGCCACCACGCGACGTCGAAGATGGGGGTCGCATCCGAGATCATCCCGCCCCAGGAAGGCACCTTCTCGGGCAAGCCGAGCCCCAAGAACGAGAGGTAGGCCTCGAACAGGATGTTCGAGGGGATGATCAGCGTCGAGTAGATCACGATAGGCGCGATCAGGTTCGGCAGGACTTCCCGCAACATGATTCGGGAGCTGCGCGCGCCGAGCGAGCGGCTCGCCTCGATGAACTCGCGTTCGCGTATCGATAGCGAGAGCCCGCGGATGATGCGCGCGATGTAAGTCCAACTGAAGAGCGCGATGATGAGGATAACGAGGCTGAGTCCGGGCGTGACCAGACCTCCGAAGCACCCCTCGTCGGCGACCGAGCACGCGGAGGCCAGCCCGATCGCGAACAGCAGCAGCGGCATCGACAGGATCACCTCGATGATCCGTGAGATCACCGTATCCGCCCATCGGCCGACGAAGCCTGCGATCACCCCCAAGGTGACGCCGATCACCATCGCGATAGCGGTCGCGACGATCGCGATCAGCAGGGACGTGCGGAGCCCGTAGAGGGTTCGAACGAATACGTCGCGGCCGAGGGTGTCGGCTCCGAACCAGAACTGCGCGTTGGGTCCCTTGGGGAGACCGAATTCATCGGTCATCTCTCGCTGGTGCAGTTGGTTGGGGCCGTGATGGACGACCTTGTCGGCGATCACGGGTGCAAGGAACGCCACGAGGATGAGGAAGATGATGAAGATGCCGCCTGCGATCGCGACCTTGTCCTGCTTGAACCGAAGCCAGAACAGCTGCCCGGGGGTGCGCCCGACGACACCGGCGGCCTCGACGTCCGGGGCCTCCTGGTGGGTCAACAAGGTTGGATCGGCGGTTGCCACGCCTACCTGCCCTCACCCTGTGCGCAACGCAGATATGCGCTGATCACTATCTTCGCATCCTAGAGCGGACCCCGTGTGCGCGCAAGGACTCATGCGAAGTTTGCGCAGGTCAAGAGCCGATTCGTGGGACGGATACGTCCGAACTACCCGCGCGCGAGCCCCATCAAACGCGGCATGATCTCCACACCCTGGATGAGTCCGATCGCACCCTTCGCGGCGGCGCGCTCCCCGAACGTGCTGACCGCATCCGACGAGACGCCGGGTCCGGCCACGACGAGCGGGACCGGATCGTCGGTGTGTGCCTTCTTGGCGCACGAGGTGGAATGGTCCGCCGTCACCGCAACGATCGCATCCGACCGTAGCTCTGGGAGCAAACGGCCGAAGAACGCCGCATCGATGGCCTCGATGTTCTCGAGCTTCTCTTCGTAGCGCCCGTCGTGAGCCGGGATGTCGGGACCCTTGATGTGGATGTACAAGCCGTCGTAGCCCTCGATGGCCTCCAACGCGGTCTCGGCCCACGCCTGATACTGACGCTCGACCCCTCCGGCCTTCTCGGCCGTGGGCACCTCGACCTGCCCCATGCCGAGCACGAGCGAGATTCCGCGCTCGACCGGCATCTCGACGAAGCAGCCCCAGTCCGCGCCGTACCGTTCCCTGAACGGTGGTGGCGTGGGGAGGTGATCCCCACCGTCGCGCGTCAAGATGATATTTCCGGGCATCGAGCCGACCGCGCGGCGCTTCCCATTGACCTCCGCGTCGCTCAGGACGCGGAAGCACTGGAGCAGGTATTCGTTCGTGAGGTCGGCGGCGGCGGCGGCCGCTTCGTCGTCCTCGTGTCCGGGCAACGGGCTGCAGCGCTGGACCACCTCTTCGAACGTCTCCTTCGCGACGCCCAGGGCGCCCACGCGGTCGTAGGCGGGATCGGTGTTGGTGACCTCCGCCGACAGCCTGCCCTCGTGCCGACGGAGATGCAGCACCCCCCGATGGCCGACCGTCGCGCGCAGCGTGGCCGTAGCGCCGGGAAGGCGGATGCGCGCGTTGGCCTCATCCGCGAGCGCCCTCGCCTCGGCGTCGGTCAGGTTCCGCCCGACGCGCCGATCCACGATGGTCACCCCGTCGTCGCCGACGGTGGCGAAGTTCACGCGGTAGGCCAGATCCCCGTCACGCATCTCCATCCCCGCGCCGAGCGCCTCCATCGGGCCCCGGCCCGAGTGATGCTCGCGTGGGTCGTAGCCCAGGATCGCGAACACCGCGATGTCGGACTCCGGCGCGATGCCCTTGCCGACGGTGTACACCGTGCCGTTGATCCCGCGCCCGGCCAGCGCGTCGAGGTTCGGCGTGCGCGCCGCCTCCAACGGGGTCTTGTCCCCGAGTTGTGGGAGCGGATCGTCTCCCAAGCCGTCGAGCACGACGTAGATGACCTTGTGCATGGTCAGTCCTCGAACCGAACGATCAACGCGAAGTCCTCGCCTTCCAGGGATGCCCCGCCGACGAGCGCGCCGTCCACCTCGGGTTGCGCCATGATGTCCTTGACGTTCCCCGGCTTGACGCTACCGCCGTACTGGATCCGGACCGCGTCGGAGTCCCCACGCATGTCCTTGATGGTTCGCCGGATCAAGCCGCAGACCGTGTTGGCATCCTCGGGTTGGGCGTTGCGCCCCGTGCCGATCGCCCAGACCGGCTCGTACGCCATGACCACCTTCGTCAGCTGTTCCGGCGTGAGCCCGGCCAGCGACCCACGTACTTGCGTCGTGACGACCTCCTCGGTCTGCTCGGTGTCGCGCTGCTCGAGCGTCTCCCCCACGCAGACGATAGGAACCATGTCATTCGCGAACACAGCCTTGGCTTTCTTGTTGACGATCTCGTCGGTCTCGCCGAAGTACTGACGGCGCTCGGAGTGCCCGGCGATCACGTACCGGCATTTCAAGCGCGCGAGCATCGGCGGCGCGATCTCGCCGGTGAACGCGCCCTCGTTCTCCCAGTGGCAGTTCTGCGCGCCCAGCGCGATCCGCGAATCCTCCGCCTCGACGAACGTCTGCACCGCGCGCAACGCCGTGAAGGGCGGACAGACCACGACCTCGACCTTGTCGTGATGTTTCTCGGTTAGGTGGTAGTGCAGTTCCTGGACGAGCGCGATGGCCTCCAGGTGGTTCTTGTACATCTTCCAGTTGCCGGCGATGATCGGCTTGCGCGCCACTATCGGGTCCTCCGCTTCGGTTACGAGCCGCCTACTTTACTTCCAGGCCGAGCGCGCGCTTCAACTCGGCCAGGAACATGTCGTAGAGCTTGGTGTGGTCGAGCTTGCCGAGCGCCCGCGAACCTCAGCGCGCGCGAGACTTTCGGTGTAAGCCAGCAGTCATAGGCGAAAGCAGGCTGACACAGGAAGCGTCCTGCCGCGGAGGTTCTGGCAACCTCTGGCTTATGGGCCACCAGACCAGGGCGTGCACTAGCCGCGCGTGCTCACACCCATCCCAGCACACGCTTCAACTCGGCAAGGAACGATTCCTGCGGCGCGGACAACACCAGGTTGGGATCGTCCATGGCCATCCACGAGAACCCGAACCGGATCGGCTCGCCGTAGGAGAACTCGCCGTGCTCCCAGCGCTCGGGCACCGGCTCGCTGAACACCATATGGAACGCGTGGATCTCGGCATCGATGCCCCAGTGCCCCTGGATCGAGCCGAGCGCGCGCACCACCGAGAGCCCCGAGAACCCCGTTTCCTCGCGCGCCTCCCGAACCACGCCCACGGCCGGATCCTCGCCGTCGTGCAGCGTGCCGCTCGGGACCTGCAGACCGACATCGGGATGATCGAGGTGTGCAAGAACCAACAGGTCGTGCGCGCGCGTGATGTATGCGAAGGCTTTGCGCGCGCAGTCCATCCTCCTACGGCCGGAGCTCTTCGAACCCGGCCGCCGAGAAGTCGCCGTCGAACGCGAGCGCGCGCCGGATGCGATTCGCGCGCATGACGACGAAGCTCGTTGCGTCGACGTAGGAGTACACGCGCTCGTCCCGGCGGCGTAGCCAGCGGAGAGCATCGGTCTCCTGATCGATCGACACGAACAACACCTTGCAGCGCCGACTCGACTCCAAGGAGCTCAGGAAATCCAAGGCTTGAGGATGTCCGAGCTTGCGCCGGAGGAAGGTCCAGGTCTCACCCCGGACGCGGTTCGTGGTAACGAGCGACCCGTCCCCATGCTCCCTCATGAGCGCGCGCGCCTCATCATGGTGACGATCACGATCGTTGCGAAGCGCTACCCAGAACGATGTGTCTACGAAGATCACCGATAGACGACGTCGTCGATCGGCTCGGGATCGAAGGAGTCCCTGCCTGCCATCTGATACAGAGGGTCCTTCTCGATCGGAGGCAAGGGGCGGATGTGCCGTTTGACGAAGCGGCGGATCAACTCGGCCTTGGAGGTACCCTCAGCCAGGGCCATCCGCCCGAGCTCCGCGTCGACCTCTTCCTCGATCATGATCTGCAGCCTCTTCATGTTATTAAGCATACATCATCTGAAGAGACGCATACATCACGAGCCGGGGCCCGCGCCCGCGCTCGTGCTCACCACCGTTCTTCGAGCAGCACCTCGTGACGCTCGACGCCGACGATCTCATCACCCGCCGCCTGCGTCGTTTCGGTGCGGACGCGGTTGGCCATCTCGTCGCTGGCCTTGAGCGCGGCTTCGTCGCGCCACAGCGTGATCACGTAGGAGCGGCCGGTCGACCGGTCACCCAACACGATGATGCCCACCGAACCGTCCGTCCCGCGGAGCACCGGCAGAGCCTTCTCCTGCGTGATCTGCAGGCTCTTGTCGAACTCGTCGACCGGCCCTTGGAAGACGTTCACCCGTGCGAACATCGACACCACCTCCTTCGTCGAGCAGCATGCGCCCGGCCGCCATCGGCCGGCATCGGTAAACCTACCCATTCATGAGGAGCGGGGTCCATAGGCGCTTTGGAAGTACTCAGCCCACCCGGAGCGCCGCGAGGCCCGGCAGATCCTTCCCCTCGAGGAACTCCAGCATCGCTCCCCCGCCGGTGGACACGTGATCGACCGAGGCCATGTACCCGAACTTCTCGAGCGCAGCCACGCTGTCGCCACCGCCCACCACCGAGTACGCGTCCCCGAGCGCGACCCCGGCCGCCACCGCGCGCGTCCCCGCCTCGAAGTCCGGGATCTCGAACACCCCCATCGGCCCGTTCCACATCACCGTCTTGGCCGCACGGATCGCGTCCACGTATGCGCGCGCGGTCTCCTTGCCGATGTCGTAGCCCGCGAGGTCCGCGGGGATCTCGTCCACGCCGACCTGACGCTTCTCGACACCCCCCTTCATCTCCGATGCGACCACGACGTCGGTCGGCAGGAGCAGCCGATCCCCCGCGGACGCCATCAGAGAGGAGACGTGCGCCAGCTGATCGCTTTCGACCAGCGAGCGCCCAACCTCGAGCCCGCGCGCCTTCAGGAACGTGAAGCACATCGCCCCACCGATCACCAGACGGTCCACGACCCTCAACAGGTTGTCGAGCACACCGAGCTTGTCCGACACCTTCGCGCCCCCGACCACCGCGACGTAGGGCCGAGCCGGATCCTCGAGCAGCCGCGAGAGGACCTCGACCTCCTTCTTGAGGAGCAGCCCCGCCGCGCTCGGAAGCAGCGTCGCGATCGCCGCGACCGACGCGTGCGCGCGGTGCACCGCCCCGAACGCGTCGCAGACGTAGACGTCGGCCAGCGCCGCCAGCTCGCGCGCGAACGCCGGGTCGTTCTTGGTCTCCCCCGGCGCGAACCGCACGTTCTCGAGCAGCAGCACATCGCCGGTGGACGTCGCGTCCGCCGGCGGCAGCGGCGCGAGCGCGACGTCCCGCCCCAGCAACTCCCCGAGCCGGTCGGCGATCGGGGCCAGCGAATACTTGGCGTCGTAGACGCCCTTGGGTCGCCCCAGATGCGAGCACACGACCACGCGCGCGGCACCACGCCTCAGCAGCTCGGTGATCGTCGGGACCGACTGCCGGATGCGGTAGTCGTCGCTGATCGAGCCGTCCGCCAGCGGGACGTTCAGGTCCGCGCGCACCAGCGCGCGCTTGCCTGCGACATCCAGATCGTCGAGCGTCCGCAGCTTCATGCATCGCAGCCTAGCCCGGCACCCAAGGGCACATGCAACGCGAAGACCGGCCCCCCAGAGGGCCGGTCTTCGCTACGTGATGCTTGGTTGCCGCTCGTTACTTCACGTTCTGCAGCAGTGCCCACTCATCGTCGGTGGCCTTGACCGTGCCGACCTTGACGTCGATCCGGTATGTCCGACCGGTCACGAGGTTGAGCTCCTTCGAGTTCAGGTTGTAGATCCAGAACCCGTCCGTGCTCCAACGGAAGTACTTGTCGTTGCTGTTGGACGCGCCCGCGTCGGTGTAAACCTCAACGGTGTCGCTAGTGGCCCCATTCGTGCCGGTCGCTTCGCCAAATGCGATGCTCGGAGCATCGTCGCTCCCGTCCAGGAACTCCAGCGCGCAGTCGTCGTACACCTGCACCTTGACCGGCACGGTGCGCCCGGCCTTGGCCTTGTTGATGATCGCCAGGTTGGGGTTGGAGGTGTCGAACGGCTTCAGGAACGTGACCGTGTAGGTCTGGTTCACTGTGATGTCATCGGTCATCTCGTTCGAAGCCAGGCCCTGATTGTCCTCCACAACGACTCTCGCAGTGTACGTACCGGGTGCGTTGTACGTGTGCGTAGCTGTGAACGTACCCGGAGCACTGAGGCCGGTAGAGACGTCGACATCATCGAAGGTTCCGTCGTTGTCCCAATCCACCGAGTACGTCCAGGAGGTGCTGCCCGTGTCCTCGAACGTAACGCTGAGCGTCGCCTGGTTCCGGCAGTCCACATTCGCTGCCGTGAAGTCGGCTGCGGTGATCACCGGCGCCGCGTTCGAAGGGGACACGGAGCAGGTCACGTTGACGTTGAAGAAGTCGCCCGCCGAAAGGGGGTTGCCATCGGTCTTGTCGCCGGAGACAGAGACGTTCACCTTATATGTACCGGTCGGCGTGTTCGCGGGGACCGTGGTGTCGAACTGGAACGTCCTGATCTCGTTATTCGTCTCCCAGCCCGTGAGGTTCAGGGCGGAAGGAACGTTCGAGACCGTGATCGGAGAATCGGGCGTCACCACGATGTCCAAGTCCTGATCGTCTGCGAAGTGCGACCCACCCGTGAACTTCAGGGTGCTCTCGCTCGTCACCGTCTTCGCCGTGCACGTGGCATCAACATTGTTGCCACCCGCGACAGTGTCGCCATCCGTTGAGATCGTGTCCGCGAGCGCGATCGTGGCCGTGGCCACTACGAGCAGCATCGCGAGTGCTGCTCCCTTGAGAATCTTCCGACGCATCATGCCCTCCTTGGGGCTCGAGCCGAGCTCGTGGCTCGGCAACGTTTCCACTTTGCGTCGGTTTCGCCATTGGCTCCCCGGAGGTCTAGGCGACCAGATTGCAGGCCTCCGGATCAGTGCCTCGCAAGGAGCTCAACGATCAAGCTGCAATCGGCGACACGCTACGTGGCCGTTGCTACTCCTCTGTGCCGGAGGGTAGAATGCCTGCATGTGCTCGTCAATGGTATCTTCATCCGCCAAGGAAAAGTTCGGACATCGGTCCTAGGACCCCCATCCTAGCGCAAGCTATGTTGCTTTCGGATTATCCGTATGGTTACCCTTGGAGTCCCAGGACCGAGGTACCATGACCCCCATGGAACGGCTCTCGGCACGGCTGGTGCGCAGGGCGCTCAATACCGAGCTCGCCTTCGGCGCGCTCCCTGCGATCGTCGAGTTGCGGCAGCACCTCCAGGAGCTCGAGGAAGAGGCCATCCTGTTCGCGCGCGAGCACGGCGCTTCCTGGGAGGACATCGCCGAAGCCCTGGGGATCACCCGTCAGGCCCTCCAGCAACGGATGGGACGGCAGGCCGCCCAGAAGGTCAAGGCGGCGAAGAAGGCGAACGCCTAGGGCTTCGAGCCGACTAGCTTGACCAGATCCACGAGCCGGTTCGAGTAGCCCCACTCGTTGTCGTACCAGCCGATCACCTTCACGAGGTTCCCGATCGCCATGGTCGACAGCGAGTCGAAGATGCACGAGGCCGGGTCGCCGACGATGTCGCTGGACACGATGGGGTCTTCGGTGAACCGCAGGTACCCCTTCAGGGGGCCCTCCCCCGCGGCCTTCTCGTAGGCCGAGTTCACCTCGTCCACCGTCACATCGCGCTCGAGCACGCACACCAGATCGGTCACGCTGCCGTCGGGCACCGGGACCCGCATCGCGATCCCGTCCAGCAGCCCCTTCAGCTCGGGGATGGCCAGCGATGTCGCCTTCGCGGCGCCGGTCGAGGACGGGACGATGTTGATGGCCGACGCGCGCGCGCGCCGCAGGTCCTTGTGTTGCAGGTCGAGCAGGTTCTGGTCGTTGGTGTAGGCGTGGATCGTGGTCATCAGGCCCTTCTGGATGCCGAACGAGTCCCGCAGCACCTTCGCCAGCGGCACCACGCAGTTCGTCGTGCACGACGCGTTCGAGATCACGTTGTGCGCCTTGGGGTCGTAGAGGTCGTCGTTGACGCCCATGACGAACGTCGCGTCCTCGCCCTTGGCCGGTGCGCTGATGATGACCTTGCGCGCGCCGCCTTGGTCGATGTGCGCGCGCGCCTTGGTCGCGTCGGTGAAGAATCCGGTCGACTCGATCACGATGTCGGCGCCGAGGTCCTTCCACGGCAGCGCGGCCGGGTCGCGCTCGGCCAGCACCCTGATGGTGTCGCCGTCGACCGTGATCCCCCCGTCGGTCGAACGCACGTCTGCGTCGAGCCGGCCGTGCACCGAGTCGTACTTCAGCAGGTGTGCGAGGGTCTTAGCATCGGTGAGGTCGTTCACGCCGACGACGTCGATGTCGGCCCTCTGCGCGCGGATCGCGCGGTAGAAGTTGCGCCCGATCCGTCCGAACCCGTTGATCCCAACCTTGATCGCCATGTCGGAAGCCTCCCCTCGTGAGGTCGTCCTCCTCAGCCTATCGCCGCCCGGAATCGCTTACGAACCGGCGAGCGCGTGCAGCCGCCGCATGCGGCCGGCGACGGCTGACTTGGTCACCGGCGGCGCGCACAACCGGCCCAGTTCTTCCAGGCTGGCCTCCGGGTTCGTCCGGCGCAGGTCGGCGATCTCGCGGAGCGCGCGCGGCAGGTGGTCGAGCCCGTGCACCTCCTCGACGGTCTCGATGATGGCCAGCTGCGATGCCGACGCGCGCGCGAGCCGTCGCGCGTTCGCCGCGTCGGCGTTGGCGAGCCGGCCGGCCTCGACGTGCACCCCCTTCAGCACGCCCCCCGCCTCCCACGCGAGGTACGCGTCGTGGGCGCCCATCGCGGCCAGCGCGGTGCCCACGCCGTCCACGCTCTTGACGTAGGCGGCCCAGCCCCGATGTTCGCGACTCTTGGCCGGCGCGCCGGTCTGCGTCAGCAGGTCGGCGAGGTCGGCAGCGGACCCCTCGTCGTCCGTCCGGATCTCGAGGTGCGCGCCGCGGCGAGGATCGCCGACCGAGCCCCGCGCGAGGAACGCGCCGCGCAGGTACGCGGCGACGCAGCAGCGCTTCGCCACGATCCGGCGGGGAACGCGTGCGGCCGGCGCGCCGTCGTCGCCGAGCAGCCCGGCCTCGACGAGCGTCTGCAGGCTCACGCCATCCGCGCGCACCACGTAGCGCTGGTAGGGATGCCCGCGGCCCGGCTCGAGCAAAAGGACCTCGCCATGCGCGCCGAGCCCGTCGGACGTGGCTTGGAACAGACGGCGCGCGACGCCGGCATGCTCGGTCTGCGCCTCGATCGCGTACGAGCCCGAGCGCACCACCAGCGATCCCGCCGCCCGCAGGAGCCCCGCCCGCTCGGCCCGCCGGTCGCATCCGCGTCCCGCGCGCACCCGCACCAACTCGTCGCGCACGACCGACGTGGCGGTCGGTCCTCTCAGGACAACAGCTCCTTCAGGAGAGCGGCGAGCTTGTCGGGGTCGTGCCGCGGCCCTTCGGCTCGAAGGTCGGCGTGCACCAGGGGCGCGCGCGCCGAGGCCATCGCCGACGGGTCCACCACGACCGGACGTGCGATGCCCGTCGTCGCCCCGTCGTGCGCGAGCACGGCGTCGAGCCGGAGCCCCGGCGCGTGCGAGAGCAGCGCGCGCACGTGCGCCACGCCGTCCATCTCGAGCGTCTCGCCGGTCTGTTGCGCCAGATTCAGAACCAGCGCCACGCGGTGCGCGCGCGCGGCGGCCTCGGGGATCCCATGAGGGAGCAGCGCGGCGATCACGCTCGTGAACAGGCTCCCGGGCCCCAGCACGACCAGGTCCGCGCGCTCCAGCGCCTCGATGGCGTCGGGATGGCCGTCGGTGTCCGGCTCGAGCCAGAGACGGTCGACGGCACCCGGTCCTTGCGCGATCGCGACCTGGCCGGCGACCTCGTTGCCGCCGATCATCGCGCGCAACCGGACCGGCATGGTGGTCGACGGGATCACGCGGCCGTGGACGCCCGCAAGGGTGGCGACTTCTTGAACAGCGTGGGCGAAGTCGCCCCGCAGATCCGCGAGCGCGGCGATCAACAGGTTGCCGAGCGGGTGCCCGGCGAGCTCGCCCTCCTTGAACCGGTACTGGATGATGCGCTCCCGTTCCGCGTCGCCCGCCAAGGCCGCGATAGCCATGCGCAGGTCGCCCGGGGCGGGAATCCCGAGTTGCCGGCGGAGCACTCCCGAGGACCCCCCGTCGTCTGCAACCGTCACGATCGCCGACACGTCCTCGGACACCTGGCGCGCGCCGCGCAGGGCCGCGAACAACCCGTGACCGCCCCCGACGCAGGCGATCCGAGGCCCCGTCACTCGCGCCCCACGTCCCGATGCCGGACCTCGACCGGGAGACTCTGCGCGCGCAACATCTCGGCGATCTCATCCGCGATCACGACCGACCGGTGCCGCCCGCCGGTGCAGCCGATCGCGATCGTGAGGTACCGCTTTCCCTCCTGGAGGAACCCGGGGACCATACCGTCGAGCAACGTCCGCACGCGCGCCAGGAAATCCGTTGTCTGATCCTTGTCGAGCACGTAGTCGCGGATCTTCTGGTCGCTGCCCGGCAACGGGCGCAGGTCGTCCTCCCAGTGGGGGTTCGGAAGGAAACGGACATCCAGCACGACGTCGGCATCGACCGGCAGGCCGTGCTTGAAGCCGAACGAGACCACCGTGGTCTTCATGCGCTCCTCGCGCGGCCCGCGCGCGAAGTTGGCGACGATGCGGGTCCGGAGCTCGTGGACCGTCAGGCTGGTCGTGTCGATCACCAGGTCGGCCGTCTCGCGCACGGCGCGCAACATCGCGCGCTCCTTCGAGATCCCATCCAGGATGCGGTCGGCGAGCGGATGCGCGCGGCGCTCGAGCTCGTATCGCCGCAGCAAGGCATCGTCCGACGCCGTCAGGAACAGGATCCTGTAGTCGATGCCACGCTTGGCGAGGTCGCGCAGGGCGTCGGACAGCTGATCGAAGTACACGCCGCCGCGCACGTCCACGACGAGCGCGATGTTCTGCACTTCTTGGCCACCCGAGCCGGCGAGCTCGACCATCTTGGGGATCAGCGCGGGCGGCATGTTGTCGATGACGAAGTACCCGATGTCCTCGAGCGCATGCGCGGCTTCGGAGCGACCGGCTCCGGACATCCCCGTCACGATCGTGAACGCCGGTATGGGTTCCTGCTCGCGCTGCGCTGTGGCCACTACCGTTCCTCCTTGCCCGCCTCGAGCCCCCGCAGCACGAGGTGCACGCGGCGCGCGACGCTCGCCGGGACGACCGCCGCCAGTTCCTCCTCCGTCGCCTGCAGGATACGGCGGACCGATCCGAACGTCCGCAGCAGCTGCCGCTTGCGCTTCTCGCCGATGCCGGGCACCCGGTCGAGCGCGCTCTGCGTCGTCTTCTTCTGGCGCAGGGTCCGGTGGTAGCTGATCGCGAAGCGGTGCGCCTCGTCGCGCACATGCTGCAAAAGGTACAGCGCTTCGTCGCCCCGCGGGATGCGCACCGGCTCGCTCTCCGCCGGCTTGTAGACCTCTTCGAACCGCTTCGCCAGACCGATCGTGGGGATGTGTCCAAGGCCGAGATCCGCCAAGACCGCGAGCGCGGCGTTCAGCTGACCCTTGCCCCCGTCGATCACGACGAGGTTGGGCGGGTAGGCGAACTTGGTCGCGCGGTCCTTGGGGGCATCGCGCTCCTCGAGGTACTTCAGGAAGCGCCGGCGGATCACCTCGGCCATGCTGGCGAAGTCATCTTGGCCTTCGACGCCCCGGATCGCGAAACGCCGGTAGTCGGACCTCTTCGGCAGGCCGTCCTCGAACACCACCATCGAGGCGACCTTCTGGTCTGGACCGAGGTTCGAGATGTCGTAGCACTCGATCCGCAGCGGCGGCTCGGCCAGGTCGAGCGCGATCTGCAGCGCGGTCATTTGGCGCGCTCGCGCGGCGAAGTCGCTGCGTCGCTTCAGCTTGTGTCGTGTGAAGGCCTCGCCTGCGTTCTGGGTCACGGTCTCAAGCAGCGCGCGCTTCTCGCCCCGCTGCGGGACGCGGAAGCGCACCGGACCTTCGCGGCGATCGGCCAGCAGCACGCCCAGCGTCTGCGCCTCGCCCGGCTCGAGCGGAACCAGGATCTCGCGGGGGATCTGGTCGGTGCCCAGGTAGAGGTCGCGCAGGAACCCCTCGAGCAGCGCGGGCGTGTCGAGGTCCTCGACCTTGTCCACCACGAAGCCCTTGCGACCCACGAGCCGGCCGCCGCGGACGAAGAACACCTGGATCGCCGCCTCGAGGTCGTCCTCGACCAGGCCGACCACGTCGAAGGACTCGCTGCGATCCGACACCGCGGTCTGCTTCTCGATCGCGGTGCGCACGCTGTTGAGCTGGTCGCGCACGCGCGCGGCGCGCTCGAACTCCAACGCCTCCGCGGCCTCGTGCATCTGCTTCTCGAGCCGGTCGAGCACCGGATCGTGATTCCCGTCCATGAACGAGACCAGGTCGTTCACGATCGCGCGGTGTGCGTCCGGCTCGACGTGTCCGACGCACGGCGCCGCGCACTTGCCGATGTCGTAGAGCAGGCACGGCCGGTTCGAGCGGCGCGCGCGGTCGAACACGCCCTGAGTGCACGTGCGCATCGGGAACGTGCGCAGCAACAGGTCGAGCGTCTCGCGGATCGCGTACGCGTGCGCGTACGGGCCGAAGAAGCGCACGCCCTTGCGCCTCCGCCCGCGCATCACCATCGCGCGCGGGAATCCGTCCGACACGGTGATCGCGAGGTACGGGTAGCTCTTGTCGTCGCGGTAGCGGACGTTGAAGCGCGGGCGGTGCTGCTTGATCAGGTTGTACTCGAGGTGGAGCGACTCGACCTCGTTCGCAGTGACGATCCACTCCACGTCCGCCGCGTGCTCGAGCATCGCTTGGGTGCGAGGGTGCAGGAGGCGCGCGTCCTGGAAGTACGACGACAGCCGGCTCTTGAGGGATTTGGCCTTCCCGACGTACAGCACCCGGCTCGAGCCGTCCCTGAACAGGTAACAGCCGGGCTCGTCCGGGATCGTCGCAGGCCGCCGCAACGCGGGGGAGGTCACCAGGTCATGGTATCGCGCGCGTGCCGAGCGTACGGACCTACGGCTCGATCTGAAGGCGTGAGCATGTCGCGGCCCGACCAGGGCGAGATCGCGCCGATCCAGCGTCGCGATAGCCGACGAGCAACTCAGCCGCCCCGGTGGCGATCGTCGGAGGAGATAGGCTCGACCAGGAGTCCCGCGGCCTCGAAGCCGGCCTCGACCACGACGGGTTCGGGATCGATCTTCGGTTCCCGAGAGCCGAGCATCCCCACGGCCGCTTCGTGATGCTTGGAGCGCTCGACGCACGGCCGGTTACAGCTTTATGCGCGCGACCGCGAAGTCGGCATCTGCCGAGACTCCGTACCTGCCCTGACGGATGTTGATGCCCAACCCGGTGACCAGCAGTCTGGACCCTTGGAGCGCGAGCCCGTACGCGAAGAGCATCGGGTTGGGAACGTCGACGACCCCTCGGTAGCCGAACCCCTTGTCGATCGCTCCGTTGGTCTTCCACCGGACGAGCCGACCCAGAGACGAGCACGGGAAAACACACGCGCCGATCACCCTCGCGGCGGCGACCGGCTTCCCGTCGGCCGCGACCTTCAGGTCATGTGCCACCAACTCCTGTTTCTGGCCCGATACCACCAGCCCGTCCTTGCTGAACCCGCGGTCGAGAGACCCGTCGGGCAGATACCGCGCAAGGACCAGCACGCTCCGGGCGCCCGTGCGGCTGCCCGCCACGGTGATCTTGCCGCTCTTGGTGTGGATCGCGACCGCGGCCGCGCTCGCACGACCCCCGTCGAACGCCGTTCGCACGAAGCCGCCGGGCCCGAAGTTCGGATCGAGCGTGCCGGTCGACAGCAGGCGCGCGACGACGAATCCCGGCGCGTCGGCCGCGCTCGTGGTCCCCGCGACCACGATCGAGCCGTCCCGCTGCAGCTCCAGATCCGCGAGGGTGTTCGGCGCTCCGTCCACGTTCAGCGCGGCGATCCCACCGGTCCCGAACGTCGGATCCGGCAGCCCGGCATCATCCAGCCGAGCGATCAGCATGCCGACCACGACCGGCCCCACCCCGAGGCGCGACTGCGTGGGGGGTATGAGGGCTCCGGTTGCCCCGACGATCACCTTCCCGTCGGGCTGAACCGCTATAGCCGACACGTAGCCAGACTGGCCGATGTCGCCCTGCATGTCGATGACGACCTTGCCGCCGTCCCCGAAGGTGGGGTCCAGCTTCCCCTTCTTGGTGTAGCGCGCGACGATGAGGTCGACGTCGCAACAATCCTCGGCGAAGGGATCTGCGAGGTCGATCCGGATCCCCGCGGCCACCACCTTCCCCCCGGGCGCGGCCGCCACCGACGATGCGATCTCGGTCTGCCCGAAGTCGGTGCTCGTCTTGCCATCGCCGCTGAAGCTCTTGTCGAGCGCCCCGTTCGACTTCAGGCGCGCGACGGCGAAGTCCAGGAACCCGAGCGCCGCCCTGGTGGTGGACCCGGCGACCACGACCGTGCCGTTCTTGGCTACGTCGACCGATTGTGCGTATTCGCTACCTCGAAGGTTCACCAGGGCGATGCCGCGCTTCCCGAACGTGGTGTCGACGTCGCCGGGGCGCGCGGACGCGCCGATGCCGGTGAGGGCGACGGCGATGACCGTCGCGGCGACGAGGACCCTGCGCAGATGCATGCCCCCGCTGGGTTCTTCTTCCGAGGAGAGAATCCTCCTACGGGACGAGGGTGAAGGCAGATACGTGCTTCGGGCGGATCAGGGAGAAGTCACGGCGATCGAAGGTGGCGATCTGGGACTGCTCAAGGCGCTCCGCGATGGCGACGACCGATGCGTCCACGTACCCGATCCGGGCATCGGCATAGGTATCCAGCAGTTCGGCGACGCGCTCGCGATCAGCAGAGGTGAGTCCCTCTACCGCGAAGCTGCGGCTCGTCAAGGAACGAGCGAAGACCGCCTCTGCCCGCGCTCCGTGCCGTGTGCCGATGAACCACGCGGATTCAACGGCCACGGGTTCAGGCACGATCCTGCGACCCGGCACCTCGAGGACAGCCTTGGCATCCGCGTGTCGGGCGTCCCTCCGCGCGATCGCCGCAACGAGGATCCCCGTGTCGATGATCACTCGCGCGGCGGATCCGAGCCGGAGTCGATCATCTCAGCGAGTATCTCCTCGATCCGCTCGGAGTCCGCCGGATCCACCCCCTCGACCATCCCGACGAACTCCGGCAGCCCTTCAGGTTGGCGTCTAGCGAAGTACTCGGCGACGGCCTCGCGGACCACCGCCGAAACGGTCGTTGTACGCGCGGTCGACTCGCCGAGCAACTCGTCCGCCAGCTCCTGCGGGAGCGTTATCGTGATCCTTTGCGTCTTGCCGGCACTTCGTCGCCCGAACGACACCTCGCCCACCTGGAGCCACCTGTCCACCTCTCACCTCCGTATGTGATATGCACGCTTACTGCATATCGCATAGTCACAGATCAGTCAATCCCAACGCTCATTTCAACACCGCGCGCAGGAACCGGCCCGTATAGGAGCCGTCGGCCGCCGCCACGTCCTCGGGGGTCCCCTCGACCACGATCTCGCCTCCGCGCACTCCCCCTTCGGGCCCCAGGTCGATGATGTGATCGGCGGTCTTGATGACGTCGACGTTGTGCTCGATCACGATGACGGTATTGCCCTGGTCGACCAGGCGGTGCAGGACGCCCAAGAGCTTGGCGATGTCCTCGAAATGCAACCCCGTCGTGGGCTCGTCCAGGATGTAGATGGTCCGGCCGGTCGCGCGCTTGGTCAGCTCCGACGCGAGCTTCACCCGCTGCGCTTCGCCGCCGGACAGCGTCGTGGCCGGCTGGCCGACCCGCATGTAACCGAGCCCGACATCGACGAGGGTCTGGAAGTGGCGCGCGATCACCGGGATCGCCGCGAAGTGATCGAGTGCGTGCTCGATCGACATCTCGAGCACCTGGTGGATGTTCTTGCCTTTGTACACCACCTCGAGCGTGTCGCGGTTGTAGCGCCTCCCCTTGCAGACTTCGCACGGCACGTAGATGTCCGGCAGGAAGTGCATCTCGATCTTGATCTGACCGTCGCCGGTGCATGCTTCGCACCGTCCGCCTTGGACGTTGAACGAGAAACGCCCAGGCTGGTAGCCGCGCATCCGCGCCTCCGGCACCTGGCTGTAGAGCTTGCGGATGTGATCGAACACCCCGATGTAGGTCGCAGGGTTTGAGCGCGGCGTGCGTCCGATCGGCGCCTGGTCGACGTTGACGACCTTGTCGAAGTGCTGCAGGCCGATGATACCACGGTGCTTCCCGGGCAGTTCCTTCGAGCCGTAGATCTTCTGCATCAACGCCGGGAACAGCGTGTCGGCGAGCAACGAAGACTTGCCGCTGCCGCTCACCCCCGTGATGCAGACGAAGGAACCGATCGGGAAGCGGACGTCGATGTCCTTCAGGTTGTTCTGCCGAGCACCCTTGAGCGTCAGCCAGTTCCCGCCGGGCGCGCGGCGCATCCCGGGCACCGGGATGACCTTGCGGCTCGACAGGTACATCCCCGTCACCGACGTCGGATGGCTCTTCAGGCCCTTCACCGCGCCCGTGTAGACGATCTCGCCGCCGTGCTCGCCCGCGCCGGGACCGATGTCCACGATGTGATCGGCGGCATCGATCGTCGCCTCGTCGTGCTCGACCACGATCAACGTGTTGCCGAGGTCGCGCAGGCGGATCAACGTCTCGATGAGCCGGTGGTTGTCGCGCTGATGCAGCCCCACCGACGGCTCGTCCAGGATGTACAGCACGCCGACCAACCCGCTGCCGATCTGCGTCGCGAGCCGGATGCGCTGCGCCTCGCCGCCGGCGAGGGTCGCGGCCGAGCGCTCGAGGGTCAGGTAGTCGAGCCCGACGTCGAGCAGGAAGCCCAGTCGCGACGAGACCTCCTTGATGATCCGGTCGGCGATGTGGTGCTCGCGTTCGGTGAACTCGATCGTCTTCAGGAACTTGTCCGACTCGGCGATCGACATCCGGGTGAGCTCGGCGATGTTCAACTCCCCCACCGTGATCGCGAGGGACTCTGGCTTCAGGCGCGCGCCCTTGCACGCCGGGCACGGGATCTCGCGCATGTACTGCTCGAGCTTGGACAGGCTGTGTTCGGACTCGGCGCGCTCGTGCTGGCGCTCGAGCCACGGGATCACGCCCTCGAAGTGGGTGTGGTACGCGCGCGTCCGCCCGTAGCGGTTCTTGTACCGGACGTAGATCTGTTCCTCGTCGGCCCCGTACAGGAAGGTCTCGCGCTGCGCCTTGGTCAGCTTGCGCCACGGCGTCGACGGCTTCACCCCAAGCTTGTCGCACAGCGCTTCGACCAGCTTGTCGAAGTATTCCGTCCGACCCCCCGACCACGGATGGATCGCGCGCTCGCCGATCGGCACCTCGCCGATCGGAACGACAAGCTCCGGATCCACCTCCAGATGGGTGCCGAGCCCGTCGCATCGCGGGCAGGCGCCGTAGGGAGAGTTGAACGAGAAGTTGCGCGGCTGCGGCTCCTCGAACGATAGACCGCAGTGATGGCACGCGAGGTGGCGGCTGTACGTGTCGACCGTGGCACTGTCGACTAGTTCGATGGCGACCATGCCCTCGGCCAGCCCTAGCGCGGTCTCGATCGAGTCGGTCAGGCGGCGCTCGATGCCGTCCTTCATGACCAACCGGTCGACCACCACGTCGATGTCGTGCTTGTAGTAACGGTCGAGCCGGATCTGCTCGGACAGCTCGCGGACGTCACCGTCGATCTTCGCGCGCGCGAACCCTTTCTTCGACAGATCCTGGAGCAACTGCTCGTACTCGCCCTTGCGGCCGCGCACGACCGGCGCCAGGACCTGGAACCGCGTGCCCTCCGCAAGCGCGCGCACCTGATCGACGATCTGGTCGGGGGTCTGCTTGGCGATCGCGCGCCCGCACTTCGGGCAGTGCGGCTTGCCGACGCGCGCGTACAGCAGCCGCAGGTAATCGTAGATCTCGGTCACGGTCCCAACGGTCGAGCGGGGGTTGTGCCCGGCCGTCTTCTGATCGATCGAGATCGCCGGCGAGAGCCCGTCGATGAAGTCGACGTCGGGCTTCTCCATCTGCCCGAGGAACTGGCGCGCGTAGGCGCTCAGGCTCTCGACGTAGCGGCGCTGCCCCTCGGCGTAGATGGTGTCGAACGCCAGGGACGACTTGCCAGACCCGCTGATGCCGGTGAACACGATCAGCTTGTCGCGCGGAAGCTCGAGGTGGATGTTCTTGAGGTTGTGCTCGCGCGCGCCGTGGACGACGAGCGCTCCCACGGCGCCCGGCCGGCCGTCGACCGGGGCCGCCGGGGCCGCCGGCGCGCGCGAGCGCGAAGACGCCTTCTTCCTCGTGGCTGCCGCCGTCTTCTTCGAGGGCTTGGAGGCGCGAGGTGTCACTCGAGAGCGACCCGGACCATCCCGTCGACGACCTCGACCTCGTAGGTCTCGAGCGGTTCATCGGCCGGGCCGCTGATCGCCTCCCCGGTCTGCACGTTGAAGTTCGCCCCGTGGCCCGGGCACTCCACCACACCGTCGTCGACGATGTCGCCCGCCCCGATGGGATGGCCGGCGTGCGTGCACTCATTCTGCAGCGCGTAGTACTTGCCCCCGGTCTTGATGATCGCGACCTCGACCCCGCTCACCTCGACGACCGCCGCGCTCTCCTCCGGGATCTCGTCCGCAGCGACCGCATCAACGAATTCAGCCATGCCTTCCCAGACCTCCTCGGGCTCCGATCGGCCCACATGATAGATGGGGGCGGCGCAGTGCGCGCCCGCTCGACCGCTCCATCCGCGGACTTCTTCGAACCGCCCAGCCCGCCTGCGGATCCTTCTCGTGTAAGCGTGCATCCGTATGCGCAAGCAGACTTCCGCCGGAACAGGCCACCCCCGCGTAGTATTCGCACCTGCTAGCCTTTCGCGTATGACTGCGAAGCGCGCGCTGGCTGCGTCCGCGGGAACCGTCCAAGACGTCCTGGCCGAAGTGCGCGCGCACGGCTACCGCGTGACCCCCCAACGCCAGCTCATCCTCGAAACCATCTATTCGAGCCGGGGGCACCTCACGGCCGACGAGATCCTGCGCGCGGTCCGGCGCCGGTTCGCTGGGATCAACCTTTCGACCGTCTATCGGAACCTCGAGATGCTCGAGCAGCTCGGCCTGATCTGCCATGCCCACCTGGGCCACACGCCGGGCATGTACCACCCGTCCGAGCGTCGCGAGCACCAGCACCTGGTCTGCCGCCGCTGTAGCGCGATCGAGGAGATCGGCGTCGAGCCTCTAGTGCCGGTGAGCACGGCGGTACGCAAAGAGAAAGGCTTCCAGATCGACCTGACGCATTTCGCGCTGTTCGGGACCTGCCGCCACTGCCTCGAAGCCGGCTGACCTTCCCTTTCGCATTTCCTTCGCAACTAAGAGGCGCTCTTGCCGGGCGTACGCTTCCCGCATGCGTCTCAGCTTCCGAACCCTCGCCTCGCTGCCGTTCGCGGCGATCCTGGCCGCCTGCGCCGGATCGGGCACAGGCGACGACGGCCGGCTCCGCATCGTCACGACGGTCTCCCCCATCACAAGCCTCGTCGAGGACATCGCCGGCGAGTTGGCCCATATCACCGGCATCGTGCCCGAAGGCACCAACAGCCACGAGTTCGAGCCGGCTCCCAGCGACGCGCGCGTGCTGGCCGAAGCCGACGTGGTGTTCGTCAACGGGTTGAACCTCGAGGTTCCCTCGGTCCAACTTGCCGAGGCCAACCTCCGAGACGACGCGATCATCGTCCGGCTCGGCGAGCAGACCATCACCGAGGACGAGTACATCTACGATTTCAGCTTCCCGCTCGAGGAGGGGAACCCCAACCCCCACCTGTGGACCAACCCCCCGTACGCGAAGCGCTTCGCCGAGCTCATCAAGGACACGTTGTCACGACTTGACCCGGCCAATGTCGAGGCGTTCCAGGCCAACTACGAGGAGCTGGCGGGCCGGCTCGACTCCCTGGATGCGGCCCTCCGGGAAGCGACCGCGACCGTGCCCGAGCCGAACCGGAAGCTGCTGACCTACCACGACTCGTTCCCATATCTCGCGCGCAGCTTCGGTTGGACCGTGATCGGCGCGGTGCAGCCGTCGGACTTCTCCGAGCCCTCAGCGCGCGACCTCGGCGCCCTGATCAACCAGATCCGCGAGCACGAACTGCCGGCAATCTTCGGCTCCGAGGTCTTCCCGAGCGAGATCCTGGCGCAGATCGCGCGCGAGACGGGCGCGCGCTACCTGGACGACCTGCGGGACGACGACCTCCCGGGATCGCCGGGCGACCGGGACCACAGCCTGCTGGGCCTGTTGGTGTTCGACTTCCGCACGATTGTCGGCGCGCTCGGGGGCGATCCGAGCGCGCTCGACGACGTCCAGGTTGATCCCATCGGATCCGGCGCGAGCTATCGCGAGTGATGAGCGACCTGATCCGGCTCGAGCGCGTCACGGCCGCGTACGGCGCCGAGCCCGTGCTGGTGGACATCGACCTGGCGATCGCGGATGGAGACTTCGTCGGCATCGTCGGGCCGAGCGGCTCGGGGAAGTCGACGCTGCTGCGGATCCTGACCGGGTCCATGCGGCCGTCGTCCGGTTCGATCGAGCGATCGCCGAAGGTGCGGATCGGGTACGTGCCGCAGGTCGAGACCGTGAACTGGTTCTTCCCCGTCACGGTTCGCGAGGCGGTCCTCATGGCCTCGCCCTCCGGGCGTCGCGGGCCGCGCGCGACGCCCGAGGAGATCCGCGGGGCGACCGAGATCCTCGAGCACCTCGGCCTCGGCGACCTCGGCGATCGGCACATCCGCGCCCTGTCCGGGGGCCAGCAGCAACGCGTGTTCATCGCACGCGCTCTGATGCGCCGGCCGAACCTGCTGTTGCTGGACGAGCCCACCAGCGGCGTCGACGTGCGGACCCGCCACGACGTGATGCATCTGCTGCACGAGCTCCATCACGAGGGCCTCGCGATCGTGCTGACCACCCACGACCTGAACGGGATCGCCGCGCACCTGCCGTCCCTGGTGTGCGTGAACCGCGAGGTGATCGCGCGCGGCTCACCGCGCGAGGTCATGACCCCGGATGTGCTCGAGCGCGCCTACGGCGCACCGATGGACGTCCTGACCCATGGAGGCATGCCCGTGGTGGTCGAGCGCGTCGAGGAAGCCCCCCTCGTCGAGGCAACCGCGCCGCTCCCGAAGGAGCATCATGAGCATCCTGCTTGAGCCGTTCGAGTTCGAGTTCTTTCGCAACGCCTTGATCGCGGCCACCATCGTCGGGGCGTTGTGTGGGCTGATCGGCGTGTACGTGGTGCTGCGTGGCATGAGCTACATCGGGCACGGGCTCGCGCACGCGATCTTCGGCTGGGCCGTCATCGCCGCCACGATCGGGGTCGGCATCCTGGCCGGGGCCGGCCTCGGCGGATTCGTCTCGGCCCTGATGATCAACCGGGTGGCTCGCCGCAGGACCATCGGCGCCGACGCCGCGATCGGCGTGGTGACGATCGCGATCTTGGCGTTCGGGCTCGCGCTCATCTCGTTGCGGCGAGGATTCACCCAGAACTTCGAGTCGCTGCTGTTCGGCAACGTCCTCGCCGTGGGGGTGGCGCAGATCGTCGCGGTCGCGGTGGTGGCGCTCGCGGTCGCCGGCTTCGTGTTGGTCCTCTACCGCCCGTTGCTGTTCACGACGTTCGACCCCGAGGTCGCCGCCGCGTCGGGCGTGCGCGTGTCGAGGATGAACTCGTTCCTCGCACTCGCGCTCGCCGCCACCATCGTCGTGACGATGCAGATCCTAGGCGTGCTACTGGTGTCGGCGGCGCTGGTGATCCCGCCGGTGATCGCGCGCATGATCACCGACTCATTCGGCCGCATGCTCTGGCTGTCGACCGCGGTGGGCTCGGCTGCGGGCCTGATCGGCGTCTACCTCTCGTGGCACCTGGACATCGCCTCGGGTCCGGCGATCGTGCTCGTGGAGGCGGTGGCCTTCGTCGTCACGTACGCGCTGACCGCTCGCCGCAACCGGCTCGCGGTCGTCGACGCTCACCTGTAGAAGTCCGCTTCGTCCGAAGCGTCCCCGCCCGATAGGCGCAGACGCGCCGCCACGTCCGGGTTCGTCCCCCGCCTGCCGGCAAGGTTCGGGTGTCTCGAGAGCGAACCCCTCCCACAGGTGAGCGCGTGACTGCTCGACGAGCGATGCGAGCGGCGATCGTCATGGCGACGGTTGCCGCCTTCGCCGTGCCCCCTGGCGCGCGCGCGCTGCCGACCTCGAGGCAGCCGGCTCCGTGCCACGGTACCGCCCAGGTGGGCGGTGGCGAGGCGATCTGCCAGTACCGGTTCACCCTCGCCGAATCACGGTTCCCTTCGGACGTGGAGACGCACGGCAACTTCCACGCCACGACCGCCACCGGCACGGTGATCCTGGAGTGGTACGACCAGCTCCTCGGCCTGCACGCGCGCTACATCTGCGAAGCTTCCGGGCTCTACGTTCGTGTTGATACGCCGTTCGGCTTCTCACCGCAGGGCGGACCGGGAGACGTCTCGACGATGCCCAACTGCCGCCGCGAGGTGCACAGCTCGGCGTACTTCGCAACAGGGACCCAGACCCTAGTCGTGCGGGCGACCGTGCAGCAGTGCCGCGACGGAGCGCGCGTCGTCACCTCGTGCCCGTTCCATGGGTACCTGGTCCTGAACACGCCGATCATCCCCCTCTGAGCCGCGACGCACCGCCCCTTCGGCGCGCGCTAGGCTTCGTCCTCTACCCAGGAGGACAGCGCGTGCCCACGACAGAGCGACTCCGAACCGCCGCGGGCGACGTGACCTACTTCCCGCTCGCGCAAGCTGCCCCCGCGGAGAGGCTCGAACAACTTCCCTACGTCGTAAGGATCTTCATCGAGAACGTGCTGCGGAACCTGGGCCGCAGAGCGCAGCAGGAGCATCTCGAGGCCCTGCTGGCGTGGCCCGAAGGCGGTATCGAGTTCCCGTTCCACCCCGCGCGCGTCGTCCTGCAGGACTTTACCGGCGTCCCCGTGGTCGCCGATCTCGCCGCGATGCGCTCGGCGGTCGCGCGCATGGGCGGCGACGTCAAGCGCGTGAACCCCCAGGTGCGGGTGGATCTGGTCATCGACCACTCCGTGCAGGTGGATGCCTACGGCTCGAAGGAGGCGTTCGCGCGCAACGTGCAGATCGAGGTCCAGCGCAACGAGGAGCGCTACCGGTTCCTGCGTTGGGCGCAGAACGGGTTCGAGTCGTTCCACGTCGTGCCGCCCGGCTCGGGGATCGTGCATCAGGTCAACCTCGAGTACCTGGCAACCGTCGTGGGACGCCGGGACGACGTGGTGTACCCCGACACCTTGGTCGGCACCGACTCGCACACGACGATGATCGGGGGCGTCGGCGTGCTCGGCTGGGGGGTCGGGGGGATCGAAGCCGAAGCCGCGATGCTGGGCGAGCCGGTGAACATGCTCGTCCCCGAGGTCACCGGCGTGCGACTGTCCGGCCGGCTGCCCGAGGGCGCGACCGCGACCGATCTGGTCCTGACGCTGACGGAACTGCTGCGCGAGCACGGGGTAGTCGGCCGCTTCGTCGAGTTCGTCGGGCCCGGGCTGCAGGCGCTGTCGGTCCCCGATCGCGCGACGGTATCGAATATGTCTCCGGAGTACGGCGCGACCGAGGGCTATTTTCCGGTCGACGACCAGACCCTGGCGTACCTGCGCGGCACGGGTCGCGATCCCGGCCTGATCGACCTGGTCGAGCGCTACTACAAGGCCCAGGGGTTGTTCCACTCCCCCGGCGACCCCGATCCGGCCTTCGACGACATGATCGAGTTCGATCTCGGCACGGTCGAGCCGTCCCTGGCCGGGCCGCGCAGGCCGCAGGACCGCGTCGCGCTCTCTGGGATGAGGTCGGTCTTCCGGGAGACCTTGCCGAGCTTCAAGAAGGACGGCGGCGGAACCGCGGTGATGGAGAAGGTTGCCGTCACGGTCGATGGCCGCGACGCGGAGGTGTCCGACGGCTCGGTCGTGATCGCCGCGATCACCTCGTGCACCAACACCTCGAACCCGTCGGTCATGCTCGGCGCCGGGTTGCTCGCGCGCAACGCCCTCGCGCGCGGCCTCCAGGTTCCAGCGCACGTCAAGACCTCGCTCGCGCCGGGCTCCCCCGTGGTCATCGACTACCTCGAGCGCGCCGGCCTACTGAACGATCTCGAGGAGTTGGGCTTCTACCTCGTGGGCTTCGGGTGCACCACCTGCATCGGGAACTCCGGCCCGCTGCCAGACGAAGTCGCGCGCGCGGTCGACGAGCACGGGCTGACGGTGGCGGCCGTGCTGTCGGGCAACCGCAACTTCGAGGGTCGGATCCACCCCCAGGTCAAGATGTCGTTCCTGGCGTCCCCGCCGTTGGTCGTCGCGTACGCGCTCGCAGGCCACCTCGACAAGGATCTCGCAACCGAACCGATCGGCACCGACCGCGACAGGAAACCGGTGATGCTGTCCGAGATCTGGCCGGCGGCCGACGAGGTCGCGCGCGTCACCGCCGACGCGATGAACCCAGAGTTCTTCCACAAGCGGTTCGCCAGGATCTTCGAGGGCGACTCCCGATGGAAGAAGCTCGAGACACCGACCGGCGAGCTGTACGAGTGGGACGACGCGTCAACCTACATCGCCGAGCCGCCGTTCCTGCACAGCATCGATGCCGCGATCCGGCCGCTCGAGCCGGTCCGCGGTGCGCGATGCCTGGTCAAGGTCGGCGACTCGGTCACGACCGATCACATCTCGCCGGCGGGCTCGATCGCCACGGACTCGCCCGCCGGGCGCTACCTGATCGATCACGGCGTCCCGCCCGAGGCTTTCAACTCGTACGGCTCGCGTCGCGGGAACCACGAGGTGATGATGCGCGGCACGTTCGCCAACATCCGTCTGCGCAATCAGCTCGTGGCGGGCTCCGAGGGCGGCGTGACCAAGCATCTCCCGAGCGAAGCGGTCACGACGATCTTCGAAGCGTCCGAGCGCTACCGCGCCGACGGGGTGCCCTTGGTGATCCTGGCCGGCGCCGAGTACGGCAGCGGCTCGAGCCGGGACTGGGCGGCGAAAGGAACCACGCTGCTCGGGGTACGGGCGGTGATCGCGAGATCCTACGAGCGGATCCATCGGTCGAACCTGGTGCAGATGGGCGTGGTGCCGCTGCAGTTCCTGGAGGGCGAGGACGCGGGCTCGCTCGGCCTGACCGGCGAGGAGACGTTCGATATCGAGGGGCTCGAGGATCCGTCGCCGCGCATGACGGTGCGCGTGATCGCGCGCGGCGAGGACGGCGAGAAACGCTTCGACACGGTCGCGCGGCTGGACAGCCCGACCGATGTGGACTACATCCGGCAGGGCGGGATCCTGCCGGCGGTTCTTCGCAAGCTCGCGGGAGCCGGTTGATGGCGAACGAGCACACCACACCGCATCCGCCCGAGACCGCCGAGTTCGGTCACGTGACCCCGGGTGGGCCGACGCACGCCTACGAGCGCCACGACGGCATGGAGGTCAAGAAGTTCTCGGTCGGTCCCTTCGACAACAACGTGTACGTGATCCGATGCGCCGAAACGAACATGGGCTTGTTGATCGACGGCGCCGCGGATCCGGATCGCATCATCGCCGAGCTGGATGGGCTCGACGTCGTCGGCATCGTCCAGACCCACGGGCATCCCGACCACGTGCAGGCCCTACCGAAGCTGGTGACCTCGCTGGGCGTCCCCGTCTACTGTCACGGGTCCGAGTCCAAACGCATGGGCGTCGAAAGCCGTCCGATCGGCGACGGTCAGACCCTGCAGGTCGGCGCGATCGACGTCGACGTCTGGCACACACCGGGACACACGCCCGGCAGCCTCAGCTTCCTGGCGAAGGGGCACTTGTTCAGCGGTGACACGCTGTTCCCAGCGGGACCAGGGAACACGTTCGAGAGGCCGGCGGCGTTCCAGGAGGTCATGCGGAGCCTGGACCGTCTGTTCACGCTCCCCGACGACACGCGGGTCTCCCCCGGCCATGGGCTTGACACCACGCTCGCGCGCGAGCGCCCTTATGTCGAGATCTGGCGCGCGCGCGGCTGGTAGCGCGCGCTAGCAGTCCTCGGTCGTCGTCACCGTTCGCGAGTCGTCGCTTATCGTCGCCGTCCCGGTGCACGAGAACGTCGTGCTGCCCATGCCCTCGTTCGGGTCCACATCCTCGTATTCGTCCGGACCCGGCTCCCGGATGTCGACGGGTTTCCCATAGTCGTACAGGTCGAGCTGCACCTCGATCGGTTCTCCCTGCTGGTCGAGCGCGTACGACTGACGGTAGAGGAGTCCGTCCTCGCCGACGAACAGTTGCATCGGTAACCGCGAGCCGACCTCCTTCAGCAACTCCCGAGACTGTTTCCGGTACTCGGCCGGCAACCGGCGAACGAGCTTCCGAAGGTTGACGACCGTTCTGAACTCCGTAGTGGCCACCCCGCGGACCTCCAGGCTGCCAACCTCCTTCAAGCGCGTCGCGACTTCGTCGAGCGCTGTGAAGAACGCGTCGGGATCGGTCGCCGGGTTGAATACCGACATCACGGAACTGGAGGCCATCTCGTATCCCTCGAGCTCGTCGATCCGCATGCGCACCCAGGGCTTCCGGCCTTCCTGTCCCGCAGAGAAGGACGGCATCTTCCAGTACATGTACTCAGGCGTGATGATGGCCTCCATCCCAGTGTCGGCGGCCCGACCCCGCAACGATGCCGGGATCTCGAACTCGATCGCGAAATGGCTCATGCCACGTCGCAGATCGACCTCGCCGGTCATCCGGCTGTTGGACTCGTTCCCCGAATGGATCGCCTGGACCTTGAAGGTGCCTGCCTCGGTCGCCCCTGCCGCGAACCCTGATGCGGGCGCGCCGCCCCCACCCCGGCCGCAGGCGCCGGCGAACATCGCCAAGAACAGCACCGCCCCAGCCACTCTCTTCGTCATGACGATTCCCTTCCGACCCGTGGACGCGGAGTGGTTTTCTAAGCGGCGCGGCCCCCCACCTGCTTGCAGGAGTTACATACCAGGGGTATGGTATTCATACTTTAGGTATGTAGGAGGGGGATGGTGGCCAAGCGTCAACCCGCCGCGCGCGATACGCGCGAGCGCATCCTGGAGGCAGCGCTCGTCGTCTTCGCGCGCCAGGGCTACTCGGGTGCATCCGTCGATAAGATCGCGGCGCTCGCCGGAGCCACCAAGGGCGCCGTCTACTACTACTTCGAGGACAAGGACGACTTGGCGCGCGACCTTCAGCGCGACCTGTGGCAGCGGCTCGCGGCCGAAGCACTCGGCGCCTTCGAGCCCGGTGGCGACACGATCGAGAACCTCGAGCGAGGCTTCGACGCCTACCTCGGGGCGCTGCAACGGATGCCCGTCGCCCGCCACTTCCTCCGCGAGTCCTGGGCGGTCCCGTCGCTGGACGACACGGGCGTCCGGGAGGAGACCTTCGAGCCGCTGCGGACGCTCATCGACGAGGGCGTGACGACCGGCGAGCTCGCTGCGCTCGATCCCGATGCGGTCGCCCGCATCCTCATGGGGATGTACGCGGAGGCGACCCTGCATATCCTCACCACCGGTGAACCCGGGCCCACCGTCGAGGTCGTGCGCCGGTTCGTGCGCGCGCTGGAGGCAGCGCCGGCGGAACGCAAGCGGCGGACGCGCGCAGTGGTGGCTCGATGATCAAGCGCGTCCTGATCGGCGTCTTGGCCCTCGCCGTCGTGGTGGCCGGCTCGTTCGTCGGCTACGGCTATTGGACCAGGCGCGGCGCGCCCACGTTCAGCCGCGGCGGCGTGTTCGAGGCTGAACCCACACCGGCCCGACAACCTCAACACGGGAAGACGAAGGTCGCCGCCGGCAAGGCCAAGGACCGGCAAAGGTCGTCCGTGTCCGATCCGAACTGGTCCGAGACCTCCGTCCCCACGACTGGGCCGGTCGCGACCAACTACGGCATCGTGGTCTCGAAAGCGGCCATCGGCGCGTACTCGTACGAGGGCACGGGGTTCGAGCGCGTCAACTTCGGCGGTGCCTCGGCGTGCTCGTGGGACATCGACGAGGTGTCCCTGTCCGTTCGCAAGGATCCGGCGGGTCGGATCTTCGACTGGACCTACAGCGATCAACACGTGGAACGGCACGTGGTCTCGTACCGCGACGACGGGATGTACACGGAGTTCCTGGGCTCGGCGGTCACCTGCGTGGGTGTCCGCAAGACGTCGGAGGACACCTACGATCCGCCCGCCCTCCGGCTCCCCTTCCCCGTTCGCGCCGGCGATACCTGGACCGAGCGGTCGAGCACCGAGGAACGCGACGAGAGGATCCGCGGCGAGATCCTGCGCCGGAAACGGATCACCGTTCCAGCGGGAACGTTCGAGGTGTACGTCGTCCATATCGAGGGCACGCTGTCGGGAAGTCAGACGGGCACGTTCGAGACCACCCGGTGGATCTCGGCCGACCTCGGGATCACGGTGATGGAGGACGTTCGGACCGACGTGGACGCCGGCTCGGCGAAGTACATCGGCGAGATGCACCTCGAGCTCGCGTCGCTTCCCTGACGCGGCGGTAGCATCCGCACGATGACGAGCGCGGTCGAGCCCTGTGGCGGGCTCCACGCGAGGCCTGACATCGATCGGCGGCGCCGGGTAGGGTACGCGCGCCGCGAGAACGAGCAAGGGGGTCCGCCCGATGGAGTTCGCGTTCAGCCCGAAGGTCGAGGAGCTGCGTTCGAAGCTTCTCGAGTTCATGGACACGCACGTCTATCCCGCCGAGCCGCTGTACGAAGAGCAGGTGCGCGCGGCCGGCGAGTCGCGCGCGGTTCCACAGATCATCGAAGACCTGAAGAAAGAGGCGCGCGCCCGCGGGCTCTGGAACCTGTTCCTCCCGAACCCGACCTTCGGCGCCGGCCTGACCAACCTCGAGTACGCGCCACTCGCCGAGATAACCGGCCGCTCCCCCGAGATCGCCCCCGAAGCGCTCAACTGCTCGGCCCCGGACACGGGCAACATGGAATTGCTGGCTGAGTTCGGCACGCCGGATCAGCAAGAGACGTGGTTGCGTCCTCTCCTGGAAGCAGAGATCCGGTCCTGCTTCGGCATGACCGAGCCCGACGTCGCATCGTCGGACCCCACGAACATCCATTCTCGCGCGGAACGCGATGGAGACGAGTACGTCATCAACGGCCGCAAGTGGTGGACCTCGGGCGCGCTCGATCCGCGTACCAGGCTATGCATCTTCATGGGCGTCACGGACCCCGACGGACCGCCGTACGCGCGCCACAGCATGATCCTGGTGCCGATGGACGCTCCCGGAGTCACGATCGAGCGCGACCTTCCGGTGTTCGGTTACACCCATCGTCAAGGTCACGGCGTCGTGGCGTTCGAGAACGTGCGCGTGCCGGTATCGAACATCCTCGGGCCCGAGCACGGCGGCTTCATGATGGCCCAGGCTCGGCTCGGCCCGGGAAGGATCCATCACTGTATGCGACTGATCGGCATGGCCGAGCGCGCCTTCGACATGATGAGCGAGCGCGCGCTGTCACGCGAGGCCTTCGGGAAGCGCGTGGCGGACCAAGGCGTGGTGCAGGAATGGATCGCCGACGCGCGCATCGAGATCGAGATGGTCCGCCTGCTGGTCCTCAAGACGGCTTGGCTGATGGACACCGTCGGCAACAAGGGCGCGCGCATCGAGATCTCGGCCATCAAGGTCGCCGCGCCGCGCATGGCGACGAAGATCATCGACCGGGCGATCCAGGTGCATGGGGGCGGCGGCGTCTCGGACGTGTTCCCGCTGGCCGCGATGTACGCGGGCGCACGCACCCTGCACCTAGCCGACGGCCCCGACGAAGTTCACAAGATGTCGCTCGCGCGCCGCGAGCTCCGCCGGTTCGAGCGCGACGGACAGCGGCAGCGATAGTCGAGCCGGAACGTTCGGTCCCTCACCCGACCTCTTTCAGCTCGCGCTTCAACTCGTGGATCTCGTCGCGCAGGCGCGCCGCGTATTCGAACCGCAGCTCGCGCGCGGCCTCGCGCATCTCCTCCTCGAGCGCCTGGATCAGCCGCGGCAGCTCCTCGGACGGCACCCCGGTGAGATCGCGCTTCGCGCGCTTCCGCTTCGTCTTGTAGGGGGTGCTCGGCTCTGCCGAGATCCCGGCTGCCTGCAGGATATCGCCGACCTTCTTGCGGATAGTCTGCGGGTCGATCTTGTGCTCTTCGTTGTGCCGGACCTGTTTCATGCGACGGCGGTTCGTCTCGTTGATGGCCCGCTTCATCGAATCCGTGACCCCGTCTGCGTACATGATCACCTGGCCGCTGACGTTGCGCGCCGCGCGCCCGATCGTCTGGATCAGCGACGTCTCCGAGCGCAGGAAACCCTCCTTGTCCGCGTCCAGGATCGCGACCAACGAGACCTCGGGAAGATCGAGTCCCTCGCGCAGCAGGTTGATGCCGATCAGGGTGTCGTACTCGCCGAGGCGGAGCTCGCGCAACAGCTCGATCCGTTGGATCGTGTCGGTCTCGCTGTGCATGTACCGCACGCGCAGGCCCGACTCCTGGAGGTACGCTGTGAGATCCTCCGCCATCTTCTTGGTCAGGGTCGTCACCAGCGTGCGCTCGTCGCGCTCGGCCCGCGCACGGATCTCTTCCATCAGGTCGTCGATCTGTCCCTTCGTCGGGCGGATGATCACCTCGGGGTCCACCAGCCCGGTCGGGCGGACCACCTGCTCGACGATCTGCTTGGATACCTTCAGCTCGTAGGAACTGGGGGTCGCCGACAGGAAGATCACCTGCGAGACCTTCTGGAGCCATTCCTCGAACTTCAGCGGCCGGTTATCGACCGCCGACGGCAGTCGGAAGCCGTGCTCGACCAAGGTTGCCTTGCGACTCATGTCACCCTCGTACATCCCGTTCAACTGGGGGACGCTGACGTGCGATTCGTCGAGCACGCATAGGAAGTTATCCGGGAAGTAGTCGAGGAGCGTGTATGGCGCTTCCCCCGGCGAGCGGCCGTCGATGTGTCGCGAGTAGTTCTCGATCCCCGAGCAGAACCCCACCTCCCGCATCATCTCGAGATCGAAGTTCGTGCGCATCCGCAGCCGTTGCGCCTCGAGGAGCTTGTCCTTCGCCTCCAGTTCCCTGAGCCGGAGCCCGAGTTCATCCTCGATCGACTCCATCGCGTGGGCTATCCGTTCCTGGCTCGCGACGTAATGGCTCGCGGCGAACACCGTGGTGTCGCCGACGTCACCGATGATCTCGCCGGACACCGGATCGAGGACCGTCACCTTCTCGACGGTGTCGCCGAAGAGCTCGACCCGCAGGATCGTCTCTTCGTATGCGGGGTGGATCTCGACGGTGTCGCCGCGCACCCGAAAGGTCCCCCGTGCCAAAGAGAAATCGTTCCGTTGGTACTGCATGGAGACCAGACGCTTCTTGATGAACTCGAGGGGGACATCGACGCCTCGGACGAGCCGCAACAGATGCCCCTCGTACTGCTCGGGCGAGCCGAGACCGTAGATGCACGACACGCTGGCGACGATCAGCACGTCCTTGCGCTGGAGCAGTGCCGCAGTCGCCCGGTGACGCAACCGGTCGATCTCGTCGTTGATCGACGAGTCCTTCTCGATGTAGGTGTCGGTCTGCGGCACGTAGGCTTCGGGTTGGTAGTAGTCGTAGTAGCTGACGAAGTACTCGACGGCGTTGTCGGGGAAGAACTCCTTGAACTCGTTCGCCAGCTGCGCCGCCAGCGACTTGTTCGGTGAGATCACCAGCGTCGGCCGCTGGAGCTTCTCGACGACCCACGCGATCGTCGCGGTCTTCCCCGAGCCGGTCACACCGAGCAGGGTCTGGAAGTCCAGCCCTTGCTCTGCGCCGCGCGCGAGCGCTTCGATCGCCGCCGGCTGGTCCCCGGCGGGCGCGAAGTCGGACTGGATCGTGAAGGGGGGCATCCCGGCGAATCCTAGTCCGGGCCACCGACGCGAGCCCGTCCGGTCTCGACGGCAGGAGAATCGGACATCTACGGCGAATCCCCCCAGCGACGCAGCACGACGACGAGGGAGGACCCATGAAGAAGATCCTGCTGCTGGGGGCGCTCTGCACGCTCGGGCTCGGCCTCGCGCCGGCTCATGCCGACCCGACGAACGGCTGCCAGGCCGTCGGTGTGTCCGAGGGTTCCGCGCTCACGTGTACCTACACGGCCACGGGACCCGGCATCTACGTCGCGGCCACCCCGAACCACTACACGATCGACGTGACCCACACCGACGAGAACGGCACCACGACTTCCCGGCCGGTCGACAGCGGCTCGCTGACGTTCCCGACCACGGGGAACTTCGCCGCGGCCGCCGGCGACACCGTCACCGTCACGATGGGCCCCGACGACGCCGAAGGATTCGTCACCGGCTCGATCGGGATCGTCGCGGCGAACGACGCCGGGTAAGCAACCTCGATCTTGTTCGGAGGGCCCTGGGGGCCCTCCGAACGCTTTCAGCCCTCGACGGGCCGGCGTCCGGCGAACCCCGTCTCGGGAGGATGCCAGAACGCGATGGACTCCCCTTCCCCGAGCTTCCAGCACAGGAAGGCCTCGCGGCCGTCGTGAACGGTGGGGAAATCGATCAGCCCGTTGGCGGGATCCCGCACCACGACACCGAGCTTGTTCAAGTGATGCATGGCCTTGGCGGCTTCACCTGAGGCATCGATGAAGGACTGATGCGTCTCGCCGCCCCCGTTGGTCGGGACCGACTCCATCACCCGATCGTGCAGCTTCTCCATGACCGCGTGCGCGTCCCGGAGAGCCTCGAGCAAGGGGATGACGTTCGGCAGCGTCGCATTGGCCTCTTCGAGCGTGAACGGGCGCGCGCTCGCGTTCTGGGGCGCCTCACCGCCCATCGGGCTGCTCCAGATCGATCAACATCGCCCAAAGCCTATCCACCTCGGCACGCAGGTCGTCGAGCGAACCGTCGTTCGCGACCACCACGTCGGCGATCGCGCGACGCTGCTCGGTGCTTGCTTGGGCCTCCATGCGCGCGCGCGCGTCTTCCTCGCCGAGCCCGCGCGCTTCCAAACGCTCGATGCGCGCCACCTCTGCGGCCTCGACGGTCACCACCAGGTCGAGCCCCATCGCGCCGCCGGCTTCGGCCAGGAGCGGCACGTCCATCACGACGATGCGGTGGCTGTCGCGGAGGCGTGCGAGCTCGTCCTGGATCACGCGCCACACCTCCGGATGGACGATCGCGTTCAGATCGTTGCGCGCGTCGGCATCGGCGAACACGATGCCGGCCAGGAGCGCCCGATCCAACTCGCCCTCGGAGGTGACCATTTCCTCGCCGAACCGGTCGACGATGCGCGCGAACACGGAGGTCCCTCGCCGCTGGAGGTCGCGAACGATCCCATCCGCATCGAGCACGACCGCGCCGTGCTCGGCCAGGAGACCGGCGACCGTAGACTTCCCCGAGCCGATGCCGCCCGTCAGGCCGACGAGCAGCACGTGCGCTAGCCCTCGCCCTGGGTGCGCCGCTTCAGGTCCGCGATGATGGACTCGATGGTCTCGTCGCCGACCGTGCCTGCTTCCTCCTCTTGATCGGAGGGAACCGGCTCGGGGGCTTCACGCTCGACCTCAGGCGCGCGCGCAGCCTCGAGGACCTCTTCTCCGGTGGGCTCGGAAGGTGCGGTCGGCTCCTCTTCGCCCTCACGCTCGACCGTCATCTCGTCGTCCGGGATCTCCTCGAGCCCGAACCCCGGCATCGCCTGACGGATCGACAGCGAGATGCGCCGACGATCGCCGTCGATCTCGACGATCTTGGTCTGGACCTTCTGTCCGACGTTGATCACCTGATCCGCGGTCTCGATGTGACGCTCGGACAGTTCGGAGATGTGGACCAGTCCTTCCACGCCTTCAGCCACCCGAACGAACGCACCGAACGGAACCAGCTTGGTGACCTCGCCGTCGACGACGTCGCCTTGCTGATGCTGGCGTGCGAACTGGTGCCACGGGTCTTCCTGGGTGTTCTTCAGCGACAGCGAGATCCGCTCGCGGTCGAGATCGACGTCGAGCACCTCGACCTCGACATCTTGGCCCACCTGGACGACCTCGCTGGGATGTTCAACGTGCTTCCAGGACAGCTCGGAGACATGGATCAACCCATCGACCCCTCCGAGATCCACGAAGGCGCCGAAGTTGACGATCGACGAGATCGAGCCCTTCCGGCGTTCGCCCTTCGCGAGCTTCTCGAGGAATTCCTTGCGGCCTTCGGACTGAGCCTCTTCGAGGTACTTGCGCCGGGACAGGACGACGTTGTTCCGGTTCCGGTCGAGCTCGATGATCTTGCACTCCAGCTGCTTGCCGACGTACGGATGGAGATCCCGCACGCGGCGCAGGTCGACCAGGGATGCAGGCAGGAACCCGCGCAAGCCGATGTCGAGGATGAGGCCGCCCTTGACCACCTCGATCACGGTGCCGTTGACGACGCCGTCGGACTTCATGATGTCCTCGATCGTGCCCCAGGCGCGCTCGTACCTCGCCTTCTTCACCGACAGGATCAGGCGACCCTCTTTGTCTTCCTTCTGGGTCACAAGGGCTTCGATCTCGTCCCCGACGTTGACGACGTCACGGGGATCGATGTCGTGCTTGATGGAGAGCTCGCGAGCCGGGATCACGCCTTCGGACTTGTATCCGATGTCCAGCAGGACCTCGTCCTTGTCCACCCGGACGACCTTGCCGGCGACGAGATCGCCGTCGTCGAACTCTTTGATGCTCGCCTCGTACGCTGCCTCGAGGTCTTCCTTGCTGCCGATGTCGTTGTGGATGACTCCGCTGTCGGGAGGCATGCTGCCGTCTGTCACGCTGCCGTTCAGTCCTTTCGACGGGGACGTTCCCCGTGTACGCAGATGTCGCCCATCGCGCAGATCATGGCTCGTTCAGGGATGCGGACAGCCGCTGACCTGCCCGGATGGGCGCGCAGCAGTCTAGGCGCGCGCGCGAGAACCTGTCAACGGATCGGCGGGAGTCGGGACCCTAGCTCCTGGCGGCTGCGGCGCTCGTGCCGCCGCCCTTCGTCGTGCGGCGGGGGCGACCCTTACCCCCTGCAGCCTCGAGCACGTGGAGGATCTCCTCCCCGATCAGCTCGTCCTGCTCGAGCAGTGCGTCACGCAGCGCGATCAGAAGGTGCTGGTTCTGTTCCAGCAACGCCTTCACCTGCCGCTTCTCTCGCTGCAGGATCTTCTCGACGGCCTTCTTGGTCTCCGGGTTGCCCAGCACCCGCCCGACCAGGCCGGGATCGAAGAACCCATCGCCGACGGCGCGGTAGGAGATCAGACTGTCGCCCATGCCGAACGAGCCGACCATCTCGGCCGCGACCGCCGTCGCATGGACCAGGTCGCCGGCCGGCCCGGTCCCCGACTCGCCCTCGAAGAGCTCCTCGGCCGACATCCCCGCCAGCGAGATCTTGAGCAGCGCCAGCAGCTCGGACTGGGTCTTGGTGAAGCGCTCCTCTGTCTCGGAATGACCGAGCAAGCCGAGCGCTTCGCGCCGTTTGACGATCGAGAGGATCTCGAGCTTGCGCCCCTCGCCGACGAGGTATGCGGCCGTCGCGTGCCCGGCCTCGTGCGTCGCGATCTGCCGCCGCTCGTCGGTCGTGTACGCGACCGCGTTCGGCAAACCGATCTCGGTGGTCAGCTTGGCCTTCGTGATGTCGTCCCACGTCATCGCGCCTCGGCCGGCTCGAAGCGCCCAGATCAGCGCCTCGTCGAACAGGTGCTCGATCATGACCGGTGAGTAGCTGAAGGTCATCGCGGCCAGATCGTCGCGGAGGTGCGGTGCGTCCAGTGCGGGATCGTGTTTCTTCTTGTCGAGGAAGTAGTTCACGAGCTCCCGGCGGCCCTCGCGTGAGGGCAGGTCGAAGTACAGACGCCGGTCGAACCTGCCCGGCCGCAGCAACGCAGGATCGAGCATGTCGCCGCGGTTGGTGGCCGCGATCACCAACACGTTCGAGTAATCGGTCCTACGCTTCTTGATGTGCCGCTCGACCGGCAAGAAGGCATTGACGACGTCTTTGAACTTGTTCATCAGTGCTGCGAACGGCGGCGGATCGTCGAACGACTGCATCTGGATCAGTAGCTCGTTGACGGTCCCGCCCGTTCCCTCAGAGACCGCCGCGTTGCGGACGCGCGCCCCTGGCGCGGCCGTGTCCACCGACGACGGCGTCGAAGCCGCCATGCCCCCACGTTTGGTGGCGAAGGCATCGATCTCCTCGATGAAACCGATCGCGCCCCCTTCCCGCCGCGCGACCTTCTTGAGCGACTTGAAGAAGCGGCGGATCTTGCGCGCGGTCTGGCCGTACCACATGGACTGGAAAGCCGGCCCCGACACGAACAGGAAGGGGACGCCGGCGTGCTTCGCCATCGCCTTGGCCATGTGGGTCTTCCCGGTGCCCGGTGGTCCCTCGAACAGGACCCCGCGCCGTGGGTTGCCTCCGAGCTCGCCGCGGAACGTCGCGTAGGCGAGGAACACATTGAGCGTGCGGATGACTTCCTCGCGAACATCGTTCAAGCCCTTGACATCGTCGAGCGTCACGTCGATCTGCTCGGGTCGGTAGATCACGTGCGGTGACCTATTGCCCGCGAGCATGGGCAGCAGCACGACGAGGATGATGATGAACCCGACGATGAACATCGGGATGTAGAAGACAAGGTCGTCGGGGATCTGTGGGAACGCGAAGGGATCGAACGGACGGCCGTCGGCGATGCGGTACCACAGGAACGCCGTGGGCATCGAGATGAGGAAGGCAAGGGTCAGGAGGCGGCGGCGACGCACACGCTCGCGCACGCCGAGCACGTCGGCCTTCGCGAGCGACATGACCGTATCGCCCGAATACAGATTCGAAACGTCGCCCAAGGAGCCCTCCCACTGCATGGTGTCGTCGTAGGTGGTCATCCCCGCAATGGCCCCTATCGGTCACCCGTATAGGCAGAACCGACGATGTGCGTCCGGGTCGTCCCGGTTTAGGCTTTCGCTTCAGCCCAATTCGGCCCGGTGGCGATATCCACCTTCAGAGGAACGTCCAGTGGATACGCTTGCTCCATCAACGAGCGGACCTGCGAAGCGGTTGTGGCCTGTTCGCCGTCGGGAACCTCGAAGAGCAACTCGTCGTGCACCGTCAACACCATCCGGGCGCTCGAACCGGCCTCGCGCAGCCCCTGATGCACCTTGATCATGGCGAGCTTGAAGATGTCGGCGGCCGAGCCCTGGATGGGCGCATTCAGGGCCTGTCGTTCGCCGAGCGAGCGCACGCGCTGGCTCGTAGAACCCAGCTCGGGGAGGTACCGCCGCCGGCCGACGAGGGTCACGGTACATCCGTCCCGATACGCCTCCTTCACCACCTGTGTCATGAAGGCTCGCACTTCGGGAAAGGTGGCGAAGTATCCGTCGATGTACTCCTGGGCTTCGTCCGGGGTGATGCCGAGTCGCTGCGCGAGCCCGAACTTGTTCATCCCGTAGGCCAGCCCGAAGTTGATCGCCTTGGCCCGCGCGCGCAGATCGCGTGGCACCTCGTCGATCGGGAAGCCCCAGACCTTGGCGGCCGTCGCCGCGTGCACGTCCTCGTCGTTGGCGAACGCCTCGCGCAACCCCGAATCCCCGGTGATGTGGGCGAGGACACGCAATTCGATCTGTGAGTAGTCGGCGACCAACAGCTTGGTGCCGGGCGCGGCGATGAACGCACGCCGTATCTCGCGCCCGAGCGGTGTGCGCACGGGGATGTTCTGCAAGTTGGGGTTCTCGGTGGCGATGCGCCCGGTCGCGACGGCGGTCTGCTTGAACCGCGCATGAACGCGACCGTCCGATGGATCGACGAGCCGAGGCAACGGTTCGAGATAGGTCGCGACGAGCTTCGAGAGCTCTCGGTATTCGAGGAGGGCATCGACGATGTCGTGCTGGCCGCGCAATGTCTCGAGGGTCTGCGCATCGGTGGAATAGCCGGTCTTGGTGCGGCGACTCGGCTTCAGGCCGAGCGTGTCGTACAGGATCGTTCGCAGCTGGGGCGGGGAGTTGAGGTTGAACGGTCCGCCGGCGAGCTCGTAGATGCGTTGCTCGAGCTCGCCGATGCGCGCGTTCAAGGTTGACGCCTGTTCCTTCAGCAGCTCGACATCGATGGCCACACCGGCTAGCTCGAGACCGACTAGGACCTCCACCAAGGGAAGCTCCACCGTTCGCAGCAGCTCGGTCATGCCGGTGCGCTCGATCTCGCGCTCGAGCCGGTCGGCGAGCGGGAGCAAGGCGGCAGCGCGCGCGCTCGCGGCGGCGGCCACGTCGATCTCTTCGACCCCCAGCGCGAGCTGACCTTGATCCTCGGGCGCCTCCGCCTGCGCTTCGGGGAGCGAACGATTCAGGTATCGGACGGAAAGCTCCGCCAGGTCGTATTTCCCCGGCGCCGGGTCGAGCAGGTACGCGGCGATCTGGGTATCGAACGCGATCCCGCGGGCTTCGATCCCGGCTCGAGCGAGCGCGACGAGCACGGTATAGGAGTCGTGTGCGACCTTCTCGACCGCCTCGTCCTCGAGCAGCGCGCGCACGTCCAGCGGGTCGGCCACCCAGGTGCTGCGTTCCTCGCCCTCGGCGATCGCGATGCCGTTGACGCCGGGGATCTGTGCGATCGCGATCCGCTTGGCCCCGCCCTCGATCGGGCCGCTGCGAACGACGACGTCGGGCGCCGCCTCGACCGGACGGAGCAACGGACGCAGCTCCTGGACGCGCTCGAGCAAGACGCGGAACTGCAACGCCGAGAACAGCTCGCGGATCTCGGCGTCATCCCATTCCCCCATCCGGATGCCGGCGGGAGTCCACGCAAGATCGAGATCCTCGACCAATCGCGCGAGCCGCTTGTTCCGCAGCACTTGCTCCTTCAACTCCTCGAGCGCTGGCCGGAGGCGCTGGATCCGCTTCGGCAACTCGTCCAGTCGCTCGTACATCGCCTCGATCGAGCCGAATTGCTGGATCAGACGGGAGGCCGTCTTGTCCCCCACCCCGGGCACGCCGGGGAGGTTGTCGCTCGGGTCGCCTTTCAGCGCGACGAAGTCGACGAGCTTCTCGGGCGGGAGACCGAACCGCTCCTCGACCGCCGTGCGATCGTAGAGCGTGTATTCGCTGACGCCTTTGCGGTTGAACAGCACGTGCACGCGATCGTCGACGAGTTGCAGGAAGTCGCGATCCGCCGTGACGAGGACCACGTCCATCCCCTCGGCCGCCGCGCGGCGCGCGAGCGTCGCGTTGACGTCGTCGGCTTCGTGCTCTGGCACCTCGAACCGAGGGATGGCGAGCACGTCGAGCACCTCCTTGATCAGGTCGATCTGCCCCCGGAACTCGTCCGGCGTTTCGGCGCGGCCGGCCTTGTATTCGGTGTATTCGGCGAGACGCGCCGTCGGCGCACCCATGTCGAAGGCGACCCCGATCCGGTCGGTGCGCTGATCCTGAAGCACCTTGATCAGCATGCTCGTGAAGCCGTACACGGCGTTGGTCACCTGGCCGGTTGTCGTCACGATCGTGGTGGGCAGTGCGAAGAACGCGCGATACGCCAGCGAATGCCCGTCGAGCAGCAGCAGCTTGACGCTCACGCGCGCGCGCCTGCCGCTCGCTTGCGTTCGGTCTCCGCGGTCGCGCGGACCCACAGGTTGTCGGTGAGCCTCGGCTCGAGGGTCGAGCGCTTGAACCCGACCGCGAGCGTCATCGTTCCGTCCAGCTCGACCCCGGTGACGGTGATGCGCGCACCCGGAACGAGGCCGTGTTCCTCGAAGTACTTCAGCACGCCGGTGTCGACCTCCACGTCCTCGGTCAAACGCCGGAGCACGACGACATCGCCTTCGGCGAACTCCCGCAAGGCGCGCAGCTTCGGATCGATCACTGCGCCGGTTCCCGGGATGGGGTTGCCGTGCGGGCACGTCGCCGGACCGCCCAGCATCTCGAGCATCCGCTCCTCGATCTCACCGGTGAGGCCGGTTTGGAAGCGGTTCGCTTCCTGATGCGCTAGATGCCAGGGCATCGACAGCACGTCGGTGAGGAACCGTTCCGCCATCCGGTGTCGGCGTACCGCATCCTCCGCGATCGCGTGGCCGTGCTCGGTCAGCTCGATCGTGCGCTTCTGAACCGTGACGAGGCCGAGCTTCACGAGACGCTGGATCTGCTCCGAAACCGACGCGCGGCTCACGCCGAGCCGCCGAGCAATGCGCGCTTGCACCACACGCTCGCCCTCTTCCTGCAGCTCGTAGATGGCCTCGAGGTATTCGTCCATCCCGTGGCTCTCGACCGCGCTCACGGATCCTCCTCGCTCCCTTCGCCGAGTATAGGACGCACGAGCTCCTCGGCCCGGGGCGCGAAGCCGCGCTGCAACCAATAGGACTTCCCGTCGGCGTTGCCGGAGTAGACCCAGGCGGACAGGAACGCCGCGCCCCGTGCGCGGGCGAAGCGCTCGGCGTGCCCGATCAGCATCGACGCCACGCCTCGCGCCCGATGATCCGGATGCACCACGACGCGGCTGAGCCGGCAGACAACGGTGTCGTTCAACCCGCCCTTGCGGCCGACCTCCGCGGTCGCCATCGCCACAACCTCCGCCACCGACTCGACCACGAAGGTGCAGGAATCCGCGTCGTCGATCAAACCCGTCATCTCGGATCGCACGACCGCTTCCTGATCGGTGGCGGGTGGGTAGATGCGGAGGTGCCGTTGCACCTCGTCCAGGTGCCGCCAGAGCTCCACGAGCGCGTCCAGATCGCCGCGCATGGCTTCGCGCACCCGATATGAGGCCTCTTCTCGAGCTTCCATGGCGTCGCAGGGGAGGATAACGACGGCGGCTCGACCTCCGCCGCCCTAGCCTCGGCGGCTCGACTTGACAGGGACGCCTCGGGATGGTTCTCGATGGGCGACTCGCAGGCGGGGCAGTTTGACGCGTGCTCGGGACCGTTGCTAGTTTCCCGCGCGTCTTGGGGCTTGCCCCGGGGCACGAGGGCCCGGTGTCGGCGAGGACTCGCGTTTGGGGAAGGCGCGAGATCCGAGTCGGCCCGGGTCTCTCCTTATCTTTCCTTTCTTTCCCCGGCCCGATCCCTTCCCTCCCTCCTTGCTGGATCTGGCGCGTCCGCACAAGGAAGTCGGCGCCCATACGTATCAAGGTATGGATCGGGACGGTTCGGGTAGAAGCCCTACAGAACCAAGCCCGGGATATCAGAGGAGGCCCCCGTGGATCGGACGCCGGCAGTTGCCGCGATCGGTGTCGCCATCCTCGTCCTGTCATCGGTCGGGATCGCAACCGCCGACCACGTGCCCACCACGGCGACCGTGCCCGGTGAGGTCCCCGGTGCTGCCCTGCTCGAGGAGGGCCCCGTCCGATGGCTCGCCAACGTCCAGGCCGGAAACGGTGTCGCCGCCCCGTTGGGTGAGCGTGGCCCCTTCGAGCGCGATGGCCGCGCGTACATCGCGGCGAGCTCGACGACGTTCGGCCTGCACGTGGTGGATGTCACCGAGCCAGTGTCGCCGGAGGTGATCAGCGCCTACGCCTCGGCTTTCGGATGCCCGAGCGCAACGGCGGAGGCGTACGTGGGAGGCACCAGGGATCCGTTGGCGCCGGTCGCCGGGTGGGAGAACGATGTGTCGTTCCGCCCCGACGGCACGATCGCGGTGCTGGGCATGGACGCCGCGGGACGCTGCCACGACCCGCACTACGGCGGGCTCGAGTTCGTCGATCTGACGGACCTGCGGAACCCTCGCACGCTTCACCTGACGCGCAACGTCGGCGAGGCGCACAGCGTCACTATCGATCATGAGCGCCCGTGGCTCGCGTACATCTCCACCACCGACTCGGCCGACTTCATCGACGTGGTGGACTTCCGATCGTGCCTGGGGGGCGTCGCACGGATCGAGCGCTGCGACCCCGACACCGCACGCATCCCGTTCACAGAGCAACTCCCCGGCGTCCCGGCCGATGACCCGGCGACGTACGGATGCCACGACATCCGCGTCCAAGGGGACCTCCTGTACTGCGCCGCCGTGGGCCAGACCTCGATCATCGACATCTCCGGCATCGTCGGTCCCGACGGGAGGCTCAGCGGGACGCATCTGGACTGTCCTACCGTGGATGCCACGCGCGCACCCGGCGTGAAGGTGACCGACTGCTCGATGTGGACCGAGGACGAGTTCGCTTCGAGCGGCGCGCGCCCCGCGAACGCGCGCATGCTCTCCATCATCCGCCATAGGGGCAGCCAGCCCGCCGATCGCGACGTCGCGATCGCGCATCAAGCCGAGCCGACCGCCGACGGAAGGATCATGTTCGTCACCGACGAACGCGGTGGCGGCCTCACCAACACCCAGGGCTGCCCCGGCGGCGGGATCTGGTTCTACGACATCCGGGACAAGAGCAAGCCGGTCATGATGCGTCAGCCCGACGGCTCGCCCGCCGTGTTCCGGACGCCGACCAACCTGCCCGGCGACGCGCACATGAGCTGTACCGCCCACTACGGCGAGCAAGTGGGCGAGGAGAACATCATGACGTTCGCGTGGTACCTGAACGGCACACGCGTGTTCCGCTACACCCCGGACTTCTCCACCTCGCCCGCCAGCGTCGAGTTCGAGGAGATCGCCGCGTACCTGCCCGTGGGCGGATGGACGATCCAAGCCAAGCCGATGGGCATGAATCCGGACAACCCCAAGGAGCTGTTGGTCTACACCGCCGACGAGAACCGCGGCATCGATGTGCTCGCCGTGCGCATCCCCGAGCTGGCTCGAACCGGCGAACGCTCGGGCGGCGGTGGGAAGGGCAACGTCTTAGGTCGACGGGCGCCGCTGCCGGCGACGGGGCTCCCCGACCCAGCGAGCGTAGCGCTCGCGCTCCTGGTGGGGGCTGCGCTCGTCGCGCAGCGTGCACGCCGCATCCTGGGCTGAGGCCAGCGACAGAAGGACGCACAGTCCCGCGCGCCAGTGAGTTCCGGTCGAGCCTGGGTAGGATGCGCGCGCGATGGACGAACTGCTCCAAGTAACCGTGAATGGCATCGTCCTCGGCTCGCTGCTGGCGATAGCGGCGGTGGGCCTGACGCTCGTCTACGGGATCCTGCGGATCGTCAATTTCGCACACGGCGACTACCTGACCTTCGGCGGCTACATGGCCTTCGTGGCCAACGTGACCTGGGGTGTCCATCCCGTGATGGCAGCAGCTTTCGCGATGGTGATGACCATCACGCTGTCGGTATCGCTGGAGTTCGGTCTGTGGCGACCACTCAGGCAGCGCGGCGCGGGCGTCACCAGTCTCTTGCTGACGTCCATCGGTCTGGCCCTGGTTCTCCGCCACGCGATCCAATGGGGGTTCGGCTCGAACGTGCTTCGGTATCGCATCGATGTGTTCCAGTCCTACGCCTTCGGTCCGATCCGGATGAGCTTGAACAGCATCGTCGTCATCATCGTCTCCACCGTGCTCATCATCGCCTTGGGGCTGTTCCTGTCGCGCTCGCGTCGAGGGAAGGCGATGCGCGCCATCGCCGACAACCCCCAACTCGCCGCCGCATCGGGCGTCAACACCGATGAGATGATCGTCACGACCTGGGTTCTGGCGGGCGGGCTCGCCGGCCTCTCGGGGATGCTCCTAGCCGTTCTGACGTCTTCACTCGAGATCAACACCGGCTTCGTGTTCCTCCTCCCGATCTTCGCCGCGGTGATCCTCGGAGGCGTCGGGAGCCCGTTCGGCGCGCTCGCCGGCGGGCTCGCCATCGGTCTCATCACCGAAGTCTCCACCCTCGCGGTGCCGTTCCAGTACAAGGAAGCGATCGCATTCACCGTGATGATCGCCGCGCTGCTGATCCGTCCGCAGGGGCTGCTCGGGAAAGCGAGGATCCTGTGATGGACGTGTCGCTCGGCGCCGCGATCTTCTCCCTCGATTTCTGGATCCCGGTCGGGGTCCTCGCCGGCGTCTACACGATCTTCACCCTCGGTCTGCAGCTTCAGTACGGCTTCACCGGGCTGCTGAACTTCGGCCACGTCGCCTTCATGGCGATAGGCGCGTACACCTCGGCGCTGATCATCTTCCACCTTGATCCGACAATCACGATCCCGTTCGGACTGTTCTCGTGGACCGTGCCCCAGACGATGTACGCATCGCTGGCCGGGATCGCCGTCGCGATGCTGTTCGGCCTCCTGATCAGCCTTCCCGCCATCCGACTGCGGACCGACTACCTCGCCATCACGACCATCGCGTTCAGTGAGATCATCCGCATCCTGATAAACAACCTCCGCGCCCTGACCCATGGGGATCAAGGCGTCTTCGGATTCGCGAAAGACGTCACGGGACTAAGTCGGAAGGTCAGTGATGTGGTCCCGGATATCGGCCCCATCGAGGTGAACAAGAACTTCGTGTTGTTCGTGCTGGTCTGGCTCGTGGTGATCATCCTGTTCGTGTTCCTCCAGCGGGTCGTTCGTTCCCCATGGGGGCGGGTCCTGCGTGCGATACGCGAGGACGAAGATGCCGCCAACGCGCTGGGGAAGAACCCGTTCGCCTACAAGCTCCAGGTGATGGCGATCGGCTCGGCCATCGGCGCGATCGCGGGGGTTTTCCACTCATGGCACTTGCTGTTCCTCAACCCCGGCCAGTTCATCCCACAGGTCACCTTCTTCGCCTACGTGATCCTGCTGCTGGGGGGCGTCGCCCGGAACATCGGGATCCCGCTTGGGGCGATCATCTTCACGGCGATCTTCGCAGGAACCAGATCGCTGACCTTCTGGCCCCTGTCACTGTTGTCCTCGGCCGACCGCGCCGCCGTTCGATTGATCATCGTCGGATCGATCCTCATCGGCCTGATGGCGTTCCGCCCACAGGGCCTGCTCGGCAACCGAGAGGAGTTGCTCCTTGACCGCTGAGTCTCGCCGGGGCGATGAGCGGATCCTCACGATCGACGACGTCGTGAAACACTTCGGAGGACTCGCCGCCGTGGCATCCGCGTCGCTCGACGTCGTGCGAGGGTCCATCACGGCTCTGATCGGACCGAACGGCGCCGGCAAGACGACCTTGTTCAACGTCATCACAGGATTCCTCCGCCCACAGATCGGTCGCATCATGTTCGACGGGAAGCGGATCGATCGCCGGCCGCCGCACGTGATCGCGAAGACCGGATTGATCCGCACGTTCCAGATCACGAAAGCGCTCACGAAGATGAGCGTGCTCGACAACATCATGCTGGCAGCTCCGGATCAGAAGGGGGAGCGATTCTGGCGCGCGCTCGTCACCCCGTGGGGTGATCAGGAAGCCGGCGTGCGCGAGCGGGCGATGGAGATGCTCGAGCGCTTCGACCTCGCTCGTCTGGCGAATGACTACGCGGGCACCCTGTCGGGCGGGCAGCGGAAACTGCTCGAGCTCGCGCGCGCGCTCATGACCTCACCACGGATGCTGCTGCTCGACGAGCCGATGGCCGGAGTGAATCCCACCCTCGGTCGCCGGCTCCTCGAGCACATCGAGCAACTGCGAGAGACCGAAGGGATGACGATCATGTACATCGAGCACGACATGGAGGTCGTGATGAATCACAGTGATCGCGTGATCGTCATGGCAGAGGGAAGGGTCATCGCCGATGGCCTCCCGGCCGAGGTCCGGGGCAACCCTGCCGTCATCGACGCATACCTGGGGACGACATCGGCTTGATGGGAAGCGAAGCCTCCCCCTTGCTGGCAACCGAGGAACTCGTCGCCGGCTACACCGACGTGAACATCCTGCACGGGGTGATGGTGAAGGTCGATGCGGGGGAGATCGTGTCGATCATCGGTCCGAACGGCGCTGGGAAGTCGACCCTGATCAAAGCCCTGTCGGGACTCCTGCCCGTGCGGGGAGGCACGATCACGTTCGAGGGCGCCCATATCGCGAACCGACCTCCTCACCAGATCGTTCGACGAGGCATCGCCTACGTCCCTCAGCTCGAGAACGTCTTCACCACCCTCACCATCGAGGAGAATCTCGAGGTCGGAGGCTCCACGGTTCCCCTGGCGAGCATGCGGCGCAACCTCGAGCGTGTGTACGACCTCTTCCCCGTCCTGCGCCAGCGTCGTCGCCAACGGGCGGGCAGTCTCTCGGGAGGCCAGCGCCAGATGCTGGCGCTCGGGCGCGCGATGATGGTCGACCCGAAGCTCCTCATGCTCGACGAACCCTCGGCCGGCCTCGCGCCGGCCGTGGTCGACGACATCTTCGAGTTGATCCAGGGGATCAACCGCGAAGGCCACAGCATCCTGCTCGTCGAGCAGAACGCCCGGCGCGCGCTCGCCATGTCGGATCGCGGATACGTGCTGGACCTCGGACGCAACCGGTTCGAGGGGCGAGGCTCGGAGCTGCTGCATCACCCCAAGGTCGTGGATCTCTACCTCGGCGGAGGCGCCCGGCTCGAGAGCGAAGAAGGGAAGGCGATCACGGGCGAGGCGGAGCCCCTGGGACCGACGTAGCGAATGAGAACGGGCGGGTCGCCCCGCCCGTTCTCGATCCGTTACGCAGGCTAGGCTTCGACCCGTTCCACCCGAACGGTGGTCATCGTGCAGTCCGTGATCTCCCACAAGTCGTAGAAGGCGCCCTCCGACTGCGGATCTCCGTTCTCGTCCAGGTTGATCGGCCCGGCCGCACCTTCGTAGTCGATATCCTCGCCGTTGACGAGCGCGGTGATCGCCTCGGAGAGGTTCTCGATTCCGTACTGCGTTCCGCCCGGCCCGCTCACAGCCTGGAGTTCGTCGCGCATCAACGCACCGTCGGCCTCCCCGGCGGCCACCGCCGACAGCAGCGACAACATGACACCGTCAAAGGTGTGGGCGTCGAACGCGCCGCGCGCGATCTCGTCTCCCACACGGTCCTCCCAGAGCTGGTCGAAGAACTCGGTGCCACCGGGAGCCGTGCCTCGCATTCCCTCGCTCGCCTCACAGCTCGAACCCAGAGGAGGATCCTGCGGGAGGTTCGGTGTCTTCAAGCCGTCGGCCGAGAAGGTGCGCGCCGGGTCCCACGCGTCGGTGCGAACCAGCGCCGCGCTCACCTTCTTCCAGGTGCCGGGGAAGTCGACGAGCACCCACCCGTCCGGGTTGCCCGCGACGATCCGCCCGGCCTCGGAGTTGTAGGTGCCCCGACCCTCGGGGTTCCAGAGCACAGGGTCGCTCGTCTCGGCGCCGAGCTTGCCCAGCTCGATCGCGACCTGCTCGGTGATGTACTGCCCGTAGGCATCGTCGCGCGCGCCGATGTTGATGGTGGCGTCGTCGCCGAACGCATCGACGATCGCGGCGGCGAGGATCGGCGCCTGGTGCTCATCGGACGGAGGCACCCGGTTGACGAACCCGTCGTCCTCCAGGTCGGTGATGACTCCGGACGTCGACGCCGGTGAGATCTGCAGGATCTGGTTCGGGATCGTGACCGACTCCGCAACCGCGATCGTCACGCTGCTCGCCGCACCCCCGACGATCGCGACGACCCCATCAGCGGACAGCTTGTTCGCTCCCTCGACGCCGGCGGTCGGATCGGTCTGGCTGTCCTCGATCAAAAGCTCGACCGTGATGTCCTGGTCGGCCGCCGTCGCGGCGTCCTCGAAGTACTCCACTGCGAGCTCGGCGGCTCGCTCCATCGCCGGCCCGAAGTCCGTCAGGAAGCCGGTCAGCGGTAGCAGGGCGCCGATCTTTATCGAGAACGAAACCTTCTGCTCGGGTGTGGTCGTACCGCCGTTGCAGGCGGTCCCGACCAGGGCAAGGACTGCAAGTCCTGCCAGGAGCTTACGTGCTCTCATGCGTTTCCCCCTTTCGATGGTTCCTTCCGAAGGTCCGATGCTTTCGGTGAGGCTCCTCGGTCATCACCTCCCGTCACAGGAATCCTTGCCAGGGCGGTCACGAGCGCCCCGGCTCACCCGGCGATGCTAGTGGAATCTTCTCGTGAGGGGACGAACGGGGTCAAGACTGCGGCGCGATCTCGCCCTCGAGGATGGCCTGGGCCACGTCCCGGATGGGCAAGCGGCGCTTCATCGCGGCCTGCTGGAGGAAGCGGAACGCGTCCGGCTCGGACATCGAGAACCGGTCCATCAGGTGCCCCTTCGCGCGCTCGACCACCTTGCGGGCCTCGAGCCGGTCGGTCAGGTCCCCGACCTCGTCGGCGAGGGCCGAAAGCTGCTGGTAGCGGCCTTTGGCGATCTCGATCGCCGGCAGCAGGTCCTGCTTCTGGAACGGCTTCACGAGGTAGGCCATGGCCCCCGCCTGGGCGGCCCGCTCGACCAGCTCGCGCTGCGAGTAGGCGGTCAGGATCACGACCGGAGCGAGCCGTTCCTCGCTGATGGTTTGCGCGGCCGTCAAGCCGTCCATGACCGGCATCTTGATGTCCAGGATCACCAGCTCGGGACCCTGGGTCCTGGCGATGTCCACGGCCGTCTCGCCGTCGCCCGCCTCGAGGACCTCGTAGTGCTCCTCCTCGAGCATCTCCTTCAGGTCGAGCCGGATGATGGCATCGTCCTCGGCGATGAGGACGCGTGGGCGTTCGGAGGTCTCAGCCGTCATGGGGGCCGTATCTTAGGCCATCGGGCCGAGAGGTTCTCCCGGATACCTCACAACGCGCGCTGCTCCTCGGCGAGCGCTTCCAGCAGCCGGTCCTGCTCGGCGCGCAGGCCCTGCACGTCTGCCTGCACCTCCGCGCGCGACCGCTCCAGGAGCGTCAGGTCCCCTGCTGCCTCGCGGGCCTCGCGGTCGGCCAGCGGCGTCTCGGACACGACGGCGCGGATACGCGCGTCCTCGGCCACTTCCTGCTGGAAGGCGATCTGTTCGTCGAGGATCCCTCCCTCGGTGCGGAGTCGCGCGATCTCCTCCGAGAGCGCGCGCAGCCGCTCGGTGACGTTCACGGCTCAGGTTCCCGCGTCCCCGAAGGCCAGGGCGCCCAGGTCGTCGTCGGCCGGCAGCTCGGGGCCGACCATCGGCTCGCGTGCCAGCATCGTGGCCGCGACCGCGACCGAGCCGTTCTGCTTGGTGTCGAGCGCCCACTGCGCAGCCTCGCACACCAGCGCGGCTTCGTAGGTCCTGGCCATGCCCCACGCGATGCGGCGCGCGCCTTGCTCGGTCGGCTCGGTCAACAGCTTCGACAGGCGCGCGCGCGCATCGCGCGCGCGCGCGACCGCCTCGGCCAGCGCCGGATGCTCGGCGGCGCCCAGCCGTTCGTCGATGTCGTCGAGGAAGCGCTCGCCGGCACCGTTCGACCCGAGCGCGCGCAGGGTGTCCAGCGCCATCACCGAGGTCGTCCCCTCCCAGATGCAGTTGACGTGCGCGTCGCGGAGCATGCGCGGGAGCCCGGTGTCCTCGAGGTATCCGGCGCCGCCGAAGCTCTCCATGAGGTTGCTGGTCGCCCACACCGCCTGGCGCGACACCGCCATCTTCGCCAGCGGCACGACCACGCGCGTCAGCACCGGATCGCCCGCGCCTCGCTCGACCTGGCCCAACAGCTCCGCCGCTCGGAACGCGAGCGCCGTCGTGGCCTCGTACTCGGCTGCGATGCGCGCGATCCAAGCGCGATGCAGCGGCAGGTCGCGCAGCACCTTGCCGAACGCCGCGCGCTTGCCGGCGTAGTCGCGCGCGAGGTCGAGCCCGCCACCGATCGCGGCCAAGCTCCCGAAGGCGGCGTGCACGCGAGTGATGTTCAGCATCGGAGCGATCTTCGGCACGCCTCGGCCCATCCCGCCCACCGGAACGGCCACGGTGCCCTCCAGGTCCAGCTCGGCGGTCGGCAGCGCCTTCGTGCCCAGCTTGTCCTTCAGTCGGCGCACCGTCAGCCCGTTCCACGAGCCATCCGGCCGGCGCAGCTCGAGCAGGAACAGCGACAAGCCGCGGCTGCCTTCTTCGGCCCCTTCGGGGCGTGCGAGCGCGAGCGCCACCTCGGCGGTGGTCGCCGACGTGAACCACTTCGTGCCGTGCAAGGTCCACGTGCCGTCGGCGTTCCGGCGCGCGACGGTACCGGTTCGCCCGACGTCCGAGCCACCTTCCTTCTCGGTCATCCACTGCCCCGAGGTCCAGCCGTCGGTCCGCGCAGTGAGCCGCGGCACGTAGCGCTCGGCCAGTTCCGCGTCGTCGTTGAGCAACACGCGCGCGGCTGCGTCGGTCATCGCGAGCGGACAATCGGCCGTCGCCGACGCCGGCATGAACAGATCGAGCGCGGCGCCGTGCACGACCCGCGCATGCTCGCCGAAACGTTGTTCGTAGGGGATCGCCGTCAGTCCGACCTCTTGCCCAATCCGCACCAGCGCCGTCCATGCGGGATCGACCTCGATGTGATCGATGCGGCGGCCCCACGCATCGAACGGATGATGCTGCGGCGGATTCGCTTCGGCGCGCGCAGCCAGCGGCGCCAGTTGCTCGAGCGCGCGCTGCCCCAGCGCATCGAGCTCCGACGACGCCTCGTCGAAGACGTCGGCGGGCAGGATGCGCTCGAGGGCGTAGCGCAGCGTCCGATCCGTGCGGAATCGGTTCGATGCGCGCGGCGGGTCTTGGAGGAATGGGTCCACGACCGGACCTTATCCGCGCATCGCGGCGCCCACAAGACACCGCCGCCGCCCCCCCCAAGGTTGGGGGGACGGGGCCGCTCCCCCGGCTCGTGCGGCCGAACAGAGCCGCCTGTCGCGTCCGCATTCGCCCGGGGATGTCCCCCGGGACCGGGCCCGAAGGGGTGGCGATCCCGCGCCAAGACCACCCGGACGTTTAGCCCCGGTGGGCTATAGGCACACCCCCAATCTTCGGCGACCATCGTGGCGTTCCCCGCGCGGAGGAGGATGTGACATGGTGGCGGCCCAGGCCAAGCGGATCCCGTTGTCTCTGGTCGTTGCAGTCTCGCTTGCCGTCTCGCTCGCCGTTGCCCCGGCAGCGAGCGATCTGCGCTCCCCCATCAGCACAGCCGTCGTCGATCCGGGCCTGAACGGCGCAACCGGTTCGGTCGACGTGATCGTGCAAGGGTCGGCTGCCGCCGACGCGGTCGCGCGTGTCGGGGGAACCGTGACCAAGGACCTTTCACTCGTCGAGGGCGTGGCCGCCACGCTGCCGGCCGACGTCATCGAGCGCCTAGCGCGCGATGCGGCCGTTCGCGTCATCACGCTCGACCGTCCGGTTCGCCTCCTGGAGGGTTCGGGGCAGTCTTCTCCGGACTCCCCGTATCCCCAAGTCGTGCGCGCCGACGCAACGTCCGCAGCCGGTTACAAGGGCGCCGGCGTGACCGTCGCACTCATCGACACCGGAGTCGCTGCGATCCCCGATCTCAACAGCCGGATCGTCCAGGTCGTCAACCCCGCGACCGGTCAGACCGATTCGTGCGCGAACTTCTCGGGCGAGGCAAACTGCGACGACTCCTACGGACACGGCACGTTCGTGGCCGGGATCGTGGCCGGGAACGGATCCCTCAAGGGCATCGCCCCGAATGCCAACGTGTTGTCGGTGAAGATCGCGGGTGCCAACGGTGCTGCCGACGTCAGCACAGTCCTCGCCGCCATCCAATGGATCGTGTCGTTCAAGAACACGTACGGCATCAAGGTCCTCAACCTCTCGCTGGGCACCGACAGCCCGCAGTCGTATCTGATCGACCCGTTGAACTACGCGGTCGAGAAGGCGTGGAACGCGGGCATCGTCGTCGTCGTGGCAGCCGGGAACCGCGGGCCAGGACCGGCAACCATCACCAAGCCCGCCGACGACCCATGGGTCATCACCGTCGGCGCGATGGACGATCACGGAACGGTCGACGCCTCCGACGACCTGCTCCCCGCCTTCACCGGACGCGGCCCGACCCTTTCGGACTCGTACGCGAAGCCCGACCTGGTGGCTCCGGGCGCGCACATCGTGTCCACCCGTGCTCCCGGGAGTGCGGTCGACACGAACTTCCCCAACAGCATCATCAACAACAAGTACCGGAAGGGCAGCGGCACTTCCTTCGCGGCACCGATGGTCTCCGGCGGCGCCGCGGTCATGCTGCAGCGCAACCCGCTGTGGACGCCCAACCGCGTGAAGTACGCGATGACGGCCACGGCCAAGCCCACCACATCGACCGACCAGTTCGCCGTCGGGACCGGGATGCTCGACGTGTACGACGCCACGTTCCGCGCTCCCCTCGGGACTGCCAACACCGGACTGCTCCAGTCGACCGGCCTGGGATTGCTGTCCGCCAGCCGCGGGACGCTCTTGGTCACCGTCGATGAGGGCACAACGCTACTCGATGGGCAGCTCACCCAACAGCTCCAGTTCTTCGACTCCCTCGAGTACACCGGCGCCGCGTGGCACGGCGCTGCCTGGCACACCTCGCAGTGGACCGGAGCCGCGTGGCACGGCGCCGCCTGGCACGGCGCCGCCTGGCACGGCGCAGCGTGGCACGGCGCAGCCTGGCACGGCGCTGCATGGCACGAGGCCGATGGCAGCGAGCCGTCCTACGGAACCGGCTACCTCGGCAGCGCGATCTACGGAGCCTGGGAGTAGACGGTCGCGCGATGAGCAAGCCGCAAGGAGGTCGCCGCCGGATCGATCCAGCCAACGTCGTCATCGGCGCAATCACGGCGCTCGCGGTGATCACCGCGCGCCCCGTCTCCTTGCTCCCATCGCACCGCCCGCTTCCAACACCTTTCACGATCGCCGCACTGTTCGTGCTGGTCGTAGCGGCAGAGATCTCGATCGTCCGAGTCCAATACCGCGGCGACGTCATGGCTCTCACGCTCGGCGAAGCCGTCCTGGCGGTGTTCTTGATCCTCATGACTCCTTGGCTCGTCGTCCTCGCAGCGGGAGTCGCGCAACTTGTCTCCAGCCTCGTGCACCGCATCGGCATTCGGAAGACGATCTTCAACACGGCCCAGTGGCTCCTCGGGATGTCCCTCGCGGTTCTGGCCTTCAGAGCGATCGCGCACGGACCCGACCTGAACGCGCATAACGTTATCGCTCTGGTCGCGGCACTGTCGGTCTTCGCGCTGGTCAACGCGGTGTCGTTCGTCGGCATCATCGTGGTGGTCCAACGCCGGCCTCTGCGCCTCGTCGTGCCCCCCCTCATGCCGGCGCTGGGGGTGGGCTGGGCACTCAATCTGAGTTTCGGTGTGCTATTCGCGAGCGCAGGTGTCGCGTGGTCGCCTGCGGTGCTGTTGTTCACGATCCCCCTCGCCGCACTGCACTGGGCGTCGCGCGGCTTCGCGGCCGCCGCTGCCGATCGCGCGCGCCTCAGCGGGATGCACCGAGCGCTGCAAGTCCTGACCTCCCCCATCGACCCCCAGGAAGCGATACCACGCTTCCTGGGGGTCGTCCGCGACTGCTTCTCGGCCGAGGCGGCCGAGCTCGTCCTGGTCACCCAGGGCGCCCGGACGGCACATGTGATCGTCGACGATGGACCCGGCGCGTACGACCGGCGGGAGCTCGACGAGGGAACGCTAGCCGCGCGACTGCTCGAGCTCGAAGGACCCACCTCGATCGATCCCTCGCATCCCGACATCCGCGTCTGGACGCTGCTGCGCAGCGAAGGATGGCGAGACTGCATCGCCGCCCCACTGCGGACCGACCACGGCGCGCTCGGCGTCCTGTGCGTGTTCAACCGATCGGGCCACGAGGGCTTCGAAGAGGGCGAGGTTGCGGTGCTCGGAGCGCTCGCGGCGGAAACGGCAGCCGCCATCCAGAAGGGCTTCCTCCTGGCGCGGATCATCGACGAGCGCCGCAAGCTCTCCGAGATCATCGGCAGCATGTCCGACGGGATCGTGTCGCTGGACGCATCCGGGACGATCCTCAACTGGAACCCGGCCATGGAGACGATCACCGGCTTCACCGCAGACGAAGTCATCGGCCGACGGATCCTCCACGGGCTCCTGCCGCGCGACCCCGACGGGAAGAGCATCGCGATAGAGACCGGAGTCGATCCCGACGTGGTCTTGCCAGCCGACGTCCAGATCGTCACGAGCGCCGGCGAGGCCCGCTGGCTGTCCTGCGCGTACACCCGCGTGAACGACGAGGACGGTCAGCCGGCATCGCTGCTCGTCGTCGCCCGCGACGTGACCAAGTCCAAGGAGCTGGACCGGCTGAAGGAGGACTTCGTCGCGACCGTCTCGCACGAGCTGCGAACCCCGCTCACCCCTATCAAAGGCTGGGCGCAGACGATGATCGACCTCGGCGACCGGCTCGGCCCGATGGATCGCGAGGAGGCCGCCAAAGCGATCCTCCGCCAGGCCGAGGGCCTCGAGCGGCTGATCCTGAACCTCCTGGAGGTCGCCAAGATCGAGCGCGGCGTCATCGATCTCCGCGACACGGTCCTCGACGTGCGCTCGCTGGTGAGCCGCATGGTCGCCCAGTTCCGGAACGAGAACCCCGAGCGCCTGTTCGTGCTGGAGGCCGAACACGGTCTGTATCGCGCGCGCGGCGACGAGGTGTGGGTGGAGCGGATCCTGTCGAACCTTCTGTCGAATGCGATCAAGTACTCGCCCGCGAGCGAGCCGATCGAGATCCGCCTCACCGAAACGCCCGGCGAGGTCAGGATCGCCGTGACCGACCGCGGCCCCGGGATCCCGATGCACGAGCACGAGCGGGTGTTCGAGCGCTTCCAGCGACTCGGCGATCACATGACACGATCGACCGGCGGAACCGGGCTCGGCCTGTACATCGCGCGTCAGCTCGCGGGCGCGCTCGGCGGCGCGCTCACCGTTTCGAGCGAACCCGGGACGGGCGCTACGTTCATCCTCACGCTGCGCGCGACCGGTCAACTCGTCGCGGTCGCTAGCGCCTGAGCACTTTCGCCGTCGCCACGTCGGACGACGACCTCTTCAGGAACCAACGTGCACCGCGACCCTGAGCGTCCGTGCCGGGAGTGGGATTCGAACCCACACGCCCTTACGAGCAGCGCCTTTTGAGGACGCCATGTCTACCGTTCCATCATCCCGGCGGGGAAGTCCGGCGACCCATGGTACCGGCTCAGGACTATCCTGATGCGGGCCATGAACCGGATCGGAGACTACGCGCTCATCGGGGACTGCCATTCGGCGGCATTGGTCGGCCGTGACGGCTCGATCGATTGGCTGTGCTTCCCCCGCTTCGACTCACCCGCGGTGTTCGCCGGGATCCTCGACGACGAGCGAGGAGGTTCATTCCGGATCCGCGCGGCGGGCGCACGCGAGAGTCGCCGCCGGTACCTGGACGACACCAACGTGCTCGTGACCGAGTTCCCGACCGACGCCGGCGTGCTCGAGATCACCGACTGCATGCCGGTCGAACGAACAGACGACGACCCGCGGGCACTCGAGCACCACGCGTCGGTCCTACGCCGCGTGCGTTGCGTCGAGGGCGAGGCCACCGCCGAGCTCCTGCTGGCGCCCCGGTTCGAATACGGCTCGTTCCTTCCGCGGTTCCGCCTCACCTCGGAGATGACCGCCGACATCGTGGGCGGGGCCGATGCGTTGTATGTGCACGCGACGCGCCCGCTTCAGCTGCAGGACGACGCGATCGTCGCCCGATGGACGTTGGGCGCCGGCGAGGTGGTGTGGATCGACGCCACCTGGAGGCCGTCGTACGAGCCGAAGATCCAGACCACCGACGCCACCCGGCACGCGCGCGAGGGTGAGCGCCGCCTGCAGGCCACCATCGACTTCTGGCGGACGTGGATCGCAGGATGCTGGTACGACGGCATCCAGGCAGAAGCCGTCAGGCGTTCCGCGCTCGCGCTGAAGGCGCTCACCTACGCGCCGTCGGGCGCGATCGTCGCGGCCGCAACGACGAGCCTCCCGGAGTTGATCGGCGGCGAGCGCAACTGGGACTACCGGTTCACCTGGATCCGCGACGCGACCCTCACCCTGACGTCGCTGTTCGTGTTGGGCTTCCGCCAGGAGGCCGACGACTTCAAGTTCTGGCTCGAGCGAACCGGCGCGGGGCGACCCGAAGACCTGCAGATCATGTACGGCATCGGCGGCGAGCGAACGCTGCCCGAGCTCGAGCTGCCGCATCTGAGCGGCCACCGAGATTCCCTGCCGGTCCGGATCGGCAACGGCGCCGTGAAGCAGTTCCAGCTGGACGCATACGGACAGATCCTCGAGGCGGCCTACCTGTACGGCAAGGCGGGCGGCGAGCTGACCGAGGACAACTGGCGGTTCGTCGTCGGGCTGGTGGACGTGGTGTGCGAACGCTGGCAGCAACCCGACCAAGGGATCTGGGAGATCAGGGACGAGCCGCGTCACTTCACGCACTCCAAGCTGAACTGCTGGATCGCGCTCGATCGAGCCGTCCGCGCGGCCGCCGCGCTCGGACTGCCCGGCGACGTCGATCGCTGGGCGCGCGAGCGCGACCGCGTGCGCGAGTACCTGCTCGAGCAGGCGGCGCCGGACGGGTGGTTCGAACAAGCGGCGGGACACGCGGTTCCCGACGCGTCCACGCTCCTCGTGCCCGCGTCCGGCTTGCTTGCGACGACCGACCCTCGCGTGCTCGAAACGATCGACGTCGTGCGTCGGTCGCTCGAGCACGACGGGCTGATCTACCGCTACCTCTCCCCCGACGGCTTGCGAGGCGGCGAGGGCGCGTTCCTGCTGTGCTCGTTCTGGCTGCTCGACGCGCTCACCCACGCCGGACGGCTGGACGAGGCCCAGGAGTTGCTAGAGCGACTCCTGGGCTACGCCAACGACGTCGGGCTGTTCGCCGAAGAGATCGACGTCCGCAGCGGCGAGCAACTCGGGAACTTCCCGCAGGCCTTCTCGCACATGGCCTTGGTGCTGTCGTGCGCGCACCTCACCGCCGCGCTCGCCGGTGAGATCCCCGACGGCCCGCAGGACTACGCCGAGCTCGCACTCGATCGGTTGTTGAGCAGGCAGGGTGAGATCGCTGACTGAACGCGCGTGAAAATCCCAGGATCTCCCATCCCTCAAGGATGGCCCGGGATGCGCCGAAAGACCCTTCAGGGGCATGTGGGGCCGGTCCCTTCGACAGGGGGAAGGGCATGGCCAAAGGGCGCACTCGTGCGCGCAATACGATCCGCCTCGATGAGGCGGCAGATCGGCCCGCCCGCCGGGCCGTGATCGATCACATCCTGCAGACGTCCGGGGAAGCCGTGGGCATCATCTCGCTGCCCGACGGCCACACCATCGACGTCAACGAGGCCTACTGCGTCCTGGCGCAGCGAACCCGCGCCGAGCTGATCGCCTCCAGGGACACCGACCTCGGCATCTGGATCGAGCCGACGACGACCGAGAAGGTCCTGGCCCTGCTGACCGACACCGGCTCGTTCGATAGCTTCGACACACACCTGCGCAGAGCCGACGGAACCGTCAGGGACGTGTCGGTCTCGGGCGACGTCGTCGAGATCGACGAGTTCGTCGTCGGGCTCGTTCGCTTCAAGGACCTCACCGACACGAGGCGGGTCGAGAGCCTCCAGGCCGAGCTCGCCGCCATCGTCGAATCTTGCAACGACGCGATCATCGGACGCGACTGCGCGGGAATCGTCACCAGCTGGAACGTCGCCGCCGAGGCGCTATATGGGTACCGAGCCTCGGAGGTGATCGGTACCGACATCTCCATCCTGCTTCCTCCCGATCGTTCCGGCCAGGACGCGAGCCTGCAGCTCCGCGTGGCGCGCGGGGAACGGATCGAGCGCTTCCAGACCGTCCGGCGACACAAGAACGGCCATGACATCCCGGTGTCACTCAGCGTCTCACCGATCAAGGGCCCGACCGGCTCGATGATCGGCATCGCGACCATCGCGCGCGACGTGAGCGTCCACCCCGAAGTCGAGGAAGCACTCGAGCGCGCGCTGGAAGCGGAGCGCGAGGCGACCGAGCGCCTCCGGCTGGTGGACGAGGTCAAGAACGAGCTGCTCGTCGCGGTCTCGCACGACATGCGCAGCGCCCTCACCGTGCTGCTCGGCTTCTCGAGCGTGCTCGAGCGCGGCGAGGGGACCCTCACGCCCGAGAACCGGCTCGAGATCGTGGGGCGGATGCGGAAGGCCGCGCGCAAGCTGGACCGGATCCTGCGTGACATCTTGGACCTCGACCGCCTGCGCCGGGGGATCGTGGAAGCGCGCCGGATCCCGACCGATCTCCCCGAACTGATCGACCGCGTCCTCACCGACCTGGAGGTCCCCGCGGATCATCCCATCGAGCGCGAGATCGATCCGATCGTCGCGATGCTGGATCCGGCGAAAGTCGAGCGGATCATCGAGAACCTCGTCGCCAACGCGGTCCGGCACACGCCGGCCGGCTCGACCATCTGGATCCGCGCGCGCGAGGCGGGCGACGGCGTGCGCATCGCGATAGAGGACAACGGCGGCGGCGTCCCTGCCGCGCGCAAGCGAGCGATCTTCAAGGCGTTCGAGCGCGGGCAGGCCTACCAACCGTCCCCGGGCACCGGTATCGGGCTCGCGCTGGTGATCCGCTTCGCCCAGCTACACGGCGGGCGCGCCTGGGTCGAAGATCGCGCAGGCGGCGGCGCGTCGTTCCGGGTCGTGCTACCGACGTCCTAACGCGCGGCGGCCGCGCGCACCTCGCCGACGAACTTCCCGACCGCGCCTGAGGGATCGTCCTCGTCCGCGATCAGCTTCACGAGCGCGCTGCCCACGATGACCCCGTCGGCGAACGCGGCGACCTCGCGCGCGTGCTCGGGCGTCGACACGCCGATGCCGACCGCGACCGGCAGGTCCGTCTCGACGCGGATGCGCTCGACGAGGGCGCGCGCCCGATCGTTCATCGCCTCGCGCACGCCGGTCACGCCGAGCAACGACGCTGCGTAGACGAACCCCTCGCTGGCCCGGCCGATCCGGCGGAGGCGGTCGGGAGGCGAGGTCTGCGCGGCGATGAACACCGGCGCGATGCCGGCGCCCGCGCACGCGCGGCGCCACTCCCCCGCGTCCTCGACCGACAGGTCGGGCAGGATGGCCCCGACCGCGCCGGCGTCGGCGAGCCGCGATGCGAACCGGTCGAGCCCGGCTCGGAACGGGATGTTGTAATAGGTCATCGCGACCAGCGGCAGGTTCGTTGCCTCGGATGTGCGCGCGATCAACTCGAGCGCGTCGGCGACGTGCGAGCCGCGCTCGAGCACCTGCTGGGACGCCGCCGCGATCACGGGGCCGTCCATGATCGGATCCGAGAACGGGATGCCGATCTCCAGCACGTCGGCGCCGGCCTCGGCAGCCGCGCGCGCGCACGCCACGAACGTCTGAGGGTCGGGGTAACCGCACACCAGGTACGGCATCAGGATGGCGCGGTCCTGCGCGCGCCCGTGCTCGAACGCCGCGCGCAACCGTTCCTTCGGCGGCGACTCAGTGCGCGCCATCGCCGCCCTGCACGATCGAGCGAACGGTGTCCACGTCCTTGTCGCCCCGGCCCGAGAGGTTCACCAGAACGACCGCGCCGGCCCCGAGGCCGGGGGCCTCGCGGATCGCCCAGGCGACGGCGTGCGACGACTCGAGCGCCGGCAGGATGCCCTCGGTGCGTGCGAGCAGCCCGAACGCCGCGAGCGCTTCGTCATCGGTGGCCGTCTCGTAGACGGCCATGCCCATCTCCTTTAGATACGCGTGCTCGGGGCCGACCCCCGGGTAGTCGAGCCCTGCCGACACCGAGTGCGTCGCGCGAACCTGACCCTCGTCGTCCTGGATCAGCATCGACAGCGCCCCGTGCAGCACGCCCGGCTCGCCCCCGGTGATGCTGGCTCCGTGGTTGCCCGACGTCAGCCCGCGCCCGGCGGCCTCGACGCCGACCAGGCGCACACCGGGTTCGCCGACGAAGCCGTGGAAGATGCCGATCGCGTTCGAGCCGCCGCCGACGCACGCAACCACCGCGTCGGGCAGGCGGCCTTCCGCCTCGAGGATCTGCGCGCGCGCCTCCTCGCCGATCACTTTCTGGAACTCGCGCACCAGCAACGGGAACGGATGCGGTCCCACCACCGAGCCGATCACGTAGTGCGTGGTCTCGACGTTGGTCACCCAGTCGCGCAGGGCCTCGTTGATGGCGTCCTTCAGTGTCTTCGAGCCGGCGTCGACGTGCACGACGGTCGCGCCGAGCTGCTCCATGCGGAAGACGTTGAGCGCCTGGCGGCGGCAATCCTCCTCGCCCATGTAGACGATGCACTCCTGGCCGAACAGCGCGGCGGCCGTCGCCGTGGCGACCCCGTGCTGTCCGGCGCCGGTCTCGGCGATGATCCGCTTCTTTCCCATGCGCTGCGCCAGCAGGCATTGGCCCAACACGTTGTTGATCTTGTGCGCGCCGGTGTGACACAGGTCCTCGCGCTTCAGGTAGATGCGCGCGCCGCCGGCGTGCTCGGTCAACCGTTGGGCGAGCCACAGCGGCGTCGGCCGGCCGGCATAGTCGCGTCGCAGGCGCTCGAGCTCGACCGTGAAATCCTGGTCGGCGCGCGCGTCATGGAAGGCCTCTTCCAGCTCGTCGAGCGCGTGCATGAGGGCTTCGGGGACGTACTTGCCGCCGAAGCGTCCGAAGTGTCCACCCGGGTCTGGGTCGGTGTTCGCGCGCGCCATGGGTAGGCCGGCGAGTGTAGCAGCGACTCCGCTGAGAAGTTCTGCCCTATGTACCGTAGAAAACGGTCACCGTGCCGGCGTGAGCGGTGTTCGTGCAGGTCGCATCCCCTGCCCACACACCACCGGGCGAGTAGACCTGCGGACGAACGTGCACGACGGCGTTGAGCTTGAGCCGTGGCGGGATCCAGACGCCGTTCGCGTTGGTGCACCCGCCGGCTTGGATGTCGCCGTCTCCCCCACACCCCGGGGAGCAGATCATGATCCCGATCCCCTGCAGGCCCGAGAAGTCGTCGGCGACCTTGATCTTGACGACCCGCCTGCCGGTCGGGGGCGTGAACGACCACCCGCCGATGCCGGCCTTCACCCCGACTTCCTGGCGGTACGGGGCGTTTCGGGAGATGACCGTTGCAGCCACGTACTGCGCGGATTCCTTCGTGGGGGCAGCCCCCGACACGGAGGAACCGAGGGCGAGCCCTGCGATGAGGGCGCAAAGGATCAGACGGCGCATACATCTCTACTTCGCGGCCCCCTCCTGGGGTCCTCCCCGACGAAACGATATTTCTGGGGTATCCGGAAGGAGTCGGCGATGCCGGCCCGCTCAACGACCGAGGAGGGCACGGATCGTCTGGGCCGGATCCCCTGCACGCATCAGCGTCTCGCCGATCAATACCGCATCCACCCCGGCCGTCTCCATCCGCTCGACGTCCGCTCGCGTCTTGATGCCGCTCTCTCCGACCACCAGGACGCCCGCCGGGATGGAAGGGCGGAGGTGCTCGACGGTCGCGATATCCACCTCGAGCGTCGCGAGGTTGCGCGTGTTGATGCCGATGATGGCCGCGCCCGCGGCGAGCGCGCGCGGAACCTCCCCCCCACCGTGCACCTCGACGAGCACCGCCATCCCGAGCTCGGACGCGAGCTCGTGAAGGTCCCGCAGCTCCGCGTCGTCGAGCGCGGCGACGATCAGCAGCACCGCGTCGGCCCCGGCCGCGCGCGCCTCGAGCACGTGGACCGCGTGACAGATGAAGTCCTTGCGCAGCAACGGAAGGTCCACGACCGCGCGCACCGCGCGCAGATCATCGAGCGACCCTTTGAAGTGATCCGGCTCGGTTAGGACGCTGATCGCCTGCGCCCCGGCAGCGGCATACGCGCGCGCCTGCGCGACGGGGTCCGCCGCGGCGGCGATGTCCCCGGCCGAGGGCGATGCGCGCTTCACCTCCGCGATGAGCGAGGTCCCGGGTCGAGCCAGCGCCGCCGCGAAGTCCACTGGTGGTAGCGAAGCGGCGGCTTCGTCGCGCAGCGCTTCCAGTGGGCCCGCGCGCGCCACCGCGTCCGCGCGGCGCGCGGACGTGATGCGCTCGAGGAACGATCCCGACATGCTGGGCAAGTATAGGTCCGCCCCCGCGGCGAACTCCCGCCCCCTCCTCACCCCGTCGTCGACGAGAGGCGGCTCAACCGCGGGGGCGGATACTCGACAGGATCTCCCACGCGAGTCGGCCGACGCGGCGAAGGTCGGCTAGGTTGATCACGGCGGCCACATCGGTCGGCTCGTGCCAATCGGCCTGGTCGCCGGTGTGCAGGAACGCCGCGGGCACGCCGGCATCCGCGAACGACACGTGATCGCTGTAGCGGTTCGGTACCGACGGTCGCCGCAGGAATGGGAGGTCGAGCCTCCGCGCGGCGCGCGCGGCCATGCGTGTCATGCGGTCATCGGTCCCGATGATCTCGACCGGACTTCCGTCCCCGACCATGTCGAGGTTCAGCATCCCCCACAGCGCGTCCGCGCGCGCACGAGGTTGGCGGCCGACGTAGGTCTCGGACCCGAGCGCGGGCTGGGTCGCGGTCGGGCTCTGCCGCCGCCGCTCCTCGGCGCCGAACGCCACGAATACGACCGGGATCTGCCTCGGCGAACGCGCTGCCATGCGCGCGAGCTCGAGCACGGCCGCAACCCCGCTGGCGTTGTCGTTGGCGCCGGGTGAATCGGGCACCGAATCCAGGTGCCCGCCCACGACCACGTGGGGCGCGCGCGGGTCGAACCCGGCGGGCTCGGCGATGACGTTCAGGCTCGAGCCGGCCTCGACGGGGGTGCCGTCCACCGTTCCGCCGAGCACGTCGAAGCGCTGCAGTCGCACGTCGTAGCCGAGCGCACGGAACCGATCCGCGACCAGCTGAGCGGCGTCGCGGTAGGCCGCGCTCGCGGCTTCGCGCGGACCCGGGCCTGCGAGAGCCCGGATCGTCCGGAGCGCCCGTGCTGCGGAGAACACCGGATCGGGTCCCGGCGCCAAGCTACTCGGACGAGGGCTGGGATTCAGGGCCGGTGAAGGAGATGGCGACGGGACCGCGACCGGGGTCGCGGTGCACGCCGCGAGGGCGAGAGCCAGGAACGCGATCCTACGAAGCATGCCCCGGCAGCATGACACGGAACGTGCGACCGCGCCCACGGATCCGAGTGCGGGCGCGGTCCGCCGGAGGGCCTGCATCGTCTCCTTCTCGATCGTTCTGGGTACAGTGTCGCCGCCCGTGATCGAGTCGACGTGAGGCTTCGGTGAAGAAGTGAGATCCGTCGCATTGCAAGCCGCCGCGCTCGTCAGCGTGCTGTTGATGGCGCTCGGAGGCGGAGTCCTGATCGGGATGTCCATCGACGACCCGGACCCGGCTGCCCTCGTCCGGCTCGAGGACCAGGCCGCCGACGCGGCCGCGCGCGCCGACCGGCTCGAGGGCGAACGGGACCGGGTCCGGGCGGAGCGCAACCGTCTCGAGGCGCGGCTTGCTGCCGGCGCGCCGCCGCCGGTGTGTCCGACCGAGTTCCTCCCGACCGCAGAGGGGAACCTGCTTCCGTTCTTCTCGGTGGACTACGTGTGCGGGTGGCACGTCGTCTACGAGGCTCGGATCGAGCCCGAACGTCAGGGCCTGAAGGTCGAGCTGGTGCTGTTCTCTCCGCTGCCGATCGGGCTCGCCGCCTCCGACGGCCCGATCGCATCGGTCGAGCTCGCCGACTGGACCGACGATGCGTCCGACGACGTCGACCAGCTGCCGCCGCTTCAGGACTGGCTCGAGGAAGAACGCGCGCGCTACGACGGCGAGGTCGATGAGGAGACCTTCGAGGGAGGCAGCGGTGTGACCGTCCACCGGCTGGTTGGTCGCCAGACGTTGTTCGACGAGCCGGTCGAGGTGCACGTGCTGCTGTGGGAGTTCGTCGATCGCGTAACGGACGCGCGCCACGTGGTGCGCGCGGTGGCGTACGAGCCGGGCGCGCGCGCGCGCGGGGCGCTGGACCGGCTCGCGCGCTCGTTCCGCGTGTTGCCGGTCAATCGTTAGGCGCGGACTCCGGCATCCGGAGGCGGGGGACCGCCCGTCCGACCAGCAGCGCCGTCATCGCACCAAGGAGCGTTCCCACGGCTCCGCCCACCGTGATCGCCTGTCCGGGACCGAATGAGTGCTCGATCCCGGCCGGCCCGTCGTAGACCACCGTCTGGGTTGCCAGTCCGAGAACCCAAACGGCACCGGCCACGACAACGACGTACAGCGCGATGCGAACCACGCCGCCTGCGATCAGCGCGCCGATGGATGCGAGGAGCGCGAGCGTTGCCAGCAGAGGCGCGGGACCCGCGTAGAACGTACTGCCGGCGTTCCGGACGGTACGCTCTGCTGGGAAGCGGATGGGAGGGCCATCCGTCTGGATCAGCTCCCCCGGGCGTACGACCGTCTCCCAGGGAGCCTGCGTCCCGCCCAGCATCACGCCACAGGTCATGACGGTGCACAAGCCGGCGAGGACGAACTGGGCGGTCGAGCTCACGAAAGGGCTTCGGCTGCCTTGACGGCGGTCAGGAACGCGCGCGCCTTGTCCCGGGTCTCCTGTTCCTCGCGCTCGGGGACGCTGTCGGCCACGATCCCAGCGCCGGCCTGGATGTAGGCCTTGCCGTTCATCAGATAGCCGGTGCGCAGCGCGATGCACGTGTCGAGGTTCCCGCTGAAGTCGAAGTATCCGACCGCCCCGGCGTACGGTCCACGTCGCGTGGGCTCGAGCTCGTCGATGATCTCCATCGCACGGATCTTGGGCGCGCCGCTGACGGTGCCGGCAGGGAACGATGCCTTCAGAGCATCGAACGCGGTCTTGCCGTCTGCGAGCTCGCCGCCGACGTTCGACACGATGTGCATCACGTGCGAGTAGCGCTCGATCGTCATGAGCTCGTCGACGCGCACGGTACCGGGCGTGCAGACGCGGCCGAGGTCGTTGCGCGCGAGGTCGACGAGCATCACGTGCTCTGCGCGCTCCTTCTGGTCGCCGAGCAGGTCCTGAGCGAACTTCTCGTCCTCCTCGGGGGTCGCGCCGCGCGGGCGCGTGCCCGCGATCGGCCGGATGGTGCATTCCCGGCCGAAGACGCGCAGGTGCGGCTCGGGCGAGGATCCGCAGATCGCGACGCCGGGGAACCGCAAGAAGAACATGTACGGGCTCGGGTTCAACAGGCGCAGCACGCGGTAGACGTCGAAGGCCTTGGCGGTAGTGTCGAGCTCGAATCGTTGCGACGGCACGACCTGGAAGATGTCGCCGGCGGCGATCCGCTCCTTCGCGCGCGCGACGGCGTTCATGTAGTCGGTCGGGGTCTGGTTCGAGCGCGGCTCGGGTGTCTGCTCGAAATCGGGCGCGTCGTGCCCGGTCGGCGGTGTCGCGGTTGAGATGCGCGCGACCAACTCCTCGGCGGCTTCGACGGCCTGGTCGTACTGGCGTTCCGGGTCGTCGCCGATCACGACATTGGAGATCACGCTGAGGCGTTGTCTGAGGTGGTCGAAGACCAGCAGCTGCCCGGTGAACAGGAGCCAGAGCTCGGGCAGGCCGAGGTCGTCGGCCGTCGTCTGCGGCAGGCGCTCGATGTAGCGCACGGCGTCGTATCCGATGTAGCCGACGGCGCCGCCGTGGAGCGGAGGCAGGCCCGGCAGGTCGGGCGCTTTGTAGGAGGTCAGCGCGCGCTCGAGCGCGGTGAGCGGGTCGGGTGCTTGCTCTGCTTGTGGCGGGGTTCGAGGCTCGAACGTGACCACCCCGTTGCGGCTCGACATCGTGGCAAAGGGGTTGAGTCCGATGAACGAGTACCGGCCCCAGCGCTCGCCGTGCTCGACGGATTCCAGCAGGAACGAGTTCTCGGGCTCGCCGAGCTTGCGGTAGACCCCGACGGGGGTCTCGAGGTCCCCGAGCACTTCGCGCCAGACCGGGACGAGGGTGTGCTCGCGCGCGAGTTCCACGAACTCTTGTCTGGACGGCCGGTAGTCGGACATGCGCGCGCCTATCCTAACCTCCCGTTCTTCCCGCTCTTCCCGTCCCTAACGGAGTACGGCTCCTGGAGACAATCGAACGCATGTTTGCGCCGTGTTAAGTCGCGGCGTCGATCGAACGATAGAAACAGGTGCGCTCGCCGGTGTGGCAGGCGGGACCGGCTGCGTCCACCTTCACCAGGAGGGTATCTCCGTCGCAGTCGTAGAGGACGTCTTTGACGTGCTGGACGTTGCCGCTGGTCGCGCCCTTGTTCCAGAACTCCTGCCGGCTGCGACTCCAGAACCATGTGGTCCTGGTATCGAGCGTTCGCTGCAGCGACACCGCGTTCATCCAGGCGACCATGAGGACCTCGCCTGTGTCGTGCTGTTGTACGACGGCCGGGATCAGGCCGTTCTGGTCGTACTTCAGTTCTTCGGTCATGCCTTCCTCGCGATCCAGATCATCTCTCGGTCGTCTTCACCGAGGGAGCGGCGGTCGAACCAGCCGTAGAGCGCTTCCACCTCGAACCCTGCACGCGCTAGCAGGTGCTCCATCTCATAGCGGTACACCATCCTGAGCTCCAGATCTGCCTCGACCGAATCGACGACACGGTTGCCCTCGCAGACCTCCATGATCGCGCGAAGCTCCAAGCGTTGGCCGGTGGTGCTGTATCTGTTCACGCTCCATAGCTCGCATCGACGGCCGCGCTCGTCCATGAACTCACCCTGGAATCTCCTCTGGCCCTGGTGCTGGGCGATCACCTCGGGGTCGGGGACGAACATGTTCAGGATCAGCCCACCACTCGGCGCGAGCGAACGATGGATCGAGCCGAGCGCGCGCAGCTGGTCCTCGGTCGTCGTCAGATGGAGGAACGACCGGAACGGGATCATGACCAGATCGACCGCCGGCTCGGCGACCCAGTCGCGCATGTCGCCGATGGTCCAGGTGATCCGGTCGGCCACGCCGGCCTGGTGCGCGCGCCGTCGTCCGTCCGTCACCATCGCCGAGGACGTATCCACGCCGATCACACGCTGTCCCGCGCGCGCGACCGGGATCGCCACGCGTCCGTTCCCCACGCCAAGCTCGACGACAGGGCCTTCCGCCCTCGTCGCTTCCTGGGCGTAGAACGCGACGTCCTCCTCCCCCATGTGCGCGGCCCATTGGTCGTAGAAATCGACGACGATCGCGTAGGGGTCGAACGCGAGGTCGTCGGGCGGGGACTGGTCTGGCCGGGGTTCGGCGCGCCTGTTCATCGGACGGGCAGTCCGCGCGCGCGGCAGGCTTCCTTCACGTCGGAGATCCGGAGCTCGCCGAAGTGGAAGACGCTCGCGGCGAGCGCGGCATCGGCATGGCCGCCACCCCCGCCGTTATCGAGCGCGGTGGCGAAGTGCTCGGGCGTGCCTGCCCCGCCGCTTGCGATGACGGGAACGCCAACAGCGTCGGCGACCGTGCGCGTGAGCTCGAGGTCATAGCCGTCCTTGGTGCCGTCCCGATCCATCGAGGTCAGCAACACTTCGCCGGCGCCGAGTTCGGTGGTCGCGCGCGCGGCCCACTCGCCGGCCTCGAGCCCGGTCGGGGTGCGGCCGCCCTCGACGACGACCTCCCACGAGCCGTTCGCGCGCCGAGCATCGATCGCGATCACCAGGCACTGCGCGCCGAACGCTTCGGTCGCCTCACGCAGAACGTCGGGAGCGCGCACGGCGGCTGTGTTCATGGCGACCTTGTCGGCGCCGGCTCGCAACAGGCGGCGCACATCGTCCACGCTCCGCACGCCTCCCCCAACCGTGAGAGGGATGAAGACCTGTTCGGCTGTGCGACGCACGATGTCGTACGTGGTCTCACGTCGTTCCCAGGAAGCGGTGATGTCGAGGAACACGAGCTCATCGGCGCCTTCGCGGTCGTAGATACCGGCCATCTCGACGGGGTCTCCGGCGTCACGGATGTCCACGAACCTGATCCCCTTCACGACGCGCCCGGCGTCGACGTCCAGGCACGGGATGATCCGGCGCGCAAGCATCAGCGGGCGCCCGTCACGATGGTCTCGTAGTTCCGCAACCACAGACCGAGCGCGACCAGCGCCAAGGCAACCACGACCGATGCTCCCACCGGCACGTCCGCGCCTCCGGTCTGGGACAGGCGGGACCGGTCCACGGTCGCATCGCGCGCGGCTGCGCGAGCGCCGGTGCCTTCCGGGTCGGTGCGTTGCGCGCCGGCGCCGACCGGGTCGGTGCCCCCCTGGTCGGTGTCATCAGCGGTCTCGATGACGAGCGTGCCGGCCATGCCGGACCCGCCGGGCCCCCCGTGGATCGTGCAGTGGTACCGGAACACGCCCGGAGCATCGATCGAGACCGTGAAGGTGTCTCCCGGCTCGAGCGCGCCGGACTCGAACGAGCCGTTGTCTGCCGTCACGGTGTGGTCGTTGGTTCCCTCGTTGGTCCACACGATCTGCGTGTTCGCCGTCACGCCGATCGATCCGGGTCGGAAGGCGTCGTCGACGACACGTATGGCAACCGTGTCCGTCTGCGCCACGGCCGGACCGCCGCTCAGCATCACAACGAGAACCGCCATCCCCAAGCCCCGATTCCTCACGCTACACCTCCGCCGTTGCCTCCCCGAGCGTGAACGCCCCCACGTACAACGCCTTACCGATGATGCACCCTTCCGCCCCCGTCGCCGCAACCGCGCGCAGGTCCTCCAGGCTCGAGATGCCCCCGCTTGCCACGATCGGGCGCGGTGTGCGCGCGATCACATCGCGGAGCAGCCCGGTATTCGGTCCCAGGAGCATGCCGTCCTTGGCGACATCGGTCACGACGAATCGCGCCACGCCCGCCTGCTCGAGCCGCTCCAACGTCGGGAACAATTCGCCGGCGTCCTCGGTCCACCCGCGCGCCTGCAGGCGCTCGCCGCGCACGTCCAGCCCGACCGCGACCCGTTCCCCGAACCGCGTCACGGCCTCCTCGACGAAGACAGGGTCGCGGAGTGCCTGCGTGCCGGCCACGACCCGCGCCGCGCCTGCCGATAGGGCCGCCTCGATCGCCTCCAGCGAGCGGATGCCACCCGACGCTTGCACCGGGATACCAACCGCCCGGATCACCTCGGCCACGACCTCACGATTACGCGGCTCTCCTTCGAGGGCAGCATCGAGGTCCACGACATGCAGCCACGCTGCGCCCTCTGCCTCGTAGCGCTTCGCTACTGCGCTGGGTTCGTCATCGAAGACAGTCTCTTGGGAGTAATCGCCCTGGACGAGCCGCACGCAACGACCGCCGCGGACGTCGATCGCCGGCAGCAGGATCATGCGGCGGCACACACCTTCAAGAAATTCGCCAGCAGGTCCCGGCCGGCATCGCCGCTTTTCTCGGGGTGGAACTGCGTCGCGAACACGTTGTCGCGCTCGACGGCGCAGCAGATCTCTCCGCCGTAGTCGGTCGTCGCCGCAACCAGAGTAGGATCGGATGGCTCCGGGTGATACGAGTGCACGAAGTAGAACCTGGTGCCGGGAACGATACCGTCGAACAGGGCGCCGCCGGCCGGCAGAACCGGCGACACTTCGTTCCAGCCGATGTGCGGCACCTTGAGGCCGGGCGCGTCGAACCGACGCACCGTGCCGGGGAAGATCCCGAGGCCGGGCTCGGCGGATTCCTCGGACCGATCGAACAGCACCTGAAGCCCAAGACAGATCCCAAGGAAGAGCCTGCCGTCGTCGATCCAGTGCCGGAGGTCGTCGATTCGCGCGCCGAGGTTCACCACGCACGAGCCGAAGTGGCCCTGCCCCGGGACGACGAGCGCATCGGCGGAGGGATCCACCTTCTCGGACACCTCGACGGTCGCCCCGACCCGCTCGAGGGCCTTGGAGACCGACCGCAGGTTCCCCAGCCCGAAATCCAAGACCGTCACATCGATCAAAGCATGCCTTTCGTGCTCGGCAGTCCTCCACCGACGATGTGCACCGCGTCGCGAAGCGCGCGCGCGAGCGCCTTGAACGACGCCTCGACGATGTGGTGGGGGTCCTTCCCGGCGAGCATCCCGACGTGGATCGTCGCTCCGGCCGCCTGGCAGAACGCCCGGATGAACTCCTCGGCGAGCCTGGTATCGAACGTGCCGATCTGGACGGCCTTGGCATCGACCTCGTAGACAAGGAACGGCCGTGCGGAGAGATCCAGCGCGACCTGCAACAGCGCTTCGTCCAGGGGTACCAGCGCGTGGCCGAATCGCGCGATCCCGGCCTTGTCTCCCAGCGCTTGCAGCAGGGCCTCCCCGATCGCGATGCCCGTGTCCTCGACCGTGTGGTGCGCGTCGACTTCGAGATCGCCGCGCGCGCGCACGGTCAGGTCGAACCCGGCGTGCTTGCCGAGCTGTTCGAGCATGTGATCGAAGAACGGCAGGCCGGTTTCGGCCGAGACCTCACCGGCGCCATCCAGGACAAGCGTGACGTCGACCTTGACTTCCTTGGTCTCGCGCACCAGTTCTGCGCGGCGCGCGCTCGTTCCCTCACGATCAGCCCTACTCATCTGCGAGCACACCCCTCAAGGTCTCGACGAACACGGCGTTCTGCTCGGCGGTGCCGACCGTCACTCGGAGCGCGCGCGGGATCGTGCTCGAGAAGTCCCGAACCACCACGCCCAGGGCGGCGAGCGCCTCCCACAAGGCAGAGCCGTCGCGCGGGGTGCGGAACAGCAGGAAGTTCGCGTCCGACGGGAACACCTCCACGCCCGGCACGCGCTCGAGCTCCTTCGCGAGCCGGTCCCGTTCGGCCACGATCTCGCCAACCCCGGAAAGGATGGCGCCCTGATGCTTCAGCGCCGTCTCGACCGCGGCCTGCGTCAGCGCCGATACGTGGTACGGCAACCGCACGATCTGCAGCGCCTCGACGAGCCAGGGATTCGCCAGCAGATACCCCACACGCGCGCCGGCCAGCCGCCAGGACTTCGAGAAGGACCGGATGACGACCAGCCGGTCGTGGTTCGGAAGAAGGGAAACACAGCTCTCGCCGCCGAACTCGCCGTAGGCCTCATCGACCACGACCAGCCCGGCGCCGGCGTCGAGCGCCGCGCGTACGACGTCCAGCGATTGCGCGTTGCCGGTGGGATTGTTCGGCGAGCACAGGAACGTCAGCGCGGCCGGCTCGAACGTCACGCCCCATGCCACCGATGCCGGATCGAGCATCCACGGCTCGGGCACGTCCCGCGTGATCACCCCGGTACCGGTCACCCGCGCGATGTGCCGGTACATGGCATACGTGGGCTCGAACAGCACGACGTTCCTCCCGGCTCCGCCGAAGGCCAGCAACACGGTCTGGAGGATCTCGTTCGAGCCGTTGGCGACCCAGACGCCTTCGGCCGGCCAGTCGTGACGCGCGCCCAGGCCCTCGCGCGCCGCGCGCGCGTCCCGATCCGGATACCGGTGCAGATCGAGCGACGCGATCGCGCGCGCAAGGTCTTGGCTGAAACCGTCCGGCGGTGGCCACGGGCATTCGTTGGTGTTGAGGCGGATCGGAGCCTGGACCTGGGGCGCGCGGTACGGTGGGACTTCGCGAAGGTCATCGCGGACCTCGAACGGCCGGTCTGTCATCTCCGCGGGTCCTGCTCGAGCCGCACGCGAAGCGCGCGTGCGTGCGCGTCCAGACCCTCAGCCTCGGCGATGGCAAGCAACGCCGGCGCCACTCCGTCCAGGCCTTCCCGCGTGAACGAGATCACGGCGGTGGTGTGCAGGAAGTTCGACACCCGCAGGGGGGAAGAGAAGCGCGCTGCGCCGGCGGTCGGCAGGACGTGGTTGGTGCCGGCGACGTAGTCCCCGAGCGCGACCGGCGAGTACGCGCCGACGAACACCGCACCGGCCGCGCGCACCTGCACCAGGCGCGCCTCTGCGTCGTCGCAGATCAACTCGAGGTGCTCGGGCGCGAACGCGTTCGCGACATCCATCGCCTGGTTCAGATCGTCGACGAGCACCGCGCGCCCGAACGTCCGCAGTGCGGCCTCGATGTCGTCGGCGCGCGACGCCTGCGCACACTCTTTCTCGAGTGCTTCGCACACCTCGACGATCAACTCCGCGGACGGTGTGATCAGGATGGCCGTGGCCAGAGGATCGTGTTCGGCCTGTGCCACCAGATCGGCCGCGACGAAGGCCGGAGGCGCCGAGGCATCGGCCACGATCGCGACCTCAGTGGGCCCCGCGAACGCGTCCACGCCGACGTCGAGCGCGACTTCGTGCTTGGCGAGCGTCACCCAGATGTTGCCCGGCCCACAGATCACGTCGACCGCCGGGATGGTTTCCGTTCCATACGCCATGGCAGCAACAGCCTGCGCGCCCCCGATCGCGTACACCTCGTCGGCACCTGCGATCCCGCACGCCACCAGCGTGGCCGGGTGCACGGCCCCGATCGGTGTCGGAGGACAGCACACCGCCACCGAACCGACGCCGGCGATCCTGGCAGGCAGCACCGTCATCAGGACGGTCGAGGGATAGGCTGCCCGGCCGCCCGGAACGTAACACCCTGCGCGCTCGACCGGTCGAGATTCCTCGCCGACCCACGCGCCGTCCGCGCCGTCGCGCCAGAACGGCGCGCGCTCCTCGGCGAGCTGGCGCTCGTGGTAGGTCCTGATGCGCGCGGCAGCCTGCTCGAGTGCCGCGGTCACCGCCGGCTCTACGGCGGCGCGCGCGGCTGCGATCTCCTCGGCGCTCACGCGCAGGGCTCGGGGCCGGATCCCCCCGAGACGCTCCTGTTGTTCGAGGCAGACCCGGTCCCCGCCGCCTCGAACCGCGGCTACGATCTCGGCGACCTGGGCGCGCGCCGCATCGCGGTCGACATCGGCGCGCGCGAGGTGCTCGCGGACGTCCCCGGTGGTGCCCCGTAGATCGACGCGGGTGAGCATGGGTTGGGTCATCCTAGCCGAGCCCCGCCCACGTCTCGCGCCGGATTCCTTATCATCTGGCCATGGACCTGCCCCTGTTCCCCTTGCACACCGTCCTGTTCCCCGGCGCGTCGCTGCCGCTGCACGTCTTCGAACAGCGCTACCGCGCCATGATGGAGCACATCCTCGCCGGGGACCGCCGCTTCGGCGTCGTGATGATCCGCGAGGGGATGGAATCCGGAGGGTTCGCCGAGGTGCACGAGGTTGGTTGCGTGGGCGTGCTTCGGGTCCTGGAGCGCGCCGACGACGGCACGATGGACATCGTCATCACCGGTGCCGAGCGCTTCCGCATCGAACGCCGGTTGCCCGACGATCCCTTCCCCCGCGCGGAGGTCTCGTTGATCGTGCCCGAGCCGGTGGGGCCCGGCGTCGAGGAGCGTTTCGCGGCCGCGCGCGCCATGCTCCCCCGCTACATCGATGTCTTGTCCAGGATGAAGGCTACGGCCCCGGTCGAGGCAGACCTAGAGGGCGAGCCGGTCGACGTCTCGTTCCGGATCGCGGCGTTGCTCGAGGTCGACCTCAACGAGCGGCAGCGATTGCTCGCGTGCAAGCACGCAGCCGCGCGCCTGCAGCTCGCCGCCGCGCTGGCGCGCCGAGAGGCACTGCTCCTGGAAAGGATCGGTCCGGCGGTGGGGACGCCGCGCGGTGAATACTCGCCGAACTAGGCTCGCCTAGGATGCCCGGGCGTGACCCAGCGACTCATCCCTCGACCGGCCGGAGGATCCGTGGTTCGCCGACCACGACGAGCAGATCGCCGGCTTCGAGCCGCTCGCCCGGATCCGGGTTCGGTACGAGCTCGCCGGCTCCGCGGCGGATCAGCAGCGGGATGGCCTGGCCGCAGATCTCGGCGACACTTGAGCCCACGAACGGAGAGCCGGTCTCGATGAGGATCTCCTCCAGTCTCACCTTGGGCTCGCCGAGCCCGACGATGTCGATGTAGTCCACGACCCGAGGGCGCAGGCCCAGCAGCGCCATGTGTCGGCCGCTCGAGACGTAAGGCGAGACGACCCGATCGGCACCGGCCCGGTACAGGCGCTCGGGGCTGTCGGGGTCGCTGGCGCGCGCGACGATGTACAGCTTCGGCTTGATCGCGCGGGCCGTGAGGGTGATGTAGACGTTGGCCGCATCGGAGTCCACCGCGCAGATGAGCCCGCGGGCGTGCTCGACGCCGGCTTGGCGGAGCACCTGCTCTTGGGTGGGATCTGCGGCGAGGTAGAGCACGCCGTCGGCCTGCATCAGCTCTTCGACCTCTTCGTTGGGGTCGATCACGACCACGTCGATCCCCTCGGACTCGAACTCGCGCGCGGTGGCTCGACCTACGCGGCCGTAGGCGCACAGGATGTAATGGTCCTTGAGATCAGCGATCTTCTTCTGCATACGACGCCCCCTTGCAGCCATGCCGAGTCGGCCTTCGGTGATCGCGCTCGTCACCACCGCGAGGATGACCAAGAACAAGCTCACGCCCAGCACGGCGATCGATATCGTGAACCCCTTCTCCCCCGGAGTGAGTTGCCCCACGGGGTTGAACCCTGCTGTGGTCAGGGCGAGCGCCGTCATGTAGGCGGCATCGATCCACGCGAAGCCGAAGAGCACGTAGCCGACGACGCCGTACGCATAGACGCCCACCGCGCCGGCGAGCAACACCGTGAGGCGTGCGCCGAGGCCGACGTCGGCCCGCAAGAAACGAAGCGGCACACGGACCATCAGCCTCGCCCCCTGAGATAACGGGCTGGGAGCGACCCTCCTCTCAGCACCAGGACTCCAGGCCGACCCATCGGATACGGGAGTGTAGCCGAGACCCGACGGCCGCCATCCGGTGCGCGTTCGACGACTCGGACCGGACCTAGCTTCGTTCGAGCTTCGTGACGTCGGCACCGCGCGCGCGGATGTCGTCCAGCATCCGACGGAACAGCGCCGAGACTTCTTCTGAGATCCGCTGCAGGTCCTCGACCTCGCTGCGCGCCTCCGCGCTCGCGCCGCCTTCGGACATGCGCTGCGCGGTCTGCGACAGCAGCTGCGCGCGCAGGCCCGCGGCCATCCCGAGCTCGGACAGCTCCTCGAGCGTGATACGCAACAGCCAGCGCACGCGGCGATCGGCGACGCCTCTCTCGACCGGCCTGCGATCGGACTTCGTCTCCTCGGGCAAAGGGACGCCTTCCGCGAAGTTGTCGCGGACGAAGACCTCGAAGCGCTGGCCCTTGGGGATGCCGAGCTTCCGCCTGATGGCTTGCTTGTGACTCTCGAGGGTGCCCATGGCGATGCCGAGCGCTTCGCACGCGGCGGAGGCGGAGACGCCCTCGATCGACAGGGCGATCACACGCCATTCCTGCGGGGTGATCCTGCCGACGCGCTCGGCGATCGTCTCGTCCACGCTTCCCCCCTCTCGACGGCTAGGCGAGCGCGGCCGGACCGAGCAGCGCCTTCAACTCAGCGTACAACCCATTCCGCCGTTCGATGCTGAAGCGGTGTGGCAGACGCAGGGTCTTCGGCGTGCCGCCGACGGATATGAGACGCAGGTGGACAGGGGTCCTGCCGGGATGCGCCTCGAGGACCTCCTTCAGGCGGTCGACGAGGCGTGGTGTGCAGCGCTCGGCAGCGACCTCCAGGACCAGCGGGCCGGCATCCGCCTCGGCCACGGGCGGGTGCCCTGCCCCATCGCCGTTCGCGCGCGGCCGGCCGTTGCCGTTCGCGCCGGACTCGAGCGATCGATCCGAGGGTCCGGGCGCGCGCTCGTCCGGATCCAACGGAGAAACCTCGTGCGCGACGATCTTCGAGCGGTCCTCCCGCGTATCCAGCTTCCCGCGCACCACCACGATCGCGTCCGGCACCAGCACCTGCTGCGCCGACCCGTACGCGCTCGGGAAAACCAGCACCTCTGCAGTCCCATCGAGCCCTTCCAAAGAGAACACGGCCATGGGCTCGCCCTTCTTGGTGAAGCGCTTCTGCAGGCGCGTGACAAGCCCGCCCACCTTCACGGTCGAGCCGTCCCGGAGCGCATCGAGCTCGGGGAGCTTCGTGTCGCACTGCGCGCGCAACGCGTCCTCGACCGCGAACAGAGGGTGGTCCGAGACGTAGGTCCCCAGCATCTCCTTCTCGGCGGCGAGCAACACGTTCTTGTCGATCGGTCGGCCGGGCTTCAGGTCGGCGGCGATCTCGACGGGGGGTTGATCCCCGAACAACGAGAACTGTCCGGCCTCCTTCGCGCGCGCATCACCTACGGCCGCATCTGCGATGTTGGCCACCGCGTCCGCGAGCACCACGCCCTTCTCGGGATCGGTCTGCAACAAGGCGCTCCGATCCACGCCGAGCGAGTCGAACGCGCCGGCCTTGCCCAGCGATTCGATGACGCGGCGGTTCAGGCAGATCGGATCGACCTTGCGCGTGTAATCGATGAACGATGCGAACGCCCCCTTCTCGGTGCGCGCGGCGATGACCTTCTCGACGACAGACTCGCCGACGTTGCGCACCGCCGACAAGCCGTAGCGGATCGACCCGGTCGACGTCGGCGTGAAATCCATGTCGCTGACGTTGATGTCCGGAGGCTCGACGGTGATGCCCATCGCGCGGCACTCGGCCAGGTACACCGGGCTCCGGTCGGCATTGTCCTTGACGCTGGTCAACAGCGCAGCCATGAACTCGACGGGGTGGTTCGCCCGCAGGTACCCGGTCTGATAGGCAACCAGGCCGTAGCAGGCGGCGTGCGCGCGGTTGAACGAGTAGCCGGCGAACGGCTCGATCAGCTTCCACAGGGTCTTCGCCTGCTCGGTCGTGAGGTCTTGCTTGCGCGCGCCCTCGAGGAACTTTGGCTCCTCGGCATCCATCTTCTCTTTGATCTTCTTCCCGATCGCCTTGCGGACCAGATCTGCTTCGCCGGCGGTGTACCCGGCGATCAACTGCAGCAGCTGCAGGATCTGCTCCTGATAGACGATCACGCCGTGGGTGTCGCGCAGGATGGGCTCGAGCGCGGGATGCAGGTAGGACACCGACGAGGGATCGTTCTTGCCCTTGATGTACTTGGGGATCTCCTTCATCGGTCCCGGCCGGTACAGCGCCACCATCGCAACGATGTCCTCGAAGTGGTCGGGCCGCAGCTTCACCAGCGCGTCGCGCATCGGTGGTGACTCGAGCTGGAACACCCCGGTGGTCTCGCCGCGCGAGAGCATCGCGAACGTCGCGGCGTCGTCCATCGGGATCGCGTCGATGTCGATGGTGATACCGCGCCGGGCCAACCGGTCAAGCGTGTCCCCGAGGATCGTCAGATTGCGCAAGCCCAGGAAATCCATCTTGAGCAAACCCAGATCGGCCACCGCGTTCATCTCGAACTGGGTGACGATCCCGCCGTGGTCGTCCTCGGCGCGACGCACCGGCATGTACTCGACCAGCGGTCGGTCGCTTATCACGACGCCGGCCGCGTGCACCCCGGCCTGTCGGCGCAGCCCCTCGAGACCGCGTGCGACGTCGATCACCCGGCGAGAGTCGTCGTCTGTCTCGTACGCTGCGCGGAGGTCGGTCGCACTTGCGTACGCCTGGTTCGCGCCGTCGCCCGCCGGCCACTCGAAGGACTTCTCGAAGCACGCGCCCAGCGGCGGGTCCTTGCCGAGGATCCCGGGCGGGTACGCGCGCGCGAGCCGGTCCCCGACCGCGTACGGCATGCCGAGCACGCGCGCGGCGTCGCGGATCGCCTGCTTGCCCTTGATAGTGGCGAAGGTCACGATCTGCGCGACGTGGTCCTCGCCGTACTTACGCACCGCGTAGCGGAGCACCTCGCCGCGGCCGCGCACATCGAAGTCCATGTCGATGTCCGGCATCTCGCGCCGTGAAGGATTCAGGAAGCGCTCGAACATCAAGTCGTATCTGATGGGGTCCATGTTCACGATGCCGAGGCAGTAACTCACGATCGAGCCGGCCGCACTGCCTCGTCCGGGTCCACACCGGACGTCGTTGGCCTTCGCGTAGGCGATCAGGTCGGCCACGATCAAGAAGTACGACGCGAAGCCCATCGAGGTGATCGTGGACAACTCGTATTCGATCCTGTCCTTGATCTCCGGCGTCAGGGGATCCCCGTATCGTCCTGCCGCACCCTCGTAGGTCAGCCGGCGGAGGTACGATTCCACGTCCTCTCCGGTCGGAGTCTGGAACGTCGGCAGGCGCTGGATGCCGAACTCGAGGGTGACGTCGCAGCGCTCCGCCACGGCCAAGGTGTTGTCGCAGGCCTCGGGATACTCGGCGAACAGCGCGCGCATCTGCTGCGGCGTCTTCAGGTAGAACTGCTCGCCGTCGAACTTGAACCGGCCCGGCTCATCGATGGTCGAGCCGGTCTGGATGCACAGCAGCACGTCGTGGACGGGCGCGTCCTCCCGCCGAACGTAATGCAGATCGTTCGTGGCCAACAGCGGCGCGCCCGTCTTCCGGGCGATCTCGATCAGGTGCGGGAACACAGCCTTCTGGTCGGCGATGTCGTGGTCCTGGAGCTCGACGAAGAAGTTGTCGGGGCCGAAGATCTCGCGGTACTCCCCGACGACCCTGGTCGCCTGCTCGACCTGATCGGCGAGCAACAGCTGTCCGACCTCGCCGGCCAAGCACCCCGAGGTGGCGATGATACCGGCCGCGTGCTGGGCGAGCAGCTCCTTGTCGACGCGCGGTCGGTAGTAGTAGCCCTCGAGGTGGGCGAGGGAGACCAGCTTCATCAGGTTGCGGTAGCCCTCGTCGTTGGTCGCGACCGCGGTCAGGTGATGGTTGCCGTCTCTCTCCTTGGCGTTCTTGTCGGTGCGCGCGCGCGTCGCCACGTAAAGCTCCGCACCGAGGATCGGCTTGACGCCGTGGCGCTCGCCGGCTCGATAGAAATCCACCGCCCCGTACATGACGCCGTGGTCGGTGATCGCCAGCGCCGGCATCTGCATCCGCGCGGCTTCGGCGAACAGGTCGTCGACCCGGCTCGCGCCATCGAGCATCGAGTACTCGGTGTGAACGTGCAGATGGACGAAACTGTCCGACAATTCCTCGTCACTCCCCCGCGGCCGCATCCTGGGGAAGGCCTGGACCGGTTCGAGAATTACAGCGCTGTCATTCTACCGACGGTGGCCAGCCCCGTCGAGGGTCCGCCGGCGCCCGGCGCTATCCTTGCCTATCCGAGGCCCCGAGCCAAGAGAGGGAAAGCATGCCCCACGGTGCGGTTTCGTGGATCGAGCTGCCGGCCGCCGATCCCGACGCGTCGGCGACCTTCTTCGAGACCGTTTTCGGCTGGATCGTGCACCGCGAGGGCATGCCCGGCTACATCATCTTCCAGGATCCGGCCGGGCACGTCGGAGGAGGGTTCCGCGCGGACCTCCGGCCGACCGGCGACGGACCGCTGGTCTACCTCAGCGTGGACGACATCGACGCCGTGCTGCCGACGATCGAAGCAGCGGGCGGGAGGGTTCTGGCGGAACGCACGGCGATCGACGAGCAGGTCGGCTGGTGGGCGTCGTTCCGCGATCCGGGCGGCAACGTGCTCGGGCTATACCAGGAAGCCTAGACGCGCCGCGCGCGCCCCAGGACGTGTGGTCGAGCCGGATTCGGCATGCGGCTCGTTGGGAAGTCGAACCGCCTGATCTTCTCGATCACGAACCCGGCCCGCTCGATCGCCGCGGGCGTGTCCCGCGCCGTATGACATCCTCCCGCAACATGTGGCCACAGGATGTCTGCTCGCTCCTGACGTCGGGCGCTGCGGCGATCGGCCGCGCGCACGTGCTCGTAGAAACGCAGCTCTCCCCCGGGTCGCACGACCCGATGAAGCTCCGCGAGCGCGCGCGTCTGGTTCGGCACCGAGCACAGCACCAGCGAGGCCACGCCGCCGTCGAACGAGGCGTCGGGGAAGGGCAGCCGATCGGCGGTGGCCTCGATGACCGTGATCTCGACGGCTGCGCGCGCGGCTTCGGCGGCGGCCTGCCTGCGCAGGTAGCGCTCGGGCTCGACGGCCACGAGCTCGGTGATCTCGGAGGGATAGTGACGGAAGTTCATCCCGTTGCCGGCGCCGATCTCGATGATGCGTCCGGTCAGGTCGGCCACCAGCTCATCCCGGTGCTCGGCCACGCCGGTCTCCATGACCTTGCTCAGCCACCCGTAGAAGCGCGCGAAGATCGGATGGCGACCCACAGCGAGGCAGTCTAGCCGCGCCGAAGGAAGTTCACCGCCAGCTCCTGCCTCGGTCTTGCCGTCGAACCGTACAAGCCGGTCAGTCGGCGCGGGCCCGCGCTAGCACGGCATCGAGGTCCGCCGGCAAAGGATCCTCGAGCTCGATGACGGCACCCGTCATCGGGTGGGAGAACGACAGGCGGGCGGCGTGCAAGAACGGTCGCTCCAGCCCGAGGGCCCCCGCCAGCTTTCGATCGCGTCCGTAGACCGCGTCACCCACAACCGGGTGACCTGCCGCCGCGAGGTGCACGCGGATCTGGTGGGTGCGGCCCGTGTGCGGCTTCGCTTCGACCAGGGCGGTCCGCGGATGGCGCTCGAGCACGGTGACCCGCGTCAGGGCCTCCTTCCCGCCCGCGACCACGGCCATCTTCTTGCGATGCCGCGGTGAGCGCCCGATCGGCGCGTCGATCGTCAACGTGTCGGTGTCGGGTTGCCCCTCGACGAGTGCGAGGTAGGTGCGGCTGATCTCGCGCGCGGCCATGGCGGTCGCGAGCACGGCGAACGCCTCCTCCGAGCGCGCCACGATCATCAACCCCGACGTCCCCGCATCGAGCCGGTGCACGATGCCGGGACGCCCGGGATCGCCCCCGGCCCCGCCGAGACGCACCAGGGCGTTGGCAAGCGTTCCCGCCGGATGGCCGGGGGCGGGGTGCACCACCAGTCCGGCGGGCTTCGAGAGCACCAGCAGCGCGTCGTCTTGGTAGACCACACGCACCGGCAGATCCTCCGGTTCGAGGCCTTCTGCGGCAGGCTCGTCGCCCGGCACGTGTACCCGCATGCCCGGCTCGAGACGGAGAGACTTGGACGCCGGCGAGTCGTCGACCAGCAGCGCGCCATCGGCGATCAGGCGCGCCGCGCGCGCGCGCGACATGCCGGCAGCGCGCGAAACGAAGGCGTCGAGGCGCTGGCCGGCGTCCCGCTCGGAGACCATCAAGTCGATCGCATCGCTCATGAGTCGGAGACGGGTCCTCGATCCTGCTTCGCCCGACGCTCGGCTCGGAACGACGCGATCGCGAGCAACCCGGCCCCCACGACCACAGCGGAGTCGGCGATGTTGAACACCGGCCAGACGCGGAAGTCGATGAAGTCGATCACGTGTCCGCGGAACACCCCAGGGGGTCGCGCCACCCGATCGATCAGGTTTCCGACGGCGCCGCCCAGGACGAGCCCAAGCGCGACCGCGTGGAACCGATCCGGGACCTTCCGGATCATCACGAGGATCCCGACGGTGATTGCCGTCGCCAGGACCGTGAACACCAGTGGGAATCGCTGGAACAAGCCGAAGGCCGCGCCCGGGTTCCGCTGCAGGGTCCAGTGCAGGATCCCCTCGATAACCGACACCGACTCGCCGTCATCGAGCCGGGCGACGGCGAGCGCTTTGGTGATCTGGTCGGCGACGATGATGATCGCCGCCAAGGCCACCAGCAGCAACGGGATGCCCGTCTGCGGTCGATCCGGACGAAAGGTGGGTTCCACGTTCGGCGCCGTCAAGGTACGCCGCGCGCGAGCCTCAGCGCGACCGCTCGTCGAGCTGCTTACAGCGAAGACAGAGCGTGGTGTACGGGAGCGCGAGCAGCCTGTCTCGCGCGATCGGGTTCCCGCAGTTCTCGCAGATGCCGTAGGTGCCCCGGTCGATGGCGTGCAGCGCGCGGTTGACCTTCTCAAGCAGGTCGCGGATGTTGTTCGAGATCGATAGCTCTTTCTCGCGCTCGAAGGTGAAGCTGCCGGCGTCGGCATACTCCTCGTCGAAGGAAGCCTCGCCGGACATCTCGGATTGGGTCGAGGTGAACGAACCCTCCTCGAGCTCGGTGGCCTCCTTGGTGAGATCCTCGCGCTGAGCCTCGAGCTGCACGCGGATCTTGCGGATGTCTGCCGGGCTGACCTCGGGCTTCGGGGGCTTGCGCGGCTTGGGAGGCGCTTCGGGGGGGGCGGCCGGCGCGGCCGGCTTCGCAGCCGCCGGTGCAGCCTTTTTCGGTGCAGCCTTCTTCGGTGCAGCCTTCTTCGGTGCAGCCTTCTTCGGTGCAGCCTTCGCGGGTGCGGCTTTCTTGGCGGCGGGCTTCGCCGGCGCAGCCTTCGAGGCAGCCTTCTTGGCAACCCTCGGGGCAACCTTCTTCAAGGAGCCCCTCTTGGACGCCGCCGGCTTCTTGGCGGTGGCCTTCTTCGGGGTGACCTTTGCCACGGTCTTCTTCTTCTTGGCGGCGAGGGTCTTCTTCCTGGGGGCGTCTTTGATCCTGGCGCCCGACTTCGGGCGCGCGCGTGTGGCCTTCTTCTTCTGGGATTTCTTGCTGGAGCGAGCCACCGGGCTCCTCTCGGGTTCGCCGTGTCCATCGGCCCCGGCCGACGGATGCCGCAGGGTAGCATCGGCCCCTAGGAGCGTCAATAAGCGCCAGCAGCCACAGGCGGAACAGCTGGACGACCCATTTCCGCAGGTCACAGGGCCGGCGAAGCCTCATCGCGCGGTGGGTCCCGTGGGTAAGATGACGGTCCGCAACCGACGATACGTGGGGTGAGATGACGGGGTTCGGACCGGTGGAGCGCCAGCCCGACCACATCGGGCTCGAGCACCGCGTGCTCGAACGGTGGCAAAGGGACAAGACCTTCGAGGCGCTGCGGGACCAGAACCGGGGGGGCGAGCGCTGGTCGTTCATCGACGGCCCGATCACCGCCAACAACCCCATGGGGGTCCACCACGCCTGGGGCCGGACCCTGAAAGACCTCTGGCAGCGCTACCACGCGATGCTCGGGCACGACCAGCGCTATCAGAACGGCTTCGACTGCCAGGGCCTCTGGGTCGAGGTCGAGGTCGAGAAGGCGCTCGGGCTGAACTCGAAGCGCGAGATCGAGGAGTACGGCCTGGATCGGTTCGCGCGCGCATGTCGGGACCGCGTCGCCGAGTATGCCGGCGTCCAGACCCGCCAGTCGATCCGACTCGGCCAGTGGATGGACTGGGACCGGTCCTACTTCACCATGACCGACGCCAACATCAGCTACATCTGGACCTTCCTCAAGACCTGCCACGAGCGCGGCTGGCTGTACGTGGGCCATCGCTCGATGCCGTGGTGTCCCCGCTGCGGCACCTCGCTGTCGCAGCACGAGCTCATCGACTCCTACGAGGAGATCACCCACCCGTCGCTATTCGTTCGGCTCCCCCTGAAGGAGCGCGAGCACGAGTATCTGGCCGTGTGGACGACGACCCCCTGGACGCTGCCCGCCAACGTCGCAGCAGCGGTGTTGCCCGAGGCCGACTACGCGCGCGTCGAGACGCTCGCCGGCATCGCGATCCTGGCCGCGGACCGGCTCGAGCACGTGCCGCTGCAGGGGAAGGTGCTGGGGACGGTCAAGGGCGCGGACCTGGTCGGGCTGACCTACGAAGGGCCATTCGATCATCTCCCGGCCCAAGACGGCGTCGAGCATCGCGTCGTCGGATGGGACGAGGTCTCGCTGGAGGAAGGCACCGGGATCGTCCACATCGCGCCGGGCTGCGGGGCCGAGGACTTCGAGCTCGGCAAGCGCGAGGGCTTGCCGGCCTTGGTCCCCATCGACGAGGGCGGCTTGTTCTACCAGGAGTACGGGTGGCTCCACGGACATCATGCTTCGGAAGCGGCGCGCACGATCATCGGCGACCTCGGCGAGCGCGGCCGGGTCATCGACGACGGCGAGCTGCGCCACCGCTACCCCGTGTGCTGGCGCTGCAAGACCGAGCTGGTGTACCGGCTGGTCGACGAATGGTTCATCCGCTGCGAGGAGGTCCGGCAGCCGATGATCGAGGCCGCGCGCACCCTGGACTGGCGGCCCGCGCACTACGGCGCGCGCATGGAGGACTGGCTCAACAACATGGGCGACTGGTGCATCAGTCGCAAACGCTACTGGGGGCTCCCCCTCCCGTTCTGGTTCTGTCCCGACGGTCACATGACGCTGGTCGGATCGAAGCAGGAGCTGTTGGACATGGCGCTGCGCGGGACCAACGGGCTCGAGGAGCTGCACCGACCGTGGGTCGACGGCGTCGTCCTGCCGTGCGAGACGTGCGGGAAGGAGGCAACGCGGACCACCGACGTCGGGGATTGCTGGCTCGACGCCGGGATCGTGCCGTTCTCGACCCTGGGGTGGCGCAACGAAACGTTCCTCGAGCGCGGCTACGCGGAAGGCGCCGGCATCGGCGTCACGATCGCGGATCTCCCCGACCATGCGCACTGGGAAGATTGGTTCCCGGCCGACTGGATCAGCGAGAGCCGCGAACAGATCAGGCTGTGGTTCTATTCGATGCTGTTCATGTCGGTCGTGCTCGACGGTCGCGCGCCGTACCGCAGCGTGCTCGGGTACGAGCGCGTCACCGACGAGACCGGACGCCCGATGCACAAGTCCTGGGGCAACGCGATCTGGTTCGACGAGGCCGTCGAGTCGATGGGCGCCGACGCGATGCGGTGGATCTACGCCGGGGCCGAGCCGGCTCGGAACTTCGGCTTCGGGTACGGACCGGCCACCGAGGCCAAGCGACGGATGCTCACGCTGTGGAACTCGTACTCGTTCCTGGTGACCTACGCCGGGATCGAGGGATTCGTCCCGACCTGGGACATCCTCGAGCGCGGCCCGGCCACCGCGCGCGCGCTGGATCGCTGGCTCGTGGCGCGCACGCAGAAGCTGGTCGCGATGTGTCGTGATGCCCTCGACGCGTACGACTCGCCCCGGTTCGTTCGGGTCGTCGAGAATCATTGGGACGACCTGTCCAACTGGTACATCCGCTTGTCGCGCGCGCGGTTCTACGGCCAGGGCGACGCCGCCGACGGACGCGCGGCGTTCGAGACCCTGTGGTACGCCCTCGTGCGCACCGTCCAGTGCATCGCGCCGGTGATGCCGTTCCTGGCCGACGAGATCTGGTCCAACCTCGTCGGGGCGGCCTGCCCCGACGCCCCCCACAGCGTGCACCTGTCTGCCTACCCCGCAGCGGGGAACGTCGATGAAGAGGTGCTTGCCGCCATGCACGACGTGCGTTCGGTCGTCGACCTGGGTCGCGCCGCTCGCGCCGAACACAACCTGAAGACCCGGCAGCCGCTCGCCGAGGTCATCGTGGCCACGGAGGATGCAGGCGCGCGCGCGCACGTGGAGGCGCACGCTGACATCGTGCGCGACGAGCTGAACGTTAAGGCGGTGCGGCTGGCCGGCTCGAGCGAGGACTTCGCCCAAGTCGAGGTGGTGCTGAACTTCCGCGTGTGCGGTCCGAAGTACGGCAAGGACGTCGGCAGGATCCAGGAGGCTTTGAGACAGCGCGAGTTCAAGCGCATCGATGGCACGGTGGCGGTCGGCGACTGGGTCTTGGAAGAGGGCGAGTACGAGGTGCGGACGCGCGCGCGCGAAGGGTTCGCGGTCGTCGACGGCGACGGCTTCGCGCTCGCGCTCGACACCGAGATCACCCCCGATCTCGCCTTGGAGGGCAGGACACGTGACCTCATCCGGCGCGTGCAGGATCTGCGCAAGCAAGCAGACCTCGCCATGACCGACCGGATCCGGATCACGTACGCGGCCGAGCATGCCGACAGCGTGGACGCCCACCGAGACTGGATCGCGCGCGAGACCCTGGCCCAGGACCTCGCACAGGGTGCATCCCTTTCGATCGAGCCCATCAACACGTGAAGGACGTTGCGATCGTCGGGCTGCCCGGGGCGGGCTCGTCCACGGTGTTCACCGCACTGACCGCGGTCGAGGGCGCCGCGCCCGGCCGCTCGAACCAAGCGGTGGTCCCGGTCCCCGACTCGCGCATCGATCGCCTTGCCGAGCTCCACGACTCGAAGAAGAAGGTTTATGCACAGGTACGGTTCGTCGAGTCCTCGGGCATGGTCCGCCGCGGCGCGCGCGCCGGCGCGGGATCGCTGTCGGCCGAGCTCCTCGGGCACCTGCGGACCGCCGACGCGCTCCTGGTCGTGGTGCGCGCGTTCGGAAGCGAGCCGGATCCCGCGGGCGAGCTCGCCGAGCTCGAGCTCGAGTTCATCACGGCGGATCTGGGCGTGGTCGAGCCCAAAGTCGAGCGCGACCGCAAGGCCGCCCGTGACGACGCGGCGAAGCGTGCGGTGGCGGCGCTCGAGCGCGCGCGCGACGTGCTGGCAAGCGGGCTGCCGCTGCGCGCGGAGTCGTGGGACGAGGTCGAGCTCGAAGCGTTCCGCGGCATCGAGCCCCTGACGTTGAAGCCGACCATCGTCGTGGCCAACGTGGACGAGGAGGGTCTGGGCTCCGAAAAACCTGCGGGCATGCTGCGGATCGCGGCAGCGTTGGAGGCCGAGGTGGCCGGACTGGACGACGCCGAGGCCGCCGAGCTTCTCGCGTCCTACGGCCTGGCCGAGCGCGGCCTGCCCAGGGTGGTGCGCGCGGTGTACGACACGCTCGACCTGATCACCTTCCTGACCGCAGGCGACAAGGAATCGCGCGCGTGGGAAGTACGCCGCGGCGCCACGGCGCCGGAAGCCGCCGGGGTGATCCATTCGGACTTCGAGCGCGGGTTCATCCGAGCCGAGGTGGTCGGCTTCGATGGTCTGGTTGGGGCCGGCTCGTGGCAGGCTGCGCGCGCCAAGGGACTGGTGCGTCAGGAAGGCAAGGCCTACGTCGTCGCCGAAGGCGACGTGGTCGAATTCCGGTTCGCCGTCTGAGGTCCCGGATCCAGCGCTAGCTCTTCCTCGGGGAAGACTTCTTCGTCGTGGTCTTCTTCGTCGCAGCCTTCTTGGCGGTGGTCTTCTTCGCGGTGCTCTTGGCAGCCGACTTCTTGGGCACGGCCTTCTTGGCGGTGGTCTTCTTCGCCGCAGCCTTCTTGGCGGTGGCCTTCTTCGCGGTGGTCTTGGCAGCCGTCCTCTTGGGCGCGGCCTTCTTGGCGGTAGCTTTCTTCGGCGCAGCCTTCTTCGGCGCAGCCTTGCGAGCCGCCGGCGTCGGCGGTGCCGCGCGGTCGGCAGGCGCGAACCGCTCCCTCGACACGCGCGCCGCGCGCATCGATGCCGTCTCGGTCGGCGCGAGCATGCCCTCGTCCTCGTCCTCGAACGGCGATGCTTCGACCGGCTCGGGCTCGTCTATCGGGGGCAGCTCGATCGGCGGCAAGGCCGACGCCGTGGGAGACTCCGCGCGCTCGGGGATGCTCTCGATCGCCGGTGCCTCCGACGTGAACGTCGGCATCGGTGCAGCGCCGGCCGACTCGACGGCGACGCGCTTGCGATCGCGCATGACTCCGACGAACAGCGTGAGGGCGGCAAGGGCGCTCGCGGCGATCGACACGATGATCATCGAAAGGCCGTCCGACGAGAAGACGCCGATGATGAACGTGACGATCCCTGCGATCAAGAACAGCGTGCTAGCGATGATCACGGTAGGTGCACCCCTCCTCGGCTGAGTTCGAGCCGCCTGATCCAACGGCGCCGGAGTCTACTCCCTCGCATGGGTCATCGCCACCATCTTGGCGGATATCCCGCGCTTTTCCGCTGTTTCCGGCCCGTTACTCGCCGGCCCAGAAGGGTTCACGCTCCTGTTGGTCCTCCGCCTCCGCGGTCTCATCGGGAGGCGGGGGCACATCGCGCGCGATGCGCTCGATCGTCGCCGAGCGCCTCGGCGCGGATGCGGCGTCGAGCATGCGGATCTGGTCTTCCAAGAAACGTCGAACCCGGTCGCGAACCTCCCCCTCGAGCCGGGCGGCGTCTTCTTCCGAGGCGGCCGGCGCCGCCTCACCGGTCCGCCCTTCGCGGAGCCGGGCAACCTCCTGCTGCAGCGCGGCGAGTCGAACCTTCATCTTCTGGTTCTCCTCGTACGTGCGCTGGAACTCCTCGACCACCTCGTCGAGGAACAGATCGACGTCGGCTTGGTTGTATCCGCGGAATGCTTCGCGGAATTCCTTGCGAACGATGTCCTGTGGTGTCAGCGCCACGCTAGAAACCTCTCGAGCAGATCGCGCCCTGCAGGATACTAAGGATGATGAAGACGAGCAGGATCGACAGATCGAGGGCGACCATGCCGATCCGCAACGGGGGGATCAACGGTCTGAAGATGCGAAGGACGGGCTCGGTCAAGGCATAGACGAAGCCGATGATGGGGCGAAGGCCTTCGGGAAGCGCGTGGCCTATCCACGACAGGATGACGCGCGCGAACAGGATCACCGTGTACGCGGTGAGCGCCAGACAAAGGATCCCCTCGATCGAGATGAGCGCTCCCGGCTAGAACTCGCCGAACAAGCCGTGCTCGGCGAGCCGGCGCTTCTCGTCCGCCGAGACCTCCATGTTGAACGGGGTAAGCAGGTAGACCTGTTCGCCGACCTTCTGCATCCGGCCGTTCAATCCGTACACGAGCCCCGAAGCGAACTGGAGGATCTTCGGCGCGTGTTTCGGCTCGGTCAGCCGCAGGTTCAGGATCACGGGCACGCCGCCCTTAAACCGGTCGGCGAAGTCCTGGGCGTCGTCGAAGATCCGCGGCTCGACGACATGGACCTGGCGCGGGGCCTGCGTCGGGATCGAGCGCACCACGCCGCGTCCCGCGGGATGCCGGTCTTCGCGACCGTTCGCGCGCGCGCGATCGTCGCCGCGCACGGTCCGGACCATGGCAGGCTCCTCCTGCCGGACGGCCTCGTCGTCGACGTATTCGTCGAACACCTCTTCCTCGTCCATGAGCCCCAACGAGACGAGGGTCTTCTTCCACAGTTCGCGCATCGCTCGATGCCTCCCGGGCCGGGGATGCTCCCTTTAGGGTAGTCCACCCGATCGCTGGGCGTCTGCAGCAGGGTACCGTATCCGAGCCCGCAAGCCCGCGCGGCGGGCTTCGCAACCTGCGTGTTCAGGCCCGCGGACCGAAGATCGCCGTCCCGATGCGCACCATCGTCGCGCCTTCGGCGATGGCTACCTCGAAGTCGGAGCTCATGCCCATGCTGAGCTCCTTCACTCCTTGGTGTCGCGTCGCGATCCGATCCCGGAGCTCCCGGAGCAGCGCGAAGGAGTCGCGTGCCGCATCCTCGCCGCCGGGTGCGGCAATGGTCATGAGGCCCATCGGCGCGACCCCATCCAAACCCACGATGGCCGTCGCCACCTCGAGCGCGTCTCCCGGAGAGACGCCGTGCTTCGACGACTCCCCCGACGTGTTCACCTCCAAGAGCACATCTTGAACGAGCCCCCGGCTTCGCGCCTGCCGCCCGATCGCCTCGGCGAGCCTGACCGAGTCCACGCTGTGGATCAACGCGACGTTCCCAACCACGTCACGGACCTTGTTGCGCTGCAGGGACCCCACGAAGTGCCAGGTGACGTCCAGCGGTCCGCCCTCGAGCGCGCGCATCTTCGAGATGAGCTCCTGCACCTTGTTCTCGCCGAGCTCGACATCGTGCTCGCCCGCCAGCGCCTGCAGGACGCGTCCCGGGTCGATGCCCTTCGTCACGCCGATCAGACGCACCTGGGCGGAATCGCGACCCGCGCGCGCCGCGGCGGCGGCGATCCGGCGGCGCACCGCCGCGAGGCCAACGCTCGACGACGTCACGGCTCGAGGGAGACGATCAAACCCTGCCGTCCGGCATCGCCGGCCCGATGACTGAAGAATCGATGCGGCTCGCACCGCGTGCACAGACCCGCCAGGCGGACCGCGTGCACGCCGGCTCGACGCAGGGCATCGAGCCCGCCTCGCCACAGATCCAGATGCAGCCGCCCGCGCGGCCCATCGCGCACGACGTCGTCGCCGAGGGCCGCCGCCGCTTCCGACGCCACCTCATCACCGACCTCGTAGCAACACGGCCCGATCGCAGGCCCGATGGTCGCGTCCAACACGCCCGGTTCGCCCATCGCCTCGACGGCACGCTCGATGACTCCTGCCACGAGTCCACGCCATCCCGCGTGCACCACTCCGATGCGGCGCCGGGCCGGGTCGGCCAGCAGGAGGGGCACGCAGTCGGCGGTCAGCACCGCGAGCGCGGTCCCCGGCTCGTCGGTCCACAGCGCGTCGGTATCGGGGATGGTCGAGCCGGGCACGTCCGCGCCGCTCCCGCGTTCGCGCGCCGTCACCCGGGCGACCGCGGACCCGTGGATCTGACGCCCGCTCGTCCAGGACTCGAGGCGCGCGCCCAGCGCATCCATGACTCGCGCACGGTTGGCACGCACCAGCTGCGGGTCGTCCCCGGAGACGTACGACAGATTCAAGGAACGGTAGGGGTCGTCGCTCACGCCGCCGAGCCTGGTGGTGAACGCCGCGTGGATCCCGGCCCGCGACAGCGCCGGGACGGTCAGGTACGCACCCGAGGCAGGGGTGGAACCGGGACCGGCTGAGCGTATCCGCTCAGCCGGTCCGGTCGAGGTGTCACCCCGCGAGGGGAAGGCTCGCCAGGCGAACACCTACCGTCGCAGGAACGACGGGATGTCCTCCAGGTCGTCGTCGGCATCGAAGACGACCGTGCGGCGGGTCGGCGCGTCGTCGTCCAAGCCGAGATCGAGCTCGTCATCGTCCTCGAGCGCGAGACCGCCGGCGACCTCCCGGCTCGGCCAGCGCTCGAACCCGGCCGCGATCACCGTCACGCGGACCTGCTCGCCGAGCGAGTCGTCGATCGCCATACCGGCGATCACGTTCGCCTCGGGGTGCGCGTGGTCGGAGATGATGCGCGCGGCCTCGTTCATCTCGTACAGCGTGAGGTCGCTGCCGCCGGTGATGTTGAGCAGGATGCCCCGTGCACCGTCGATCGACGCCTCGAGCAACGGCGAGGAGATCGCAGCCCGGGACGCTTCGACCGAGCGGTCGTCGCCGCGTGCATGCCCGACGCCCATCAGGGCCGAGCCGGCGTCGGTGAGGATCGCCTTCACGTCGGCGAAGTCGAGGTTGATGACGCCCGGCGTCGTGATCAGATCGGTGATCCCCTGCACACCCTGCAGCAGCACCATGTCTGCCATCTTGAACGCGTCGAGCACCGTGGTGTTCTCGTCGGCGACGTCGAGCAGACGGTCGTTGGGGATCACGATGAGCGTGTCGACCTTGCTCTTCAGATCCTGTATCCCGCGCTCGGCCTGTTCGGCGCGCACCTTGCGCTCGAACGAGAACGGACGCGTCACGACACCGATCGTCAGCGCGCCGAGTTGCTTGGCGAGCTCGGCCACGACCGGGGCGCCCCCGGTGCCCGTGCCACCGCCCTCGCCGGCGGTGACGAAGACCATGTCGGCGCCCTTCAGCACCTCTTCGATCGTCTCGCGAGCCTCATCGACCGCCGCGCGCCCCGTATCGGGGTTCGAGCCGGCACCGAGGCCTCGCGTGATCTCCCGTCCGATGTCGAGCTTGAGGTCGGCATCGGACATCAGCAACGCCTGCGCGTCGGTGTTGATCGCGATGAACTCGACCCCCTTGAGGCCCTCATCGATCATGCGGTTGACGGCGTTGACACCGCCGCCGCCGATGCCCACGACTTTGATCACCGCGAGGTAGTTCTGCGGCGTGGCTGCCATCCGCTCCCTCCTTCTCGGCCCGTCCGGGCCGGCCGTTCCTGGCGTCCAAAAGCACATCCACCTCCCGGATGGATCCCGGGAAGCCGGCCTACCGCACCGCGGTTGGCGCGCACGCGCACGGGTGAAGTCATCCTTGAGACCTCGACCGTGCACGTTGGGGAAGACGCGCACTTAGGAGCGGATCTATTCGTTTTTGCAGTTCACATGAGGTGTTAACGTTCTACTTCACGTTGAATGTTATGTAAACCTCACGTGATGATCGAGAATGTACCTCTACCCTCGACCTTTAGTCAACCCGCAGAAACGAGAAGATTTCCAAGCCGATGGTCAGGCGATCGTCGCCGCGGGGTGTCCCGGGGAGCGCACATCCAACGACAGCAGGCTGCTCCCTTCGGCTCGCACCCGTCGCGCCACCAGGTCGAGCACGCGCAGCTTGCGCGCGATCCGATCGAACGACCCGAGGACGACGTCGGCCTGACCGATGCTGAACGCGGCAACGGCGTGCACCGTGGTGAACGGGCCCGCTTGCGCTCGCATCCGATCGGTGAGACCACGCCAGACGCGAAGCACGCCGCGGAGCGTGTCGGGGTCGACGGCAGGCGATAGCGCTCGTGGCATGACGGGCTCGTCTACGATCAACACCGGGAGACGGCGAGGGCGCCGCGCGTCGATAGGAGCGCCCGAGGAATCCAGCATCCACCTCCGGCCGCCGGAGCGAACCTCGATCGCGGGGATCCGCTCCGAGACGACGATCACGATGCCGAGCGGGCCGGTCCGTTCGATGCGCGCATCCCGTACCTGCGGCAGGGCGCGCACGCCTTCGGCGGCCGCGGCGAGGTCCAACGACATGGCGTTCTGTCCGATGCTGAGCCCGCTCGCGCGCACGACCGTCGCGGTGCCTACGGTTCGGGCCCCGGCGACCTCGATCTGTGCGAGCGCGAACACCTGGCTGCCCGACAGCATCACCGCCGCCACGGCGGTGGAGGCGACGAGCGCGACTGCATACACGATCCGCCGTCTGCGCCGGCGCTCTTCCCGGCGCACCCATCGTCTGCGCGCGATCATCTTCGGCGAACGTAGGATCCGGCCTCGGTCCATCATCGCACCTCCTGGAACTCTCCCATCAGCTTCAGCTCCGGCTCCAACTCGATGCCGGTTCGGTCTCGCACCATGCGCTGGATCCGTCGCATGAGGGTGTAGACCTCATCGGCGCGCGCGCCCTCCTCGGCCACGATGAAGTTCGCGTGCACATCCGAGATCCTCGCGCCCCCAACGCGCATCTCTTTGCCGCAGATCGTCTCCACGAGACGACCCGCCTTGTCCCCCGACGGGTTCTTGAACACGCTGCCGCCGTTCGGCAGGTTCACCGGCTGCGTCGCACGCCTCCAGTCTTTCGCCTCGTTCATCGCAGCGACGATCCGGTCGGACTCCCCGGGCTCGAGCCGCATCCCGGCGGCCGTCACGATCGCATCGGAGGGCAGCGCCGTGTGGCGGTACGCGAAGCCGACCTCCCGCGCCGAGAGGGTTCGGACTCGGTCCTCGCCCAGGATGAAAACCGAGGCCTCGGTGATCACGTCGCGCATCTCGCGACCGTGCGCTCCGGCGTTCATCCGCACGGCGCCCCCCAGGCTGGCCGGGATCGCCACGGCGAACTCCAACCCCGCGAGGCGGGCGTGCATCGCCGCGGTAGCGAGTGCAGGGAGCGGCATGGCGGCGCCTGCGGTGATGGTGGACCCATCCACCTCACTCCACCGGAACCCAGCACCGAGCCGGATCGCGATCCCCGGGAACCCCCGGTCGGACACGAGCATGTTCGATCCACGACCGACCACGAGCACATCGAGCCCCGACGCCGCTACGGCGGCGGCCAGCGCGTGGAGGTCATCCTGGTTGGCCGGCTCGAACAGGATCGCCGCCGGCCCTCCGATCCGATACGAGGTCAGCGGCGCGATCGCGCCGCCGGGCTCGATCGAACCGTGCGCGCGCTCGCGCATGATCTGCAGGGCGGTGTCGACGACGGCGTTCATGTGGCTCGCTCCTGCAGCAGACGCAAGATCTCGTCGCCCAGCATGGTCACGTCACCCGCACCGATCGTGACGATCGTGTCCCCGGGCCGGGCGCGCGACACGACGAAGGCAGGGACGTCGCCACGGCGCGGGAGGTACGCCACGCGTGCGCGCGGTGACGCCGCGAGCACGCCGTCCACCACGAGCTTGCCCGTCACGCCCGGCTCGGGCTCCTCGCGCGCGCCGTACACATCGGTGACGACGACCTGATCCGCTGCGGCCAGAGCGGCGCCGAGGCCGGAGGCGAAGAAGCGCGTCCTCGAGTACAGGTGGGGCTGGAACACGGCGATCACTCGCCCCGGCGCGCCCTCGCGCACGGCATCGAGCGTCGCGCGGACCTCGGTCGGATGATGCGCGTAATCGTCGAGCAGATCGACCTGTGCCGCCGTCCCGCGCCGCTGCAGCCGGCGCTGCACGCCCTGGTAGACCGCCAGCGTCTCCGCAGCGTCATCGAAGGGCACACCCACGGCGTCGGCGACCGCCAACGCGGCGAGCGCGTTGCGCACGTTGTGCGCTCCGGGGATCCCGAGGCGCATCGAGCCGAGGCGCTCGTTCCGCCTGAACACATCGACCTCGCGCCAGCCCGACGTCCCCGTCTTCTCGGCTCGCCAGTCCCCCTCGGCCAGCCCCACCGTGACCGTCCGGCGCGTGATCGACGCGGCGACCGCGCGCGCGCCCGGATCCTCGGCTCCCAGCACGACGAGCCCGTCGGGCTCCACCCCATCGAGGAACGCGAGGAAAGTGGCGCGGATCTCGGCCTCGTCCCGGTAGTGATCGAGGTGGTCGGCCTCGATGTTGGTGACCACGGCGATCTGAGGGGCGAGCCACAACAACGATGCATCGGACTCGTCGGCCTCGGCGACGAACCACGCCCCGGCGCCGTCGTGCGCGTTGGTACCGCGCTCGTTCAGGTCGCCGCCGATAACGAACCCGGGATCGAGTCCCGCGCGCTGCAGGATCGACGCGATCATCGAGGTCGTCGTGGTCTTTCCGTGCGTCCCCGACACCGCGATGCCCCTGCGGCCGCGCATCAACAACGCCAGCAGCTGCGCCCGATGCAGCACCGGGACACCGCGCGTGCGCGCCGCGACCAGCTCTGGGTTGTGTTCCCGGATGGCGGTCGATACCACCACCGAGCCCGGCTCGGCGAGGTTCGCCGCGTCGTGTCCGATCGCGATGCGCGCACCGAGCGCGCGCAAGCCCGCCAGCGCGGGCGACTCCTTGATGTCCGAGCCGGTTACCGGCAGGTCGCGGGCGAGCAGGATCTTGGCGAGCGCGCTCATGCCTGCGCCACCGATGCCGATCATGTGCACGGGCGCGAATCCCTCGATGACCACAGGTTCAGCCACGGCCGGACTCCGCCAGCTCGAGCACCCATCGCGCCATCGCATCGGCGGCGTCGGGTCGTGCGATCCCTCGCGCTGCCGCCTGCATCCGCTCCAGACGGGCCCGATCCCTCAGCAGCTCGTCCAGCGCCGCCCCGAGGCTCACGGGTTCGAGCCGGTCGTCTGCGATCACCACGGCGGCGCCCGGGACGGCGAGCGCCTGAGCGTTCGCATCCTGCTCCCCGCGCCGCGCGTGCGGGAACGGGATCAGGATCGACGGGACGCCGGCGGCGGCGAGCTCGAACACGGTCGAGGCACCCGCACGACTCACCGCGACGTCGGCGGCGGCGTACGCAAGATCCATGCGCTCGATGAACGGCTCGACGCGCGCGATCAACGCACCCGCCGGCATCGCGGCGCGCACGCGTTCGGCATGCAGGCGGCCGGCGGCGACCACGATCTGAACGTCGGTGCGCTCGGCCCAGCCGGCGGCGACCCCCGCGATGGCGTCGTCGATGCGTGCGGCGCCTTGACTGCCGCCCAGCACCAGGATGGTGTGCCGATGGGGCTCGAGCCCGAATAGCTCGAGTGCGCTCGGACGCAACGCCTCTCGATCGAGGTGCGTGATCTCGTTGCGCATGGGCATCCCGACCGCGCGGATGCGGTGGCGGGGGAAGCGCGACGCCGCCTCCTCGAAGGCGACGGCGACGTTGGGCGTGAACCGCGCAGCGAGCTGGTTGGCGAGCCCCGGGATCGCGTTCGCCTCGTGGATCACCGCGGGGATGCGCAGCGTGCGCGCAGCCGCGACGACGGGGACGCTCGGATAGCCGCCCATCCCAACTACCGCGCGCGCACGTTCGGTCCGAAGGATCGCTCGAGCCCGAACGACCGCCGGCACCAGCGAAGCCGGCGCCAGCAGGCCTTTCACGTCGCGCGTGAACGGGCGTACCCCGGTCGTGCGCACGCGGTACCCCGCCTTGGGCACCAGATCGCGTTCGAGCCCGCGTTCGGTCCCGACGAAACACACCTCGATGTCGGTGCGCGCCCGCCGCAGCGCGTCGGCGATGGCGAAGCCTGGCACCAGGTGTCCCCCGGTTCCGCCCGCGGCGATCACGACCGGAATCGTCATCGGCTCCTTCGACGAGCGAAGGGATCCCACGTCCCGCGGTGAGGCTCGGTCCGACGCGCGGGCATCCGCGACCGGGGCTGGGGCTGGTGAGCGCGCCGGACCGGCGCCGGGCCCCGAGCCGCGCGCTTCACAGGGCGACGGCGGGGGGTCGGCGGCGCGGTCACCTGGCGGATCGGCTGCGGGGGCCACTGCTCCTGGCGCGCGATGTTGATGAGGATGCCGACGGCGGCGAGCGTGAACACCAGCGACGAGCCGCCGAACGACACGAACGGCAGCGGCACGCCGGTGATCGGGAGTAAGCCCGTGACCGCGCCCATGTTGATCACCGCTTGGCCAACGATCCACGCGGTGACGGCACCGGCCACGATGCGTCCGTAGGTATCCGGGGCGCGGCGCGCGGTCCTGATCCCCGCGTACGCCAGCACCACGAACAGTCCGATCACGGCGAACGTGCCCAACAGACCAACCTCTTCGCCGATGATGGCGAAGATGAAGTCCGTATGAGCGTTCGGCACGTAGAGCCACTTCTGGCGGCTCGCCCCGAGCCCGACGCCGAACAGTCCGCCCGAGCCGAGCGCGATCTGGGATTGCACCGCCTGGTACCCCGCGTTCAACGGATCGCGGAACGGATTCGTGAACGCGCTCAGGCGCGCGCGCCGGTACCCTTCGGACATCGACAGAATCACGGCCATCGAGAGCGCCGACGCACCGAGACCACCCAGCACTCGTATGCGCGCGCCGGCGATGAACAACACGGTCATCGTGATCCCGCCCAGGATCAAGGTGGTCCCGAGGTCGGGCTGGGCCATCACCAGGGCGCCCAGGATCCCCGCGATGATCCCGAACGGGACCAGGACGTCCTTGAAGGTGCGCAGGCGCGCCCCCTTGCGCGTACACAGATCCGCGCCCACCAGCAGCAGCGCCACCTTGGCCAGCTCCGAGGGCTGGAACCGCATCGGGCCCAGCGCGAGCCACCGGCTCGACCCGCCGGCGCGGACCCCGATCGCCGGATGGAGCACCAACGCGAGTCCGACGATCGCCGCCACGAGGATGAGGTACGAGAGCACCCTGGTCTTGCGGTAGTCGATGCGGATCATGATGAGCATGGCGACGACGCCCAACACTGCCCACGTCAGCTGTCGCCCGAAGAACAGGAATGACGAGCCGTAGTTCTGGTACGCCGAGACCCACGACGACGACAGGATCATGATCAGGCCGCCGCCGAGAAGGAATGCCGTCGGCACCAGGACGAGCAGCGCCGTCGTCGTCATCGGCGGCGCAGCCGCCGCGCGGCGCGCTCGTGCCCGTGCGATCAACCCGACCGGAGCGCGCGCGATCTGGATCACGGTCATCGGTTCCCTCCCCGTCGTCGCTCCACCGCGTCGCGGAAGGCTGCCCCGCGCGCTTCGTAGTTCTCGAACATGTCGAATGACGCGCATGCCGGCGAAAGCAGCACGGTCCCGCCGGGCTTCACCCGTTCATGAGCGATCAGGACCGCATCCTCCATCGAGCCCGCGCGCTCGACGGGGACCGGCGTTGCCTCGAAGGCGCGCACGATCTCGTCGGCCGCCTCGCCGATGGCCACCACGGCCTCGAGCGCCGCCGCCGCCGCGGTCAGCTCGCTCAGGTCGTTCCCCTTGTTGCGGCCTCCTGCTATCAGGACCACGTTTGCGCGATCCTCGAGCGCGGCCAGGGTCGCGTGCGGATCGGTCGCCTTCGAGTCGTCGACGAACGTCACGCCGTCGATCTGGGCGATGGTCTGGACTCGGTGGGGCCCCGGCCGGTACGCCGCGAGCGCCTCGCCCGCGCGCAACGGATCCGCGCCGGCAGCGCATGCGGCCGCGGCCGCGGCGACGGCGTCGGCGATCATCGGTCGCGTGTTGATCGACAAGCGCTCGAGCGCGACCACCCGGCCCTGGGGGACCTCGATCCACCCGCCGACGACCCCGGCGCCGCCCGGCGGCAGCGATCGCTCGTCGAAGGGCACGACCTCCGCGGTCGTCCCGGCGACCAGCGCGCGGCACGCTGGATCGTCGTGGACGATCGCAACATCTGCGGCCGTTTGATCGGCGAACAGTCTGGACTTCGCGCGCGCGTAGGACGCCATCGAGCCGTGCCAGTCGAGGTGGTCCTGCGCCAGGTTCAGCGCCACCGCCACGGGAGCGTGGAACGCGTCGATGTGCTCGAGTTGGAAGCTCGACACCTCGGCGACGATCGCAACGTGGCGGCCGCGCAGATCGACCAGCGTCGTCGTCCCGATGTTTCCCGCCGCGACCGCGTCCATCCCGGACGCGCGCAGGCACGCGGCGGTCATCTCGGTCGTCGTGGTCTTGCCGTTCGTGCCGGTAACGGCGACGACGGGGTGCACGCCGAGGCGCCAGGCCAGTTCGATCTCGCTCCAGACCCGCACGCCGCCCGCGCGCGCGGCCACCAGCCACGGCGACCAGGGTGCGACGCCGGGGCTCGTCACGATCAGATCCGCGTCGCCGATATCGGCCGGCTCGAGCCTGCCGAGCACGACCTCGCTGCCCTGGAGCGCGTCGGCGTGCGCGCGCACCCGGGGCGTATCGACGGCGTCGAGCGCGCGGACCCGGGCGCCCTCCTCGAGCAGGGCGCGCGCGGCTGCGACGCCCGAGCGCGCCAGACCGAGCACCACGACACGCGCCCCACGCAGACCCACAGCGTCGGCCGTCATCACAGCCCGACACCTCCCTGGGAGAGGAACTCTGCGTAGAACACACCCAGCCCGAGCGCGGCAGCCAGTCCGGCGATGATCCAGAAACGAACGATGACGGTGAACTCGGGCCAGCCTCCGAGCTCGAAATGATGATGAACCGGCGCCATCTTGAAGAGACGAGTGTGGAATCCGCGGAACGCGATCACCTGCAGGATCACCGAGGTCGTCTCCAGCACGAACAAGCCGCCCAGAACGACCAACAGCAACTGGGTCTCGGTCATGATCGCCAGCGCCGCAAACCCGCCCCCCAGAGCCAGCGAACCGGTGTCGCCCATGAAGATCCGAGCCGGCGCCGCGTTCCACCACAGGAATCCCGCGCAGGCTCCCAGGCCGGCGGCGGCGACGATGGCGAGGTCGAGGGGATCGGCGATGCCCGGGTAACACCCCGGTGCGATGTCGCACGTGCTCGGCCCGTGCCGGAACTGCCAGAAGGCGATGAAGATGTAGGCGGTGAACACGAGCGCTCCCGAACCCGCGGCGAGACCGTCCAGACCGTCGGTCAAGTTCACGCCGTTCGTGGTGGCCGCCATCATCACGAACACCCACAGGATGAACAGCGGACCAAGATCGAGCGTGGTCTCTCGGATGAACGACAGTGTGGTCGGCCCCCCCAACCGCTCGGTGAACAGCAGAGCGAACACCACCGCGACGATGGCCTGACCGACGAACTTCGCCGTCTTGTTCAGCCCGAGGCTGCGCTGGTGGCGGATCTTGATGAAGTCGTCGAGGAACCCGACGAGCCCCATCCCGCCGATCGCCAGGAGCACGAGGCTCCCTTTCCATCCCAGCTTGCTGTCCAGCATGTGCGTGACGAGGTAGGCGACCGTCATCGCCACGATGATGACGACGCCGCCCATCGTGGGGGTTCCCCGCTTCTGCTCGTGGTGGCCGACCTCGCCCCAGTCCTCGCGGATCTCTTGTCCGAAGCGAAGCCGCCGGAAGGCGCGGATCACGAACGGGGTCAGCCCCAGCGAGATCAGCAGGGAGATCGAGGCGGCGTACAGGATCGTCCTCATGCGATCGACACCTCCCCTTCCGCCAGCGCTTCGGCGATGCGCTCGAGCCCCGCCGCGCGCGACCCCTTCACCAACACGACCGCATCCGACTCGAGCTTCCTGCGCAAGGTTCCAACCGCCTCGTCGATCGTGGCTGCGAAGATCGCCTCGTCCGGACCGAAGAAGCCTTCGTGGCGTGCCGCTTCGTGTATCGCGCGCGCCTCCCCGCCAACCGTCAGCAGATGACCAACGCCGAGCCGGACGGCCAGCCGGCCGATCCGATCGTGCGCCTCGATCGCGTGCTCGCCGAGCTCGGCCATGTGCCCCAGCACGGCCCAGGTCGGTCGGCCGCGTCCCATCGCGACGAGCGCCTTCAGGGCCGCCGCCATCGAGTCGGGGTTCGCGTTGTAGGCGTCGTTGAGGATGCGCAGGCCGTCGGCGTCGCGAACCTCCATCCGCCACGCGGAGCCTTCGGCCGATGCGAGCCCCCGCGCCGCGGACGCCAGCGACACTCCCGCCGCGCACGCGGCCGCGGCCGCGGCGAGCGCGTTCGACACCATATGCTCACCGACCATCCGCAGCGCCACCTCGGCGCGTTCGTCGCCGGCCACGATCGTGAACGCCGCGCGCGCGTCGCGGTCGAGCCGAACGTCATCGGCTCGAACGTCCGCGTCAGGGGCGCGCCCGAACAGCACCATGCGCGCCCGCGCGTGCTCGACCATCGCACGGACGCGCGGATCGTCGGCGTTCAGGACCGCGGTGTCCTCGGGGCCCAGCGCCGTGATCAGCTCTGCCTTCGCCTTCGCCGTCGCCTCGAGGGAACCGAACATCCCGGCGTGAGCCGGTCCGACGTTGGTGACCACGGCGACGTCGGGACGCACCAAGGGGACGAGCTCGGTGATGTGACCGATGCCGCGACTGCCGACCTCGACGACGAGGACCTCGGTGGCCTGATCCGCCTCGAGGATCGTCAGCGGCACTCCGATCTCGTTGTTGAACGACGCGCGGCTCGCCACGACGACGCGCTCTTCGCCCACCGCGGCGGCCGTCATATCCTTCGTCCCGGTCTTGCCGGACGAGCCGGTGATCGCGATCACGGTCGCCTCGAGGCGATCCCGCACCGCCGCCGCCAACGACCCCAGCGCCCTAACTGGGTCGGGAACCCCGATGCGCACGCCGTCTTCGTCCGCGTGCTCCGACGCCACGATCGCGGCCACCGCCCCGGCGCGAAGCGCGTCGTCCACGAATCGATGTCCGTCGGTGGTCTCACCGCGGAGTGCCACGAAGATGGACCCCGAGACCGCGGCGCGAGAATCCGTCACGACGCCGCGCACGACGGCGTCGTGGTCGCCGGCGCCCAGCGATCCGCCGCAAACGTCGGCGATCTCGCGGACGGTCATCGGGATCACCGAAGCCTCCGAGCCAGGCTCTCGCGCGCGACCTGCCGGTCGTCGAACTGGACCGTGCGATCTGCGAACTCCTGGCCCGGCTCGTGGCCCTTGCCGGCGATCACGATGACGTCGCCGTCCCGCGCGCCACCGATCGCGGCGTCGATGGCTTCACGGCGGTCGGGGATCGACTCGTAGGTCGAGTCCGCTTCACGCATGCCGGCCTCGATCGCGGCGATGATCGCCAGCGGGTCCTCCGTGCGCGGGTTGTCCGAGGTGATGATGGCATGGTCCGCGCGCGCGCCCACCGCCAACCCCATCAACCGTCGCTTCGTGCGATCACGATCTCCCCCGGCGCCGAAGACCGCGATCAGCCGAGCGCCTGGGGGCGTGAACCCGCGCACGGCGTCGAGCACACCTTCGAGCGCCTCCGGCGTATGCGCGTAGTCGACCAAGACCGCGAACCCTTGGCCCTCATCGATCGGCTCGAGCCGGCCGGGCACTCCGCGCAACGCCTCGATCCCTACGATCACCTCGTCCAGCGGCCACCCCATCGACAGCGCGACGCCGAGCACGCCGAGAGCGTTGGCCACGTTGTATCGAGCCGGCAGAGGGACGCGGACCGAAACCTCCCTGCCCCCCACTACCGCGGCCACGTCGGACCCCGACGCGTCCATGGCGATCCGGGTCGCGCGCACGTCCGCGTCGCGTTCGAGCGAGGATGTCGCGACCGGCAAGCGGGTTCGCTCGATCAGCCGGCGGCCGGCCGGGTCGTCGACGTTGACCACCGCGCGGTCGCTCAGCGCCGGGTCGAATAGCATCGCCTTGGCTTCGAAGTACTCCTCCATCGAGCCGTGGAAGTCGAGGTGGTCCTGCGAGAGGTTGGTGAACAGGGCGCACGCGAAACGGGTGCCGTCCACACGGTGCAGGTCGAGCCCGTGAGACGACACCTCCATCGCCAGGATTCCCACGCCCGCGTCGCGCATCTGAGCCATGAGCCGTTGGAGATCGATCGACTCCGGCGTGGTGCGGACGCCTCCGCGAACCTCGTCTGCCACGTGGGTCTCCACCGTGCCGATGAGCCCTGGTCGCATCCCGAGCGCGTCCACGACCGACTCGATCATGAACGTCGTCGTCGTCTTTCCGTTGGTTCCCGTCACCCCCACCACGGTCATCGCCTCGGAGGGGTGGCCGAAGAACGCCGCCGCCATCGGGCCCATCGCGCGCGCGACCGAGGGAACCACGAGCTGCGGGACGGGGACGTCGAGGATCCGTTCGACGACCAGTGCCGTCGCACCGGCCTCGACCGCCGGCGGCGCGAAGTCGTGACCGTCGGCCGTCCCACCGGGGCGACAGAAGAAGAGGTCCCCGTCTCGGACATGTCTGGAGTCATACGCGAGCTCGCGGACGATGGTGGCGCCGTCGCCGGTGATGCGCGCGCCGGGCGCGGCGGCGGCAAGGCGGTCAAGGGTCGTGGGCACGCTGGCTCCTTCAGCCCCCGCCCGGCCGCGGCCATGGGGCGAGCCCCCGGTCCCGTGCTCGGTCGGGGCGAACTCTATCACGGCCTCGGTCGCTGCTCGGGGGCGTCTTCGGGAGGCAACGCCGGCTCGGACGGTGGGGCCGCCGGAGCGTCGGCGGGCGGACGGGTGCGATCCTTGCGCTCGGCTTTGGGGATCGCGGGCGCGCGCGCCTCGAGGCTGTCGACGTCACGGACGTGGACGGTCGGGGCAACCCCGAGCCGTGCCAGCGAGTACTGCATGATCTGGCGGAAGATCGGCGCCGCGGTGTGGGATGCGAACCGTATCCACGGGTTGTCCAGTTGCACCAGCACGACGAGCCGCGGCGAATCGATCGGCGCCATCCCCGCGAACGTCGTCACGATCCTGGTGGAGTACCCGGGTCGGTCGGGGTGCGGCACCCGAGCGGTCCCCGTCTTCCCGCCGACGAGGTACCCGGGGATCTGTGCCATCGTCCCGGTGCCGTGCTCGACCACGCCCAGCAACATCCCGCGGACGAGCGCCGCGGTCGCCGGACGCACCACCCTGCGCTGCTCGCCGAGGGAGGCCCCGTGGAACTCCCCTTGCTGGTCGACCGTCCCGTTGACGATCCGGGGCTGCACGCGCACGCCGTCGTTGGCCAGCGTCGCGTAGACGCTCGCCATCTGCAGCGGGGTCGCGGCGATCCCCTGCCCGATCGGGATCGTCGCCATCGAGGTTGGCCACCAGTCATCTGCCTGCAACACGATCCCGGGGGATTCGCCCGGCACGCCGACCCCGGTCGGGGTGCCGAGGCCGAAACGTCGCAGCGCGCGATAGAGGCGCTCCCTGCCAAGCCGCTGAGCCACCTTGATCGTCGCCACGTTCGACGATCGCGCCAGGGCCTCCCCATAGGTCAGCCGCTCGGTCGGATGGGGCGCGAAATCGCGGAACGTGTAGCCGGCGATCTCGATGTCGTCGGGGACGACCAACTCGGTGGCCGGGGTGACCAGACCTTCCTCGATCGAGGCTGCAGCCGTGATGACCTTGTTGACCGAGCCGGGCTCGTAGGCATCCATCGCGACGCGGTTCCGTCGTGCGTCGCCGGTCGCGTCTCCGAACTCGTTCGGGTTCAGCGGCGGCCAGTTCGCCATCGCGAGCACCTCGCCGGTCCGCGGATCCATCACGACGGCCGTGCCGCCCTTGGCGCCCACCTTGCGCGCGCCGCGTCTCAGCGCCGATTCGGCCGTGTACTGGATCTGACGGTCGATCGTCAGGACCAGGTCGTCGCCGGGCACGGGCGCGACGATCTGCGAGCGGCCTTGGGGGATCGGCCTCCCCCGTGGATCGCTCTCGACGACTTGCAGGCCGGGCTCACCGGACAACAGAGGGTCGAACATGGACTCGACGCCCGACAGCCCGAGGTTGTCGACGTTCACGAAGCCCAGGACCTGACCGGCCAGATCGTCGGCGGGGTACTCCCGCCTCGTTTCCTTCAGGGTGTAGATGTGCGGGATCCCCAGGTCAAGCACGCGCTGCGCGATGTCGGGTCGGACCCGCCTCGCCAGGTACACGAAGCCCGAATCCTTCGAAAGTTGCCCCACGATGTGAGCCTCGCTGACGCCCAGGAGCGGAGCCACCTGGGCTGCGAGGGCCTCGAGGTCGGGATCCTCGGCGGCCAGCAGCCCGGGGTTCGCGGTGACCGCGCGCGCCTCGAGGGACACCGCCAGCGGCGCCATCGCGCGGTCGAAGATCGTTCCTCGCTTGGCCGGAAGCGTGATCTCGTCGATCCGCTGCCGCTCCCCGAGGTTCTCCAGCGGCGCCGCCTGGACGACCTGGAGCTGCACCAGCCGTCCGGCGATCGTCACGAAGACCATCGTGAAGACGGCAAGGAGGGTGATCAGTCGCAGCGCCGGGCGTGATCCGCTTCGCGTCACGGCGAGCTCGCTACGGCCTCCCCCGCTTCGGGGAAGGGCCGCGGTCGATGACCAGGACGGTGAGGTCGTTCGCTGGTACGAGCCCGAGTCGGCCGGCTTCCCGGGCGATTCGGTGCGGGGCCTCCAGGCGTGCAACCTCGAGCTCGAGCTCTTCGACCTGAGCCGTCTTGTCGGCGACCCGACGACGGAGATCCGACTGGGCGAACCCGGCCTGGCCTAGGAGGACGTTGGCGAACACGAGGGCCAACAAGGCGGCACCGGTTGTGATGACCACCAGCGCCACGAACAACGTCGGGGGGCGCCGGCCCCGCGTCGGGCGGCCACGCACCAACTCGAGGTGACGTGGGCGCTCCAGCGCTGGGGCCGGTCGCCTGGGGCTCAGGGTCGCTGCCCGGGGTGGCGGGGTCATGCCGCCGTTCCCCCGGGGCCTGCGTCGTCGGGGACAGGAGCCGCGAGACGCTCGGCGGCGCGCAGCCGTGCTGCCGACGCCCGCGGGTTCGCGGCGATCTCGGTTTCCGACGGACGGACGGGCTTGCGGGTCAACAACCGCAGGCGAGGCGCCTCGCCGCTCGCCTCCTCCCGCATGAACCGCTTGACGATGCGGTCCTCGAGGGAGTGGTAGGACAGCGCGACGAGGCGCCCGCCGGACGCCAGTTCGGCGGTTGCCTGCGGGAGGGAAGACTCCAGCGCGTCGAGCTCACCGTTGACCTCGATGCGCAATGCTTGGAAGGTGCGGCGCGCCGGGTGCGGCCCTACCCGACGCGCCGCATGTGGCACTGCGGCGCGGATCACGTCCACGAGCTCGCCGGTGGTGCGGATCGGCGCTCGCGTTCGTGCGCGCACGATGAACTTCGCGATCCGCGCGGCCCAGCGCTCCTCGCCGAAGGTGCGGATCACGCGCAACAGGTCTCGTTCGTCGTAGCTGTTGACTACGTCGTAGGCGCTGAAGGTCTGGGTGGGATCCATCCGCATGTCCAGCGGCTCGTCGAAGCGGTACGAGAACCCACGCTTGGGCTCGTCGAACTGCATCGAGGAGACGCCGAGGTCGTAGACCACCGCATCGGTCCGGCCCCACCCGTGCACCTTCACGACCTCTCCCAGATCCGCGAAGCTGGCGTGCACGAGCCGTACCTGGTCCCCGAACGGCGCGAGCCGGGCGCGCGCGAGCTCGATCGCTGTGCGATCCCGATCCAGGCCGAGCAGCCGGCCAGTGGGCCCCAGAGCCCGGAGGAGCGCAGCTGCATGCCCACCCGCGCCCACCGTGGCGTCGACCACGACCCACTCGCCCGGCGCCGGCACGGCAAAGCCGACGACCTGTTCGAGCAGGGCCGGGAGGTGCGGAGCGTCTTGGGACACGTCACGAAAACACCCTCAGGACCAGCACACCCAGGCCGAGGAAGAGGCCCATGCTGGCCAGCATGAGGCCGATCAGCGTGAGGCTCTGGATCAGCTCCAGACCGGGCGTGAAGCCGTCGATCTCGTCGGTGCGCGTCATCCCTGGCGCCGCTTGCATCCCCATCTCCCTTAGAAGTCCAGGTCGGGATCTGCCATGTCCAGATCACGAAACTCCGGTTCGGTGCGCTGGAGCTGCTCCTCCCACGTCGCCCGATCCCAGATCTCAAGCTTCGTCCCCGTCCCGATCACGGTCACGTCCCTCTCGAGCGTCGCGTAGGCCCGGAGATGCTCTGGGACGATGACCCTTCCCTGCTTGTCCGGCACCTCTTCGTGTGCCCCCGAGAAGAACATCCGGAGGAAGTTGCGCGCGGTCACGCTCCCCTGGCTCGTCGTGCTCAGGCGAGTCGCGATCCGATCGAACTCCTCCTTGGGGTACACCGCGAGGCAGGTCTCTTGCCCCCGGGTGAGGACGCAGCCTTCAGCGAGGCGCGCGCGGAACTTGGACGGAAGGATGATCCGCCCTTTCGCGTCCAGCGAATGCTGGTACTCCCCCAGGAACACTTGACCACTCTACTTTCCACCACTGCGCGCCATAATACTCCACCCACTGCCACAGTGTCAACGGTCATGGATGCCCTCCTCCACCCGAAAGGGAAGAAGGCCCTCGCGGGGCCTTCGGGGGTCTATCGCAAAGCCCTACGCGGGCGCAGGCATCGGCGCGGGGCGCGCACCTCGCAGGTACGGCTCCCACTTCGGATCCACGTGACCGACGGCAACGATGATCCAGATCCGCTCCCGCGGGGCGGCCGGGCGCGATCGCAGTCTCATGCCGGCTTCCTTCGGGGTCCGGTTCTCCTTGCGCGTGTTGCACGGCCGGCACGCAGCAACCACGTTCTCCCAGGTGTGGGTGCCGCCCCGAGAGCGCGGGAGGACGTGGTCCACGTTCTCGGCGGCCGACCCGCAGTACTGGCACTCGAAGCGATCTCGAACGAACACGGCACGGCGGGAAAGGGTCGCCCGCGCCCGGTACGGGACCTTGACGAAATACTTCAGCCGGATGACCGATGGGATGGGGACCGAGAGATGCTCTGAGCGATAGCTTCCGCCGTCCTGATGGACGAGCTCAGCCTTGTGCTTGAGGACGAGCACCATCGCCCGCCGTGCGCTCACCACGCAGAGCGGCTCGTAGGTTGCGTTGAGGACGAGAGCTCTTCCCAACGATCCACCCCCACGCATGCCGCATGGTGCAAGAAAGTATACGGGAGGAGCCGGGCCGCCGTCGGTGTTGAAGTCTCGGAAGCAGGGTCAGGCGCGACGACGGCGGCGACGGGGCTTCCCGGTCGCCTCCTCCTCCAGATCCGCCTCGGCGGCACGCAACGTCTTGACGAACTGGTCACGGTCGCGCATGAACTCCGCGACGCCGCGGTCGACCTCTCCAGCGATCTCGTCGATCGCGACGAAGAAGCTCATCTGTCCGTCACGCAGCGCATCGAGTATCTCGCCGTCGTTCTTGCAGATCTTGAAGATGCTCTGACCGTCGGTTACCAGCTTCAGGCTGGACAGGTGCTGATCGAGCCCTTGCGAGCGGCGAAGGTACTCGAACGCCCGCCGAACCCGTTGCAGCGACATGCCGCCGTCCAGCAACGACCTCACGACCTTCAACGCGACCAGATCGCGGAAGGAATACATGCGTCGGACGCCCGGCCGGCCGCCGGTCGTCTGCACGGATGGCTTCACGAGTCCGATCTTGTCCCAGTACCGGAGTTGGTTCCCGGTGCAGCCCGTGAAACGCGAAGCCTGGAGTGAAGAGAATCCGTCTTCTGGCATGGTCCTCGTGGGGATGGTCCTCGTGGGCACGATCCTTGCGCATCGAGCGAAGGGGGGAACCTTCGGGGAAGGGTTCTGTTGTACGCCACGTGAGCCCATCAACGCAAGAGCGCGCGGCGCTTTTTCCTAACGATCTTTCGCACAAGCGCCGGCTCGAACGCGCGCGCTCGGATCGCGATGTGTTCGATAGGATCGATGAAGGTGTGCTCAGCGGTGCGTCAGTGGCGATCGTCGCCGTCGTAACGCTTCTTCCACCGCTCTTCCATGCGCTCGAGCCACGTCGGACGCTGCTGCTTCGTGGCAGGACCGAGGTCCCTCCACGCCTTCACCGACACGAGCACCGCGAGCAACATGACGACGAAACCCGCGAAGCCGAACGCGACCAACACGTTCGAGTTATCCAGGCCGGCGATCAGACCGGCGATCAGCAGGGCGAGCCCGGAGAAGAACCCAGTGACCGCGCGCCTCAGTCTACGAACGGCGGAACCCCGCGGCGTCGCCACGGCGGTCGTCCGCGCGAACTTCGGATCTTCGGCCGCGAGTCGTGCCTCGATCTCGTCGAGGATCCGTTGCTCGTGCTCGGATAGGGGCATCCACACACTCCGTTGGGTTCTCCCACGATTATAGGAGGGGCTGTTCGCTCCCCACAAGGAGTCTGGTGACGTCACATACCTTCATAGCGCGGGTCACGCTTCTCGAACCGGGCGGACACCGCCTCGATGAAATCCTTCGACGCCAGCATGCGCGGCTGCGCCGTCGCTTCGCGCTCCAGCCCCGTGCCCACCGGGGTGTCGAAGGCTGCGCCGGTCAGACGCTTGATCGCAGCCAGCGCCAGCGGCGGGCCTTCGGCGAGCTCGGCAGCCCAGCGCAGGGCGGCGTCCGGATGGGCGCCTGCGGGTACGAGCCGGTCGGCCAGCCCCATCGAGGAAGCTTCCTCTGCCCCTACTCGCCGACCTGTGTAACACAGGTCGCGCGCGCGACCGAGCCCGATCAGACGCGGGAGCCTGGTCGTGGCTCCCAGGTCGGGGATGATCCCCCAGCGCGTCTCCATCACCGAGAGCTCGGCTCCCTCCGCGACGACGCGGAGATCGCATGCGATCGCCAGTTGCAGACCGGCTCCGAACGCGGGGCCGTGGACGGCGGCGATCACCGGCTTCGGGATCTGCTCGTAGATCGAGAAGGCCCGTTGCAGAACCGGGATGTCGATCGAAGCCGGCTCGAACGATCCGTTGGACGAGCCGGCGGCGAAGATCGATACGTCGATCCCGCTCGAGAAGGCCCCGCTCGCACCGGTGACCACGACCGCGCGCACCGCAGGATCGTCTCCGGCTCGCCGGCCAGCCTCGAACAGCTCCGCGAAGACGTCGAGGTCCATCGCGTTGCGGACCTCGGGGCGCGCGATCGTGATCGTGGCCACCCGACCGGCGACCTCGTACCGCACCTTGTCGCTCATCGATCCCTCCTCGGACGATGCTCGGCGGCGGCCGCGATATCGACCGTGTGCTCGCCGAAGCGTTCCCGGAGCCGGTCGCGCGCGCGCTCCGCTTCCCGCCATCGATCCGGCCGCTCCCCGATCCGAAGCTGCTCGGGGCCCGGACCGGGCACCAGACCCGTCGCGGCGACTCCCAGCAACCGCACCCGAGGTCGCGTCAGACGCATCGCTTCATACAGTTCCCGAGCCGCTCCGTACACCTTGGCCGCCACATCCGTCGGCTCCGGCAGGGTACGCGACCGGGTGACGGTCCTGAAATCCGAGAAACGAACCTTGATCGTCACGGTCCGCGCCGAGAAGCCTCCTTTGCGGAGCCGGGACGAGATCCGGTCCGCCAGCCGGAGCAGCTCCCGGTGGATATGTTGCCGCGCATCGAGATCGCGTTCGAAGGTCTGCTCGGCCGAGACCTGCTTGGGCGGTTCGTACGGCACGACCATCCGATCGTCCTGGCCCCGGGCGAGCGCAAGCAGATGGGTGGCGGGGCCGTGGCCCAGCGCGCGCTCGAGCACCCCGTCGGGCAGCGCCAGGATGTCCGCCACCGCGCGCACGCCCAGCCGGTCGAGCGCCGCCGCGGTCTGCTCTCCCACCCCCCACAACGCGATCACCGGGAGGGGGTCCAGGAAGGCGCGGATCTCCCCGGCCGGCACGTGGACGACCCCGTCGGGTTTCGCGCGGGCGCTGCCCAGCTTGGCCAGGAACTTGTTCGACGCCACCCCGACCGAACAGACCAGTTGCCGGTCGGATCGGATGCGCGCGCGGATCGCCTCGGCGATGGCGACCGGCTCGCCGAACAGCCGGACCGAGCCACCGATGTCCAGGAACGCCTCGTCGAGGGAGATCTGTTCGACCAGCGGCGTGAACGACCAGAAGACCTCCAGGATCGCGCGCGACTCCGCTTGGTACAGCCGGAAGGTCGGGGGGACGAAGACCAGATCGGGACAAAGCCGGCGCGCGCGGACGCCCGGCATCGCAGACCGCACCCCGAACGCGCGCGCCTCGTACGAGGCGCTCATCACGACGCCGCGCGGGCCCCCGCCTCCGACCGCTACCGGCTTCCCGGCGAGCGCGGGATCCTCTCGCGCCTCCACAGATGCGTAGAACGCATCCATGTCGACGTGCAAGATGGGTTCGGGCGGACGCACGGTCATGTCGTGTCGTTCCCCCTCCCCGGCGCGCCCAAGGTGGCGAGGTTCTCCCGTCCGGGCCACGTGCGAGTACCGCAGCAAGTTGCGGGAACCGCAACTCGGTGGATCGGATGGTGTTCCCATGCGCCGCATCCGCGGCCGGACATCCGTCCCCTCCCTATGCTCCCGCCGATCCGCCTGAGGCGTGCCAGAGCTTACGCGGCGCGTCGGCGGCCGGGCGGTCGTGCGTCTCGCGTGGCGCGCGCACCGGCTCGAGCCGTTTCGCGGGCGCCACCGGGCCGGGCATGTCCTCGGGCTCGCCCGAGCGGGGACGGTAGCGCGGCTCGCGCTCGCCGATCGGCACCATCGGGTTGATCTCGGTCGGCACCGGCCCGCCGCGGCGCTCTTCCCGGCGCCGCAACCGCTCCCGGTCGGCCTCCTCGATCTCGGCGGCCCCTTCGGTCCACAGCATCTCGACGTCGAGCCGGCCCTCGCGATGATCGCGCGCCAGCGCCGCCAGGTCCCAGGCGCGCTCGGCGTTGATAGACACGCCACCTCGTCCCCCACCGGTCTTGCGCAGCGTCCCCCTGATCACCAGCAGCCACGAATGGAACACCGTGAACGCACACTGCTCCTGGACCGATTCGAAGATGGTCGCGTCCGACAGCCCGGTCCCGTCGTCGAGCGTCACGAAGATGATCCGTTGTCCCGAACGCACCGCCGGGGTCTGGGATGCGACCTTCACGCCGGCCACCATCACGCGCGCGCCCTGCCGGTGCCGGCGGAGCTCGGCCGAGGACGTCGCCCCGAGCACGCCGAGCACGCTCCCGTAAAACGTCACGATGTGCCGGGACACGTCCATGCCGGTGACCTCGATCTCGGCGCGCACGCGCTCGGCGTCGTTGTACGGCCGCAAGCCCCAGGACGTGACCGGCTCGGTCAGCGCGATCGCCTGCTGGGTCGGTTCGGGCTTTGGCTGGCGGCGATCCCACAGGTCCGAGATCTGCAGCAGCAGGTCCCGCCGTCCGCCGAAGGCGTCCATCGCCCCGACGTGGATCAGGTTCTCGACCACCGGGCGCGACACGGCGGTGCGCCGGCAGAAGTCGACCAGCCCCCCGAACGGACGGCCGGTTAGGATCGATGCCACCTCGGCCTCGGAGATCCCCTCGACGTGCATCAGCCCGATGCGGATGCCGTCGCCCTCGACCGTGTACGCGCGCGCCGAGGCGTTCACATCAAGTGGATGGATCGGGATCCCGTGGTGGCGCGCGTCGTCCAGGAGCGCGCGCCGCGGGTACATGCCCGGCTCGTGCGTCAGGATCCCGGCGTAGAACGGGGCCGGGTGGTTGGCCTTCAGCCACGCCGACTGGTAGGTCGGCACCGCGAAGGCTGCCGCGTGCGCCTTGCAGAACCCAAACGCCGCGAACGACGACACCTCGCGCCACACCGCTTCGATCTCGGGCTCGCGCCACTGGTTCGCCCGGCCGCATCCGAAGAACCAGCGGCGGATGTCGGGCAGCGCCTCTTCGTCGGAGAGCGCGCGCCGGACCTCGTCGGCCTTGCCCAGATCGACCCCGGTGACCGCGGCGATCGTGCGCATCACCTGCTCGTGGTAGACGATCACGCCGTGGGTCTCGGCCAGGAACACGCGCAGCTCGGGATGCGCGTAGACCGCGCGCGCCCAGCCGCCCCGGCGCATCAGGTACGGCGACACCATGTCACTGCGCACCGGGCCCGGACGGAACAGCGAGATGTCGACGATCAGGTCCTTCCACTGCTCGGGCTGCAGCTTCGCCAGCAGCTCGCGCTGGCCGGGTGACTCGATCTGGAAACACCCGAGCGTGCGCGACTCCTTGACCAACCGGAACGTGGCCGCATCGCCCCGCGGGATCACGTCGAGGTCGACGGCCTCGCCGGTCGTGCGGCGGATCTCGGCGGTGGCATGCGTCATCGACGACAGCATCCGGATACCGATCACGTCGAGCTTCAGCAATCCCAGCGCCTCGACGTCGTCCTTGTCGAACTGCGACATGCGGAAGCCGTTGGCGGACCGCTCCATCGGCGTGCGCGTCAGCAGGTCGTCGGGCGCGATCAGGATCCCCGAGGGGTGCAGCGCGAGGTGGCGCGGGAACCCGTCGAGGCGCTCGGCCACATCGAACAGCATCTCCATCTGCCCGCGCTTCAGGCTCGAGCGCTTCAGCTCGGGAAGATGCTCGAGCGCCGCGGAGATCCCCGACGCCGAGATGTGCGGGAACGACTTGGCGATCAGGTCGAGCTCGCCTGCGGGGAGCGCCAGCGCCTTGCCCACCTCGCGGAGCGCGCCGCGCGCGCGGTACGTGTCGACCATCGCGACGCACGCGACGCGCTCGGTCTCGAAATGCGACAGAACGTCGGTGTAGACCTCCTCGCGGCGCGCGCTCTCGACGTCGAGGTCGATGTCGGGCAGCTCGGTGGTGCGGTAGGGGTTCATGAAGCGCTCGAAGACCAAGTCATGCTCGACCGGGTCCACCTCGGAGATCTGCGTGAGGTAACAGATCAGCGAGCCGGCCGCCGAGCCGCGGCACGCCGAGCGGATCCCCATGGACTTGATGCGCGCGGCGATGTCGGCGACGGTCAGGAAGTAGCCGGCGAAGCCCATGCGCGCGCTCATCGCAAGCTCGGCATCCAGGATCCTTCTGGTCTTGCCGGTGTAGGTCATCCCCCGCCGCGCGAGCCCCTCGTGGCACCGCCGCGCCAGCAGCTCGTTCAGCGTCCGCTGCGGCAGCCCGTGCGGCATCGGGTAGTTGGGGATCTGGGTGCGGCCGAGCTCGAGCTCGGCGGTGCACTCCTCGGCGAGCCGGAACGCCTCGGCGAGCGGTTCGGGCGGGTGTAGCGCCGCCATCTCTTGCGGCGACTTCAGGTAGGCCTCGTGGGTACGGTTGTCGCGGTGGTGCTCGGCCAGCGGCACCAGCTTGCGCATCGCGTCGAGCACGTCGCACAGGAACGCGTCGGCCCGGGTGGTCGCGCGCGCCCCGTTGGTCGCCACCGCGCGCACCCCGCACTCGCGCGCGAACGCCAGGGTCCGGATCATCCGCGCGCGGTCGCCCGGCTCGAGCCAGGTCCGTGCCTCCAGCGCCGTGCGCCGGAATCCGAACGCCTCGAGCCAGTCCTTGAGGTGCGCGCGCGCCTGGTCGTCCCGGCGCCGGTGCAGCGTGGCCCCGACATCGCTCTCGGGCCCGAGCAACGCGACCACGCCGGCGGCGTGGTCGCGCACCTGGTCCAGCATCGCGCACGGATCGCCGCGCTCGCCGTTATGGTGCGCCAGCGTAACCACGCGGCACAGGTTCTCGTAGCCCCGCTGATCCTGCGCGAGCAGCGTGACCACGCGGCGCTCGACGGTCAAGCGCACGCCGTAGATCGGGCGCACGCCGTAGCGCCGGCAGGCTTGCGTGAACCGGACCGCGCCGGCCATCGAGTCCCGATCGGTGAGCGCGACCGAGGTCATCCCGAGCGCGCGGGTGCGCGCGGCGAGATCGTTCAACCGGATCGCGCCTTCGCGCAACGAGTACACCGACCGGACCGACAGATGCGCGAACGGCGGCACGGATCCGCTCATCTCGCCCTTCCCTTGGCCGTGGCGAAGCGCTTCTGCACGAACTTGTCCGGGATCCGCGTCATAAACGAACCCCATCCCCTACAAGAACGGGAACGGGTCGTTCCGGCTCGGGCATCCATCGCTAGTCCCACACCCGGCACAGGCGCCAGGTGCCCGAGCGCAGATCGCGCGCGATCTCGTACACACCCGCCGCGAGCCCGTTGGTCGTCGGCGCGGTGTCGACGCGCACGACCTCGAGCGACGACCCCGCGGCCCACGGCGGCGCACCGTCGGGAGCGAGCCACCAGCTCCCGTCCTCGCGCCACCGGCCGAGAACCTCGCGGATCTGATAGCGCTTGCCCCGCCACCAGAACGCCTCGATCGGGCCCTCCGGCGCTTCGACCTCGATCGGTTCCGAATACCGTTTCGACATCACATTGCCCGGCATCGATGCAGATGCCGAACACCCCTTTCCCCGGGCCGCTTTCCTCAGTAATCGAACGTATGTTCGAGTAGGGAGGTCACGATACGCCCGGGCGGGTGAAGCCGTCAAGAGTCGGTACAACGGTCTCCGTAGGGTGGGCCATCCTCATTAGCCACTCCGTGGCATGGACGCGACCACCCGCACGGGCTCTACTCAAGGGACAGATGGAGCCATCCCGTACCGCTCCCTCGATCGAGCGGCCGGCGCCGGACGACGCGCGCCTCCTGCTGGACCTCGCGCGCGATATCACGGCATCCCTGGACCTTCAAGAGGTGCTCGACACCTCGTTCCTCGCCCTCCGGCAACTGATCCCGTTCGGCGGCGGCGCGATCCAGCTGATCGAGGACGGGATGCTCGTCCCAGTGGCCACCGATCCTCCGCTCTCGGCCGAAGCGCGCACCGTGCGTATCCCGCTCGGGCAAGGGATCTCGGGCACCATCGCCAAGACCGGCGAGCCGATCTACATCCCCGATATCTGGTCCGACGAGCGCGTCCACGCGACCAGGCGCGCGCGCGGCGTCAGCCACAACGTGCGCTCCTACTTCGGCTTGCCGCTGATCATGCACGGCCATCCGATCGGGGTCCTGCAGATCGATTCGCCGTTGTGCGACGCCTTCGACGCCCCGATGCGCGCGCGCGTCCACGCCTTCGCGCCGGCGATCGCTTCGGCGGTCCAGAACGCCGTGCTCTACCAGCGCGAGGCCGACACGATCCAACGCCTCCAAGAGAGCGAGCGCATCAAGCGCGACTTCCTGGCCGTCGTCTCTCACGAGCTCCGCACCCCCCTCACCTCCGTCGCCGGCTTCGGCTACACCCTCGCCACCCACGCTGAGCAACTCGACGCCGATATCGTCGCCGAGATCGGCCAGCGGATCTGGCGGGCCGGGCGCCGGCTCGAGCGCGTGATGGGCGATCTGCTCGACCTGTCGCAGATCGAGCGCGGCGCCTTGCCGACCGCGGTCGTCCCGACCCCGGCCGAGCCCATCATCCAAGAGGCCGTCGCCGAACAGAACGCAGGGACGCACCGCTTCGACGTCAGGATCGAGCCGGACCTTCCGCAGGTGATCGCCAACCCGCAGCGCCTCCACCAGATCCTCGGCAACCTCCTGAGCAACGCGCGCAAGTTCTCGCCCGCGGGGAGCGGGATCCACGTCCATGCGTTCCCCGACGCCGACCGCGTGGCGGTGGCGATCGTCGATCACGGCAGAGGCATCCCACCCGAGATGCTCGACCGGATCTTCGAACGCTTCTTCCAGATCGAGCCGGCCGAGACCCGCTCGGCCGACGGCCTCGGGATCGGGCTGTATCTGGTGAAGCAGTTCTGCGACCGCATGGGGGCCACCGTCACCGCGCGGAGCCGTGCCGAGTCCGGCACGACGATGACCGTCCGCCTCCGCACGCCGTAGTCGCGCGCGATATCGTTCTTCCATCATGACGACGCTGGCGCTATTCGGCGCCGGGGAGTTCCTCCCTTGGGCTCGCGACGTCGATCGGTGGTGCGTCGAGACGGCCTCGGTCGGCGGCGATCGGGTCATGGTCGCACCGACCGCATCGGCGCCCGAGGGTAAGGAGACCTTCGACCGGTGGGCGCGCATGGGGATCGAACACTACGAGGCGCTCGGCTTGCGACCCGAGGTGCTCGACGTGCGGACGCGCGCGGACGCGATGGACCCGGCCGCGGCTCGAGCCGTCGAGGGCGCCCGGCTCATCTACTTCTCCGGCGGCGATCCCGGGTACCTCGCCGAAACCCTGACAGGCACGCCCCTCTGGCGCGCGATCGCCGAAGCCGCCGCGTCGGGCACCGCGCTCGGAGGTTGCAGCGCGGGCGCGATGTTCCTGGGCGTACGCGCACCGTTCATCGGCAGGGAGGGCGTCGGGCGCTGGGTCGACGGGGTGCGATTCCTACCGCGCGCGTTCGTGCTGGCGCATTTCGACGCGCTCGATTCGTACCGCGCGGGTCTGCAAGCGCTCATGCTCGACGAGTGTCCGCCCGATTGCGTCGCGATCGGGATCGACGAGAACACCGCGATGTGCGGGGACGGCTCGACGTGGACGGTCTCCGGTTCCGGCGGGGTCACGATCCGCGCCAGCGACGCCTTCTCGTACGCGGCGGGCGATCGCTTCGAGGTCGATCTGGTTTCGTAGCGCGCCGTGCAGGCCGCCTCGCGGCCTCATAGGATGAGCCGCCATGGCCCACCTGACCAGACGCGAGTTCATCTACGCCGGCGGCCTCGTCACGCTCGGGGTCGCCGCGGCGTGCTCGAGCGGAGGCCCGGCGAACGACGGCACCTACGGTGGCGTCCTGAGCGGAAGACCGCTGGGGTTCACGGTCTACGTCCCCCCGTTCGAGATCCTGGGCGACCGCGAAGAGCGGGTGTTCTTCGCCATCATCGACCCGGCCGCGCAGACCCCGGTCGCCGGCGCCACGGGTCGCGTTTGGTTCGCGCGGGAGAAGAACGCCGAGGCCTTCGGCCCATTCGCGTTCCGCCAGATCGGGGGCGGGGTCGAGCAACGGGGCTCGTACGCCACGACGCTGAGTCTCCCCGGCGACGGCGTATGGCAGATGCTCGTCGAGGCGACCATCGGTGGAGCCGCGAAAGTGGGCGAGACCGCGATCCAGGTCGGCCGGAAGAACGACATGCCCAAGCCCGGCGATGAAGCGATCGCGGTCGCCACTCCCACCGTGCGCAAGCCCCGAGGCGTCGACCCCATCTGCACGCGCCAGCCTCCGTGCTCGATGCACGAGATCTCGCTCGACGAGGCGTTGAAGAGCGGGCGACCCACGGTGGTGACCATCGGCACGCCGGCCTTCTGTCAGAGCCGCTTCTGCGGTCCTGTGGTGGACAACATCGAGGCGGTCTCGAGCGAGTTCCCCGACGTCCACTTCGTCCACATCGAGCTGCTGATCGACGACGAAGCCGAGACCGTCCAGGCCTACCAGGGAGCCCCGCCCCAGGGCTTCAGGGGTCCGGTGCTCGCGCCGGCCGCCCAGGCGTGGAAGGTGGTCGAGGAGCCGGTGACGTATTACATCGATGCCGATGGCGTGATCGTCGAGCGCCACCTGAACGCCATCGACGCGACGGATGTCCGGCAGGGCGTGGATCAGATCACGTAGGGCCGCTGCGAGCGCGCTCGTGGTCGCGCTCGCCCTGGTCGCCTGCAACCCGCGCGCGACCTACGGTCCGGGAGTCGCGCTGGAGTCCCCCACCGCCGAAGGCAACACCGCTCCTCGCGTGCGATCCCCGGACGAACAGCGCACCCCTCCGCGCGAACGTCCGCGTACGCCCTCCACCGGTGTGCTGGTGATCGCGGTGACCGACGATGCCGGCCGTTCGCGCTCCGACGTACCGGTCGTGATCGAGGGCGAAGGCCTGCGCCGCAGCGTCTACACCGACGCGGGTCGAGCGCGCGTCCGCCTACCCGCGGGCCGGTACCACGTCGAGGTGCCGGCGGGATGCTCCCGGCATGTGATCGTCCGTCGAGGAGCATCCGGCACCGCGGGCGTGGCCGCAGGGCAAGCGGGACTGGCAACGCTGACCGTCCAGGTCGAGCGCCGCACCACCGCGGTCGGGCCTGCTACCTGGAGCCTGGAACCGCCGTGGCCCGACCGCGAGACGATCTCGTTCACGTATCAGTTGTGGGACCGGTGCCGCGAACGTGCCGCGCGGGATGTACCGTTCGACGGCCTGTCGTACCGAACATCGAAGGGCCTGGAGATCGTCGGCACCCATGGCATGCGCTCGGACGCCGACGGGATCGCGCGCATCGACATCCGCTGCGTGAAGCCCGGGGGCGCGGCCCTATTCCTCGAGGACACCGAGGATCCGAGCGACGTGATCGACCTGCTGAGCCTGCGCCAGCGGATCGACATGAGCTCGTCGTGGTGCGCCTAGACCGGACCTGACCTCCCCCGATCGAACCTCAGGATCGGTCGGTTCATGGTTGGAGCCACGGCGGATCATCAGGCCATCCTTGACGTATAACGTTATGCGTTATAGCCTTACGCGGTGATCAGGAGCTTTCGTGGTCGCGATGCCAAGAAGCTATTCGATCGGCAGCCGGCGACGTCAGTGCCGGCGAACCTGCAACGGGTCGCCTTGAGGAAGCTGCGGATCCTCCACCGAGCAACGTCGCTGCAGGATCTGCGAGTCCCGCCGGGCAATCATCTCGAAGCGCTGCGTGGAGATCGAAAGGGTCAGCACAGCATCCGTATCAACGATCGGTACCGGATCTGCTTTCGATGGAAGGCCGGGGATGCCCTCGACGTCGAGATCGTCGACTATCACAGGGGATGAGAAGATGAGCAAGAAGATGGCCCCGGTCCACCCGGGCGAGGTTCTCCAAGAGGAGTTCCTCGTTCCGATGGGCCTTAGTCAGAACGCGCTCGCCCGCGCCTTGGGTGTTCCCCCTCGGCGGATCAATGAGATCGTCCACGGCACCAGGCGTGTCACCGCGGACACCGCGCTGCGACTCGCTAGATTCTTCGACATGTCGCCCGAATTCTGGCTGGGTCTGCAGATGGATCATGATCTGGACGTCGAGAGTGATCAGAGCATGACCAAAGTGGAGCGAGAAGTCATCCCGTTCACGCGCACAGGATAGGGTCGACACCCTGTTAGGCGTCGATCGCGACGCGGATCGCGCGCACGGCCTCGGCGGCGTCGTCGGCTTCGGTGATCGCGCGCACGACCACGAAGCGAGTGGCGCCCTCTGCTTTGATGCTGGGGATGGTGTGGGCGTCCATGCCGCCCGTGACGAACCAGGGAAGCGTCGCGTGCGCGGCCGCGGACCGGATCAGGGCAAGCCCCACTCCGGGCCGACCTGGCTTGGTCGGCGTCGCGCTCACCGGGCCGACGCCGATGTAGTCGACGGGCTCGTCGTGCGCGCGCCGCAGCTCATCGTCGCTGTGCGTCGAGCGACCGATAAGCATGTCGGGACCGACCAGTGCGCGCGCCGCATGGGGTGGTAGATCCTCCTGACCGACGTGCACGCCGTCGGCGTTCGCCGCGATAGCCAGGTCCGCGCGGTCGTTGAAGATGAACAGCGCGCCGTGGCGGTCGGCGGCCGCGCGGAAGCGCTCGGCCGCGCGCAGCTGGGACACCGCGTCTGCGTCCTTGTCCCGTAGTTGGATCATGTCGACGCCGGCGCCGAGCGCCGCGTTCAGGAACGTATCGTCGCGGATCGCCGTGCACAGGTACAGGCGCGCAGCGCCCAGGCGCGCGCGCCGTTCATCCGCCCGCAACCGCGCGCACCACCTCGATCCGGTCGCCGTCGAGCAGATGCACCGCGGCGAACCGCGGACGCTCCACCGGCTCGCCGTTGTGCTCGACCACGACCCATTCGGGCTTCCAGCCGAGCTCGGTCAGAAAATCGGTGATCGTCGCACCCTCGCGCACCGCGCGCGCCTTCCCGTTCGCCACGATCTGCATCACACCGATTCGAGGCGGCGCATCGCCGGGTCCCAGTCCTTCCAGACCGGCTCGTAGCCGAGCGCGCGCAACGCGGTGGCGACCTCGGCCGGCGGCCGCGTGTCGTTCACCTCGAACTGCCCCTCGGCTTCGTCCGGTTCGGTGTAACCACCGGGATCGGTGTGCGAGCCAGCGCTGGTGTGCGTGACACCGAGCCGCACGAGCTGGTCGCGGAACCCGGGCGCCTCGCGCGACGACATCACGATCCCGGCGTCGGGCAGCAGCAACCGCAGCGCGCAGATCGTCTGAGCGAGCGCACGATCGTCGACGGGGTGCTCGGGCACGTACCCGCTCGCGCTCGGACGGATCCGCGGCACACTCACGGCGAGCTCCGAGCGCCACGCCACCTTCTGCAGGTGCAGCGCGTGCGCCGCGACGGCGATCGCGTCCTCGCGCCACGGCTCGTGCAGACCCAGCAGCGCGCCGATCCCGAGCCTGCGCACACCCGCGCGCGCAGCACGTTCGGGCCCCTCCAGCCGCCAGTCGTAGCTCCGTTTCTTCCCACCCAGGTGGAAGCGCGCGTACGCCTCGCGGTCGTACGTCTCTTGGTAGATCACGACCCCGTCGCACCCGGCGGCAACCAGGCGCCGGTACTCGTCGGTCGACCACACCTGCACCTCGAGGGAGATCTGAGGGAACAACTCGCTCAACGCCCCGATGTGCTCGCACAGGAAATCGACGCCGGTCAGCTTCTGATGCTCACCGGTCAGCAGCAGCACGTGACGGTATCCCTGCCGACGCAGCCACTGACCCTCCGCGAGCGACTGCCCCACCGACAGCGTCTTGCGCGCGATCGGCAGCTCTTTCGCAAAGCCGCAATAGGTGCACGTGGTGAGGCACTCGTTCGACAGGTACATCGGCGCATACATGTGCACGGTCTTGCCGAACCGCCGGACGGTCAGCGCGTGCGCCGCGCGTGCGATTTCCTCGAGCCGGTCGGAGCCGGCGGGTGCGAGCAACGCCGAGAAGTCCCAAAGGTCGCGCGTGCCGGCGGGCTTGGCGAGCGCGCGTTCGACGTCGGCTGAAGAGGCGCGCATGGCGAAGGCCGCCAGATCGCGCACCGGCGTCTCGGCGAGGATCGCCGCGAAGCTCACTCCAAGAACCCGGTCAACGGCGAGGATGCCTCGGCCGCATCGCGCTGTGGCGCGAGCCCCGCGAGGAACGCGTCGCGTCCGGCTCGAACCGCGTCGGCGAACGCGCGCGCCATCGCGGCCGGATCGCGCGCGACCGCGATCGCGGTGTTCACCAGCACCGCGTCCACCCCCATCTCCATCGCGGCGGCAGCGTGCGACGGCGCGCCAAGCCCCGCGTCGACGACGACAGGCACGGTTGCTTGCTCGACGATGATGCGGATCGCGTCCCGCGTGCGCAGGCCCTGGTTCGAACCGATCCACGAGCCGAGCGGCATCACGGTCGCGCAGCCGGCCTCCTCGAGCCGCTTGCACAGCACCGGGTCGGCCCCGCAGTACGGAAGCACGGTGAATCCGTCGGCGACCAGCATCTCGGCCGCGCGCACCGTCTCGACGGGGTCGGGCAGCAGGTACCGCGGGTCAGGCGTCACCTCGAGCTTCACCCATGTCGGCAGACCCATTGCGCGCGCCAGCTTCGCCAGGCGCACCGCCTCGTCCGCGTCGAGCGCGCCGGAGGTGTTGGGCAGCAGCAGGTACCGGTCGCGGTCGATGAACTCGAGGATGTCCGGACCTCCGCTGGCGTCGAGGTCCACCCGTCGCAGGGCGACCGTCACCAACTCCGTGCCGCTCGCGGCGAGCGCGTCACGCATGGATCCGCCGCTCGGGAACTTGCCGGTCCCCACGATCAGCCGGGACGCGAACGACCGATCCGCGATATGGAGCGGATCTCCCACGACTTCCCTCCCTCCGCGGGCATTACCCCGATCAGGTTCTACGAGGGATGATCGTTCGACCGAGATCCGCTCGTCCGAGAGGAGCGAACGATCATCCCTCGTAAGGGTCGCGGCCGGATCAGGTCGCCTCTCAGCCCGATTCCCCGAGCTCCCCGTACCGCTCCATCCTATGTTCACGTTCGCGGCGCCGTCGAAGAGTCGATGGAGCGGGCTCAGCCCTCTAGCAGACTGAGCGAGCGCAGCACCTGATCGGCTCGATCCATCTCCTGCGCGACGAAGGAGATGTCCTGGGGGCCCCGCGCGTCGAGCTTCGGGAACAGATACTGGTTCAGCGGTTCGTTGGCCCCGATCTGCAGGTCGCGCGCGTCCATGAACTCCCCCACCGCGAATTCCCACGTGAACAGCACGGTCGCCTCGGGGCGGTTCCAATGCACCCAATAGGTCAAGTATGGCGTCGCTTCGGCCGCGAACTGCACGACCCCGGTCCCTCGGTCCTGCATCGGACGGAACCCGAGCGCCGTCAGGTCTTCCTGGAAGGTCCCGGGATCTCCCATGGGAGCGGCAGCATACCTCCCGGTTCCCGGCCACCTGCATCCCTCGCGTGTACCCTCGACGCGGTGAGTGGCTCCACTTCCCCCGACCGTCTGGTCGCCGGGCTTATCGGTGATCGGTACGAGATCATGGGCCTTATCGCCGCAGGCGGTATGGGCTCGGTGTATCGCGCGCGCGACACGGTGCTCGATCGGACCGTCGCGCTCAAGGTCCTGCGCACGGGCGGAGACGACCCCGAGTTCGTCGCCCGCTTCAAGGTCGAGGCGACCAACGCGGCGCGGCTGTCGCACCCGAACATCGTCCAGGTCTACGACTTCGGCTACGCCGATGGTTCCCCGTTCATGGCCATGGAGTACGTGGACGGCCAGACCCTGCGCGACGTGTTGCACGCGCGCACGGTGCTACGCCCCGACATCGCGACTCGCATCGCGTCGCAGGTCGCCGCCGCGCTGGAGGCCGCACGCCGCCACGGGCTCGTGCACCGCGACGTCAAGCCCGAGAACATCCTGATCACGACCGACGGCCGCGTGAAAGTGGCCGACTTCGGGTTGTCGTACGCGCTCAGCGAAGCGCGCGCCACCCAGGCCGGAACCCTGCTCGGCACCGCGCACTACCTGTCCCCCGAACAGGTCGAGGGCATCTCGATCGATCACCGCAGCGACATCTACTCGCTCGGCATCGTGCTGTACGAGATGCTCACCGGACGGCCGCCGTTCGGCGGCGACTCCCCGGTCGTCATCGCCTACAAGCGCGTCGCCGAAGACGTCCCGAGCGCCCTCGGTGTGAACGCCGACGTCCCCCGCGAGCTCGACGAGGTGATCGCGCGCGCGACCGCGCGCGAGCCGCACCAGCGTTACGCCACGGCGGGCGCGATGGCGGATGCACTGCGCGGGAGCGCTCCTCGCAGCGACACCGACGACATCGGAGCGCTCGTGCATCACACCATGGCGATCCCGATCGCCGGCGAAGAGACCACCTCGATCCCCAGGCGCGCGCGACAGGTCGCGAAGCGCCGCAGCAGGCGGCGGCTCAAGGTCCTCGCGTTGCTGGCGGCGATCCTGACCGGCGCCGTGTGGCTGTACAACGGTCCGCTCGAGCGCATCGACGTGCCGCGCGTGATCGGCCAGAGACAGGCCGAGGCTCGCCGAACGCTCGCCGCGCTTGGCTTCGGTGTCGACCAGAGCCTCGAGAACGACCCCACCGTTCCCCCCGGAGAGGTCATTGCCCAACTGCCCGAGCCGGGAACCCAACTGACGAAGAACTCGACCGTAACCCTCGTCGTGTCCTTGGGTCCGACGATCATCACGCTCCCCGCCGTCGCCGGCATGCGGTTCAGCCGCGCCGAAGATCGGCTGCGCGAGCAAGGCTTCCGCGTGACACGCATGGACGTATTCGACGACGAGATCGAGCGCCTCCACGTCGTCGCTCAGGAGCCGCCGGCGGGATCGCCCCTCGAGGAGGGATCGGTGGTCACGCTTCACGTTTCCAAGGGCATCGAGAAGTTCCCCGTTCCCGATCTGGTCGGCGATCTCGAAGCCTCCGCGCGCGAAGACCTCGAGGACCAGGGCTTCACGGTGAAGATCGAGCGCAAGCGTCATCCCAAGATCCCGGAAGGCGCCGTCATCTCGCAGGATCCCAAGCCGGGCACCAAGCTGATCAGGGGCGAGAGGGTGACGCTAGTGGTCAGCAAGGGTCCCGTCATGGTGAAGGTTCCCGACCTCGAGTGCATGACCAAGCGACAGGCCGAGGACACGCTGGTCGCCAAGGGCTTCAAGGCCGACTTCTCGGGCCGGGGCGCCTACGTCGTCGATCAAGCGCCGTCGCCGGGTAGCAGCGCCGCAGAAGGCTCGACCATCACGGCCTACATGGGCTTCGGCTCGTACTGCTGAGGTTCCATCACCGGGGAGTCCGATAGCCTCAAGCGCCGTGCGCGCGCCCTACCGCTGGGAAGCCGCCCTGATCGCCGTCGCAGCGATCTGGGGCTCGACGTTCACGGTCGTCCAGGACGCCGTGGAGCGCATCCCGCCGTTCCTGTACCTATCGTTGCGTTTCGCGCTCGCGACCGTGGTCATGGTCGCGTTCGGAGCAGCGCGCGGCATCACGCGGACCGAAGCCACCGCCGGCGCGCTCATCGGGACCGCGCTGTTCGCCGGCTACGCGTTCCAGACCGTCGGGTTGCAGTACACCAGCGCCTCGAATGCCGGGTTCATCACCGGGATGTTCGTGGTGTTCACGCCGCTGTTGGGCGCGATCGCCCTGCGCGTCCTGCCCTCGCGCGCGGCGACGGCCGGCGTGGTCCTTTCGACGACGGGCCTCGTGCTGCTGGCGATGCCGGCAGGGTTCACCATGGGCGGCGGCGATGCGCTCGAGGTGATGACGGCGATCTCGTTCGCGGTCCACATCCTGTTGATCTCGCGACTGGCGCCCGGCCTGTCGGCCGTACGTCTGACCACGGTGCAGCTTGCGACCGCGGCCGTGCTGACGACTCTGTGGACGGCGACGGCCGAACGTCATCCGATCCCCACCGACGGGTTCGTGTGGTTCGCGATCGTGTTCACGGCCGTGTTCGCGACCGCGGTCGCCTTCGCGATCCAGACGCGCGCGCAGCAACACATCCCACCGGTTCGGACCGCGGTCATCCTGACGGCCGAGCCGGTCTTCGCGGGGATCTTCGGATTCGCCGTGGCAGGCGACCGTCTGGGCGCGCGCGGATACGCGGGCGCTGCGCTGATCGTGGTGGGGATCCTCGTGGCCGAGTTGGGCGCCTCGGCGAGGGAGCGACTCTAGCGGGCCTGGAACGCCGCGCGGCGGTAGCGCCGCGTGCGGAACCAGGCGACCTGCTGGATCAAGAGGGCGAGCATACGCATCTCAGTTGCTCCAGGAGGTCAGGGGGCCGGCTTCCCATGCGAACCCGACCTCGTAGAGCGCGGCCATCACCAACGGCGTGAGGTTGGCGAGGTCCGAGCCGGGTCCGGGCTGGGGATAGCTGCCCGAGTCGTTGACGGTGGTGTACCGCAGACCGAGGGCGTCGATGCCCGGATAGGTTCCCTGCGCCGGGGCGTGCGCGCGGCCGCTGTATCCGACCGAGCCCCATCGGGCCTTGTTCCCGAGAACCTTTTCCGATTCCATCTCTGCCGCCTTGTCTCGTACTACCTACCTGTCCCTTACAACGAGGGCATCGTCCGTTCGGACACGGCGTGTAAGCGAAAGGGACGACCAAACCGCGAAATGATCACAACGGGTCATTGCCCTGCTCCGCAGTGCCCACTCGGGTCGATCGTCCCGCCGTCACTTTTCCCGGTTCGGTATGGTTCGAAACCAGATGTTGACAGCGCAGGGTGACGGACCTACCCTTATCCGTCACATGAAGCGCTATTTCTGGTTCTTCGGTCACGCCGGCCCGGGCGCCGGTGCTCGGTAGAGCAACCGCGAGAACCAAGACCCCGGGCGAAGGCTCGGGGCTTTTTGCTTGTAGGGGCTCGAAGGGATAAGGAGCAGGTCATGGTCGTGGTGATGAGTCCGAAAGCGACGGATCAAGATGTCGCGCGCGTCGTCGAGGTAGTCGAAGACGCCGGGGGCGAGGCCTTCGTCTCGCGCGGGAAGACCCGGACGATCATCGGCCTGGTCGGCGACACCGAGCGCTTCATGGCGCTGCCGATCCCCGGCATGCCCGGCGTCGAGAGCGTGATGCGGATCGGCAAGCCCTACAAGCTGGTCGCGCGCGAGGCCCGGGCCGAGACCACCAAGATCCGCGTGGGCAACATCGCGCTCGGGCGCGACACGTTCGCGGTTATCGCAGGGCCGTGCGCGATCGAGACCGAAGACCAGGCGATGACGGCCGCGCGCGCGGTGAAGGCCGCAGGCGCACACATCCTGCGCGGCGACGCCTACAAGCACCGCACGTCCCCATACGCGTTCCAGGGGCTCGCCAAGCGCGGGCTCGAGATCCTGGCGGGGATGCGCCAGGAGACCGGGATGCCCACGGTGACCGAGGTGATGAACACCGCCGACGTCGAGTTGGTCGCGTCGTACTCCGACATCCTGCGGGTCGGCGCGCGCAACATGCAGAACTTCGAGCTCCTCAAGGAGGTCGGCAAGCTACATCAGCCGGTCATGCTCAAGCGCGGGCTGTCCTCGACCATCGAGGAATGGCTGATGGCCGCGGAGTACATCGCCAACCAGGGCAACGAAGAGATCATCTTGTGCGAGCGCGGCATCCGCACCTACGAGACCATGACCCGCAACACGCTGGATCTGTCCGCGGTGCCGCTGGTGCACAACCTGTCTCACTTGCCGATCATCGTCGACCCGTCGCACGCGAGCGGCAGGCGTGAACTGGTGGGGCCGCTCGCGCGCGCGGCGGTGGCCGTGGGCGCCGACGGCGTGATGATGGACGTGCACCCCCGGCCCGAAGCGGCGTTGTGCGACGGCCCGCAGGCCATCACCTGCGACGAGATCGGAGACCTCATCGCCGACATCGTCAGCGTCGCGAAAGCCATCGGCAAACCCTTGGCCGACCCCAAGCAGAACCTGGCCGCCGCCGGCGAGTAGTCAGCGAACCGCGCGCATCGCATCGAGCGCGCGCTCGATGCCTTCGGCGTTCACGTCCTTGTGCGTGACACAGCGGATGCGGTGCTCCCCGAGCGCACCGACCTTCACGCCGCGCGCATCGAGCGCCTCGGCGATCTCGGCCGCAGGACGTGAGCCGGTGTCGAGCATGACGATGTTGGTCTCGACCGAGGCCGGATCGAGCGCGTCCGGCCACACCTCGGCGATGCCGTCGGCGAGCCGGCGCGCGTTCACGTGATCCTCCGTCAGGCGCTCGACCATGGTGTCGACAGCCACGCGCGCGGCCGCGCACAGCCCGCCGACCTGGCGCATCCCGCCGCCCAGCATCTTGCGGACCCGGCGAGCGCGCGCAACCGTTTCGGCGTCGCCCAGCATCATCGAGCCGACCGGCGCGCCCAGTCCCTTGGAGAAACAGAACGAGAGCGTGTCGACCTCGGCAGCGTACTCGCCGACGTCGACGCCTGAGGCGACGGCTGCGTTGAAGATGCGCGCGCCGTCCAGGTGCACCCGCAGGCCGCGGTCGCGCGCGAGCTTGCACATCCCGCGGAACAGGTCGACCGGCACGACCGCTCCCCCGCTGGACTGATGCGTGTTCTCCAGGCAGACCAGCGCCGTATGGGTGAAGAACCGGCTGGGGGGGCGGATCGCCGCGTCGAGCGCATCGAGGTCGAACACTCCGCGGTCGCCGGGCACCGCGCGCACGATCACCTGACTGATGGTCGCCGGCGCACCCACTTCGGCGTCGATGATGTGGGACGACGCCTCGACGATGATCTCTTCCCCGGGAACGGTCTGTGCCTTGATCGAGATCTCATTGCCCATGGACCCCGAGGGCACGAAGCATGCTGCCTCCTTGCCGAACAGCTCCGCGCAATGCTCCTCGAGCGCGTTGGCGGTGGGGTCTTCACCCCAGACATCGTCGCCAACCTCCGCCTCGGCCATCGCGCTGCGCATCGCGGGGGTGGGCTTGGTGAACGTGTCGCTGCGCAACTCCACGCAGCCGTGCGCGACGTATCCAGTCGTCATGGCCGTTCAGACTAGCACCCGCGCTCGTTAGACTTCCCCCAGATGCTCCGCCGCGCGAATGTCTTCGTCGGCATCGTCGTGCTCTCATTGATCTGGGGCACGGCGTTCGTCGCGATCAAGGAGACGCTCGACTCGGTGTCCCCCTTCAACCTCGCGATCCTGCGGTTCGCAGTGGCGGATGTGTGCATGCTGGCGCTCATGGCCGCATGGCCGCCCGCGCGCCCACGGTTCAGCGGGCCCGACCTCGGACGCGTCATCGCCCTGGGCCTGTTGGGCGTCCCCGGCTATCACCTCGCACTGAACTGGGGAGAGGAACGCACCAGCGCTTCCGTCGCCGCGTTGATCGTGGCGACCGCCCCGGTGATGGTGGCGCTGCTGTCCGCCTTCGCCAGTGAACGCCTGCGCGCGCGCGGCGCGTTCGGGATCGCGCTCGCCTTCGGAGGCGTGGCACTGCTCGCGTTCACCCAGCCCTCGACCGGCTCGACCCGTACCCTCGTGACCGGGCTCTTCGCGACGCTCGGCGCACCGGTGGCGTGGGCCGTCTACACGATCGTCGCGAAGCCGTTGGCTCGACCCGGCGATGCGATGCGCGTGACGGCCGGCTCGATCCTGGTGGGCTCGGTCGCGCTACTACCGTTCGTCCGCGCGTCGACGTTCAGCGAAGCCGCGGCGATGTCGGCCGCCGAGTGGGGATGGGTACTGCTGCTCGGTGCTGGCGCTTCCGCCGCGGGCTACGTGATCTTCGTGTGGGCTCTCGGAAGGCTCGGCGCGACCAGGGTGTCGGTGTCGATCTACCTCGTTCCCGTGTTCGCGTTGGGAGCGGCGTGGCTGATCTGTGACGAACCCCTAGGCCTGCCGGTGCTGGGCGCCGCAGCGCTGGTGGTGGGGGGCGTGGTGCTGGCGCAACGTGGAGGCGTGGCCACCCGGACCGAGATCCCGCCGCCCACCGAGGAGCCGGTGGTCACCGCGCCCGACCGTTAGTCGGCCTGGCGGTGGGCGCGCGCGCGCAGGACGACCAGCAGTGTCGCGCCTGCCGTCGCCATCATCACCCCGGCCGCCGCGATCGGACCCGTCCGGCCGGCCGCGGGATCGGGGGGAGGCACGGGGCTCGCCGCGCGTGGAAGGCTCGCCACGGCGGCAGCCTCGTCGCCGTACACGCGCACGGGGCTGTAACCGGCAGCGGTGAGCGCGCCGGCGTCTTGGCGCGTCCCACAACTCGTCGCCATCCATCCGTCTTCCTCACGTGCCGCGAAGAACGCGTAGCGCGTCCCGGCCACGAAGTCGATCCCGCAGTCATCGTCGGTGCTGGGTGTCTCCACGACGGTAGTGCGGTCGACCTCGCCCTTGTAGACGGCGGCCACCGAAACGGTCGCCCTACCCGGCAGGTTCGACGTCCGTTCGACCGCGACCGCCACGGCGACGAACACGGCATCGGCGGTCTGGAAGTACCCCTTGGTGTCGGTGGGCGGCGGCGCGCACGTGCACGCGTAGGCGTACCGCGGGAACGACAGCAACGACACGACCACCGCGGCCAGCGCGAGCGCGATCCCGAACAACGCCTTCACGCGCGCTCCATCAACGATCGCACCTCGTCATCGGCGTATCCGAGTTCTCGCAAGATCTCCTCCGTGTGCTCCCCCAGCAGCGGCGGATGCCGGCGAACCGGCTCGACCGAACCGTCCAGCTCGATCGGGGTCCGCACCAACCGTACCTGGCCGGCGGTGGGGTGCGCGACGCGTTCGACCATCCCAAGGGCCGTGACCTGCGGATCCGCGAAGACCTCGGCGACGGAGTTGATCGGGCCGCAGGGAACCTCGGCCGCGGTCAAGGTCTGGAGCCATCGGTCCCGCTCCGCCGTAGCGAACAGCGCCGAGAGCTTGGCGCCGAGCTCGGCCCGGTGCTCCACGCGTGCAGCGTTGGTCGCGAAACGGGGATCGTCGGCGACATCGGGCCGTTCGATGGCGGCGCAGAACCGGCGCCAGATCGTCTCGTTGGCGACCGCGATCACGAACGGGCGGTCCGACGCGTGGAAGACCTGGTACGGGACGATGTTGGGATGGGCGTTGCCCATCCGCATTGGCTCGAGCCCGCCGACCAGGTGGTTCGAAGCCTGGTTCGCGAGCCAGGACACCTGTGAGCCGAGCAGCGACACGTGCACGCGCCTGCCGACCCCAGTCCGATCGCGCTGACGGAGCGCTGCGAGGATGCCGATCGCGGTGTACAGCCCGGCGGTGATGTCGCTGATCGCGACGCCCACCTTCTGCGGGTCGCCGTCGGGCTCCCCCGTGATCGACATGAGCCCGCCCTGGCCCTGGATGATGAAGTCGTACCCGGGACGGTCGCGCGCGGGTCCGGTGAGACCGAACCCGGTGATCGAGGCGTAGATCACCGCGGGATTGAGCGCGCGGCACGCGTCCTCGCCCAGCCCGAGCCGTTCCATCGTGCCGGGCCGGAAGTTCTCGACGACCACATCCGCGCGCGCGACGAGCCGCTCCGCGACGGCCCGATGCTCGAGGCGCGCGAGATCCAACGCGATCGAGCGCTTGTTTCGGTTCGTCGACAGGTAGTAGGCGCTCTCGCCGCCGGCGAATGGCGGTCCCCAGCCGCGGGTCTCATCGCCCGAGCCGGGCCGCTCGATCTTCACCACGTCTGCCCCCAGATCCCCGAGCGTCATCGTGCACCACGGGCCGGACAGCACCCGGGAGAAGTCGGCGACGTGGATCCCTTCCAGCGGTCCGGGCATGGAGGGTTAGGGGCGCGCTTCCTTGCGACCCTTGAGGGGCCAGCGCGGCGAGGTCGTCAACGGAGGCTCCAGCTTGCCGCGCACCTCCACCACCGTCGGCCCCGGTCGCGAGAGCGCCCAGGCGACGCCCTCACCGACCTTCGCGACGGTCACCGTTCGCGCTTCGATCCCGAACGCGCGCGCCAGCGCGGGAAGGTCCGGCGTCTGCAGGTCCGAGGCGATGGTGCGACCGAAGCGCTCGCGCTCGTCGAACCGCAGCATCCCGTAGCCATCGTCGTTGAGGCACAGCACCGCGATCGGCAGGCGTTCCTGCACGGCGGTCGCGAGGTCGCCGACCGCGTACATCAGCCCGGCATCGCCGCACACCACCAGCGCACGTCGTCCCGCGGCGGCAGCCCCGAGCGCGGCCGGGAACGCGAAGCCGAGCGTCCCCCACCCCAACGGATAGGCGAACGATCGTGGGGCGCGCGCGCGGTGGTAGGCCGCCATCCAGTAGCCGGGGATCGCCATGTCGGCGAACACGGCGACACCGTCGGGCAGCGCCTTCTCGATCCGGCGCACGAATCGGAGCCCTGCGGCGAACGGCTTGTCCGCGCCCAGCGAGCGCTCGGCGGCCGAGCGCGCGGCGGCGACCCTGCGCTCGCCGGCGGCGCTCCGGCGTGGTTTCAGCGTGGAGAGCAACAGGTCGAGCGCCTCGCGCGCGTCCGCCTCGATCACGACATCGGCCGCGTAGTTCCGCCGACAGTCTTCGGCCACGGTGTTGATCGCGATGCGCGGCCGCGGCAGCGTGAGGCGCCAGCCCTGGGTGTTCATGCCATCGAGGTCGCTGCCGACGATAAGCACTGCATCCGAGCCGGCGAGCAGTTTGGTCACCTCGGGCTGGTGCGGCGGGAAGCCGACCAGCAGTGGGTGCTCTGGAGGTAACACACCCTTGGCAGCGAAGGTGGTGACGACCGGCGCCTGCAGGGTCTCGGCGACCTTGCCGAGCGCGGCCCACGCATCACCCGAAACCACACCGCCGCCCGCCCAGATCACCGAGCGCTTCGCGTCGGTCAGGGCACGACCCGCTCGGCCGACCAGATCCGGATCCGGTGGCAACCTGCGCCGGCGCACCGGCTCGTCCGCCTGCCAGCGGACATCTTCGCCGAGGAAGTCGTTCGGTATCTCGAGGAACGCGGGGCCGCGACGATCGGCGAAAGCCTGGTGCGCGGCGCGCTGAACCATCGACGCGATCGCCTCCGCGCGCGAGACCGACGCGGCCCACCGTGCCACCGCGTCCATCAGGTCCTTCTGGTGCGAGCTCTCGTGGAGCGACCACCGGCCACTGCGCCCGGCCAGCAGCCGCGACTCGATCTGGGTCGAGATGTGCAGGACCGGCGAGCGCGATGCGCGCGCCTCCCCCATCGCCGCCGCCGTGTTCGCCGCGCCCGGCCCGGTCGTGGTGATGCACACGCCGAGCCGTCCGGTCGCGCGCGCGTACCCGTCGGCCGCGTACGCGGCAGTCTGCTCGTGCCGGACCAGGATCGTGCGGATGGGCGAGCGCGACAGCGCGTCGAAGATCGCGAGGTTGTGGACGCCGGGCAAGCCGAACACGACCTCCACGCCGAGTGCCTCGAGCTGGGCGACGAGAACCTCAGCGCCGGTGGTTCGCTGGGTGGGCGCGCGTCCGCCGTCGCGCGCGCGAGTCCGCGCGGCAGGATCCTTGGGACGCTTCCCGGCCACGGCTCCGCAGGATACTCGACCGCCGCGGCGCGCCCCCAGACCGCTCCTTCTAGGACAACTCAGCCCATACCGCACATGTCGTGTAGTCCGTTCGAGCTATTCCCCGAACCTGGGCGAGTCAGCACCGGCGGCTGGCTCGTTCAGGTCTTCGAAGACAAGAGAAGGGATATGGGGATGCGACGCATGAAGAAGATGCTCGCTTGGGGGATCGCGATGGCGGCGGTCCTTGCCGTTGCGATGCCGGCGCTGAGCGCCACCAAGATCGGCTCGATCACGTTGACCTCGCTCGAGCCGGGTCAGATCACCGGCGACGTCGTGCCCGTCGAATGGGACTGGACGCGTGGCTCCGAGGTCACTTCCACCGACAAGGTCAAGGTCCTCGTCTCGACGACAGGCCTCAGCTGGACCAGGATCTCAAGCGCCATCCCCATCCGCCATGGTCGGTTCGACTGGGACACGACCGGCATCCCACAGGGCGCCTTCGCGGTGAAGCTCAAGGTCGTCAAGGAACCCGTGCAAGACATCGTCAGCCCGATCTACATCGACAACACGGCCCCGACGGTCTCCATCCTCAGCCCCTCGCAGGACCAGGTCATCGTCGACGACGCTTCTCCCGTGCCGTTCGCGATCGTCGCAGGTGTCGCCACGCTGCGGGCCGACGCCCGCGACGCGTTCAGCGGCGTCGCGAACGTCCTGTGGTACCTGGACTACGACCCCGAGGCAGACGAGCAAGAACCGATCGCCGAGGGTGCAACAACCAGTTACGACTTCTCAGGGGCGACGCCCGGCGAGCACGGCTTGACGGCGGTCGCGCTGGACTTCGCCGGCAACTCGGCGGAAAGCACCTCGGTGAGCCTGCTGACGCTGCCGGGCACGGGTCTCGCAGCCGACCCCGGCGTGATCCCCGACGAGGAGCCGACCTTGCCGACCCTGCCCGGTGACGAGGAACCGACCTTGCCGACCCTGCCCGGTGACGAGGAACCGACCTTGCCGACCCTGCCCGGTGGCGACGAGGAGCCCACGCTTCCCGACCCGCTGGCCGAGGTGTGTGCGATCGACTCGACACTGCCGTTCTGCGGCGGGTCTCCGCCTGAAACACCGCCCCTCCCGCCGATCCCGTAACCCATCAACCTCCTCCACACAACGAGACGCCCGGTCACGAGCCGGGCGTCTCGCTTGTTGCGTGGCGCGCACGCGCTCGGGCACCCTTAGGCACTCCATGCGTCATGTCCTTGCGATCGACTGCGGCACGACCGGGATCACCGCGCTCGTGATCGACGAGCACGCCTCGGTCGTGGCGCGCGGCTACCGCGAGTTCCTCCAGCACTTCCCTCGTCCGGGCTGGGTCGAGCACGACCCGGGCGAGATCTGGGACGCGACCGTCGGCGCGATCGGCCACGCGTTGGTCACCGCCGGTATCGAGGTGCGCGACCTCCATGCCATCGGCATCACGAACCAGCGTGAGACGACGGTGCTATGGGACCGCGAAACGCTCGAGCCGGTCCACAACGCGCTGGTCTGGCAGGACCGCCGGACCGCACGGCGCTGCGACGAGGTCCGCGCGCACGAAGACATGATCCGGGCCAAGACCGGGCTGGTCGTGGACGCCTACTTCAGCGCGACCAAGCTCGAGTGGATCCTCGCCAACGTCGAGGGCGGGCGCGAGGCTGCCGAGGCCGGCCGGCTCGCGTTCGGCACCATCGACACCTGGGTGATCGCAAAGCTCACCGGTGGCGCCTCGCACGTGACGGATCACTCCAACGCAAGTCGCACGCTGCTGTACGACATCTACCGGCGGCAGTGGGACGACGACCTTTTGGCGCTGTTCGGCGTGCCGCCCTCGGTGCTCCCCGAGGTGCGGCCCTCCAGCGGGTCATTCGGCACCGCGGAACTGTACGGCGCGCGCATACCGATCTCGGGCGTGGCCGGCGACCAGCAAGCGGCACTGTTCGGCCAGGCCTGCTTCGAGCCGGGCATGACCAAGAACACCTACGGGACGGGCTCGTTCGTGCTGATGAATACCGGCGACAAGGCGCCTGCCCCCCCGGCGGGATTGCTGGTCACGCTCGCATGCGGGCACGACGGCGCCGTCGCGTACGCGCTCGAAGGCTCGATCTTCGTCACCGGCGCGGCGATCCAATGGTTACGCGACGGGCTTGGCATCATCGGTTCGGCCGCCGAAGCCGGCCCGCTCGCGGCGACCGTTCCCGACAACGGCGGGGTGTACTTCGTGCCGGCGCTCACCGGGCTCGGCTCGCCCTACTGGGACCAATACGCGCGCGGCACGATCGTCGGGATCACGCGCGGCACGACGCGAGCGCACCTGGCGCGCGCAGCTGTAGAGGCGATGGCGTACCAGACGCGCGACATCGTCGAGGCGATGCAACGCGAGGCGGGCGTATCACTTACGGAGCTCCGCGTCGACGGAGGCGCGAGCGTGATGGATCTGCTGTGCCGGCTGCAGGCCGATCAGTTGGGCGTGACCGTGCGGCGGCCGGCGGTGCAAGAGACCACCGCCCTCGGCGCGGCGTTTCTCGCAGGTCTGGCGGAGGGCGTGTGGTCGTCCACCGATGAGCTCGCCAAGACGTGGCGGCTCGACGAGGAGTTCGAGCCGGAGCTCGATCGGACGCACGCGGACGCGCTGTACGCGGGCTGGCAGCGTGCGGTCGAGCGCGCGCGCGACTGGGCGCGCGACTAGCTCGCAGCCTTCTCTTCGGCCGGTCGTTCCGCGGCGTGGGAGTCCTTGGGCCCGTTGCCCTTGAACTTCGACGCGTATTCGTCGACGTACTCCTGGCCGGTCATCAGCATCAGCTCGTACATCAGCTCATCCGTGACGGAGCGGAGCACGAACCGGTCGTCTTCCTTGCCGAAATAGCGGTTGAAGTCCAGCGGCTGGCCGTAGCGGACGCCGACCTGGATGGGCTTGGGAACGTAGACGCCGCTGGGCAGGGCCTCGTTGGTGCGAGACACCGCGACCGGGATGATCGGGCAGCGCGCGCGCAGCGCCATCCGCGCCGGACCGGTCTTACCGCGGTACAGCCGGCCGTCGGGCGAGCGTGTCCCCTCCGGATAGATGCACACGATGTTGCCGGCTCGGAGCTGCTGGATCCCGGCATCGAGCGATGCCTCACCTCGCTCGCCGCCTTCGCGGTGCACCGGGATCACGCCAACGCCCCGGTAGAACCACGAGTACCACTTACCGAAGTAATCGCTCTTGCCCAAGAACACGACCTTGCGCTTGACGAACAACGGCACCAGGAGGCTGTCGATGAACGATAGGTGGTTCGGGCACAGGATGACCGGGCCGCTCTCGGGGATGTTCCGCAGCCCTTCGACCCGTGGGCGGAACAGGACCTTCATGAGCGGCCCGAGCAACACGTATTTCAACAGCCAGTAGAACACCGCGGTCCCGAGGCTCCCTTCGGTCCGTGCGGCCTTCCATCGTGGCGAGGAAGGTGATGGTCCAGACTACCCTCGGGGTCCTGGAGCGACAACCGTCCGGGCGCCTGGAACATGATGCTAGCGTACGGTCGACGCGTTACCCACAGGTAGCGAGCACGTGAAATCCGGGTGAACCTGGGAGGCCTGATGACCACGATCATGAAGGGGGCGGAACCGTGGGGCGCCGACGGCGACGACATCGGGGTACTGGTGCTCCACGGATTCACGGGCTCGCCCCAGAGCGTCCGGTACTGGGCAGAAGGAGTCGCAGCGCAAGGACGCTCCGTCCTGGTCCCCCGCCTGCCCGGTCACGGAACGACAGTCGACGACCTGCAGCGCACGACCGCGCAGGATTGGGTGGCGGAGGCCGAGATGTCCCTGCGGGGCCTCCGGGAGCGCTGCTACACCACCTTCGTATGCGGCCTGTCGGGCGGCGGCACCATCGCCTTCGACCTCGCCGAGCGCCTCGGTGACCAGCTCGCCGGCGTGATCACGGTGAACGCTTCGATGTTCACCAGGGACCCGCGCCGCCACCTCGCCCCGATCGTCGGGCTCCTGCCGCTGAAGCTGAAGGGCATCTTCAACGACATCGCCGATCCCAACGAGAACGAGGTCGGGTACGACCGCGTGCCGACCATGGCCGCGAAGTCGATGATCGACTACCAAACGCGCGTGATGCGCGACCTCGGACGCGTGACGGTGCCGACGCTGCTGCTCGCGTCTAGGCAGGATCACACGGTCCACCCCGACAACTCCCCCTACATCCACGATCACATCGCATCGAAGGACAAGGAGCTCTTGTGGCTCGAGCGCTCCTACCACGTGGCGACGCTGGACTACGACAAGGATCTGATCGTCGAGCGCACCAACGCATTCATCAAGGAGCACACCGCGTGAACGCCGAGATCCGCACCGCGCTGCTCGGACGCTACGAACGGCTCGAGGAAGAGATCGTGCTCGAGATCTTGGCCGAGCACGGGATCTATGCGATGCCGAAGAACGATCCGCACGAGTCGGCGCACGCCGATCTGTACGGGCCCGGGTTCAGCGTGCACGGTGAGATCCTGGTGGATGCTCGGCGACTCGCGGACGCGCGCGCCCTGATCACCCAAGAGCTTCCGAAGCACATCGCGGCCATCGCCGAATCGATGGAGGCCATGGAGGCAGACGAGGAGTGAGCGTCGAGACCGAAGTGGTCGAGTTGCGCGGCCACATCATCGACTCGCTCATCCTGCCCCGCGCGCTCGACGAGATCGTCGAGGCAGGCGCCGACTACACCATCGCGACGCTCGAGGTCGGCAAGCACCACACGGACGCGTCCTACGCGCGTCTCGAGATCACGGCCGAGCGCGAGGTGCTCGACCGGGTGATCGGACGGCTGGCGGATGTGGGTGCCACCCAGCCGGTGGCCGCCGACGCGCACCTGATGGGAGCCGACGCCGACGGTGTGTTCCCCGAAGGGTTCTACTCGACCACGAACCTGCCCACCCAGGTCCGGGTCGACGGCGCGTGGATCGACGTCGAGCACCCCGAGATGGACTGCGGGATCGTCGTCGCCGACGGCCGCGCGCGCACGATCCCGATGATCGAGGTGACCAACGGCGATGCGATCGTGTGCAGCCACACCGGCGTGAAGGTCGAGCCCCTCGAGCGCCCCCGCGAGGGACCGCGACAGTCGTTCTCGTTCATGTCCAGCGAGATCTCCAGCGAGAAGCCGCAAGGCTTGATGGTCGAGCGCATCGCCGACCTCGCGCGCTCCGTGAAAGCAGATGGGGGTCGCATCCTGTGGGTGCTCGGACCCGCAGTCGTGCATACCGGCTCGATCGATGCGTTCTGTGCGCTGGTTCGAGCCGGCTGGGTCGACGTCGTGTTCGCCGGCAACGCGCTCGCCACCCACGATTCGGAGGCCGCGATCTACGGCACCTCGCTCGGCGTGTCGCTCACCGAAGGCATCCCGGCCGAGCACGGCCACGAGCACCACATCCGCTCGATCAACCGGGTCCGTCGCGCCGGCTCGTTCGAACGGGCCGTGGCCGACGGGATCCTCGAGCGCGGCATCATGCACACGCTGGTGACCCACGGTGTGGACTACGCGTTGGCCGGGTCGGTGCGCGACGACGGCCCGATGCCAGAGGTGATCACCGACATGGTCGAGGCCCAGCGCCAGATGCGCGCGCGCGTCCCGGGCCTGGGGATGGCGATCATGGTCTCGACGATGCTGCACTCGATCGCGACCGGCAACATCTTGCCGGCGAGCGTCCCCCTGGTGTGTGTCGACATCAACCCCGCGGCGGTGACCAAGCTGGTCGACCGCGGCTCGATCCAGTCGGTCGGGATGGTGACCGACGTGGGCCTTTTCCTGCGGCGTTTGGCCGACGCGCTCGGCGCTCACTAGTCGATCGTCAGCTCGGCCCGAGGAGCCGCGAAACACTCCCGCCTCCCCACTCGCGATATATCTTGACTTCCCCCCTAAACGCGACATATCGTGTCCCCTCGGTAAGCGGCCCACCGAAGGGGGAGAAGCCATGAAGCGCTGGTCGGTCGAGCAAGAGCTTTCGACGGAGGTCGTGGGGGTCCATGAGGTTTCCGCGCGCCTGGTATCGGGAGACATCGCGATCACGGCAACCGACGGGCCGGCCAGGATCGAGGTCGCGGACGTCCGCAACGGGGCCGTCGAAGTCACCTTCGATGACGGGCTCCTGTCGGTGTCGCATGAGCAGTTCGGCGAGCACGGCCGTCGTCGCGGGCTCGCGTGGCTGCTGGGAGGAGGACCGTCCCCCGCCGCGCGAGTCACGATCGGCGTCCCGGCCGGGACGCGGGTGGGCGCCTCCTCGGTCGCGGCCGACATGCTGGTCGCAGGGCTAACCGAGCCGGTCAACCTCAAGACCGTGTCCGGTGACATCACCTTGAAAGACCTGGCCGAGCGCGTCGACGCGCGCACGGTCTCCGGCGACGTGGAAGCGTTCGGGATCGCAGGCGATCTGAACGTCGGGACAGTCTCGGGTGACTTGGCGATGGTGAACGGCACGTGCCGCTGGCTCGAGTCAAAGACGGTCTCCGGCGACATCCTGCTCGACCTCGCGCTCCCCCGAGGCGCCGTCTACACCGTCGCGACCGTTTCCGGCGACGTGTCGCTGCGCCTCCCCAGCGAACCCAGCCTCATCGTCGAAGCCGCATCGCTGTCGGGCGACCTGCGCTCTGACTGGGACATCGGGTGGGAATCGACACGACCGGGGCGTCGTCGTGTGCGCACCACGCTCGGCTCGGGCGATGCGCGCCTGGTGGTCAAGACGGTTTCGGGCGACCTGCAGATCCTGAGCAAACGGGCGGCTGCGTGACCAACCTGTTCGGACACGGCGATTTCCGCCTCTACCTGCTGAGGATGCTCGCCGACGAGCCGCGACACGGCTACGAGCTGATCCGCTCGCTCGAGGACGAGCTCAGCGGCCTGTACAAACCCTCCCCCGGCTCGGTCTATCCCCGCCTGTCCGCGCTCGAAGAGGAGGGGCTCATCGAGCGGACCGAGGAGGAGGGCCGCAAGTCCTACCGCATCACCGAAGCGGGTCGAGCCGAGCTCGACGAGCGGCGCGACGAACTGGACGAGCTCGAACATCGTGTCGGCTCGGCGGGAGACCTCGCCCACGACATCCGGTCCGAGGTGCGCGCGTCGGTCCGCGAGCTCCGAGAGGAGCTGCGTGAAGCGCTTCGCGAGGTCCGCGGCGACGTCGGCGACACGCTCGACGACGAGCTTCGATCGACGCGCGAGGAGATGCGCGAGCGCCTGCGGAGCGAACGCCGGCGCATCCGCGTGGAGGCGCGCGTCCGTGTCGATGAGGGGCGGGAGGTTCAGCGCGAGTTGCGAGCGCTGCGCGAGGACGCGCGCGCGCTGGTGACCGACGTCGTTGCGACCGCACAGCGGCACGGGATCGATCGGGAGAAGCTGAACGAGCTCCGGGCGATCCTGCGCGAGGCGCGCGCGCGCGCCGTCGAGATCATCAGCGACAAAGATCAGAGGTAGCGCTCAAGGAACCACCTCGGTCCCGGCTTCCCCTTTCGCGGCCTCGACGAGATGGTCGAGCGAGGTGATCACGGCGCGGGCGCCCGCGTCGACCGCATCGGCGGCCGCCAGCACCTTCTCGGCCATCGAACCTCGCGGGAACTCCCCGGAATCCACGCATGCGCGCGCCTCGGCAACGCTCAGTCGATCGAGCCATACCTCGCGCTCGGTCCCGAATCCGCGCGCGACCCTCTCCACGTCCGTCGCGATCACCAACAGGTCCGCAGAGATCGTCCGCACCAAGACCGCCGCCGTCAGGTCCTTGTCGACCACCGCGGCAACGCCACGATAGCCGTTCCCCTCGGCCACCACCGGCACCCCTCCCCCGCCACCGGCTATCACGACCACCCCCGCTTCGATCAGCGCGCGCAGGGCAGCTGCCTCCACCACCTGTTTCGGTTGCGGTGACGCGACGACGCGACGCCATCCCCCGCCGGACACCTCATCGACCGTGATGCCGCGCGCGCGGTACTCGGCTGCGCCCTTGTTCGACAGGTGTGGCCCGACGGGCTTGGACGGCTTCAGGAACGCAGGGTCCGCAGGATCGACCACCACCTGGGTGACCACCGTCGCGACCGGGCGTTCCGCGAGCGCGCGCCGCAGCGCGGCGGCCAACTCCTGCTGGATCAGGTAGCCCAACTGTCCCTGGGTCTCTGCGACGTGGACGTCCAGCGGGAAACGTGGCAGGCGATCGGGCATCGCCTCGTCCTGCAACATCAACCGGCCGACCTGCGGACCGTTCCCGTGGGTCACCACCAACTCGTAGCCTTGCCCCGCGAGCCGGGCGAGCCCTTCGCACGCGTCGCGGATCGCCGCACGCTGCTCGGGGATCGTGCCACGGTCACCCCGGCGAAGGATCGCGTTCCCGCCGAGCGCGACGACCGCGCGCACCTATCGCCTCACGCGGACGTGATGCGGGACAGGACGTCGGCGATCGTCGGCTCACCAACCTCTTCGAGGTCGTAGGCGACGCGCACGGCCGGCTTGTCGAGCGTCGTCAGGCGGCGGAGGTCGATGGGGGTCGCGATCACGACCACCTCAGCGGGCGTCGCGTTGATCGTCGCGGCCAGGTCGGCGATCTGCTCGTCCGAATACCCCATCGCCGGAAGCACTGCGCCGACGTCCGGGTAGCGCTCGAACGTCTCCGCGATGGAGCCCACCGCGTAGGAGCGTGGGTCGATGATCTCTGCCGCGCCCGCGCCGCGCGCGGCGACGACGCCGGCGCCGTAGGTCATCCCGCCGTGGGTGAGCGTGGGACCGTCCTCGACGACGAGCACGCGCTTGCCGGCGAGATCGACCTCTTCCAGGAAACGAACCGGCGAGCGCGCGCGCACCACCGTCGCGGTGGGGTTCATGCGCGTGATCGCATCCGACACCAGTTCGACCTGCTCGTCGGTCGCCGAGTCCATCTTGTTGATCACGATCGCGTGCGCCATCCGGACGTTGGCCTCCCCGGGGTGGTACCGAGACTCGTGTCCAGGGCGGAGAGGATCCACCACGGTGATGTGCACGTCGGGCCGCACGAACGGAAGGTCGTTGTTCCCGCCGTCCCACAGAACGACGTCGGCTTCGTCCTCGGCCTGCTGGAGGATGTCGGCGAAATCGACCCCGCAGTACACGACGGTGCCGCGCTCGAGGTGAGGCTCGAACTCCTCGCGCTCTTCGATCGTGACCTTGTGCAAGTCCAGGTCGTCGTGCGAGGCGAACCGTTGCACGCGCTGGGCTTCGAGATCGCCGTAGGGCATCGGATGGCGGATCACCACCACGGTCAGCCCGGCGTCGCGCAAGACCTCCGCGACGCGGCGCGTTGTCTGGGACTTCCCAGCGCCGGTGCGCGCAGCGCAAACCGCCACCGTCGGCCGGCGCGAGCCGAGCATCGTGGCGTTCGGACCGAGCAACGTGAAGTCTGCCCCGGCCGCGAGCGCGATCGACGCCGCGTGCATCACGTGCTCGTGTGACACGTCCGAATACGCGAACACGACCTCGTCCACCTTCTCGCCCCACACCAGATCGGCCAGCTCCTCCTCGGGCACGATCGAGATGCCCTTCGGGTAGAGCGGTCCCGCCAGGGAGCGAGGATAGGTGCGGTCCTCGATGTAGGGGATCTGGGTGGCCGTGAACGCTACCACCTCGGTTTCGGGGTCGTCGCGGTACACGGTGTTGAAGTTGTGGAAGTCTCGCCCCGCGGCGCCCATGATCACGACGCGACGGCGCATCGATGTGTCGGCCACGCGGCGAGTCTACCCGGTCGCTGCCCGCGAGCGAGATCGCACGGTCGGAGTGACCCAGGTCTTGATGAGCGCGACGAGCGCGGCCGCCCCCGCCGCCACCCGGCGGCTGCGGGAAGCCGGTCAGCCTCACGGCCAGCTAAGCGTACCCTCGCTGCGGGGGCTCAGCCGACGACCGGGAGCCGCTTGCCGTCCTCGGGGACGACCTCGTACCCGGCGTCCTCGATCGCGGCCGCGATCGCGCCCGGCTCGAGGCCTTCGCCGGTGACGACGACCGACCCGCTCTCGAAGTCGGCCTTCACCTCGGAGACGCCTTCCAGCCGATCGAGAGCGTTCGAGATGCTGCGTTCGCAGCCGTCGCAGTGCATCCCCGCGACGTTGATCTTCATAATGTTCATGCTCTCCACCTTATCCACGGAACGGCTCCACGCGCCTCAGTCGCAAGGCGTTCGTCACCACCGACACGCTCGACAGTCCCATCGCCATCCCGGCAAGCATCGGGTTGATCGCGCCGAGGGCAGCCAGGGGGATCAACGCTGCGTTGTAGCCGAACGCCCAGAACAGGTTCTGCACGATCGTGCGGAAGGTTCGACGCGCCAGATGCACGGCCGTGGGAACGCCCATCACGTCGTCGCCCACCAAGGTGATATCGCTGGCCTCGATGGCGACGTCGGTGCCGCTGCCGATGGCGATGCCGAGATCGGCCGTCGCCAGCGCCGGCGCGTCGTTGATCCCGTCGCCAACCATCGCGACGCGCTTGCCTTCGGCCTGCAGCTCGCGCACGACCTCGGCCTTGCGCTCGGGGCGGACGTCGGCGATGACGCGGACGATCCCCGCTTCACGCGCGATCGCGCGCGCGGTCGCTTCGTTATCGCCGGTCAGCAACACGACCTCGAGACCCAACGTCCCTAGGCGCTGCACCGCGGCCGCGCTCGAGGACTTGATCCGGTCGGCGACGCCGATCAAACCACGGACGCGTCCGTCCCACCCAACCGCGAACACGGTCTTGCCTTCGGCTTCCAAGGCCTGGCGCCGCTCGTCGAGCTCGGCGCACGACATGGAACCGTGCTCGGCCAGGAACGCCGGCCGACCCACGAACACCTCTCGTCCGTTCACGGTGGCGCGCGCGCCCGAACCGCCGTGCGCCGCGAACCCCTCGGCGACCGGGATCGCCACGCCCGCTTGCTTCGCGTGCCCGAGCACCGCGCGCGCGATCGGATGCTCGCTGCCGGCCTCCACGCCCGCCGCGTGCTCCAGCAGTTCGTGCTCCGAGACGACACCACGGTTCCACGTGTCGACCACGACGTCGGTCACGTGCATCCGGCCCTCGGTGATCGTCCCGGTCTTGTCCAGCACGACCACGTCGATCCCACGCGACCGCTCGAGCGCCTCGGCCCCCCGGATCAGCACGCCCATCTGCGCGCCTCGTCCGGTGCCGACCATGATCGTGACCGGCGTCGCCAGCCCCATCGCGCACGGGCAGGCGATGATCAACACGGCAACCGTTGGGATGAGTGACTCCCCCAGCCTGTGCCCTGTGATCATCCATGCAGCGAACGTTCCCAGCGCGATCACGATCACGATCGGGACGAAGATGCCGGCGACGCGGTCCACCAGACGCTGGATCTCGGCCTTCGAGTCCTGGGCCTCTTCCACCAGTCGCACGATCTGCGACAACGCGGTGTCGGCGCCGACCTTGCGCGCCTCGACGACGAGCGACCCGTGCGCGTTGATGGTCGCGCCGATCACCTCGTCGCCCGGACCCTTCTCGCGCGGAACACTCTCGCCGGTCACCATAGACTCGTCCACCGCGCTCGAGCCGGACACGACCACGCCGTCGGTCGCGAGCTTCTCGCCCGGTCGCACGACGAAGTGATCCCCGACCTGGATCTCCGCCGCCGGGATCATGACCTCGACCCCGCGGCGCAGGACGCGCGCCTCCTTCGCGCCGAGTTCCAGCAGCGCGCGGATCGCGGCGCCGGCGCGGCCGCGCGCGCTGGCCTCGAAGTACTTGCCGAGGAGGATGAACGTGATGACCGCCGCGGCGATCTCGAAGTAGACGTGCTCGTCGTTGTACAGCGCCCAGACGCTGAACGTGTACGCCGCAAGCGTCCCGAGCGCGACCAGCGTGTCCATGTTGGCCTCGAGCATCCGGGCCTTGCGCACGGCGCTGGTGATGAAGGGCCAGCCCGCCCAGAACTGCACCGGCGTGACCAGCGCCCACGTCGCGAACATGGCCCAGCGCGCGTCCACCCCCATGCCGAGGACGACCGCCGGGACCGAGAAGATGGCTGCGACCAGGAACCGCCGCAGGAACATTCGCTCGGGCGCCTTGGCGTCGCGCTCTCCGCCGTGCGGGGCCGCACCGTACCCGGCGCGTTCGACCGCTTCGATCAACTCCTCTACCTTCGTGGCGGGGTCGCCCAGCGCGACGCGCGCGCGCTCGGTCGCGAAGTTAACCGTCGCCTGCTGAACCCCGGGCTGCCGGTTCAGGACCTTCTCGATCCGGCTCGCGCACGCGGCGCAGGTCATCCCTTGGATGTCGAGCTCGACGGGCGCGGCCTTTTGTCTCGTGGCCATGGCTCCACCCTATACCCCCCAGGGGTATAGAGCAACCCCTCCAAGGGCGGCCACTCGCCTTCCTGTGTCGGATAGCAGTCATGGGCGCAAGCAGATCGACACCGGAAGAGCCGGAGCGGCGGCTTCGCGAAGATCGCGGCCTCTCAGCGCCGTATGGTGGCGCGAGCGAGCGCCGCCGCACCCACGATCCCAGCGTCGTAACCGAGCGCGGCGGCAACCACGGGCGGGGGCGTGCGCCACGAGCGGCCGATGATCAGCTCCGCCATGCGCGCGCGCGCCGGCTCGAGCAGCAGATCGCCGGTGCCGGCGGTCGCCCCACCCCCGACGACGATCAAGGCGGGATCGAAGATGTTGACCAGGTTGGCGAGGCCGACGCCGAGCCAGCGCCCGGTCTCGGCCAGGATCTCGAGCGCCAGCGGGTCGCCTTCGGCGGCCGCCTGCCCCACGATCTGGCCGGTCACCTCCCCATCGCCGCCCAACGCGACCAGTCGACCCGCTTCGGGTGATCCTTTCCGCTCGAGCGCGCGCCGCCCGATCGAGTTCCCGCTCGCCATCGCCTCGAGGCACCCGACATTGCCGCACGCACACAAGGCGCCGCCTTCGGCTTGGATGACCATGTGACCGATCTCGGCGCCCACGCCGCGCGCGCCCCGGTACAGCCGGCCGCCGATGACGATGCCGCCGCCGATCCCGGTTCCGACCGTGACCATCACCTGGTCGCCTGCGCCGGCCCCGGCACCGTGGGTCGCCTCACCCCACGCCGCGACGTTGGCGTCGTTATCCACCACCACCGGCACGCCGACCCGTTCCTCGAGCATCGCGCGCAGCGCCACGTTCTTCCACGAGATGTTTGGTGCGGACAGCACGATGCCGTTGTCCGCATCGACCAACGCGGCCGCCCCGACCCCTATTGCCCCGACCGCGGGTGCCGCGGCGAGCAACTCCTGCGCGACCTTCGTGATCCCGGCCACGACCGCGCGCGGATCGTCGGCTTCGGTGGCGATGCGCCTGCGCGCAACGAGCGCGCCGTTTCCATCCACGACGCCGGCGGCGATCTTCGTCCCGCCGACGTCGATGCCGATCGTGACGGCCACCGTCTACGAGATCGGGATGCGTTCGAGCCGCCTGCCTTGCTCCCAGCGCGCCTCGTACTGGTCGACGACGGCCTTGAACGCCTGGAACAGCTCGAAGCCCGCGCGTGTCAGGTGCTCCATCGCCTCGGGGCGTGCTTGGCGGATCCCGAAGAAGACGAGCCCGATCGGGCACGCGAGACACTCGGGCGCGAAACCCGGCTGGAACGGGGATACGGGCGGGGGCTCCGCGCGGGGTGGCTCGTCGCGCGCCTGTTCCGCGCGCGGCCGTTCCGTGCGGGCATACGCGGCGCGCGCCCGGCCGGTCCCCGGCTGTGCCTTGCGCGGCTGTGCCTTACGGGCTTGTGCCTTGCGCGGCTGTGCCTTACGGGCTTGTGCCTTGCGCGGCTGTGCCTTACGGGCTTGTGCCTTGCGCGCGCGCCCGCCCGTCGCCGCCTTCTTTGCCGCCTTCTTCGGTGGCATCACGCTCCCCCCTCGGCCGCAGAGGCCTGCGGTTTCTCGAACCGGATGACCAGGTGCTCCCCTTCGAAGGCGGCGCTCGCGATCTCGAGGCGCGCGATCGCGGCGGGAAGCATCAGCGTTCGCTTGTACTGGCCGACCTTGACGTACAGGTCGTCGCCCTTGCGGAGCAGATCCAGGTCGCTGCGGCCGGCGAAGGGCAGGTGGAGCGACATCTCGTAGCCCGCGCGCCGACGCTTGATGGTGATGGGATCTTCGGCATGCAGCATCGCCGCCGGATCGCGGTCCGCGTACAGATCCTTCCCGAGCCGGTCGAGCAGCTCGAAGCCAACCATCTCCTGCTCGTAGAGCGGCACCGTCAGGATCGGCACCGGCGCGAACGATTCGCGGATCGACTCCAGGTGATCTGACTGGATGTCCTTCCACTTCGCGAAGTACTCGTCGTGCACGGCCTCCGGGATCAATCGGTTGCAGATCACGGCGTCCACGCGGTAGTCGAACAGATTCAGGTACGTGTAGGTCCTGCGCGCCTCGGCGACGACCATGCGCTCCGCGTTGACGACCAGGCGCGCGCTCGAGGTCGCCTTGTCCAGCAACAACCGCTGCACCCCTTGCAGCGTGTCATGCAGGCGCTCGACGGCGGTGAAGATCTTGTCGTCGGCGATCGGCATCGAGGTCATCTTGGTCAACAGCGGGCGCGCGACCTTCAGGATCTTGCGCTCGACCGGGAAGATGCGCTCGATGTACCAGCCGAGCGCATCCGGCAACGACAGCAACCGCAGCGTCTCCGCCGTCGGTGCGCAGTCCACGACCAGCAGGTCGTAGGCGTTGGACTCGGCCGCGCGCTTGACGTCGGTCAGCGAGAAGATCTCGTCGAGCCCGGGGATGATGCTGAGCTCCTCGGCGGCGATGGCGTCGGCGCCGCCCCAATCCAGCAGCGCCATCACGTACTCCTGGATCTCGCGCCACCCCTCTTCCAGGCGAGCCTGGGCATCGATCTGCTGGGCGAACAGGTTCTTCTCGAGCTCCGACGGCTCGGCCGCGATGTCGGTATCGAAGCAGTCCGACAGCGAATGCGCTGGATCGGTCGACATGACCAGCGTGCGAGCGCCGTTGCGCGCGGCGCGCAGCGCGGTCGCCGCGGCCACGGTCGTCTTGCCGACCCCGCCCTTGCCGGTGAACAGCAGGATGCGCATGGCGAAGAACTGTACCGGCGAGCCGACGCTACAGCGATTCGACGCGCTTCTTGAGGCCTTTCAAGGCCGTCCCGATGATCATGCCTTCGACCTTGCGCTTCATGAACCCGATCATCGGGATGCCGGGGTCCACCGTCGCGTGGTAGGTCACGTGGGTGCCGTCGCCGTCCGGCTCCAGCAGGTATCCCCCGGAGAGATCCTTCATCGGGCTGCCTTCGAGGAAGGTCCAGGTGATGCCGGCGTCATCGGGCAGGTACTCGTAGGTGAGGACGTACCAGCCCGATAGGCCGACGGCCGAGACCTCGAAGCGGACCTTGGTGCCCCGGCCCTGGTCGTCCTTGTCCTGGACCTCGGTGGTGCGCACCCCCGTCGCCCACTCCGGGTATGCCTCGAAGTCCGCGATCACGCCCAGCACCTCGGCCGGCGGTGCGTCGATCCCGATGGTCCCTTCGGTCCGGTCGGCCATCGCTCCCCCCTCTGGTCGGATTGCCATTCTGTCATGCCCCCCGGGTATCCTGTCGTCCACATGGCCATCCGCGCGGTGCTGTTCGACTTCGGACACACCCTCATGGATTTCGGACGCACCGAGGACGCGCTCCGCGGCGCGTACGGCGTGATCCGCGACCGTCTCACGCACTGGGTCGAAGATCGCGCGCCGCCGGAAGTGGACGAGCTCGTCGAGCGCATCGCCGACGAGGTCGACCGCATGGTCGAGCGCTCTTATGACCAGCGTCGCCTGGAAGAGGTCGACATCATCGCGCTGTTCGACGAGGCGTTCACCGGGCTCGGGTACAAGCTGCCCCCCGATCTGCTTCGCGAGGTCGCCGAACTCGACCACGACGCCCTGGTGCGCTCGGTCGTCATCGAGCCGGAAACGCTCGGCGTCCTCGAGCGGCTGAAGGACGACGGCGTCAAGCTCGGCATCGTCAGCAACGTCGCGCAACTGCCCGACCTGTTGTACCGCGACCTCGAGAACTTCGGAATCAGCAAACTCGTGGACGGGATCGGGTTCTCCAGCGAGCTCGGCATCCGCAAGCCGCGGCCGCAGATCTTCGAGCACGTGCTCGAGCAATGCGGCGTGAAGCCGGTCGACGCCGTGTTCGTCGGCGACCGGCTCGTGGACGACATCGCCGGGGCGCAAGCGGTCGGGATGCGGGGTGTATTGACGCATCAGTACCGGCAAGAGACACCCGAGGACATCCAACCCGACGCCGTCGTGGAGCGCCTCGCCGACGTGCCGGCCCTGCTCGACCGCTGGTAGCCGGTCCACCGGCCGCCTCGATCCCAGTGTGAACGGTTCCAGAACCCGGCAGGAACGGCACATCCGGAAGGCGAAGTCCAAGGCATGAGCCTCTCCAGACGCGACTTCCTGCGCGCCGGCCTCGCGGCCGGCTTCACCCTCGCGGCCCGGCCCGCCCTCGGCGACATCTTCGGTTCGAGTCTCGCGCCCTTCCCCACCGCGCGCGCCTCACGGTTGTTCGACGACGGCACCTTCGTGGCTCACGCCGATCTCCATAACCACTCGTTGCACTCCGACGGCGACGGCGATCCTGCGGTTGCCTTCGGGCTCCTCCGGGAGGCAGGGCTGGACGTGGCGGCGCTCACCGACCATTCCACCCTGTCATGGGGGCTGCCGCAGAACGTCTGTCCCGACAGTGCCTGCCAGAGCGTCGCCGGCATCAACGACCAGACCTGGGCTGAGGCGCTCGCGGTGGCCGAGGCGGCCAACGTCGACGGTTCGTTCGTCGCGATGCGCGGGTTCGAGTGGTCGTCGCCGACGATAGGACACATGAACGTATGGTTCACCGAGCGCTGGATGGATCCACTCCACACAGCAGGCGGGGGGACCGGCGAGGGCGCTGCGCAGTTCCTGCACGACGAGGCGTCGATCCCGGCCGAGCAGATGGCCGTGCTCGACGAGATCGTGCGCACGGCACCGACGACCGCCGCTGGGATGGCGCTGTTCTACGAATGGCTGGCCGCCGACCCCTCGAGGCCGGTCTGGGGAGGCGGGGCCGAAGGGCTCGCGGCGTTCAACCATCCCGGCCGCGAGCCGGGCCGGTTCTCGAACTTCAAGCGGATCCCGGGGCTCCCCGGCCCTGGCGAGCGCGTCGTTGCGATCGAGATGTTCAACCGACGCGAGGACTACATCTTCGAGGGCACCGAGGGGATCGCTCAGTCACCGCTGAACGAATGCCTCAACGCAGGATGGCGCGTGGGGATCTCGGGCGTGACCGACGAGCACGGCACCGATTGGGGAACGCCGCTCGGCAAGGGACGCACCGGGCTGTGGGTCGCCGAGATGACACGCGCAGGCGTGAAGGAAGCACTGGCGAGCCGGCGCTTCTTCGCGACACGTGAGCGCGGCCTGCGCATCGACGCCTCCGCGAACGGCATCCGGATGGGCACAGCGCTCCCGCATAGCACGGGACCCGTCACCTTCGCGCTCGACGTCGACGGCGGTTCGTCGTGGGTCGGACGCGAACTGCTCGTGCAGGTACTGCGCTCCGGCACGAAGATGCCGAGCGTCCAAGCGGTACAGGCCTTCACCGTGCCGACAGCCGACGATCCGGCCCCGGTCTTCACGCTCGACGTGGATGCCGCCGACGGCGACTGGATCGTGTTGCGGATCAGCGATCCCGCGCAACCGGCCGACGGACGCGCGGACGCAACCTGGGCATCGTTCGGGAATGCGATCGCGTACTGCAGCCCATTCTTCCTCGACGCCTAGGCCTCACCGCGCCGCGCGCGCCTCGAGCGCGTCCTTCAGCCCGTTCAGACCGCGGCGTATCGCCCAGCGGTGGCGCCGAAGCACCGTCGGCGTCCGACGCCACCGTCCGCGGGGGCCGCGCTCGACGTCGAGGTAGTGATGCACGATGGCGCCCCGTTTGAAGGCCTCGATCCACCACTCGGCGCGCCCCACCAGCTCGCCGTCGCCCAGGGTCCAGCTGAATCCCTCCCACTCGCGCACCTCGCCGATCGACGCTTTGAAGCGCACGCGCGACCCGGGCCGCCCGGTCGGCACCTCCACGCGCACCCAGCCGTAGGCGCCCTCGGCGCGCGCGCCCGGCCACCACGACGGATCGTCTGCCAGGCGCGTCAACGCCTCGATGATCGAGCGCGGCCGTGCCTCGATGTAGATCTCGTCGGTGGCGTAGAGTCCCATCGCGCCCGAGTATAGGATCCCAGCGATGCCCGACGACCGCGAGCGCGACCCCAAGGGGCGCGCCAAGAACGCCCGTCCGCGCGACGAGCTCGGACGGCCGCTCCCGCGCGGTGCCGCCGGGGCGATCACCGAGGAGGACTTGCCCGACGATCCCGCGGAGCTCCTCGAGATCGGTCGCGAGCACTTCAACGCCGGGCGATTCTTCCAGGCCCACGAGGCATGGGAGACGGCATGGCATCCCTCCCCAGATCCCGAGCGCGACTTCTGGCAGGGCATCACCCAGATCGCGGTCGGCTTCACACACTTCCAGCGGGGGAACCCCACCGGCGCCACGACCCTGTTGCGGCGCGGGGCGACCCGGCTCGAGCCCTACGGTGAGCATTTCCACGGCATCGCGTCGGCGGGCCTGGCGGCGACAGCGCGCGAAGCCGCAGATGCCATCGAACGGGAGGGAACGGACGCGCGGATCACCCTCCCGACGCTCGCTCGCGCCTGAGCCTCCAGGGCTACACCTTCATAGCCCGTTGGGGAAGCGCGCGACGGACGCGAGTCCCAACCACGACGAACCGGGCGGATGGGGACGAGCCACCCCGACGATCCGCGCCGATCCCGTGAAATCCCAGGTCAACAGCTCTTTTGCGTTCAAGCACGTGGCCGCGCGCGCCGATGAAAGGAACGAACTCGGATCAGCCGCGCGGCCGGCTGGGATGCGGTGGAGGAGAGCACGTGGCTCGTCAGCGTTTCGTTTGCACGTCGTGTAATGCCAAGTTCAGCATCCAATCCTTCTGTCCCAGGTGCGGGACCCCAACGCCCGCGGCCTCACCGGATGAACGCATCCTCTGGGAGATGGGTCAGTGGGAAAGCAAGCGTCCGGTTCTGCCATCCGAGCCGGTGCGCCCTGAAGAGCCGCCTGCGCCCGCCCGACGACCCGCCGCCCAACGTCCGGCCGCGCAACGTCCGGCCGCGCAACGTCCCGCTCGCCAACCGCGCTACGAGACCAACGGCGCCGCCGCGCTCCAACCGGTCGAGTCAGAGCCGAGGCATGAGCGCCCTGCGCCCCGTCCGCGGACGGAACCGGTTCAGCGACCGGCCGCCAGCGCAGCGCTGCCGGCGACACCGCCGCGCGCGCCCGCAGCACAGACCCGCACCCCGGTCGCGCCACCCAAGCCCGAGCCGCCTCGCGTCACACCGTCGATGCCCAGGATGGACTCGTCGCGCATCACTCCGCCCACACCGCGGACGCCGCCGACGCGGGTGATCCCATCCACCTCGCAAGGATCGTCCGGCTCGATCACCGACCAGCTTCGCCGCGCACGCATGGCGACGACGCGGACGCCGGACGTGCGCGCCGAAGCAGCAGCAGAGCTCGCCCGGATCGCGAACCCGGACATCGACGAACGACGTCCCGCCGCTCCGCCCAAGCCCGTGCGTTCCCCTGTGCCCCGCCCGGCTCCGCAGAAGTCGCCCGAGCAGCGTCGCCGCGAAGAGCAAGCGCGCGCGAAGGAAGAGGCCAAGCGGCGTGCTGAGGAGGCCAAACGCAAGGCCGAGCAAGAACGACGCGAGGCCGAGCGCAAGGCCGAAGAGGAGCGCGCCGCTGAGGCGCGCGCGCGCGAAGAGGCCAAGCGAGCCGAGGCGATCGAACGGCAACGTGCCGAAGAGGCACAGAAGCGCGCCAAGGAAGAGGCGAAACGCCAGGCGGAATCCGAGCGCCGGGAGACCGCGCGCAAGCGTGAGGAAGCCAAGCGCAAGGCCGAGGAAGAGCGCCACGAGGCCGCGCGCAAGCGTGAGGAAGAACGCCTCGCGAAGGCGCGCGCGCGCGAGGAAGCCAAACGCGCCGACGCCGAGGCCCGGCGCCAAGCGCAGGCCAGAGCGCGAGCCGAAGCCGAACCCAGGGCTCGAGCCGAAGCCGAAGCGCTGCAGGCTGCGGTCGCGACCGAGGCCATGGCCGAGCCGGTCGAGGATCAGCACACGACGGTCGAGCCCGCCACGGCGGTCGAGACCCCCGCCGCCGGATCGCGGAAGGATCGCAGGAGCACGCGGCGTCTGGCGCGCCGGGCCCGGCGGCTCGGGCTCGTCGAGGACGAGGAGATCACCCTGTCGGTCGAGGGCGACTCACGGTACCGGCGCTCGACCCTGCTGATCACAAGCTTCCGCGTCGCGGTCGTCCCCCATGGACGCCGCGGCCGTGTTCGTTGGATTCCGCTCGAAGAGATCACCGACATCAAGGTCAAGCGCTCGAAGATCATCGTCCACGCGCCGGTCGAGGTCCTCCGGTTCACCGCCCACCTGAAGCGGCTGATCCAAGGCCCCGCCGAGATCTTGCGTGGCGAGGTACGGGTCGCGCGCCGCGGGATGCGACGCAGCTCAGAGGTAGTGCAGCTCTGGTGCGACATGACGTCGGACATCTGGGACTCGAACGCCGGCCAGCTCCGGCTCTTCCTGCGCCGCCACCCCGTCCCCGTCGTCGGCGTGTTGGCGCCGATCGTGCCGGTCGCCTACCTGATCAGCCGTCAGCTGTTCTCCTAGCCTCAGCCAAGGAACAGCGACAGCGCGACGGCGGTGCCGATGATCACGTTGGCGCCCAGCGTCGAGCCGAGCAGCGCGAGATGGTGCTGGGGCGCCGGGTCGCGGAAGTCTCGCTGCCAGGCCGCAACGAGCGCGGGAGCGGCGATGAAACCGGCGAGCGCCCAGAGCGGGAACACCTCGAACGCGACCAGCAACGTCAAGCCGGCGAAGCTGGCGGTGATCGCCGCCGCCGAGATGAACAGAGCCACGCCCGGACCGAAGCGCGCGGCCGGTGTCTGCTTCTGAGCGGCCAGATCCGCGCGGTGGTGCAGCAGGTCGGCATGGAACAGGGCGAGCGCGACCAGCGTTCCCGGGAGCAGCGACGCCCACCACACCGCCGCCGCCACCCCACCTGCCTGCACGTAGTACGCACCGGCCACCGCGAGCGGCCCGTACGCCATCGCGATCCCCACCGGTCCGAAGCCGCGGTAGCCGTAGCGGGGGCCGAAGCCGTAGGCGACACCGAGCGCCGCGCCCGCGATCCCGAACGCCGTGACCCAAGGGCCGCGCGCGGCGGCCGTGACGATCCCGAGCCCCAGCGCACCGGCCAATGATGCCGCGGCGAGCCCGAGCATCCATCGCGCGCTCACGAGCCCTTTCTCGAGCAGTCCGGGGTCGGTCGCGATACCCGCCCGATCCATCCGGATCATCTTGTCGACGCCGGCACGATGGTCGGCGACGTCGTTCAAGACGTTGGCGGCCATGTGCAGCAACCCCGCCCCTGCCGCCGACACGACCAGCCACGCCCACGAGACGCGCCCGGTGCGATTATCCGCGAGCCCTGCCCCGATCGCGACCGGGACGAGCACGAGCGGCAATGTCTTGACGCGGGTCGCGCGCGCGACCAGCTCAGGCGAACGTGAACTCGGCAACCGGGGGTTCCGCGGACAGATCGGTGACCTTCAGGCGCTCGACGTGGATCCGCAGCGCGATCGGCTCGCCCGTTTCCAGGAACGGCCCCGCCTGTTGCGCCTTCTCCGAGACGCGCTTCAGAACCGCTGCGACGTCGGCATCGTCATCGAGCAGCTCGGCCGTCCCCAGGCCGCTGATCCACCGATCGGGGACGTCGCCGCCGACCATGAAGGCAACGCGAGGGGTCTTGACGAGGGAGTCCCTGCGACCCGGCGACATCAACAGACCGCAGCAGATGTCGAGCCGCCCCGAGGCCGGCTCGTCCTCGACGAAGTACGCCTTGGCGACCCACGGCTCGCCGTCCACGCAGGCGGCCATCGTGATGATTTCGTGGCCGGCGAAGATGGCCTCGGCGCGCTCGATGCGCGCGGCGGCTTCATCGCCCGACGGTGTGCGCTGGTCCACGCCACAGAATGTACGACCGGATCGCGCGCGCGCGCAACGCAGGCCCCAACCAGTCCAGAACGCAAGGCGCGCGCGCGCCCGTACCGCCGGGTACGGTGGAACCCATGCCCAACCGGCTCGCACAGGCCACCAGCCCCTACCTCCTCCAGCATGCGAACAACCCCGTCGACTGGTACGAGTGGGGCTCCGAAGCGCTCGAGCGCGCACGCTCCGAGGACAAGCCCATCCTGCTGTCGATCGGATATGCGGCCTGCCATTGGTGCCACGTGATGGAACGCGAGTCGTTCGAGGACGCCGCCACTGCCGCCGCGATGAACGATCGCTTCGTCTGCATCAAGGTGGACCGCGAAGAGCGGCCCGACCTCGATCAGATCTACATGGCGGCCGTGCAGGCCATGACCGGCCACGGCGGTTGGCCGATGACGGTGTTCCTGACACCGGAAGGCCGGCCTTTCTGGGGCGGCACGTACTTCCCGCCCGAGCCGCGCCACGGGATGCCGGCGTTCGGTCAGGTGCTCGCCGCCATCCACGACGCATGGACGACCAAGCGCGCCGAGATCACCCAGCAGGGCGCGCGCCTGACCGAGCACATCGGCGCCCAGGCGCGCCTGCGAGACACGGGAGCGCTGCTCGGCGAGGACGTCGTGACCGACGCCGCGCGCGCGATGATCGAAGCGCTCGACGACGAGTGGGGGGGGTTCGGCCAGGCTCCGAAGTTCCCCCAGCCGATGTCGCTGGAGTTCCTGTTGCGCGCGCACCTGCGTGGCACCCCCGACGCGCTGAGCGCGGTGACACTCTCGCTGACGAAGATGGCGCGCGGCGGCATCTTCGATCAGGTCGGTGGTGGCTTCCACCGCTACGCGGTGGACCGGATCTGGCTCGTCCCGCACTTCGAGAAGATGCTGTACGACAACGCGCAACTCGTGCGGCTGTACGCGCGCGCCTGGCAGGTGGTCGGGGATCCCCTGTACGCCGAGACGGCATTGCGAACCGCAGAGTACCTGATGCGCGAGATGCGGCACCCCGATGGCGGTTTCTTCTCGAGCCAGGACGCCGATTCCGAAGGTGTCGAGGGCACGTTCTACGTGTGGGACTACGACGAGTTGATCGCGCTCGCCGGCGAGGACATGCCGCTTGCGATCGCCGCGTTCGCCGCCTCGGGCGATGGCAACTGGGAAGGCTCGAACATCCTGTGGCACCCGGATCCTTTGGATGAGGTCGCGACCGATACCGGCTCGAGCGTCGATGAGGTGCGCGCGGCGGTTGCCAGGGTGCGGGACCGGTTGTTCGATGTGCGCGCGGCGCGCGTCCCTCCCGCGACCGACGACAAGGTGTTGGCGGCCTGGAACGGCCTGGCGATCGCGGGCCTGGCCGAGACCGGCCGCATCTTCGGCCGGGCCGACCTGATCGAGGCCGCGGCGCGCGCGGCCGACTTCGTGCTGGCGAACCTGCGGCGCGACGACGGCCGCCTTCTTCGAGCCTGGCGCGACGGGCGGACCAGCGGCCTGGGGTTCCTCGACGACCACGCGATGATGGCCGACGCCTGCCTCACGCTGTACGAGACGACGTTCGAGCCCCGCTGGTGGGACACCGCGCGCGACCTCGAGGCACAGATGCGCGCGCTGTTCGCCGATCCCGACGGCGGCGGCTTCTTCGACACCGGCTCGGACGCCGAGCGGATCTTGCTGCGACCGAAGGAACTCGTGGACAACGCGGTCCCCAGCGGCAACGCGACGGCCTCAGACGTCCTGCTGCGGGTCGCAGCCTTGTCCGGCGAGGCAGAGCCCGAACGGGTAGCCACGGGCTTCCTGCGGCTCGTGACGCCGCTGATGGCCGGGTCGCCTCTGGGATTCGGGACCGCCCTGACCGCGGTGGACCGCTCCGTGTTCCCACGGCGCGAGATCGCCGTTGTGGGCGAGCCGGGCTCAGCCGACACCGAAGCCCTCATCCAGGTTGCGCGCGCCCGATTCATCCCCGATGCGGTGGTCGCGGTGGGCCCCGAGGGGTCGATCGAGCCGGCGCTGCTTCGGGACCGGCCGACGCGCGACGGCAAGGCTACCGCCTACGTGTGCGAACATTTCGCCTGCAAGGAGCCGGTGACCACCCCTGCCGAGCTCGCCGCGCAGCTCGAGCCGGCAAGAACTGACGCTGCGGTCAGCAGCGGCCGGGCGGATACCGATGTACCATTGTGAGTCCCCCGCACACCGCCGCCGACCTGCGCAGATAGCGGGGGAAGCGGTGTATCTCTAGTATCGTCGGTCGCGGACCAGGATTCGGGCCCCACGACCGGGAATACAGGGTGCCCGGCCGGGCGTTCCTATGCGTTTCGCGCCGGTGCCGGCGCCGGCGAGCCGACGCGGACGAAGGGAGTTGTTATCGCAACCGTGGCGCAGCGAGACGACGATGATATCGATCTAGACGACGCTGAATTGCTGGCCGAGGCCGCCGCGTCGCTGGAAGAGGTCGACGAGGAAGTCCAGCTCCGGCCCGAAGAGACCGAACGGCTGGGCGACCTCGACGCGCTCGGAACCTACCTGCGCGAGATCGGCCGCTATCCCCTGCTGACCGCAGCGCAGGAGGTCGAGCTCGCGAAGCGGATCGAGGCCGGGACCAAGGCCGACAAGCGGTTGCAGAAGGACGGCGCGCTGCCGCCGACCAAACGCCGCCAACTCGAGGCCATCCGCCGCGACGGCGCCGCCGCCAAACACGAGATGGTCCAGGCCAACCTGCGCCTGGTCGTGTCGATCGCGCGCCGCTACCGGGCAACGGGCATCCCGCTGCTGGACCTGGTGCAAGAGGGCAACATCGGCCTGATGCGCGCGGTCGACAAGTTCGAGTGGCGCAAAGGCTTCAAGTTCTCGACGTACGCGACCTGGTGGATCCGTCAGGCGATCCAGCGAGGCATCGCCGACCGCGGACGCGCGATCCGGCTGCCGGTGCACGTGCACGAGCTGCTGGTACGCGTCCGGCGCGCGCGCAGCGAGCTGGAGGCACAGCTCGGGCGCGAGGCCACCGACGAGGAAGTCGCCAGGGCCGCGCGCCTGCCGCTCGCGCGCGTGCGCGAGCTGCGCGGGCTGGCCGCGAACCTGCTCTCGCTGGAGACGCCGGTCGGTGAGGCCGGCGAAGCGACGCTGGGCGAGTTCGTCCCCGACGAGCAAGCCAACGAGCAGTTCGACGGCGTGCTGCAGGGCATCGGGCGCGAGGAGCTCGAGCGCGTGCTCGAAACCTTGACCGAGCGCGAGCGCACCATCCTTGCCCTGCGGTTCGGCCTGACCGGCGAGGAGCCGCTGACGCTGGAAGAGGTCGGCAAGCGGTTCGGGCTGACGCGCGAGCGGATCCGGCAGCTCGAGGCGAAGGCGCTCGCGAAGCTACGGCATCCTTCGCGGAGCGCCGCCCTGCGGACCGAGACGTAAGCCTCAGGCGGACGGTCGGACCACTGCCATCGGGCGCCTGCCGAACACGAAGGCGAGCCCGTAGACGACCGCGACCACGATCAACAGCGCGCGATAGCCCGTGATCAGAGCAGCGTACTCCAACACCCCACCGATCATCGCGCCGAGGAGGTTGGCGCCGAACGCCGTCGTCGAATCCCCAACAGCACGGAACCGCTCCGCGAACACGAGGTTCGCTAGAAAGATGGGGGCGAAAGCGAGCGCGGTCGCAGCCCCGAAGCGGGGAAGGAAGGAGAGATCCAACAACGCGTGTTGAGGAACGACGTACGCCAGCCCGATGGCGGCGATCAAGGCGGCGTACATCACGACCGGTCGCCGAAAGCGAACATGACGCGCCACTTCGATCGCCAGCAGGACCGACAGGAGCACCCCCGCGAACACCAGCGCATTGACGAACCAGGTCGTTCCGAACAGCAGTGCGAACTGAACGACGCTCTTGGTTTCAAGAAGTAGGAACGCCACCCCCATAGAGAAAAGGTCAAGGTAACTCTTCATCCTTCGGAAGGGACCGCCCGCAGCTCTGATGATAAGCACGGAAGCGCCGAGGATCATGGCCAGTGTCAGAAGGTAGAACGAGGGGATCGTTCTCGACCGCAGGTAAAGGAACGGATGGTCGTCGGTCGACGGTGGCGGCGCATCGGTCGTATCCAGCTGGAGCGTGGACGTGTCGCAGTCGATGACCTCGGGCGCCTGGCTCGACATGAGCAACGCGAGCCGTCCCTCTTCCCCCACCGCCGAGACGCAGGGTGGGCGGCCGAACACCTCCTCCAGCGTCGCCGCCAGGCGCGCCACGAGCCACTCCTCGCGGTAAAAGTTGTACATCGCAAATACGCCCTCTGGCTCCAGATGGTTGCGCGCCTCCCGGAACGCCTCGACGGTGAAGAGGTACGACTCGAGCCGCAGCGACGACTGGCCGGAGACCAGGGTCAGCGAGTCCGGCAATGCGAACACGATCATGTCGTAGCGTCGGTGGGTTCGTTCCAGGAAGGCCCGGCCGTCGTCGATCGTCACCACCACCCGGGGATCCTGGTACGGACGGTCCGGATGGAGCTCTCGTCCGATCTCTTGGATGCGAGGGTCGATCTCAACCGCGTCCACTGAAGAAGCGCCTTCGGCCAGCGCGACGGCGACATCGGTTCCCGTTCCCGCCCCGATGATCAATACATCGTCGGGAGCTCCGCCGGTGCGCTCATACGGCTCGAAATAGATGGGTTCGAGACGTCTTCGCACCGAGAGGCTCGCGACGTTCTGATGAGGGATCCCGTTCGCGCTGATGAACCACACCTCAGACGAACCTCTCGAGGTCTGGATGCGGTAGTAGGGCGACCAGCTGGATCCAGGTTCCACGGTCTCAACCAGCAATGCCCCTGCCATGGCCGCGACAGCGACGATGTGGACAAGACCGATCCGAGGTGCCAGCAACAGAAGAAACAGCGCGCCGGAGACCACGCCCCATGTGATTGGCGGCGCGCGCAGGAACGCCAGGCCGCTGAATGCAACAATCCCCAGGATGCTGCCCAGTACGTCGAGCCGGTACGCCTCGAGCGCTTCGAAGCGCGCGAAGGTGCGTGCGACCTCCTGAGCGATCAGCGCCATGACTAAGGCCACGGCCACGAAGACGATTGGCAACATCACCCACGTGGGGAGGCCGGTCGTGCGCGAGGCTCCGAAGTAGATCAACTCCGAGCCCGACCGATCGATGTGCACCGGCACCGCCAGCACGAAGATCACGAAGGAGGCCAGGACGATCGGAGCCCATCTGAAGACATCTCCTTGCGCGCGCGCGCGGAGGAATCCCACGCCGATGCCGAGGAAGGAGCCGAGCAGAACGAAATTCGAGAAGTAGGACAGGTAGACGATGTTCGAGCCCGTCCATCGGATCAGCGCAAGCTCGACGAACAGCATCAGCCCGCTGAGGAGCACGAGGCGGAGCCGGTCGCTCCCGATCAGGCCAACCACTCTCTCCAAGCTTATCTCCGCCCCAAGCTTCATCTTGAAGGCTCGCGCTTGGCAGCACATCGCAGGAGGCCCGCGGTCTCACTAGAACAGCGACTCTCCGGATAGCATCGGCGCGTCGTGCGCTGGAAGCGAAGCAGGTCCCACGTGAAGACCCCAACTCCTTGGGGTCTTCTTGCCATGCTCCTGATCGGAGCCGGCATCCGGACGTTCCTCGCCGTGACGACGGATGGAACAACCGACGTCGACACCTTCGACCGATTCGCTCGAGCGGTAAGGACACTGGGCCCGTTCGATATCTATGGAAAGGATGTCGCGTCCTTCCCGTTCAATCACGCTCCCCTAACACCATGGTTGCTCATCGTGATGAATCGCGTGGTCGACGCCGGGGTTCCATTCGCCGTTGCGCTTCGACTGGGTGCAACCATGGCCGATCTGGGCACCGGGATCTTGGTTTTCGGGCTGGTCCGAACTAGGTTCGGCAACGGCGCAGCGCTGTTCGCAGCGGGATCGATCCTCCTCAACCCGCTCCTCATCATGACCTCGGGATTCCACGGCAACATGGAGCCCTTCTTCATCCTCTTCCTCATCACCGCGGTCTTCCTCACGGCCCACGAACGACACCCCGTGCTCGCCGGGATCTGCCTGGGTTCGGCGGCAAGTATCAAGCTCATGCCGGCTCTCCTCATCCCCCTCTTCGCGGCGATCCATCTGCGCCATGCCCGGCTGCGTCCCTTCACGGCCGGGGTAGCTGCCTCCCTTACCGTGATCTGGTTGCCACCCATCGTCCTCAACGGAGGTTCCCTCGTTCGCGACGTCATCGGTTACGGCGCGATCTTCGGCAACGCATGGGGCATACAGGGGTTAACCGCCCTGGCTGGCCTCTCGTGGAGCGCAACACTCAAGCGCATGATGGCTGGGGTAGCCGGGCTTGTCGGAACCGTTGCGGGGACCATCATGATCCTGCGGAGACCTCATCGGCAGATCGAGAGCCTTTTGCTCGCCGTCGTGATCGCCCTAGTGGTCACGCCCAGCCTTGGTGTGCAGTACCTTGCGTGGCCCGTGGCTCTCGGGGCGCTTGTCGATCCAAGGAACACGGTTCTCTTCTCAGCGGTGGGCGCCTCGCACCTCGCCGCCACCTACACCCATTGGAGTCGAGGATTCCCTTGGACCTTCGCTGATGCAACGCGAGGATTGGACGGTGTCGCGTTCGCGACGGGGCTCGGAGCATGGCTTGTGATGATCCTCTGGGCTGCCGACCTCGTTCGTCGCCTCCCCAGACCCAACACAGGTCATCCCTAACCGGCATCCCAAAGGTGAACGATACGATGCCGAAGGTGACCTCCCTCGCGACGATCGACCGGACTCGGATCGCCTCTGTCGTCGCGATCGCCGCGGTCTCGGTCTTCATCGTGTACGGACCCTCGGCGTTCGCCGAGCTCGAGCCCGACGTCGTGGGTGAAGCCGTTATCAACGGCGAGGTGCCTTACCGAGACTTCGCGTTCGAATATCCACCGGCTGCGGTGCCGATCTTTGCGGCGCCCGCGCTCGTGACTGATAACGCGACAACGTATCGGTTTGTATTCCGAGGTCTCATGGCTCTGTCGTGGGCGGGACTCGCCCTGCTGGTCGCGCGTCGCATGAGGCAGGGCCTCGCCTCCTTCATGCTTGCGTCGATCGTGTACGCCTTCGTGATCGACACGATGTTCGACACGGTGATCGCAGTGCTCCTTCTCCTCGGGTACATCGCCGCGCGCGAACGGCACGTGTCGCGCTCCTCGATCTGGCTTGGGGTCGCGACCGTCCTCAAGCTCGCGCCAGCCGTGCTCTTCGCACTTCTCTGGAAGGATCGCTCTCCTCGCACGAGGCTCACGGTCATGATCGTGGGTTCGGCGGCCCTGGCGGCCTCGACGCTGGTGCCCATCGCGGTCGCATCTCCCGGTGGGGACCCCATCTCCTTCCACCGCGACCGCTTGCTCCACGCAGAGAGTACGTTAGGAAACGCGGTCACGACGGCACGGGCGATCACCGGCCGCGAGCCGGGGATCGTATTCGAACATCGCTCCCAAGGTGTCGAAGGACTCGGGAACGACTGGAAGATCGCTTCGATCGTGCTCCTCGCGATCGTGTTACTGCTTCTTTCCCTCCGCGCCGACACCACCGCTCCGGGTACATGGGCGGCGGCGGCGCTCGCGGTGCCCGCGTTCGGGCCGGTCGCCTCCCCCCAACTGTTCATCTGGCCTCTTGGATTCGTCGGCTCGATGCCCCGCATCGCGCGTGCTTTGTACATCGGCAGCGGAGCTGCATCCTTCATCTATTTCATGGTCCCCACGGTTCGCTCGGCTGGGATCCTCATCCCGAGCTTCCTCTTGCTGCTCCGCAACGTGATGGCGATCGGGTCCGTCGTGACCGCGGCGCGGTGGAGCAGATCCTGATGCCACGTCAGCTTCGCAGGGTCATCGCCGGCGTGCTCGTCGCCCTGGCGGTGGCCATGGTGACGAGTCGCGTCGCATATAGGAATGAAGTCGTCAACGACTTCACTCCGGACTACGTGGCCGCGCGCGCGCTCTTTGACGGAGGCGACCCATACGCGCCGACCGAGCAACTGGTCGCCCGATACCTCCCCGACAAGCTGGCGTCGTATGAGACGGACTTCGCAGGAGAACGGAACCCACACACGCCGTTCCAGATCGTTCTGTTGGGTCCGCTCGCCATGCTTTCATACAGCAATGCGAGATTGGCCATCCTCGCTCTGTCCTTGATCGCTTTCGTGGGCGCCATGACCATCACCGCAAGGCGTTTCGGCATCGCACGGGCGTGGGCTCCGATCGTGGCATCGGGGTTCCTGATCCTGCCTCCGACGCAAGAGGAGTTCGAGCTGGTCCAGATCCACTCCGTGATGCTGTTACTGCTCGTCGTGGGATGGTGGGCGCTCTCACATCGATACCAGATGGTTGGGGGTCTCGCCCTTGGATGTCTGGCCGCCCTCAAGCTCTATCCGCTCCTCCTCATCATCCCATTGCTCAAGAAGCGGGAACTTCGCACCATCGCATGGATGCTCGGGAGCTTCGCAGGCCTAACCGGGAGCAGCCTAGCCCTCGTCGGCATCCAGAGCACGAGAACGCTCCTAGCGGTGGCTGGTCCCGAGAACTATGCATTCTGGGGGTCACATCCTCTGAACATCTCGCTGGTGGGCTCGTTCCGTCGGTGGATGGCAACCGTTCCTCCCGGATGGGACTCGCCATCGTGGATCCTCGCGATCCTGACCTTGGGCCTTGCTGTGATGGTCGGATTGCTCATGCTGTTGCGAACGCCGGCATATACCGCAGGTGATCTCTACTGGGTTGCGGTTCCCTGGATGCTCTTGCTTACACCGCTCTCTTGGAAGTTCTCGATGGTGCTCACGTACCCCCTGCTCTTGTCTCTGTTCGTGCGCGATATCCGCACGCGGTCGGCACCCCGCATCCGGATGCTCGCCATCGCAGCCACTCTCGTGGTCCTCCCCTTCGTTCCTGGGTTGGCGGGGGGGGCCTCGGACACGCTGTTCCTCGTGGGGGCCACGCTGCCGACATTCGGATTGCTCGCGCTCGCTGCTGTCGATCTGGGCATCCCCCCGGAGAAACCAGAAACGAGCGATGATCAACGACTCGGGATCACCCTTGGGGGCCGCGGTTAGCATCGACCCTTCGACCAGGGCGGTATTGTGCCCCCGTGGTTGCCCTTCTTCACGACTCGAGCCCGGCCCCCTCCCCGTCGGGCGGGCCTCTGGCCCGCCTCACGCCCGCGCGCATCGTCGCATTCGCCGTTCTGGCCTCCATCCCCGTGAAGCTTCTGTCGGACAAACTCGTCGACCCCGACCTGTGGTGGCACCTGAAGACAGGCGAGCTCATTGCGCGCGACTGGATCCCGTCGGTCGACCCGTTCTCGTACACAGTCAACGGCCAACCCTGGGTCGTCCAGGAATGGGGTGCCGAGCTGATCCTGCACGCTCTGCGATCGGGCTTCGGCTTGTACGGGATCCTGTTCTACCGGGCGTTCGCAGTCCTTGCCCTCTACCTGATCGTCGCCAGGATGATGCATCGCTGTATGGGGTCCGGCTTGGGGATGTGGGCGCTGCTGGGGCTCACCGCCTACGCCGGATCGGCGAACTGGACCGAACGTCCGAACCTGCTTTCGTTCCTGCTGTTCGTCGCAACGCTGGCGCTGGTGGAGCGAAAGGACAACCGCATCTGGTTGTTCATCCCGATCGCGGCCCTTTGGGCCAACCTCCACGGGATGGTGGTGCTGGGGCTCGGGCTCGTCCTGTTGGTCGCGGCGACGGAGTGGTTGAAGGTGTTGCTTCGCTGGCCCGAGAGCGATCGCGCCTGGGCGATGCGCCTGACCAAGGTGGCTGCGCTCGGCATCGCCGCCTCGCTGTTGAATCCGTACGGCCCCGGACTGCTCGCACATGCATTCCGCCTGATCGGATTGGTTCCCGGCTTCGTTCAGGAATGGGGATCGCCCGATTTCCACGAGCCCGGCGCCTTCCTGTTCCTCGTCCTGCTTCTGATCACGATCGCCGGGCTCGCCTTCAGCCCGCTGCGGAAGGATCCGACCGATATCGCGCTGGCTCTCGCGTTCACGTTCCTCGCGTTGCAGGCCGTCCGCAATCTCACCCTGTCTGCCATCGTCCTGGGCCTCGTAGCGGCTCGCTATCTCCCAAGCGCGCTCGACACGATCCCGAGGCGTCAGCGCGATCGTCAGGAGGTATCCGCCGGCTCCTCGGCGCTGCTGAACGCCACCGGCGCGGCGATCGCGGTTCTGGGCCTCGCCGCCGTGCTGATCGTTAGCTTTCCCGCCTCCGATGCGCCGGAAGACATCGTGGACGAGTCGTATCCGGTCGCGGCGATCGACGCGCTCGATCGTCAAGGCGTCCGTGTCTTCGCGCTCGATGGCTGGGCGCCGCTCGTGATCGACCGCGCGTGGCCGAACGCGCATGTGTACATCGATCTGCGATGGGATCTGTACGGAGAACAACTTTCGCGCAACTATCGCAGGATCTATTTCGGTCACCCTGCGTGGGATGAAGCGTTGGAGCGATCCTGCACCACGCACGTCTTGATCGAGCCCACGGCGCCGATCGCCGAAGTGCTTCGACTCAGCAACGAGTGGAGGATCGAGCGCGAGGACGAACTGGCCACCACGTTCGCTCGGTTCGTGATGCCTGACGGATGTGAGGCGCCGAGCGACGGTTGAACGTTAGAGGCTGCGCACCTGATCGAGCGCGCGCGCGAAGCCGATACCTGGTGCCGCCTGCCGCGCGAGGTCATCCAGCCTATCCAGATCCGTTTCGGTGAAATCTGGTCCTGAGATGAGGATGATGCCGAGAGAGTCACCGTCGAGGACGACCGTCGTCGCGATCAACGCCTCTGCGTGGACACCTGGGACACCGACGAGGAATCCGCGTGCGAGATCCACCGGCGCGATCAGCATCGCTTTCTGCGTCTGGCACAGCTGATGGAACAGAGACTGATCGAGCGGAACACGCATCCCCTCTTCGACCTTGGAAAGGTTGTGCGCCGAGATGACACGGAAGCTCGTGAGGCCCCGCAAGTGGATGGAACAACTGTCGGCCGGGAACGATGCCGTGATCTCGTCCACCAACGCGTTGGCTATGGCCGCAGGATCGGCCAAGGCCGGCATCTCCGTGAGAAGCTCGGCGACCGCTTCGAGCGACCGCGTCGCCTCTCGCATTCGCGCCGGAACCGAGTCATCCGCGATGCGCTCGGGGGCACGTTCGATCCCGGGCTGAGGCTCGACCCGACGTCGCCCCCCCCGTCGCCACCGGGAGTCCGAACGCGGCTCCGGCACTCCTGATGCGACGTCGCGCGACAGCGGAAGATCCTGCGCGGTCCGTTGAGCTGCCGCCGGGCCGACCACGGCCTCTGAAGGGATGGGCTCAGGTTCACGCTCGGGTGCGTTGGACCCCCGTCCCATCTCCGCTACCGGCTCCAAGGTGTCGAACACTGGTTCGGCGGCTTCCGGTTGCTCGGGCTCAGGTTCGACTTCTTCCGGCGGCGCGGGAAACTCGACCAAGGATAGGTCGGGAAGGTCCTCCTCCGTCGCGTGCGGCTGCACGGGGACGTCCGCGGGCAACGGCTCAACCGGAGCTTCTTCCGATTCGGTCTCCACCACCGGCTCGTCGGCACCCGGCACAGACCGGACAGGGGAGGCGCTGTGTTCGGTGCTGCGAGCGCTTCCGACCACGCGCTCCACCGTCCCTCGGATGTCGTCGATCGTGAAGGGTCTGGTCAAGACCGTGACGGTGGTCGGATCGGTGGGAACCGTGTCCCCGACCACCACGACCGGGGCTCGTGAGCCCTTCGCCGCAACCAATTCCGCGGCTTCGATCCCATCCGCAGTGGTCCCGATCCCGATGATCACCGCGGAAGCATCCGGGGCGAACCGGCATGCCTCTTCGACGTCACCGACGTCGACGATCTCCCAGCCGTCGATCATGCTGAGAGCCACCGCCAGGGAGGCATCCGGGGTGAGCGCCACGACACGCATGGCCACCTACCGGGAGATGATGTTGTCGTAGATCGTGATGGCGGCAGGACCGAGCAGCACGACGAACAACGCCGGGAAGATGCAAAGGATCAGGGGGAAGATGATCTTCACCGGCACCTTCTGCGCTTGCTCCTCTGCCCTCTGGCGGCGCTTGATACGCATCTCTCCCGCCTGGACGTGAAGCACCTTCGCGATCGAGATCCCGAAGATGTCCGCCTGGATCATCGACAGCACGAAGGACTTCAGTTCGGGGATGGAGCTTCGCTCACCGAAATCGCGCAGTGCCTCCGGGCGGCTCTTCCCGATCTGCATCTCCTGCAGCACCCGGTGGAACTCCCCCCCCAGCGGACCCCCTGCGTGCTTCGCGACCCGTGCGACAGCGGCATCGAAGCCGAGGCCAGCCTCCACCGTGATCGAGAGCAGGTCGAGCGCGTCCGGCAGCGCGCGGCGCATCATCTCTTGCCGCTTGCCAGAGCGGGACCGCAGGACCCATTCAGGCAGGTAGTAGCCGACGTACAGCGATAGCAAGACGACGACGATCCCCTGGAGGGCGTCCAGACCGCCGAAGCGCGAAAGGAGGATCCCACCGACCGTGAATCCCACGAGCGTCACGGTCTTCATCGCCAAGACGCGCTCCGCGTCCCACCCCGGCGGGCTGCCCGCGTACTCGAGTTCCTTGTTCAGGCGGTCGACGACCCCCGCGGGCGTCATGCGCCGGAAGAATTGCCCCGAGCGCTGGAACCCCGGGATCAGAACCCGGCGCAGGAATGGTGCGGCGAGCTCCCGGCGACGGAGGTCCTGGGGGGCCAGCTCGATCGTGCGAACAGACCGCAGCGTCCGGAACATCTGCTCCCTCTGCAGGAAGTAGTCGCCGATCGCCGAAGCCGCCATGAAAACGGCAACGAACGCTGCGAGGACACCAAGCGCTAGGAACATGGCATCACACGTCGATCTTGATGATCTTGCGCATCCACACGGATCCCACTCCGATCAGAACGAGCGCTCCAGCGATAGCGATCCTGCCGATCGTTGCTCCGGTCAGCTCCCCGATGTACTCGGGATTGATCAACGACAGATAGCCGAAGAGCGCGAAAGGCAGAACGATGAGGATGATCGCGGAGAGTCGACCCTCGGCCGACAGTACCTTGATCTGGCGCCGCACTTGCTCACGCTCCCGCAATGTATTCGCAACGGTCGTGAGCAGTGCCGCGAGGTTCCCGCCAACTTGGCGTTGGATGTTGATCGCGAGCACGACCCACTTGAAGTCCTCGCTCTCGATGCGCTCCGCCATCGCGTCCATCGCCTCTTCCATGGGCATCCCAAGACGGGTCTCGGACAGGACGCGCGCGAACTCGCTGGACGTCGGTGGCGCCGCCTCCTTGGTGACCGTATCCAACGCCTGCATGAATCCGTACCCAGCGGAGAGCGAGCCGGCCAGAAGTTGAAGGGTGTCGGGCAACTGTCCGAGGAATGTGCTGGTCCGCTTCTGCACCTTGATGCTCAGAGCGATCCGGGGAAGGAGGAAACCAGTGATCCCGAGCATGACCGCGATGAAGACGTTGCGGAATAGCGCCGCCGCGAGGATGCTGAGAACCAGCGCGCCGCCCACCTGGGTGAGGATGAACTCGGTGCTGCGCATCGGCCAGCCGGCTCGATCGAGCTCCTTCTGCATCTTCACGTCGAAGTCCTTCGGGCGCGGGATCCGCTCGGCGATCCCGATAACTCTCTTCGCCACCCCGCTGCCTCCGAACACGCCGGCCGACTCCCTGTACTCCTTGGTCTTCTTCTCGCCCTTGGAATAGAGGCGCAGCCGGCGCGCGAGGAGCTTCTCGGTGCGCTTCTCCGCCGGCGACACCAGGAGCACGATGAAGAACAGCAGCACGCCGATGAACGCAGCCATGATCCCGATCGCGAACCCCAAAGGGGAGGCCAGGAAGGGAAGGAACGGACCCGGTGCCGCCCGCGGCGGGGGCGGAACAACCTCGATCCGGTTGTTCAGGACGACGCTGGTATCCGAGACGCTGAAGCCGGACGCGCTGGCCGTGACTTCGATCGAAAGCTCCGAGGACTCGACGTCGTCCGACACATACGTCAAGACGTACTGGGACGAGATGGCCTGCGCCACCGCGTCGAACGCCGCTTGCACCTGTTCCGGGTCGGCGACGCTGATGAACTGCCCGCCTGGCTCGGCCGCGGCGAGCGCGCGCATCGCCGCTGGATCCACCCCTCGACCTTGGAGCAGGACCGTCGTGACCGGCGTGTTGATCTCCTTGAGGCGCTGCGTCACTTCGCCAAGGGTCGCTTCGCTCCCGAAGTCGTTGCCGTCGCTGAAGATCACGATGTTGCGCTGAGCATCCGCCTGCGACTGGACCAGACGGTCGGCCGCCAGCTCGACCGCGTCGTAGAGTGCCGTTCCAGGCTGCAGCTCGAGCGACTCGATCGCCGTGATGACGGCGTCACGGTCGGTCGTGAAGTCCTGCCGCAGGATCGCATCGTCGGCGAATGAGATGACCGCGATCCGCACACCCTCGGGCAACGTCCGGACGAAATCCGAGGCGGCCTGCTGCGCGGCGACGATCGGCTCACCCCGGGTGCTGCCGCTTTCGTCCATCAGGAGGGCGACCGCGACGGCTTGCGCCTGGGACGCAAAGAGCTGCTCGACTTCGAGTTCCTCGACCCGCTGCCCGGACTCGGTCACCTCGAAGTTGGAGGCGGACAGGGTCGAGCCGGCGACCGCCGCACCCGAGACCGAGACGATGACCCTTGTCCTTCCGGACGAGTCGAACGAAACTTCGCGCATACGAACCGTCAGCGCCGAATCGATCTGCCCGAACACGGGCGTGAGGAGGGATCCCGAGACGAGCAGCCCTGCGACGATCGCGGCGAGTGCGCCGCGGCGACGGACCTGTCTCATCGATCCACGTCCCTCGCGAACGGTTCGGGCTCGAAGATCTCGGCGTCGAGCTTGATACCGGTGTCCTCGAGCTTATCGAGATACTTGGGACGCAGGCCGGTCGACTTCACGTGACCGCGCCACCGGCCCGCTTCGTCGACGCCCATACCGAAGTCGAACAGGAACAGGTCCTGCAGCGTGATGACGTCACCCTCCATACCGACGATCTCGGTCACGTGGGTGATCCGGCGGGTGCCGTCCTTCAGGCGGGCTTGGTGCACGATCAGCTGGACCGCAGCGGCGACCTGCTCGCGGATCGCCCGAACGGGCAGGTCCATCCCGGCCATCAAGCACATCGTCTCGACACGCGCGAGAACGTCGCGCGGAGCGTTCGCGTGCACGGTGGAGATCGACCCGTCATGGCCGGTGTTCATGGCCTGGAGCATGTCCAAGGCCTCGCCGGACCGGACCTCTCCGACGACGATACGGTCCGGGCGCATGCGCAGCGAGTTCCGGACCAGGTCGCGGATCGTCACGGCGCCACGACCCTCGATGTTCGGTGGGCGGGCCTCCATGCGGATGACATGAGGCTGGAGGAGCCGGAGCTCCGCCGAGTCCTCGATCGTGATGATCCGCTCGCCCTCGGGGATGAACGAGGACAGCACGTTCAGCGTTGTCGTTTTCCCCGCACCCGTTCCACCCGACACCAGAACGTTGACGCGACCCCGCACCGTAGCTTCGAGGAAGCGCGCGAGCTTGCTCGACAGGGTGCCGAACGAGATCAGGTCCTCGGCTTGGTACGGGTCGACCGAGAACTTACGGATCGTCAGGCATGGACCGTCGATCGAGATCGGCGGGATCGACGCGTTGACACGCGACCCATCAGCGAGACGCGCGTCGACGTACGGCTGTGCCTCATCGATGCGCCGCCCGACCTGGCCGACGATCTTGTCGATCGTGCGACGGAGGTGCGAGTCGTCGAGGAACTTCGCTTGCGTCGGCTGGATCCGTCCTTCGCGCTCGATGTACACCTTGTCGGAGCGATTCACCATGATCTCAGTGACAGACGCGTCCCGCAGATAGGGCTCGAGGGGTCCGTAGCCAAGGACGTCGTCGGTGATCTCGCCGATCAGCCGTTGACGGTCGTTAGCCGACAGCGGCGTCTCTTCCTCGGCAATGGTCTCTTGTAACTTCTGGCGGATGCGGACCTCGAGTTGATCCGCGGTCATGTTCATGTCGTAGAGCTTCGGACCGAGCGCCTGCACGAGGCTCTGGTGGACCTTCCGCTTCAGGTCCTCGAGTGGATCGGCCTTAGTAGGCGCCTCGACCTGGGGAGAGGTGCCGTAGTGGCGCGAAGGCGATTGCGGTTCGGGCGGCTGGGGGGCGCCGTCGGTGGGCGGCGCCTCGGTGACGGGCCCACCCCGGGCCTTCGACAGGCGCTCATACAGACTCATGGTGCCACGCTCCTATCCCACTCAGGACTTGCCCTTCCGACGGCCGAACAAGCCTTTCTGATCCTTGGCCTCTGATGCCGTCACGGCTTCAGCCTCGGCGCCGGCGCCGATCATGTCCAGCATCTTCATGATGGACGATACGACCGGAGACTTCGGGTTGTCGATAACCAATGGCGCTCCCCTGTTGATCGACACCGAAACGTCCCGGCTCGACGGGATGGACACATCGACGTGCGTGCCGAGCGTCTTCTCGACTGCCTGGACGGTCAACCCAACCTTACTATCGGCACGATTCAGGACGAGCCTGATCCGTTCGCGGCCGAACCCAAGCAGCTGCAGGGTTTGCAGCGACAGCTTCATGTTCTTGATGGACGGAACGTCCATACTGGTCATAAGCACACATTCGTTACTCTCATCCAGGGCGACCAACACATGATCGGTGAACGAGGGTGGCGTATCGATCACGACGTACTTGAAGGTCTCTCTCATCAGGCGGATGATCCGCGTCACGGCATCTGCCGAGACCGTCTCGGATAATCCCGGCTCGAGCGGCGCAGCCATCAGGAAGACCTTGGAACGATGCGGGGTGAGGTAACCGCGCAGCGCCTCGCTGTCGAGACGGTCCAGGCTTTGGGCAGCGTCGAAGATCGTCCGAGCCGGGAACAGCTGCAACATGATGGCAAGGTCTCCGAACTGCAGGTCGAGGTCGATCATCGCGACCTCTTCACCGGTCCGCTGCGCAAGCGCCACGGCGATGTTGGCGGCCACGAAGCTCTTGCCGCAGCCGCCTTTGCTCGAGAAGATCGTGATGACGCGGTGATCGCTCGCCTCGGGCGAGGCCGCTGCCTGACCATGGGCGGCCACGGCCCCCCGGATCTGGGACGTGAGTGCCTCGCTTCGCGCGACCTCGTCCGAGAGCTGCTGCCCCGTGAACGTCGCCGGCAGGACACCGCGGACCCCCGAGCGAAGCGCTCGCTGGAACACCTCGGCCGTTAAGGCGTGAGCGACCATGACGGCGCTCACGCCCTGGGCCGAAGATTGGATCTTGTCGGCGACCTCGAACGCATCCTCGGGAGGTAGGTTTGGTCCGAGGATGACCACGTTCACACGACCGACCTTGTCCTGCAACAGCTTCTCGAGCTGCGTGGTTCCCTCCACGATCACGAGGTCGCTCCTCGTGCTCATGTAGTCGGACACCCGCGATTGGAACCGCGGATCCGGATCGGCCAGAACTATCATCGCTCCACGCTACCCCTAAAGGATGTTCCTCGCCGCGCGACCCGGCGTGTTGACTGGTTGCGCCCCTTCGGGCAGGAGGACGAAGTAGAGCTGACCCTGAAGCTTCGCGTACACGAGACGCTCGGCCTGACCAGGCGTCATCGCAAGGGTGAAGATGATCGAGCCCGCGGGGTTCACCGTCGTTGGAGTGCCGTCCTCAGCGATGGCGCGCTGCCCGATCTGAATCACCTCCATGTTCTGGAGCAAGAACTGCACGCGAGATTCGGTTTCGCCGCCTCGCGGCACCGTCAGCTGCGCCATGATCGAGACTCGGTCGCCTACCTGGACGAATCCAGCCACGCCCGGCACCAGCCCGATGTCGAGCGATAGGGCAACTTGGTTCCGAGCAAGCTCGGCTTTGATGCCGCCCTCCTGTACCTGGCCCGGCGCCACGAATCGTTCCGTCGTGATCTGTTCACCGGGAAGGATGGTGATCCCCGCCACCCGGCCTTGGATCTGCTCCAGCGAAGTGATCGCTCCCAGCACGACGACCCTGCGAGGGACCTCTTGCTGTTCGATCAGCCCCTCTCCGATCGCGGCATCGGCGGCCTTGCCGGCCTGGATAGCCTCCTTGGCGATGTAGACGACAACGGCTTCCCCCTCTTCGATCGCCTCGTCGGCCTTGCCTTGGACGTAGGCGATCAGCGCGATCGCGGCGACGGCTGCCAGGATGATGGCGACCACCAGCGCGATCGTGCGGCGGCTCATCGATAGATTCGCCAATTCTCTCCTCCCAGTACCTTTCCGGCCCGAACGGGGGCCTCATCATGATAGGCGGCATCTTGAGGCTACCCCTTGAGCCCGGGAAAGCCCGAGTCCCAGATCCGCTCCGCTAGACGCTGTCGCCTACGGCCTCATGCTGGGCCGAGGTCGCGCTCTCGAGGCTAAGGGTCATCTGGAACAGGACGGCATTGAGGTTGCCGTTCCGCCTCGCGACCACCTGAACCCGCCTTCCTGGGTCCGCACCGCCGGTGATGCCAACGGTGTCGTTATAGCACTCGTCCTGGCCACCAGGCCGGACCCCTTCGAGATCGCTGATGAAGTCGGAGACCAGGGTAGGGGGGTTGCCTTCAACCAGGGCAACGCAGATCGCTCGGCCGGAGATCCCATCGTCGAGGTTCCCAAATGCACGCGTGATCGTGACCTGCCTGATGTGCAGGGCCCAGCACGCTCCGGTGCTGCCCGCGCACCCGGTGATCACCTGATCAGGGTCCAGGGTCGCTCCGTAGCGAGCGCCCTCGCGAGCCGCCGCCGTGATCTCGCTGCGCTGCTGGTAGGCCAGGGAACCTGTGATCGCCCCGAACGTGATCATGAAGAACAGTGGGGCGATGATCGCGAACTCGACCGCCGACGCGCCATGCTCACCTCGGGAAAGACGTCCCCGCATCACCACCGCCTCACCGTACCAGCCACGAATCGATGAACGGGATCTTCAAGACGAACGCTGGGTCGGGCTGCATCCGCAGGGCGCCTTGCCCTGACACGTTCATCCTGAAGGTGAAGAACTGAGCCTTGTCCAGGAACTGGGCCGCTTGGCCGTCGTAGTTGAACAAGGCATTGGGTGTGAAGTACACGCCTTCGATGTTCAGGGGCGCCTGCCCACCCAGCACATGCGTCTGAGTCGATTCCGACCAGAGCGCGAGCTTGTCGAGCGGACTGGCCGCATCCCCGGGGTTCGGGCTATCGATCTGGTGCGGGGCCGTCCAGGTGAGCGGCGGAGCCCCGGCTCCGATGTTGATCGTCCCGTTGTGGATGTAGACGGCGACGTGTTCCATAGTGAGCTGAGCCTGCGCATTCTTGGTAAGGCTTCCGCCGCTGCGGAAGAAAGCGTATGCAGCGTGCGCACTGTGTCCGGTAGGGCACAGGTTGTTCGGGCGGCGGCAGTTGGCCGGGAGGTCGGCGGTCACATTGTTGGTGTTCATGCGGAACTCGCCACCCTGCAGCGTAACGTTGCCTTGGAAAACCACGTTTCCGCCGGAGAACTCCACCGACTCACCGGCCGACAGGTTCACCAAGAATCCCTGGTTGCCGGTGCAGTTCACCCACCAGTTCCCATTGGGAACAACGGTGCCCGGAGCCGGGCTGCAGGCGTTGAATCCTCCGCCGGTCTGTCCCCCCCCGCCGTTGTACCAAGCGTTGTAACTTGCGAAGCCGACAACCGGCGGCAGTCCGAGGCCCAACGGATCGATCGCGAATCTCAATTGGTCGATGTACGCGGGGACGTCTCCGTCATCCGGGCAGTCGCGGATCGCGACGGCCTCTCCACTGCCATAGGGTCGGTAGTTCGGATACCCGGTCTTGCAGTTCCACTCATGGTCGGCAGGCGCGCGCGTGGCACGACGGGACGCCCGGGTCGGCGTTGGATACAGCCGATTCGTCGCAAGATCGTTGGGATGGCAGGCGTGGTTCACCGAGTAGTCCAAGCACGTCACTTGACCAGGCTGGTAGGCAAACAACTGGATGATCCCGCCCGGCTCGCATACCGTCGGATTCGCTGGAGCGAAAGCACTGCCGCAGGCCTTGATGGCCGAGTTCTGCTGGCCCGACGCGTCCATCGTATAACGATCCGCTCCCTGGGTGCATGTATTCGGGTTCGAACTCTTCGTTCCGTTCGAATCGACCGTGATACGACCTGGGTTCTGGATGTCGTGCGCGTACACGAACACCTGCGCCTGCCCTGAAGCGAGAAGCGCGTCGCATCCCTCCGGATCGAGGAGGATCAGCGCCACGGCGGTACCCTCCTCGTTCCCGATCGTGCTGCGGACGATCGATGTGGCGGGTGCCTCGAGACTGAAGACGCCGGCGATGCCGCCGAAGAAGGTTCCTTGATCACTGACGATCTGCACGCCGAAGCGCTCGCATGGATCGTCTCCGTCGAAGTCCGTGTTCGGACCCCGTCCGGTCGCTGAGTAATCGTTGAGGACGGCTTGAGTGACCGGGTAGATGAAGGTGATCTCGTACGGGTCCTCGTTCAGCGCGCGATAGAACCGCGCGATGTCTGGATCGCATCCGGCGCCTCCGTCGTAACGGGCCTGGTAGTCCTCGTCGACACCGCTCGTGCACGGGCTCGTCGCACCTACCGGGAGCCCGACCAGCGTCGCCTGCACGTAAACCCATGCCGAGTTACAGGCAGCGATCTCGTCGCCGGCCAGGAGGTTCCCGGCGGCAAGTGCAGCGGTGTCGGCCACGGTCGAGTTGTCGCGCATGCGCGCGCGCGCATCGCTGAGGTCCACTGCCATAGCGAGGATGGTGAAGAGCGTCACCAGCAAGATCGCGAACAGGACGGCATACACACCGCGCTCGCCTCTGAGGTCTCGTCCCGCTATCGCTTTGAACACCGTCTTCCTCTACTCCCCCGACCGATCGCCCCTGGAGAAAATCTCGGCAGGTGCCGGTGACCTATTGAACCACCACGGTCCGTGGTCCCACAAGCCCCATGGGTCCTACGCTCTATCCCTGATGTGGGGCATTTCGTCTGGTCCCACCCCCGAAAGAGACTCCGGGCGGAACATACGTCCCGCCCGGAGCAACTTCTTCATTGCCAGCCCTCGAGGCCTACGTCTCGGGGCAGGCGGTCGTGGTCCGACCAGAGATACAGCTACCGGTCCGGCTGAACGTAGAGCTCGCAGCCCGGCCCAGGAAGATCACAGCCAGCACGATCACCGCCGCGATAAGGGCAACCATGACCGCGTACTCAACCGCGGTGGCGCCACGCTCGCTACGGATGTTCGCCCGAGCGACGACCCACTGACCCAGCAGCCGCGCCCTGTCGAACGCTATCAGAGCCATGCGCAATGCAGTTCACCTCCTCCTACGTCCCTTGCGACGGATCGCGCCGCACCGTTGACGTCTGTTCGCTTGAACCTGGAGCTGATGCCTCGCTGAGGCTACACCTCCAAGTTCTCTCTCCCCGGTAAGGTCGTACATCAACCGCTCCAGCTTGAGGCATTCGCATCGTAACTGTGCCCCCGAGGCAATGAATGAGACGCAGGGAGGGAATCGAGGCGCGCCCCTGTCCCCAGGCCCGTAGGACTACGGTCCTAAGCCCTACCGAAATCACCTACGCCACAACAAGGCTCTACCCGAACCCAATGACGTGTGCTATTCATTGCTGGCCGGATCGCGGCCGACACAGCTAGGAGCGCAATCGGCCACTCGCCGAAGTGAAGGGGTCAGCCATGAAGAGCAACATCGGCACCATCCGCAATCGGAACCAGCTGCGGACGGTTAGTTCCGTCCTTGGCCAGCTCGACGACCAGATCCGGTCGGGGGAAGCGCAGGAGTTGGTCCCGATCCCTACCACCTTCCATGTGCTCGACCGGGTGCTGACGGGGGGCATCCGCCCCGGCGATCTGGTGCTGATCGGAGGGATGCCCGGTGTCGGCAAGACGATCCTGACCCTCCAATGGGCGCGCAACATGGCGATGGCGGGACACACCTCGCTCTACCTGTGCTACGAGCACGAGGAGTCCGCTCTGCTGGGGCGACTGCTCGCCCTCGAGCTCGGCGAACTGCCCCACTCGAACGATGACAGCGAGATGGAGAAGCTGCGGTACGGGATCCAGGAGGTCGCTGCTGGAACCGGCCGCGGCTTGACGGACGTCCTCGAGAGCGAAGAGCTGATGCATCGCGCCTTCGAGCGCGTCGAGTCCTACAAGGACAACCTCTGGCTGATGAAGGCATCGGGCGCGCACACCGGCCTCGGCGAGATCGAGGATGCCATCAAAGAACACATCGATAAGGGTCAGCGCCTGGTCGTGTTCGTCGACTACTTGCAGAAGGTCTCGGTGCGGCCCGAGCCGCCCGACGAGGAAGAGAAGGTTACGAAGGTCGTCGAGACCCTGAAGGACCTCGCACTTACCTACAAGATCCCGATCGTCTGTATCGTGGCGGCCGACAAGGAAGGCTTGAAGTCCCGCAGGCTTCGACTCCACCACCTGCGCGGATCATCGGCCTTGATGTACGAAGCCGATGTCGCCCTCCTGTTGAACGACAAGTTCAACTGCGTGTCGAAAGTGCACCTCGCGTACGACCCGGTGCGCGCGGAGACCTTCAAGGAGTACGCGATCTTCTCGTTGGAGAAGAACCGTGGTGGTCCGAACCTGATCGACATGGAGTTCAAGAAGGACTTCCTCTATTACCGGTTCGATCCGATCGGCGGCGTCGTGGCAGAGAAGCTGATCGACGAACGGATGTACGAAGAGTGATCTGACGTTCCAGCAGGAAAGCCCCGCGCCCGGGGCTTTCTGTGTTCTCGGACCCGCCGATCTTCAGGCCTACGTGTCCGGGCAAGAGGTGAGGGTTCTGCCCTGGACGCAACTACCCCCCTGGCTGAACGTCGAGCTCGACGCCCTACCAAGGATGACCACGGCGATCACGATCACGGCGGCGATAAGAGCGACCATGACCGCATACTCGACCGCCGTGGCGCCCCGCTCGTTCCGCACGTCGAGCCGAGCGCTCACCCATCGGCCGAGGAGACGCGCGCGGTTGAGGGCTGTGAACAGGATCACCGCGATGTCGATAGAGCCTGGAGCCATGGAGGCGCACCGCACCTCGCGTCCCGATCGGTCTAGGACGTTCCTTCTGTGCTTGGGCAGAGATGGGGTCGGAATCGCACCGTGATGTGCTCGACGCGCGCCGAGCACGGGAACGCATCCAGCGAAGCGACGAAGAGATCCCGGATCGGACGTAACGAAGTAGAGACGTCCTCAGGACTCGCCTCCAGTCCCCCGTCGTCGACGACGGCGTCGGCGTTCCCGAGCGCGCTCCTGATCCGTGAGACGAACGCATCCTGCCTGCTCGTTGGAAGGGCCAAGAGGCCGAGCAGTGGGGATGGATCGCTCGCCGACTCCGGTAACTCCGCGACCAAGAACGGGTTCGCATCGAATTGGACGAAGGTCGCGCCCTCCGGCAGACGGTCCTCGAGGATCGAGGCCACGCGTCGGTACGCGTCCAACCTCGATGCGCGATCGCGCGCCACGCGAACCGTCTGGATCGCACCCGGGGCGAGCGCGAGCACGAGCAATCCGATCACCAATGGCACCGCCGCCGAGGCCCGCGCCGCCGCTGCGCGAACGCCAATCACGAACGGCACGGCCGGCAACAGAAGGACCCAGTACTTGTCGAACGGAAGCAAAGATGCGACGACCACTGCCACCGCAGGGACGCCGAAGACCAGACCCACGAGGGCGGCCCGCGGTCCGGGTCGCTGCTGTTGGACACCCTCGATGTTCCACGCGGCGAAGACGGCTACGATCGGCAGGATCAAGGCTCGAGCCGCCGAGATCCCAAGCTCCCCCGCAGACCATGACGCCCCCCGTGAGGCGAGGTTCAGCTCGATCAAGCCGAAGCGAAGATCAGGGTGGACGAGCGACGCCGCCAACGCCCCCGCCACGAGCCCCATCGCCAGGAGGGACGTCCTCGCCCCACGCCACGAGCGGGAGGCCGCAACGAGCGCGACCCCCGGCAACAAGACGATCGCGCGAGGGTCGAAGGCGATGCCGAGCGACGCCGTGGCCGACAGGATCGGTCGATCGCGCGCAGCGAAAGCGACGCCGGCCATGACGAACGCGATCGCGACCATCTCGATCGTCAAGGACAGCGCCGAGGCGACGCATGCACCGAGGGCGACGGCTGCCCCCGCGATCAGCGCGCGTCTGCGGCCGATCCCACAACGATCGGCGACATCGAAGGTCACCAGGGCCAAGAGCGCTGCGAGCAGGCCGACCAGGACGCCTCTGACCGGCTCGAACGGCCCCGGAAGCAGATCCAATCCACGAACGAGGAAGAAGACCGGGGGTGCCTTGTTGTCGATCACGTCCACATAGAGCTCGCGTCCGAGCGCCATCTTGCGCTCGACGGCGAGCCACGAAGCCTCATCCACGCTGAGAGGAACAAACGCGGAGACGACGGCGACGGCCGAGCCGAGAGCGAACGCAGCGAGGAAGAGACGTCGCATCAGCGCCGCGGGAAGGCCGCAAGCCGGTCCACGCGCGCGACTGTACCAACCCTCGATGCCTTCCCTCGCTCAGGCCGGCACGTCCAGCCCCTGCTAGCATCCCCTCCCGGCCCATGCGGGAGCCCCCACATCGACAGCCCGTCGTGTCGCTGCGCCTTCGATCGGTTGCACGCGGCTGGTTCGTCGGCACGATCGTGGCAGCCGCGATCGTGCTCGCGAGTTCCGGCGGCGACAGCGACCGGCTCGCGTACGGCGACGGCCTCATCTATCGGTACGTCGCCGAGAACCTGACCACACCGCCCGACCAGATCCATCACGTCGTGGTCGAGCGCGGGACGTCGCTGCGGTACGGCAGGATCGGGCTGCCGGCGTTGATCTGGCTGGCGTCCGCGGGTCGGCCGCCCGCGATGCCGTGGGCACAGGCCGTCGTGATCGTTCTCGCAGCGGGAGCGGCAAGCGCCGCAACGGCCGCCCTGTTCCCGCGGGCGGGCCCGCTGGCGCCGGCGCTCCCGTTCCTCGCGCCCGGCGTTCCGCTCGCCGTGGCGGGAGGGTACGCAGAGGTCCTCGCGGTCGCATTGGTGATGTGGGCGATAGTCGCCGTCCTCGCGCACCGTTGGTGGATGGCCGCAGCGCTATTCGCCGCTGCACTGCTCACCCGTGAGAACTCCCTGTTCATCGTGGCCGGCGTCGGTGCGCTGGCGGTCCTGCGACGGAGGTTCGGAGCCGTCGCTGTGCTCGCCCTGGCCTTCGTCCCGCTGATCGCATGGTCCCTGTTTATCGCGACCCGGTACGGACGATTCCCGATGTTCGACCCGTACCTGCGCGTGACGACCGACACGGTCGAGGAACCGATGGTTGCGCTGATCCACAGCTTCACCGATGCGTACTCGGCAGCGGCGATCGTCATCGTGGTCCTGCACCTGGCCATGGCCGCGATATCCGTGCTCCTGATCCGGCGCTCGATCCTCGGATGGCTGGGCGCCTTCGCGAGTCTTCAGCTGCTCGTGGCAGGGCCCTTCTCGTGGCGGTTCATCGGAGACGGGGCGCGCACCGGCGTCTTCATCCAGCTCTTCGCGGTGCTGGCCGTGGTCGCGTGGCTCCGGCGTGGATGGTGCGCGCGCGAGGTGGCCGCCGATCCCTTCGCCCGCGGAGAGCCATGAGCGGGCGCGATCGAATCGCCATCCTACTCGCGGTCACGATCGCCGCGATCGCGGTGCTCGTGGGTGTGCGCACCGGCCTCGAAGAGGTGGACGTCGACGAGATCGTCTACCACGACACGCTCGTCGCGATGCGCGGCGGGGAAGGCTACTACGACGCGATGCGCGATGCCCTCGTCGAGAAGGAGGGAGCGCCCCCGTCCTCGGTTCGAGCCGTCCGCCCGCCGACCATGTTCCTGATGCTGCGTTGGCTGCCCGAGTCGTCCTGGCGCTACGTGGTCGGGCTGGTGTACCTGGCCATCCTGCTCCTGGCCTTCCTGATCGGCCGTCCCTACGGCCGCTTCGGTGGCGTGATCGCCGTCGGGCTGGCCGGGTTCTGGGTCCTGGCCGCAGCGCCGTTCCTGTTCGTGCACGCAGAGCTGTGGGGTCTGCCGTTCTTCCTCGGCGCGGTGCTCGCCGCGCGCAAGGAGAGACAAGGGACATCTGCGATGCTCCTCCTCGGCGCCACCCTGACCCGGGAGTTGTACGGAACCGGGCTGCTCGTGGGCGCGCTCGTATTCCGTCGCAGACTCCCCTGGCTCGGCACGAGCATCGCCGCCGTGGTCGCCGCCATCGGACACGGGCTCCTCGCGCGGTCCATCCTCGCGGCGCAGGGAACGGAGGCTGCGCTCGGCAATGAGCCTCGGACGATCATCAAGATCCTGACGATAATCTCGCCGGGCGACCGCCCTTTGTCGTGGGTCATCGGGACCGTCGTCCTCGTCGTCGGCTTGACGGCGTTGATCCAGCGTTGGCACGCCGACCAAGCGGCGAAGCTGCTGCTACCGTTCGTCCTTATCATGATCCCAGCTTCGATCATCGCGACCAGGACCTACTGGGGACTTACATTCGGGCCGGCTCTCGCTGCATTCGTGCCGGCGGTTCGCGCTCCTCGCCGATGAAACGCGGGTACGCCGTCCTGTTGCTCGCCGTATTGGTGGGCAACTTCTACGCGGCGACCTACGACTTCCGACCAACGACGGACACGCGCCTGAACAACCTCCAGAGCCGTGCGCTCGCCTTGCACGGCGACATCGATCTGACGCGTTACGCCGAGGACTATCACTTGGACAACTTTGCAATGGCACTCCCGCGCCACGGCGACCTACGGTCCGGGTATGGCGTCGGGATCAGTGTGATCGCGCTCCCGATCTATGCCGTCCTCGGACGGTTCACAACAAGCGGCGCCGTCTTGGAGGGAACAACCTCAATCCTGTTCGCAACGGCCGCGGTGGCCGGCTTGTACTTCGTGCTGCTGAAGCTCTACGGGACGACAAGCGCGTTGCTTGGGGCGTTGGCCTTCGCGTTCGGGACCACCTTGTGGCCGGTGGGCACGACGGCGTTCTGGCAGCAGGCGCCGGTCCTCGCGCTGCAATCGGTCGGGCTCATCGGCTTGTTCTCACACGCTCGGTGGTCTCCTGCGTTAGCCGGAGCTGCCCTGGGGGTCGCGGTGTGGATCCGACCCGCAGCCGCTTTCGTCTTCGTCGCAGGAGCGGTTGTCTATTTCGCGCGCAAAGATCGGCGTGCGCTCGTCGCCTATCTCGCGAGCGGGGCCCTCCCTGTGATCGGCCTTCTCGTTCAGAACCAAGTCATGTGGGGTTCGCTCCTTCGAGGTGCGTACCGTTTCAGTCCCGACTATGGTTTCGGGAACGATCTGGGCCAATCACTGCCGGGCTTTTTCATTGGACCATGGCGGGGACTGTTCCTGTACTCCCCCTTCCTGGTCTTCAGCGTGGTGAGTGTAGGCATCGCGCTGCGGGACAGGACGCAGCACCACAAGACGATCCTGATCCTCCAACTCGGAGCCGTCGCGACGCTGAGCTTCTACGTCTGGTGGACCTTCTGGTGGGGAGGGCAGAGTCAGTATGGCTATCGCCTCCCGCTGGACGTCGTCCCAATCCTCGTTCTCGGAGCGGTGCACGGATCGCTTCACGCCCTTCGATTCCGCGCGGTGACGCTCGCTCTTGTGGTCATCTCGATCCTCATAATGGTGGCCGGCTCCATCACCAATGACCTCGGGTGGGACTACTACGAGCTTCCTGAGCACTGGACGGCGACGCCTCTGGCCCAGGCTACCTACGCCGCCCTGCACGCCCCGCTCGATACCGCAGCGCGTATCATCGGTATCGCTTTGATCGCCGTGATCATGCACGTCGTAACTCGCCGCCTGCCGGCCGAAGGCCCAGCGCATGGATAGGCCGCGCGTCGTCATCACGATGCCCGCATACCGGGCTGAAGCCACCCTTCCACAGACCCTCGCAGACATCCCAGCCGGGCTCGCCGACGAGATAATCCTCGTCGACGACGCTAGTCCGGATCGGACCGCAGAGGTCGCGCGCTCGCTCGGCCTTACGGTGCACGTCCATGGGAAGAACCGAGGGTATGGAGGCAATCAGAAGACATGCTACACGGAGGCGCTCCGTGCGGATGCCGACATCGTCGTGATGTTGCACCCCGACTACCAATACGATCCGAAGGCGGTTCCGCTGCTCATGGCGCCGATCCTTGCGGGTGACGCGGATATGACGTTCGGTTCGCGGTTCGCCGGCTTGAGCGACCCACTTGGTGGAGGCATGCCTCTGTATCGGTTCCTGGGGAACCGAGTGACGACCACCCTTGAGAACATCATGCTCGGTTCGCGTTTCACCGATCTCCACAGCGGGATGCGGGCCTATACCCGCCGCTGCCTGCTGTCGATCCCATTCAACCGCTACTCGGACGACTTCGACTTCGATTCCCAGTTCCTCGTCGATGCGGTTACGAGCGGACAGCGTGTCGTCGAGGTCCCGATCCCCACCCGCTACACGAGGGAGTCCTCGTCGATCTCGATCGGACCATCGTTGCGATACGTGGGGAACAGTCTCGCGTATGCGGCCAGATACTCAGCGAGTCGCGGCAGACGGGGACGTCGTTGGCCACTGCTGAACCCGCGGCCCTACCGGCCTCCTGCGATCTACGGTCCGCCCATCCAGACAAGATGCGTGGTGTGCGATGGGCTCGACCATTCCGTGGTCTACCCGAAGACGGCCACATCTGCGGTTCAAGTCGAGGAATTCGCCTGCACCACCTCGGGGCTTGGCGCGCACGACGACATCGTGCGGTGCATGACCTGCGGGATGATCTCTTCGTGGCCGCTGCCCTCGCCCGAAGAATTGAGCGACCTCTACTCGGACGTGATCGACGACGAGTACTTCGCTGAGGAACCACACCGACGTGAGGTGTTCGAATGGTTCTGCCGGAACATGGGCGGATACACGACTCCTGGGAGAGACTTGCTCGAAGTGGGCGCCCACGTCGGTTTGTTCCTTGACGTCGCACGCACCTTTGGATGGGATGTCCGGGGCATCGAGCCGTCGAAATGGGCCGTCGATCGAGGTCACGAGCTGTACGCCGTGCCCCTCGAACAAGGAACGATCGAGACCTGGTCAGAAGAGCCGGGAAGCGCAGACGTTGTCGTGATGCTGGACGTCCTCGAGCATGTCGCAGATCCACGCGAAGCCCTCGAGAAGATCCGCGCCGTCCTCCGGCCGGAAGGTTTGCTGATCCTGTCGACGGTGAACCTGTCGGGAGTCCACGCGCGCCTCGTCGGCGGCTCCTGGCCGTGGTTCATCCGATCCCACCTGCACTATTTCAGCGAAGACTCCCTGGTTACGCTCCTCGGGCGCGCGGGTTTCGAGCCCATCGAATGGAGCCTCGTGCCCCGCTCGTTCCACCTGTCGTACATCGCCGGTCGCGAACGGGAACACCACCCCTCCCTGGCACGAGTCGCCGGCTCGGTCGCACGAACCTTCGATCCCAAGGTACCCCTCGGATGGCTGGGTGACATCACGTTCGTGGCGTCCCGTCCCACGTCCCGTTAACGTGCCCAGCGGCGACGGTGCGACCCATCGCGGCGGGCCACTCGACTCTCCCGTCGCACACCGTCGCTTCCTCGGGGCTGCCGTCATACTCGGGATCGTGGGGATGTGGGTACCCCCGATAACGTCGAGCTTCTGGATCACTGAAGCCATCACCTCGTGGATCACCGACGACGGGTTCGAGGCAGCGGTGGACCGGGCGCGCGACTACCAGGGCCAGAGCCCAACATACTTCGCCTTGGCATGGCTGGTCAGGCAGCTCTTCGGTGGTGGTGAGATCGCGCTGCGCATGCCGTCGCTCCTTGTCCTTGTGCTCGGAACACTGCTCTTGTTCCGGCTCGCCAAGCGCTTGTTCGACGACGACGTTCCCATGATCGTGATCGCAACCTTCGCGTCGATGCAGACCGTGGCGTTCGCCGCCGTCGACGCGCGCCCGTACGCCTTCGCGACAACAGCCTTGATCGCTTCGACGTTGTTCCTATGCCGCTTCGTAGACCAGCACCGGAGGTGGGATGGCGTTCTGTACGCGTTCTTCACCGCGCTGACCATCTATCTGCACTTCCTTTACGCGTTCGCGTTCGTGGGGCACGCCCTGTACCTGTATCGACACCGCTCGTCTCTGGGAACCCGGGCATTGGCTGGCGTGATCGCCGGTACCGGCCTCCTCATCGCACCACTCGTCCCGCTGGTGTTCGATCTGCTCGAGCGCCGCGCCGCCCTCTCCGTCCCACGATTCGATCTCGTCCCAGCCTTCCTCGCGGCACTTGCCCCTCCTTTGTTGATCGTGGCGATCGGCGCGGGGGCGCTAGCAGCCCGTGCGATCGGCCGGTTGGACGTCCAACCGGCTTCGGCACGCGACGGTGGCCTTCTGCTCGTGATCGGATCATTCCTCGGTCCTCCCAGCGCGCTGTTCATCATCTCGCTGTTCAGCGACACGTCGGTCTTCCAGGACCGCTACCTGCTCGCCGCTGCACCCGGACTCGCATCGTTCACGGGCTGGTTGATCGGCTGGCTCCGGCCCGCGCGTGCCCGAGCAGTCGTCGTAACAGCACTGATCCTCGCCGGGCTCCTCGTCTTCGGGGGACGCACGCACGGCCACGATGGGTGGCGTGAGGCGGCCATCCGGGTGGGGGAGCTAGTCGACGATCCGGCGACACCGGTGCTCCTACAGGGCGGCCTCGTTGAATCTGGACAGCGAGACTGGCTCGAAGATCCGGAGCGCGCGCAGTACCTCATGGCTCCGCTCTCGCCGTATCCGATGGAGGGCGAGCCGATCCCGCTCCCCTACGTGATGACCGACGTCGCCGAATCCTATCTCGAGGATCTAGTTGCCGAACGGCTGGACGACGAGGATATGTTCGTCGTCGTCATGCGCTATCCGTTCGTACCGTTCGTACTATGGCTCGAGGCCAGGCTGAAGCCGGCAGGCTTCCGGCACTCATTCGATGGTGGGTTCGGCCAGATCGAGGTACACACCTTCCACCGACCATCCGGTGACGCCGATGCGTGAAACAGAGGGTCGCACCGGCAGGTTCCCTGCTGCGATGGTCTTCCTCCTCGTGGGTCTCTTCCTCGCTGTGACCTGGGATTGGCATGGGATCACCGATACCGAGTTGAACCACCTCCAAACGAAGGCGCTCGTGACGCACGGGGATATCGACATCTCTCGCTACGACCGCACCTTCATGTTCGCGCTCGAACACAACGACGATCTGTACTCGATCTACGGCGTCGGGGTAAGCCTGGTGGCAGCTCCGATCTACTTGGCCCTCACAAAGGTGGGCGTGGACGCTCGCGTGATGGAGGGGACGGTCGGGATCCTGTTCACGGCCGGATCAGCCGCCCTCTTCTATGTGTTGCTCGCCCGCCTATTCGATCGTCGCATCGCGGTCGGAGGGACCATCGTGTTCGTGTTCGGTACGACGATGTGGCCGCTGGCGTCGACCGCCTTCTACCAGCACGCGCCCGTCGCGTTCCTGCAGATACTCGCTCTCCTGGCCTTCTTTGCGCGAGATGAGCGCGCGCCGCTTCGCGCGGGTCTCGCCATGGGTGCAGCCTTCTTCGTCCGTCCGACACAGGTCGTGTTGGCCGCCACGATGGGCTTCCTGTACCTATCAGAGGATCGCCGGAAGGTCGCGAGATTCACGCTCGGCGCTCTCCCGTTCTTCCTCGGCCTGTTGATCCAGAACCGATGGATCTGGGGATCGTGGCTCGAAGGCGGGTACGCGCGCTCAGGCGTCGGCTATCACGCCTTCTTCGGGCAGGCGATAGGAGGTCAGACCATCGGGTGGTGGCGAGGCATGTTCATCTACTCCCCGTTCCTCATCCTCGGTGTCGTGGGACTCGTCGAAGCGGGGCGTCGCCGAGGGTGGATCGAGAAGCGGATCATCGCCATCGCGGCCGGCTCGATCCTTCTGCTCCTTTTCTACAGCCGATGGGATACGTGGTGGAACGGCTTGCACCAGTTCGGCTATAGGTACCAACTCGACTTCGTCCCATTGATCGTGCTCATGGTGGTCTACGCGATCCACGTCAGGCCGGCCTTGGTGTGGGCTGCAGCTCCCCTCGTCGGCATATCGATCCTCACGATGAGCGCAGGCATGGGATCGGATCCGGACCGATGGGACCCCGTTCTGTATCCGAAGTCGGTGGATCTTGCCCCGATCGGGCGCGCGTGGTCGGCATTCCTGGACAGGCCATGGGGAACGCTGGTGCGGTTCGCCGGCGTCTTCTTGGTTGGCGCGGCGCTCCTCCTGGCCACGAGACGGGACCGCGGGCGTGATAACGCGCAGGCAACGGACGACGACAAGCGCGTACCGTATCCTGGTGCCTCATGAGCGAGGCAGACGGGCCGCAAGACGAAGACCAGACCGACCACCAGAGCACTCTGGACAGTGACCACGCCTATGGTCTCGCCGAGCTTTCCGACGCGGTCCGTTACCGTCGCTACCTCTTCGAGCTCATCGACCCCCATTGCGGCTCGAGCGTGCTCGAGGTCGGAGCGGGCATGGGGGACTTCGCGGATCTGTTCGGATCCGACAAGACCTTGATCGTCTCGGACTCGGATCCCCGGTGCCTCGCCCAGCTGGAGAAAACGTTCCGCGGCCGTGGCAACGTTTCCGTGAGACACCTCGACCTCCTCTCGGATAACCAGATCGAGGCACGCGTCGACACCGGCCTCGCGATCAACGTATTCGAGCACATCGAGGACGACGTGCGCGCTCTTCAGGCGGTTGGAAGACAGATTCGACCGGGAGGCTCGATCATCATCCTGGTGCCTGCCTACCCATCCCTGTACGGCGCGTTCGACCGCGCCGTTGGACATGTCCGACGGTATACCCCTGCCTCGCTCCGCACATCAGTAACGGAGGCGGGGCTCACGGTCGAGATCCTTCGCCCGATCAACTTCATCGGTGGTATCGCATGGTGGTTCGCTGTTCGGTTGGGGAAGCGCACGCGCCCCCACCCGTGGTTGATCCGCATCTACGATCGTTTGCTCGTACCGATCGTGCGCATACTTGAACGTCGCTGGACGCCGCCCTTCGGCCAGTCGATCCTCTGCGTCGCTCGCACGCCCGATCCCTGAGTCGCGAGCTTCAGGGTTCCGGAATGAAGGGCGCCTTCTTCCTCGTGAGCAGATGTCGGCCGCGCGCATCGCTGAGGACGATGGCGATCAGCCCATAAAGAGCGATGCCGTACCCGAGCATGTGCACATCGGAAGGACCATCCGACAGGCGCGGAACGGCCCCGATCGCCACGACTGCCGCCCCGACCGCGAACAAAGAGGGAGGGACTTCGTCGCGCGCCAGCGCACGTATCACCCCCAGCGCCACCGGCGGTAGTACCAACACCGCATAGTGATCCCACGTAAGAGGCCAAGCCAGCAGCATCCACGGCACCGCCGACCAGAACAGATCACCCGAGACCCGAGCGGGAGTCACCACGGCACCTGCTGCACACGCCAGGGCGAGGATCACCGCGAGCGCCCATGCGAACGTGGGCAGGTGGACCGCTGCGTCCTGCCATTCGTTTTCCGTGAGCCATCGGAAGGGATAGCCCACAAGCGACGCATTGAGGGGGCTGGCGCGCCAGCGCTCGTAGTTATTCGCCGACGCCTCGAGCCACTGCCCGAATGCTGCCGATCCGAGAACCGCGAAGGAGGCCGAGGTGATGAGGGCACACACGGCGATCGCTGAACCGACCGCGCGCCGTTGACGCTCACGAGCGAACGCGATCACGAGGAAGAGAGGGAAGAACTTCACGGCGCCGGCGAGGCCGACGAGGGCACCTGCGGCGATCCCGCCATGGCGGCGCGCTACCTTCCATGCCGCCACGATCGCTATGAGCAACAGAGAATTGTTCTGCCCGACCGAGAGATCGCGTTGCACGATCGGGAGCGCGAGCATCCCAAGCCCACCAACCACAGCAGCGGATCTCGAGGCGCCTACAGAGCAAAGGAACCACCACCCAGTGAACGCGAACGTGGCTGCCATCATCCCGACCCACAAGCCGCGTGCAGCCGTGTAGGGCAGGAACGTCAGCGGCGCCAGGATCATGAACGTCAGAGGCGGATGAGGGTTGCGCTGAACCGTCGATCCGAAATCGTGCTGGTAATGGGGGACGTATCGTTGCTGTAGAGCGTGCACCTCTTCGTACGGGTCGGAGCCTTCCCGCCATGCTCGAGCGGAGAGGTAGTCCTGGAGGAAATCGTCGATGATCGCGGCCGAGCCGGGGTCCCGATCGCGGAAGTCGTAGACCTTGGTCGTCGCCGCGGTAACCCCTAAGGCGATCAAGAGGGCGGCGACGATGCGACGCAGAGCCGTACTTCGCACGCGGCGGATGCTACCAAGAGCCCACCCAAGCGAGCCGAAACGCTAATGTTTCGACGATTCACGATCCCTGAAGGCTACGACCTTCCGCCCCCGACATCACCCGCTTGCCGCGCCAATCCGCGATCGCCATCAGAAGCAATCCGTACGTTGGAAGTCCGTACCCGAACAGCAGAACCGGATCGGAGATCTCCTGGGCCGCAACAGGGAGTCCCGGAAGCGTTCCTATGACCACGATCGCGGCACCGATCGCGAACGTCAAAGGTGGGAGTTCTCCAGCCTTCGAGGCTCGATGGATGCCAAGTGCAACGACGGGAAGCACGAGCGCCGCATAGTGATCCCACGCCAGCGGCGACGCCAGCAGGATCCACGGAGCCGCCGACCAGAACATGTCGGCAGACACCCGGGCAGGTGTACGTAGCGCTGCGACGATGCAGGCAAGAGCCACCACGACCGCCACGGTCCAGGCGAGCACGGGCAGATCCACTGAGACCTCACGCCATGGGTTGCGGCTCAGCCACCGGAACGGTAGGCCCATCAGAGATATGTTGAGCGGACCAGCGCGCCATCGATCGAAGTTCGACGACGACGCGCCCAGCCAACCACTGGTGGCGTCGGGTCCGACGATCGCCGCCGAAAGGACCGTCACGGCGGCTCCAACTGCGATGGTCGTGCCCACGGCACGGGTCCGCCGCTCCCGTATCAAGCCGAGGATCAGGAGCGCCGGAAAGAGCTTTGCGGCTCCCGCCACGCCGATCATCCAACCGGCCGCGAGATCGCGACCCCGACGCAGCCGTCCCCAGGCTGCAACGACCAACAGCAGGAGCAGGGCGTCATGCTGCGCGAAGGAAAGACCGCGCTGGACGATGGGGATCGCCAGCGCACCGACCCCGACGGTCGATGCCGTCAGGATGGATGTGCCCAGCGTGTGGACGAACCAGCCGAGCGCACCAGCGTATAGCGCCGCCATGAGCAAGATCCATGTCGCGTGCGCGAAGTCGTACCCAAGGAAGCTCAGGGGTACGACCAGTAGAACCATGACCGGCGGGTGGGGATTACGCTGACCGGCAGGGGCAGACAGGTCGGGCCGATCCGGGAGCAGCAACGTGCGCAGGGTTCCGGTCTCGTCGTAGGGCTCCAGGCCGGTTCGCCATGCGCGCGCTGACAAGTAGTCAAAGAGAAAATCGTCCGTGATCGCGCCCGCTTCTGGTGAGGCATCGTGCTCGGGCCGAAAATCTACTCTCGTGACAACGCTCGACACCCCGAGCACGATGAACGCAGCGGCCGCTATCCGGCGGGCGGCGACACTCGGCACGGCGATGATGCTATCACTGTACGTTGGGAGTCTCTGGTGGTGAGGCTCGGAGGTCGATCAAACATTCCGAGCCGCCGAGGGCCCTGTGCACGGATTCGTCCGCCCAACCCAAGGTCGGTATGTTCTCGATACCGATGAGCGCCCACATCACCGACGCCACGAGCGACACCGACCGCGCGCGCAACGCCATCGGCCCGCATCGCGCGCGCACCCGAGCGATGCTCGCGATCGGGGCGATCGCCTTCGTCGCCTACCTGTTCGCACTCCCCCATCCGTGGGGCGGGCGTCCCATCACCGATAACCCGCATGAGAACGTCGGATACGTCCTGACCGAGCGCGTCCTGGACGGTGGCGGCATCGGCATCCCGCTCCGCTACTACGGCGACCTGCCTGAGGACGTCGCCATCGCCTTGACCCCGCGGGATAGCTCGTTGGTGGACGGCCAAGCCGTGCCGCAGGACTTCGCGGGGAACCTCGGCTTCCACCTGCTCATCATGTGGATCTGGGAGCCGCTGGTCCGCGTCGTCAGCCCCCTCCTCGGTGTGGTCGGCGCCTTCCTGCTCGTCCAGTTGTTCGCGGAGTTGCGCGCGAGGGGCGACGATGCCGCCAAGCCGTCATGGCGGCGGCCGCGCGATCGCACCGAGGCGGCGGTCGGCATGGCGCTGTTCGTGCTGTGGCTCGCGCATCCGGCCGCGTTCACGAACGCGCTGTGGACGCTGGACTCGGCGATGCCGTCGCTGGTGGCCGTGCTCGGCTCGACCATCTTCTTCTTCCGGTACTGGAAGGCCGGGCGGTGGGGCGACTTCGCCGGCCTGTGCCTGACGCTGGCGGCCGCGCTCACCATCCGCTACCCGAATGCGATCTGGGCGCTCACCCTCGGCGTCGCGCTTCTGGTTGGGAAGAAGCTGACGCTCCCCCGCCTCGCCGTGGGCGCGGGCGCGGCGGTTCTGGCGCTCGGCGGGATCATGGCGTTCAACGCCGCGACGTATGGCGACCCGTTCACGACCGGTTACCACCTGACGAACGACCTCGTGACGCGCACGGTGAACTTCGAGAACACGTCGCTGTTCCGCCCGAAGCCGATCGTGTTCCTGGGTCACCTGTTCTGGTACGCGATCGCGATGCCGGTGATCCTGCTGCTGCCGTTGATCGGGCTCGGCGCAGCCCTGCGCAAGCTCGGCGCACGTCCCCTGCCCGGAGCCACCGTCGCGCTCGTGGCCGGCTCGGCGCTCTACCTCGCCTACCACGCGGGCACGCCGACGTGGGGCTGGGCGGGGCCCGCGATGACCGCCTCGTTCATCCGCTACACGCTGCCCGCGATGGCGATCGGTCTGGCTCTGCTGGCCGGGCGCCTCGGCTCCGTCCCACGGAAGTTCAAAGCGACGGTCGCAGCCATCTGCGCGGTGTCGGTCGGGCTCGCGGTGCTGGGTCCGTCCGGGCTGTGGAGCCGCGCGCGCATCATCAACGACCAGGCGGCAGCGCTGGAACTCGCCCTTGATGAGACCGAACCCGAGGCGTTGATCTTGGCGCGGATCGAGGACCGCTTCTTGTGGCCCGACCGGCAGACCCTGACGCTGACGCTGACCACGAACAACGCCGAGCCCATCCGGCGCCTCGGACGTAATGCAAACGTGTGGCGCATCCTGCCTGAGGCGCAGCGCTTCGCCGAGGTCGTGGCGGCGATCCGGCAACAGGACATCCCCCTGTACCTGATGGCCCGCATGCGGCTCGAGCAATTCGACGCGTATGTCGACGCGCTCGACGCGATCGACTTCGAGCTGGAGCCGATCGATCCGGACCGCTTCTTCTACCGCGTGGTCGAGCGCACCGGATAGGCGGACCACGCCAGCACGATGCCCTCGGCGATCAGCGTCATGAGCCGGTGGACGATCGACGCCGCGATCACCGAGCCCGCGCCGGCCGGCCCCGACAGCAGCGCGAGCAGCACAGCCTCGCGGACCCCGATGCCCGACGGCACCGGGAGCGCGACGAACCCGGCCGTCCAGGCCAGTGAGAAGCACGCCGCGGCGAGCACGACGGAGTGACCCCGAGGACTGATCTGCGACAGGATCGCCGCGAATGCGAGGCTGGTGGCGATCATGTTCGCGCAGCCAAGGAGGAACGAACGCACGATCGGCTTGGCACCGGGAACCACCTCGTTCACACGCTCGATCGACCAGCGCGGCCACAGCGCGAGCAGGCGCGTGAGGACGGGCCGATACAGCAGCGCGAGCGGCGCCAGGCCGAGCGCGGCGCCCCAGCGCACCGCCGCGCGCGCATCCGGCACCAGAGTCGCGACCGCGCCGACGACGCCTCCCGCGGCCACCTCGATCGCTGCGAACACCGCGAACGATGCCGTCACTGCCGCGAGAGGGATCCCCATTCGCCGGGTCATCTCGATCTGCCCGAGCGGCTGCCAGATCCCTCCGGGGATGTACTTGCCGAGCTGCGAGAGGTAGAACGCGCGCGCGAGCGGCCGGAACGGACCTCGGTCGAGCAGACGCACCCATCCGGCGCCGAGCATCACGATCCCGGCGATGATCGCGCCGGTGCCGACGAGCAGAACCGGCCAGCCGGGGAACGGCGTGCCGCGCGACCGGTCCCAGGTTTCGCGGAAGGCGATCACCAGGAACGCGAGCCCAGCGAGCCCGAAGATCCAGCGTACGACGACCGAGATACGGCTGCGCCGTCGCTGCGTCACGTGAACGATCGGGTCAAGGGCATCATCTATGCTTCCGCCCGATGAGGATAGCCTACGTCGGTCCGCTCCCTCCCATCCCCGGCGGCATCGCGCAGTACGGCGCACATCTGGTCGACGCTCTGCGCGCGATGGACGTCGACGTGCGAACGTTCTCGTGGCGGAACCAGTACCCGAAGCGCCTGTATCCCGGGGAACAGGCCGACCCGCGCGCGCTGCGCCGCCTCGGGCACACGCTGGCGTGGTGGAGTGTTCGGTCGTGGTTCAAGGCAGGACGCGCGGCGCGCGACGCAGACGCGCTGGTGTTCTCGTGGGTGACGCCGATCCAGGCGCCGCCGCTGCGGGTGATGCGCGCGGCGGCGCGCGCGACCCCCTCGATCGCGGTGGTCCACAACCCCATCCCGCACGAGCGACGGTCGATCGACCTTCCCTTGACGCGGCTCGCCCTCCGAGGCATCTCGGGGGCGATCGTCCACGGCTCGCGCGCGGCCGAGGATCTGCACCGGCTCGTCGGCGACATCCCCGTCGAGATCGTTCCCCTTCCGCCGCTGATCGACGTTTCACCGAGCCCTCTTCCGCCGTCTCCCCCCGTCCGCGCGCTGTTCGTGGGGTACGTTCGCCCCTACAAGGGTCTCGACGTCGCGATCGATGCGGTGGCGCGCCTGAAGCAACGCGGGCAGGACATAACGCTGACGGTCGCGGGCGAGTTCTGGGAACCGATCGAGCGATACCGAGAGCAGGTGGCGGACACCGGCGCAACCGACATCGTCACGTTCCGGCCGGGGTACGTGTCGGATGACGAGATGCGGACGTTGCTTGCGACACACCATGTGGTGCTGCTGCCGTACAAGACCGCCACGGCGTCGGGCCTCGCCCCGCTGGCGCGCGCAGCCGGACGTCCGGTCGTCGCGAGCGCGGTCGGGTCGCTGCACGAACAGATCGTCGACGGCGTCACCGGGATTCTGGCGGCGCCGGGCGACCCGGAGGGTTTCGCGGGTGCGCTCGAGCAAGCGATCGAGCGGCTGCCGGCGCTGCATGCCGGCTCGCGGGGGACCGCCGGGAGTTGGGACGAGCTCGGGCGCACCCTCGTGAAGCTCGCCGAGCGGGTGGGGCCGTCGTGAGAGCGATCGATGCGATCGGCTTCGTCGGGCACCGCGTGCACATCTTGCGGGAACGCGAGGTGTCGACGCTGCTTCGCTGGGCGGGTGAAGAGCTGCGCGGCGGCCGCCTGCTGGACCTGGCCGGCGGCGACGGGTACTGGGCGCGGCACGCGGCCCGGCTCGGAGCGCGCGCGGTGTCGCTGGACATCAGCATGACCAAGTCCGTGCGCGGACAGAGATACTCGGACCCCCCGGGGCTGGTGGTCGGCGACGCGCTCCGATTGCCGTTCGACGACGGCAGCTTCGACGTGGTCATATCGGTGTGCGCGATCGAGCACTTCCCCGACGGCGGGACCGCGCTGGACGAGGTCGCGCGCGTGCTCGGTCCCGGCGGGCAGTTGGTCATGTCCGCGGATGCGCTCGTGCTCGGTCAGCAGCGCTGGCCCGACCTGATGGATGCGCATCGGCGCAAGTACGCGGTGTGGCACACGTACGATCATCGGTCGCTGGGCGCGATGCTGGAGGCGCGCGGCTTCGACATCGTCCGCAGCGAGTACCAGTTCAAGGGCGAGTGGGCCGAGAAGCTGTACCTGCGGCTGTCGTCGGTCCCGCTGGGGTGGAACCTCGCCGCGCCGCTGGCTCCGATCGTGGCGCGCCGCGACCGGCGCTCGAACGACGAGGGCGGGAGCGTCGTCCTGATCCACGCGCGACGCCGCTGAGCATGGTCTACAGCCCGGCGGGATCGATCTCGTCGCGCGGCGTGCTGCGGTGGACGACCAGGTCGGCGACGAAGCCGATGGTGAACATCTGCAGCGCGGCGAACAGGATCAGCAACGTGTTGGTTCCGACGCGGAACTCCTTGTCGACCAGGTCGAAGATCAGCTTCCCGAAGCCGGTCAGGAACAAGACCGTTCCGATCGGGATGAAGAAGCGCAGCGGCTCGTAGGACATCACCAACCGGATCACTTGGCGCAGGTAACGCTTCGTGTCCACCCACCAGTGGAACTTCGACTCGCCGGCGCGCGGCCGGTACTCGATCGGGATGTACTTCACGGAGTAACCGCCGGCGAGGAACGACATCGTCATCGTGGTCACGCACGAGAAGCCCTTCGGCAGCTGATGGAGGAACTGGGCGGCGACGGCCCGGCGGAACGCGCGGAATCCCGAGTTGAGGTCCGGGATGGGCGTCTGAACCAAGTACGCCGCGAGCGTGCGGATGAACCACTTCGCGGGGCCGCGCGCCCACCGGTGGGTCCCTTGCTCGGAGTCGCGCGCGCCCACCACCTGGTCGTACCCCTCGAGCTCTTTCACGAGCCGCGGGATCTCGTCGTTGGGATAGGTCATGTCGACGTCGGTCCAAACGACCACCTCGCCGCGCGCGGCCCGCGTGCCTGCCTTGCGCGCGCTCCCGGATCCGCGGTTGTTCGCGAAGCGCATCACGCGGATGCCGCCGATCGAGGTCGCCTCGTCGGCCGAGCCGTCTGTCGAGCCGTCGTCGACCACGATGATCTCGTAGGAGTACTGGGATGCGTCGAGCCCGGCTCGGATCCGGTCGATCTCCTCGCGCAGGTGCCCGCGCTCGTTGAAGACCGGCAGGATGACCGAGACGTCGAGGGCGCCGTTGGACATACCGGGATGGTACCCGCTGGAAGAGCGCCTCACGCTGAGGGCTCGGCGAGCGCCTCGCGGATCGCGCGCGTGACTCGGTCGGGATGCCTGGTCAGCTCGTTCCAGGTGACGTGCACGACGCGCCAGCCGAGGACGGCGAGTCCGTTGTTGCGGGTGCGGTCGCGCTCCCAGCTAAGGCGGCTGGAGTGGTACCGGTACCCGTCCGTCTCGATGATCAGACGGTGGTCGGGGTAGGCGAAGTCCGCCACCGCGATCGTACGGCCGTTGATCTGAACCGGGAATTGGGCGACCGGGAGTGGAAGGCCGGCGTCCTTCAGAGCACGAAAGAACCTGCGCTCGAAGACGCTGTCGGGGACCGCCTCCGACGATAAGCGCGCCTCCAGGAGCGCGCGGATCGTTGCGGTGCCGGGACGACCCGGACCTCCTGCCTCGGCCAGACGCCACCGAAGACGCGCGATCGTCACCAGCCGGCGACGCAGTGCATCATCGAGGGCCTCCTCGACCACATCCATTGGTGCTACGCACGCGATGTCCAGGAGCGTGCGCGCCGGCGTAGTCACCGGGATCCCCTTTGCCACCGTGGCATCAACATCCCGGAGATGGTGTCGGTGGATGATCCCGGGACCCTTACGATCACGCGGTCGCGGCACCGTGAGCTCCACCGGGCCCGGCTCGAACCCGACGAGCCTCCATAGTGCGGCCGCCGCGCGGTGAGAGATGACGGCGCCGACCCCCCACACGAGGCAAGCGGCGAGAAGCGATTGCTCCCACGATGCCGGGACACCTGCGAGCCGGAACACGTCGCGGAAGAGTCGTTCCCATCGACCACGATCGACACGACGGCGTATCACGCTCTTCGTGGCGCCGAGCCGCATAACCTGTTCGCGCGAGATGAGGCCATGCTGCGTCGCCGCCAAGGCTGCGACATCCGTGTCGAGCGCAACCTGTCGGGTTTCGGCGCCACCAACGAACCCCATCTCCGACAACTACCACGCGCGCGCGGGCCTCCCGCAGGTTCGTGGCGCGAGCGCGAAGAACGAGACGAATGAGTGGGGCTTCAGCCGTCCATGGGCAGGGACACGAGCCCCCGGCGGTACGCCTCGGCCACGGCCTGCGCGCCGGTCTGCACGCCAAGCTTCGCGTACACGCTCGTCAGGTGGTTCTTCACCGTCTTGATGCTGACGAACAGCTTGTCGGCGATCTGCTGGGGGCGCGCGCCGGTGGCCAGCAACCGCAGGATCTCGAGCTCGCGCTCGGTCAACGTGGTCCCCGGAGGCTTGCCCCCGGCGAGATCGATCACGCGGCGCGCGACGGCCGGGCTCAGGTACGACCCGCCCTCGGCCACCGCGCGCAGCGCGGTCAGCAGCTCGTCCGTCGACGCGGTCTTCAGCACGTACCCGTCGGCGCCGAGCCCGATGGCCTTCGAGATCGTCGCGTCGTCGTCGTGCATTGTCAGGAAGAGGAACCGCACCTCGGGAAACGACGTTCGCAGCTCCTTCGCGATCTCGAGCCCGTTGCCGCCCGGCATCGTGATGTCCAGCAGCACGACCTCGGGTTGCGCGCGTTTGATGGTCTCGAGGCCCTCGTCGCCTCGTGCCGCCTCACCGACCACCTCAAAACCGGGCTCAGTCCCGATGGTCTTCACGAGACTCTGACGGACCAGCGTATGGTCCTCCACCACGACAACTCGCGTCATCTCTTGCCCCCGATCGGATACTCCAGCATGACTCGTGTTCCCCCGCCGGGGCGTTCCGTGACCTCCAGCGTTCCCCCGATCAATTCCGCGCGCTCGCTCATCGCATTCATACCGACCCCGCCCGGTCCCTTCTTCCTGCCGTGGCGTCCCGCCAAGCCTACGCCGTCATCGTCCACCATGAGCCGCGCGTGGGTGGCTCCCAGCGTCAGGCGGACCTCGATCGTGTTCGCCTGGGCATGGCGGAGGGCGTTCGAAAGGGCTTCCTGGCCGACCCGGAAGATCTCGGCCTCGATGTCGCCGGGCAGAGCGACCTCGCCCCGCGCGTCGAACACCAAGTCCGGCCCCCCGAGCCTGCGCAGGTCCGCGACGTAGGATCGCAGCGCGCCTACCAACCCCTCCTGCGACACGCTCGCGCGCAGCCCCATGATCATGGAGCGAACGTCGGCGGCCGTTCGTTCGGCGACGCGCGCCAACCGCTGAACCTCCTTCTTGACCGGGTCGGCGGCGGCGGCGTGGCGGGTGATGAAGTCCAGCTCGTAGCGCAGATGGGTGAGCGACTGCGCCACGCCATCGTGGAGCTCACGCGCGAGCCGGCGCCGCTCCTCGTCGATCGAGATCTCGCGGACGCGGGAGAACAGGCGAGCGTTCTCGACGGCCACCGCGGCCTCGTCGGCGAGGCGCATCAGCAGCGCGAGGTTCGACTGGTGCGCATCCTCGTCCGGGCACGCCGCGAGCAGCAACCCCTGGGGGATATCGTCCCTTCGCATCGGCGCGGCGAGCCAGCACTCGTGCGCGCCCAACGCTTCGGCAGTCCCCGGGTGCATGTGCTCACGGCGGAGGATGCGCTTGTCCCCGTACGCCGCGGTTCCGAGCCCCACCTCGGGGCTCCGCACGAGGACCCCCGACGGGTCGGCCAAACCGAACGAACCCACCACTGCGAACGTTCCCGCATCTGCGAGCAGCACCGCCCCCGCGCGCGCGCCCATGGCATCTCGGATCTCGTGCATCGCCGCCTCCGCGACGCTGCCGATCTCGAGTCCGCCGGGCAGCGTGCGCGCGATCCGGTACAGCGACGACAGCACACGGTTCGCCTCGACGAGGACGTTCAGCCCTTGCGTGTCCAGCTTGCGCCACACGCGCGAGGCGAAGCCCCCGGTCGTTCCGACCAACGGGTACAGCAGACCCCACGCGACGGCCTCGCGGACCGACGCCAGTTCTTCGTTGACGTCGGCCACCACCACCGGCGACGAAGCGGCTACGACCACGACACCCGCCACAACGCCCCAGGCGGGCCCACGCACCAGCCCGACTCCGGCGACAGACACGACTGCGAACGCGATGTAGTTGCTGTCGAGCGCACCCGTGGATGCGACGATGGCGGCGGCCACGACGACATCGGCGATGTCGGCGACGATGTTGGGCCGGCGCAGCACCCATCGCACCGTCGCGTACGTGAAGGCGAGCGCCAGGATCCACGCCCGTACGTCGGCCACGCCGCCCGTCGCAGCAACCTCGAGCACCGCCGCGACGGCGAGCGCGGCGATGCGCGCCGGAGCGAGCCACGAGCGCATCCGAACCAGCACCTGACCGGCGGCCGGGCCCTCTTCTTCGACCGGGCCGAGCCCGAGCGCCCCGCGGACCGCGCGCGCGAGGTCGCTCGGCGCGAACGGTCGCGCGAGGACACCGTCGAGCGCCGAGGGCAGCGCGCTGCGCGCCGAGGCGCCCCCCGAGTCCAGCACGGCGATGATCTTGGGATGGCCTCGACGGCTCATCAGGTCCTCGATCGCCGGTCGCTGACCGTCGATGCCCATGACCACCAGGGCCGGGTCGAGATCGCGGATGGTCTCCGGGTCCGCATCAGGCTCGACTTCGACGACGTCGGCCTCGGGCACATGCAGGCGGAGGAGGAACGCCAGATACGGGTCGCGCTCGATCAGAACGACGGTTGGGCGCCCATCGGCCGGCGCCTCGCCGCGAGGTTTCCAGGCCCGATCGCGCTGAAGGACTTTCACGATGGTGACATTATCGGCTCCCCACGCACCGTGGTGGAACGGGACCATGGCGGCGGGTCGGATCATGCCTGCTGAGCAGGGGAGATCCTTCGGCGCAGGATCACCCCGATCGCCAACAGACCGAAGACCTGCAGCGGAAGCAGCACCCTGGCCACATGCGCCCAGACCTGCCAAACTTCCCAACCGAGGACCAGCGCGAGGACGCCGAACGCCAGACCGAAAGGCCGGGTTTCGGGGACCGCCGTCGCCGCCACGAGGGAGACGATCAGCACGACGATGGTCGCGTACTCCGCTCCCCCCCAATCGCCGACCGATCGCAGGATGCCGAACAGGGGCGGGCCGAGTCCCCGGCCGGACGAGCTGCCGTACCAGAGCGCCACCACGTTCTCGCCCGACGGAAAGGCGCCCAACCGCACGACGAGGTACGTCACCCATACCCCGAGCACGGCGAACGGCGCGATGGTGCGAACGTCCCGTCGGCGGAGGAAGAGGACGAACGGGACCAGCAACTGCGTCTCACGGAACAGGCCGACCGGCAGCAGCCACCACCACGCCCCGAGCCCGGCGACCACGAGCGCGGCGCCGAGCGGTTCGGGACCCATCCACACGACCGCGCTCAAGAGGCCGGGCAACACGAACATCCCAAGCGCCAGCCACCCGATGCGCTGAGCGAGCGTGAACGCGAGCGCGCCGGCCCCCAGGATGGACAGCGGGATGAACGCGGCCGGCGCGCGGTCGTCACTGCCACCGGAGAACAGCCAGCCGAGCCAACCCCACGAAGGCCGCGAATATCGGTACGAGGCCTCCCCATCGGACTCGAACTCGTGCGGTTCCACGAGTACCGGGTTGCGCGCGACGCGCAGGTGCGCGAGGCCATCACCGATGTCGAGTTGCTCGACGAGCACACCCCGGGGATGCTCGCGCTGCGAAACCTGGTAGGCGATCAAGCCGGTAAGCGCGCCCGCGATCCCCATGGCCACGCCTGCGACGACCGCCGCCCGAGCGGCGGTGAAGGGACGGAAGAGTTCGGGACCTCTCACCGAGCCGAGTGTAACCATCCCGCCGGCACCCATCGGTCCCTGCGGAAACCGACGCGCGGGCCCCAAGGGCCCCCGCGGCCAACAGGTTCCC